>Ga0308166_1000019_pt1 | contig 510085 bp, 503 predicted proteins | sample PhyCR2_2_FD_202137 | JGI IMG/M metagenome (GOLD analysis project Ga0308166, IMG submission 202137) | Phyllosphere microbial communities from UC Gill Tract Community Farm, Albany, California, United States - DLSLCC.R2 | ecosystem: Host-associated > Plants > Phyllosphere > Unclassified | place...
GGTTCTTTTCGAATCTAATCGATTCTATTACCCTTATTTTATCTGTTCTGATTTTCACCAGAACGGCTGTCAATTCAATATGTCTACGAACGTAATTTCTTTTCTTTTCCGCTTGTCTCTCAAAGCGAGTGCAAAACTAAAACTTCTTTTTAAAACCTGCAAGAAAAATTAAAAAAAAATTTGAAACTTTTTTTTCGTCTCATTTTTCAATTTTTCTTCCAGTCTGCCAAGGAACTTTCCGTGTTTTGCGGGGTGCAAATGTAAAAAGCTTTTTCAATTCCCGCAAGCTTTTTTTGAACTTTTTTTTTAAAGAAAATCTCTTTTCCTTCCAATTCAAATGCCTGCCGGTATTTCTAAGAGCATTTCGCTGATGCGGGTGCAAAAGTAGAACCTTTATTTACATTTACAAGACTTTTTTTTATATTTTTTCCATGTTTTTTTGATCTTTTTCTTAACCCGCTGGAAGCAGCATCTTTACATTTTGATTATTTTTAATTTCCTGTGGGGTTTTTCTGAATTACTCTGTGTTTTTCTTATTTTGACTTGGCTTTAGATTGTCATTTCTGAGGATTTTTTATTCTTTACAGCCGTTTTCCGCTCTTTTAGTATGGTTTTGAAAACAGCTGTTTCTAAAAACTTTCTTCTGGAAACTGGATTTCCAGCCCCGGCAGCAGCGGAAATCCTTTTTATGGCGGGGTCCTGCCCCAAAAAGACTGCTGCGCACAGCGGGAATAAGCTCATGATTAAATTCCAATTTTAGAAATCCCAGATTCCAAAACTGTATCGCTTCGCTGCGCTCAGCCGGACAAGCTGTACTTATTTATATATTATATATATGTATAAAAACAAATCCCGGCAGGTTTTAAAAACCTGCCGGGTCTGAAATGAAAATTACTCTTATATATAGTAGAAGAAAAACCGTAACCTATATTATAAAGTAAACTTGTACATATATATTGTATGTATTTCTGTAATCACCTATATTTGCATTCACAAAATTATAAACAATGATCAAGATTACTTTACCCGATGGGTCAATTAGAGAGTTCGCTACAGGCGTAACTCCAATGGAGGTCGCTAAAAACATTAGCGAAGGTTTTGCTAGAAACGTGATTTCAGCATCTTTTAATGGTACAACTATTGAAACCGAAACTCCATTAACGACCGACGGTAATCTTATACTATATACTTGGAATGATGCGGAAGGCAAAAAAGCTTTCTGGCACTCAACTTCGCACGTAATGGCTCAGGCTCTTGAGGAATTGTATCCTGGAATTAAATTAACCCTTGGACCTGCAATTGCTAATGGCTTCTATTATGATGTAGATTTTGGAGATCAGAAGATTTCTGAAGCTGACTTTAAAAAGATTGAGGATCGTATTCTAGAAATTTCAAGAGAAAAACACGATTTTAAAATGCGCCCTGTAACTAAAGCAGAAGCTTTAGAGATGTATAAAGACAATGTTTACAAGACTGAATTGATTTCTAATCTTGAAGATGGAACTATTACTTTCTGCGATCATTCTACTTTTACTGATTTATGCCGAGGTGGACATATTCCGAATACTGGGATTATCAAAGCTGTAAAAATCATGAGTGTGGCTGGTGCTTACTGGAGAGGTGACGAGAAAAACAAACAGCTGACTCGTGTTTACGGAACTTCTTTCCCTAAACAAAAAGATTTAACTGAATACCTTGAACTTCTTGAAGAAGCAAAACGTCGTGATCACCGTAAATTAGGAAAAGAGCTTGAATTGTTTGCCTTCTCTCAAAAAGTTGGCCAAGGTTTGCCTTTGTGGCTGCCAAAAGGTGCCGCCTTAAGAGATCGTTTAGAGCAATTTCTAAAAAGAGCTCAAAAAAAAGCGGGTTACGAACAAGTTGTTAGCCCACATATTGGTCAGAAAGAATTGTATGTAACTTCTGGTCACTATGCTAAATATGGAGCAGATAGTTTCCAACCAATTCATACTCCAGCAGAAGGTGAAGAGTTTTTATTAAAACCAATGAACTGTCCTCACCACTGTGAGATTTATAATGTGAGACCTTGGTCATATAAAGATTTACCAAAGCGTTATGCTGAATTTGGTACTGTATATAGATATGAGCAATCTGGAGAATTACATGGTTTAACTCGTGTTAGAGGGTTTACACAGGATGATGCACACATTTTCTGTACTCCAGAGCAATTAGATGAGGAATTCAAAAAAGTAATTGACCTTGTATTATATGTATTTGGTTCTTTAGGTTTTGAAAACTTCACGGCTCAAATCTCATTAAGAGATCAGGAAGACAGAGAAAAATACATTGGAACTGATGAAAATTGGGAAAAGGCTGAAAATGCAATTATCAACGCCGCAAAAGACAAAGGTCTAAATACTGTGGTTGAATATGGCGAAGCTGCTTTCTATGGTCCGAAACTTGATTTCATGGTTAAAGATGCTTTAGGAAGACAATGGCAATTAGGAACTATTCAGGTGGATTACAACTTACCTGAGCGCTTTGAATTAACTTACAAAGGTGCTGATAATGAATTACATCGCCCTGTTATGATTCACAGAGCTCCTTTTGGATCTATGGAACGTTTTATAGCAATTTTGCTTGAGCATACAGCAGGAAATTTCCCACTTTGGCTAATGCCTGAGCAGGCTATTATCTTGTCTTTGAGCGAGAAATACGAAAATTATGCTAAAAAAGTTTTAGATTTGCTAGAAAATCACGAAATTCGCGCCCTAATTGATAACCGAAATGAAACTATCGGTAAGAAAATTAGAGATGCAGAAATGCAGAAAATTCCATTTATGCTTATCGTTGGTGAAGAAGAAGAGAAAAGCGGTACGATTTCTATTCGTCGTCACGGACAGGAAGGAAAAGGAAATATAACAGTCTCTATCGAAGAGTTCGCTTCGATTGTAGACGAAGAAATAAAAAAGACATTAAAAGTATTTACAGTTTAACTTAAATTAGAAAGTCATAGCAATAAAAAGTAACAGAGGTTTTCAACCTCGAGTAGAGAAAAAAGATGCACACAGAATAAACAATCTTATTCGTGTTCCTGAAGTACGTCTTGTTGGTGAAAACATTGAACCTGGGGTTTTTAAAATCGCTGATGCGTTACGTTTAGCTGACCAATTTGAATTGGATTTAGTTGAAATTTCGCCAAATGCAGAACCACCGGTTTGTAAAATCATGGATTACAAGAAATTTGTTTACGAACAAAAGAAGCGTGATAAGGCATTAAAAGCTAAATCGTCTCAGGTTGTAGTAAAAGAAATTCGTTTTGGTCCTCAAACAGATGAACATGATTATGAATTTAAAAGAAAAAATGCTGAAAAGTTCCTAAAAGAAGGTGCTAAATTAAAAGCATTCGTTTTCTTTAAAGGCCGTTCAATCATCTATAAAGATCAAGGGCAGATTTTATTATTACGTCTTGCAACAGATTTAGAAGAATATGGTAAAGTTGAGGCTATGCCAGTCCTTGAAGGAAAGAGAATGATTATGTTCATTGCTCCGAAGAAGAAAAAATAGTCTCAGTTTGCAGTTTCAGTATTCAGTTTTGAACCTGAAACTGTAAACTTGAAACAAAAATATAAGTAAGTAAGAATAAATTAAAACACTAGGAAAAATGCCTAAAATGAAAACTAAATCTAGCGCTAAGAAACGTTTTAAAGTTACTGGCTCTGGAAAGATTAAAAGAAAGCATGCTTTTAAAAGTCACATCTTGACTAAAAAATCTAAAAAACGTAAATTAGCTTTGACACACTCAGCGCTAGTTCACAAAACTGATGAGAAAAGCATCAAACAACAATTAAGAATTATCTAATTATAAGTCAAAAGTTGAACGTCATAAAGTTTAAAAGTCAGCAACTGACTTTAGACATATGACTTTAAGACATTAGACTAAAAGATTTTCTTTAGGTTAAAAAATTATTTATATAACCTTGGAGTATGGCCATTAAGTTCCTTTGATTCAATTCAGGACGCCTGCTACAAAAACACATTAAAATTATGCCAAGATCGGTAAATTCAGTTGCTAAAAGAGCAAGAAGAAAAAAAATAATGAAGCAAGCCAAAGGTTTCTTTGGAAGACGTAAAAACGTTTGGACAGTTGCTAAGAACGCGGTAGAGAAAGCGATGAGCTACGCTTACCGTGACAGAAAACAGAATAAAAGAAACTTCCGTTCATTATGGATTCAACGTATTAACGCTGGAGCTAGATTAGAAGGGATGTCTTATTCTCAATTCATGGGAAAAGTTAAAGCTAACGGAATCGAATTGAACCGTAAAGTTCTTGCAGATTTAGCTATGAACCACCCAGAAGCTTTCAAAGCAATACTTAATAAAGTAAAATAAACGTTTTATAAACTCAATTTAGATTTTACTTACTTATCATAAAAAAACCATTCGTTCTCACGAGTGGTTTTTTGCTTTTACAGCTAATCTGATTTATCTTTAAAACATAATTTAAACATCTATGATTACTGCACTTTTAAATCATATACAAAAGTTTGTTTCATTAGAACCTGAAGAAATAGATCTTTTGGAATCGAGTATTCTTTCATCAAAAGTAAAAAAGAAAGATCATTTGCTAAAAGAAGGCCAGATTTGCCATACGATGTACTTCATCGCAAAAGGTTGTGCCAGACAGTATATAATTAATTCAAAAGGTATTGAACAAACCTTGCAATTTGGTATAGAAAACTGGTGGATGACTGATTATATAAGTTATCATAATAATGTCCCTTCACACTTTTATATTCAGGCAGTAGAAAATTGCGAAATCGTTGTGCTAGAAAAAAATGTTCTAGAATCTATTTTAGTACAGATTCCTAAATTGGAAAGATATTTCCGTATTGTTTCCCAGAAATCATTTGGAGCTGCACAAATGCGTATTAAGTTTTTGTTTACGATGTCGGCAGAAGAAAGATATAATCATTTTAAAAACCAACAACCAGATTTCGTACAACGTGTTCCTCAATATATGCTTGCCTCCTATCTGGATTTTTCTGCAGAATTTATGAGTAAAATCAGAGCGGGAAAGGTCTGATTTCATTTCTTGAAGTAGTTCAAGTTTTTAAGAGTATACATTGCTGACCTTTGTAATGAACTTTTAAAACAATAAAAATGAAACCGAGAATCGTTATTCCGCAAGCAGCTCCAGAAGCTTATCAAGCGTTAGTAAATTTAGAAAAATATATTTCTTCTACATCATTAACTCCAGAACATAAAGAATTAATCAAAATTCGTGCTTCACAAATTAATGGCTGCGCTTACTGCATTAACATGCATACAGCTGACGCTAGAAAATATGGTATTTCTGAACAAAGAATATACTTAATTAGCGCATGGCGTGAAGCTGATGTTTACACTGAAGAAGAAAAAGCAATTTTAGCGTTAACTGAACAAGTAACTCTAATTCCTAATCATGTTAGTGATGAAGTTTATCAAAATGCAGCGAGTTTATTTGATGATAAATATCTGGCAGAAATTATACTTGCCATTATCACAATTAACTCTTGGAACAGACTTGCCATTACAACAGGATTAAGAGCTGTATAATTTTTTATAAAGATTTTTTGTATGAAATTTCACTAAAGCAAAAACCCTCTCTTCAGAGGGTTTCTTTGTATATAGCTGTAAATGAGAATTAGGAAAAAAGTTTTTTGGCTCTTTTTGAAAATACCGTATTTATACGCTATGCCAGGAATCTGTAATTTTTATTTTTGGTTCATGATTCCGAAATACCAGTTTCTTTTTCTCTATTTAATTCTAATTTTTGTAATTGCTTTTTCTTGTCAGGAAGCCGCTTTTACAAAAAATAAACCGGATATTTCAACGTATTCAATTTCTGAAAACAGCATTGAAAACGTTTCTTCTCAATCTATAAATTCCGACTCAAGATCAGAAGATTTTATAAAACTACAAAACGAGCTGATCTCATTAAAGCTATTAATAAATAATAGTAAAGACAACGAATTTAAAGAGAACGTACTTAGGTATATGAAATTAAATGACAGTATCAATAAAGTACAATTAAAAGAATACAACCAATTAGCCGCTAAATCAAATTCGAAAGCATTTAATCTAAAACTAGCCGCTTATAAAACGGAAAATGAACTTCAGCTTGAAAGGCAAAGAAACCGTACCATTACTTCTTATATCATAATTGGCTTTACGCTTAGTTTGGTTTTAGCCTTATACTTTTATTTTAGATCAAGGACTAATAAGGAAAAAATTGAAGCTGCTTATCAAAGTGAAATCAGAATTGCTAAAAAACTGCATGATGAACTGGCCAACGATATTTTCCACACTATGGCTTTCGCCGAAAACAAAAATCTTTCGGAAGCAGAAAACAAAGAACATCTTTTAAACAATCTCGAGGCGATTTATACAAGAACGAGAGATATTTCTAAAGAAAACAGTTTGGTGGTAACAAATGAAAAATTCGTGATTTATTTAAAAGAAATGATTTCGGGATTTAACACCTCAAATATTAATCTTCTAATAAATGGTCTCGATTCTATTTCTTGGAACCGTATAGAGAAAAATAAAAAAATTACGGTTTACAGGGTTCTTCAAGAGCTGTTGGTAAACATGAAAAAACACAGTCAGGCAACGTTAGCAGGAATCAATTTCAAGGAAGTCAATAAGAAAATCATGATTACTTATACGGATAATGGAAAAGGTGTTGCGATACAAGATTTAAGGTACAATAACGGTCTTCAGAGTGTAGAAAACCGTATTCAGAATATACGGGGAGAAATTATTATTGATACTAATCCGGGGAATGGATTTAAGTTGTCTTTTAAATTCCCTTCATAAAAAATTAAAGCATTCCAGAATTCTTAAAATATGGAAAACCGTAAAGAAAGCGTACAGGAACTGCTAATTTTGATTTAATAAAACCCTTAAAATAAATTTTACTTTAGGTTATAATACAATTCTATGTTTAAAAAAGTTTTAGTTGCAGAAGATTTAGACAGTATCAGTTTGTCAATAGTTCAGGTTTTGGAAGAATTAGAAATCCCTGTAATTGATCACGTAAAATATTGTGACGATGGAATACTAAAAATAAAAAAGGCTTTACATGAAAAAGATCCTTATGATTTACTAATTACTGATTTATCTTTTAAAAATGATCATCGAAAAACTAATCTTTTAAATGGCGATCAACTTATCGAGGCAGTTAATGAAGTACAGCCAAAGATTAAAAAACTGGTTTTTTCTATTGAGGACAAATCATACCGCATCAAAAATCTTTTTAATGATTTAGGAGTTAATGCTTATGTTTCAAAAGGAAGAAATAGTATTGATGAACTGAAAGTTGCATTAAAAAGAACTTTTAACAATGAAGAAAGAATTCTTTCTTCCGATCTAGATTTCAACTTTAATGATAAATCCTTATTGGAAATTGAGCAATATGATATATATATTTTACAGCTTTTGGCAAAAGGATATATTTTAGAAAGCATTGCTAAAGAATTTAGAGAACGTTCGATTATACCCAATGGCACGAGCAGTATCGAAAAAAGAATCAACAAGCTAAAAATATATTTTAAAGCAAACAACAATGTACATTTAATTGCTATCGCCAAAGACTTTGGTTTAGTTTAATTCTGAACAAATATTTATTGTGCTTATGAAACCAAAATACAAATTTAATTTTTCTAAAATCAACACTTCAAACAATAAGATTATTTTGAAAACCGTATTTCTTTGTCTTTTTCTATCCATAAGTTTCGCATTTGTTTCTGAAAAATCAGGCTGGCTTGAGGTTGAGTGGAAAATTGTTTTTATTCCAACCCTTCTCGTGTTACAAATTATAATTATATCTACTGCACTCAAAAACAGATATAAAAAACATTAAAAAAGCACTCCTAATTCCCTTTAAATATTTGTCGGTTTTATCTTAAAAATAATAATAAATTCTCATGAGATAAAATCAAGAATTCATATATTTGACTTTTACCATTACATGAAAAACATTACAGGTTATTTGCTTTTACTGCTCATTACATTCCAGTCTTTTTCTCAGGTCAAAATTGTTTCGTGGAATGTCGAAAACCTTGGAAAGTCAAAATCTCAATCTACTTTAAATTTTATTGCCAATACCGTTAATAATTATGATGTAATAGCCATACAAGAGGTTGTTGCTGGTTACGGAGGAGCTCAAGCTGTGGCACAACTTGTCAATTTACTCAATCAGAAAGGAACTAAATGGGATTACAGGATTAGTGATCCTACAAGCGGAAACAGTTATAAAAGGGAGCGATATGCTTTTATTTGGAAAACGAATAAAGTAAAACTTAAAGGTGATGCCTGGCTGGAGAAAAAATACAATCTCGAAATTGACCGTGAACCTTATTTTGCCACATTTGAAACTAATAAAAAAAAATTTACTTTGGTTAATTTTCATGCTATTACCAAAAGTAAACAACCTGAAACTGAAATTAAATATTTCAAATTTCTTCCAGCTGAATATCCAGATCTTAATTTAGTTTTTGCAGGAGATTTTAACTGTCCGGAATCGCATACCGTTTTTAATCCATTGAAAAAAATGGGGTATTCTTCTATGTTGAAAAAAGAAAAAACAACTTTAAAACAAAAATGCAAAGAAGATAATTGCCTCGCTTCTGAATTCGACAACATATTTTACAAGCCAAATACATTAAAACACATCAATTCGGGAACTATTTTATTCTATAAAAAGTTCGAATCTTTACAAGAAGCGAGAAAAATTTCAGACCATATTCCTATTTGGTTTGAATTTTCTTTGAACTAGATCTTATGTTTTTAGCTTTTTCTTTTTCGCTGCTGGAAATAAAACGTTATTTAAAATCAAACGATAACCTGGAGAATTAGGATGTAAGTCTAAAACTGTTGGCGGGTCGCCCACTTGATGTTGATAATCTTCAGGATCATGACCTCCAAAAAAGGTAAACATTCCTTTTCCTTTTTCGCCATGAATATATCTTGCTTCACCGTTTAATTCGCAAGTCCCCATAACTAAAACATTCGATTTTACAAGTGTTTCATTAAAAGAAGTAGTCTGCCCCATAAATCCTTTTACCAATTGTGTATGATTCTGACACAACATACTTGGAATTGGATCCCATTTTGCAGAATATTCCATCAATGTAAAATAGTCTTTTTCCATAGGAACTCTTCTTTTCCCGGTCATATCAATATCAGAGAATTCATAAACTTCAGGTCTTCTTTCTAAAATAAAATCTTTAAATGCAAAGGAATTCGAATAGTTTAATTTGGATTGATAATTGGATTCACTCGGATCGCCATCAAACATCGTTTCACAAATATCGACACCATCTGCTGCCAAAGCTATATCAAAACTATCTGTTGCAGAGCACATAGCAAACATAAATCCGCCGCCAATAACAAAATCACGTATTTTTTTTGCAACAGCACCTTTTTCTTCTGAGACTTTTGAATATCCTAATTTTGCGGCCAAAGCTTCAGCATCCTTTTTCTGTTCAATGTACCAAGGAGTATTTTTGTAAGCTGCATAAAATTTTCCATATTGTCCTGTAAAATCTTCGTGATGAAGATGAAGCCAATCATAAAGCAATAATTGATCACTTAAAACTTCTTCATCATATATTGGTGTAAACGGAATTTCGGCATACGTTAATACTAAGGTTACAGCATCATCCCATGGTTGTTTCCCTTTTGGAGTATAAACCGCAATTTTGGGGGCTTTTTCAAGAATTACAGATTCCATGTTTTGTGAAGGACTCGAAATATCATTTAAAATCGATGCTTCTTCACTATCCGACAATACTTCAAAACTCACTCCGCGAATTTTGCATTCTCTGCGAATTTCATCTGCATCAGGCAATAAAAATGAACCGCCTCTGTAATTAAGAAGCCAGCTTGCTTTATAATCGCGGCTCAAACACCAGTAGGTAATTCCGTATGCTTTTAAGTGATTTTGCTGTGTGGTTTCATCCATTGGAAGCAATAGAAAAGATGCTTTAACATTAAATGATAACAGCAGTATAAAAATGCAGACTAAACTTTTTCTCATCAGAAAATTATTTTAGTAAAGATATAAAGGAAGGAGCCAAAAACCCAACAGAATAAGAGGATTTATGACTAAACAAAACGTTAAATAGATTAAAACGCTTACTTTGCTTGTTAATTTTATAAAAAACAGGTAAAAATACGTAAACTATAGAAAGATTTTCTGCCTAAATTTGAAATCCTGAATCGGAATACTAATCGAGGAAAAACCACAATTATGAAACTTAACCAAAGTAAAGACCAGCAAAAAGGATTAAACATTATGCAAAAAATAGGTATTGGGGTACTTATTATTACAATCGTTTTTTATTATGTTCTATCAATTCAGTTTTTGACAAGCTAAATTACAATGTTAAAACTGCAATTTCGTTCTGAATAGCATACACAACCAAACCGGCAATATTTCTGGATTCAGTTTTTAGCAATAAATTATTACGATGTCCTTCTACAGTTCGCGGACTCAAGAAGAGATGTTCTGCAATTTCTGAAGTTGTTTTTTGCTTACAAATAAGCTGTAAAATTTCAATTTCGCGTGGAGAAAGAAAACTGGTTTCCAGATTGCCTTTTGTTGAATTTTTTGAAGAAACAATCGTTTCCTGAATTGTTTTCAAAACGCTTTCGTTGTAATAAAAACCTTTTTTATTGACTTCATTGATTGTTTTGATCAAATCTTTTGGAGTTGTATTTTTTATTAAATACGCCACAGCTCCAACTTGAATCATATTGGCAATAAAAGATTTAGTATCATAACTCGTTAAAGCTATAATTTTTATATCGGGATATGATTTTCTGATAATTTTTGTGGCTTCAACGCCATTAAGAATCGGCATTTTTAAATCCATAATGATAATATCGGGTTTTACCTCGCTATTATCTAATTTGGTAATGAGTTCTTCTCCGTTTGAGGCTTCAAAAATAATCTCAATATTTTCCTCTCTCTGCAATAAAAAAGCTATTCCTTTCCGGAACAAAACTTCGTCATCGACTAAAGCAATTTTGATCAGGGCATTCATTTTTTTTTGTTTTTGGTCGTTTTGGTTTACCGAAAGTACAAAATATGAATTAATAAAAATGAAATAACCTTATTTTATTGATGTTAAAGAGCGATTATTTCCTGTTTTTATCTTAAAAAGTAAAATTTACCGCAATGCCTTTGCCTATTTGTGAGTCAAATTTAATGGTTCCGTTTAAAAAAGACACTCGGCTGTCTATGTTTTTCATTCCCAGACCTTTTTGGTTTTCGAGGTTACTGCTGTCAAAACCAATCCCATTATCTTCATAATGACAGGTATCGGTTCCGTTGTCATTTGTAAAAGCAATCCATATTTCGCTTGCTTTTCCATGACGAAGCGAATTATTCATCAATTCTTGCAGTATTCTGAAAATATGCAAGTGGCGATCTATATCTTTCTGATCAAAATCAATTTCGTTTTTATAATGCGTTTTTACTGATTTACTGCTTTCAAATTCTTCACACAATTCTTCAACTCCAGCATTTAATCCAAATTTTTCAAAAACAGGCGGAAGTAAATTATGGGCAATTTTTCTGGAATTTTCCAACGCTTTTGCTGTTAAATTAATGATGTTCTCAGTAATTTCATTGGTTTCGTCGGTTGTTAAATTTGGAGCAGAAAGCAAATGAGTGTTTAGCGAAACGATATTTAATTTTGAACTAATATCATCATGTAAATCTTGTGCTATACGTTTACGTTCTTCTTCTTGAGTTACAATAATCGCATGAAGCTGTTCTTTTTGGTATTGTAATATCAAATCTTTCTTTTCTAGTTCCTTTTGAATGATTTTTTTTCTTGAGAAATAGAAAAATATAATCAATATGATAGCAACTATTATTAAAAACAGTGAAATGTAGAGAATTATAGCGACAAGTTCTTTTTCTGGAATTGAATGAGTAGTCATATTGCAATAAGAGGATCGTATTAAGTTAGTAGGGTCTTTTTGAAAAAACTTTTTATCCAATCATATAATATAAAGAGTTGATAAATGACCATTAAAAAAGCATTTAGTTTCCAGCTTAAGTACTTTAGATCATCACTAAGCCCTAAAGAAAGGTTTCCTATTATAAACAAAACAGTGCTTGCCAATAAATAAATCACAATACCAACAGTAACGTAATAATAGGTTTTAGTTTCTGTAAGCATATTGTAAAAATGAAGCAAGGCAAAAACCACAATAAGAAGTGATGTAAAAGTGATTTCGAACAAATTAAATTTAAAAAACTCTGCAGAATCTATAATAAGCTGTGTTGTTAACACTAATAATCCAACAGCTAAACAAGATTTTACGAATATCTTTTGGCTTTTAATCTGCATTAATGAATTGTAAAACATTCCCAGTAATATCATTTGTCCAATAAAAAATAGATTTACAACTATTAAATTTTTAATTCCCAAATGATATAACAGTTCCATAGAAAACTGCATTGTAAATGAAAAAGCCAAATAACACACAAAAAAAACATTAGCTTTTTCCTTTCGGAAAAAGCTATATGAATAGAGTATTAGATTTAATAATAAAATCAAATAACCTGAATATATTAAAAAATCATCCATTTTTTAGATACATAAAAAATCAATATGGCGGACTAGGGCGTGTACCGTCATATACTACTTCTTCAGCCTCTTCCCCAGCTCTGGCACTTATACCGTTTGAAGCACCAACTCCGTAAACATCAATGTATTTACCAGCGTCATCTTTTTCTGCTCCTACAAAAAATAAGTTTTTTTCGCCTTCATCGTTTATACCTAAATAGGCACGAACGGCTGTGGTCTCTAGTTTTAAAACATTTTCTAAAGTTTCTCTAGGAATTAGAAATCCTTTTACTTTTTGAACCCCTCTGGCAGTTTCAATGGTACTGACACTTTCGTCGTATCTTTTTTCCCATTCTTTAGCAATAGACAATGGAACTTTAATAGGTCCTGGAAAGATTTCTTCACTCATAGTTTTAAAGAATTTAAAAGTTAGTTAATTGTTTATGGTCTTGCTAAACTACCGAATTAATTTTTATGTAAGAAATATTATTCTGTAAATTATGCCAATATTCTAATAAAAGTTAAACAAAAAAAAGTCTTTGTAAGAACGTATTTACAAAGACTTTTTTTTAGAAATTAATTTTATTTGGAATTAAAACGGAACATCGCTGTCATCGTCGTCATCATTTAAGTTACTGCCGAAAGCTTCATTTGCAGAAGGCAGATTTTTAGTGATAAACGGGTTGTCATCGTGATTCATTTTAGATGGAAGATCATCATAACCTCCTGTAAATTCTTCTAAGTTGTCGAACTTTCCTAAATGACCTAAGAATTTCAATCGTATATTTTCAAGTCCACCGTTACGGTGTTTGGCTATAATAAACTCTGCCTGACCTGTTGTTGATGATTGTTCATCATCATCCCATTCTTCAATTTTATAATATTCCGGACGATAAATAAACGATACAATATCGGCATCCTGCTCAATCGCTCCAGATTCACGAAGATCCGAAAGAAGCGGACGTTTGCTAGATCCACGGGTTTCAACAGCACGGGATAACTGTGAAAGTGCAATTACTGGTACGTTTAACTCTTTTGCCAATGCTTTTAGGTTTCGCGAAATAGTCGAGATTTCCTGCTCACGGTTTCCTCCTCCTTTACCACTACCTCCCGCCGTCATTAACTGCAAGTAGTCAATAATGATTAATTTAATTCCGTGCTGTGATGCCAAACGACGGCATTTTGCACGTAAGTCGAAAATTGAAAGCGATGGCGTATCATCAATAAATAATGGCGCTTTTTCTAAATCTTTTACTTTAGTACTCAGCTGTTCCCATTCGTGTTTTTCTAATTTACCAGTTCTTAATTTTTCAGAAGACAATCCAGTTTCAGAAGAAATAAGCCTTGTAATTAACTGAACAGATGCCATCTCAAGAGAAAAAATCGCTACCGCATGTCCAAACTGAATACTAACATTTCGCGCCATCGAAAGTACGAATGCTGTTTTACCCATACCCGGACGTGCCGCAATAATAATCAAATCCGAAGGCTGCCATCCTGAAGTTACTTCATCTAATTTTTCAAATCCGGTGGCAATACCACTCAAACCTTCTTTACCGGCAATTTCTTCAATACGTTTTTTGGCTTGAAGAACCAAACTCTGTGCTGTTTCAGAACTACGCTTGATATTTCCTTGTGTTACTTCATATAACTTAGATTCAGCTTTATCTAGCAAATCGAAAACGTCTGTTGTTTCATCATACGATTCTTCGATAATTTCCGAAGAAATTCGAATCAAACTTCTTTGAATAAATTTTTGAAGAATAATACGTGAGTGAAACTCAATGTGTGCAGAAGACGCGATCTTCTGTGTAAGCTGAATTAAATAAAAATCACCTCCAGCCAAATCCAGCTTTCCGTTTTTCTTTAACTGAGTCGAAACAGTCAAAATATCAATTGGCTGTGTTTCGGTAAAGAGCTGTAAGATTGCTTCAAAAATATGCTTATGTGCATCTTTGTAAAAAGCATCGGGCTGTAAAATATCAATTACATCATCTACTCCCTTTTTATCAATCATCATCGCTCCAAGCACAGCTTCTTCTAAGTCAATTACTTGAGGAGGAAGCTTACCTTTTTCGAGATTAATAATAGTGGTTTTATCTACCTTTACAGGGTTTACATTTTTGAAATTTTCCATATAGCGAAAGTAACAAAATTTAAAAAAATAATGTCAGCTAGTTATAACTATTCTATTGTTTATAAATTCATTCAGGTTGTTCATAACCAAAAAAAAATCCGAAACCGCAGGGCTTCGGATCTTTTAATCATATCTTATGAATTTACTCTTTAAACTCGCCCATATTACTGTATTTGTCCATTCTTTGGGCAATTAACTGGGCTGTTGATAAGTCTTTTAATTCATTATATCCTTTAGTAATATATTCCGCTACGGTTTTAAAAGTAGTTTCTCTGTCATAATGTGCTCCACCAAGTGGTTCAGGAATTACGTCATCAACTAATTTTTGCTTTTTCATGTCAGATGAAGTCAGTTTTAAAGCTTCAGCAGCACGTTCTTTGTACTCCCAGCTTTTCCATAAAATTGACGAACATGATTCTGGAGAAATTACAGAATACCAAGTGTTTTCTAACATATAAACTTTGTCTCCAACACCAATTCCTAATGCTCCACCTGAAGCTCCTTCACCTACGATAATCGTAATGATTGGTACTTGCAGACGAACCATTTCGAAGATGTTTCGTGCGATTGCTTCTCCCTGCCCTCTTTCTTCTGCTTCAAGTCCTGGATATGCACCTGGAGTATCTACTAAAGTAAGAACTGGAATTCCGAATTTCTCTGCCATTTTCATTAAACGCAAAGCCTTACGGTATCCTTCTGGATTTGCCATACCGAAATTACGGTATTGACGTGTTTTTGTATTATATCCTTTTTGCTGACCAACAATCATAAACGACTGTCCGTTTACTTTTCCAAGTCCGCCTACCATAGCTTTATCATCTTTAAAACCTCTGTCTCCGTGAAGTTCTAAGAAAGTATCTCCACAGATCGCTTTAATGTAATCTAAAGTATACGGTCTGTTTGGGTGTCTTGATAATTGTACACGCTGCCAAGCAGTAAGGTTTTTATATATATCTTTCTTAGTTTGCTCTAATTTCTTGTTGATTTCTTTACAAGTAGGTGTAACATCAACATCAGATTCTTTTCCAATTATGACACACTTTTCTAACTGTTCTTCAAGTTCTTTTATTGGAAGCTCAAAATCTAAATATTCCATGGATTTTTGAATTTTGTTTTTAAATCGAACCGCAAATATAAAAATATTATAGTATTCGTATAATTAATTCGTACTTAAAATATAATAATGTAATTTAAAAATAAGATTTATATTACTATTTTTCTTTGTTTTGATAATGTTTGAAAACGCCGTTTAGAATAACCGTTATAATAATTATTACCGCCCCTATATAAAATTCGACGCTCATTTTTTCTTTTCCTCCCAAAATGAAATATGCCAGAACAATTCCGTAAACTGGCTCTAAATTAGTAGTTAACATTACGGTGTATGGCGTTAATCGCTGCATTACTTTTACCGAAGCTGTAAATGCGTACGCCGTACAAATCGATGCCAAAACCAATAATAAAACCCAGTTATTTAAAGACATTTGAAAGAAATCAGCAGTGAATTTTCCTTGAAACAAAAAATAAATCGTGATAAAGAAAACGCCCGCTCCAAATTCATAAAAAGTAATAACAGAAGGTTCGTGATCTGAGATTAATTTTCCGTTCATTAAAGTAAATAAAACTCCCAAAATAATGGCTGCCAATGCATAATATACTCCCGTAAGGTATTTTATTTCAACTTGCAGTATCAAACCTAAACCTGCAATAATAACAAGTCCGAAGAAAACTTCATACCAAAGCACTTTTCGGCCGTAAAATAAGGGTTCTAACAAAGAAGCAAAAAATGCTCCTAAAGAAAAGATCGAAAGCGTAATGGAAACATTGGAAACATGTATTGCTTTAAAAAAGAAAATCCAATGCAATGCAATTAATAATCCAACGAAAATTAATTTAAAAAATTCTTTTACAGGAACTTGGAAAGATTGTTTTTTAAAGGCGATAAATCCACCTAAAAAAATCATGGCAATCAGCATTCTGTACCAAACTAGATTTTCGGCATCAATAGTAATCAGAGCACCTAAAATGGCTGTAAAACCCCAGATAAAAACAATTAAATGAAGATTTAAATAACTTTTTAAATTATCGTTTCGCATTACGTAATAAGTAAACTGCCAGAATTCCGAAAACAATATTTGGGAACCAAACAGCTAATAAAGGTGAGAAAGTCGATTTTTCGGCAAGTGTCCCAAATATTTTATCAAAAAATACAAATGAAAAAGCAATTGCAATTCCTATCGCAAGGTTCATTCCCATTCCGCCACGACGTTTCATTGAAGAAACCGAAACCGCAATAATAGTCAAAATAAAAGCCGAAACTGGAATACTGTATTTTTTATAAAGTACCACTAAATAGGTATTGATGTTTCCGGAACCTCTTTTTCTTTCTTTTTCGATAAAATCAATCAGTTTACCTAAAGTCAATGTTTCAGCGATGTAAACAACAGGAGTTAAATCAGCCAGTTCGAATTTAAATTTTTCTTTTTTCTCTGGCGCTTTTTCAATAACATCATTTAACTCTCCAAGCGTTCTTTTGGTATAATCGTATAAAATATAGGTTTTCGCTTTCGGATCCCATTTAATACGGCTTGCTGTGATTTTATAGGTTAATTTTTCTTTTTCGAAATGTTCTAATGTAAAATTAAAAGCGGTTTTAGACTCTTCATTAAAACTGTTTACGAAAATAAAATCATGATCGTTAATTTGTCTGTAAACATTGGTATTTTCACCCCGCATGAGTTCCTTACCACCACCTTTTAAATACGTATATCTAAAGTTATTGTAACCTTCACTAGCTGCCGGTACAATAAAAAATCCCATTAACAATACAAAAAGCGAAACGATTGTTGCTCCTATAATATAAGGACGAAGAAAACGTGTAAATGAAATACCTGAGCTTAGAATGGCAATGATTTCTGTATTATTAGCCAATTTCGAAGTAAACCAAATTACCGATAAAAACAAAAATATCGGGAATAAGGAGTTGATAAAGTAAATGGTAAAATTGTAATAATAGAACGCAATATCCATAAACGGAATCTTGTTTTCGAGCATCTTGTTTACTTTTTCAGAAACGTCGATTACAATCCCGATTGGTGCAAACAAAAGAAGCATCACAGAAAAAGTTCCGAGATATCTTTTTAAGATGTATTTATCTATTATTGACAGCATATTTAAATTATGAATTATGAATTATAAATTATGAGTTAATGAATTGCGCCAATAGCTAATTTATAATTCATAACTCATAATTCATAACTCTTTTAAAGTCTTTGACTCATATTTTTAACCATCATTTCTTTCCATGGCCTAAAATCTCCGGCTAAGATATGTTTTCTGGCTTCACGAACCAACCACATATAGAAACCAAGATTATGAATTGTGGCAATTTGTTTTCCTAAATATTCGTTGGCCGCAAATAAGTGACGTAAATAGGCTTTAGAATATTCTGTATCAACAAAAGTATGTCCCATTTCATCAATTGGAGAAAAATCAGCTTCCCACTTTTTGTTTTTAATATTGATCGTTCCGTTTGCGGTAAACAACATACCATTTCTTGCATTACGGGTTGGCATAACGCAGTCGAACATATCAATTCCTAACGCAATATTTTCTAATATATTGATTGGAGTTCCCACTCCCATTAAATAACGTGGTTTGTCTTCTGGAAGGATTTCACACACTACTTCTGTCATAGCATACATTTCTTCTGCAGGTTCGCCAACAGAAAGTCCGCCAATTGCATTTCCTTGTTGTCCAGAATTAGCAATATATTCAGCCGACTGGCGACGTAGATCTTTATATGTACTTCCTTGAACAATTGGAAAAAACGTTTGCTCATAACCATATTTATAAGGAACTTTTTCTAAATGATTAATGCAACGATCTAACCAACGATGCGTCATATGCATAGAACGCTGTGCATAACGGTAATCACAAGGGTAAGGGGTACATTCGTCAAATGCCATAATAATATCAGCACCAATGGTACGCTGAATTTCCATTACATTTTCTGGGGTAAAAAAGTGGTACGAACCGTCGATATGCGATTTAAACTTCACTCCTTCTTCTTTAATTTTTCTATTTGAAGAAAGAGAATATACTTGATATCCGCCAGAATCAGTCAAAATATTGCGATCCCAATTCATGAATTTGTGCAATCCTCCTACTTTTTCAAGAATTTCAGTCTGCGGACGCAAATATAAATGGTAAGTGTTTCCTAAAATAATATCAGGATTTATTTCTTCTTTAAGTTCTCGCTGATGCACTCCTTTTACAGAAGCAACCGTTCCAACGGGCATAAAAATAGGAGTTTCTATAACTCCGTGATCTGTAGTAATACTTCCCGCTCTCGCTTTCGACTGCGGATCTTTCTGTAATAAATCAAACTTCATAAATTCGTTTTTCTCCCTATCGTTCGGGACGGCAAAGATAAACCAATTTGAGGAAAATTTAAGTAGAAAATTTGTCAATTAGATAATTATAAAAATTGATATTCCATTTATTCCAATTTTTCATACTTCAAATCATTATTTTTAAATAACTCTTCATTTTTTAATTCTCTAACCTTTGAAAAATAAACTATCAAAATCATTACAAATGGTGATGCCGAGTAAAAATCATGAATCTATTTTTGCTTCACACTTTTAATTTTAATATATATGGGATTAGCAGAAAAAAGATTAGCAGAATCGATTAAAACAGAAAAACTTCCAGCTTTTGAACAAAAACTATACGAACGCTCAGGCTATAATATTACGGTAGATATTGACTGGGCAACTTTTACAGCTTATGATGAATATCCATTATCTAGATTAGACATTGTATTTGATGATATCGAATCGTTTGTAAAAAAAATCTGCAGCGATGAAATAGGAAAAGAAGCTTTAAAAGAAAGTATGTCGATTATCAAACTAACAAACACTGACGACAGCAATGAGGTAAAAATGGAATTAAAAGATTCTACTCTATTCTTAAATTTTCAACTGGCAGGATCAACTTTCAGTTCTTTTACTGATTCACAGATTGCCAGTTATGTGGAAGGAAAATTATAATTCCCGCTTTGGAATTTGGAATTTTAAAAATTGGAATTTTCACAAAACATGTAAAAGGTAGAATTCCCAAACGTAATATTATAACATTCTCAAAACATGAATTATATAATTTTACAAAGCATAAAGAGATAACCAACTACGTTATTTCGACTTGCTTTAGCCATTATTAAAACCGTAGGATTATGAAAAATTCTGAAAAAACGAATGAGAATGAAATCGAACGCAATCTGGATGAAATGAATTATCCGGCCAGCGAAGACATTTACAACAATGAAGATAAATTAGAAGATATTGATGCTGATGAAATTTCTACCGATAAAACCATCACTCAAAATAATAATGAATGGAAACAGAATAGTGACAAACTAGGAAACGATTTAGACATTCCCGGCTCTGAACTTGATGACCAACAAGAAGAAATTGGTTCTGAAGACGAGGAAAACAACTATTACAGCGAAGGTGACAACTGATGCTGTTTTTACTTATAAAAAAATTGTATTTAAAAGTCCTGCCTAAACGCAGGACTTTTTTATTAACAAAAAAATTTTTTTTTTCAGGATTGAAAATAAATTGTAAAAACCACACTTATTAAGGACTCAAAGACGAAACAGTCGTTATATTTTTTTAATTAATGTAAGAAAATCGGCTAAATTTAACAATTGCTGTAAAACTAAAGCAGAAAATCATTTGTCTTCCCGCAAAATAAAAATTACTTTTGCTACCAGTTTAACTTTTACATATAAAATGAAGCCTAACACACAACAATTAAGCGATTTAACGATCCAGGTAAGAAGAGATATTCTTAGAATGGTACATGCTGTCAACTCAGGTCACCCAGGTGGATCATTAGGTTGTACTGAATTTTTGGTAACATTATACCAAAATATTATGGAACGTAAAGAAGGTTTTGACATGGACGGAATTGGAGAAGATATCTTCTTCCTTTCAAACGGACATATTTCACCAGTATTTTATAGCGTTTTAGCTCGTAGCGGCTATTTCCCAATTTCAGAACTTGCAACCTTTAGATTATTAAACTCTCGTTTACAAGGACACCCTACAACTCACGAAGGATTACCTGGAGTTCGTATGGCTTCTGGATCATTAGGACAAGGTTTATCTGTTGCTCTTGGTGCGGCTCAAGCTAAAAAATTAAATGGTGATAAACATTTAGTTTTTACATTACACGGAGATGGAGAGTTACAAGAAGGACAAAACTGGGAAGCTATCATGTATGCTTCTGCTAAAAAAGTAGACAACCTTATTGCAACTGTAGACGTTAATGGAAAACAAATTGACGGAACAACTGATGAAGTTTTAGCAATGGGAAGCCTTCGTGCTAAATTTGAAGCTTTCGACTGGGATGTTTTAGAAATTGCAGAAGGAAACAATATCGATGCTATTATCGCAGGATATACAGATGCTAAATCAAGAACCGGAAAAGGGAAACCAGTTTGTGTACTATTACATACAGAAATGGGTAACGGAGTTGATTTTATGATGCACACTCATGCTTGGCATGGTAAAGCTCCAAACAACGAGCAGTTAGAAAACGCTCTTGCTCAAAACTATTCTGCAGATCAGGTTGACTATTAAAAAGTGTGCCGTTTCAGTGTTTGGTTTTCAGCTTAGAAACCCAAGTTACTTAGAAGCTTAGCATCTCAAAAAATAAAAAATGAAAAAATATACAAATACAGGAAGTAAAGATACTCGTTCTGGTTTTGGAGCGGGAATGACTGAATTAGGTCAAAAAAACGAAAATGTAGTAGCATTATGTGCTGACTTAATAGGATCATTAAAATTTGATGATTTCAAAAAGAATCACCCAGAACGTTTTTTCCAAATTGGTATCGCAGAAGCGAACATGATTGGAATTGCAGCAGGTTTAACAATTGGAGGAAAAATTCCTTTTACAGGAACTTTTGCTAACTTTTCTACCGGAAGAGTTTACGATCAAATCCGTCAGTCTGTTGCTTATTCAGATAAAAACGTAAAAATTTGTGCTTCTCACGCTGGTTTAACACTAGGTGAAGACGGTGCCACACACCAAATCTTAGAAGATATCGGGTTAATGAAAATGTTACCTGGTATGACTGTAATCAATACTTGCGATTACAACCAGACAAAAGCTGCAACTTTAGCTTTAGCAGATCATCATGGCCCTGCTTATTTACGTTTCGGGCGTCCAGTTGTACCTAACTTCACTCCTGCTGATGAGCCTTTCGTAATTGGAAAAGCAATCATGTTAAATGAAGGAACAGATGTTACTATTATTGCAACAGGACATTTAGTTTGGGAAGCTCTTATCGCAGCTGAAGCTCTTGAAGCAAAAGGAATTTCTGCTGAAGTAATCAACATCCATACTATTAAACCTCTTGACGAAGAAGCTATTTTAAAATCTGTGGCTAAAACTAAATGTGTAGTTACTGCAGAAGAACACAACTACCTTGGAGGTCTTGGAGAAAGTGTTTCTGGAGTATTAGCTTTAAACAATCCAACGCCACAAGAATTTGTAGCAGTTAAAGATAGTTTTGGAGAATCTGGAACTCCTGAGCAATTAATGGAGAAATACAAGTTAAACAACCAAGCAATTGTTGAAGCTGTAGAAAGAGTAATCAAAAGAAAATAATTCATTTTCTCATCTCATAAAAAAACCTCGAAATTCACATTTCGAGGTTTTTTATTTTATGGTATTTTTTCTTATCCATTATTTAATAGTGAAATAGAATTTTTAGTTTCATATAAAGACAAAAAAAACCTCAAAATTGAATTTTGAGGTTTTCTATTTCTAATTAATCCTTGAAACTATTTTTTCTGATAAGGATATGTTTTATCTAAATGTATTCTTAATCTTCCTGCTGCCGTATAATCTTCATCTACAAACTTTCTAGGGTTTGATATAGATTCTGGTAAATCAGGATTAGTAAGCACTCCTGTTGGTCTTCTAGGAATTCCTCTAGGCTCAGTTTCATCTGTATTTGGTGTATTTGGATTGTCTACAACCGGATCCCAAGGGTAATAGGTACTTATACCGTAATTAAACCCATTAACAATACCAACTTGTCCTGCAGGTTTTGTCAATTCATAATACGTTGAAAATCCATCACCATCATCATCTGTATCTACAAAATCAGCAATACCATCGCCATCAGTATCATCTGTAAAACCAGCTGGCGGAGTTGGGAATCTTGATGTATCTCTTACATCATATAGATAACCATCTTTATTAATATCTTCATCTACATCAAAAACACCATCAAAATCATGATCCAATCGCTGCAGGTTAAACAATTTAAAACTAAATACCAAACAAGAATACGAAGGTATATCTCCAACTCCACCACCGTAATATGCTAATCCTGAAGGCAGGAACATAACCCCAGCTCCGTAATTATCATAGGTAATTGAACCATCTGCGCCAGTTGTTGAAGTTCCAGTTTTAAATTTAGGAAAAATTTCTCCCCATCCATCTATTACAGATGAAGCAGCATGCATATACAATTCAAAACTTCTCGCGACTCCATAAGAAGAATCAAAAACTTTTCCATTTAATAAAGTTCCTTCATAAGAAGCAGAAATTCGATCTGTGTTTGTAGGTGCTAATCCTGTTCCTTCTCTTAAACTCAAATAATATACATCATAATTAACATCATGATTGTAAACTTTTCTGGTCTGCAACGGATAAACTTTTTGATCCCAGATAGAAACCTGAGTCCCACCCGCAGGAATCTTAGTTATTTTAATATCATAATTAGCCGTAACTTCTTCAATATAATGGGTTTTTAAATATGTCTCAATAGAGTCTTTGTCTGCTTTATACTGCTCCTTATAATCTCTCAAAGGAACTGTTTCAGGATCATCATGATCTTTATTACAAGAAACCATTGCAATACCTGCAAGTAATAAAACAAAGTAATATTTAAATTTATTCATTATTGTTATTTTTTTAGGTGCGCAAGATACAATATTGATTTATTTTTGTAAAGAATTTAACTTGGATTTTAGAAAAATTATGAGGATAGATAAATACCTGTGGTGCGTACGTTATTATAAGACCAGAAATATGGTAACCGAGGCCTGCAAAAAGAATCAGGTTACTGTAAATGGGCAGGTTGCAAAACCATCAAAAGAAGTTTTTCCTACCGACCGAATTACCTTTAGAAAAGATCAGATTACCTATATAATAACTGTACTGGATATTCCAGAAAATCGTGTTGGAGCAAAACTTGTTGATATTTATCGTAAAAACGAAACTCCGCCTGAAGCATTCGAACATTTAGAAATGCTGAAACTTTCTAAAGAACATTATCGCAGAAGCGGTACAGGAAGACCTACCAAAAAAGATCGTCGTGATATTGACGACTACGGAAATGATTTTATTGACGACGACGACGAGATTTAGAAAATCAAATATCAATTTTTAAAATTCCAAATCCAAAGTAATCCACATTCAATAATGAAATCCCAATTTTCAAAACACATAGATTGGATTTGAAACTTGGAATTTGGAATTTCATCATTGATTTTTATCAGTGATTTTTAATCCCAAAAAATGGAATTTGGAATTTAAATTTTGGAATTTATTATTTGTACATTAGCCAAAAAAATTACATCATGAGCAAGAATATCATCTTAACCAATCAAGAAATCGAACACAAAATAAAACGTATCGCGTATCAGATTTACGAAACATTTGTTGACGAAGAAGAAGTTGTAATTGCAGGAATTGCTTCTAGCGGTTCTATTTTTGCTCAAAAAATTGCTTCGGCTTTAAAAGATATTTCTACTTTAAAAGTTTCCCTTTGCGAAGTAAAAGTCGACAAACAGAATCCGCAACTGCCAATTCAGACTTCTTTAACAAAAGAAGAATATGCCAACAAAGGATTAGTTTTGGTTGATGATGTATTAAATTCTGGAACTACCTTAATATATGCAGTCCGTCATTTCTTAGATGTACCACTTAAAAAATTCAAGACTGCAGTTCTAGTTGACCGAAACCATAAAAAATATCCTGTAAAAGCTGATTTTAAAGGAATTTCTCTTTCAACATCACTATTAGAACACGTTCAGGTTGTTTTTGATGAAAACGGAGACAATTACGCCTTTTTAAGCTAATATTGCCAATATATCGTTTACCGTATCTTCGACTGTTTTATGATCAACCGACACTTTATGCTGTGCATGGTTGTAATAAAAACTTCTGTCGAACAAATGCTTTGCGATAAATTCTTTCATTTCCTCTTCATTCATATCAGCAATTAACGGGCGCTTGCTTTTGTTATGCACTAATCTATTATATAAAGTCTCAATCGAAGCTTTTAAATAAACTGAAATTATATCGTCTCGCTGCAATAACAAATGATTATTGGCATAACATGGGGTTCCTCCGCCTAAACCAATAATGTAATTTTCTGAAGATTGAAGCAATTCTAGAAACATTTCATGCTCTAATTTTCGAAAATAGATCTCTCCATGCTTTTCAAAAATCTCTTTTATGGACAAATTTGCTCTTTTTTCGATGCAAATATCTAAATCCAAAAACGGAATATTGGTAATTTTTGACAGATTTTGGGCGATCGTTGACTTTCCGCATCCCATATATCCTAATAAAACGATTTTTTTCATTTCAATAAAACCCTATAAACTAGGGCGTTGTAAAAGTTAATTAAAAAAAGACAAAATTATAATAAAAACGCTTGCAAATTATAAAATAAACTCCGTATATTTGCACCCGCATTCAAGAAATTAAATGACTCGATAGCTCAGTCGGTAGAGCACATCACTTTTAATGATGGGGTCCTGGGTTCGAGCCCCAGTCGGGTCACAAATTTTGTGATTAACAAATTAAATTTCTTGAAAGCAATGACTCGATAGCTCAGTCGGTAGAGCACATCACTTTTAATGATGGGGTCCTGGGTTCGAGCCCCAGTCGGGTCACAAAAAGGTCGAGTAATTTAATTTACTTGACCTTTTTCATTTTAGGCCATGTGGAGAAACGGTAGACTCGCCATCTTGAGGGGGTGGTGCTCGTAAGGGCGTGAGGGTTCAAATCCCTCCATGGTCACGTAACGGGACAAAGAAGATTTTTTCTGCTTTGTCCCGTTTTTCTTTGAGGTTAAATTTCTTTTTATCGTACGTTTCAAAAATCTCAAAAGAGAATAATAATTCCAAAAGCATTAGGAAGTTAAACTCTGCATCAGCATTTAAAAAAAATAAAAATATATTTCACTGCAAAATAAGCAGTTAGAACCATAAGGTAAAATTTATTTGAAATTCGCTTTAAAAAAGTGCCGTTAAGCTAAAATAAGACCTTATATTTGCACCCTCATTGAAGAAATGAAGACTCGATAGCTCAGTCGGTAGAGCACATCACTTTTAATGATGGGGTCCTGGGTTCGAGCCCCAGTCGGGTCACAAAAGGCTGAGTAATTTATTTTACTCAGCCTTTTTTTGTTTTAAGCTAAACTATTACCAATATCTTTAAGTAACCCGTTTAAGCATCCCAAATACAAAGCGAAATTCAGCAGCAAATAATCCTAATTATTTTACGTATAATTCTTTCAAAAAAGCAGAACTTTCTTAAATTCGTTTTCGAATAATTAATCACTAATCCCAAATTAGTTTTATGAAAAACCTACTACTTGTATCATTTCTTATGATCAGCTGCTCGATCTGGGCACAATCTGCAACTGCTTATTTTGACAAAGCTTTCAAAAAAGCCGAAGCTGGAAACCACAAAGGCGCCATTGCCGATTACAACAAAGCCATCAGCATGAATTCGAAATTTGTTGAAGCCTATCAAAACAGAGGTGTCGCAAAATTCAAATTAAAAGATTACAAAGGCGCTTTGGCTGATTTTAGCAAAACAATCGATCTTGACAGTATGAATGCCGATGCGTATACGGGTCGTGCCAATGTAAACTTTACGCTTTCAAATTTTAATGAAGCAATCGAAGACTGTACCTCATCACTTGGCTTAAATCCTAAAGATTATATCGCTTACAATTTAAGAGGGCTTGCCTACAATAAAATTGGAGACAAGAAAAACGCTTGTGCTGATTTTTCTAAAGCAATTGAGCTTGGCAGTAAAAGTGCCGCTGTGAATAAAGCTTCGATATGCAGATAACATTTTTAAAAATAATTCAAACAAAAAGCGCAAAATCAAAAACTTTGCGCTTTTTTCATAATCGAATTTTCACCTAAATATATTCCTTAATTTTTTCTACAGAAGTTCCTTTTTTTTCAGAAGTAAAAAGAATATCTCCACTATCTTCAACTATTATTTGATTTCAATATCTTCACATACTACATTTCTTTTTTATAATATATCATTTTGTTATTTTTTTTAATACCTTACGAATCTTAAAACAATACAATTCGTATATAGGTTTAATTCTCCAAATCGTAAACCTCTAACAATCTTTTCTTTTTAAGATTGTTTTAATGTTGCTTTTAAGATTTTATTTTACTTTTGTTCACTTAATTACATAAAATGGTAAACAATATTAAAACTGTTTTCAGTATAAAAGATCTCGAAAATTTATCTGGTATTAAAGCACACACCATTCGTATCTGGGAAAAAAGATACAACATTCTGGAACCCATGCGTACAGATACGAATATAAGGCTTTACAACCTGCAAAATTTACAGAAGCTTTTAAATATTACCTTATTACACGAATACGGTTATAAAATTTCTAAGATCGCTACATATCCGGAAGAAAAGATTCCGCAGCTGGTTCGCGAAATTATATCAAAGAAAAACTCTCAGAATTACGCCATTACTTCGTTTAAAATGGCAATGATGAATTTCGACCAGGAATTGTTTTTCAATACTTTTGACTGGCTTATTTCTGAGAAAACTTTTAAAGAAGTTTTCAAAGATCATTTTTTACCATTATTAAAAGAATTAGGATTATTATGGCAGTCAGAAACCATAACTCCGGCAAATGAACATTTCATGAGCCATTTGATCAAACAGAAAATCCTGATTTATACCGAAAGCCTTCAGATTCAAAAACCGACAAAAACAGACCGAATTTTTGTGCTTTCACTTCCGTTGAATGAAATTCATCAAATTGGTTTGTTATATCTGCAATACGAAATTTTATCAAGAGGGTATAAAACCATTTATCTGGGCGAAAGTATGCCTATTGAAAACCTTCAGGATTTGACCAAACATTTTGAAAACATCACTTTTGTTTCCTTCATGACCATTCAGCCGGATCGAAATGTAATTAACCAATACGTACGTTCTATGGGGCAGAAATTACTGCAGAATAACAATGAAATATGGCTTATGGGTAAAATGGTTGAACATATTGACAGAAAGGTTTTACCCGAAAGAATCCATATTTTCGACTCGATGGAAGAAACAATGGAACGTTTTTAAAAGTTTTGTTTAAAGTTTTTGTTATATTTGTTAAACAAATGACAAAAACTATCGCAATATTAGGATCAGGCTTTTCTTCATTAGCCGCTTCTTGTTACCTTGCACAGCAGGGAAACCAAGTAACTATTTATGAAAAAAATCCAACAATTGGCGGCCGTGCCAGACAATTCAAAAAAGACGGTTTTACATTTGACATGGGACCAAGCTGGTATTGGATGCCTGATGTTTTTGAACGTTTCTTTCAGGATTTCAATAAAAAACCTTCTGATTATTACGAACTCATAAAGTTAAATCCTGCTTACAGGGTTTATTTTGGCATTAATGATTTCATTAGCATTTGTGATAATTTAGAAGATATAAAATCAGCTTTTGAAGCTATTGAAAAGGGAAGTGCGGCAAAACTTCAAAAGTTTATTGATCAAGCAAAAAGCAATTACGATATCGCCATAAAAGATTTGGTATACCGTCCCGGAGTTTCTCCGCTGGAATTAGTTACACCACAGACAGCTTTAAAACTTAATCAATTTTTCAGCTCCGTAAGCGCTGATATTCGGAAAGAATTCAAAAACGAAAAACTGATCCAGATTTTAGAATTTCCTGTCTTGTTTCTAGGTGCAAAACCCACTAAAACACCTTCTTTTTACAATTTTATGAATTACGCTGATTTCGGCTTAGGAACTTGGCATCCCAAAACCGGAATGCACGATGTTGTAAAAGCAATGGAAAAACTAGCTTTAGAATTGGGCGTTACCATAAAGACGAATTCTCCTGTTGAACGAATTATAGTTGAAAATAAATCAGCAACAGGAATTTTAATTAATGGCGAAATTATAAAAGCAGATATTATTGTAAGCGGAGCCGATTATCAACATACCGAAACGTTACTAGAAAAAGAGCATCGGGCTTATTCTGAAAAATATTGGGAAAGCCGCGTTTTTGCTCCTTCTTCACTCCTATTTTTTGTTGGTTTTGATAAAAAAATAGAAAACATTTCGCATCATGCCTTATTCTTTGATGTTGATTTCAATCAGCATGCAGCCGATATTTACGACAATCCAAAATGGCCGAAAGAACCTTTGTTCTACGCCAATTTCCCATCTAAAACAGATACAACTGCTGCACCCGACGGAATGGAATCTGGATTTTTTCTGATCCCGTTAGCTCCGGGAATTGAAGATACACCAGCATTACGATTTCTCTATTTCGAAAAAATAATCGCTCGTTTTGAGCAACTTACACAGCAGAGCATTAAAAATAACATTATCTTTAAGGAATCATTCTGTAAAAATGACTTTGTAACAGATTACAACGCGTACAAAGGAAATGCTTACGGAATGGCCAATACTTTATTGCAGACCGCGTTTTTAAGACCCAAATTAAAAAGTAAAAAAGTCCGAAATTTATATTTCACAGGACAATTAACCGTTCCAGGGCCGGGAGTTCCTCCAGCCTTAATTTCAGGAAAACTGACCGCTGAATTAATTCAAAAATCTTTAAGATCTTAAAAAATGAAATCACTATTCGACGCCGTTTCTTTTAAATGTAGCAAACTCGTAACCAAAAATTACAGTTCCTCTTTTTCGCTTGCGGTAAAAATGCTTTCCCCTAGTATTCGCGATGCCATTTACAGTATTTACGGATTTGTTCGTTTTGCTGACGAAATCGTAGATTCATTTCATGATTACGAAAAAGAATATCTGATTGATGATTTTGAAAAAGAATACTACAAAGCAATGCAATTAGGCATCAGCTTAAATCCGATTCTAAATTCTTTTCAGCAAACTGTAAAGCAATACAATATTACCGATGATATGGTTCAAGCTTTTCTAAAAAGCATGAAACTTGATCTTATCAAATCAAATTATCAAACCCAATCAGAATATATAGATTACATCTACGGATCTGCTGATGTGGTGGGATTGATGTGTCTAAAAGTTTTTGTTTCAGGAAAAGAACATAAATACGAACAATTAAAAAACGAAGCCATGCGTTTGGGATCGGCTTTTCAGAAAGTAAATTTCTTAAGAGATTTAAAAGACGACAACCTGATTTTAAACCGAACGTATTTTCCGGGAGTTAACCTCAACAATTTCAACGAAGATTCGAAAACACAAATCATCAATGAAATCGAAGAAGATTTCCGAATTGCTTATCAAGGAATTGTAAAACTGCCAATCGAAGCCAAATTTGGGGTTTACACCGCTTATGTATATTATAAAAAACTGCTAAAAAAGCTGAAGAATACACCGTATTACGAAATTGGAAATTCCAGAATCAGGGTTTCGAATTACACAAAAGCTGGACTTTTAGCGCAGTCTTTTGTAACCTATAAATTGAAATTGGTTTAATTTAAACACATAAAATCATAAAAGGCATTTTACTTGTATAATATAGCTATATGTTAGAAACTAGTTTCTTTCCACAATCTTTTCAAGAAAAATAAAAATATGTCTCTATGTGTTTAAAAAACGAAATGCTTTTGAGTTAACCTTTTATAATATAAAGCTAAACTCAAAATCCATAAAATGATACTTTTAATATTTGAATAATTGCAAAATGATTTCCTTCTTAATCTTTTTAGGCGTTTTTCTGTTTATGGAATGTGTGACCTGGTTTACGCACAAGTACATCATGCACGGTTTTATGTGGTACTTTCACGCCGATCATCATCAGCCGAAATACGAAAACACCTTTGAACGCAACGACATATTCTTCGTCATTTTTGCTACTCCTAGTATAATCTTGTTCTATCTTGGTGTACAAGGCGGATTCAACTATTTGTTTTTCATTGCCTGCGGAATCACTCTTTATGGAGTGTGTTATTTTCTAATTCACGATGTTTTGATTCACCAGCGCTTTAAATGGTTTAAAAACACCAAAAACAAATACCTCATCGGATTAAGAAAAGCACATAAAATTCACCACAAACACCTAAACAAAGAAAAAGGAGAATGCTTCGGGATGTTGTTCGTACCCTTTAAATATTATAAAATATAAAATTATTAGATGTTTTCCGCAGCAGCGGATGAGCTCACGTGTTCAAGAATAATTTGTGATTATGAAATTATATAAAATAGTAACCGTACAACATATCAATGCCAGTGTAGAAGAATGCTGGGATTTTTTCTCAAGCCCGAAAAACCTGCAGACTATTACGCTCGATAACATGAATTTCCAAATTCAGGATTACGACGACAAACGTATGTATCACGGACAGATTATAACCTATACCTTAAAACCACTTTTTGGAATCAAAATTTCGTGGGTCACGGAAATTACAGCTTGTAAAGAAAACGAGTACTTTATAGATATTCAGCGTTTTGGTCCTTACAAACTTTGGCATCACAAACACTTTTTTGAACGATTAGAAGACGGCAGCACCAAAATGACCGACATTGTTCATTATGCTCTTCCTTTAGGAATTTTAGGACGGATCATGAATCGATTAGTCGTAAAAACCAAACTAAAAAACATCTTCGATTATCGATATAACAAAATCGAAGAATTGTTTAATTCTAAAAAAGCTTAAAAATTTAAACACATAGAGACATAGAATTTAGAGGAAGCAAAAAGGCATTTCACTCACATACATACACATAGCTATGTGTTAGGAACTAGTTTCTTTCTAAAGGCTTTAAAAGAAAAACAATATCTATGTTTCTATGTGTTAAAAAAATAAGTTCAGAGAAAAAATAAATCATTTGAAATCCTTTTAATCTTTGCTAAAAAAAAATAAAATTTAAACACATAGAAATATAGAATTCAGATGAAGAAAAAGGCGTTTCAATCGTATAAATAAACATAGTTAAAATATCCACATAGCTTATGTGTTAGAAACTGGTTTCTTTCTTTTCCCTTTTTAATAAAAAGAAAATCTATGTCTCTATGTGTTAAAAAAAAATAAGTTTAGAGCATAAATAAATCCATTTAATCTGCAGAAAACAAAACAATAATGACAAAACAAAAAGTTACTTTATTCTGGTTTAGACGTGATTTCCGTTTAGAAGACAATACTGGATTATTTCATGCTTTGCAATCTGATTTTCCTGTTGTACCTCTTTTCATTTTCGATGATGATATTTTAGAACATCTCCCAAAAAATGACGCCAGAGTAACTTTTATATACGATTCGCTTGAAAAAATAAACTCAGAATTACATAAGCTTGATTCTTCTATTTTAATCAAAAAAGGAAAGACGAAAGACGTTTGGAAATCCCTAATTGAAGAATTTGACATTCAATACGTTTTCTTCAACAAAGATTACGAACCTTTTGCTATTGCACGTGATACTGCAATTTCATCTATCTTAAAAGAAAATAACATCAAATCTTTATCTTTTAAAGATCATGTAATCTTCGAAGAAAAAGAAATCACAAAAGCCGACGGAAGCCCGTATACTGTTTACACGCCTTATAAAAACAAATGGCTTGAAAAATATAAGCTTTCTGGGCCTGTTTCGGAATATGATACTGTAAAACTTCAATCTAATTTTGCAAAACATAGCTTCAAATTTCCCCAATTGTCCGAAATTGGTTTTGAAAGAAGTTCAATAAAAGTACAGCCTCACAATTTAACACAAATTGGAAATTACAAAGAAACCAGAGATTTTCCTGCTTTAGACAGTACTTCTTATCTTTCACCTCATTTGCGTTTTGGCACTGTCAGCATTCGGAAATTGGTGAACTGGGCAGATCGAAAGAACCAAACTTTTTTAAGTGAATTAATCTGGAGAGAATTTTTTATTCAAATTCTGTTTAGCTTCCCGAAATGTGTCAATCATAATTTCAAGTCCAATTACGACGGAATTCAATGGCGAAACAATGAAGAAGATTTCAAACGCTGGTGTTCTGGAACAACTGGTTATCCAATGGTCGATGCTGGAATGCGTCAGTTAAACGAAACGGGATATATGCACAATCGTGTGCGTATGGTGGTGGCGAGTTTTCTTTGCAAACATTTACTCATCAACTGGCAATGGGGCGAAGCGTATTTTGCACAAAAACTTCTAGATTTTGAATTAGCATCTAATGTGGGAAATTGGCAGTGGGCAGCAGGAACTGGCTGTGATGCGGCGCCTTATTTCAGGGTTTTTAATCCCGAAATCCAACAACAGAAATTTGATTCTAAAGGAGAATACATCCGCAAATGGATTCCTGAATTTGATTTAGGTTACAACGAACCAATGATCGATCACGCTTTTGCGAGAGATCGTGCAATTGAAACTTACAAGAAGGGAATCGTTAAGTAAAATTCCAAGTTTTAAAAATTCCAAATTCCAATTAGTAGACGCAATCTTGTCATTGCTATAAACGGACGGCCGAACTAAGAATTCGACAAAAATTTTAACCCCAATACTAAAACATAGTCCAAGGTTTCAACCTTGGGAACGCTTGGAGTGGAACACATTGTATTCCCAAGGTTGAAACCTTGGGCTATATTCAAATATGCTGAAGCCTTTGTCAAAGTTTAAACTTTGACAAAGGCTAATGTTTTTAAAATTGGAATTCGGAATTTAAATATTTGGAATTTTCGAAGTCTAATATTTCAAATAATTATCAACGACAATTTTTGCTTTCAAATCAAACATTAAATTGTACAAACCAAAGAAAGTACGATTCATGTAAATAAAGTGTTTAGAACCACGGTTTCCGTTCATTTTTTTAAGGTTTGTATCTTCTGAGAAACGTTTTCCTAACTCGGCAATAGCGTTGAAGAATTTTTCATCGGCAAAATCGAAAGTTTCGTTTTGAAATGGTCTGGTGAAAAGCGATAATAATTCATGAAACATTTCGGTGAAATATTCAATTTCCGCCGGCGTATCATCTTTACGAAGAATTTCTAATTCAAATAATTTTTCGTTGAAAAGCTTTGCATCTGTAATAACATCCTTGTTGATTAATTCAAAATACGGAGTATAGAAATCATCCGGAATTTGTTTCATACAACCAAAATCCAAAGCAATTAATTGGTTTTCATCATTCACTAAAAAGTTCCCCGGATGCGGATCTGCGTGAACTTTTCTCAAAACATGAATTTGATACATATAAAAATCCCAAAGCGCCTGCCCTATTTTATCTCCAACTTCCTGGTTTGTATTTTTGGCAGTAAATTCAGAAAGGTGAATCCCTGTCATCCAATCCATCGTAATGATTTTCTCAGATGAAAATTCAGGATAATAATTTGGAAAAATGATGTTTTCAATTTTACTGCAGGCATCAACGACTTCTTGGCTTTGTTTTAATTCTAACAAATAATTGGTTTCTTCAATCAGTTTGTCTTCAACTTCTTTAAAATATTTATCCGAATCTTTTCCCTGCAGATTAAACATTCTGATTGCAATAGGCTTTACCAAAGCCAAATCCGATGAAATACTGTTGGCAACTCCAGGATATTGAATTTTAACCGCTAATTTTTTATCTCCTTTTTTAGCCAAATGCACTTGGCCAATGCTGGCTGCGTTTACTGAATTTGGATTGAATTCATCAAAAATTTCAGTCGGCGTTTTGCCAAAATTATTTTTGAATGTTTTTAAAACCAAAGGCGCAGAAAGCGGCGGAACAGAAAACTGCGAAAGTGAAAATTTCTCTACATACGCCTGAGGCAGAAAGTTCTTATCCATACTCAGCATTTGAGCCACTTTCAGAGCACTTCCTTTCAAGCTTTTTAATCCGTCGTAAATATCTTCGGCATTATTTTCATTTAATTTGTCACGGGTCAAATCAGGATTTACTATTTTTTCAGCATAATGTTTTACATAGTTTACCCCAATTTTGGCTCCAGTCTGAACCAGTTTTCCGGCTCTTTCTATTTTTGAAGTTGGAATATAATCGATGGTTTTCATGGTCTGCTGTATATTTTTTCTTTAAAAAGAAACTTTCCTAAATCAATTAAGTGATTCATTGGTGCTACATTCATGAGTTCGAATGATGCATTCACTGATTTCTCAATAAAAATATCTGTTTTTTCAAAAGCGGCTGATTCGTCTTCCATCCAGAATTTAATTGTCAGCATTAATTGCAGCCAAGCCGATTCTTGAATGGCTTTTTCTTGAAACTTCTGCAATTTTTCTTGTTCTACTCTGTAATCATCCGTTAAAATTTCAGAGACATACTCTTTAAAACTATTTCGCAGTGTCGTTAACTGAACTAAGTTTTTAAGTGGATTTCTGTCGATTTTAAGCGATTGAAGCACATAACTTCTATTAGCAGTTAAAATCTCAAAGAAAGTAAAGTAGAAGCTCAGCATTTTATTTTTCATATCATACTGCTGATATTCTTCGTTGGAGTGAAGCAGATTTACAGTATTTTCAAAAAACAGTCGGAATATTTCTTTTTCTAAACCTTCTAATGTTCCAAAAAAGGAGTAAAATTCGGCTTCAGTAAAATCATTTCCTTTGGCAAAATGATATACTGATTTTGGTTTTTGTCCTTTTTCTAACACTTCTTCCATATATTTTGAAACGATCTCATCTTTGGTAATTACCTTCTTTTTAGATGCCATTTTATTAAAATTTAGAATTTGGTATAAAGGTAAACATTGTTTAAGTACCTTTACTACTAACAAAACCTTAGACACTGTTAAATATATTATAAACTATTATGACTCAAAATGTTCTATTAACAGGCGGAACTGGCTTCATTGGAAAACATTTAACTGATGTTCTTATTGAAGCGGGATATTCCGTATCTGTTTTGAGCCGTTCTGATAGAGAAAACACACCTCGCGTAACGTACTATAAATGGGATTTAAACAAAGATTATATCGATGAAAATGCCGTTCTTAATGCAGATTATATTATTCATCTTGCAGGAGAAGGAATAGTGGAAAAAAGATGGACGAAGAAACGAAAAAAAGTTCTAGTAGAAAGCCGCGTAAAACCAGTTGAATTGATTCATTCTGTTTTAAAACGGCATGATAAAAAACTTAATGCTTTTATTTCTGCTTCGGGAATTGGAATTTACGGTGCGGTTACAAGTCATAAAATATGTACCGAAGAAACGCCTCCTGCTGATGACTTTTTAGGCATGACCTGTCAGGTTTGGGAAAATGCCGCAGATACTATTGAAAGTTTAGGCATTCGAACCGTTAAAATTAGAACCGGAATTGTTTTAGGAAAAGATGAAGGTTTTATGAAAAAGGTGGCACCCAGTTTTAAAGCCGGTTTTGGCGCTGTTTTAGGAACGGGAAAACAATATCTCCCTTGGATTTATATTGAAGATTTATGCCAGATATACTGCAAAGCAGTTACTGACGATCAATTGCATGGTCCTTACAATGCTGCTATAACAGACAATACTACCAATTCGAGATTCTCCAAAATACTGGCATCATTGTACGGATATACAATCTGGCTTCCTAAAGCTCCTTCTTTTATTCTTAAAATTGTTTTAGGAGAAATGAGTGAAGCTATTTTAACTGGGCAAAGGGTTTCATCTGAAAAAATACAAAAAACCGGATTTGAATTTCAATGTACTGATTTAGAAAAAGCGTTAATCAATTGCCTAAAGTAAGTTTACTTCAAGGTTAACATTGTATCATCGCTTCGTATTACGCCCGTTAGCTCTGTATTGGCTGTTTTTGCAATTTTACCCAGAATAGTTTCTGGAATGCTAATGTTAAAATCGGATATCGCAATTGGAAAATCTGAAATAACTTGAATTCCTTCTGGAACTCTCTTAATTAAAGCATTCACAATAATTTCCTTTGATTTTCCGCGTAAATTTAGTTTGCCTTTTATCAGATATTCTTTTTCTTGTTCGCTAAGATCTTTCAAATCAAATTTTTCAATCTTTCCTTTAAATATTGCTTTAGGATAACGATTGCTTTCCATATAATTATCGTTGAAATGCTCTTGCATTAAATCTAATTTAAAACGAAAATCCTTGATAACAACAGTACAGATAAATGTACTTGTTTTTGGTTCTAAAAGTATGGCAACTTGTCTATTTACAGCTTTGACTTCCTCAAACAAAGGAACAGACGCTTCAAAGTTAATTGTCCCTGTGTTAGTAAAAAACTTATCTTGGGCAATGACAGAAAAAGTAGTAAAAAGTAAAAATAATAAAGTAGTTGTTTTCATAATCGTCTACAGTTAAACAATTATGTCATTCTATTTTTATTCTTTAATAAGAAAGCAAAAAATTATTCTAAAAATCAGATTAATTTATAAAAATGGAACGGCAGTATTCAGTGAATTTTTATTGGTTAAACATATACTTAAAGTTACGATTTTTTAACCAAATGGTTTTCAGAATTTTGCCAAATGTTTGTGAATTTTTCATGTTTTGAAAAAAATCCAAAACCTAAATTCTTCTATTTATTAAAAGGATAAAACACTAATGGAAAAGTATCTCGTTGGTTTAAAAAACCCATATTTTAAATTATTACAACTAAATTTTATAGAAGAAAATAAGGTTTAAAATATAGGTTTTGCATTTATACCTTTATTAGAGAAATTCTTAAGAAGTTACTTCTGTACAAATCTCAATTAAAAATCCATTTAAATCTCTTGCGTATGCTACAATCTGTCCCCAAGGTTTTTCTATCGGTTCTGCAACTATAACAGCCCCAAAAGAAGTTGCTTTTTGCAAAAGTTCCGGTACATTATCTGTAATAAAACCAATTTCTATTGCAAAAGGTTTGTCTTCTAAACTGCTTTCTATAAAACCATCTTTTAAATTAGTTGCTGCCAATTTTTTTGAAGCAAATGAAAGTGTGGTTTCTCCTGTAATTAATTCCCCATAATCGTTATCTGGCGAGACAAATTTTCTCGAAAAACCAAAAGCATTTTCATAAAACGAAATCGATTCTTCGACATTATCAACGTATAAAATTGTATATCCAAATTTTACCATGTTTTCTAAATTTAATGAGTTTAAAAACTAAATATAAGAATACTTAGCTGATTTCTAAAAGAACATTATATTTATCTAAACTGGCCAAATCTTCGATTGAACTTACTGTAGTTACTTTTTCGTGTTCTTCAATTTCTTTACGGACTTCTATATGTTTAATGGCTTTTCTAAATCTGCGGACTTCTTCAAGATTAGATAAAATGAGTCCTGGAACTTGTACACTTTTACCATCTTTATCTTTGGCAACCATTGTAAAATAAGACGAATTACAATGTTTTATTACACCTGTCTGAATGTTTTCTGCTTCAACACGAATACCTACAACCATTGAACTTCTTCCCACGTAATTAACAGAGGCTTTCATCGTTACCAGTTCTCCAACTTCAATTGGTTTTAAGAAATTCACGGTATCTACAGAAGCGGTTACGCAATAATTACCTGAAAATTTTGATGCCGAAGCAAAGGCAATCTGGTCAAGTAATTGTAAAATATAACCTCCGTGAATCTTACCGCTGAAATTGGTATGCGAAGGAAGCATTAATTCTGAAATACTAATTTTTGATGATGAAACGGGTTTGTAATCTAATGTCATGTTTTTGTTTTTGGTATTTTTGATTAATTATATGCATCAACACATAGAATCATAGATTAGATTTTTGTGAAAAGAGTAAAAAGAAATAAACTAGTTTGTCACCTATCTATGCTGTTTTAATAAATAACGCCTTTTAGTCAATCTAAACTTCTGTATGCTTATGTGTTGCAATTTAATTTAATAATTCAGTTTCATCTGCGTTTAAAGCTCTGTTGATAATATTCTCTGGAAGTGATTTTTTAGCTTTGGCTCCCATCTTTTTCAATCGTTCTACACTGGAAATTAAATTTCCTTTTCCATCAACGAGTTTATTCATCGCATTTTCATATTCTGATTTTGTGTCTTTTATTTTGTTTCCAATTCTGACCAAATCGACTACAAAACCTTCAAATTTATCATAAAGTGCTCCAGCCTGACGCGCAATTTCAAAAGCGTTCTCCTGCTGTTTCTGATTCGTCCACATACTGTCAATCGTTCGCAGAGTTGCTAATAAAGTACTTGGTGTTACGATAACAATATTTCTATCAAAAGCTTTATTGTATAAAGTTGAATCCTCGTTTAAGGCAATGGCAAAAGCAGGTTCAATAGGAATGAATAGCAGTACAAAATCCGGACTTTCTATTTGATACAAGTCGTGGTAATTTTTACTTCCTAATTGTTCAACATGTCTTTTTATGGAAATTACGTGTTCCTTGAGCAATTCAATTTTTAATAGTTCCGACTCTTCATTGATCCATTTTTCATAAGCAACCAGCGAAACTTTCGAATCGACAATCATTTTCTTCCCATCTGGCAAATTGATTACAACATCAGGGAAAACCCTATTTCCTTCACTGTTCACAAAGCTCTGCTGTACTTCGTATTCGCGTCCTTTTTCTAAACCTGATTTTTCGAGAACGCGTTCCAAAACCAATTCGCCCCAATTTCCCTGCATTTTACTATCGCCTTTTAAAGCTTTGGTCAGGTTCAAGGTTTCTTTGCTCATTTGAGCATTCATTTCGCTTAAACCAATAATCTGCTGACGGAGTGCGGCGTGATAATCTATACTTTCTTTATGTGTCTGTTCCACCTTTTGTTCAAATCCTTGAATTTTATCCTGCAACGGAAGCAGAATACTTTTCATATTCAAGGTATTTTGTTCGGTGAATTTAGCCGACTTTTCTTCGAGAATTTTGTTGGCCAGATTTTCAAACTCTTTGGTAAATTTAGCTTGAAGCTCGTTTATCTCACTTTTTTGTTCTTTATGACGTTCCCATAAGTTTTCAAAATCTACTTCTTTTTTCGAAAGCTGAATGGCAAGACTATCTTTTTCGGTACGGATATTTTCTTTTTCAGAATTGACTAATTGCAACTGTTTTTGGAAATTATTTCGTTCCATTTCAAATTGTTCTTTCTGCAACTGCATTTGATTGGCATTTGCCTGCAATCGTTCTTCCAAACTTACTTTTTCTGATTGAAATCGAGCCGAAAACAGCAGTTTTCCTAAGTATATACCTATTAGTAAAGCGATTACAAAAGCCAATAAAACCGGAAGAAAATCTATCATATTTAAGTTTATTTTAAAATAAAAGTACACAATAATACAGAGTTGAAAGTTTATAAAATTAAAAAATAACGAATTACTATTGGATTTTAAATTAAACGAACATTTTTTAATAATTCTTTCTTTTTTTACGCAACCTTTTCAATAAGTCGTCATCTACATGAATATAACCTATTAAAATAGTATCATGAAAAAATTAATGCTGTGCTTATTTGTAGCTTTTGGAATTGCTGCTTGTTCACTTGGAAACGATGATCTGCCAAATGTAAACTGCGGAACTAATGCTGAACTTCCTTTTACAGGTATTCCTCTTTTGTGCACTTATAGTGTAAAAACACTGCCAAGTACTCCAACTGCTCTTGTGATAAACTCTCAGGAAAAACTGGAAACCTATTTTACAAAGCATGAAAGTACTTGTCCTGCTTCGGGTGATCTTAACATTGATTTCTCTAAAAATTTTATAATTGGAATTTTCGCAGGAGCAAAACCAACAAATGGTTATGCTATAAAAATGACTTCAATCGTAGAGAACAACTGCGAAATTGTAATCAATTTCTATGAAAAAGCACCATTAACAGGAGAAAATGTAACGCAAACGCCAACCTACCCATCTGATTTTATTGTTATTCCAAAAACTAGTAAAGGAATACTTTTCAACAGAACAAATGAAAGCCCAGATAATATTGTAATTGGAACATTCAATGCTGGTTGTACAGGAGCTGATTGTCAAAATTTCTTTCAAATTAATGATTTCAACATTTTGAAATTTCTAAATGTAAAAGCTGGAATGTATGATTTTGGGCAATATCAATATACTGCTAAAACTAAAAGAAGTGAATATACTTTATTCTTAAAAACTGTTCCTGCTGAGATTTTAGCTTTAAAAGGTCAGACTAAAACATACGGAACACCAGATTCTGCAGGTCAGGGAGGAGTTTATTTTGAACTACGCCAAGGCACAAGTATAACAAAAATTTATATTGACAACAACGATACAGCAGATCAAAGCGCTGAGGTAAAAGCGTTTAAAAAAGCTGTTAAAGATAAAATTACAAGCTTAAAATAATCGTCTAAAAATCATTAGTCTTATGTGTTTAAAAAGAAACAAAACACTGACAACCAAAGACTAACAAAGAAATATGCTGTTAAAAGTATTTACAAAAGCCTCTTTTGTAAGCTTATTAAAACTATTTTTGCAAAACCAAAATTAATTCATTTTTTGAAAGACGATTTAGAAAAATATATTAAGCAATGCATGAAAAATGACAGAGCAGGACAACTGAAAATATATCAGTTGTTCTCTCCTGTTTTATATGGTATATGCTTAAAATATATGAAAAATGAAGATGATGCCAAAGATGTATTTCAAGAAGCCTTTGTCATTGTTTTTCAAAAAATAAACCAATATAAGTTTGAAGGAAGTTTTGAAGGATGGTTAAAACGAATCTTTATCAACAAACTTATCGAAACCTTAAATAAGAAGAAAAAAGAGAGTTTCTTTTTGGATGTTTTTGATCCCGATACTGATTTTGTAGAGGAGGAAGAACTCGAAGTCATTTCGATAGATCAGGAAAAATTACTGGAATATATACGGGATTTACCAGATCAATACCGGACGGTTTTTAACCTCTACGTTTTTGAAAAAATGAAACACAAAGAAATAGCCGATTTATTAAAAATCTCTGAAGGAACATCAAAATCAAATTTAAATCGGGCCAAGCATATTTTGCAAAAGAGAATATTGAGCATAAAAAATTTTAAAACAGCATGAAGAAGGAAAAAATAGAAGATATTTTTTCATCAATGGAAGACTTCTCAAGTGTTCCTCCTCCAGAATTATGGAGCCAAATTGAAGAAAAATTAGACAAACCAAAAAAGAAAAGAAGAGCAGTTCTTTGGTGGTCGGCGGCAGCATGCTTGTTATTGGGCTTATTACTTCCTTCTGTTCTGCATTTTACTTCTAACTCTGAAACTAAAACAACTGTTCCGAATGTTTTAGACCAAAATACTATTGTTCTTGATCAAAAAGATCATGAAAGATCTATTCCAGCTGCATTTGATGCTCAAACTAAAGAGGCAGAACTGGAAAAACAGCTTATGAATGACAGCCAGGTTTCATCATCAGAAAAAACTAGTAATCAATCAAACCAAAACCAAACACAGGAATCAGTTAATGCTCAAACTGGTTCTAAACTTAAAAATACTTTCGATTCAAAAAAACAACAAAACCATTTCAACAACTCAATTTCGGCTGAAAAGGCAATTGTTTCATCTCAAGAAAATAAACCTGACGCGGTTTCAAAAAATCAGATTTTGAATTCTAAAAAAGGCGTTTCTAATCAAACCGTTGCAGAAAAATCATTTTCTTCGGCTAAAGGAAATGCTTTCGACCAGACTTCTAAAAATCAATACAACGATTCTAAAACTGCTAAATCTAATCAGGTTGCTGCTAAATCTTTTGTCCCAAATCGATCTGACAGCTTTAATTTTGATTCAAAAACTCAATCAGCCGATCTTGAAAAAAGAAATACAGATAAGGTACTTGCCGAAAAAACATTTTCTTCTGGAAAAAAGAAAACATTCAATGAGGCTTCTAAAAACCAATTTTCAAATTCTGTTTTTGAAAAAGTTTTAAACCCAAAAAATAATGATGCACTTGCGTTTATTCCTTTAACTGGAAATCAAAATGCAGCAAAATCAAGTATCGAAAAGCAAACTGCTCAAAATGCCATTGAAAGCAGAGAAATGGCTGGTGTAGTTCAAAAAGAAAACTCAAAAAGTACTTCTTCTTTTCCGAATGTAAATTCAATAAATAAAAAGCAAGATGTATTAAGCCACAAAGATTCTATTCAGCTTGCAGAACTTCATAATCTTGAAAAAGGAATTTTAACGCCGGAAGACAAAAAGAATATTGAAGAAAAATTAGCCGCTAAAACAGATAAATGGGCTGTTGCGGTTTTTGCCGGAATTAACAATTCTGAAAATTATAAAAATGAAAAAACGCTGGGCAGTTCAAACGATTCTAAGCAATCTAATACCTACGGAGTTAAGACTACTTATAAGATCAGTAAAAAGTGGGCTGTAGGTTCTGGTTTAAAAGTTAATGAATTAGGTCAAAGCGTGGCTAATGTATCGTATTTAAGCGCTCGAAACTTTGCTCTAATTGCACCAAGTAATGTTTATGATTCGCCTGCACAACCTAAGCAAATTGTAAGCAGTTCAGAATATTTACTTATTTCAAATACTACCAAAGAGGCGTTTAAAAATGATGATGTACAAAGTGGTAATCTGGATCAAAGTCTTCGTTATATCGAAATGCCATTAGAGGTTTCGTATTCTGTTTTCAACAGAAATAAAGCGACTATCAATATTAATACAGGAGGTTTTGTTGGTAAACTTATTTCGAATAATGTGGCTTTAGACGGACATTCTATTGGAGAAAATATAAGTGCAAAAGATTATGTTTACGGTTCGACATTAAGCAGTACTTTGCAATATCGCGTGTACAAAAAAACAAATGTTTTTGTAGAACCTGCAATGAATTATTACATCAATCCATTAAACAGCCAGTCTTTCAACCAGTTTCAATGGGGATTGAATTTTGGTCTAAATGTTTCTTTCTAAAGTTAATTTGTAGTAATTTTCAGAAAAATTTTAGAATTGATTTTTTATGAATTTTGCTATTGCTTCATCTGATTTATTATTAAGCAAAGAAATTGTTTTTGATAAAGCTGAATTACAGTCAGCTTCGTTGCAAAAAGAAACTGAAAGCGAAGAATATAGTGCATATCGTTTTGTGTTAAACAATAAAAACATTTGTTACAGAGAAGCGAAAATTACTCCAACCAAAACGGGACAATTTGTTACTCTATGGAAACGCAACCAAAAAGGAAGTATTGAACCCTTTGATTATTCTGATGATATTGATTTTGTGATTGTCAATGTTCGAAAAGATCAAAATTGGGGACAATTTATTTTTCCAAAGAAAACATTATTAGAAAAAGGCATTTTTTCTACTCAAAATAAAGAAGGAATCAGAGCGACAAGAGTGTATCCGCCTTGGGATGAAACCACAAGCAAACAAGCACAAAAAACTCAGAAATGGCAATTAGATTATTTCTTTCTCTTTACACATCAAAGCAATATTGATTTAAAAGAATTGAAAAAAATATTCGCATAAAAAACAGAAAGGCAGTTCAAATTTGAACTGCCTTTTTTATGTATTTAAATCGTTACGATTATTTTTTAAGCACTTTATTTTTGTAAACCACTTTATTGTTTTCAGATAACGTATAAACGTAAAGTCCCGGATATAAATCGCGTACAGAAAGGACCGTATTTGAAAGTTCCTGACTGCTTTTAATCTCGATTGGGTTTCCTAACAAACGTCCGTTAATATCGTAAAGTCTCAATTTAAGATTTTTATTGTCATTGGTTTTCACCGCAACATTTATAACATCATACGCTGGATTTGGGAAAGATGCCACGTAGAATCCGTTATTAACCCCAAAATCTGGTGTTGATAAAACATCTTCTTTTAATTCGAAACGCGCAATAACTGGTCCGTGGTCTGAAGTCGTTGTTGTATAACTAGCAATATCATTTCGCGGATCATACACTGCAATCGAATTAGCAATATATTCGTCGTTAAGTTCATTAGAAATCATGATATGATCTAAGAATCCGCCTGAACTTAAAAAACTGTAAGCACCGGCTTGGCTGATTCCTAAAGTAAGCGCGTTGTAGTTGTTAGTATCGGTTACAAAACTTTCATAAGATGAAGGTTGTCCTGCAATTACAGAAGCTTTTACATCGTCATTATAATCTCCTAAAATAATTAGATTAGCGTTTGGATAATTCGCATCTAAACTATCTTTCAACACTTGTGTATCGTATTTACGCATGTTGTAACGAGAAAGATCTGAACCACTGTTAGCACGAGCATGAAGGTCTATCAATTTGATTTCTTTTTTAACTCCTGCAATATTTGTTTCGATTGTTACCATGTATGGAAGACGTCCTGAAGAGAAGAAACTACTGCTGTTTCCTCCAGGGTAATTCGCCAATGTTTTGGTTCCAGCGCGTAATTCATCGTAAAATTCTTTGAACATTACACGTGTATTTTTTACCGTAGTGGTTTGAGTGTTGTAAAGCACGACTAATTTTTGAGGAGGGAAATTAGGATCTGGTGCTTGAAATGAATACGACCAAGAAGTTGATATTGTTTTGTCGAATGTTTTTCCGTTTATATTAATTTTCTGAATTAAAATATCAATTGAAGGATCATCTGAAACTTCTTGAACCACATAAACGTCTGCATTTAGTTTATTCATTACTTTAGCAACGTTTTCAATTTGTAATGCATCATCTACAGGGCCAAATTCTACTCCGTCTGTTCCTTTTACATCTGTTCCGAAGAACTCTAAATTATAGGTTACTACATCAAAAGTATCTGCTTTTGGTAAAGATGATCCAGTTAGAGAACCAATTTGTTTGTTTAATGAAGTTCCTGTAACCGTCAATTTTCCTGTAATAGACAATTCTTTAGTTGTTGGAGCAAATCTTACATAAACCACTTTATTATTAGCAGCATCTGCAGCATCAACTACTACACTTGATTGGAAAGTCGTATTATCTAATGATAATTGATATCCTGCTGGAGCAGAAATCGTAATATCTCCATAACCTTCTGCTTTAAAAATAAAGGATTGGCTTGCAGAAAGTGTATTTGGACTTACGTCTCCAAAATCCAAAACGGGATTAGCATCTACATAACCTATTTCATTTGTAATCGCATAATCATCAAATGACCATTCAGATGCATTGTTTGTTCCACCAGCTGTTGTTTCGTAAACCCAAGCCACATAGGTATGACTGGTTTTATAACCGCTTAAATCTATATATTGTGACGGTGTGTAAGTTCCCGTTACTGTTGGAAAATTACCGTTTAATTCTACCCATGTTGCTGTTTCCGGATTGCTTTTCCCATCGTAATCTGTAGAAACCACTAATTTTAAAGATGGTCCTGCATAAAATTTACGTGAATAAAAAGATAACAATGGAAATGCTCCAAAATTATCCAAACGTAATTTTGGTGAGATCAACCAATCTTTACTTGGTCCATTATCCGAATATCCATTCATTAAAACTGCACCTGGAGCGCTGTTTACGTTTCTTGCTGTAGTTGTATAAGTCCATTTGTTTACAGTTCCAGCTGCATTATATTGCGTCCATCCACTGTTTGTTAAAACATTTGCATCGTTGAAGTTTTGAACATACGGATTAATTCCTGTTCCTGTTAAAGCAATTGTTTTTGTTGCAGCTCCAGTAGATTCATTTGTAATTGACCCTGAAAAACTGGTTAGTGCATCTGGAATAAATTTCACGTAAATGGTTTGAGAAGCATTTAAAGCGAAATCAGCCACAGCGAAAGTTAATGATGAAGAAAAGGTGGTATTATCTTTTGAGATTGAGAAATTAGCAGGAGCTGTCACTATAACATCATTGGTAAGGTTAGCGGCCTGAATTTGATAACTTAAAGTTTCTGAATCGTAATTTACTTCAGAAAAACCTAAATCTAAAGAAGTTTCAGTTGTCGTGATAGAAGGAATAGCAACACTTGAAGTAGTCGCATCAACTTTAACTACAGCCGACTGTACATTGCCATGAGCATCTTCTGAAACAGAAAAAACAGAGTAAGTGGTGTTTAAGGCTAGTCCAGCAAAGTTTTTTACATATTCTTGAGAAGCATCTGTAATATCTAAAAATCCTGATTGCAACGCTGCTGCTCCGGTTGCATCTTGCCCCGCTTTTACCTGAGCTGCAGATGGATCTGCGCTTCCTCCCGGAAGTAATACAAAATACGTTTTTCCGATTTCGTTGATTTTATTAATAAAGTCAAAGCTTTCAGATAAAATATTATCGGCTTTTGGATAACCTGCAACATTTACTGGCGCATCAACATCGCTTCCTATTGTAATATTATCTATGGCAAATGAAGGACGAGATCCTGCTCCAGAAACTTGTCTTGAAATCCATCGAAGCTGCACTACAGGCTGATTTTCACATTCCGCTGGAAGTGTAATTGATATAGTTTGAGGATTTTGCGGCGTAGTAACTCCTGAACCCGTTTGTAATGTAGTATTATTAGAATAAACAGTTTCTGTTAAAGTTGTAAATGCCGCAGCAGTGCCTACTCTATACTGTAAAACCATTTCGTTTACACGAGTATTATTTGTCCCGTCATAAGGATTACGAATAGTCATTGCATCGTACTGAACTTGTACAGCAGATTGTCCTGTTGTATTAACAGCAAGAGCAATTGTTAAGTCTAGTGAACCTGTGTTTAGAAAACCAATTTTCCCATTATAATTATGGAAATTTCCACTATTTGTACTTGCACCACTATTGGCAACCAAAGCTCTGTCGGCAACTAAAATTCCATTGGTATTGAAAGAAGCGCTTGGAGCGGTTGCAGCTGTCCAACCCTGAAAACCTGCTGGATAAGTTGTAGAGCTTGCTGCTAATCCGTCAAAATTCTGCACATAAGGCAGATTTTGAGCAGCGGGCATGGTCTGCGCACTTAAATGTAAAGAGAAGCAATAAAAAAAAACTAAAAAAGTCATTAAATGACGAAAAGAGTAATTGTTTTTCATACGTTGTAGAATAGAGTTTTTAGAATTCAAATTTATCTCGTTTAAAGTTAAGAGAATATTGTAAAAACATAAATTAATTGTAAGGTATTTTATAAAAAAGTGTCAGAAAAATAAATCCACCACTTTTCCAATTGCGATAAATGATAGAAATTATGCTGTCTGAGAATGCATTTATGTTTTCTTTCAAAAAAACAAACAGCATTTTAAATTAACAAGAAAAAACATCATCGCAAATAATAGATCATCTTTAAAAACAAAAAAGCCATCTGAAAAATCAGACGGCTTTTGACATATTTGATACTGTTTTTTCTTTACACTGCTGTATATCCACCATCGGCTATGATATAACTTCCGGTTGTAAAGGAAGATTTGTCAGAACTTAAAAAAGTAACCAATTCGGCAATTTCTTCAGAAGTTCCTAAACGATTCATTGGTGCTTTTGCTGCCACGGCATTCATGGCGTCACTATTAAGATTATCTTTTAATAAAGCGGTTTCAATATAACCTGGACCAACTGCATTACAACGGATTTTTTTCTTAGCATATTCCGCTGCAATATTTTTGGTTAATCCTACAACACCATGTTTAGAAGCGGTATAAGCAGGACTAAGCGGAGCTGCAACCTGACCATGAATAGAGGCAATATTTACAATGCTTCCTCCTCCGTTTTTCTCCATTTGTTCTAATTGATAGCGGCAGGCATAAAAAACACCACTTAAGTTTAATGCAATTACACGATCCCAAGCTTCTGGCTCATATTCTCCAGTTGGTTTCGCCGGACCTCCCATACCTGCATTATTACACGCAATATCAAGTCGGCCGTATTTTGAAACGGTAACCTCAACCATATGTTTATTGTCACTTGCACTCGACGAATCTCCTTTTACAAAAAAAGCTTCTCCGCCACTATCTTTTATAATTTTTACGGTTTCTTCACCGTGTTCCACATTAATATCCGAAACTACGACTTTTGCTCCTTCTCGAGCGTAGGCTTCTGCAACGGCACGTCCAATTCCTGAACCGCCGCCAGATACAAAAGCTACTTTATTTTCTAAAAGTGCCATTTTATTAGGTATTTAAATTTGTTCTCTAAATTTACGAAGATAAAACGGCGGAATACCCTAAAAACGGGAGTTTATCATAACATTAACGGATTGTGCTAATCATATGTTATTTGATGTTAAGATCGCTTTTATGTCCAAAAAAAATTGTAATATCTGTTAATTATCTTCATCTAATTTCATGTTTCCTCTATCTTCATGATTGTCGGGATGAGAATTTGGATATCTATTGGAAGCAATATCAGAATTACGGTCTTTGTTCTCTATCGTTTTTTCAGCCTCTTCTTCCGTTTCGACTCCGCGATTAGCATTCGGATTATCAGGATTTATTTGATGAGGCGCTTTCTGAATATCTTCATTTTCATTTCGAGCACGATCTACCACTTTTTTATTCCCTTCTTCGTCTGTTACAACTTCTTTTTTAAGGTTGGCATCATCGGCTTTACCATCGTGTGAAATATTTTTCCCTTTTGTTTCGTCTATATCTTTTTGTACTCCGTTTATTTTCTTGGAGCCTAAATTATTCGTTCCCATAACTGTATTATTTTGAGTTTCTATTATAATATTACGAATTCTAAATTTTAAATCTAAATGGTTTAACATTGCTTTTAGTTTATAATTACAGGATTTTCTTATTTTTAATATTTATATTTCTAATCTTAAAATACATAATTATGGGCTTTTTTAAAATCAAAACCAGCTGGTCGAATGCCGAATTTATCTTGATAAAACTTTGCATGGCTTCTGCCTATATCTTTGTGGGAAGTTATTTTCGCGATTTCTTCTCTGCCTATTATCCAATTTTAGGAATCATCTTTATAGTTACCGCAGTTTGGTTTGTTTACCAATGGCTAAAAAAGATGAAATCAGAAAGAATTTAACTTTCTTTAATTAATGTGATAAAGCGAGTATCTTTGCAAAAAATTAAAAATGCACAGACACTTCCTTCTTTTTAAACCTTATGGCTACTTAAGCCAATTTATTTATGAACTAAAAAGAAAGAAAAAGCTTTTGGGCGAATTATATGATTTTCCTGAAGGAACAATGGCAATTGGAAGACTCGATGAAGATTCTGAAGGTTTGCTTTTATTGACAACTGACGGAAAAATAAGCGAACAAATTAGAAGCAAAAAAGTCGACAAAGAATATTATGTTCAAGTTGATGGCATTATAACCCCCGAGGCAATTGAACAATTGCAAAATGGTGTTGAAATTGGTTTTGACGGAGGTAAATACAAAACCAAACCTTGTTCTGCTTTTATCGTTACCGAAATTCCTGATTTTGGACCAAGAGCCAAAAAAATCCGGGACGAGCGTCATGGCCCAACTTCATGGGCATCTATCACCATTAATGAAGGGAAATTTCGTCAGGTTCGAAAAATGACTGCTGCAGTTGGTTTTCCTACGCTGCGTCTGGTTCGTGTTCGAATTGGAAATGTATATTTGCAAAACCTAAAAGCTGGAGATGTTCAAGAGGTTTCTGATTTTCAATTAAATAATTAGAAATGGGACAATTAGATAATGTGACAATTAAAGAATGTGACAATTAGGTAATGTGACAATTAGACAATTATTGAAAACTCATAACTCATAACTCATAATTCATAATTCATAATTCATAACTAAACAAAAAATGCTAAACGTAGTTCTTGTAGAACCAGAAATACCAAATAATACCGGAAATATCGGCAGATTGTGCGTGGGCACAGAAAGCAGGCTTCATTTAATTCATCCTTTCGGTTTTGTAATTAATGATAAAAATTTAAAACGTTCTGGGTTGGATTACTGGGTTCATCTTGATGTAACCGAATATCAAAATGTAGAGGAATGGATGGCAAAAATCCCAGACCATTCGCGAGTATTTTTAATGAGTTCGCATTCTCAAAAATCATATTTAGAAAACGAATTTCAAGATGGTGACTGGCTGGTTTTCGGAAAAGAAAGTGTTGGTTTAAGTCAAGAATTTATGGCAAGATTCGAGAATCATTTAACGATTCCTATGTCGCCGCTTATTCGTAGTTTTAATATCGCCAATTCGGTTGCTTTTGTTGTTGGAGAAGCTAAAAGACAGATTGGATTACGTAAATAATTATTTAATTCCTGCAAGGTTTTCAAAACCTTGCAGGTTTGACTAGCATCCTGATAAGCACAAATACCTACAAGGTTTTGAAAACCTTGCATGACAAAAATTCTTAACTCACGATAAATTTCCCTTAAAGTTCTATCTAGTAGAATAAATTAAAAAACTATATTAAAAAAAGAAAGATTAATCTTATATTTGAAATTTATTTTGAAGATAAGAAATTAACATTCCTTCTTTTTATTATGAAAGAGAAAAACACTTACAAAGACGATATTTCAGTACCAGAAGAAACCGTAGTTTATTATTCAAGAACGGCTTTACTTTTTTTATTAATAATGTATGTGGGAATAATTCTTTTAGGCATTTATTTTATATATGAAAAAAATTATTTTGGAGTATTATTTTTAGGGATTGGAATTTATTCCATTTATATCCAAATTAAAAAATTACGTGATAAAAGTCCTCAAATTACTATTAATGCAGAAGGAATAAAATTAAAAGACGAAAATCTCGTCAGTTGGAATAACATTCAAAACGACAGAATTTTCACAAAGTTTAGAAGATATTCTTTTGCTAACTATTTTGGATTCAACAATAAACAGATTGAAATTGGAGAATTAGATATACATTTTGATGATTTAGAGAATTTACTTCATGTATATCGTGTTCGCTTCGAAAACAATAATTCTTAACTCACTATAAATTTTCCTTTTTCAGCATCAAAAATAATATGTTCATCTTTGAATAAGCTGTTGAAACTTCCATTTAAAATCAAATTACAAGGTTGATCCTGCACAACACTTTCTGGAGTCATAATAATCATTTCGTCACTTAATTGTATTGCTAGATCAATATCATGTGTTGAAAACAAAATGCATTTCTGAGTTTCCTGAGTCAGCTTTTTCAGTAATTTGAATAGCGAAACTTTATGAAGCAAATCCAAATGTGTTGTAGGTTCATCCAAAATAATCAATGGTGTATCTTGTGCCAAAGCTCTTGCAATTAATACTTTCTGCAATTGTCCATCACTTATTTGATGATGCCTTTTTTGAGCCAGATGACTGATTTGAGTTAGTTCTAAAGCTTCATTTACTTTCGTAATATCTTCCGGCGTTAAAGTCCCAATCCAATTGGTATAAGGCTGTCGTCCTAAAGCTACAAGTTCAAAAACGGAAAGATTGCTTGGCGGTAATTTTTCGGTTAAAACAACACTTAGATTCTGGGCTAATTCCAAAGGTTTATAGCTTGAAAGATTCTTTTCATTCAAAAAGACATTTCCTGATAATGGATGTTGGATTCCAGTAATAGTTCTCAGCAAAGTAGATTTTCCAATTCCGTTAGCGCCAATTAAAGAAATCAGTTTTCCTTCATTGAAATTTAAATTCAATTTCTCAGCAATAGATACAATGCCTTTCTTGGATTTGTATCCAATATTTAAATCTGAAGTCTTTAAGATTGTTTTCATTTTTTAAAGATTCTGAGGTCCTGAGATTCTAAGGTTCTAAGTTTTTTTTACTGATAATTACTTTTTCGCATTAACAGCCATATTACAATTGGTGCACCAATGATAGAAGTTATAGCATTGATTGGCAAAGTCGTTTCTAATCCTGGTAATTGCGATGCAATATCACAAAACAGCATGATGATGCCTCCGTAAAAAAAAGTACTCCAATATAAAACCAAATGATTACTTGTCTTAAAAGTCAGTTTTGCAATGTGGGGAACTGCTAAACCAATAAAAGCCACTGGACCGGCAAAAGCAGTAACACTTCCTGCCAAAATGCTGGTTGCAAAAATAATTACCAGTTGTGCTCTTTTATAATTCAGCCCCATACTTTTGGCGTAATTCTCACCCAAAAGCAATGCATTTAAAGGTTTTATACTGCTCGCACTTAAAAGCAGACCAAAACCAACACAAACCGCCAAAATTGAAATTGAAGTCCAAGAAAGATTTCCCAAACTTCCTAAGGACCAAAAAGTAAATTTCTGCAATTGTTCTGCGGAGCTAAAATACGTCAGAACTCCAACAATTGCACTCGTAAAACTAGCAAACATAAGTCCGATAATCAAGATTGCCATGGTGTTTCGCATTCGCTGTGCTACCAACAACACAAGTAATAAAACTGAAACACTTCCTAAGGTAGAAGCCAATACTATTCCGTATGAGGATAATAAAAATGAGTTTAAGAAGGACGGCAGAAAACCTGCTCCTAAAATCACAATGGCTACAGCCAATATCGCTCCCGAACTTAATCCTAAAACATCAGGACCTGCCAAAGGATTTCGGAATAAAGTCTGCATCAGCAAACCGCTTACCGATAATCCAACGCCAACTAAAACGGCTGTAATAGCTTTTGGCAATCGGTAATTAATTATAATATATTCCCAAGTCGATTTACTTGCCTGACCTCCGCTAATACTAGTATACACTTCTTTAAACGGAATTGCAATTGATCCCAGACTAATGTTTAGAAAAAAGACAAACAAAAGTGCTAAACCAAGTATGCTAAAGAGAATTATATTTCGCTTTCTATTGATCAATTATTCTTAATTAAGTTTAGAAGCAAAAGTAAATTCGTAGCTTGACAATAAATCAGGATGAAAGATTTTGATATAATCTTTTAAAACTAAATCCGGACGGCTTGGTGCTAATTCATAATAAACAGTTCCGCCTGTCGCTCCAAATTTACCTTCAAAAGTATATATAGTTTTATTTGTGAAAGCATCAAATTGAGAATAATGTGGATTTGCTTTTTGCAATTCATCCAAACTTTTGAATGATCCTGAAGCAATCCAAACATTAGCCGTTTTAGCTTTGTCTAATACTTTTTCAAAAGACAAACCTTCACTTCCTGTTCCTTTTAAATCTGCCCAGAGATAATTGGCTTTAGCATCTTTCATAAACTGCGCCACCCAGCTGTTTCCTTTTGCTACATACCAAACATCTTCGTACATAGAACCGTATAAAACTTTTGAAGTAGCAGGCTTATCATTCACTAACTTTTTCGCCTGATTATAACTTTCAACAATTTTATCAAATAATTCTTTTGCTTTGTCTTCTTTTCCAAATAAAGCTCCGTAAAGTTTGATCCATTCTGCTTTTCCAAGCGGAGATTGCTCCATCCAATCGCCTTGAATCAAAACTTTTAAACCGCTTTTTTTCAAGTTATCCAGCATTGGGTTGTTATTGTCAACTCCAAAAGTCACAATCAAATCTGGAGATAATTCGATTAATTGTTCGATGTTCAATTTTTCATTTTGTCCAACATTTTTAACCGAACCTTTATCAATTAAAGCTCTTGTTTTTTCTGAAGAAATATAATCCGTGTGTGGAAATCCAACCAATTTATTTTCTACTTCAAGCATTTCCAAAAAAGGAATATTAGTGGTTGAGGTTACGACAACAGATTCTAAAGGAACTTTAATTGAAGTATATTTTTGAAGACTATCAGGGATTTCAGTATTATTTTCTGTTAAAACATATGTAAATTTCTCATTAGCATTTGGCCAAGGGTTCACCACATTTACAACAGAATAACCTTCGTATTTCACAATAGAAAAACCAGAAGCGTATTCAATACTATTTTTAGGATTATCAGATTTTACGACTGTCTGCGTTTCATTCTTTTTACAGCCAATAAGGAGAAAAAGCGAAAAAACGACCATTAATTTAGAGAAATAATATTTCATATTTTACATTTTGTATGACAACAAAGGTAAAAGAATTTCTATTTTTTTTGTTTACTTTTATTTCTACAATTTTAAACAAATAATATTTTTATTTGATGAATGTTACAAAAACAAAAATCTGCTCCAGCTGTGATTCCGAGTTCAGCTGCGGAGATATTTCGGTTGAAAATAAATGCTGGTGCAATGATTATCCGCCTATTTTCAATCTATCAGAGGGAGGCGACTGCCTTTGTCCTTCATGCTTCCAAGAAGCTTGTGAAGATAAAATAGACGCTTACGTAGAGACTATTACCACAAAAAATGCACATAAAAACAAAGCACAGCATTTACCCAAAACAGAAAAATTAATTGAAGGAATTGATTATTATTTAGAAGATGGAAATTACGTTTTCAAAGCCTGGTTTCATCTTAAAAGAGGCAGCTGCTGCGGCAATAAATGCAGGCATTGCCCATATTAGAAATTGAAAGTTATGAGTTATAAGTTATGAGTTTTTATACCTTTGACAAATAACTTTATAACACATAACTTCCTCAAAAATGATTTATTTAATTACCGGAGGCGAACGATCTGGAAAAAGCAGTTATGCTCAAAAATTGGCTTTAGAACTTTCTAACTCTCCTTTATATGTGGCTACGGCACGAAAATGGGATTCGGATTTTCAAAACCGAATCGACCGTCACCAGCAGGAACGCGATGAACGTTGGACCAATATTGAAAAAGAAAAATATTTAAACGAAATTGACTTCTCTGGAAAAGTGGCTTTGATTGATTGCGTAACCCTTTGGCTGACCAATTTTTTCGTTGACCATAAAAATGATGTCGCGTTAAGTCTGGAAGAAGCTAAAAAAGAATTTCTTTCGATAGCCAATCAGGAAAATGCCACTCTAATTATTGTAACCAACGAAATTGGAATGGGCGTTCATGCTTCTACCGAAATTGGAAGAAAATTTACAGAACTGCAAGGCTGGATGAATCAGTTTCTGGCTTCAAATGCTGATGAAGTTGTTTTAATGGTTTCGGGAATTCCAGTCAAAATAAAAGGATAAAAAACTCAATGCAATTTCAAAAAACAATATTTTCAATCTGGATGTAATCACTTGAATAAAGTATAAATATTAATTCTGATTCCAAAACGAATATTTTAATTTTACTAGAACTAAAAAGTTTTGAGATTCAATTCCCTTTCTTGGCATTGATTTTTGAAATTCTTATTGATTTTTAAAAATGAGCAATCTAGACGACATATTAAAATCACGACGTGACACCCGACATTTTACAACCGATGAGGTTCCTGATGAAGTACTTCAAAAAGCTTTACAGGCTGGACATTGGGCACCATCTGTTGGTCTGACTGACGCTACCAGATATTATGTCATTAAAGCTGATGAAGTCAAAACGGCTATTAAAAACCTATTTTTAGAATACAATAAAAAAGCAGAAGAACTTACCGATAATCCCGAACAAAAAGAACTTTACAGATCTTTAAAATTAGAAGCAATCGAAGAAGCTCCTATTGGACTTATAATTGCATATGATCGCTCTGTTCTCAATCAATTTACGATTGGGACTATTGGCAGTAACGAAGCTGTCAAGTTCAGCTCGGTTTGTGCGGCTCAGAATATTTGGCTTTCACTTACTGAACAAGGTTACGGAATGGGCTGGGTTTCGATTCTTAATTATCATCAATTCAAAAAAATCCTAGATTTACCCGAACATATAGAACCACTTGGATATTTCTGCATAGGAAAACCGGCTACCAATTATGGCAATCAGCCTATGTTGCAGCAATTACATTGGAAACAAAAATCAGAAACTCCAGATTGTAAAGAAATCAAAGAGATTCATCAAATATATATTCCTGAACTTGCATTGAAATCAGAAAACCACATTGAGAACCAATCTGATTTCAACAGACTTTTACAGGAAAAAATAGATTCCAAAACCAAACCCGTTGGTTCTCTGGGAACTTTAGAAACTCTGGCTTTTCAAATGTCGACCGTTTTTGAAACTTTAAATCCTAAAATAACAAAACCCAATATCGTTGTTTTTGCTGCGGATCATGGTATCGCCAATCATGGTGTAAGTGATTATCCGCAAGATGTTACACGCCAAATGGTGAATAATTTTCTTAATGGCGGCGCAGCTATAAATGTTTTCTGCAAGCAAAATGATATTCAATTATCTATTGTCGATTCGGGTGTTAATTATGATTTTCCAACCAATGCAAAATTAATCGATGCCAAAATCGCCAAAGGAACACAATCTTTCCTCCACGTACCTGCCATGAGCGAAACAGAAGTTCAATTGTGTTTTGAAAAAGGAAAAAGCATTGTTGAAAATATTGCACAAAAAGGTTCTAATTGTATTGGTTTTGGTGAAATGGGAATTGGAAATACTTCTACAGCTTCTGTTTTAATGAGTCTGCTGACAGGTTTTCCTATTGAAGAATGTGTTGGAAAAGGAACTGGTGTAGAAAATGAAAAATTACTTCATAAACAAAATTTACTCAAAAAAGCCATCGATAATTATTCCGGTCAAGCAGAGTTAATGTCTCAACTCGCCTATTTTGGTGGTTTTGAAATTCTTCAAATGGCAGGCGGAATGCTGAGTGCTTTCGAAAATAAAATGCTGATTCTTGTTGATGGTTTTATCTGCACTACAGCTTTTTTAATTGCTCATAAAATCAATCCGGCTATTAAACAAAACGCCGTTTTTTGTCATTGTTCTGCCGAAAAAGCACATCAAAAATTATTGAATTATCTCGAAGCTAAACCAATTTTAAACTTAGATTTGCGTCTGGGTGAAGGAACCGGCTGCGCAGTTGCTTTTCCTATTTTAAAATCGGCAGAAGCATTTTTGAATGAAATGGCTAGCTTTGAAAGCGCTGGAATTAGTAAAAAATAAGTTTCCAGTCTCAGTTTCTAGTTTTCAGATTCAATAAAAATTATATAAAATCCTCATTTTTCAAATGAAAAAACAACTCGACATTTTTTTTACCTGTTTAATGTTTTACACCCGCATTCCTTGTCCAAAAAACATTACTCATGATCCTGATTATTTAAACAAAGCCACGCGCTATTTTCCTTTTATTGGCTGGATTGTGGGAAGTATTTCATTTTTGTTTTTCTATGCTTTTTCTTTTTTTCTTTCGATAGAATCTGCGGTTATTTTTGCAATAATTGCTTCTATTTTAACAACTGGAGCTTTTCATGAAGATGGATTTGCAGATGTATGCGATGGATTTGGCGGCGGCTGGACGAAAGAAAAAATCCTAATGATTATGAAAGACAGTGCTATTGGAGCGTATGGCGCAATTGGACTTGTTTTGCTTTTTCTAGCAAAATTTAAAATGCTTTCAGAATCTATTTCAATCATTACAAATCAAAATATTCTGATTTATTTGTTGTTCATTTCTGCTCATTCTTTAAGCCGATTGGCTGCAATCAGCATTATTTTTACACATGAATATTCTCGAGACGACGCTTCCAGCAAAAGCAAACCTATTGCCAAAAAACATACTTGGAAAGAAGTTCTTGGTTCTTCTTTGTTTGGATTGATTCCTTTGGCAGCACTCTCCTACTTTAATTATAAAATTCTTTTAGCGTTACTTCCTGTTTTCATTACAAGATATTTTCTGGCACGTTATTTTCAAAAATGGATTGGCGGTTACACTGGCGATTGTTTAGGCGCTACACAGCAAGTTTGTGAAGTCATATATTACTTAAGTTTTCTTTTTATATGGAAATGTATCTAGTGCGCCATACCGAAACGATCTGTGAAAAAGGAATTTGTTATGGTCAATCTGATGTTGATATTGCAGAACCTTTTGAAAACATATTTGGCAGTATCATTTCTGAACTGCCATCTGAAGCAGTGATTTTTACAAGTCCGTTAAAGCGTTGTGTAATTTTAGCCAAACATATTCAGGAAAATATCAAAACGATTTCTTTTCAGGAAGATGAACGTTTAAAAGAAATGAATTTTGGCGATTGGGAATTGAAAAAATGGGATGAAATTCCATCGGAACAACTCAATCCGTGGATGGAAGATTTTGTAAACATTAAAGTTTCAAATGGAGAATCTTTTGTAGAATTACACGAAAGAGTTGGCGATTTTTTATCTGATAAAATTTCAAAAACAAATGTTCCAGTCATAATTGTCGCACATGCCGGAATAATCCGAAGCATCATTTGCCATCAGACTTCACTGCCCTTAAAAGATGCTTTTACGAATAAAGTAGATTTTGGACAAGTTATAAAAATTGAAATTTAGAGCGAATAATTTATAATTTTATACGAAACGCAAAAGAAATTTGAATAATCAATATTTTTAATTTTATCTTTGCTGCAAATTTAAGGTTGTGTTTTATTAACACATTAAAAGGGAATCAAGTAAAATCTTGAGCTGTACCCGCAACTGTAAGCTTAGTTCTAAACGAATGTTTGTTGTAAACTACGATGCCACTGCTCGCTAAGGCGAATGGGAAGGTAAACAACAAAACGCAAGCCAGGAGACCTGCCTTTATAACAAAATATCGAGCTCTCGGGAAAAAGAGTGTAGAAATTATGATTTTAAGATTACGTTTTGCTTTTTTATTCCTCGTGTTGTGCCAATTAACTTCGGCGCAGAACGATTCTATTACCAAACTGAAAGAAATTATTGTTTCTGATTCTAATCTAAAAAAATACTCCAATTCGCAGTCGGTTTTAAAATTGAATGATTCCATCATCAATAAAAATGAAGCTTTACTGACTGATTTACTAAACTTTAATTCTACGCTTTATTTCAAAGAATACGGACGCGGAATGCTTTCTACAGTTTCTTTTCGCGGAACGACTTCTTCACAAACTGCAGTTATCTGGAACGGAATCAACATTAATTCACAAATGAATGGAAGCACGGATTTTAATACGATCTCAGGATCTGATTATAATTCTGTGAGTGTAAAAGCCGGAGGCGGAAGTGTTATTTATGGAAGTGGAGCGATTGGAGGAACTGTACACCTAAATAACGATTTGTTGTTTTCTAATCGTTTTGAGAATACCCTAAAACTAGACTACGGAAGTTTTAATACAATTGGAATAAATTATAAAACCAACATTTCTAATAAGCAATGGAGCGCACAGATTGGTTTTTCCAAAAATAGTTCTACAAACGATTATAAATATCTAAACCGTTATACTTGGCGTGGCGAACAGCGCTGGAACCAAAACGGTCAATACGATATTATAACTATGAGTGCTAATGTGGGTTATAAAATTGACGATAAAAACACTCTAAAACTGTACAGCCAGACTTCAAATACAGATCGAAATACATCTTTAGTAACAGAAAGTGAAACTAAAAGCAAATATGTGAATGGTTTTAATCGAAGTTTATTAGAATACGATGGTGATTTTGGAAAGTTTAAAACCAATTTCAAAACGGCTTACATATTCGAAAACTATAAATATTACGCCGATAATACAAAAGACTATTACAGCTCTGGCAATACTGAAAGTTTAATCACCAAACTGGATTTAGGATATATTCTTTTTAAAACTACTCAGATAAATGGTATTGTAGATTATAATAGAACCAAAGGCTACGGAACAAGTTTTGGAGATCATGTTCGGGAAATTAGTTCTGCATCTTTACTGGTAAAACAAGATATTGGGGCGAATTGGAAAAATGAATTTGGTATTAGAAAAGAATTTACAAATAACTATGAATCACCGCTGTTATTTTCATTAGGTTCCTCTTATCAATTTAGTCCGTTATATAATTTGAAACTGAATGTATCTCGAAATTTCAGAATTCCGACTTACAATGATTTATATTGGGAACCAGGAGGAAATTTGGATTTGAAACCTGAAAGTTCTTATCAGGCTGAAATTGGAAACGTTTTTACATTCAGAAACATTTCGCTTACACAAACCTTTTATTACATGAAAATAAAAGATTTATTGCAATGGATTCCAGGATCAAGTGGTATTTGGTCTCCTCAAAACACCGATAAAGTAAATAGTTATGGAGCCGAAACTTTGGTAAGCTGGAAAAAACAATATGGTAAAAATCATTTAAGTGCCAACGCATCTTATGCTTATACCGTTTCGAAAAATGAAGAAACCGAAAAACAGCTTTTTTTCGTTCCATTCCACAAAGCAACCGCTTCTGTTGCTTATTCTAGAAACAGAATCTCGGCATACTATCAATTTTTATACAATGGTTTTGTTTATACCAGAGCCGATAATGATCCAAACGAAATTGTAAAAGATTATATGATCTCAAATATCGGGATCGACTATGATTTTAAATTTTTGGATTCCTTTAAACTCGGATTTCAAGTTCTAAATCTTTTTAATGAGAATTATGAAAGTCTGGAAGACAGACCTATGCCTGGAACCAATCTCAACGTGTATTTAACTCTAAAATTTTAATATTTATGAAACTTAGTAAATTACTTTTAATAGCAATGTGCATTAGTTTTTTTGCTTCTTGTTCGAGCGATGACGATAATGATACATCAAAAGGAGAATACGACAACGGATTTTTTATTTTAAATGAAGGAAGCACAGGACAAGGAACTGTTTCATTTGCAAGCAACGATTTAAATGTTTTTGTAAAAGACATTTACTCAGCAGCAAACCCAACTGATTTACTTGGAAAATTTGCCCAAAATATCTTTTTCGACGGAGATAGAGCTTATATCATTGCAGGTGGTTCAAATGTTATTAATGTAGTAAACCGCTACACTTTTAAATTAATCGCTAAAATCGACAGCGGACTTGCTAATCCACGATATGGTGTTGTTAAGGATGGAAAAGCCTATGTAACAAATGCAAACACGTACTTTGACTATGATAAACCGGAACAAAATCCAAATGGAAATACTGATGATTATGTGGCCGTAATCAATTTAGCATCCAATACGGTTGAGTCTAAAATTCAATTAAATGCTACAGCTAACCGTTTAGTTTTAGAAGATGGCAAATTATACATCACTGAACCATATAACAACAGCAAATTATTAATTGTAAATATTGCAACAAAAACATTAGAAGCTCCAATCGAAGTAGGTTACAATGCTGATTGCATCGAAGAAGAGAACGGAACTTTATATATTTTAAGAGGTCCTTATGGCGCTAGAAGTGAAATTGTAAAAGTAAAATTATCAGACAAATCTGTTTCTAATGTTACTTTCCCTGAAAGCTTAGACGGTGCTTCTTTCATGGATATTGAAGATGGCAAAATTTATTATACAGTTAATAAATCTGCTTATGTAATGAACTTAACAGCCGCAACACCTTCTACAACTCCAATTCTTACTTCACCAGTAAGTTACTTATATGGATTTGCAGTTAACAACAATCGTATTTATATGGCTGATGGAAGCTTTACAGCAGATGGAAAAGCATACATCTACAGCTTAAATGGAGATTTACAGAAAACGTTAACTACCGGAATTGGTACTAACGGTTTCTATTTTAATGATTAATTTGTTTTAGAATTAGTTTATTAGTTTTTGGAAAAAAAAGGCTTTCATTTCTGAAAGCCTTTTTTTTATTTTAATGATTTTAAAAGTCCTTCCGGAGCTTTTTCAAGATACATCTGATTGCGTATACCATTCATTGCTTTAACATTCGTAAAGGTTTGTAAAGCTTCTTTACGATCTTGTTGTATTCTTTTTGCAGCTGAACCTGTAATTTTTGAAATTGCTAGATTTAATAATGGTTCAGATGCATCACCTAAAACTCCCATATTAGTTATGTATTCTAATTGTTCGTAAGTAGGTTTTAAACCATCTGTATATTCACCAAAATCATTTGCGTTCACAATTTTCAAAACCAATGGCTGCATCGCATATTTATGGTTCAAGTTTCGGTTTGCTTTTCCAAAAGTTGGAGAATCATATAAAGTAACCGAACCTACATTTTTCCCTACTGTTGTTTCTCCTATTTGAATAACAGAAATATAAGGCACAAGTCCGTTGATTACCAATTCGCTCGCAGAAGCCGTACCGTCAGTTGTAATAATATAAATTTTATTTAAGTTTAAGCTGTTGATTGCCGCGCCATCAATTTTATCAACAAATCTAACATTTAGCGATTCTGGATCTTCATTTTCGTAAAACTCGTTCACTTTAGGATTCCACTTTTCTTTAGCAAAAATCTTATCTTTAAATTGTCCGGTAATCATACTTGCCAAACGTGCTGCTGTATTGATTGAACCTCCTCCATTGTATCGTAAATCCAAAACCAAATCCGTAATTCCTTCTCCTTTTAAAGAAGCAAAAGCACTGTTAAGCTGTGCATCATAATTAGAGTAAAATCCGTTATACATTAAATAACCAATTTTATGACTTCCAGAAACTATCACTTTATTAATAAATACTGGATTTTCATCTAAAGTAGTTTTCACTAACGGAACTGTAACTCCATTTGTTTTAACAGTACTTCCGTCATAAGTTGCCATATTCAGCGTATAACTGTCAGCATTTAAAAGTGACTGGTAATTTGAAACCGTAAGTTGTGTTCCGTTTACTCCAGTAAACAAATCACCTCTTTTAATGTTTTTGGTTGAAGCATTAGAGTTTGGAAGAATGTAACGCACAAAACCTACAAGTTCTGTTGTACTGTTTGGTTTATAGCTTAATCTATAATCAACGCCATCATTTTTAGAAGTTCCCTGAAGTTCTTGTTCCAAAACGCTGTAATCTTCTACAATCCAGCTAAAACGGTCAACCGCCTGCCCTTTTGGAAATTTACTTATAGGTTTGTATAATAAATTCTGAAACAAATCTTCTGGATCAGAATAACCTCTTAAAAAAGAATTAAGGTCATTTTGTGTACTAAAACGATCATCAGATAAATTAGGAACATCTGGCTGCCATAAATAAAACTGATTCAGTCCTTTCCATATAAAATCATTTATCTGTAAGTCTGCAGGAGATTCTACATCGTCCTGATCTTCGCAAGACTGTAAAGAAAATGCCAACAGAAACAAAAGTAATACACTCTTTAAAATTGTTTTCATATAAACTGTATTTTGGTTTGGTGCTTTAGAGTATTAACGTAAAAATACTACCTTTAGTTTTAACAGTCTTATGTTTATTCTCTTTTTTTTTATAAAAAAACAATTTTGGCTGTAACAAAAATAATAGTGGCTCGTCTTGACTATATAACGCTAACGAATAACCTTTAATTTATGAACCAGAATGTGTTTATAGAATTAGTTAATCCTTTCAAAGACAAAGTTTTTCGTCTGGCAAAACGATTACTTACCAGCACTGAGGAAGCTGAAGATGCTACTCAGGAAGTAATGGTTAAATTATGGAATAAAAAAGAAAATCTGGAGGAGTACAATAATGTCGAAGCACTTGCGATGACGATGACTAAGAATTATTGTTTAGATCAGCTCAAATCAAAAAGAGCAGGAAATCTTCAATTAGTTCATAATAATTACACCGATCGTGAGCCGCAGTTAGACAAAAAAGTCGAAGATTCGAACAGTTTAGAATGGGTTGAAAAAATTATAAACCAACTACCAGAACAGCTGCAATTATTAATTCAGCTTCGGGATGTTGAACAATATGAATTTGAAGAAATTGCAAAAATTGTGAATATGAACGAAACCGCAATTCGAGTTGCGCTTTCAAGAGCGAGAAAAAAAATTAGAGAATCAATGGTAAATGCACACAGTTATGGAATTAAATAAAATAGAAAATATATTAGAAAAATACTTTCAGGGAGAAACAACGATTGCCGAAGAAAATCAATTAAAAGAATATTTTTCTTCATCAGATGTTGCGCAGCATCTAGAACAATACAAACCTATGTTTGGTTATTTCTCTCAGGTAAAACAACAGCAGTCAACGCAGAATTTGGAAAATCTTGCTTTAAGCGAAACGATTCCACTAAAAACTAAGAAACGAAACGTGGCGTGGCTATCGATTGCAGCTTCAGTTGTGGTTTTACTAGGAATTGGAACCTATTTATTGGTTAGTGAAGAAAGTGCAGCTCCTGCTCTTACAGCGCAATCAGAATTAGGAACCTACGACGATCCTGAAGAAGCTTTAAAAGAAACACAAAAAGCTTTGGCATTATTGTCGAACAATGTTAATGTAGGCATTGAAAGTATGCAGTACATTAAAGAATACGAGCAAACAAAAAATAAAATTTTTAAACAGTAATTAAAATAGATATGAAATCAACGATTCACGAATACAGAAAAAATAATAAACTAAATATGAGTAAAAATTTCATCATAACTTTAGTTTTCGCATTTGTAACAAATGTATTTTATGCACAAGGTGCTTTTGACAAATTTGATGGTCAAGACGACGTAACATCTGTAATTGTAAACAAAAAGATGTTCGACTTAATGAGTAAAGTAAAAGTTGATGCTTCTGATAAAGAAACCCAGCAATACATCAAGCTTATCAAAAAATTAGATTACCTAAAAGTGTTTACAACCAAAAATCCTAAAATCGAAGCCGACATGAAAGCTTCTGCTGATAAATACATCAAAACAGCTGGTTTAGAAGAATTAATGCGAGTAAATGACAGCGGTAAAAACGTAAAAATAATGGTAAAATCTGGAGCAACAGACACACAAATTAAAGAATTACTGATGTTTGTTGACGGTGCCAAAAATGATGATACGGTTTTATTGTCTCTTACAGGTAATTTTGATCTTAACGAGATTTCTGTATTAACAGATAAAATGCAGCTCCCAGGTGGTTCTGATTTGAAAAAAGCTTCTAAAGGTAAAAAATAATATGAAAGTCAGTGTTTTCACCTCAGTCCTGCTGGCATTACTAACTCTTGTAAGTTGTAATTCTGAGCCTACATTACAAAAGTATTTTGTAGAGAATACAGAGAAAAAAGATTTTATTGCAGTTGATGTTTCATCGAGCATTTTAAATCTGGAACAGACCAAGCTGTCAGCAGAGCAGAAAGAAGCTGTAAATTCATTTGATAAAATGAACATTCTAGCTTTTAAAGCTAATGGCACCAATCAGGCTGAATATGACGCTGAGCGTAAAAAACTGACTGCCATTTTAAAAAATCCAAAATATCAGGAACTAATGAAATTTGGTTCTGGTAAGGACGGTGCTTCAATCAGCTATGTAGGTTCAGATGAAAATATCAGCGAGTTTGTAGTTTTTGCCAACAGAAAAGAAAATGGTTTTGCCGTAGTTCGTGTTCTAGGTAAAAATATGAATCCAAATAATATCATGACATTAATGTCGGTTTTGCAAAAATCAAAAATCGACATGAAACAATTAGAGCCTTTACAACAGCTCATAAAATAAATACATCACATTTATAAAGAAAGCTCCAACAACGGAGCTTTTCTTATTTTTAATTTTATATTTAACGTATTAATTATTAGCCAAAACTAAACCAATCAATCAAAAATCAAAATGAAATTAAAATCGTTTTTAGCAATAACCCTTCTGATAATTAGCTTTACTGCCACCAGCCAAGCCTCAAAAAAACTCAGCAAACCCGAAAAAGATTTCGAAACTTTCTGGACTACATTTAAGGATAATTATGCTTTTTTTAAACTTAAAAAAGTAAACTGGGATGATACTTATAAAAAGTTTCGTCCTTTAGTAAGCTCAAAAACGAAAGAAAAAGAACTTCTTGAAATATTTGAAGAAATGATTACGCCGCTAAAAGATGGTCATATTACAATTTCAAAAGGAGATGAAGTCGTTTATAAAGTAAAAAAACAATCGGCTTTTCTTGACGAATTTAAAGGAATAGAAAACAAATTATGGGAAACCAGTTTTACCACATTAGAAAACAATGGTTTTTCGAAAATCAAAGGGAGCGGACCAATATTCAAAAACAATTATTTGTACAATTCTGCCAAAAGCAATGATATAGGGTATATTCGCATTTCAAGATGTTTTGGAAATCTTGAAAGCCTTTTTGATGATAATAAAGAAAAAGAAGATATTGAATTAATGCTTACACTTTTTGATAGTATATTAAATTCCTTTGCTGAAACAAAAGCTATTATAATTGATATGAGATCAAACGGCGGCGGTCATGGCGGTGATCTTTTAGCATCCAGATTTGCATCTGAAAAAAGAATAACGCATTATAAAAGCATTAGACAAAAAGGAGATTATGAAAACTTCACTAATCCCGAACCAATTTACATAAGCCCAAATGAAGGAATACGTTATTTAAAACCTATCGTGATTTTAACGAACGACAAAACTGCAAGCTCCGCCGAAGATTTTACCATTTCATTGTATCAGCAGCAAAATGTTACTACAATAGGAACCAACACCTCCGGAATGATGTCGGATATGTTTGGCGCTGATTTATCGAATAAAATTTCTTTCACCCTATCGAATCAGCGATATTATTCAACCAATAATGAATTACTTGAAGATGTTGGTGTTCCTGTAAAAATTGAAATCAAGAATACCAAAAAGGATATTGAGAACCAATCTGATCCAGCAATTTTAAAAGCGCTGGAAGTTCTAAAATAATCCATTACAAGATAAATTTTACACAAAAAAGGCTGTCTTTTTCGGACAGCCTTTTTTGTATAATAGAATTTGAGATTATTTACTCAAATACATTTTTCTTCTAGAGTACAATTCGTAGAATTGATCGTCTTTTAAGTCGTCAATAAACAAGATACTTTCTCCAGTTGATTTCATTTCAGGTCCTAATGCTTTGTTTACATTCGGGAATTTGCTGAAAGAGAAAACCGGTTGTTTGATTGCATAACCGTTTAATTGCGGGTTGAAATCAAAATCTGTTACTTTATTATGACCTAACATTACTTTTGTAGCGTAATTTACATAAGGTTCTCCGTAAGCTTTTGCAATGAACGGAACTGTTCTAGAAGCTCTAGGGTTTGCCTCGATAATGTAAACTGTATCATCTTTAATCGCAAACTGAATATTGATTAATCCAACTGTTTTTAAAGCTCTAGCAATTTTATGTGTATGATCTTTAATTTGCTGCATTACAAATTCTCCTAAGTTAAAAGGAGGCAATGTAGCATTACTATCTCCAGAGTGAACTCCACAAGGCTCAATGTGCTCCATAATCCCGATAATGTAAACATTTCCATCAGCATCACAAATGGCATCAGCTTCTGCTTCGATTGCTCCCGCTAAGTAGTGATCCAGCAATAATTTGTTTCCTGGAATTGCTTTCAACAAATCGATAACGTGTTCTTCAAGCTCTTTTTTGTTGATTACAATTTTCATTCCCTGACCTCCTAATACATAAGAAGGACGAATTAAAAGCGGGAAATCTAAAGTATCTGCTAATTTTGAAGCTTCATCTGCTGTTTCAGCGATTCCAAATCTTGGGAAAGGAATGTTTAATTCAGTCAATAAGTCAGAGAAACGTCCTCTATCTTCTGCTAAATCAAGTGCGTCAAAACTAGTTCCAATAATTTTTACTCCGTATTTAGAAAGTTTGTCTGCCAATTTCAAAGCTGTTTGTCCTCCTAACTGAACGATTACACCTTCTGGTTTTTCGTGCTGGATGATATCATAAATATGCTCCCAGAAAACTGGTTCGAAGTATAATTTATCAGCTGTATCGAAATCTGTAGAAACTGTTTCAGGATTACAGTTAATCATGATTGTTTCATAACCACATTCTTTTGCTGCTAAAACTCCGTGTACACAAGAGTAATCAAATTCGATTCCTTGTCCAATTCGGTTTGGTCCAGAACCTAGAACGATCACTTTCTTTCTGTCTGTTACAATACTTTCGTTATCCACAAAACGTTCTCCATTTGCTTTTTCAATTTCAGCCTCAAAAGTTGAGTAATAATATGGCGTCAACGCTTTAAATTCAGCCGCACAAGTATCTACCAATTTAAATACACGGTTGATTTTTTGTTCCATACGTAAAGTGTGCACTTCACTTTCCAAACAATTCATCATGTGCGCTAATTGTCGGTCAGCAAAACCTTTTTGTTTCGCTTCAAGCAATAATTCCTTAGGAAGATTAGAAACTTTGTAGTTTGAAATTTCTTTTTCTAAAGTATAAAGCTGCTCATATTGTTTTAAGAACCACATATCGATTCTTGTGATTTCATGAATGGTACTCAACGGAATTCCCATTGCGATTGCATCGTAAATTACGAAAACACGATCCCAGCTTGCATGAGTCAGTTTGTCGATGATTAATTCGTAATCTTTGTATCCTTTTCCATCAGCACCTAAACCATTTCTCTTAATTTCAAGAGATTGAGTGGCTTTGTGAAGTGCCTCTTGAAAAGAACGTCCGATTCCCATAACCTCCCCAACCGATTTCATCTGAAGACCTAAAGTTCTGTCTGAACCTTCAAATTTATCGAAGTTCCAACGTGGTATTTTTACAATTACGTAATCTAAAGTTGGTTCGAAAAGAGCCGAAGTAGATTTTGTAATTTGGTTTTGTAATTCATCTAAGTTGTATCCTAAAGCTAATTTAGAAGCAATTTTTGCAATTGGATATCCAGTTGCTTTTGATGCTAAAGCAGAAGAACGAGATACACGAGGGTTGATTTCGATGGCTACGATATCTTCTTTTTCGTCTGGCGAAACTGCAAATTGTACGTTACATCCTCCCGCAAAGTTTCCGATACTTCTCATCATTAAGATAGCATAGTCACGTAATTTTTGGAAAGTGGTATCCGATAATGTCATTGCTGGCGCTACTGTAATCGAATCTCCTGTATGGATTCCCATTGGGTCCATGTTTTCGATTGAACAGATAATTACAACGTTGTCATTTTTATCTCTTAAAAGCTCTAATTCGTATTCTTTCCATCCCATTAAAGCTTTGTCAATTAAAACTTCATGGATTGGAGAAGCTTCTAAACCACGAGTTAAAAGCTCATCAAAATCTTCTTTTTTGTAAACCACAGCTGCTCCAGTTCCTCCTAGTGTAAACGAAGGTCGAATTACAAGCGGGAAACCAAATTCTTGAGCAATTTCTTTTCCTTCTAAGTAAGAAGTAGCTGTTTTTGCCGGTGCAGTTGGTACGTTGATTTTTTCTAAAAGCTGTTTAAACTGTTCTCTGTCTTCAGTAATATTAATTGCATTTACGTCAACACCAATTAATCTTACTCCGAAATCTTGCCAGATTCCTTTTTCCTCAGCTTCCAAACACAAGTTTAAGGCTGTTTGTCCTCCCATTGTTGGTAAAACAGCATCAATTTGTGGATGTTCCTTAAGAATTTCAATAATCGATTTTGTAGTTAATGGTTTCAAATAAATATGATCGGCCATAGATGGGTCGGTCATAATTGTCGCTGGATTTGAGTTAATCAAGATAACTTCAATTCCTTCTTCACGAATAGAACGTGCAGATTGAGAACCTGCATAGTCGAATTCGCAAGCTTGACCAATAACGATAGGTCCTGAACCTATTATTAAAACGGATTTAATTGATGTGTCTTTAGGCATTTTTTATGTATTGTGTAGTTATATAAGTGCTTTAAAAAACTTTTCTAGTGTGCTAAAAACTAGAAAGTTGAGAAAATTTTTACCGACAAGGTATAAAAAAAGGCGATACTAAGAAAGTAATCGCCTTATGTATGTTTATAAAAACATTATTTTTTGTGTCTAGGTTCGCTAGAAACAGTTAATTTATGTCTTCCTTTTGCTCTTCTACGCGCTAGAACTTTTCTTCCATTCGCAGAAGCCATTCTGTCCATAAATCCGTGCTTATTTCTTCTTTTTCTTTTCGATGGTTGAAATGTTCTTTTGCTCATTGCTTTGTATCTTTAAAAATGGTATCTATTAACTCTTTGTTTTGGTTTTGGATATCGTTGTTCAAAAACCGAGTGCAAATATACAAAGACTTTTTTTTCTGGCAAGTAGTTTTATAAAAATATTTTTAATTCCTTTTACTATATTTGCAATCACAAATATACATCTATTATGTTTAATAAAATTATCAAACTTATTTTAGCCGGACTTCTTGTAGTTGCAGGGATTTGGCAAATTATCGATAAAGAAACCGGAAATGGTATTTTCCTTATATTATTGTCTGCTATTCCAATTTTTCTTTATTTTAAAAACGAATTTATCCTTTTAGCCTTCCTTAAATTAAGAAAACAAGACTTTGAAGGCGCTAAAAAATGGTTAGCATACATCAAAAATCCTGAAACTGCTTTAGTAAGAAAACAACAAGGGTATTTTAATTACCTTCACGGAATCATGTTATCACAGACCAATCTTATTCAGGCCGAGAAACATTTCAAAAAAGCAATTGAACTTGGATTATCAATGGATATGGATTTAGCGGTTGCTAAATTGAATCTTGCCGGAGTTGCCATGTCACGCCGTAGAAAACTAGAAGCAACGAATTTATTAAACGAGGCAAAGAAATTAGACAAACAGGGAATGCTGAAAGATCAAATCTCTATGATGAAAGAACAAATGAAGAAAATTTAAATTCTTCAAATTAATTTTCAATTTTTTAAAATCCCAAATTCCAAAAGAGTTTGGGATTTTCTATTCCAGAGAACCTTTTCGAGGCACAAATTTCACTTCTGAAATCACCATTTTTTTAATTTCTTTTAAATCTATTTTTTTATTTGTTTTGAAAAACTGCAAATTGAGTTTAATTTTATCTAAGGTCTCTCCAAAAAACCAAAATTGTTTAGGACCAGAAATGCCATAAATTTTAAGCTTTTTAAATTTCTCATCATTCTTTAACACAAACGCATTCGTTTCTCCATCATCAAATATTATATTTTCAAAAGTTTCTTTTTTTGGAAAAACAATAGTATCCAAAATTGCTTGAATTCTTTCTTTTTGATCTTTACTAAGAATTGCAAAAGATGTTTCTTCTTTAATTCCATACTCACTTACACAGTAAAGAGTATCAGATGAATTGAATTTTAAGTAATACGATTCATGAATATTCCATTTAAAAAAAACGAAATCATGTTCTTTTTGTGGAGACTTACAACCTACTAAAATTAGAAATAAAGCGATTATACTGATTCTCATACTTTTCATTGAATTTCTTTATGGAACTACTTGCGAAGATTTCTCGTTCCTCGCAATGACAGAGTAGCCTGCTAACTTAATGGTTACTTTGCGTAAACCTTTGTCAAAGTTTAAAACTTTGACAAAGGCTGAAAATTTAAAACATCAACTCCAAGTTTGGAATTTGGAATTTGATTCTTGGTATTTGTTTTTTTTTGAATTTATTCCAATATAATAGAAGGTAGATTTTCATTCAGCCATTTGTATTTATTCAGAATCATAATATGCGATCCTCCTTTTACCACAATACAGCTGTTGATGTATTTTATTGGAAAAACATCATCTTTATCACCGTGAATATGAATCACATTTTCGTCAACTTTATCTCTGTCCCATAAAATTACTGATTCGACAGCCCATTGCAGGTAATTAAGGTCACGAACTGCTAAAAACTTCTCGTATAACTTAATTCGTTTGTTTACTTTTTCGCCAAAAGAGTATTTCGCCAGACTTTCGATATTCAAAATTAGTTTCATCGGAATGAGTCTATAGGCTTTTGTTTTCTTCCCTATTTTCATTCTTCTCGGAAATTCAACATTGCTTCTAACACTTGAAATAATAATTACTTTTCGTGCTTTGATGTGTTTTGCGATTTCCTGAACCAGAATTCCTCCAAACGAGACTCCTATCAAAATAGGATTTTCATGTTTAATATTTTTCGAAATTCGGAGTGCGTAATCTGATAATGGTTCTTTTGGATGCGGAATCTGCCACTCCAAAAGGCACGTTTCAAAAATAGACTCATCTAATTTGATTCTTTCAAATATAGCCGGACTTGCAGCGAGACCAGGCATAAAGTATACAGGAATTTTACTCATTTGCCAGAAAAAAAGGATTATTGTACTTGGTTTATTTTTTATGTTAAAGATACTTCTTTAAACAATATATCCTGCAAATCTTACACCACAATTCACATTAAACCAATTGCATCAATAATATATAGTATGTGTTCTATATCTTAAATCTTTTAGAAAACAATTCAATATTGAAAATCAATTAATTAACTTTGCAATCTGAATACTTCATATTCAGCGCCTTATTTTTAAGGATTTTATTTGATATTATTTTCACGTTCTTTTTCTAATATTTTTATCCACCCCAAAAACATGACAAATATGGAGCCTAATGAAACTATGGAAATCAAAGACAATACTTTTGCCAGACAATTTGAAACCATGGTCCCTGAAGGATTATTAAGTGTAGAATATTCATTTCAGGAAAAAAAGATTTTCTTAACCAAAATTAACACACCGGAAAACTATGAAAACCAGTCTGTAATTGACACTCTTCTTAAAAATATAATGGAATTAAGCATAGAGAAAAAATTCAGAGTTGTGCCGATTCATCCAAAAATCGCAGCTTTTTTCAAAAGAAATCCTAAATACAAAGAATTATTGCCTCCAGGAATCCGAATTTAAAAATCACCGATTACCCAAAGCCATAATCCACCGATTATCATATATATAAGAAGCATTACAAGTCCGGTTACCAAACCTTTAACCCACCAGCTTTTTAAATCTACATATCCGCTTCCGAAAAACACGGGAGCCGGACCATGTCCGTAATGCGTTAAAGTTCCGTAAATCGATCCCATAAATCCCAGCATAAAAGCCAATAACAGTCCCGGAATTCCCAGCGAAATACCCACTCCTAAAAGTGCTGCATACATAGCTGCCACGTGAGCCGTTGCGCTCGCAAAAAGATAATGGCTGAAAAAATATACCAATATTATAATTGGAAAAGCCATTTGCCAGCTTAATCCACCTATTTCGGCTTTTACAACGTTGCTGAACCATCCTATAAAACCCAGCTCATTAAGAGAACTGGCCATCATTACCAAAACCGAAAACCAAACAATAGTATCCCAAGCTCCTTTTTCGGCTTTTACATCATCCCAAGTTAAAACTGAAGTTAGGAGCAGAATCACTAAACCAATAAAAGCTGTTGTCGTAGCATCAATAGAGAATAAATCGCCCGTCATCCATAAAAATAATAGAATAAAGAAGGTCAACAACATCATCCATTCGTTACGGGTTATTGGTCCCATTTCATTCAATTTTTGAGCTGCGATCTGCGGAGCATCTCCTGTTTTCTTTAATTCTGGCGGATAAATTTTGTACAGCACAAACGGAATTACAAAAAATGCACACAAACCCGGAACAATGGCTGCGGCCGCCCAAGACATCCAAGTAATTTTAATTCCTAAATTTAAGGCAAACTTCTGACACATTGGATTACTGGCTGTTCCCGTCAAGAACATAGAAGATGCTATTAAATTCATGTTGTAACAATTCAATGTTAGATAGGAACCTAATTTTCGATGTGTTTCGGGTTGTTCGGGCATTGAACCAAAGCTCATTGACATTGATTTCATAATTGGATATATAATTCCGCCGCCTCTTGCTGTATTACTTGGTACCGCAGGCGCTAAAACCAAATCAGCCAAACCGAGACCATACGCCAATCCTAGTGAACTTTTTCCAAATATTCGAATAAACAAAAATGCAATCCGGTTTCCTAAACCTGTTTTTATAAATCCTCGCGCTATGAAAAACGAAATTCCGATAAGCCAGATCACTTTATCTCCAAAACCTTTTAAAGCGAGTGTAATTGATTTTCCGGGATCTCCAGGCGCCAAAACCTGTGTAAAAGCCGTCAGAGCAATTGCAATCATGCACATGGTTCCCATAGGAGCTGCTTTTAAAATAATTCCGAGTATGGTTGCCACAAAAATGGCAAACAAATGCCACGCTTCTGCCACAACTCCATTTGGAGCAGGAATCAGCCAGATTGCAATTCCAACAGCAAGCGTAATAAGGGTTTGAGGAATTTGTACTTCTTTCATAAAAACAGGTTTTTAAATTAAAGTCGGAGCTGTAATTGTATCAGGAATAAATTGTCATTATAATATGCCGAATCAGGAATATTTCTATCAAATCGGTCAATTTCAAATCCCATTTCGATTCTTCCTAAATAGGCTTTTCCAAATTCAAGACTTATCATAGGCGTATAAGTCTGTCTCACATTTGAATCTACTTTATAACTCGGATCAAATGTTTCATAGCGGCAAGACAATTCCAGAGAAGTTAGTTTTTTATAATTTACGACATATCGAAGATTCGGAAGAAAATAAATTCCGCGCATTTGATAGTCGGCAACATTTGGAGTTCTGCTTTCTGCGGGAAGTGAAAAATACAAATTGTGATTAGTTCCCTGCTTATATTCAATCTGGAGATCAAAAGTAAATCGATCTGTCAGTTTAAAATCACTGGTAATATCGGCTCCAACCGCAAAGACTTTTTCTTTAAATACTTTCCCATAACCACCGTTTAAACCTAAATTGATTTTGTGTGTTTTAGATAATTCAAAAACCCATCTTGTAGAATACTGCTTTCCGTTGTCTTTATCCATTTCTTGATTCTTCCCATTTCCGTTTAAAACTGAAAGAGCATAATTCACAGGAATCTTTCCAATATCAAACGCCCCAGTTGCGGAAGCCCCAATTTGAAAACTGGTCCAGCCATTTTTTCCAAATTCGTAATATTGATTAGAGAAATCAAAAGATTTTATGATATCAACCGGAACTAATTCCTCGATACCAAAAGCAGGACGAAATTGTCCTCCGGTTAAAGCTATGTATTTATTAAAGGTATATTTTCCGTAAGCATTTTCAAGAACCTTTCCCTTTGTATCTGATTTAAAATCGGCGAGGTTTACCAATATCACTACTTCGGTGGCTTCACTTAATTTGGTATTAAGTCCAACACGCATTCTTTTAATATCAAAAGAACTTTGTGTAACATCGCCTGTAGAATGATGCATTCCCAAAACATCGACATTATCTCCAAAACTTTCAAGATATCTGGCCTGCAAAAGACCTTTAAATTGAAACTGTGGATACTTCCCAATTTCTTCAGAACTTTCAGCTTGATTCACATCGCCTTGAGCGTTCATAAAAAATGGAAGTAATAAAAAAACAAAAGCAATTTTTATTAGTAAAGTTTTATTCATACACTTTCTGAAATAAAAAATTAAACTTCGTTCCAACTGTCTAAAACAGTTTAAAGAATGTCTTTTGGAAACATACAGCCAAATTAACAAAAAAATCTTACAATTGTAATTAGTTACAGTAAAATATCAATGCCAAATTTTATAAACTAAAAAAGGCATAAGAATCAACTTATGCCTTTTGGTTATTTTTTATATAAAGATTACTTCTCTATTTCTCTTAAATTCTCCATTTTCTTGTGAGCAAGGAATCCTGCAACATCTTCGAAATGTTCTTTTACTCGTTTATTACCGAATTCAAAAACTTTAGTTGCTAATCCGTCAAGGAAATCACGGTCGTGAGAAACTAAAATCAAGGTTCCGTCGAAATCACGCAAAGCATCTTTGATAATGTCTTTTGTTTTCATATCCAAGTGATTCGAAGGCTCATCCAGAATCAACAAATTCACAGGCTCCAACAATAATTTAATCATTGCCAAACGCGTTTTTTCTCCTCCCGAAAGTACTTTTACTTTTTTAGTGATATCATCTCCTTGAAACATGAATGCTCCCAAAATATTTTTAATCTGAGTTCTAATGTCTCCTACTGCAATACTATCAATAGTTTCAAAAATGGTGGCATTTTCATCTAGTAAAGCCGCTTGATTTTGAGCGAAATATCCAATTTGTGCATTATGGCCAATTTCAACACTTCCAGAATCAACGCCGATTTCTTTCATAATCGCTTTGATCATAGTTGATTTTCCTTCTCCATTTTTCCCAACAAAAGCAACTTTCTGTCCGCGTTCGATTACGATATTGGCATCTTTAAACACAACATGATCGCCATACGATTTAGACATTTCTTTTACGATAACGGGATATTGTCCAGAACGTGGTGCTGGCGGGAATTTCAAACGCAATGCCGATGTATCTACTTCATCAACTTGAACAATTTCTAATTTTTCAAGCATTTTTACACGAGATTGAACCGCATCTGTTTTTGAGAATGTTCCTTTAAAACGCTCGATAAAAGCACGGTTTTCTGCAATCATTTTTTGCTGCTCGTCGAAAGCTTTCTGCTGATGAATACGACGGTCTTTTCTTAATTCTAAATAATGCGAATATTTTGCTTTATAATCGTAGATTCTTCCCATTGTTACTTCGATAGTACGATTGGTAATATTATCTACAAATGCTCTATCGTGCGAGATTACGACAACTGCTTTTGCTTGATTTAAAAGGAAATCTTCTAACCATTGAATACTTTCAATATCCATGTGGTTGGTAGGCTCATCCAGCAGAATCAAATCTGGTTTTTGCAAAAGGATTTTTGCCAATTCGATTCGCATTCTCCATCCTCCTGAAAATTCAGAAGTCTGACGTGTAAAATCCTCTCTTTCAAACCCTAAACCAACTAATATTTTTTCGACTTCAGCTTCGTAATTTACTTCTTCGATTGCATAAAATTTCTCGCTTAAGTCCGAAACTCTTTCGATCAATTTCATGTATTCATCACTTTCGTAATCTGTACGAACAGTTAACTGCTCATTGATTTCGTCAATTTCGGCTTTCATTTTAAAAATCTCACTGAATGCTTTTGAAGCTTCTTCCATAACAGTTGCTCCATCTTCAGTAAGCAAATGCTGAGGCAGATAAGCAATAACAGCTTCTTTTGGAGCTGAAATATTTCCAGTCGACGGTTTATTAACGCCTGCAATAATTTTTAAAAGTGTCGATTTTCCCGCACCATTTTTACCCATAAGGGCAATTTTATCGTTTTCATTTATCGCGAAAGAAACATCGCTGAAAAGTGTAGTTCCGCCAAACTGAACTGAAATATCGTTAACTGTAATCATTTGTTTTTTTGTGATTTTGTGTATCCGGTTAATCGTTTAACCGACTACCCTTTTTTTTCGTGCTGCAAAGATAGATTTTAATTTAGATAATGTGCCAATGAGACAATTAGAAAATGTGAGAATGTGTCAATTAGATAATTTGAAAATGCGTCAATTAGTCAATTAGATAATTTTCATGCTTGTGTAAAAACAAAAACCCGATAGTTTGGTAAAACTATCGGGTTTAAAAAAATTATCTAATTTTCGAATTGACTAATTATCTAATTAATCCTTTCTCCATTTTTTGGTTTCTTCAAAAATGTGTTCTAAGATTGCCGATTCTGTTTCGTCGAATTCAATATTTCTGCGGCTCATTACTAATCTTGCGGTTTCAAAAGCTTTTTTAGTCACATAAGTTGTAAATCCAGCTGCACCGCCCCAAGAAAAACTCGGAACAAAATTACGAGGAAAACCAGATCCGAAAATATTAGCACTTACACCAACAACAGTTCCGGTATTAAACATCGTATTGATTCCGCATTTACTATGATCTCCCATCATTAAACCACAAAACTGAAGTCCGGTCTTAGCAAAACCTTCTGTTTCGTAGCTCCATAATTTTACTTCTTCGTAATTGTTCTTCAGGTTTGAATTATTAGAATCTGCACCAATATTACACCATTCTCCTAAAACAGAATCACCTAAAAACCCTTCATGTCCTTTGTTTGAATTTGCAAAAAGAACGGAGTTTTTAACTTCTCCTCCTATTCTAGATCCAGGTCCAACAGTTGTTGCTCCGTACACTTTAGCAGACATTTTTACCATTGCATTTTCGCATAGTGCAAATGGACCGCGAATTACAGTTCCTTCCATAATTTCGGTATTCTTACCTATATATATAGGTCCAGTCGATGCATTTAAAGTTACAAACTCTAGTTTTGCCCCTTCTTCGATAAATACATTTTCAGGCGCAATAACATTTACGCTTTTCGGAATTGGCTGTGATTTTCTGTCTTCTGTCAAGAAAGCAAAATCAGCACGAATGGCTGCATCATTTTTTGAGAAAATATCCCAAGTATGTTCAATCGTAAGACATTCATCTGAATATTGAATGATGTCGTATGTATCAAAATCAACTTCTTCCTGATTTTCTGATGAGAAAAATGCAATTACATCATCTCCTTTAAAAATAGCTTGGTTTGGTTTTAAATCAGAAACCAATTCTGCCAGCGTATCATTTGGCAGATACGCCGCATTGATCATTACATTTTCTTCCATTTCTACCATTGGGAATTTGGTAGAAAGATATTCTTCTGTAATGGTTGTTATGGTTGAACCTAAACGAGCTTCCCATTTTTGACGAATGGTCATGATTCCAACTAAAATATCAGCGACAGGTCTTGTAAAAGTAAAAGGTAAAAGTGCATTCCGGACGGGACCGTCAAAAAGAATGTAATTCATAAAATTAATTTAATGTGTTAAAATTTGTTTGGTTACCGGAACCAAAGTTACAAATATTTATGCGTTTCATTCTATATGTTTTTTCTGATAATCACGAATTCACGAATTATTTTTTCATAATCATTCTTCAATAAAACTGGAAGGAAATAAAATTCGTGAATTCGTGGCTATTAAAAAATAACCCATAAAAAAAGCCTCCCAGAATTGGAAGGCTTTTGTATAATGTAAAAACAGCTATTATTTTTTAGCGTGTTTAGCGTATTTAGTTTTGAATTTATCAATACGTCCTGCAGTATCGATAAGTTTAGATTTACCAGTATAAAATGGGTGAGATGTTCTAGAAATCTCCATTTTTACAACTGGATACTCAACTCCGTCAACTTCAATTGTTTCTTTTGTATCTGCAGTAGATTTAGTTATAAAAACGTCATCATTAGACATGTCTTTAAATGCAACTAATCTGTAATTTTCTGGGTGAATTCCTTTTTTCATCTTTTCGTTTTATTTATTGTTTGGAGTATTTTTATTCTGAAGCTTTCCATATTTGAAAAGGTGTAAACAAAACAATACTCTTTTTGTTTTAAAAATTTAATTATTTTTGAGTGTGCAAATTTACAATTCTTTTTTAATAAACAAATAGTTAGCTCTCTTTTTTTTAGTTTATTTCGAAAAGCTTTTTTTATCATTGAATATATGGGGAATTACTATATTTGTGGATTAATTTTAAAACACATAGAAATATGATTAATGAAGTTATAAAAAAGAACGGTATTACGTATGGTGTAATTATTGGAGTAGCATCTGCTTTGGTTACTGCTATTATATATAGTGTTGATTTAAATTTATTCACCGCTTGGTGGATGGGATTAATTGGTATAGCTATAAGCATTACTTTAAGCATCATTTTACTTTCTAAAACCAAAAAAGAATTAAACGGTGTTTTTTCTTTTAAAGATGCGTTTACTACTTATTTTATAGCTGCCGTAATTGGTATTTTAATTTCTACTTGTTTTAATATTGTCCTATTTAATTTCGTTGATCCTGCTGCAAAAGATGCCTTAAGCGAGATCATGATAAAATACACGGTGGGAATGATGCAGAAGTTTGGTGCTCCTGCTTCTTCAATTAATGAAACCATTGATAAAATGAAAGAAACAAATCCTTATTCGACTTTCGAGTTATTAAAAGGATCTATTTTTGCTATGGTATTCAGCGCAATCTTTGGCTTAATTTTCGCCGCATTTTTCAAAAGCAAAACTACTCAAGAATAAAAAACATAAATGAATTTATCTATACTTATACCGCTTCTAAATGAGGAGGAATCACTAAAAGAACTCTATACATGGATTATTAAGGTGATGCAGTCTAACAATTATTCTTATGAAATCATTTTTGTAGATGATGGAAGTACAGATGATTCGTGGAAAATTATAGAAGGTTTTTCTAATGAAAATCCGAATGTAAAAGGCATTCGTTTTATGAAAAACTTCGGAAAATCTCAAGCTTTACATGCTGGTTTTGCAAAAGCTAAAGGTGATGTAATTATCACTATGGATGCCGATTTACAAGACAGTCCAGATGAAATTCCTGAATTGTATGAAATGATTGTAAATCAGAAATACGATTTGGTTTCGGGCTGGAAAAAGAAACGTTACGATTCTGTTGTAGCAAAAAATCTTCCTTCAAAATTATTTAACTGGGCAGCTAGAAAAACATCGGGTGTTGAGTTAAATGATTTTAACTGCGGATTAAAAGCTTACAAAAATGTTGTGGTAAAAAACATTGAAGTTTCGGGCGAAATGCACCGATACATTCCGGTTTTGGCTAAAAATGCCGGATTTGGCAAAATTGGCGAAAAAGTAGTTATTCACCAAGCCAGAAAATATGGTGAAACCAAATTTGGAATGGAGCGCTTTATAAACGGATTCCTGGATTTAATCACGATTTGGTTTCTATCAAGATTCGGAAAAAGACCTATGCACTTATTTGGCGCAATGGGTTCGCTAATGTTTATTATCGGATTTTTATCTGCCGGATACATTGGAGTGTCTAAATTATTCCACATGTACAATGGCATGAAATACAGTTTGGTAACCAACAATCCTTGGTTTTTTATTGCTTTAACCACAATGATTCTGGGAACCCAGCTTTTCTTGGCAGGATTCTTAGGCGAAATTATTTTAAGAACAAAAAACAACGAAGCGCGTTACAAAGTAGCTCGAGAGGTTAATTTTTAGTAAAGAAAATCCTTTTGCGTTAGTTCCGATAGTTATCGGATTAAAATTATTTTTTAAAGAAACCTATCTTTAATTAAAACATTTAAAAAAACATTACATGAATATAGCACCTAATATATTAAACGCTGTAAACGAATGGTTAACACCAACATTTGATCAGGAAACACAAGCTGCTGTCAAAGAATTAATGACAACTTCTCCAAAAGAACTTGAAGAGAGTTTTTACAAAAACTTAGAGTTTGGAACTGGAGGAATGCGCGGTGTAATGGGAATTGGAAACAACCGAATCAACAAATACACCCTTGGGAAAAACACTCAAGGATTATCGGATTATTTACATGAAGTTTTCCCAAACGAAGCTTTAAAAGTTGTTATTGCTTACGACTGCCGTCATAACAGTAACACCTTAGCAAAAGTTGTTGCTGATGTTTTTTCAGCAAACGGAATCCATGTTTATTTATTTTCAGACTTAAGACCTACTCCAGAATTATCATTTGCTCTTAAACATTTAGGATGTCAATGCGGAATTGTTTTAACAGCTTCACACAATCCACCAGAATACAATGGCTACAAAGTATACTGGCAAGATGGTGGACAAATTGTTCCTCCGCAAGATGCAGCAATCATTAAAGTAATCGAAAATTTAAGTTACGATAAAATCAAATTTAACGCCAACGAAAGTTTAATTCAATATATCGATACTGAAATTGACAAAGCGTTTATAAAATCATCTATCGAAAACGCAAGTTTTAACACTCCGGCTGAAGCCAAAGACAATCTTCACATTGTTTTTACTTCATTGCACGGAACTTCTATAAAATCAATTCCAGATGTTTTAGCTCAGGCAGGCTACAAAAATGTTCACATTGTTCCTGAACAAGCTATTCCAGATGGAGATTTCCCAACTGTAAAATCACCAAATCCTGAAGAACCAGAAGCATTAACAATGGCTTTGGCTTTGGCAGATAAAACAAATTCAGATATCGTAGTAGGAACTGACCCTGATTGCGATCGTTTAGGAGTTGCTGTTCGTAATAACGATGGCAAAATGATTCTTCTTAACGGAAATCAAACTATGGTTTTAATGACTTCTTTCTTATTGAAACAATGGAAAAAAGCTGGTAAAATCAACGGAAAACAATTCGTAGGGTCAACTATTGTTTCGACACCAATGATGATGGAATTGGCAACAAGCTACGGGGTTGAATGTAAAGTAGGATTAACAGGATTTAAATGGATCGCTAAAATGATTAAAGATTTTCCTGAACTTGAATTCATCGGAGGTGGCGAAGAAAGTTTTGGATTCATGGTTGGCGATGCTGTGAGAGATAAAGATGCTGTTGCGGCAACTTTATTAATCTGCGAGGTAGCTGCTCAAGCAAAAGCTGCTGGAAGTTCTGTTTACAAAGAACTTTTACAACTTTATGTTGAAAATGGTTTCTACAAAGAATATCTAGTTTCATTGACCAAAAAAGGAATGGAAGGTTTAGAAGAAATCAACCAGATGATGATTAACTTACGTGAAAATCCTTTGAAAGAAATCAACGGACAACGTGTCATTATGGTAGAAGATTACCAGTCATCTATCGCCTTGAATTTGTTAAACGGCGAAGAGTCAACAATGGACATCCCGAAATCGAATGTACTTATTTATTACACAGAAGACGGTTCTAAAATTTGTGCAAGACCAAGCGGAACTGAACCTAAGATTAAATTCTACATCAGTGTAAATGCTGAAATTGAATCGGTTTTAGAATTTGATGAAGCCGAAAAATTCTTAGATCAAAAAATACAAAACATCATTGCAGACATGCAATTGAATTAATAAAACATAAATAGATTCTTTTAAAACCCGATACGTTTCTCTAAACTATCGGGTTTTAATGGTAAAAAACACCAAAATGAGTAATTTCAAAAAAATAGTTCCTTTTATATACCCATATAAAAAATATGCATTCTTAAACATTTTCTTTAATGTTTTGTATGCGCTTTTCAGTACGCTTTCGTTTGTTTCATTAATCCCGATGATTCAGGTTTTATTCGATCAAACCAAAAGAAATACTGTAAAACCTGTGTATGAAGGCATCATGCATATTAAAGATTATGGCGAGAATTATTTGAGCTATTTCATAACCAAAACAACTGACAGTTACGGAGTAGGTTATACTCTTGGAATTATGGTTGCCGGAATCATCAGCATCTTTTTATTGAAAAACTTATGCGATTATATGGCAATGTTTTTTATTAATTTCCTGAGAAACGGAATTTTAAGAGACATGCGTAATGCTATGTATAAAAAAACACTTGAACTTCCACTGGCTTTTTATTCTGAAAAAAGAAAAGGAGATGTTATCTCTAGAATCTCTGCCGATGTAAACGAGGTTCAAACTTCTTTTTTGGCAATTTTAGAGCTTATTGTAAAAGAACCTTTAACGATTATTTTTACCATCGTTACGATGTTTGCCATCAGCATTAAACTGACTGTTTTCGTATTTGTTTTTATTCCAATTTCAGGATATTTAATTTCTTTGATTGGAAAACAGCTTAAAAAACAATCTACTAAAGCACAACAGGAACAAGGAACATTTTTATCTACAATTGAAGAAACAATTGGCGGACTAAAAGTAGTTAAAGGATACAATGCCGAAAATTACTTCAACAATGTTTTCCAGAGTTCAACAGATCGTTTCTTTAAATTATCAAACAGCATCGGGAATCGTCAGAACTTGGCTTCTCCTGCGAGTGAGTTTATGGGAATCACAGTAATTGCAATTTTACTTTGGTACGGCGGACAAATGGTTTTAATTGACAAAACACTTGCAGGTGCTTCTTTCATTGCTTATATGGGATTGGCTTATAACATTCTGACTCCAGCAAAAGCTATTTCTAAAGCTTCATACGGAGTAAAAAGAGGAAACGCTGCAGCAGAACGTGTTCTTGAAATTTTAGATCAAGAAAATACCATTGTTTCTAAAGAAAACGCAGTTGAAAAAACCACTTTTGATTACAATATCAGCGTTCAGAATATCAACTTTAAATATGAAGAAGAAACCGTTTTAAAAGACTTTTCTCTTGAAATTAAAAAAGGACAAACTATTGCTCTTGTTGGACAATCAGGAAGCGGAAAAAGTACAATTGCCAACTTATTGACGCGTTTTTATGATGTACAAGACGGTTCTATTTCAATTGACGGAACTAACATAAAAGATATCAGCCTGCATTCTCTTCGCAGTTTAATGGGATTGGTTACTCAGGATAGTATTTTGTTTAATGATACTATTAAAGCGAACATTGCATTAGGAAAATTGGATGCTACAGATGATGAAATTATTGAAGCGCTTAAAATTGCTAATGCGTATGAATTTGTAAAAGAATTGCCAAAAGGAATTTATACTAACATTGGTGACAGCGGAAACAAGCTTTCAGGCGGACAAAAACAGCGTTTATCAATTGCGCGCGCCGTATTGAAAAATCCTCCAATTATGATTTTGGATGAAGCAACTTCTGCACTAGATACTGAAAGTGAAAAATTCGTTCAAGTAGCACTTGAAAATATGATGCAGAATAGAACTTCAATTGTAATTGCCCACCGACTTTCAACTATTCAAAAAGCCGATGTAATTGTAGTAATGCAAAAAGGCAAAATAGTCGAAAAAGGAACTCACGATGAATTAATTGCCCATAACGGAACTTATAACAAACTGGTAACCATGCAGTCTTTCGAATCTTAGAAAACCTATATTCCAGTTCATTTTACCAACACAGATTAAGGAAACATTAAAACTAAATTTAATTTCTTTAATCTGTGTTTTATTTTATAACTTTAGGTGAGAAAAATAAGTCATTTAATTGCCTTTAAAATGTATCTTACCAACCCAAACATCAAACTGCCGGAAGATCCTGATACTATCGTTTGGAAATACCTTGATTTATCTAAATTTCTTGACCTTTTACTTTCTAAGAAACTCTTTATGTCGCGTTCCGACAAATTTGAGGATCAATATGAAGGTACTTTCAGCGAACCCACTTACGAAGAGATTAAAAAGCTCGCTATTGACAATCCCGACTTTTTAAATTACTACAAAACCCATCGTGAACAAGTAGCAGTAAGCAGCTGGCATATTAATGAATACGAATCGTTTGCCATGTGGCAGATTTTTACCAAAAACAACGAAGGATTAGCTATTCAGTCTACTATTAGCAGATTGCAGAAAGCTGTAAAACCCGAAAACAATTTTGATCAATATATTGGTGAAGTAAATTATATTGACTACAAAAAAGAATACATTCCGTTTGAGGATTTATTTTTTCCTTTTCTATTTAAAAGAAAAAGTTTTCAATACGAAAGAGAAGTCCGCATTCTGACTGATACCTCAAAAAGCGGACTCAAATTAAATGACGGACTCAAAATTAATGTTGATATCAATCAATTAATTGAGAAGATTTACATTCATCCAAAATCTGAAAACTGGTATAAAAAACTCGTAATCGAATTAGTTGAACGTTTAGGCTTTGGTTTCGAAATCGAAAAATCAGATTTAGAAAGTGATATTCTTATCTAAGGTTCTAAGGTGCTAAGATTCTAAGGTGCTGAGTTTTTCTTATTGTGACTTAAATAAAAGCCGCGTAGAATTTTATTCTACGCGGCTTTTATTTTTTTTCAATTTACATCAGATCTTAGAATCTTAGTATCTTAGCACCTTTTATTTTCAATCTACATCAGATCTTAGAATCTTAGAATCTTAGCACCTTTTAAATAGGCTTATAAGACTTCACTTCCCATTTCTTCGAGGCCAAATCTATATAATTATAATGCAAAACATCGTTTTTATCAAACTGTCCGTTTTGGTTGGTATCTTCGATCGTTCTAAAATACAAACGGTTTTTAGATTCGATTAAATTCCAATCTACCAATTCTTCTAAATCAGCTGAAACTTTTGTAAAGTTTTCCCCGCTGATATTACTCAAATACAATGTTTTAATATCGCTGGTATCAATTTTTCCGTCTTTGTTGGTATCAGAATCTGTTAAAGTATATACCATTACTTTATTTTGAGTTTTATCTGCAATTGTTTTTAAGTAGGTCGCAGTTAAAATTAAAACTGGTTTCTCAGATAAAGGACGAATCGAATCTGAATCTGTTTTTTGGAATTTCAAATTCTGCAGATATCCTGTGATTTCGTATTCGCCTAAATTAGAAATCGTAAAACTCACATCATTTACACTTGAAGATCCGTAACGTGCTTTTGAACCTCTTTCCAAAACTCTCAAATCTCCAACAGGATGAATTAAATAATCTGTTCCTTCCATCTGAATCGGTAAATCAGCGATTTCAATTTGAGTCGTATCAGTCTTTGTAATACTTACTTTGTTTGAAACATCATAACTTACCTTTGGTTTCTGCACTTCTTCACGACAGCTGATTAAGGTTCCGATAATTGCTAAGGCTATATATTTAAAATACTTTTTCATCTGCATAGGTTATATTCGATTATCAAATATACTATTTTTGATTGTAATTTTTGTTTTTATTGAATTTTACTAAGGCAAAGATATTGAGAAGAAGAAGTCCTGAATATCCTAAACGGATTAATTTCTATTTTTAAGCAAAAGGAACTTGAAAAAACACATTCTTTTTTTCAAGCTTTCCTAAATCATAATCTGGCATTTAACTTAACGTTAAAAACCCTAGAAGTCATATAATTTGGAATTGCATATTGATTTTTAGAATACACATCGCGAACCCAAGTATTGGTTATCGCATTTTGATTATTAAACAAATTGAAGATTTCTAAACCAAGTGACAGTTCTTTAAAATTCTTAAGCCAGCTTGTTTTTAAATTTTGGTTACTGCTGTCTACAAAAACTTTTGCAAAACCAATATCTGCACGACGGTAATCATTTAGTCGGTTTTGAAATAAATACGGATCTGAATATGCCGGCGCACCGCCTGGCAAACCAGTATTATAAACCAAATTTAAATATACTTTTACACTTGGAATATTTGGCATATAATCTTGAAACAGCATGGCAAATTTCAAACGTTGATCTGTCGGACGTGCGATATAGCCTTTATTTTCGTAATTTTCTTCGGTTTTCAAATATCCAAAACTAACCCACGACTCGGTTCCTGGAACAAATTCTCCATTTAATCTAAAATCAAGTCCCTGCGCATATGCTTTTGCATTGTTATTGGCTACATAACGAATTCTGACATTATCAATCGAATATACGTTTACATCCGAAAGCGATTTATAATACAATTCCGTAACCCATTTAAAAGGACGATTCCACATTTTAAAATTGTAATCGTTACTCAAAACCACATGAATAGCCTCCTGTGCTTTTACATTCGGATTTACTACACCATCTAAATCACGAAGCTCCCTGTAAAATGGCGGCTGATGATACAATCCTCCCGAAATCCTGAAAACCATGTCTTTTTCCCAATCTGGTTTTATAGCAAACTGCGCACGCGGACTTACCACAAATTGCGTTTTACCTTCTTCTAAAGCTCCTTCAACATTCCATCCTTGAAAACGCGCTCCAAGATGGTACCAAATCTGGCTTGATCCTAACTCCGATTGTTTGTTCCACTGTGCATATCCCGAAAATCGGTTTATGGTATTAAAATTTGTTGCTCGAATATTTTGATATGGCAAAAGCGGACCTGTATAAGGCGAATACGGCTGATTATTTTCTGGCAGAATTACTAATGGAGGATTAATCGAAAATCCTGCCGAGTCAATTACTTCCCACTCTACTACTCTATCTCGTATGGATTCTCTGGTATATTTTAATCCAAATTCAAGCTGGCTTTCTTTCCAATCTTTTGCCCCTTTTAATTCTATATTTGCAATCAAAGCGTCAAGATCGTTTCGGGCATGATTAAGCTGAGAACCAATACCGCGTGTAAAATCAATAGAAGAAGAATTTGTTGGATTTTCTGTATCAATATTTCCCAAACGATATTGCGCCAGAATATCAAAATGTTCTTTCTCAGTTGTATGAAATAACGACCCAATCAATTTTAAAGTTAACGACGGAGAAGCTTTATAGGTGGTTTTAAAAGCTCCAAAATAGGTATCGTATTGATCTTTTTCCTGACCTTCATAATATACTGCAAGCGCCATTGGCTGATCGGCAGTTCCAAATTTTGTTTCTCGTGTTAAAGGCTGGTATAAATATTTATTTTGAGAAATATTTCCTAAAAAACTCATCTGCCATTTTTCAGAAATATCGTAATTGACATTTGTTTGAATATCGGCAAAAGTTGGTGTATAATTCGTCTGCGTATCCTGACTATTCACGAGCAAACTGTTATTTCGATAACGAACTCCTGTAACGGCAGACCATTTTTTATTTTTAGAAACCAAATCAACTGAAGCACTTCCGCCTAAAAAACTAGCTTCAAGTGAAGCCCCAAACTGAGTTGGCTTTCGATATGTAATATCCAAAACCGATGATAATTTATCACCAAACTTTGCCTGAAATCCTCCTGCAGAAAAATCAACGTTTTGCACCAAATCCGTATTGGTAAAACTCAAACCTTCCTGCTGTCCCGAGCGAATTAAAAACGGACGGTACACTTCAACTTCGTTTACATACACCAAGTTTTCATCATAATTTCCGCCCCGCACCGCATATTGCGTACTCAATTCGTTATTTGAATTTACTCCGGGAAGTGTTTTAAGAATATTTTCAATTCCTGCATTGGCACCAGGAATCTTTTTTATCGTTGCCGTTTCAACTGTCGTAATTCCTTGAACTCTTTTTCTGTTTTTAGATGATACAAAAACTTCTCCCATTTGTTCCTGAGAATTATTCATCACCGGATTAAAAACAAAAACTTCATCAGGTTTTAAATTCACAGTCAAACTAATCATTTTCAGCGAAATGTGTGTAAAGAGTATAGAAGCCTTTTTATTAGAAACCACGTCAATCTGAAAAAAACCATTTGCATCAGACTGCGTGCTGTTTTTACCCGATGTAATGTTTACATTCGAAACAGGACGATTGTCATTATCTAAAATAATTCCCTTTACATGTGCGCTTTGGGCAAATGAAATACAAGTAAAGCACAAAAAGAGTACAGCGAATATTAACCTGTTTCTATTCAAGGATTTGGATTTTATTTTTGTTGACTTCTAAAAAAATGAGTTTCAAAGATAGTAGAATTTCCTACATTATCAACCACTTCCATTTTTAAAAAGTTTTCACCTTCAGTCAAATACTGATCGTCAAAAGTGTGGGTAATTTTTCGCGTTTTATTTTCATATTCAAACAGCACCCAGCTTCCGTTTAAATAGCCATTATAAGATTTAATTCCCGATAAAGAATCTCCTATTGTAAACTCAATTTTCTTTTGATCGCTAATCCATTTTCCTTCAACTGGTTTTGTAATTTTTATAACTGGCGGAATCGTATCTAAAACTAAACCGTATGTACCCAGTATTTTTGCTTTGGCAGTAAAAACATCTCCTTTTCGTATTGTTCCGTTATAACTCGTTCCTTTTCCTATATAAAGTTTATCACGCAAAGATTCCGGATAAATTGAATCTTTTATCGTAATGGTAAAATTAGAATGTACCGGAACTGTATCATCATGAATATATATTTTGTTATTTCGAACATCAAAATTCATATTAAAATCGTCATAGAAAGTTCCGGCTGGAAAGAAAACTGACATGTTGTCTTTTTCGAAATTGGTATCTCTATTGTATTTTACAAAATATTTTGACGTTACAGGTTCTTCAGGAACAAGCGGTGTTGCCGTATCGTATTCAATTGGTACCGTAATCGAATTTAAATTTCCAAAATAATCTGAAACTTCAATTCTATACATCGAAGTAAGATTAGGCTGAGCAGAAATTATACCTCGCAAAGAATCTGTTTTGATGATACTTAACGCAAAAGGTGTTTTCATAAAAAGTTTTTGAACACGCTGTCCCGTTTTTTTGTATCGGTAATAATCGATAAAAGCATTTATATAACGCATTTCATCAAACGAATAGGTATTAAACTGATAGTTATAATTTTGATTTCCGTTTAAAAAAGTCGAAACGTTAAAAACACCATTTTTATTAAACGAAACATCATCAGTATCTACAGCATTGATTCCAAAACCTATTTTACCATTTGTTTTTACTTTTGAAGCCAAATAAGTTCCGTCTTTTTGAAGTGCCATATTTACCAGCAAAGGTTGTTTTGACTGATTGACCGTGGCATTATCCAGCGGATAGACATATAAACTTGACAATGTTGGTTTTTTAGTATCTTTTATATTTTGGTCAAAGCCAAAGAAAATCGGATTGATTACAAATTCGGTTTTGGTATCTCGGATTTCAAAATGAAGATGCGGTCCTTCTGAAGAACCTGTATTTCCTGAAAGTGCAATTAATTGGCCTTTTGTCACTGGAAGTTCACCAGGTTTTGGAAACATTTCAATTTCATAGGCCTTCTCTTGGTAATGCGTTTTTTTTACATAATCTTGAATAGGCTCTATTGTAGCCGACAAATGTCCATAAACAGAAGTATAACCATTTGGATGCGTTATGTAAATACATTTGCCATTTCCAAAAGTTGAAATTTTGATACGAGACACATAGCCATCAGCAATTGCATACACATTTAATCCTTCACGCTGATTTGTTTTTAAGTCAAAACCGGCATGAAAATGATTTGGTCGTAATTCGCCAAAATTTCCCGAAAGCTGCATAGGAATATCAAGCGGCGGTCGAAAATAATCTTTAGGATATTGTGTCTGGGCAGATAGAAAACAGCTAACAAAAAAGGCAAGTACAGGTAATTTCATAAAGTAACATTTTTGCTAAGATAAAAAATTAACAGGTAAAAACCGAAGATAAAGTGATCAAAAACACAATTAATTGAATTTCATTCGTTTGCCTATTTTTAATGCAAAAAAATCCAGAAAAAATTGCATTAATAAAAAGGAATATTAACTTTGTAGGATTAAGTAATGAATAGGATTTATAATGAGTGTAATTGCCGAAATAATTGATACTCTTGAATATAAAGTCGAAAAGCTTTTTGAAAAATCAAAAGGCCTGGAGAAAAACAATCAGGAATTACGATTAGAATTAGCCAAAGCCGTGCAAATTATCCAGAAACAATCTGAAGAAATGGAAGCTTTGAAAAAGCAATATGAAACACTTAAGATAGCCAATTCGTTGCTTGGCAGCGACAATAACAAGAGAGAGACAAAGCTTAAAATAAATTCATTAATTCGCGAAATTGATTACTGTATAGCACAACTATCAGATTAAAGATATGGACGGAAAGCTTAGAATTAAAATATCAATTGCCGACCGTGTTTACCCTTTAACGGTTGAACCGGCACAGGAAGAAGGACTTAGAAGCGCCTCAAAAAAAATTGATGCTATGATTAAGCAATTCGAAGAAAATTACGCGGTACGTGACAAACAAGATGTATTAGCCATGTGCGCACTGCAGTTTGCATCGCAGGTGGAACAAAAACAAATTGATAACGCAATCGATGGAGAAGAAACTATCGAAAGAATTAAAAGATTAAATTCGCTTTTAGATCAATATCTCGAAAAATAAACGTTCTTTACAAGAAACTAAGATACTGCCTACATTAGTTCACAATTGGTAAACTCAACACTAACAATTTAGAATGAGCAAATCGTCGCTACTATAGTATGCCCTCCTTCTGGCTGGGAAACTTGAACAGTGAGTTAGCTCAAAACTTGTCTTTACGAGTTTATACAAGCAATTAATGTAGGCTTTTTTTATATATAAACCCTAATAAACATGGACACCATAACGATCATTATTGGTATTGTAGGTATTGCAGCTGGTTTTGCAATAGCTAAAATTATCGAGAAAAGTAATATTTCAAACCTAATCAAAAACGCTAAAAAAGAAGCTGCTTCAATCTTGAAAGATGCTAATTTAGAGGCTGAAAATATTAAAAAAGATAAAATTCTTCAGGCAAAAGAGCGTTTTATCGAGTTAAAAGCAGAGCACGAACAAGTTATTTTAGCAAGAGATAAAAAAGTAGCTGAAGTAGAAAAAAGAGTGCGTGATAAAGAATCTCAAGTTTCTAATGAGCTTTCGAAAGCCAAAAAAGTAAATGACGAATTTGAGGCTAAAACGGCTGAATACATCAATAAAATTGAAGTTTTAGACAAAAAACAAGCAGAAGTAGACAAATTACATAAAAGCCAATTACAACAACTTGAAGTAATTTCGGGCCTATCTGCGGAAGAAGCAAAAGAACAGCTGGTAGAAGGTTTAAAAGCTGAAGCTAAAAGCAAAGCAATGTCTCATATTCAAGAAACTATTGAAGAGGCAAAACTTACGGCGCAACAAGAAGCGAAAAAAATTATTATCAATACCATCCAGCGTGTAGGAACTGAAGAAGCAGTAGAAAACTGTGTTTCTGTTTTCAACATTGAATCTGACGATGTAAAAGGACGTATAATTGGTCGTGAAGGTCGTAACATTAGAGCTCTTGAAGCTGCAACTGGTGTTGAAATTATTGTAGACGATACTCCTGAAGCAATCATACTTTCTTGTTTTGATCCTGTTCGTAGAGAAATTGCTCGTTTATCTTTACACAAATTAGTGACTGACGGACGTATTCACCCTGCTCGTATTGAAGAAGTAGTTGCTAAAACAGCAAAACAAATCGACGATGAAATTATAGAAGTAGGTAAACGTACTGTAATCGACTTAGGAATTCACGGTTTACACCCAGAATTGATTAAAGTAGTTGGTCGAATGAAATACCGTTCTTCTTACGGACAAAACTTATTGCAGCACTCGAGAGAAGTTTCTAAACTTTGCGGTATCATGGCTGCTGAATTAGGACTAAACGTAAAACTGGCAAAAAGAGCAGGTTTACTTCACGATATTGGAAAAGTGCCTGATACTGAAAGTGATTTACCACACGCTTTATTAGGAATGCAGTGGGCTGAGAAATACGGAGAAAAAGACGAAGTATGCAACGCTATTGGAGCTCACCACGACGAGATTGAAATGAAATCATTACTTTCTCCAATTGTTCAGGTTTGTGACGCTATTTCAGGAGCAAGACCGGGGGCAAGACGTCAGGTATTAGACTCATACATTCAGCGTTTGAAAGATCTTGAAGATGTAGCTTACGGATTCAGCGGAGTTAAAAATGCTTATGCCATCCAAGCAGGTAGAGAGCTTCGTGTAATTGTAGAGAGTGAAAAAGTTTCTGATGATAACGCTGCAAACTTATCATTTGAAATTTCTCAAAAAATTCAAACTGAAATGACTTATCCAGGTCAAGTTAAAGTAACTGTAATTAGAGAAACCAGAGCAGTTAATATTGCGAAGTAATCTTTAAACTATAAAATAATAAAGGCTGTCAAATGACAGCCTTTATTATTTTATACAATTTACAGCTTTAAGCATCATTAAAAACAATTTTAAAGCTCGTTCCTACTCCAACTTCACTTTCCACAGAAACCGTTCCTTTCATCGCTTCAATTTGATTTTTGGTAATATACAGTCCTATTCCGCGTGCTTCGTCGTGTTTATGAAACGTTTTATACATTCCAAACAATAAATCGCCATAAACCTTTAAATCGATTCCTAAACCATTATCGGTAATTTTTAAAGATTTATATCCTTCTGGTTCAATTCCAAAATCAAACACTATTACGGGATCACGATCAGGATGTCCATATTTAATGGCATTAGTGGTAAAGTTCAACAAAACACTTTCCAAATACGCAGGATTAAAGTTAATTGCTACATATTCTGGGACATTATTTACAATCGTTACTTTTTTCTGCTTATTATATCCTTTTATGGTTGATATGGTTTTTTCAATATACTCAGAAAGCTTTAATGGCATTACTACAATATTAATATTGCTCTGCGTTTTCACAATCTGTGTCAGATTTGAAATTGTATCGTTCAAATCATTTGAAACCGTACGTAAATGTTCAAGCATTTCTGTTACGGTTTCCTTATCGCCATCAGCATCAATAAAATCTAAAATAGACTTTATATTTCCGGCTTGTGTGTTTAAATTATGAGAAACAATATGCGAAAAATTCAGCAGTCGGCTATTTTGATCGCTATACAGTTTCATGGTTTTTAAAAGCTCTAATTCTTTCTCTTTTTGTAGAGAAACATCGGTATGGGTTCCAATAACTCGTAATGGTTTTCCATTTTCATCTCTGCTGATAACTTTTCCTCTATCTAAAATCCATTTATAATTACCACTTGAAGTCATTACACGATGGTAATTCTCATAATACGGAATTTTATTCTCGAAATGTTCTTTAATATCCGAATAATATTTGGGAAGATCATCTGGATGCACGATTTTATCCCAGCGTTCTGGTTCATCAAAAATATCTGCTGATTCTAATTCTAATATTTTCAAAGATAATGAGGAATAAAAAACCCTATTCGTTACCATATCCCAATCCCAGATTCCAACAGTTGAAGCATCAAGAGCAAACTGGAAACGTTCTTCTGAAATACGCAGTTTTTCTTCTTTATCTTTTAATTCCGTTATATCCGAAACATGCCCATAAAAGATTACTTTTTTTTCCGGCGACAATTCTGTTTTGGCAGAAACTTTAAACCAGCGAAGTCCTTTTTTAGGCAAAAGAGCTCTAAATTCAATTTCCCACGGAATAATCTCTTTTTTAGACTTTACCAAAGACTGAAAAAACTTTTCCCTGTCTTGAGGAAAAACTCTATCGTAAATAGTAAACTTAATATCGTCTGTAAATTCTTTTAGCGGAAGTTCAAAAATATCGTCAACAGATTTGCTGACCAAAGGAAAAGTGTAGTGATTATTAGTGTCAATCACAAATTGGAAAAGCAGGTCAGGCATTTCAGCAAATAATTTTCTATAAAATTTATTTACCTCCAGGCAATCCTCATTATTATATAAATCAAAAACCATATACTGCAGTTTAAGTCAATAATATCAAAAACGAGCCATGAAAAAACATGATTAATTTTTGTTTTTTAATTTCCTTACTACTTTAAAAATCCAATACAAGATATTAAATTTTGATCTAAAAACTGCCCGTTTAGTAAGAAAATTATTTCCTCGGATGATACGAATGCATCACTTCTTTTAGAAAACTTCTATCTAAATGCACGTATATTTCTGTGGTTGTGATAGATTCATGTCCAAGCATTAATTGGATCGATCTTAAATCTGCGCCATTTTCCAGCAAATGTGTTGCAAATGAATGCCGCAAAGTATGCGGACTTATGCTTTTTTTAAGGTTAATTTTAACTGCCAGATCTTTTATGATGGTAAAAATCATCGCACGTGTAAGCTGATTTCCTCTTCGGTTTAAGAACAAGGTATCTTCACAGCCTTTTTTAATATTAAGATGCACCCTAACCTGATTTTGATAAATCTCAATATATTTTTGTGTCAATTTCCCAATTGGAACGAAACGTTCTTTATTACCTTTTCCAGTAATTTTCATAAAACCTTCATCAAAAAACAAATCAGAAATTTTAAGGGCAACCAATTCCGAAACTCGAAGGCCGCATCCATACAACGTTTCGAGCATTGCTCTGTTCCGTTCGCCTTCGTTACTGCTTAAATCAATAGCATCAATTAAAGCATCAATATCTTTAACAGATAATGTATCAGGAAGTTTTCGTCCGGTTTTTGGACTTTCAATTAATTCTAAAGGACTGTCGTTTCGATAATCTTCAAAAATCAGATAATTAAAAAAGCTTTTTAATCCCGAAATGATTCGAGCCTGCGAACGTGGATTTACTTCTTTGGAAACAGAATATATAAACTGCTGAATAGTTTCATCGGTAATTTTTACAGGCGAAACCTCAATTTGATTGGTTTCTAAAAAAAGACATAATCTTTCGATATCAAAACTATAATTATCGATTGTATTTTTAGACAAGCCGCGTTCAATTCGTAGATACGACTGATAGTCTTTTATATAATTATTCCATTTCATATTTACAAAGTAAAACATTTTTGAGTATAAAAAAACCTTCCAAATTTGGAAGGTTTAAATTATTTTAAAAATATTGAAATTAGAATTTATACGCTGCATAGATTGCAAATACGCTATTCTTTGGACTATCTAAATATTGATCCACATTATCTGCATCATAATCGCCAACATTTGACAAACCTACTGTATATCTTGCACCAACAGAAAAATTATCAGTAATATTAAATCCAGCACCAAAATTAAAACCAAGATCTACAGATTTGTAAGCATCTTTAACATCGGTACCGTCACTTTTTGCAGAAACTAGAAATCCTAACTGTGGACCTGCTTCAACGGTAAATTTTTTAGTTACATAAAACTTTGCCAATACTGGAATATTTATGTAATTCATTTTAAGATCAATGTCATTATTATTTCCAATTCTGTTAAACTTTGCTCCTTGTGTAGAGAACAAAAGTTCAGGTTGAATAGCCAATCTCTCTATAATTTTAATTTCGGCAAAACCTCCTAGTTGAAAACCAACCAAAGCTTCAGAATCATTATCTCCACTAAAACTTGTGATGTTAAGACCACCTTTTACTCCAAATCTTGTTTGTTGTGCGTTTGCAAAACCAAATGCCAAAATAGCAATTGCTAATAAAATAATTTTCTTCATGTCATTTCTTTTTTTGGGTTAAATTTTGATATTCAGTAATCAAATATAAAAATATTCTTCATAAAAAATTATTTTTATTTAACAAAAAAAGTAGTAATAAGAAGCCTAATCTGATTGATAATGAATGGAACCAGAAAATAAAAAAGCCCTTTTCAAACGAAAAGAGCCTTTCTAATTAACTAAATTTTTTTTTAACCCTAGAATTTGTAAACAACTCCAAAAGTTACGGCTCTTAAATCAGTTCCAAAGTTAAAACTGTTAGTTTTATCAGCACCATGACCTCCATTGTTGTTAACACTATATCCTAAACCAAGCCAAGTAGCTTCGATTGCAAAATGGTTTGATAAGAAATAGCTTAAACCTAAACCAACATTCGCTCCAAACTCGTTTGATTTAAAATCGCTTGGTTTTTCTTTCAAGGTAGTAAAATCAATACCAGCCTGACCATACACAGAGAACTGAGATGCAGGAGTGAAATAGTATCTACCAAATGCCCCAGCTGTAAAATTATTGGTTTTGTCTTCACCAATTTTTGTGGTTCCAAAACCTAATTTTGCTCCAATTGCAATATTTTCAGACACAAAGTAACCTACTCTTGGTTCAATTATAAAACCATTAGCTTTAGCATCTCCCTCTTTTGTAGAATGTACATTTAAAGCACCAGAAATAAATGCATCTCCTTTTGAAAACCCAGTTGTTTGTGCATTAGCAAATGCAAAACCAAATACTGCAATAGCAGTTAAAAAAATTTTTTTCATGATTTTATTTTTAATTACGATGCCAAAAGTAGTTTTATACTTACAAGAAAACAGCCCCAATAAGTGCAGAAAATATTAAAATAAGACAGAATTGCACTACAATAAAAGTGTTGATTTTCAAATATTTAACAAGCAACCATGCTTCTGAAGCCTTATAAGACATGAAAAGGTGAGAATTTTAATAAATTTATTATGTCTTATATAAAACAATAAATTCTAAAAAATGTAGTTTTGAATCATAAAATAACATTAATACCAAACACTAAAAAACATTTTTGTATGAAAAAAATACTTTTAGCTGCTGTACTGTTCATTGCAACAACAGCTACAATCCAGGCACAATTATTAAAAATTGGGGTTAAAGCAGGGGTTAACTTTGCAAGCCAGACAGGAGATGCATTTCCGGATCAAAATTTTAATAAAGATGGAATAACCAGCTTTCACGCAGGTCTAGTTGCAGAAGTAAAATTATTAGAAAAATTCGCTATTCAACCAGAGCTTTTGTATTCTACACAAGGGGCAACTTATAAATTTGCCGATGCTCAGGAAGATTTTAAAAATGAATTAGCTTATTTATCTGTTCCGGTAATGGCAAAAATCTATATGACAAAATCATTAAGCTTAGAGGTTGGCCCACAGGCTTCTTTCTTATTAAGTCAAAAAGATGATGTAAGATTTGACGATGCTAAAACATTTGATTTTGCTGTTAATGCAGGTTTAGGTTTAAAAATTACAGAAAGTATTTTTCTTCAGGGACGATACAGTCTGGGATTAACAGAAGCCTCTTCAAATGCAGATATTAAAAACTCTGTGGTTCAAATTTCAGCTGGATTCTTGTTCTAAAAATATCACATACTTTTATTAAAACCGTTCTATTAATTAGAGCGGTTTTTTTATTTTTACAGAATACAATGACAATTGCAAAAGCAATTTAAATTTCAATGCCAATTATAATATCTCAAAAATAATTACTCATGAAAATCTGCATTATCAACGGGCCAAATTTGAATCTTTTAGGAAAACGTGAACCTGAAGTTTATGGAAGCCAGACTTTTGAAGATTACTTTGAAATTTTAAAAGAGAAATTCCCAAACATCGAACTTTCTTACTATCAAAGTAATATCGAAGGCGAATTGATTGGAAAAGTTCAGGAATGCGGTTTTACGTTTGACGGAATTATTTTAAATGCAGGTGCTTACACACACACTTCTATAGGTTTGGGCGATGCTATAAAAGCCGTAACCACTCCAGTTATTGAAGTGCATATTTCGAATACATACGCACGCGAAAGTTTCAGACATCAATCTTATTTATCAGGAAATGCAAAAGGCGTTATTTTAGGTTTCGGATTAAAAAGCTACGAACTTGCAATTCAGTCTTTCCTATAAGCGTTATTTAACAAATTATTAATAAGCTCATTTTCGAGTTGTTTTATTTTTGTAAGAGAAACCACTTACATGAAAAACATTATTTTATCTGCCCTATTACTTTTTTCAGTTTTCAGTTCTGCTCAAATCAAAGGCACAATTACTGATGAGAAAGGAAATCCACTGCCATTTGTTTCTGTTTTTGAAGAAGGAACTTATAGAGGAACTACTTCAAATGAACAAGGTCAGTATCAATTACAGGTAAAAGAAATAGGAAAGAATAAAATCGTTTTTCAATATCTTGGATTCAAAACTCAAAAAATAACAGTTTCTCCAGATTCAAAGAACTTGACTTTGGATATAAAAATGCAGGAAGAAAGCTTTGCATTAAATGAAGTTGTTATTGATCCCAAAAATAATCCTGCAAATGCCATTATTAAAAGTGCCATTGCCAACAGAAAAGAAAATTCTGAGAAAACATCTCGGTTTACAGCAGATTTCTATTCGAAAGGAATTTTGAAAGTAAAAGATTTACCTAAAAAAATCCTCGGCCAGAAAATCGATCTCGGTCCTGATTTATCTTCCAATTTAGATTCTACCGGAACTGGAATTTTATATTTATCCGAAACTCTTTCAAAAATTTCATTCCAGAAACCCGATAAACTAAAAGAAACAATCATTGCTTCTAAAATATCAGGAAACAATAATGGCTTTAGCTATAATACAGCTGCATTATCAACTTATGATTTTTACGATAACACGTTAGAATTTGATGTAAATCTAATTTCTCCAATTGCGAGCAATGCTTTTAATTACTACAAATACAAACTCGAAGGAAGTTTTTATGATGATAATAACCATCAGATTTATAAAATTAAAGTTATTCCAAGACGCGACAAGGAACCTGTTGTTGAAGGTTATATTTATATAGTCGATGACAGTTTTGCTATTTATGCCTTGGATGTAGATATTAAAGGGTATCGAGTGAAAAATGAATTTACTGAAGTAATGAATCTAAAACAAAGCTTCAGTTATAATGCCGAAAACAAAATATGGTCAAAAAATGCACAAACACTTTCTTTTAATGCTGGAGGTTTTGGTGTAAAATTTTCAGGACAGTTTAATTATGTGTATTCGAATTATGAATTTCCAGATTCATTTTCTAAAAAAACATTTGGAAACGAAATCGTAGCTTTTGATTTAAATGCCAATAAAAAAGACAACGCTTTCTGGAATGAAATCCGTCCGATACCTTTAACACTTGAAGAAAGTACAGATTATACTAAAAAAGATAGTCTGCAGATCATTCGAAAATCTAAAAAATATACAGATTCAATTGATGCTAAAAACAATAAATTAAAAGTTTGGGATATTCTTCGAGGTTATGATTACAAGAACACTTTTAAAAAATACTCTTTTAAATACGACGGATTATTAAATCTGACGTCTTTGAGTTTTAATACCGTTCAGGGTTTTAATTTGGATTCTGGTTTTTCTTTTAAAAAATGGAATGAAGAAAACGGAAAAACAACATCTTTAAGCACCACATTTAATTATGGTTTTTCAGATGAGCGTTTGCGTGTTATTGGCGAATTCAGTCATCGCTTTAACAATATCAACTACGCAACAATTTATGTTTCGGGCGGAACAAAAACAGCTCAATTCAATAGCGCAGAACCTATTACAAAATTTGTCAATTCTATAAGTTCTTTATTTTTTAAAGATAATTATATGAAATTGTACAACCTTGAATTTGCTCAAATCAGTTATACGCAAGATATTGCAAACGGAATTAATCTGAATGCAAAATTGGGATATGAACAGCGAAAACCGCTTTTTAATACAACTGATTATTCTTTCTTTAAAAGAGACGACATTTATTCTTCTAATAATCCGCTTTCACCGAATGATTTCAATACTCCTGCATTTGATCCTCATCATTTGATAAAAGCTGGTTTAAATGCCCGAATTAATTTTGGAAACAAATACATTTCAAGACCTGACGGAAGGTATAATTTTAAAGATGAAAAATATCCGACAATCTTTCTGGCTTTTGAAAAAGCATTTGCAGCCAGCGAAAAAAAATATGAATTTGAAAGAATTGGCGCTGCTGTTCAGTATGACTTAAAATTAGACAATAAAGGTGTTTTAGGAATGAATCTTAAAGCGGGTAAATTCTTTAATGCTGAAAATATCTCATTTATAGATTACCGACATTTTAATGGAAACCAAACTCATATTGGAACAACTGACCGATATTTGAATGTTTTTAATTTAATGCCTTATTATACCAATAGTACAAATGACCGTTATTTTGAAATGCATTTAGAGCACAATGATATGGGTTATATCATGAATAAAATTCCGCTTTTGAACCTTTTAAAATCGACCATGAATATTGGATTTCATTCTTTGGCTATTCCAGACAGAAAACCTTATTCTGAATTTACATTTGGTTTAGACAATTTAGGTTTCGGAAAATTTAAACTTTTCAGAGTTGATTATGTGCATTCTTACCAAGCTGGCGTACAACAAAATGGTGTTGTGTTTGGATTGAAGATTTTAAATGTTTTAAACTGAGGTTCAAAGTAACAAAGGCACAAAGGTTCAAAGTTATTACTGCCTTATAAAAAAATATCCGCTTAAATCTTTATGTCTGATTTCACACAGATTTTACAGATTTAAGCGGATATTTTTTTGATTCTCTTTGTGCGTGCTTCGACTTCGCTCAGCCTGACAAAAATATGATCTTCAATAAAAAAAACCTTTGTTTCTTATCACCTCAGAACCTTTTGTCCCTTTGAGTTTCTAACAATGATAATCATCTGGTTCAATATGAATCAAAACATGACCCAATTGCGGAATTTCTTCTTTTAATTTATCTTGAAGCTTATGCGAAAGATCGTGTCCTTCTTTTACAGAAATTTTTGCCGAAACAATAGCATGAAGATCGACATGATAACGCATTCCGGCTTTTCGGATGTAACACTTTTCAGTTCCAAGAATTCCCGGAACTTTCAAAGAAACAACACGAATTTCTTCTACTAAATCATCATTAAGATTTTCATCCATGATTTCACCAAGCGCCGGTCTGAAAATTTTATAACTGTTATACAGAATGAAAAATGCTGCAAAAAGCGCAGCCCAGTCATCTGCAGATTCATAGCCTTTTCCCATAACCAAGGCAACCGTAATTCCGATAAATGCTGCTACCGAAGTTATAGCATCGCTGCGATGATGCCAGGCATCAGCAGCTAAAGAACTACTATTTGTTTGTCGGCTTCGTTTCATTACCAATCGGAACGAATATTCTTTCCAGATAATAATAGCACCTAAAACATATAATGTCCAAGATTTAGGCAACTCATGTGAAGTTCCAATATTGGCAATACTTTCGTAACCAATAATAGTTGCCGAAGTAATTAAAAATCCAACTACCAAAAACGTAATCAGCGGTTCTGCACGTCCGTGTCCATAAGGATGATTTTCATCTGCCGGTTTATTCGAATATTTAATTCCGAATAAAACCAAAAATGACGAAAATATATCTGTAGTTGACTCAATTGCATCTGCAATCAAGGCATATGAATTGCCAAAAAAACCTGCAAGACCTTTTACAAGGGCCAAGCAGGTATTTCCAACTATACTAAAGATAGTAGCTTTTATAGCTTTTTGTTCGTTTGTCATTTAACGGACATTAATTTTTTTTCGCCACGAATTCACGAATTTATATTTTCAAAAATTATTAAAAATAATTCGTGAATTCGTGGCTATTTCAATTAAGCTCTTACGATTTTAGCGCCAATTGCTCTTAAGCGCTCATCGATACGCTCGTATCCACGATCGATTTGCTCGATATTTTGGATTGTACTTGTTCCCTTTGCAGAAAGCGCGGCAATTAATAATGAAATCCCTGCACGAATATCAGGAGAAGACATTGTTGTTGCTTTTAATTGAGATTCGAAATTATGCCCCATTACCACAGCTCTGTGTGGGTCACATAACATAATTTTTGCTCCCATATCGATTAATTTATCCACAAAGAATAAACGGCTTTCGAACATTTTTTGGTGAATTAAAACATCTCCTTTTGCCTGCGTTGCCACAACCAAAACAATACTTAATAAATCAGGTGTAAATCCTGGCCAAGGTGCATCGGCAATAGTTAAGATAGAACCATCGATATCTGTTTTTACTTCATATCCATCTTTGTGAGCTGGAATGTAAATATCATCATTACGTTTCTCGATTGTAATACCTAATTTTCTAAAAGTGTTCGGAATTAAACCTAAATTCTCCCAGCTAACATTTTTGATTGTAATTTCGCTTTTTGTCATAGCCGCAAGACCAATCCAAGAACCAATTTCGATCATATCTGGAAGAATCGTGTGCTCGCATCCTCCAAGAGTTTCAACACCTTCAATTGTCAATAAGTTAGAACCAACTCCAGTAATTTTAGCCCCCATAGAGTTTAACATTTTACACAATTGTTGTAAATATGGTTCGCAGGCAGCGTTGTAAACGGTAGTTCTTCCTTTAGCCAAAACAGCCGCCATTACAATGTTTGCTGTTCCAGTTACAGATGCTTCATCTAAAAGCATATCTGTTCCTTGAAGACCTTCCTCAGGAGTTTCAACTCCATAAAAGTGATCTTCTCTGTTATATCTAAATTTTGCTCCAAGGTTAATAAACCCTTCAAAGTGAGTATCTAATCTACGACGTCCAATTTTATCCCCTCCTGGTTTTGGGATATACCCTTTTCCAAAACGAGCCAAAAGCGGTCCAACAATCATAATAGAACCACGAAGTGCTCCTCCTTCTTTTTTGAAAGCTTCGGTTTCTAAATATCCAACATTAACTTCATCTGCCTGAAATGTAATTGATCCCGGCTCATTACGTTGAATTTTAACCCCTAAATTACCCAATAAAGTGATTAATTTATTGATGTCTATAATATCAGGAATGTTATTAATTTTTACTTTCTCTCCTGTCAGCAGCACGGCACATAAAATTTGTAACGCCTCATTTTTTGCTCCTTGTGGAGTAATTTCTCCTTTTAAAGGTGTCCCTCCTTCGATTTTAAAAATTCCCATAGATTGTTTTTAGGTTCTAAGGCCCTGAGATTCTAAGGTTCTAAGCTAAATCTTAGTTCCTTAGCTTCTTAGCTCCTTTTTACTTTTGATTATTGTTTTTTTTGAAAATTCTTTTTTTGGCCGCCTTTATTGTTTTTATTATTCTGCGGTTTTGTTTGTCCGCCAGAAGCTGTTTTATTTGACACACGTTTGTTAGTACGCATTAAATCTGTCGTATTTAAAAGCTCTTCTGTACTGTGCAGCAAGTTGATTTTTCCTCCAGACAATTCGTATAAGTGTTCAAAAATCACATCATCTTTTACGGTGTCTTTATTCCAGCTTAGGAAAGATTTTTTCATATGATTGGCAATGACCATTACCAATGCATTTTTCATTTCACCTTCTTCCCATTTATTGGCAACATCAATCATGTATTTGATATTGTTACCATAAAATCTGTATTTTGGAAAATTCTGCGGATATTGTAAAGTCTCTGGTTTTAACTGCAATACATCTCTTGACGGAATTGGATATGGAGATTCAACATTCAATTTAAAATCAGACATTATAAAAAGCTGATCCCATAATTTATGTTGAAAATCTGGAACGTCACGCAAATGCGGATTTAAGCTTCCCATGACCTGAATGATGTATTTTGCAGCTTTATTGCGCGTTTCATCATCTTCAATTACAGTAGCCTGATCGATCAATTTTTGTAAATGACGACCATATTCAGGAATTATCAAACGTTGTCTTTCAGAATTGTATTCTAAATTGTAAACAACGTCACTTGCGGCTTCTCTTTTATATTTTTCGATCATAGGTTTATAATGAAACTATACCTTCAATAGTAGAAACTTCTTTGTATTTACTAATCACATCGTCTGAGCTGTGCATTGTAACATCTACAGAAACGCTTGTAAATTTACCGGTTTTTGATTTTGTTGTTTTAATCACCGCTCCCATTCTGTCAAAAGCTTTTTCCACTCTCTCTACATTGTCGGCAACAGATGGCACAATGAATTTATACAAATATTCTGCTGGCCAGGTGTTTGCGTTATCAAGCTCTAATTTTAATCTTTCGTAAAATTCGGCTGTATTTTTTTCGTTATCGTTCTCCATTCGTAATTAAAAATAAACGCAAATATACGGTTTTGATTTCAGATTTATGATTTTAGATTTTAGATTTTTTGACTCTAAAAAACGACTCTTTTTTCAGCCACAAATTCACGAATGTTCATCTATTTTTTTGGACTAAAATTTCAATTTCACGAATTTTAGTTAACTTGGCGAATCAAAAAAATAAAATTCGTGAATTCATGGCTGAAAACCTTGACGCGATCAAAACCTCATTACAATGAAAAAAATCTTTTTTTTACTTCTCGTTATTATTTCATTGAATTCCGCAAAAGCGCAAGAAGTCAAAACCCTAACTTACTTCCAAAACGACACTTTAAAATTAGATTTAGATTTATATCTGCCGAAGAAAAAAGCTGGTGAAAAAATTCCGTTGATCATGTTTGCTTTTGGAGGCGGATTTTCGGGTGGAGAACGCACAAGCGAAAAAGAGTTTGGTTTGTTCATGGCCAGAAACGGATATGCCGTTGCCAGTATTTCATACAGTTTATACATGAAAGGAAAAGATTTTGGCTGTAAAGGAATTTTAACCGAAAAAATAAAAGCAATTCAAATTGGCGTAAGCGATATGTGGCAGGCAACCGGATATCTAATTGAGAACGCTGACAAATACAATCTTGATACTTCAAAAATATTCATTTCCGGAATCAGCGCTGGCGCCGAAATTGGCTTTCATGCTTCTTTCTGGGATTATAAATTGATGAATTTATACAAAAGCAATCTACCCGAAAATTTCAGATACAAAGGCTTTATTGGAGGTTCAGGAGCGATTCAGGACATTAATTTAATCACAAAAGAAAAAGCAATTCCGATGTTGTTGGCGCACGGAAATAATGATGACACTGTTCCATACAGCGCAGGCTCGCATCGTTCGTGCCCTACAAATGCTTCAGGCTGGCTGATTCTTTTCGGTTCGTATGCCGTTTACAATCAAATGAATGATTTACATAAAGATATCGAACTAATTACTTTCTGCGGAGGAGGACATGAATTTTCAGGTTACCTTTTCCATCAGGGACAACAATATGTTCTGGATTTTGTAAATGATGTTCTAAACGGTAAAAAGTTTCAATCGCATTTAATTATTCCTTCGAATAAAAAAGGAAAGGATTCTGGAAAGTATTTGTTTTGTGAATAAATATTTAGAATCATCATGCTATAGTTCCTACGGTACAATATTTTAGTAGCGTCATTTTTTTACCAATATTCAACTCGTAAACGAGTTGCTTCTGAATAAACTACAATCATATCTCGTAGAGATTGAATATTGGTAGCAAATTTAATTTCACAACATTTTAAAGCTCCAGCGGAGCGACATATTTTGGTTAATTATATGTCGCTCCGCTGGAGCTTTTTTTGCTTTATACATATATTTTCTATAAATATGTCGTCCCTAAAGGGACTTAAAAGAAGATAGCACCTCCAACTAAAATATCAAATCTTTCGTTTCTTATAAATATTCTTTTTAATTATAAATAAGTTTAGGTAAATTTGCGCTTTATTTTTAGAATAGTGCAAAAACAAATCATAGTACTCCTTGGCGGGCCTGGTACAGGAAAATCTACACTTATAAACGAATTAGTAGCTCGAGGCTATTGCTGCTACCCAGAAATTTCTAGAGAAGTTACACTCGAAGCTCAAAAAAGAGGTATCGAACAATTATTCTTGGAACAGCCTTTATTATTTAGCGAAATGCTGCTTGAAGGTCGTATTGAGCAGTTTAAAAATGCCAAAGAAGAAACTGACAATGTCGTTTTTATTGATCGAGGAATCCCAGATGTTGTCGCTTATATGGATTATATTGGTGATGAATATCCAGAGCATTTCACAAAAGCTTGTGAGGATTACAAATATTCTAAAACTTTTATTTTACCGCCTTGGGAAGAAATTTATCAAAGTGACAAAGAGCGTTATGAAAATTTCGAACAGGCATTGGAAATTCAGAAATATCTAATCGAAACTTATAAAAAATACGGTTACGATTTAATTGAAGTTCCAAAAGACACGGTTGAAAACAGAATTCTTTATATCTTAGACAAAATTTAGCAGCCGGGTTTAAAGTTGCAAAACTAGAAACTGATTTCTAAATTTTTAACTTTAATACATTGGCCATGCAGGATGCACAAGAGATTCTTTTAAAATACTGGAAACACGAAAGTTTCCGACCATTGCAAAAGGAAATTATTGATTCGGTTTTAGAAGGTCAGGACACTTTTGCGCTACTTCCAACCGGCGGAGGAAAATCAATTTGTTTTCAGGTTCCAGCCATGATGCGTGAAGGAATATGCCTTGTAATCTCACCTTTAATTGCGCTGATGAAAGATCAGGTAGCAAATCTGCAAAAAAGAGATATTAAAGCTATCGCTCTTACTGGAGGAATTCATACCGAAGAAATTATTAATCTTCTCGACAACTGCCAATTCGGGAATTACAAATTCCTCTACCTTTCACCTGAACGCCTGCAATCGGATTGGATTTTAGAACGAATCAAAAATCTTCCTATCAATTTAATTGCTATTGATGAGGCGCACTGCGTTTCGCAATGGGGACACGATTTCAGACCGGCTTATTTAAAAATTTCAGAATTAAAAAAATACTTCCCTAAAATTCCATTTTTGGCTTTAACTGCGACAGCAACTCCAAGAGTCGTTGAAGACATTAAAACAGAACTCGGACTAAAAGACACCAAACTTTTTCAGCAGTCTTTTGAAAGAAAGAATATTGCTTACATGGTTTTTGAAGTCGAAGATAAATTATACCGTGTTGAGCAGATTTTGAAGAAAAACCCACAGCCTTCTATCATATATGTCCGCAATAGAAAATCCTGCCTCAATATGTCAACCCAATTACAGTCGCTGGGTTTTAGAGCAACGTATTATCACGGCGGACTTTCGGCTCAGGAAAAAGACAAAAACATGCAGTTGTGGATGTCGGAACAGGCACAAGTTATTGTGGCTACGAATGCATTTGGAATGGGAATTGACAAAGACAATGTCAAAACGGTTATTCATACTCAATTACCTGAAAACTTAGAAAATTATTATCAGGAATCTGGACGTGCGGGGCGAAATGGAGAAAAATCTTTTTCAATTTTGCTTTTTAATAATTCAGACGCCAATCAAACCGAACAGCAATTTTTAAGTGTTCTTCCTGATAAAAAATTTCTAAAAACTATGTATGTCAAACTTTGCAATTATTTTCAGATTGCCTATGGCGAAGGCATAGACGAATCGTACTCGTTTAAAATGAATCATTTTTGTAATAAATATGATTTTCCAACTTTAAAAACGTATAATGCACTTCAGTTTCTGAATCAGCAGGGAATCATTACAATGTCTCAGGAATTTTCTGAAAAAGTAACGATGCAGTTTTTAATCGAATCAAAAGAAGTGATTCGATATATGAGTTTGAATTCTAATGATGAAGAAATTATTCTGGCGATTTTAAGAACATATCCGGGAATTCATGAAATGAAAACGGCAATTAACCTGCCTTTGATCGCAAAAAAATCAAATCACACAGAAGCTCAGGTTACAGCAGTTTTAGAAAAGCTGAAAGAAAAAGACATCATAGAATACAAATCTAAGAACAATGACGCGACTATTTTATTTAATGAAGTCCGCGAAGATGACTTGACCATAAACCGAGTTTCTAAATATCTTGAAAAACAGAACAAACTGAAAAGAGATCAGCTTTCGTCTGTCCTTTATTATATAAAAGAAGACAAGACCTGTAAAAACAGATTGGTTTTAGATTATTTTGGAGAAAAAGCCGATTCGAACTGCGGCGTCTGCTCCTACTGCATTACCCAGAAAGGAAAAATCACCGAAGCCGATTCGATTGCTGATAAAATCCTCCATTTATTAAAAGCAACTGCCTTAACTTCGCGCGAAATTCAAAATCAGATAAAATTAGATACTAAAGATGTTCTTTCGGTTCTTCAGGAATTATTAGAAAACAATCATGTGGTTATTTTATCCAATAATAAATACACTTTAAAAACCTAATGGAAAAATTACGAATTATATTCATGGGAACTCCAGAGTTTGCAGTTGGCATTCTGGATACCATTCTGAAAAACAATTATGAAGTTGTGGGCGTTATTACCGCTGCAGATAAACCTGCAGGACGCGGACAAAAAATAAAATATTCTGCCGTAAAGGAATACGCTCTGGCAAATAATCTTCCTTTATTACAGCCGACCAATTTAAAAGATGAGAGTTTTTTAGCCGAATTAAAAGCCCTGAATGCTAACCTGCAAATTGTAGTTGCTTTTAGAATGCTCCCTAAAGTAGTTTGGGAAATGCCAAGTCTGGGAACTTTCAACCTTCACGCTTCACTTCTTCCTGATTATCGTGGTGCAGCGCCAATTAACTGGGCAATTATCAACGGCGAGACCAAAACTGGAGTTACAACTTTCTTTATCGATGATAAAATCGATACGGGTGCGATGATTTTAAATTCGGAAATTGCGATTGAACCGCAGGAAAATGCAGGACAACTGCACGAACGATTAATGAATTTGGGAAGCACAACTGTAATCGACACTTTAAAAGTAATTGAAAACGGAAATGTCAGAACTACAATCCAAGAAGATCATGACGACATTAAAACGGCATACAAATTAAACAAGGAAAACTGCAAAATCGATTGGACAAAATCTGGCAACGAAATCAATAATTTAATCCGCGGTTTAAGTCCGTATCCTGCCGCGTGGTGTTTTTTAAAGGATAAAAATGAAGAACTAAATATTAAAATATACGAAGCCAAACTGGTATCTGACCAGCATTCTTACGAAATTGGAAAATTAATAAGTAGTAAAAAAGAGATTAAGATTGCAATAAAAGATGGGTTTATCGAGTTATTAAGCCTACAATTACCAGGAAAGAAGAGAATGCAGGTGTCAGAATTATTAAATGGCATTACTTTTTCTGATGACGCAAAGTTGTATTAAGCTCAGTAAAACAGGGGTTTGTACCTGTTTTTGGTCGATAAACAACATGCTTTATGAACAAAAAAAGCAAGTTATCAACAATTATTGCTAAAATTAAAGAAAACACTTGCACGCAACGGATTTCCTACTAAATTTGTGTATTAACAATTTTTTTTAACCAACAATTAATAACTAATTATTATGAACAAATCAGAATTAATCGATGCTATCGCTGCTGATGCAGGAATCACAAAAGCTGCGGCAAAATTAGCTTTAGAGTCATTTTTAGGAAATGTAGGAACTACTTTGAAAAAAGGTGGAAGAATTTCATTAGTAGGTTTCGGATCTTGGTCAGTATCTGCGAGAGCTGCTAGAGACGGTAGAAATCCTCAAACAGGAAAAACTATCAAAATTGCTGCTAAAAATGTGGTAAAATTCAAAGCTGGAGCTGAATTAGAAAGTGCAGTGAACTAAGTAGGAAAGTTCTCTAAACTAAGATAATATAATTAAAACCCTCCTTATGGAGGGTTTTTTTATGCGGTTTAACGATTTTTTTTGCGATTTTAAAAATTTTATGATTAAATTTAATAAAAATTGTAACCGTATGATTTCAGAAAAATTAAAAAAAGGACACCTGCTTATTGCCGAGCCTTCGATAATTGGAGATTTATCTTTTAACAGATCGGTAATTTTATTAGCAGACCATAACAAAGAAGGATCAATTGGATTTATCATTAACAAACCGTTGAAATACACTATTCATGATTTGATTCCAGAAATTGATGCCAACTTCAAAATATATAACGGAGGACCAGTTGAACAAGATAACCTGTACTTCATTCACAATATTCCAGAGCTTATACCTAATAGTGTGGAAATCTCTAACGGAATTTATTGGGGAGGTGATTTTGAATCAACCAAAGACTTAATTAACAACGGATCGATCAATAAGAACAATATTCGTTTTTTCTTAGGTTATACCGGTTGGGATGAAAATCAGCTCGAAAATGAAATGCAAGGCAATTCCTGGATCATTGCCGATAACAGCTACAAAAATAAAATTATCGGAAAATCGACTACTCATTTTTGGAAAGAGCAGATTATTGAACTTGGCGGAGATTACCTTATTTGGTCAAATGCACCAGAAAATCCGTATCTGAATTAATTTTCAGATATGGATTCATTAAGCTTCTGCACCAATAAATGAGCCAGATTACTTGTAAATTCTTTTTTTCGATATTTGGTTATCGGCTGTAATCCTGTGATTACATTCGTCAAAAATAATTCATCGGCTTTTTGAAGGTCAAAAGGAGAAATTATTTCTTCCAGCACTTCTATGCCTTCAACTTTTTTGGCTAAGGCTAAAATCTGTTTGCGCATAATACCATTTAAGCAGCCTTCAGATACAGGTGGAGTAATTAGTTTTTTACCTAAAAGCATAAAAAGGTTTCCTTGCAATCCTTCGATAACATTTTTGGAATCGTTTATCAAAAGACAGTTTGCCAAACCGTTTTCGTGAGCAAAAATACTTCCAGTAACGTTAATCATTTTATTCGTCGTTTTAATTGACGATAATAATTGCTTTGCTACATAGAAATCTTTATATAAATCTACTTCGTATTCATCAGTATTTAGAACATAAGAAGTATTTTCTAAAGGTGTCGCATGAATCAAATATGAAATTTCATTTGTTTTGGGCAGATACAACCCTCCATCATTTCTAAAAACAGTTATTCTTGCTCTTGCAGATGCCGTTATACCTTTTGCCTGAACTAGATTTAAAACCTGTTCTTCAAAATATTCCATGGTAAAGTTCATTGGAATTTCCATTCTTACGATACGCATCGAAGCCATTAATCGGAAATAATGATCTTCGAGGAACAAAATTTTGTTGTTGATTATTTTTACGGTTTCAAAAACGCCATCACCATATAAAAAGGCACGATTTTGAGTTAATAAATTTTCTTCTTGTACTGTGTTTCCGTTAAAATTAATCATAAAAAAACCCTGAATTTTGTTCAGGGCAAATATAAGGTATAAAATAGACTTTTACTAAACAGATCCAATAAGATGTTTTAAGTCTGAGATTTGATTCTCCCACAATTGTTTAGCCTCTCCTATTTCGTCTTTTGTCGCAAAATCAACTACCATCAATGACACATCTTTAGTTAATTCATCAACTAAAATATGAAGCTCAAAAAAGTATTCAGTATCCTTACTGCTTTCGTCTACCCATTTAAATTTTACTTTCTCTCCAGATTTTTTAGAAGCAAGACGTGCTTTTTCCTGTGAATCATTCCAGATAAAAGTGAAAAATTCACCTCTTGAGTTAACATTGTCAGCAAACCATTCTTGTAAACCTGACGGAGTTGATATATATTGATACAACAATTGCGGAGAAGAATTTATCGGAAACTCTATTTCGTAACGTATTTTTGAATCCATGTGCTACTTTTAATTTTTTTGGAAATATAAGAATATATGTCCAAAAACAACACATTTTTAAAAATATTTTTTTTTCTTCATTTTATGCTTGTGCGCTTTAATATTATTTCTATCTTTGCACCCGCAATCAGGAATTCATGATAGCAGTCCAGGCGAGGTAGCTCAGTTGGTTAGAGCGCAGGATTCATAACCCTGAGGTCACGGGTTCAACTCCCGTCCTCGCTACGAAAAAGGCAAAACCCTTAAACAGAAATGTTTAAGGGTTTTTTATTATTTTTAAAATAAAATATAATAAAGCAGCGACTTATGGAAGGCGAAATAAATTTAAATGCAATCTTAAAAAACCTTAATCCGGTTCTTAACGAAGGAAAATATGTTTATTTAAAAATTGATTCTGTAGAAGACATTCCCTTCTCAAAAATTGTACTACTTTTTAAAGAAAAGGAAGGAATCACGGTTGTCGTAGAAAAACAAACTGCTGAAGATCTTAATCATTCTTTTTCTTATATTGCATCATGGATTACTTTAGAAGTACATTCTTCATTGGCAGCTGTGGGTTTAACTGCTGCATTTTCTCAAGCCTTAGGAAATGCTGGAATCAGTTGTAATGTAGTCGCGGCTTATTTTCATGATCATATTTTTGTTGATGAAAAAGATGCCACAAAAGCTATGGAAGTACTATTAGAACTCAAACAAAAAAGCGAAGATTCTATATAAGCAATCCCGAAATAAAAAAACACAAAATTGCGTTGAGAAGTGCCATTAAAATAGCATTTTTGCAAACTAAAGTAATTACTAATAACTATGGATGTAGTCAGATTTAAAATCACATCAAAAACGATAAAAGTAGAAGTACGCAATTCGAATAATTATGTTTTTAATTTTAATAACGCTTTAGATATTAAAAAAGAAGACAAAGATGTTTTATTAAAACTTTACAATGCTTTAGATCTTCTTTTTAAAAAAGAAACCCAAGTTGAAAACAAAAACTACATTTCGCCAAATCAGACTAATATCTTGGACCAGATTTCGGCTGCTGATAATTTAGAGCTGGAAGAATAGAATAAAATGCTCCATATGTTTTCCAATTAATTCCCAATCAATTGTAAATGGATTATCAAATCATTGCGAAAAGAATATTAGAATTAAAAAATGCTGATTTGAATCTCAGAGAAAAGCTCATTAAAAGCAAACAGCTTTCTGAAGGATATAATCAAGAAATGGAAAAACTCCACAATCAAAATGCGAAAACATTAGCTGAAATAATAGAAATTATTGGTTATCCCACTATTGATAAAGTAGGAAAAGAAGCCAATGAAGCCGCTTGGCTCATCATTCAACATTCTATTGGACAGCCAGATTTTATGAGAAAATGCGCCGCAGAATTAAAAACTGCCGTCAACGAAAACAAAGCGGATGCAATTCATTTGGCTTACCTTACAGATCGTATCGCTGTTTTTGAAGACAAACCTCAACTTTACGGAACTCAATTTGACTGGAACGAAACCGGAAAATTAATTCCAAATCCTTTCGACGATTTAGCTAAAGTAAACGAAAGACGAAAAGCAGTTGGACTTATTACTTTGGAAGAGCAAACCGAAAGCATACAAAAACGCGCTCTGAGCGAAAATCAAACTCCTCCAAAAGATTTCAACAAACGAAAGGAAGAAATGAATGAATGGAGAAAAAAAGTCGGCTGGATAAAATAAACTCTTACACTTACTTCTGTTAAAGGTTTTTACTTCAATTGTAACATTTCTTAAAAAAGAGCGTCAAATCTTAAATTAAATTACGGTTCTTTGCAACTTATTATATTCATGATTTGATAGTTGTCAAATTATGAATGCAATAATATTGAAACCAATGAGTTTAGACTAGAATACTGGTCACGATATTTTCGTTATGGACAATAAAAAGTTTATTATAAATCTAAAAAAAGGTGATGAAGCTGCGTTTAAGGAAGCGTATTTCAATTACTACGATAAACTGATAAACATTGCCAGACGTTTTAATTCTTCATTATTTACTCCTGAAGATTTTGTTCAGGAAACTTTCATCCGATTATACAACAAAAGAGAACTGCTTAACGAAGAGGTTTTGTTTGACAAACAGATATTTGTTATCTGCAAAAACATTATTATCAATCACGTTAACAGAGAAAACAAAATAATATCACTTGATCCTAATCAAGTTGACGTGCCGCAGGAAGAATCATATTCTGGAATTTTTGAAGAAAGACAAGAAAAACTACAAAATTTCATAAATCAGCTTCCAGAGCAGCAGCAAAAAATCTTCACTCTACACAAACTGGAAAACCTTAGCTATAAGGAGATTGCAGAAATTACAGATCTTTCTGAAAAGACCATTGCCAATCACATTTATCTCGCCAGTAAATTTATTCGAAAAAAAATCGAAAACCATTAGGAACTTTTTTGTTCTCGTTTGTTATACTAAAAAACAAAGAACAAAAAATGCATATCGAAGCTTATAAAACGAATGTTAGAACAAAGAAAGATGCAAGTTTACTTGTTGCACTTTTACAGTTCGTGATTTCTGACTGTATCATCAATTTCGATCGTAAGGGACGTGAAAATATCCTGAAAATCGAAACCAACAGAGACGTTAAAGAAATGGTATATGGTGTTTTTACAAAACAAGGATTTCAGTGCCAAATCATCTAACACCAAACAACATGGACAAGGAAAAATTAGACGAAGAGTTTGAAAAATTATGGAATGAAACCCCTGCTTCACATTCAAACGCAGAAAAAGAAGCCTCATGGGAACAATTTCATTCGAAAACTTTTGCTCCAAAGAAAAAGAAGTTTGAACCGTGGCGCTATTACGCAGCAGCGGCAGTATTGCTTTTTGTTTTGATTGGAACGGGCATTTATTTTAACGGAGAATCGCCGTCTGAGAATATTGTTCTTGCCGGAAATGTAATCGAAAATACTACTTCTACAATAAAACACATCGTATTACCCGATAATTCAAAAGTAGAACTGAGTCCAAATTCTAAAATTTCCTTTGGCGATAATTTTGCCCTAAACCGAAAAGTTGAAATTGATGGTGAAGCACATTTCAAAGTAACAAAAGACAAACAGCATCCGTTTCAGGTTTTTTGTGATGAAACAACTACTACTGTTTTAGGAACTTGTTTTACGGTTAAGGAATCTGAAAATGAAGAAATTATAGTCGAGCTTTTTGAAGGAAGCGTTCAGATGAATGTAAAAGGCCAGGATCAAAAATGGATTTTAAAACCGGGCGAAAAATTTACGTATGCAAATCAAACTGCTTCGGTAACTGAATTCAGTCGTTTTATAGATTTTGACAACGAAAAACTGGCTGTTATCAGTTCTTATGTTGACGAAAATTACGGTTATAAAGTGATACTTCCGAAGGGATATCAAAACCAAAAAATCACCATCAGAATCAATAAAAAAGAAGACCTAAAAACAATTGTACAATTAATATCAGAAATGTATAACCTAAATTATGAAATAAATGAAGAATTGAAACAGATCACTTTTCAATAAAAAAAGAAAAGGATGTAAGCCGCGAAACTACACATCCTCCTTATAATCAGGATAACACGAGGTTATTCCATTTAATAATATTCAAAAATACAAAATTTCATGAAGCATATAATTTCAGCATGCTTTTTTTTATTCAGTTTATGTATGTCTGCTCAGAACGTTTCAGTAACTGTAGATCAAAATGTAACCTTAAAAGAATTCTTTAAGCAGATTGAGAATCAAACTGATTTCAAGTTTGCTTTTACAGATCAAATTGATACCAATCAAAAATACTTTACAAAAAAAAGCACGTATAAGAATATCGAAATCGAGAAACTTATTACTGAACTCAACAAAAATGCCTCTATTCAATTTTCTATTGTAGGCAGCAATATTTTTGTAAAACAAAAATCGCATCCTGTCAAAGCTTCGAAAAAAAAAAGCTGGCTGACAGGTCAGGTTCTTGATGATGATAGACAAGCCGTTATTGGCGCTAATGTTTATGTGAAAGAACTTGAAGTTGGTGCCGTAACGGATATTAACGGAAAATTCAGTATTGAAATTCCAAATGGAAGTTACACCGTTTCGATTAGTTACATCGGTTTTAAAAACAGAGAAAAACACATTACAGTTTCAGACAATACAACGCTTATCATCAATATCGAATCAGACAGTCAGGAATTAGAACAAGTTGTGGTTACCGGAAACAAAGCCGTTGACATCAAAACCACTCAAATGAGTGTAAACCGACTTTCGATGCAGGAAATTAAACGTATTCCTGTTGCGATGGGAGAACCTGATCCTTTAAAATCGATTTTAACATTGCCAGGAGTTACCAATGCTGGAGAAGCTTCTTCAGGATTCAATGTACGTGGCGGAGCTGCCGATCAAAATTTGATTCTTTTAGATGGAGCTCCTGTCTATGCAGATTCACATATGTTTGGTTTCTTTTCAATTTTCAATGCCGATATTGTAAATGGTTTAGATTTATACAAAGGCGGAATTCCGTCAAAATTTGGAGGACGTGTTTCGTCTGTTTTAGATGTTACACAACAAACTGGAGATTTTGAAGAATACAAAGTAAATGGAGGAATCGGAATTATTTCGAGCCGTCTTCTGGTTCAAGGACCATTACAGAAAGAAAAAGGTTCTTTTATCCTTTCTGGGCGTGCTTCGTATGCGCATTTGTTTATGAAATTGGCCGACAATAAAAACTCGGCTATGTTCTATGATTTGAATGCCAAGTTAAACTATCGTTTTGATGCCAATAATACTTTATCTTTTTCAGGTTATTTCGGAAATGATGTATTTGATATTAACGATCGTTTTGCCAGTACGTACGGTAGCACAATGGGAATTTTAAGCTGGAAACATAAATTTTCAGATCGTTTAAACAGTAATTTATCTACTTTCTACAGTGATTACAGATTCAATCTAGAAATACCAATTGAAAGCTTCAAATGGGACAGTAACATTCAGAGTTACGGATTAAAATACAATTGGAATTATCAGCAGTCGGAAAAATTTAAAATCAGTTATGGTATTGATGGATTGTATTACAATTTTAATCCGGGAGTTGTAAAACCTACAAGTTCAGATTCGCAGTTTAATTACAAACAACTGGACAAAAAATATGCTTTAGAAACTTCGGCTTATCTTGATTTTGAAAATCAAATTACTAAGAAATTAAATTTCCGTTATGGACTTCGCTACAGTACATTTTATCGTTTAGGTGCAGAAGCAATCAGCACTTACGAAAATGGTCAGGCAGTTGTATATAATCCGTTATATAAAATTTACGAAGAAGGAACGCCAACTGGAACCATCAATTATAAAAAGGGTCAGGCGATTAGTACTTTTAATAATTTCGAACCACGTGCTGCTTTATCATATGCCTTCAATGACAATAGTTCGTTAAAAGCAAGTTACAACAGAATGGCGCAGTACATTCATATTTTATCGAATACACAGTCACCATTGCCAATGAGTATCTGGACACCAAGCGGACCATTTACAAAACCTCAGCTTTTAGACCAGTATGCAATGGGGTATTTTAGAAATTTCAAAGATGGTGATTACTCTTTAGAAACCGAATTATTTTATAAAAATGTCAAAAATCGTATTGATTATATTGACGGTGCTGATGTTTTGGCTAACAACAATATTGAGCAGGTAATTTTAAACGGAAAAGCCAGATCGTATGGTTTGGAATTGCTATTTAGAAAAAATACAGGTGTTTTCACCGGATGGGTTTCATACACGCTTTCAAGAGCCGAACAGAAAACGCCTGGAAGAAATGCCGAAGAACCAGGAGTTGCAAATGGCGACTGGTATTTATCTGGATATGATAAAATGCATAATTTAAGCATTGTAGGAAGTTACGAATTGAACCCGAAATGGTCTTTTAATGGTAATTTCACTTTACAATCTGGTCAGCCTGTAACGTATGCAAATGGTTATTATGAATTTGGAGGAATTCATGTTCCAAATTATTCTTTAAGAAATGAAAACCGATTACCGCTTTTCCATCATCTTGATGTTGCGGCCACTTATACGCCAAAACCCGATAAAAAGAAAGGATGGCAAAGCTACTGGGTATTCAGTCTTTACAATATTTACAACCGAAAAAATGCAGCTTCTATGACTTTTACAACTAATGAAGATACTGGAGCAAATGAAACGAGAAGACTTTCTATTTTCGGGATTGTACCTGGAATTTCTTATAATTTTAAATTTTAATGCTATGAATAAATTGAAAAAATATACCATAATGAACAAAACTCTGGCATTAATAAGTCTTCTTTTTGTATTCTCTTTTACTTCTTGCGAAGATGTTGTAAATCTTGATTTGGAAACTGGTGAAACCAAATTGGTAGTCGATGCCGAAATTATCTGGAAAAAAGGGACAAACGGAAATGAGCAAACTATAAAAGTGAGCAAAACTGCCCCTTATTACAGTGGCTCTACACCAAAAGTTTCTGGAGCGCAGGTAAGAGTTGAAAACAGCAATGGAGATGTTTTTACCTTTAACGAAACCGAAGCAGGAGTTTACAAATGCACCAATTTTGTGCCAGTAATCGATATGGAATACAAACTTTTTGTACAAGCAGAAGATCAAAGTTTTACTGCTGTTGAAAAACTGACATCTGTAACTCCAATCAACAAAATCGAACAGAAAATGGTTCCTGATTTTGGCGGAGAAGATGTAATCGAACTGACTTTTTATTATAACGACCCTGCAGATCAAAGAAATTTTTATGTAACAGATTATCAAAGTGAATTCCTGATTTATCCTGAATACGAAATAACAGATGACGAGTTTTATAACGGAAACGAAATCAGCACCCGATACTCTCATGAAGATATGAAAACCGGAAATACCGTAACCATCACACATCGCGGTGTTTCTAAAAACTTCTTTAATTACATGAAATTGATTTTAGAAGCTTCAAGTTCTAATCCGTTTCTTGTTCCTCCAGGAAACATTAGAGGAAATATTGTAAACACAACAAACGCCAATAATTATGCTTTAGGCTATTTCCGACTTTGCGAAGCCGATGTTGTCGCTTATGTCGTGAAGTAGAGATTCTTTTTTTTTATGTAGAAAAGCCCTTAATTTCTTAAGGGCTTTTTGTTTTTATATTACTTCCAATTCTTCTTTTCAATCTCGTAAACAAAATTCAATTTTGGTTTTTCGCCAAAGTAAGCCACTTCTTCTTCGGCTATTTTTTGAGCTCCTAATCTTGAAATTGCAATCTGCGAACGCACGTTTTCGGCACCAATATGAAAGCGGACTTTCGAAACATAATTAAAAAGATAATCCAGCATCGTTTTCTTTACACTCAAATTAAATCCTGTTCCCCAGCAAGCAACAGAGTAAAAAGTGTAACCAATAAAAACACAATCGTCTTCAGCACTATAATCGTAAAATCGGGTACTTCCTATCACTTTTCCAGTTTCTTTATCGGTAATTTTAAAAGCACCTTTACTTTGGATTGCACCTTCAAAAAACTTTTCAAAAACTTCTTTTTTCCATCGGTCTTTATTTGGATGTTGTTCCCAAATTTTAGGATCAGAAGCGACTTCGTATAACGCTTCAAAATCTTTCTCTTCTAAAGGATGAAGAACACAAAGATCATTTTCTAAAACAGGTTGTAAATTAAAATTCATAGTCTTTTATTTTTTCAATTCTAAAATTTAACTCAAAACATCCTCTTCAATCAATCCCAAAAGCTTCCCATAAGCAATCGCAGCTTTGTGAACTTGGACAGTCCAATCTTCGGCGGCATTGTCGTCGGCACCATCTGAAATGTATTTGAGACATAAAAACGGAATATTTTCTTTCATGGCAATCATCGCCAAAGCATATGCTTCCATATCTACAACATTATAAGCATCAGAGCAATGTCCCATTTCGAAGTTATCGCCTGTCCCGCAGATTCCTTCTGGAAGATGATCCATTAACAAACCATATTTTAAAACGGGAGGTAAACCCGAAAGTGGCGTTTCGTATTGTGCAAAACCCAATCCGCGGACATCCATATCTCTTTGCACAAACTGTGTACAACAGATTACGTCTCCTTTTTGAAAACAACTGCTTCCAGCTGAGCCGAGGTTAATAATTATAGAAGGTCTTTTCTGCTGAATGGCTTTTGACAATTCGTATGCAGCATTGACTTTTCCAATTCCGGTAATTAAAGTATTGCATTTCTGGAAAACTTCTGCGGCTTCAGATTCAAGTGCGAAAGAGAATAAAATATCTTCAATCGCAAATGTTGCTGTTTGATTAATTTGTATCATCTTTTTAATTCCAGATCTCATTCATTTCAGTCAAAATAATCGGCTTACCATCTGTCACAACGATTGTATGTTCGTGCTGTGCCATAAAACCACCTTTATTTCCTACCATGGTCCACCCATCCTGCAAAGTTTCGGCATAAGTTGAGGTTGTAGAAATAAAAGTTTCGATAGCCACAACAGAGTTTTTCTTAAAACGAGTCAGATTAAATCTATCTCTATAATTGGCAATTTCGTGCGGTTCTTCATGAAGGTTTCTTCCCACTCCGTGTCCAGTTAGGTTTTTAATGACTTTATAACCTCTTTTTTTAGCTTCGGTTTCGATTAGGAATCCAATATCTGCAATACGAACACCGCCTTTTATGTTATGAATGGCTTTATGCAGAATTTGTTTTGAAGCTTCAATCAGTTTTTGGTGCTGGTTGAGGTCTTCCCCTATTACAAAAGAATTTCCGTTGTCTGACCAAAAACCGTTTAATTCAGCCGAAACATCAATATTGATTAAATCTCCTTCGGCTAAAATAGTTTTATCAGATGGAATTCCGTGGCAGAATTCATTATTAACACTTATACAAGTCCAACCCGGAAAACCATACGTTACATAAGGCGCCGACTTAGCTCCTAAATCATTTAAGATTTGTCCGCCGTAATTATCGAGTTCTTTTGTAGTCATTCCTGGTTTGGCATATTTTACCATTTCTCGCAAAGTATACGCAACGGCTTCACTTGCCTGCTGCATTCCAATTAATTCTGATTCTGTTGTAATAGACATATTCTCTTCTTTACTAAGTATTCGGCTAAGATAAAACTATTTTACTTAGCTTTTTCTAGCACAAACTTCACTATTTAAATAAATTATGAATTGAATTGAAGAAAACTAATTTTAATAAAAAATTAAGGTTTTTTCTTTAACAAAATTATTATCTTGTTGTTAGAAATTAAAAACAATACCAGTAACAGTCTTATTTCAAACAGATTAGATAATTTTCTTTTGAAGTATCATTTCGCTTAAGATTAAAGACGCACTATTTTATTGGAACAAAACATAAAACTATGCGAGTATCAGTTACCCGAAAAAACATAAAATTTACCCCCGATTCCAGAAGAGTTGTTGCCCGTTATTTCATGAACGGCTATGAACGAACCCAGCAAATGGTTATTCGTATTATGATGCTTGACGAAAAACAAGTATCCGAAACTTTAGAGCAAACGCTTCGGGAATTTGCCAGACGACACCGAAATATTTCAGCCATATTTTTTAGACACTGCGAAAAAATAAAGGACTTAATCGAAGCCATGCAGATTGATTACGAAGCCATGTCGTTAAATCGTAAAATGCTAATTGGTTCGTATTGCACTATGGAATATGCGATAGAATCAGCGGCAATTTTTAACCCATCGATTGTAGAAGATTTTGACCAGTCTGGATTAGAAGCTGGCGAAAAAAGAGTCGTTATTTCGTTTCGTGCTACGGGAGAAGGTCATATTTCTTCGATTGTTTTTAGAAGAGGTATTTTAGACCGCGACAATAATCTCCATGTGATGAAAATTGGTCATCATATTGATAAATCCGAAATCGAACATAAAACACTGCTTAACAAAGAGCGCTTTTTGACCAAATTATCCGAAATGCATACGCAGGATAAATATATTGTTCAAATTATGAGCGATCTCCCAAATGAATTTGAATTTGCCGTTTTAAAAAATCTAATATATACCGCTTTAGCCGATCCGTCTATACGTCAGGAAAGAAGAACAGCGCTGGAAGAAATTATCTGGCTGGCAAATTCATTTTACGATGTACAGTTTAATCATGATTCGGATATTACAGAACGTGTTATATTCCCGATTTCAGATTCTGAAAGTCGTGGTATCGAAGATGCGCGTTTTGTCCGTTTTGTAGATGATGACAATTCAGTACGCGTTATGGCAACTTATACGGCTTATAACGGACACACGATTTTACCAAAACTTATTTCTACTGAAGATTTTTATAATTTCAGAATTATGCCTTTACACGGAACTGGAGCTCAAAATAAAAACCTGGCTTTATTTCCCCGTAAAATAAAAGGAAAATATGCAATGCTGGCCCGAATTGACGGTGTGAACAATTACATCATGTTTTCGGAACGTGCCACGCAATGGAACAATCCAATCTTGCTGCAAGAACCTCGTTATACTTGGGAATTGACTCAGATAGGAAACTGTGGTTCTCCACTTTGGACAGAAGAAGGCTGGCTTGTTATTACGCACGGTGTAGGAACCATGCGACGTTATTGCATAGGTGCTTCGCTGTTTGATCTCGACGATCCTTCAAAAGAAATTGGAAGATTGAAAGAACCTTTGCTTTCTCCGCTTGAAGATGAACGCGAAGGTTATGTTCCAAATGTGGTGTATTCTTGCGGCGCAATTATTCACAACAACAGTTTGATTTTACCTTATGCGGTTTCAGATTATTCTTCAACTTATGGTGTGGTTGATCTGGCGGAATTATTAGATGCTTTAAAGAAAAGCAAATAAAATTAAGCGTTTATCAATCCCATTACAAAAGCGGTTTTAAGTGCTTCTGTGGTATTAGCAACTTTCATTTTCTGAATTATATTTTGTCTATGACGGCGAACAGTATAAACCGAAATATTTAGCAAATCGGCAATCTGATCGCTGTTATTTCCTTTTGCCACAAGGGTTAAAATTTCTAATTCTCTTGTAGAAAGAATTTTTTCGCTGTAAGGTTTGTATTTTTCAGAAGCGATGGTTTCGCCGGTTTGTATGTTAACAATTTTTCCATCAATTCCATTTCGGGACTGCGAATCTGTGGATGGGGCATACAAACAAAGTGAAAGCAGGATGCTGCCATTTGGCGATTTTTTAAGATACATCGTTCGATGGTTAATGTAACTCAGATTTTCAGGATCTGAAGTACGCAGGCGGGTAAAAGTGCTGTATTTTCTATACTCTTCGATGGGTAAGTTTTTAAGAAATTGATAAAACTGAAGTTCAAGCGCATGGCGCTCGACTACATCATTAGAATTGAGTTTGTCGAAAATACAGTCTTCAAAAGCCGAATCAATAAACAAATCACCAGAAGGAAGTCCGAATATTTTTCCGAAATCGCTATTATAAATATAACTGCAATCAGCTTGATAATCGGACAGAACCGCAACGCATTGTTCTATAGAAACGTAAGCGGAAGCTAATTTTTTATAATCGTCTATATTAAGAGTTTCCCCATCTAGAAAAGTCTGCTTTAAAAATGTAGAAGCGAGCTGTTCTTCTATCGAAACTTTTGACATAGCATTAGTGAAATTGGTTAATTTTAGGTATTGTCGTTTTTGGAAAGCGAAAGTAAATTTGAAAAACTAAATTATCATTTTTATACTTCTAACAAAAACATTTTATGAAAACTAAATTTCTAATCTGCTCTGCAATCTTTGGAATCATTTTATTTTCGGCTTGCAATACTGCTTCGAAAGAAAATAAAACAGCCGAAAACACAAAAATAAAATCAGAAGATTCTGCTGTGGTACGCGGCACTCCGTGCGATGTAAAACTAAATAACATTCATTTTACAAAATCAATTAACGGTGCCGATACACTTGCAAAAGTAGATTCAAAAAATAATATCGAATTTCATGTGGGCGAGAAAAAAGATTATTTCTCTGATCCTAACAACAAATTATCCAATACCTCTGCTCCTATTCTTTTATCGAAATTAGATAATACCAAACCTTTTACAATTACTGCAAAAGTGACTCCTGAATTTAAAGGTTTGTACAATGCTGGAGTTTTATATTTGTACGTAAATGACAATTTTTACCAGAAATTCTGTTTTGAACAGGATGAACGCGGTAATCACAGAATTGTAACGGTTCGCACAATGGGAACTTCTGATGACAATAATCACGATGTGGTAAAAGAAAAAACGGTTTATATGAAAATTTCATCAGATACGCAGACTGTGGCGAGTTATTATTCTCTTGATAATAAAAACTGGCAGATGGTTCGTTTGTACAAAAACAATTATCCGGCAGAACTTTGGACAGGAATCAGCGCGCAATGTCCAGTCGAAAAAGGAACCACAAGTTATTTTGAAGATGTTGTTTTGGAACAAAAAAGCGTTAAAGATTTTCGTCTAGGAATCTAAATTCATTCTTCAAAAAAAAAACAAAAAGCGGATTGGTTTTGAACTAATCCGCTTTACTTTTTCATATCTGGAATTTTCTCTATGAGATTTTTCCAATACCGTTTCGGCATGTGCTGTATATGCAGTTTGGTGTTTTTCCGTGATTCGATATTAACGCTTTTAAAAAACTGGCGCCAGAGATTCTGGAAAAACTCTTCGTTGTCATCACTTATTTCGGCTAAAAATTGAGAAGAATTAGAATTGGCATTAAATTCCAATTGTACCGAAGTAGTATTTTCGAGATCGTAATAAATTCCGTATTTGCGTTTAGTATCATAAATTAACCAACGTTGGTCTGCATAACGGATTTTAAAATGTTTTTCTATGAGAGGCAAAACATCGCAGTCGGGTTCTACGACAGCGTAATACAAATTATCTTTTGTCAATTTAAACCTCACGAAAGCTTTCATTCTATGACTTTCTCTTCCGGTTACGTAAGCTGCTTTTCTCACTCCCAAAACGGCAGAATTAGACAAATCATCTTCAATATTTACAGCACTCGAAAAAATATACTTTACATATTGAAATAAGGTCTCGTCAATTTTATCAATGTCTGATAAAAAAGCTTTATAAATATTCGCAAAACCTTCTTTTGAAAGTTTATCTTTTAACCCTTTTAAAACTCGTTTCGCTTTTTGCAAATCTGTTATTACGATATATCGATCTGAAAAAAACAAAGCGTTTGAAATTTCACTTTTGGCAAAAACCACATCGTCGAATTTCAGTTCGTATATTTCGAATACTGCCGTGAGCCAGCCTTCATAAGTGCCATCGTAAATTACTTGTGTCATTTGATTTAGAATAAAGAAAGCTGGTTCGAAAAATCATTTTTGTATTTGCTTTTCTGCGTATTCAAAATATGATCTTTTATTTGAATGGAAGTCAAATCCCGCTGTAATTGAAACGGTGAAGCAAAAGCCAGAAAGTATTTTGAACGACTGTAAGCGATTCCTAATTTCTGCAGATCTTCAGGCTGAAGTCTTTTAAATCTTCTTGCTGCAACGATTTTTTTTGCACTAGAAACGCCAATTCCCGGAATTCTAAGAATCAATTCTAAATCAGCAGTATTAATATCAACAGGAAATTTATCCAAATTTCGCAAAGCCCATCCCAATTTTGGATCAATATCCAAATCAAGATTGGGCTGATCAAAACCTACAATTTCATTGACATTAAATCCGTAAAAACGAATTAACCAATCGGCCTGATACAAACGGTTTTCGCGAATCATGGGAACAGGCGTTCCAATTGCCGGAAGTCTGCTATCGTAACTTATTGGCACATAACCTGAATAATAAACACGACGCATATTCATTTTTTCGTAGAAATAATTCGCCATTCCCAGAATTTCGAGATCATTCTCTTTTGTAGCGCCAATAACCATCTGTGTGCTTTGTCCGGCTGGCACAAAAAGTGGTGCTTTGTAGTTTTGTTTTTTCTCTTCTTTGTACCCAACGATTTCATTTTTCAGATATTCCATTGGTTTAATAACATCGATATGATTTTTATCTGGAGCCAGTAATTTCAGGCTTTGTTCTGTTGGCATTTCGACATTTACACTTAAACGATCGGCATACAGTCCGGCTTCTTTCAAAAGTTCGGCACTCGCACCTGGAATGGCTTTTAAATGAATATAACCGTTAAAGTTTTCTTCTAAGCGAAGTTTCTTTACAATTCTTACCAAACGTTCCATCGTATAATCAGGATTGTCAAAAATTCCCGAACTCAAAAACAAACCTTCTATATAATTTCTTCGGTAAAAACCAATCGTCAAATCTACTACTTCTTGAACAGTAAAAGCGGCACGCTTAATATCATTGCTTTTTCTGCTTACACAATAGGCGCAGTCGAAAATACAATGATTGGTTAGTAAAATTTTAAGTAAAGAAACGCATCGTCCATCTTCGGTATAAGCATGACAAATTCCATTTCCCGAAGCTTCACCAATACCTTTTCCTGTATTTTTCCGTTTACTGCCGCTGGATGAACACGAGACATCATATTTTGCTGCATCGGCTAAAATTGCCAGTTTTTCCATTACTCTTTCGTGCACCATTTTTCTCTTCTTTAATTGATTGGGAATGAAATTTTAATACATCAAAACTAGGAAATTGACTTCGGAAAAAGGCTAAAAAGGCTGTCCCAAATTGTATCATTTTTTACACGCAAAGCCTTAATTATAAAGCCTTTTCGCACAAATAAAATTTTAGAGAATATTCAAAAACAGGTATAAATACGCAGTGTCAAATTTTTGAATCTTTTTACATTGCACCTCTGTAAGGAAAAAATTTTTAGTCCCCTTAATAATTATTTTTTCACTCTCTTCAGCAAAAAAAGAAACTTACGAGTATTAGCGAATAATTTAAAAACAAAAAGCTAAAACAATGAAATTTGTAAAAGGACAAGATGTATCCTACACGACATTAAGTGGGAGATCTTATAAGGCAACAGTGATAGAAAGAAAAATAGATTTCAAAAAAGGGCTCATCAAAAAATCTGCAATCAAGGAGATGACGTACCATTATCTAATTGAAGTCCAAAAAAATGGTCTGAAAGAAAGACTTCTTTGTACTGAAAACCAGCTTAGGGTTTCGGAGAAAAAAGAACTTGCGCAAAAAGCTGCGTAAAAAGACTTTCGATAAGATTGTATATACCAACTGTGGTAATTCTTTACGTGGCGTATACTGACTATTTCTAAAACTAAATTTACTAATTATCTTTTATGGGGTTAGATTGTTTCTGCACCAACTGAAGATGGTTTGGTAATGAATTATAATGCACCATCTATTAGGTGTATATTTTGAACGATTACAAAAAACAAGTTAAAATCCTGATCTCATACCGGTTTTTCCATTTAAAAAAATATATTTGTCTTAAACCCAGTTCTCCGAGAACCGAAAAGACATGAGTATGGATAATGAAAAATTTATTTTCTGCCTGGAAGGCGTTCAGGACATAGACATCGTTACGACTACTGATGTGGTTAAAAATCTCGAAGAAATTGCTTTTGATCAGGGCATTGCCAGCATTTATAAAACCTGCGACACTATTGAAGGACTTGAAGAAAGTTTAACTGCGCTTCTTTATGATGATCATAATTTTAAGGATTATGAAATCATTTATTTGGTAATGCCGGGACAGGAAAATAATATCTGCCTTCATGACTATTATTACAGCATAGAAGAAATAGCCGAACTTTTTGAAGGAAAAATGAAAGGAAAGATTATTCATTTTGCCAATAAAAAAAGATTGGACCTCAACGACGAAGAAGCTCAATATTTTCTTGATATTACGGGTGCACGCGCCATTTCTGGTTATGGCTCTACTTATAACAAAATTGCCAGCTGCAGTACTATCGACAAAGCTTTTTTTAGTCTGTATCAGGAAAATGATGACCTAACTGAAGTGGTTGAAGAATTGTTTCAAAAGCATTATGCGCTTTGTAAATTACTTGATTTTAGATTGTATTATTAAGTATGAAGACAAAGCTGGCTGAAAAAATAAAAACGTATGAAGCAAAAGGTTTTCGGGAGAGATTTCTTGGTGAAGACAATCCGATGCATTTGCTTTTCAAGTCCAATTCGGATCATTTTTTTTGTTTGAGAACAGAAGAAATGATGCGTTTGCAATATCCAGTCCCGCCTTCTAAGCATAGTTGTCATACCTTAATTTTTGTATCATCAGGCACGCATATTATGAAAACCGGGTATGAAGAGTTTCAAACTACGACTAATGAGATTATAATGGTTCCAGCCGGACAGATTTTTTCAATTGATAATATTTATAGTTCACATACGGGATACATCTGTCAATTTCATCCTGATATTTTAATTGGAAAATATGGAAGCCGAGAAATGCTGAATGATTTCGATTTTTTAAAAGTTTCTGGAAATCCTAAAGTGAGTTTGGCTTCAGAAGATATCCAAACTGTTGTCACGATTTTAGACCGATTGAAAAGGGAATATTCTGAAACTCCCCGCGCCAACCTGAATATTGTACAATCATATTTGATTGCTTTGTTTTATGAAATGAGCAAAAATTCGGTTAAAACTTCTAAAGGGATTTCGGCAGCCGAAATTATTTCAAACAAGTTCAAGGAATTAATTCATCAAAATATTAAAACACAGCATCAGGTAAATTATTATGCTTCGGTTTTAAATGTAAGTCCCAACCATTTAAACAAATGCGTGAAAACCGTTACTGGCAAAACAGCCGCGAAATGGATTGAAGAAACCATTTTACTGGAAGCCAAATACCTGCTTTTTCAAACTACTTTTTCTGTAGGTGAAATCGCAGCACAAATAGGACTTGAAGATCAATCTTACTTTAGCCGTTTTTTTAAAAAGAGCGAAGGAATATCTCCTATCCAATATCGAAAAATGATTGATAAATCCTAATTATTGATTATAGAATCCTAATAAATAAAACCACATTTTTTGGAAATTTGCTCCTTCAAAAAAATGCAAATTATGATTTATGTGTTTAAAACTTCCGTCGACAGTCCGTCAAAATTAGAATCAGCAACTGCTCTTCTTCATAAATTATTGCCTGAAACTTTATGGAATTTTGATTTAGAAGACTGCGATAATATTTTAAGAGTTGACAGCGAACTCGATGTTGCCACATTGCTTTTGAATAACCACGTTTTTGATTGTATCGAACTTGAATGAGTTTTTTTTAGTATTCAGTCGCAGTTTTCAGTTTGCATATTAACTGAGACTGTGTACTGAAAACTGCGACTGAATACTGAAAACTAAAAAGCGGGACACCATAAAATGCATCCCGCTTTTCTTATTAATCAACCACGATTTTTATTTAATCCAACGCGGATCTCCAATTTGATTGTCGATCAAAGTTTGATTTTTAATGGTAAAGTCTCCACCGGCAGCATTCACAAATTGTGGATTTGCTGTTGTTCCTGATGCATCTATTTTATTTAAATTAATCGTTGCATCCATAAAACTTGGTGCATCGTAATAGTAGTTTTTAAGGAAAGTTGGCGCAGTTGTGGCGGCCTGATTTGTATAAATTGCTGTTGTTGAAACTATCAAAGTGTTTTTTACTGTTGATGTATTATTTACAAAACGGATATACAAAATTCGTTTTGGAGCAGCAGTACTTGATACGTTGTACAATGTACAAGCATCAATTACAACATTTGTAGTTAAACCTGTTCCAGATAAACCAGAAGCGGCATCAACTCTCACAAAATCTCTACCTGTTGAACAAGTATCAAATGTGCTGTTTTTAAGTACGATACTTGATGCATGTGTATTTCTGAAATCAATAAAATCTGCACCCGCGTTTGTATTTACATTTTTTACAATGGTATTATCGACAGTAAAAGAATTTACTTTTGAACCGCTTGCATTTGCGGCAATTAATGCACGTGTATAATCATGAACTTTGCTGCTGCTGATTAAAATATCACCATAAGTAGTACTTGCGCCGGAAACAGTGATTACTGCTGCATTATCCATTCCGGTTCCGTCTAAATCTAAATCAATCAAAGAAAGACTTGATGCTCCAGTATTTAAAGTAAATTTCACATGTAATTTTGGTTTATCACCCGGACGTAAACCGCGTAATGTAATCGATTTGTTTAAAGCTATTTCACCTGTGAAAATTGTGTAATCTCCCGGCATTAGCACCAATACTGATCCTGAAGCGGCTTCGGTTATTTTTGCGTTTAAATCATCTTCAGGTTTTATTAAAATTCCAGTTCCAATATCAATTCCTGTTGTAAACGTTACGGCTCCTCTTTTCTTTGATCCGTTTAATAATGTAGCAATATAAGCTGTTTCTCCTGTTAGTCCCGTTACAACTGCAACTCCTGCAGCTTTTTCTGCTGGGGTAATCGTGTGTGTAATCCCTCCAGGCGCCACTGTAATTTCTGTTACTGCACTATTAGGCGTCCATCTTAAAGTAACTTGTTTGGCTTCGATATCAGCATCCTGAACCGCAGAGAAAAGCTGTTCTGTCAAAGTAGCAGCGGTAGTAACCGACCATTTAGAATCAGCCAATCCTTTTGAACTTACTGATTTTACTCTAATAGAATAAACCGTTTCCCCTTCTAAAGCTATTTGAACAGGTAATTCAGTCGGGGCAACGTTTACTGTTTTGTAAATAGTTTTAAATTCGGGATCATCAGCACTAATTTCCACTACATAATGATCTGTTTCTTCATTTTCTTTTACAGTCCAATTTAATTCAACTGTAGTTTGGTTCCTAACTCTTGCTGTAAGTCCTGTTGGAGAAAATTCCCTGCTTACATTCAAATCATTTATAACGGCTTCGTTATAACTTTCGCAGCCCGTCACTGCCATTGCCAGCAGAAAAAGAACTGTTAATCCTTTAAATAAATATTTTGTTTTCATACACATAATGTCTAAAATAAATTAATGATAGTGCTGTAGAGGATTTAGTATTTATAATCATTAACTAATTTTCCATTACTTGCATCAATAAATACCTGCCAGATTGGCCAGAATTGTCTGTTATCAGGATTAACGCCTGCTTTGTACAGTGTGTTAATTTTGGTTTCTGTCGCAGCCCCTGTCCAAGTCCATGCAAAAGAAGTGTAGTCAGCACCCGGATTAGCGGTTTCACCTCGGTTTAGTCCATAAATATCTAAGCTTACATTGTCTGATTTGTATTTGTAATATAATGTAGCTGGAACATCTGCATATTCGCCTGTATGCTGTGAAAGGTTCGTCATTTTCACTTTCGCTTCATCTAATTTTGCTTTCAACAGATTCCAGCGAATAAGTGATTGTTTGCGCTCCATTTCTCCTGTAAATTCAAATTTATTTTCTTCTACAAGAGCTTTAAACATAGCTTCTTTTGAAGTTAATGCATTTACATAAGCATCTACTTTTACAGCTTGAGATGCTGCTGGGAATGCGCGTCTTCGGATTTCTTTCAAATAAGGAGCTGCTGCGCTTGGCCCTTCTAATTCGTTTGCTGCTTCGGCTGCAATTAAAAGTACTTCAGCATAACGCATATAGATTTTATTTACACCATCATCATTGGTTGAAGTTACAAAACGAGTCATCCATTCGTAACGATATTTCCCGAAATACCAAGTATTAAGAGCACCTAATTCTTGTTTCGCAATATTATTTACAGCTGTACCATATTTATAAGGCACGCAGGTAACGTCACGACGAGTATCTGCCTGATCGTAATCGTAAAAAACGTAAGGAAGCGGTCCTGCAGTTCCTCCACGATTTGCTCCATTGGCGTGAAATTGGTCATTTGTAGTGTGGCGAACCGCAAATGTAAATAGCATACGCCCGCGTCCATCTGAAAAAGGAATTTCCCAAAGAGATTCTCCTCCTGCAGCAATATTTTCCTGATTGTATTTTCTCCAGAAAGTTTCGAAAGAAGATTCTAAATGTGCTGATCCGCTGGCAATAACTGAGCGAGTTTCTGCCAATGCCAATGCATACATATTACCAACAGACAATGCAGGATCTGTACTTCTTCTGATTCCGTCAGGATATTGCTGATAACCGCTGGCAGCCATTGCCAAACGGGCACGGAATCCTTTTACGAAAGCTTTATTAATTCTTTCCACACTGCTTGTCGCTGCTGTTTCTCCCGGCCACGGAACTAATGTCGCAGCTTCGGCTAAATCAGCAAGAAGTTGTTTGTAGATTACATCACGGCTTGTTTTTTCAACGTATAAAGTAGAATTATTTACGGGTTCAAATCGAGCTGGAACATCGCCCCAAGCTTTTATCAAATCAGCGTAGTAAATGGCTCTTAATGTTAAAGCTTCTCCTAACAAGTAACCCAATTGTGAATTTGGTGTAGGATTTCCGTAAGTACGCAGTCCTCGAATACAAATGTTAGCACGCTCAATTCCTGAATACATCATTGCCCAAGCATTGTTGGTGGTATTCATTTGGGAATTGTTTGGCTTTGCATCGTAAGTACACAAATCTGAAGCGTCGCTTACAGTTTGTGAAGAGTTGTACCATTCTACATCTGTGTTTAATCCGTAAAAAGGAAGAAAACGTCCTCTGTATGAATTGGTTTCTGCAAACGGAATTTTAATCCCGTCAATCGCTCCTTCGGCTAATCCTGGACTAGAGAAAATAACCGATTCATCTAATGTTGATTGTGCCGGAGCGTCTAAGTAATCGTCTGAGCAGGAAGTAAAAAGGCTTACCAATGCAATTCCTGCAATTAATATCGTATGTTTCATCTTGTGAAAGTTTTACTGAATTAAAAATTAAGGTTTAAACCAAATATCAACTGTCTGCTTCTTGGATAGGCAGAATAATCAACTCCTGGCGTGTACGGAGTGTTTCTTCTCGTGGAAGATTCAGGATCCGGACCTGAATATTTAGTCCAGACAAAAACATTACTCGCAGTAAGGTAAAATCTCAATTTAGAAACTCCTAATGCAGAAGTAAGCGCATTTGGTGTCGTATATCCTAAACTCAATGTGTTAAGCCTTAAGAAAGAACCGTCCTCAACAGCCCAGTCAGTGAACACATAACGCGGCATGTAAGGAGACCACATTGTTGTATTTGCATTCAAAGCAGCTAACTGAGTAGGATCTGTAACCAATTGTCCGCTTGTTGGATCAAGATTCGTCCATCTTTTTCCATCAGCCATTTCAGAGCTTAGGTTTCTATATTGTCCGTTTGGTACAGAAGTAGAAAATTCAACTTTATTAGCATTGTAAACATCATTGCCAATACTATAATTAAAAGCTGCCGAAAGGTCAAAACCATAAGCATTTGCATTTAAAACAAAACCTCCAGTAGTTTTAGGATTTGCATTTCCAATAATCGTAAGATCGTTTACATCTACTTTACCATCATCATTGATATCTTTTAATTTCATAGCACCCGGCTGCATTTTCCCCACGATTGTAGTACCATCTGGCACACCTGCTTTTAAAGTATATGTTCCGGCATTGTAATCAAAATCAGATACTTCGTAGCGCCCGTCACTTTTATATCCATACATAATCCCTAGCGGCTGTCCCACGTTTACTAAATAATCAGTTCCAATTGCTGTAGATGCCCATCCGGAAGATGCTTTAAAATCATCCATGACTCCAATAGAGTTAATTCTGTTCGTATTGAAAGCCGCGTTGAAAGATAGGCTTACGCCATATTTAGGTCTTTCGATAAGATTAAGATTTAAACTTGCCTCAACTCCACTATTTTGGATTTCACCCATATTTCTGTATTGGAAATCGTAACCCCCTCCAGAAATTGGAAAGTTCATTAACAGGTCTTTTGTTTTGTTTTTGTACAACTCAACAGATCCGGTTACTTTGTTTTTGAACAAGTCAAAATCTAAACCGATATTCTGGGTAACAGTAGTTTCCCATTTTAAATCTGGATTTGCCATTGTTTTAGAAGCTGCCCAGTAATTATCGACACCATTAATCCAGGTAGAAGTAGATGAAATAAAGCTTTGAACCATCTGTCCTGTTGGAATATTGTTGTTTCCTGCTTCACCATAACTTACTCTTAATTTCAACAAATTAATCCATGAAGCATTTTTCATAAATTCTTCTCCTGATATTTTCCAAGCTGCCGCAGCTGCCGGGAAAAATCCCCATTTATTATCGCCTAGAAATTTACTAGATCCGTCTGCTCTATAAGTTGCTGTAAGAAGGTAACGGTCTTTGTAATCGTAATTTACACGTCCGAAGAAAGAAAGCAGTTTATCATCTGGGAAATAAAAATTATCAACCGAAACAGGAGTTCCTTGCGTGGTTAATTTTTTTGCCTGATCCAAATCAAAAGATAATGGATATCCGTGAATCGTATTTGCTACATCGTTTCTTTTATATTGAATTGATTCTTCTCCAAAAAGGAATTTTAAATTATGGTTCTCTCCTACTAATTTTTTCAAATCGTAATTAAGTGTATTGGCATTTCTAAAACGCGTATCTTTTCTGTCTCCCATTATCAATGCAGGCATACCTTGTCTTTCTGCCGCTGGACTGTTTTTTACATAATACGTTGTACGGCCATAAAAACGGTAATCCTGATAGTTATAATTATCGAGACCTAATTCTGTTTTGAACACTAAATTTGGAGTAATTTTCCATGAAAAACTTCCCAATGTGTTAAAGTTTTTTCTAAACTGCTGACGGTTATTGTCTGTAATGGCAACAAATGGATGCACTAAATTTTCTGCTACTGCTTCATCTGTATCATCGCTTGTTAAACCAGGAACTGGAATTGGAGCATATCCAACGATATTTTTTAAACGTGAATCTGCTGATGAAGCTTCGTTTTGCTCGTTCATACCAGCACCGTTAATTTCAGTATCGGAGTAACGAACTGTAAAAGATAAATCAACTTTATCTGAAGCTTTGCTGTTTAAGGCAAGAGATAAGTTGTTTCTGTTGAAATCAGATCCCAGCATGATAGCTTTCTCATCATAATGAGCATAATTGAAGTTATAGTTCATTTTATCAGTACCGCCACGAATTGATAGGTCACGGCTTTGAACTTCTCCTGTACGTCCAAAGATTTGTTTCTGCCAGTTGTTTCCTTTCATGCCTTTGTACATGTCGTAATCCTGCCAGTTTCCAAAATATTTAGTATACGAGTTTGGATTGGTTAAGATCGTTTTATCTGTCTGATCCATTAAAGCATATTCATACTGCCATTTTACGTAATCTTCAGGAGCAGTTACGTCAATAGTATTAGCCAGTTTTTTCATTCCGTAGAACATATTGAAGTTTACGGCTATTTTACCATCTTTACCTTTTTTAGTGGTAATGATGATAACTCCGTAAGCTCCTCTAGAACCGTAGATTGCCGTAGAAGATGCATCTTTTAACACAGTCATCGTTTCGATATCTGAAGAAGAAATATCATTAATGTTGTTTACGGGAAATCCGTCAACAATGTACAATGGTGAAGCATCTTGACTTAACGAACCGTTTCCGCGAATTCGAACCTGAACATTTGAATCCGGTGAACCTTCAGAACTCGTTACCTGAACCCCTGCAATACGTCCTGTTAAGGCTTCCGCTACGTTTGGCACTGGAATTTTACGTACTTCATTTCCAGAAAATGTAGCTACAGCTCCCGTTAAATCTGATTTTTTAGATGTTCCGTATCCAATGACAACAACCTCATTTAAGTTGTTTGAATCTTCAGATAAAGTTGCGTTTACTTTGGTTTTTCCTTCGGCAGAAATGTCTACCGTTTTAAATCCTATGAAGGAGAAACTTAATACTGCTTTTGGGTTGGTGAGTTTGATTTTGTAATGTCCGTCAAAGTCGGTAGAAGTTCCATTTTTGGTACCTTTCTCCAATACGTTAACTCCTGGTAAAGAAAGTCCTGCCGCATCTTTAACGATTCCTTCTATTGTCACTGCCTGAGCCTGCATTTTATTACTCATCAGCAAACACAATAAAAAAACAACTGCAGAACAACGAATTGCCGCCTTGTTTAATAAATCTTTAAAATTCATTGGTTGATTGTTTAAGTTAGTAAATGTTTTAAGTGGTTTTTTGTGGTTTAGTTTTTTGTTGCCGATCCCGATTTTTGTCAGAATTAATAAAGCCTGATCTTAACAGAGTGCTTATGATTTTCCTGATTCATTATGACCTTAATAAAAATTCGGTTTTATCATCCAAAAAAAGTTGTAATCGATTACACAAACATAGATATTTTTTTTATATAAAAAATTAAAATTCATAAAAATTTCATAAATAAAATCTAAAATCAAGAATTTAGAGGCTTTTTTATACAATATGTGTAATTTTATAGATATATAAATATTAAATATATTATTATAATCATCACTTTTTTTGACTTTTTATTAAAAAAACAATCGATTACACGAAATCGATTTAGAAATCTTTTAAGTGTATATCTAACATTTAAAACTCTTGAATTCTTCGAAAAAAATTAGAAAAGACTTCAATTTTAACACGCTTTTACTCAAAAACAAAATAGCGAGCACGGCAGTTTTGTAAGATTGAGTTAAAACAAAATCTTTAAAACATAAAAAAGCCCTTAGATTTCTCTAAGGGCTCTCAAATATTTTTGAATAAAGATTTATGCGCTTTGTAATTTTAAATCACTTTTACGAACTCTCATTAAAGTAAGCGTGATAAGCATTCCAATAACCGACATTCCTACTCCGATTAAATTAGGTGAGGCAAAGCTGTATCCAGCAGCCAAAGGAAGTCCGCCTAAAAATGCTCCTAAAGCATTCCCTATATTAAAACTTCCTTGCAATGATGCCGAAGCAATCATTTCGGCTCCTTTTGCAGTACGGATCATTAACATTTGAATTGGCGCAATAACCGAGAATGAAATGGCTCCAGTTAAGAAAGTCAAAAACAACGAAACGTATTGATTAGATGAAAAGAAATAAACCAAAATCAAATCAATTGACATTACAAACAATAGAGCTAATGTTGTGGGAGCAGGTGAATATTTATCGGCTAGTTTACCTCCAACAAAATTCCCAACTACCATACCAAGTCCAGCCAGAATTAATATAGAAGAAACATCTCCTTCAGAAAATTGAGAAACATTAATTAACAAAGGAGCGATATAACTAATCCAAGCAAAAAGACCTCCAAAACCAATGGCTGTAATTCCAATAATCAGCCAAGCTTCGGTTCGTTTAAAAAACTGCAATTGCTCTTTCATATTCACCGTTTCTCCTTTTTCTAATTTTGGCATCCACAACCCAATAAGAAAAAACGTTAAAAGTCCCACAATTGCAATTAAAACAAAGGTATAGCGCCAAATAAAATGGTGGCCTATATATGTGCCGATTGGAACTCCAATTAAATTTGCCAATGTTAAACCAGAAAACATAATGGCAATGGCTTGCGCTTCTTTTCCTTTATCTGCCAATCGGCTGGCCACAACAGCTCCCACTCCGAAAAAGGCTCCGTGAGGAAGTCCCGATAAAAATCGTGAAGCAAATAAAAAATTATACGATGGCGCAATAATAGAAAGTGCGTTAAAAACAGTAAGCATTGCTGCTAAAATTAAAAGCATTTTTTTGGGTGGAAAATTTCTCCCAAGAATTACTAATAAAGGAGCACCAATTACAACTCCAAGAGCATAAGATGAAATTAAATATCCGGCAACCGGAATCGTAACTTTCATATCGGAAGCGATATCAGGAAGAAGACCCATCATGACAAATTCGGTAATACCTATTGTTAGACCTCCAAACGATAACGCGATAAGACTTTTTTTCATAACTATTTAAGACAGAAAGGGAAAAACTTTCTACAGTGCAAATTTAAAACCGATGCAGCAGAAATAAATTGTATATTTGCGATATAAATTTGTAAAAATATGTTATGCCGAAATTAAATCAATTCAAAACGCTTATTATAGATGAATTTGAAGAAGAAAAATTTCATCTGCCTCCGCATTCTCATACCTATTATGAAATCATTTATATTAAGAAAGGAAGCGGAATTCATCATATCAACAACAATCTATTATCATATAAGGCCGGCGATTTATTTGTGATTTCGCCAGATGACGAACATTATTTTGATATTAAGAAAAGTACGCGTTTTATATTTATTAAATTCACCGACAATTATTTCAATTCAAAACAAAATCTTACCTGTGATGAATTTCTGGTTCATACTCCGGAAAATTTCATGCGCGATAAAATTCTAAAAGAAACCGTTTTAAAATTTGGCGAACCCTGTAAAACGATTCTTAAAAATACGGTTGAAAACATTACAAAGTATGACCAATATATAGATGTGACGAATTCACCAATTGTTTTCTACCAGATTCTTTCGATTTTTGGTTTGATAAAAGAAACCATTCGATGCATGAACCTTCAGATGACCTCAACTCATATCGATAATGAGCAGATCGCCAATTATATTCATCAAAATATTTACCAGCCGAAATTGGTTCAAATTAAAACAATTGCTGAACATTTTAATATCGCTCAAACGTATTTCAGTGCTTATTTTAAAAGAACTTTTGCGATTAGTTATCGCGATTATATTCATAATTTAAGAACCACTTTGATTGAGAAGAGATTCCAAAATAATCAATTACCCATTAAACAGATTGCTTATGAATTTGGTTTTACGGATGAAAGCCATTTGACCAATTATTTTAAAAAGAAAAGAAACATGAAGCCAACTGATTTTAAAAAGCTTTAGTTATTGAAATCCTAAAAGAGCATTTTGCCTTAATATTTTTACCTAAATTTGTACAACAAAAAATTTCCTTTGAACAAAAAAGTCTACATAACATTCCTTTTATTACTGACTGGTTTCTTTTTGATTCCGGTTTCTGGGTATGCATGTGGGAATCATTCTGGAAAAATTTCGCCTAAAAAAGAAATGACTTCCGAGAAAAAGGAAAAAGACTGCTGTACCAAAAGCTGCTGCAAGGAAACTTCAAAATCAAAAAAGAAAAAGCATGATTGCGACAGAAAATGCAGTCATACCAACTGCACAACCTCATCTTTACAATTTAGTATTCCGGCTTCAAATGATTTCAGCTTTCAAAACAGTTTTAATTTTTCTGTAGAAAAACCGATTTCTTATTATAATGAAACCAACATTTCTGATGGTTTTACCTCTATTTGGTTACCTCCCAAAATATAATATTTCTATTCTGTACAGCCATAAATGGGTCTTGTTTAGAAATTTGTGCTTCAATATCAATAAAATAATCAAAAGGAAAGCTTCTTCCTTTTATAAAAAATATATAAAAATGAAAAATTCAATAATCGCTGTTTTAGCAGCAATCGCAATAGTATTTTCTGTAAACACAATTACAGCAAACGAAATAAAATTACAAACTACTACAGAAGATGTTCTGGCTTCTGGTGAATTACAATCTGTTTTCGATAATTATTTTGCGGTAAAAGATGCGCTTATTAAAAGTGATGCCAAATCTACTTCGGCGAAAGCGGCAAGCTTACTGACTGCAATTGGGGCCGTAAAAATGGACAAATTAAAAAGTAACGAACATACGGTTTGGATGAAAGTAGTTAAAAAATTAACTGCCGATGCAAAAGCGATTTCGTCTAATACGGATATTAAAAAACAACGTGAGTCTTTTAAATCATTATCTAAAAACACGTATGATTTAATTAAGGTTTCAAATCCAGATCAGCCAATTTACAAACAATACTGTCCAATGGCAGATGCAGATTGGCTAAGCAAAGAAAAAGCCGTTAAGAATCCTTATTATGGTTCTTCCATGCTGACTTGCGGAAATGTGGTTGAAACCATTAAGTAAAGAATGAAGCTCTATATCAAAAATATGGTATGCAGCAGATGCAAAATGGCAGTGGAGTCTGAGTTTGAAAAACTCGGACTTCCAACTGTTTCTGTTGAGCTTGGAGAAGTGGAATTAGAAAACGAAATCACAGAAAACCAGAAAGAAACTTTACTTAAAAATCTTCAAAATCTAGGTTTTGATTTATTAGATGATAAAAAAAGTAAAACAATCGAAAAGATTAAAAATTTGATTGTCGACTTGGTTCATCATAAAAACAACGAGTTAAAAACCAATTTGTCTGATTATTTAGTAGAAAATCTAAATCAAGATTACAACTCATTGAGCAATTTGTTTTCTGAAATTGAAAATACGACTATAGAGAAATATTTCATCAGTCAGAAAATTGAAAAAGTAAAAGAACTGCTGATATATAATGAGCTATCCTTAAGCGAGATTGCAGATTTATTAAATTATAGCAATGTCGCACATTTGAGTAATCAATTCAAAAAAATTACGGGCTTTACTCCTACTTCGTTCAAGCAGTCAAAAGACAAAAAACGTATTCAGATTGAGAATATATAGTTTTTGATTTAACCGCTAACAACGCTAAGATTTACGAAAGGTTCGCAAAGTTTTTTAGCCACAGATTATACAGATTAACACAGATTTAAAAAATCCTTTTAATCTTTCAATCTGTGGCTAACTTTTCACATAAAGATTTCGCAATTTATTCAGAACATAGCCCAAGGTTTCAACCTTGGGTGCATATCGTATTTCAATCTTTGTTACCCAAGGTTGAAACGTTAAAAGCGCATCGTGTTCCATCTTTGTGTACCCAAGGTTGAAACCTTGGGCTATGTTTATAAACTTCGCAAAGCTATTTTAGACAAAGCTTTGCGAACTTTTCGTTTATACAAAGTCACGCTAATACAAAAATCCGTGCGCACTTTGCGGTTAAATAAAACTTTGTAAATCTTACAAATCATTCTTAAAATTTTACAACCCGATCTAAACCTTAGTTCGGAAATTTGCATTGTAAACCAAAAAACAAAGCAATGAAACATCAATATATAATTTCAGGAATGTCATGCAACGGATGCCGAACCAAAGTCGAAAAGACTTTAAATGAAATCGAAGGCATTCATGCTGAAGTAAATCTGAATCCCGGAGAAGCTACCATTACAATGGAAAAACATGTTGCAACCGAAAAACTTCAGGAAGCACTATCGGCTGCGGGAAATTATACAATTGAAATGAAAACGGCAGAAAACTCAGGAGAAAATGCCGTAAAATCATGCTGTTCATCCAAAAAAGAACATTCTCATCACGATCACTCAAAAAAAGCAAGTATTCCTCATAATGCAACTGGAGTTTTTTATTGTCCTATGCATTGCGAAGGCGATAAAACCTACGACAAACCTGGTGACTGTCCAGTGTGCGGAATGGATTTAGTACCGCAAGTTGCTATCAGCCATACTCAATTTACCTGTCCGATGCATCCGGAAGTTATTTCAAATGAACCCGGATATTGTCCGATTTGTGGAATGGATCTCGTTCCGATGCAATCTTCGGAAGAAGAAAACAAAAGCTATACAGATTTATTGAAAAAGATGAAAATTGCCGTATTGTTTACGCTTCCCATCTTTATCATTTCAATGTCGGAAATGATTCCCAACAATCCTTTATATGATATAATGCCAATTGAAAAATGGAATTGGGTTCAGCTCTTATTTTCAATTCCAGTATTGTTTTATGCTGGATGGATGTTTTTTGTTCGCGCTTACAAATCAATTGCGACTTGGAATTTAAACATGTTTACCTTAATAGGAATTGGAACTTCTGTTGCCTTCCTTTTTAGCGTTGTGGGTATGTTTTTTCCAGATATTTTTCCTTCAGAATTTAAATCACATCACGGAACGATTCATTTGTATTTTGAAGCCGCAACGGTAATTATCACTTTAGTACTACTTGGACAATTATTAGAAGCCAAGGCCCACGGCCAGACAAATGGCGCTATCAAAGAATTATTAAAACTCGCTCCAACCGAAGCCACTTTGGTAGAAAACGGAATTGATAAAGTAATTTCCATTCACAGTATTAAAAAAGGAGATTTATTGCGTGTAAAACCAGGAGAAAAAATTCCAGTAGATGGAAAAATTACAACTGGAGAAAGTCATATAGACGAATCGATGATTACCGGCGAACCAATTCCTGTTGATAAAAAAACGGGAGATTCTGTAATCTCAGGAACTATTAACGGAACTAAATCATTTGTAATGACAGCCGAAAAAGTAGGTTCAGAAACCATGCTTTCGCAGATTATTCAAATGGTAAATGATGCCAGCCGTTCAAGAGCACCAATCCAAAAATTAGCCGATAAAGTCGCTAAATATTTTGTACCCACCGTTGTTCTAATTTCAGTTCTGACTTTTATTATCTGGGCGAAATTTGGCCCAGAACCGTCTTATGTTTACGCTTTGATTAATGCGATTGCCGTTTTAATTATTGCTTGCCCTTGCGCTTTAGGATTAGCAACACCAATGTCGGTTATGGTAGGTGTGGGCAAAGGAGCGCAATTCGGAATTCTGATAAAAAACGCGGAAGCTCTCGAAAACATGAATAAAATCGATGTTTTGATTACTGATAAAACGGGAACGATTACAGAGGGAAAACCATCTGTAGAGAAAGTATATGCGGTAAATAATGATGAGAATTTTTTACTTCAAAATATTGCTTCATTAAATCAGCATAGCGAACATCCTTTGGCGAAAGCCGTTGTAAACTTTGCAAAAGCGCAGAATATTTCTGTGGTTGAAGTTCAAGATTTTGAAACTATCACAGGAAAAGGTGTTATAGGAACGATTGAAAACAAAAGAATAGCATTAGGAAATAAAAAGCTGATGCTTCAAGTAAATGCTTCAATTTCTTCAGAGATCGAAAATAAAGTTACAGCCGAACAAAATCTAGGTAAAACCGTTTCATACATCGTAATCGATCAAAATGTTTTAGGTTATGTAACTATTACTGATGCTATTAAAGAAAACAGTACACAAGCTATAAAAGAATTGATCAATCAGGGCGTAGAAGTTATAATGCTTACAGGAGATAATACGAATACTGCAAAAGCGGTGGCAGAACAACTACATTTAAGTTCTTTTAAAGCCGATTGTCTTCCAGAAGATAAACTAAAAGAAATCGAACGTTTACAAGCAGAAGGCAAAATCGTAGCAATGGCAGGCGACGGGATCAACGATGCTCCTGCCCTTGCAAAATCTAACATTGGAATTGCAATGGGAACCGGAACTGATGTTGCCATTGAAAGTGCCAAAATTACGCTGGTAAAAGGAGATTTAAACGGTATCGTAAAAGCAAAAAATCTAAGCCACGCTGTAATGTCAAACATCAAACAAAATCTGTTTTTTGCATTTATTTACAATACCTTAGGAGTACCAATTGCAGCAGGAATTTTATATCCAGTTTTCGGAATTCTGCTTTCGCCGATGTTGGCTGCTTTGGCAATGAGTTTAAGTTCTGTTTCGGTAATTGTCAATGCTTTGCGATTGCGAAATTTAAAACTGTAGGTTGGCGAAATTACTTCAACACATAGAAACATAGTTTTGCATTGTGAGTACAGGCGTTTCACTTGCATTAATACATAGCTATGTGTGGAAACTTGTTTCTTTTACGCTCTTTTTGACATAAAAAATCTATGTTTCTATGGGTTAAAATTAAATTGTGTTCCATTTAACCCAACAATTTAAAATTATAATTCATCATGAAAATCAAATATATTCTTCTTTTATTTTTAATCGCTTTTCAACTAAAGGCTCAAAAAGTTGTTCGGTACGATTTATATGTTCGCGATACGATTGTCAATTTCTCTGGTAAAGAAAAACGTGCAATTGCGGTTAACGGACAAATTCCCATGCCGACTTTAACTTTTACCGAAGGAGATATTGCCGAAATTTATGTACACAACGAATTAAAAAATGAAGATACAGCCATGCATTGGCATGGATTGTTCCTTCCCAATAAAGAAGACGGCGTTCCTTACTTAACGCAAATGCCTATTCAATCAGGAACTACACATAAATATACTTTCCCCATTATTCAAAACGGAACGTATTGGTATCACAGCCATTCTGGTTTGCAGGAACAAATTGGTTTGTATGGCCTTTTTATCATCAATAAAAAGAAAGACGATCCGACTATTCGAAAAGGAATTGACGATCTGCCAACAATTCCAGTTATTCTGAGCGAATGGTCTGATTTGAAACCAGAAAATATTCAGCGAATGCTGCACAATGCCAATGATTGGTTTGCTATTAAAAAAGGAACAACGCAAAGTTATGCCGAAGCCATCAAACAAGGACATTTTTCGACCAAAGTAACCAACGAATGGAAACGAATGAATGCCATGGACGTAAGTGATGTTTATTATGAAAAATTCCTCATTAACGGAAAAAACGAACAACAGCTTTCTGAATTTAAGCCGGGATCAAAAATCCGTTTGCGAATTGCCAACGGAGGTGCTTCGAGTTATTTCTGGCTGACTTACGGCGGCGGAAAAATTACGGTTGTAGCCAGCGACGGAAACGATGTTGAACCTGTAGAAGTGGATCGTTTGATTATTGCCGTTTCTGAAACTTATGATGTTGTGATTACAATTCCTGACGATAAAAAATCCTTTGCATTTTTGGCTACAGCCGAAGATAGAACAGGATCTGCATCTTTGTTTTTGGGCAATGGCGAGAAACAGCCCGTTCATCATCTTTCGAAATTAAAATATTTTGAAGGAATGAAAATGATGAACGATATGATGAAAATGAATGGTGAAATGAACGATATGGGCATGAATATGTCTTGGAATAAAATGGATATGAATGCTGTAATGTATCCTGAAATTTCTGGTGAAGATGAAAATGCAAAACCAGCAATGGATCATTCTAATCATAATATGGGCGATATGAAAATGGAAAGCGACACTACTGAAACTCCAGAAATTGTTACTTTAAATTATGGAATGCTGAAATCGCCAGATAAAACCAATCTTCCAAAAGATGCGCCTGTAAAAGAATTACGTTTTGAACTTTCTGGAAATATGAATCGGTATGTTTGGAGTTTAGACAATAAAGTAGTTTCTGAAACTGATAAAATCTTAATTAAAAAAGGAGAAATTGTTCGTATTACCTTGTACAATGGTTCTATGATGCGTCACCCAATGCATTTACACGGACACGATTTCAGACTTTTGAACGATCAAGGCGATTATGCGCCCATGAAAAACGTCATCGATATTATGCCAATGGAAACAGACACTATCGAGTTTGAAGCCAATGCCGATGGCGACTGGTTTTTCCACTGTCATATTTTATACCACATGATGGCTGGAATGGGACGTATTTTTAGTTATGAAAATTCAGCTCCTAATCCGTTGATTCACCATCCTGAAATGGCTTATAAAATGTTGAAAATGGATGATCGTATGTTTCATTTTATGGGCGAAAATGATTTTGCTTCTAACGGAAATGACGGTGAAGCCATGTACAGCAACACCAGATGGAGTATTGGAACCGAATGGCGATTAGGTTACAACGACAAACATGGTTACGAAACCGAAACCCATATTGGTCGTTATATTGGTAAAATGCAATGGTTGATGCCTTTTATTGGTTTCGATTGGAGATACCGAAAAATGGGAATGGACGAACAGGAACAAAATCTTTTCGGACAAAAAAACACCAAAGACAATCGTTCTGTTTTTAGCGCCGGTCTTGAGTATACTTTGCCAATGCTCATAAAAGCTCAGGCTGAGGTTTACACTGATGGAAATGTCCGTTTGCAATTTGAGCGAAAAGACATTCCGCTTTCCAGACGATTGAGAATGAACTTGATGTGGAATACAGACAAAGAATATATGGCAGGATTAAAATATATTGTCGCTAGAAACTTCGGAATCACTACACACTATGATAGTGATATGGGAATTGGATTTGGGTTAAACTTAAATTATTAATTTTTAAATCATTAAAATTTTAATGGCATCAATTTTGAAAAGGAAAACAAAACTATAAGTACCTATTTTTAAATTAAGTTATGTACAACATCAATCCATTTTTATTGCTTATTCTGCCTTTAATTTTTCAGTTGGTATTGGGTCGAATGGCGATACGAAAAACGATACGATTCCATTTTTTAACCGTTAGTTTAATCAGCTTTATTTTGCAGCTCGGTTTTTCGTATTTAGCAATTGAAATTGTTTCTCAAAAATTAAACGAAGCAGCAAATGGTCGAGTGCACTGCGGAATGCCAATTGTAGGAGTTGCTTTTATGGATTTGTTATCTATTGGAGCCTTAATTACTATCATTATAGTTCAATATTTCCTTAATAAACGTTATGAAAAAGCACAATAGCTGTATTATAACATTCATTCAAATCGTATTATTTAATTCATCAAAAATATTTATTAACATTCAAAAACAGAAAAAATGACAAAAGTACTCACCTTCGCAGCAGTTGCTCTATTTACAATTGGTTTACAGGCACAAGATGCACAGCCTGTTAAAAAAGAAAAAGCAAAAAAAGAATCTTGCTGTAAGAAAACAGACAAAAAAGATAAAAAATCTTGCTGCACAAAAAAATAATCGCAACCCGATTTCAACAAAAAGACCTCGCATAAATGAGGTCTTTTTTATTTGTGGTGAAAAATTCGTACTTAACTTTTACAGAGTTTGAAACTTTGTAAAAAATTATTCTTCATAAAATCTTTTGAATTTGTCACGAAAAGATCACTTAACGGTTGCCACATTTCCTGTACGTTTGAGTACGCCCCAACCTTGACTTTCGCCTTTAATGGCCCTTCTTAATGCTCTAAATAAAATAACATACATTAATTGTCTGTACACAAATCGCTGCGGAATCAGCCATATTAATTTGGTCAGTTTTTCCTTTTCAAAAAGAAAAGCAATTACACTCACCAGCATATCAACCAGCATGAAAGCAATATAATAAATTAGAATTTTATGGAGGCTGTCGGGATCATTTTGATTCCAGATGAGACTTAAAATAAGAACCAAATCAGCTAAAGGTGCAAAAATGGGCAGTACAATCTGAAAAATCAAAATATTAGGCAGAGCCACCATTCCCAAACCTTTATACCTCGGATTAAAACAAGCATCTCTATTTTTCCAGAAAGCCTGCATAACACCATAACTCCAGCGAAAACGCTGTTTCATAAATTCTTTTAAACTCTCTGGAGCTTCTGTTATCGCTACTGCTTCAATACAATTTATAATATGGTAGTCGTTTCGTAAAATACGAATTGTTAAATCGCAATCTTCCGCAAGAGTATCTGTTGTAAAACCTCCCGCTTTTTGTATGGCTGTTTTCTTAAATGCACCAATTGCACCTGGAACGACAGTTATTCCGTTGATTAAATCAAAAGCTCTTCTGTCAAAATTTTGTGCGGTGGTATATTCAATACTCTGCCATTTGGTAAGCATTGTATTTTCGTTTCCAACTTTTACATTTCCAGCAACAGCACCAACTTCTTCATTATTTTTCAACTGAATCCTAAATCCTTTCATTAATTGCGAAACAGCATCGGTTTTTAATTGCGTATCAGCATCAATGCAAATTACATATTCGCTTTCGGTCAATTCAATTCCATAATTTAATGCCGAAGCTTTTCCTCCATTTGGTTTTGTGTGGACTTTTACTTTTGGATTATTTTCAAAAGCATTTCTAATCATTTCAAATGTTTTGTCTTTCGATCCATCATCCACAAAAACAATATCATAATCAGAATAATCTTGACATAGTAAATTTTCAATCGTTTTTACGGCATTAATTTCTTCATTATAAGCTGGAACAATGATGCTTACTTTTGGAAAATCATTTAATGAAGATTTATAAACCGGCGGGTGTTTATGATCTTTCCATTTTTTTACAAATGCCATTACTGCCATTAAAGTAATTCGAAGAAAACCTAGAAAAATGGCTACCCAAAATGTTGCTGCAATAAAATTTCCAAACCAATATCCGAAATCGAAAATTAAGTTATCTAATGAAACAAACTGTCCTTTTGCTTCAGGCATAATGTCTTGTTTTGGTTTACCCAGCAAATGCGAAACAGTTGTAAACTGAATATTCTTGTCTTTAAAATATTTAATAATTCGAGGCAGAGCTTCTACAGTTGCTTGTCTATTTCCGCCCGCATCGTGAAGCAGAATAATTCCTTTATCTGGATTCGCTTCATATTGTTCTATGGTTCTGATGTAAATCGAATCGGCACTGACACCTTTTTCCCAGTCATTTGGATCGATACTTTCTCCAACTGTATAATAGTTTTGCGCTTTACTTAAAGCAATTGGTTTCAGTTCTGCTTCTGTTGTTGGTTCTGAATCTGCATTATAAGGTGCTCTAAAAAGAACGGTACTCTTTCCTGTAACGGCTTCGATTAACAATCGCGTGGTTTCCATTTCAGCCGATGCTCTTTCTGGACTTACCAAAGCAATATTAGGATGTGTAAAAGTATGATTTCCTATTTCGTGGCCTTCATTATATATTCTTTGAAGCAAAGGAATATTGCTTTCTCCTTGAATTCCAATAACAAAAAATACCGCTGGAACTTTTTCTCTTTTTAAAATGTCTAAAATCTGAGGCGTGTACAACGGATCTGGTCCGTCATCAAAAGTTAAAATGACTTGTTTGTTAACATTTCCAAATTTACTGATCACGTATTTGGTGGGTAATTCAACATATTTTTGTTCCGTGATAATCGTTTCATCTCTGTCAATTTCCAATTCTATCTTTCCAGGCGCAGGGTCGGCAATTACATTCAATATTTCACCATCGCCAATATAAGCCGGACTTTCAATTCGAGTATTAACTCGTTTCATTACTTTAAAATCGAAAGGTTTTTTCTTAAGACTTTCATTGGTTAAACTCCTTTGATAATAACTCCAAAGTCTTTGATCTTCACTTCCTAATCTCCACAAAGCAGTTCCTGCCAAACCGTATTCATCACTAAATCGAATAGTATTAAAATTAGTTGCCGCATCTTCAAAATCCACTTCATGTTTTTTACCATTGCCGTCAGTATAATGAAATGAATTATTATAACTGTTGTTGTCAAATTTTATAAAAGCATTATGCTGTTTAGCTATTGCAATTGCCTGATCATAAGTAATGGTTTCACCTTCTTCTTTTTCCTGCCAATCATAACCATAACCAGCAAAACAAAGAATAATTTTGTCTGATGGGATTTCCTTTGCCGTTTTATCTACAATCCTTTCAATCCATTTTTGGCTGCTCACTTCGCCTGGAATACTGCTTGCATAATGCTCATCGTAAGCCATTAAAAACATATAATCATTATACTTTGACAATTCTTTGATATTAAAATCGTCATCGCCGGCCATTATATCCTGAGAGACCAAATAACCCAGAGGATGCAGTTTTTGATATAATTCTTTCTGAAAGTCTATTATAGGCTGGTCACTGTTTTCTTTAAATTCTTCAAAATCTATATTAATTCCCTGTAATTTGTATTGATCCAAAGCCTTTACAATATCATTAATGAGTCTTTCTTTTTTGGACTTATCATGTAGAATTCGATGAATTAAATCGCCATCAAAATCTCCTTCGCCCAGCGACTCATTGATATTATTGATTAGTGGAACTATTTTTACCTTCGCTTTTTTCATCACCTTGAGCGCTGCGGTATCAATTTCGGTTTTCAGCAAATCAGTTTTTGGATCAATAAAAAACCATTCTGGAACTACCATATTGAGTTTATTGATATTTTTTTTAAGCGAAAATAAACTTTGAGGATCCCAATCAACATAAAAAGCAGCTCGAATTTGAGTTGCTGTTTTAGGAATTTCGTGCTGCTTTTCAAGCTTTTCTATTTTAGATTTTGATCTTAAAAAGTAATCAAAACCTTTAAACTTTTTTAGTTCTTTTACGCTTAATTTTTTTGGCACAATAGGATTTTCCAAGGTTTTCCCTGTGGTTGATTTATTTGCTAAAAGCGGTAGTTCTGGTTTTAAACCTCTTTTTAAAGTGAGATAAAAAATAGGAACCATTAAAACAAGAAGAAACAAAATAAGTCGGCTGGACCATTGAAATGTTTTCCAACGTTTTTTAGTCTCTGTTTGAAATATTTGTTTTTTTTCCTCCATATATTCTTTTTTTGAATGAAATAATTATTTGATACAAAAAATACAAAAGAGTATTTTTCCTACAAATATAGATTCTATTTTGAATATAAAAGTAATATCGGCACATGAAGACGAAATGAAAAACGGAATGATTACAATCTTCACTTAATAATTTTGAAATAAATGTACGAAAGAAAACGTAACAACCAGCAAAACAACAAAACAAAAGAAACTGAAATACAGATAGTTAAACAAAAAAAATAGCATTAAGACATAAAAAAAGCTGCTTTTACAGCAGGCTTTCAACGTATTTTAAAATTTTAATTTATTTCACACGAATACTCCATTCAAAATCCATTTCAGAAACCTGAACACCTTCTTCGTTTGTTCCGATAGACTTCATCCAAAAGGTTTGTCCTTCTCCTGTTTCAATTGTTTTTTTGATGGCATCAGCAATTAAATGTCCGTCATTGCAGACAAATGTAATTCTACCAGTTGCTTTTTTAGTAAAGTTTCCTTTGTTATTGGCCACCAGCATCGATATCTTTTTACCGCTTTTTTGAATTTGAGAAATAACCAAAGCACCAGTTGTTAATTCGGCAGCCATTGCCTGAACGGCAAAATACATAGAATTAAAGGGATTTTGATTAATCCATCTATGTTTGACACTTACGACACATCTGTCTTTATCAATTGCTTTTACACGTACACCACAAAAGTACGCCGATGGTAATTTGAACAATACAAATTTGTTGAGTTTCGATACAGAAATTGCCATTTGATATATTTTTTATGTAAAAATACAAAAAAACTATGCACGCACAATAAATTGACACTACTTTATAAAACCATCAGTAAACACAGTACTTAGCAATGATTTTCAAATATTTACAGTTGCTTTTCGAATTCTAATTTTGTTAAATTTTTGTTAATATTTGGTACTATGTAAAACAAGATACTGTTTTTTGAACATATATTTGCATAAGAAAATACTATATACTTTTAATCATGGAAACAACAACACCACTCATCATGGAAAAGACATCAGAAAAGAATACTTCGGCATTCACACATTTAAGTACATTAAGCCAATATGTAATTCCGTTTGGAAATTATATTTTTCCAATCATCATCTGGTCGAGCTACAAAGACAAATCAGAATTTGTAAACCACCACGGAAAACAGGCTTTAAATTTTCAGTTAAGCTTATTGCTTTACACTTTAATTTTAGCATTAATCGCGGTTCCGGTTTTCTTTACTGTGTTTTTGCAAAACCTGCCAATCGAAGCTGTTTTTAACGATCACGATTTTGAAATCACAAATTTCAATATTGAAGGCAACATTGGACTTTTAAGCGTTGGAATAACAGCTGTTATACTTTTCGGACTTCTAAAATTTGTTGAGTTCTTTTTAGTGATCTATGCTTCTATAAAAGCTTCAAACGGAGAATTATACAAATATCCGCTTACGATTCCTTTTATAAAGTAGTCAGCAAAAAGGTTAAAAGTTATATGTTATACGAACTAATTCTAACAGAATAAATTCGACAACAATCAATCATCAATCAAAATCATCATCAATCAAAAAACGAATTGTTCAATCAAAAAAAAACGAAATGAAATTATGAACATTGAAAACACAAAAGCACAGATGCGCAAAGGTGTTCTTGAGTTTTGCATCTTATCTGTTTTAAAAGAAAAAGACGCATACACATCTGAAATATTAGACACTTTAAAAAATGCGAAATTACTAGTTGTTGAGGGAACTGTTTACCCGCTTTTAACTAGATTGAAAAACGACGGTTTACTTAATTATCGCTGGGAAGAATCAACATCTGGACCACCTCGAAAATATTATGGATTAACCGAAATAGGACAAACATTTTTAAACGAACTTAGCGGAACCTGGACAGAATTATCAGATGCCGTAAAACTAATCACCAATCAAAATCAATAAGTCATGAACAAAACAGTAAATATTAACTTAGGCGGTATGTCTTTTCACATTGATGAAGATGCATATTTAAAATTGTCACGCTATTTTGACGCTATAAAACGATCACTTAACAATTCATCTGGACAAGACGAAATCATAAAAGACATCGAAATGCGTGTTTCTGAACTTTTAACAGAGAAACAAAAAAGCGACAAACATGTTGTTGGACTAAAAGATGTAGATGAAGTGATTGCGGTTATGGGACAACCGGAAGATTACAGACTTGAAGACGAAGAAAACACTAATCAGTCTTTTAAAAACTATAATTCAAGAAGTCACAAAAAATTATACCGTGACAAAGAAAACGGTATGATTGGAGGTGTTGCAACGGGTCTTGCACATTATTTCGGAATAGACGCTGTGTGGATTAAAATCGTATTCTTAATCTTTGTTTTCGCAGGATTTGGAACTGGTATTTTGGCTTACTTCGTGCTTTGGGTGGTAACACCTGAAGCCGTTACAACGTCTGAAAAACTTGAAATGACCGGAGAACCGGTAACTATTTCGAATATCGAAAAAAAAGTACGCGAAGAAATTGATTCATTATCTGAAAAATTCAAAAATGCAGATTATGACAAAATGGGAAACCAAGTAAAGTCGGGAGCTGAGAGAATAAGTAGTTCATTTGGAGACTTTGTCATGACGGTTTTTAAAATCTTTGCTAAATTTTTAGGGGTTGTATTAATCATCGCAGGGATTTCGACTTTAATAATGCTCTTAGTGGGAGTTTTTACTTTAGGAACTAACATTTTTGTTGAATTTCCTTGGCAGAATTTTATTGAAGCAGGAAACTTTACAGAATATCCTCTTTGGTCATTCGGTTTGTTAATGTTTTTTGCGGTTGGGATTCCGTTTTTCTTCTTAACACTTTTAGGATTTAAATTGTTATCTCCAAACTTAAAATCAATTGGAAACATTACAAAATACACACTTTTAGCTATTTGGATTATTGCAATTGCTATTTTAGTAAGTATTGGAATTAAACAGGCAACTGAAATTTCACACGACAATAAAATCATCGAAAAAAGATCTTTCAGCATTAAGCCAACAGATACTTTATATGTAAAATTTAGATACAGTGATTACTACGCAAAAAGCTTAAATCATTACAGAGAATTTGAATTTGTACAGGATTCTGCCAACAATGAATTAATTTATTCTAACGATGTTCGTTTACATGTTTTACATACAGATGAAGCATCACCATTCATTCAGATCGAAAAAAGTGCAAGAGGAAATTCTTTTACAAATGCTAAAAAAAGAGCAGAAAAAATTACTTATAAGTTTCAGATTAATGGAAATCATTTAATTTTGGATAATTATTTTCTGACAGATGTTAAAAATAAATTCAGAGGACAAGAAGTTGACATCTATTTATATCTGCCAGAAGGACAATTACTTAAACCAGACAGTTCTGTTAGAGATTACTTTAATTATGATGACGATTTTTTTAATCTGAATTACAATGGAGATTACAACTATAAAGTTATCGGATCAAAAGTAAAATGTCTAAACTGTCCAACAGATGAGAATGAAAATCATGAAGGAGATTACAATGAAGACTACAACACCGAAGAAAATGTAATTGAAAACGATACTGTAAAAGAAGTTTCTATCAAAATAAACGGAAAAGAAGTTCTAAACGGTAAAAAAACGAAAGGCAAACTAACCACAGATAAAAACGGAGTTATAATTAAAATTAACTAAACCATGATAAAAATAATCATTCATATTACGAAATTTATAATTGCAACGATTACCGCATTATTATTTGCATCGTGTAACTTCAACATGAATTCGATTGAAGGAAGCGGCAATGTAACGACTGAAAAAAGAATTGTTCAGGGAGATTTTAAAAATATCGAAGTAAGCAACGCTATAGATTTAGTAGTTCAGCAATCTGATTCGGTAGAAATTAAAGTAGAAGCCGATGATAATCTTCAAAAAGAAATTATTACAAAAGTAGAAAATGGCACTTTGATTATTAAATGCAAATTCTCTTCTTTCCGCAACATCACAAAGAAAAAGGTAACCGTAAAATTGCCTACTATTGGTAAAATCGAAGCCTCTAGTGCGGCGAGCGTTCAAAGTCAGAATACAATTCATGGAGAAGATATTGAACTAGAAACTTCAAGCGCGGCTTCGATGAATGTAGAAGTGGAATCTGATAATATTTCTTGTCATACAAGTAGTGGAAGTTCAATTAATATTAAAGGTAAAGCTTTAAAAATTAAAACATCAGCGTCTAGTGGTTCTTCTATAGAAGCCGGACAATTATTAGCCAATGATGTGGATGCCGAAGCTTCTAGTGGTTCAGTAGTTAAAGTCCACCCTATTTTAAGCCTAAAAGCTGAAGCAAGCAGCGGTGGAAACATTAATTACAATAATGTGCCTAAAACTATTAACAGAAACTCAAGTTCAGGAGGAAGTGTCAGCGAAGGTTAATACACCGAAAGCGCTAAATATAAAAGAAATCATTCATCTAAAGTGGATGATTTTTTTATATTTGCTAAAATCAAATTAAGAATAATGAGAAAAAATACAGCCCTGCTTTTATTACTTTTAGTGACCACATTCACCTTTGCTCAAAAACGAGAAAAAATAAAGGGATCTAAAATTGTAACTACCTCAATTAAAGATGTTGGAAGTTTTAATGGACTTGAAGCAGATGACAATCTAGAAGTTTATTTAGTAAAAGGAGACAAAAACGAAATTAAAATTGAAGCCGATGACAACTTACACGACATCATCGCTTTTGATTTAAGAGAAAATATATTGAGAATTTATACTTCGAAAGAAAGTACAATTTTCAAAAAACTAGCTGTTCATGTTACTTATACTGGTACATTTAATAAAGTAATTGCAAAAAATGAAGCTAAAATTTACGCTATTCAAGAACTTCAGTTAGATGATATCACATTCAGTAGTTTTGATTTTTCACGATTATATTTAAATGTAAACGCTAAAAAATTCAACTTAATTGGTGATGACAAATCTAAAACGGAATTAAACCTGAAAGCAGATGACGGAAATTTACAATTGAGTAAATATTCATCTATCAAAACACTAGTTTCTGCAATTAAATTCAAATGCGACTTGTACCAAAAAGCAACTGCTGCCATTGAAGGAATTGCTGAAAAAGCGACCATTCGTTTAGATAATAACTCAATTTTTACAGGAGTAAAATTTACATTGAAAGATGCCAATATTACAGCTGAAAACAATGCTGTGGGAAGTATTTTAGCCGATACAACAGTTTCAATAGCAGTGGGAGATAAAGCAGAACTTTCGTTATACGGAAATGCGGCAATTCAATTAACTCGCTTTTCTGAAGAGGCTAAGTTGTTTAAGAAGATTAAATAAGTCACGGTTTTCAGTATTCAGTATTCAGTCGCAGTCTGAAAATATTATAAAAAAAGTCCCAATCTTAATCTGATTGGGACTTTTTGTATGTAGTCTGAAAACTGTCACTGTGACTTTAATACTGCGACTGAAAACTAAAAACTGCGACTAAAAAAAATTACTCTTTAGAAGCTAAATATCTTTCAGCATCCAAAGCGGCCATACATCCTGTACCTGCAGCAGTAATCGCCTGACGGTATACATTATCAGCTGCATCTCCTGCTACGAAAACACCTTCAACATTTGTTTTAGAGGTTCCTGGAATATTAACGATATAACCTGTTTCGTCTAAAGTAATATAATCTTTAAAGATATCAGTGTTTGGTTTGTGTCCAATTGCTACGAAGAAACCTGTTGCAGGAATTTCGACAACTTCTCCTGTAGTTTTATTTAAAGCTTTAATGGCGTGTACTACGTTGTTGTCTCCAAGAACTTCAACAGTATCGTGATTCATTAAAATTTCGATGTTTTCTGTTTTGCGAACGCGTTCTTCCATAATTTTAGAAGCTCTGAATTTCTCGCTTCTTACTAACATCGTTACTTTTTTACAAAGTTTAGATAAGTAATGTGCTTCTTCACAAGCAGAATCTCCAGCTCCAACGATTACAACATCTTGGTTTCTGTAGAAGAATCCATCACACACAGCGCACGCAGAAACTCCACCTCCCATATTTAAATAATGTTGTTCTGATGGTAATCCTAAATATTTTGCAGATGCTCCTGTAGAAATAATAACTGTTTCACAGTGCAATTCGATTGAATCGTTAATCCAAACTTTATGAATATCTCCAGAGAAATCAACCTTTGTAGCCCATCCATCACGAATATCAGCACCAAAACGTTTTGCTTGTTCTTGTAATTGAACCATCATTTCTGGTCCTGTAACACCATCAACGTATCCTGGAAAATTTTCTACTTCATTAGTGGTAGTTAACTGACCTCCCGGCTGCATTCCTTGATATAAAACCGGATTCATATTTGCTCTGGCCGCATAAATAGCTGCAGTATAACCCGCAGGTCCAGAACCGATAATAAGGCATTTAATTTTTTCGATTGTATCTGACATAATGTGTATTGTTTTTAAGAGATGCAAATGTAAACTTTATTATAAAAAATAACGCCGAAAATAAATCCTAAATAACTATCTCAAAATAAGTTTTATTTATTTTCATTTTTTCCTTTTGTAAACGAAATTTATTTATATCTTTGCATCCGCTTTCGGGCAGTACAACAAAACATCTTCGGGGTGTAGCGTAGCCCGGTTATCGCGCCTGCTTTGGGAGCAGGAGGCCGCAGGTTCGAATCCTGCCACCCCGACTTCACGGGACAAAGTAGAAAAATCTACTTTTGTCCCGTTTTTTTTTGCATATAACTTTTTGTTTATCAAGTTGATATGTTGTATAAAATCGTTGCGCCGAGCGGTTCGAACTTGGCTTTCTGAAAAAATGATTTTTTCAGGGTAAATTGAACCAATATCTTTCGATATCTCTGCAAGTTCTCCCTTCACGACATTTTTCTTTATCTCAATTATTTTGTTAATCCCTTGTTTTACAAGATCTTGAATTTTGTCTGAATCATAATTAACTCTATTGAGCTTTGCTTCCAGAGCAGAAATTTTTGAACTATAGGCTGATTTCATTTCCCTATAGTCTTCGGCTTCAATCTGACGAGTAGCAAGTAGGTCTCGCGTGTGAGATAATCGATCTTCATAATCTTTAATTTCTGCCAAAATCTCCTTTTTTTCTGATTGTACTTCTAGTGTTCCACCTAGATAGTCTTTCGAAATGGTTTCTTCATAAAAAGATACATTTTGGATTTTAGGAAGAAATTCAATCAAGTCTTCTACAATAGCAGCGTTGACCTTTTCAGCATTCACTCGATGCTTACATCCTCCGATACAATGGTAATATGCATAGTAACGGCTTCTACCTTTTGATTTACTTCCAGTCAATAGCTTACTGCATTCAGGGCAAACCAAATATCCTCTAACCGGAAACTCGTCAATGGTTTTTTTCTTGGGGCGATAGTTTCGTCCGCGTCCATCTAATACGTCCTGTACTTCATAGTAGAGCGATTCAGATATGATCCCCTTGTGTTGCCCATCAACGAAACGGCTTTCTTCGTCTTTGAACTGGGGAATGAATATTTTCCCGCAATACAACGGATTTCGTATAACCTGCCAAAAAGCATTCTTGCTACATTTCAATCCTTTTTCTTTCGCTTGCTTAAAAACCTGCTCGGTATTGAATATACCTTTCGCTATTTCTTTAAATGCATACCTTAAAACGGATGCGTCAGGCTCTTTCGGTGCAATAAATTTCTTTCCGTTTTCGGAAGTTTTATTTTCATATGCTACAGGGGCTAACCCCATATAGCGGCCCTCTTTCTTCGCTCGCCGCATTCCGTAAAAAACATTCAATGCACGACGGTCATTTTCAACTTCTGGAGCCGCAAGATAAAATGCCAGCATCATTTTATTTTCAGGGATAGACAAATCAAGTGGTTGCTCTATCGCCTGTGGCTCTACGCCTAACCCGCGAAGAATGTTAATCATTTGATAGGCATCACCAGCATTTCTGCTGAAACGATCCCACTTCGTAAAAAGGATAAGATTCACATTATTCTTTTTCTTTTTCAACGTTGTGATAAGGTTTTTCCATTGCGGTCTGTTGAACGTTTTTGCTGAGTGATCTTCATAAATAACATCCCTTATCTCAATTGACTGATTAAGACAATATTTACGTAGCATCTCTTCCTGATTTCTTTGGGAATAACCTTTATCAGCCTGTTCGTCTGTACTAACTCGTATGTATATGTCTGCTATATAACCCATCGCTTTTAAAATAAAATTGCACAAAATATGACCCAATAGTTGTCCGATAAAAAACCGTGTTGCAAAGCATTGAACAGTATCTTTTGTATTAATGGCACTGTTTGGCTTTCATTGGCACTAATTTACTAAAATAATAGCACCTAATCCCTTATTTTTCAGGAATTTTGGTATAAAATAGTCGTTTTATTTAAAAATGATTTTCAGGATTGTCAGCGATGAATCTCCTACAATCGTGTACGGAATAAGCCAAAAAAAATGCCCAACTTGGGCATTTTTGATAGGTTTTTTTTCCTAAAGTAATCTTTATACTTGGGATAATCAGCTATAACTATAACCTAGTTTCACAGCGGTGCAAAATTTGGATTTTGAAAACGATATCCCATCGAATAGTAACTTTTCTGGAAAGATCAGGTTTAAAAATCCCCTGAAGTCTTCACTGCTGCTTTGTTGCAAAACCTTATCGAGCTTGAGAAATTCTGCAACATCATTTTTCAACAGCTCTTCTATATCCGGTATTCGACCGCAAACTTCCTGAAACTTTTTATTTAGCTTATCAATTGACGTACTGTATTGGTTCTTTATCTCATGATATTCCGAAGCATCAATCTTGTCAGTGGCCAACAAGTCCCTAATATGCGATATCCTGTTTTCTAAATCCTTCAGTTGTACAGAAGTCTGGTTTTTTGACGTTTGAATGTCCTTGGTCAATTCTAAATAGCTCTCTTTTAAAACATCTTTATAGACCTCTATCACTTCCTTTAATGGAATATAGCGTCTTAGCTCATTTTTAAATAATTCAGTTAACTCTTCCGCACCGATTCGCAAAGAACATCCTTTATAGCAATGATAATAATTGTAATATTTGTTTCTGCCTTTGGAACGGCTCGCTGTTAATAATTTTCCACATTCTGGACAGATCAGAAATCCTCGTAGAGGGAACTCGTTACGAGTTTCAATCTTTAAGCGGTATTTTCTGCCTCTTCCATCCAGAGTGTCCTGCACCTGTTCAAATAGCTCTTCGCTTAATATCGCTTCATGTTGACCTTCCACAAAATATCCCTCTTCATCTTTGAACGGAGGTATAAATATTTTGCCACAATAAAGTGGATTTCTTATTAATTGCCAAAATGCGTTCTTGCTGCATTTCAAACCTTTTTCCCTCGATTTCTTCCAAATTTGCTCAGTGTTGTATATTCCTTTAGCTAATTGCTCAAACGACCACCGCAAGTTGGAAGCATCTGGTTCCTTTGGCGTAATGTATTTATTTCCGCCCTCATCAATCTTGTTCTTATAACCAACCGGAGCCAACCCCATATACCTTCCTTCTTTCTTCGCACGGCGCATACCATAAAATACGTTTAATGCCCGCCTGTCATTCTCTACTTCTGGAGCTGCAAGATAAAATGCCAGCATCATTTTGTTTTCTGGTATGGATAGATCCAATGGTTGCTCTATGGCCTGTGGCTCTGCATTGAGGTCTCTGAGTTGGTTTATCATTTGATAAGCATCACCGGCATTGCGGCTAAAACGGTCCCATTTGGTGAAGAGAACAAGATCAACGCTGTTTTTTTTCTTTTTGAGGTTCGTGATTAACTTCTTCCATTCTGGCCTATTGAAGGTCTTAGCGGAATGATCTTCGTATATAACATTACGTATAGTTATAGAATAGCTTTCACAGTATTTTCGCAACATTTCTTCCTGGTTACGTTGCGAGTAACCTTTATCGGCTTGCTCATCCGTACTTACACGCACATATAGATCTGCAATGGGGTCTCTTCCTGCTTTCATTTTTCCAGATATTTTTTTACAGTGATGCGTGCAAGCTTCTTTAAGAAGTCCAGCATTTTGGAGGCATCTTCGTTTGACATTCCAGTTTCATCACCTTTCATAATCTTTCTCAATTTCTCTGCTGTCATTCTAGTTTTCTGCAAATTTTCTTTCATATCAAATCCATTTAGAAATATGGATTTTGAAATTATCAATGTTAGCAAGCTAAAGGCTCAATGATGTTCTGTTTGTCGCCTATAGGCGGCATTTGACTAAATACAACGTCAAATTCTTTGTTCAACAAAATGGGTTGCTTAAAAGTAATATTAAGAAGTATTTTAAAATTCAGCCTCGAAGGCTGCATGCTTTCTAACCACATCAGGCCATTTCCCAATGCCATTTTCACCGCCTTCCACATAAGTTTTTATCCAAGAACCGGTATGCTGTTTTTGTCCCATTTCAAGAGCAAAGGTATTTCAGTGTTCTTAACGCACCGGCAAGGTCATGCCCTCCGGGTTTGCAAAATAATCTCCACCCAGGGGTAGTATTTTTTTGACAAAAACTTGCCGCTGCTAAACACTAACCTTTTATGCTCGTGAAACGATACAAAGCATACTCCGGCTCTTTACACGAATAAAAAAAAATGTCAGAATTGAAAATCATCAGCATTGGAAATGGAAAAAGTGAAACGAAAACAAGCACCTCCTCTCATTGCCGAATAAATCAAATCAAAAAAAATCAAACAGGAATTTAACAACGTAAAAAGTAGAAATCATGAACATCACAGGAAGACTGACAAGGGATGCGGAAGTACGCACAACGTCACAGGACAAACAAGTAGTAAACTTTTCAGTAGCGACAAACGACAGCTACCGTAACAAGCAGGGCGAACGCATAGAGCAAACGACCTATTTCGACTGCTCCTATTGGATAACCCCCAACGTAGCCAAGCTACTCACCAAAGGAGCATTGGTAGAACTATCGGGCAGGGTAAGCACAAGGGCGTGGACAGGCAATGACGGAGAAGCAAGAGCAGGTCTGAATTTCCACACCTCACAAATCAAACTGCACGGAGGTAGCAGGAAAGCAGAAACGTTACAGCCTACTGCACAAACCGAAAACAACAAGGTTACAGCACAAGGAACAGAGGATGACCTCCCATTTTAACAACGATTATTCAATCATTTTTTAACATCAAAATTTTAGCATTATGGCACATAATATCAATTTCAACGAGAGAACAGGACGTTATTCATTCTTTAGCGTACAACAAAAAGCGTGGCACGGTTTGGGGCAAATCGTGGAGCAATACCCAACAAGCAAGGAAGCTATCAAACACGCAGGGTTAGATTACGAAGTCGTAAAAGCCCCTTTATTTACCAAAGGTTCGGGCATTATCGAAACGACAAGCGGTATAGAGATAGGCAGTAGCGAATTGGTAGTGCCTAACTATTTCGCCAACATCCGCACCGATAACAATGCAGTATTGGGCGTGGTGGGCAAAGATTACCATATCGTACAAAACCGTGAAGCCTTTAATTTCTTTGATGCTATTGTAGGCGGTGGCGAGGGTATTTTATACGAAACTGCAGGGGCGTTAGGAAACGGAGAACGCATTTTTATCACAGCCAAACTGCCCGACTATATCCGTGTAGGCAATGGCGATGATGTAACGGAAAAGTACATTTTCCTTACCACTTCGCACGATGGTAGCGGAAGTATCACAGCCGCATTTACTCCTATCAGAATTGTCTGCCAAAACACGCTGAATGCCTCGTTACGCAGTATGACCAATGTAGTAAGGATAAAACATACTTCGGGAGCAAAACAGCGTATCGAGAATGCCCACAAGATTATGGGACTTGCCAACACTTTGAGCAACCAATTAGAGGGCATATTTAACGAGTGGGCAAAAGTAAAGGTATCAGACCGAGAAGTAAGAAAGCTAATCCAATTGGCACTTTGCCCGAACAAAGAAACGCTTGACCTTATCAAAAAAGGTGCGGAAGATGAAATTTCAACCGTGTTCAAAAACACCGTTGAGGATGCTTTTGCTTATGCGATGATAAGCGATACACAGCAAATGGACACGACCAAAGGCACGTTGTTCGGAGCATACAATGCTGTTACAGGCTACTATCAGAACGTAAGGAGTTACAAGAACGATGAAGCCAAGTTACAGAGCATTGTATTGGGTGGTACTGCCCAACTCAAATCACAGAAAGCATTTGAATTGTGTAGTGGTTTTGCCTTAGATGGTGCGGAAATCCTAAACCTTAATTAAATAACAACAGGCTACCGCCTTAATCGGTGGTAGCCTATCAAAAATATTCATTATGGCAAATTGGTGCAGTAATACGGTTGTATTCGAGGGAACTCCCGAAGCAATCACAGCGATACAGGAACTTTTTCAATCAATGAAAGAAAAGGAAGAAAAAACCGAACAAGGGCAACTTCCCGAATTTATGGAAGATACCAACGGTGGGTATTTCTTCAATATCTATTGGCACGAGGACGATGAAGGACAATTTCAATATGAAACAAAGTGGTCGCCAAATATTGAAGTGTTGCAGGGAATAGCAAGCCTCTATAAGATGAATTTCGTACAGGACTATGAGGAAATGGGAAACCTTGTTTATGGCAGAGCAACTTATCGGGACGGCAAACTCAGCGATATATTTTTGGGCGATGATGATTTTGAAGCCTACGAACAGGATGAAGAAACAGACCTCTACCTTTTTGAGGGAGAAGAGTACGAAAGCGATTACGAGATATTGGAAACTCTTTTGGAACGCAAAATTGTAACACTATGAAAGTAACAGATTTGAACGGTTACGAAATTGAAGTAACCGACCTAAAAGAAGCTATCCGTATTGCCAAGCGAAATACAGGATATAGCCACGAGGATAAAAGTTTCTCGGAGTTCGACAAAAGGCAAAAAAACTATTGGACGGATATGTTTGAGAAACTGACAACAATCAAAAAACGATTAGACGAAACTTTAAAATTTTAGAATAATGAACACAAATTTTTTCAATCAGATACAGCAGTTGGACTTTACAGGAGTTTTACAACTGAACATTTCAAAAGGAATAGAAAGCAACTTAATTGTAACAGTATTGCTCAACAACGAACAATGCGGAGATAGTGCCAAAAACGGTATTCCCCCATTGACCTTTAACGCCACGCCCCAAGAGTTTGACGAGGGATTTTTTGAACAGATTACCACACCTATACAAAAGGTATCGGGCTTAATGGTGGATATGGAAAAATTCTTAAAGCAATTGGAAGAAGTTAAAAAGCATTCCGCAATAGAAAAGGAAAAAGCCGAGAAAGCCAAAAAGGAGAAAGAAGCCAAAGACAAGAAGTTTAAAGATGCTATGGCAAAGGCTGACGAGTTGGAGAAAGAGGGCAAATTCCGTGAAGCGTGGATAAAAGTACCCGATATAACGGAGTTCCCCGAAAAAGCGGACGAGATACGCAAACGTAAAACATCATTGTCCGACAAGTTTGCCACACCAAGCCTTTTCGGAGCAATGGAAGAAGCAAAACCCGAACCGCAAAAAGAGGAAGAAGTTACTGCCGATTATCCTATTGATGAAGCGGACGAGGAGGAATAAAAGTGTTAATCCAAAAATCGAAATTTATGTTATTAGCAACGCAATTAGAACGAGTTTTCATACTCAAAGACAAAGGACAGGACATCAGACTGACTGACCCCGAACCACGTTGGAGCGTGGAAGCCGTAATGAATTTTTACGCCAATATGTACCCGATTTTGACAACGGCAAAAGCATCTGCACCACAGATAAAAGACGATGCAGTCGAGTACAAATTTGAGAGCGTAATGGGAACGAAAGGTTGAACCAAAATTCTAAAACAATGACTTATGCAACGCAACATCATATCGGGAACAATCAGCATACCCGAACAGAAACGACAACAGCAGTTACACCGACAGTTGGGCGAGTTCGCAAATTGGCTACAAAGACCAAAGGACGCAAACCAAGTGCAGAAAGACAAGCAGAAATCCGTACCGATAGCAATGCTACCAATGGTATTCTAAAGTGTACGTTTCTGCCTAAACTGAAAACAGTACAATCCGTACAGGCTTGTCAGAAAACGGAGAGGGATTTTTACAAGTCCCTTTCCCGACTTGCTGAACATTACAGCATTGAGCCAATGCAGACCAAAGATTTTGATTTTCCATACAATATAACATTGTCTATGTGGGATATGGAAACCAAAGTAAAACGTACCAACATAAATTGGGATAGTTTCAAATTGGTACAGGATAGTAAGAAAACCTTTTTTGTGAGCGAGGAAAGGTATAATGTAGGTACAACCTTGTATTATATTCCTATTGCACCACTCTTTAAAATGCTCAAAGACCCGAAGCGTAAAAAGACCGCACAGCTACTTATATCGGTATGCAGTTATCTGTACCATATTGCCGATGTGCCGTATTACAGACAGGAAGACAGCTATTTGTATTGGTTGTATGAAACGCATAAAGATTGGGTAGAACAGGACGAGGAAACGGACGAAAGCGAAACGTATAAAAGTGAGTTGAGAAATGCCGAATATATTGGCGACAATATAGAACAAAAGCTATTTAACCGCAACAATTTAACGGTATTTGAACAGCGTTTGAGCCGATTTAAAAGCGTTGATACATTCGACAGGGAATGTTGGCAGATAGCTTGTAATGCTTTTGCCCTTTATACGGAATATCCGAACGCAACCATTTTCAGAAACGCACCATTGTCCGAACAAGACCCCTATAATGATGATTATGAAAACGAAACAATCGGAATGGAAAAGTACATTTCATTTATCGCAGATACCAAAGGATGGCTATATGAAAGCCTTTCCGATAGCATCAACAATGAGTTCAACGAATACGGAAAAATGGAAGAACCGACTATTTGCAAAGTATTTGACAGCAGTAAAATAACACAAGGCAACCTTGATTTTGAAAATCGCCTGTTTGAATTGTTGGACTACTTTTCTTACTTATTGTATAACTATAAAACAACAGAAAAATGAACACCGTAAACGACTTAACCCAAGATTTTGGCACATTATATTATCCAAAATCCGCTTTGGTTTTCTATGAAACCAAAGGAACAGAAAACGATATGTACGTGGAGCATTTCGATATGGATAGCAACGGAACGCCAATCAATGCCCACCCATTGACAGTAAAAGAAGCCAACGTATTGGCAAAGGCTTTACAGACTGATGAAGAAAAGAATACAGCCTTTTTAAAGCCAAAGGGAATATTGCCTACAAACATTCTGCATATCAATCCGAGTGCTGAAAAAGGTACTGTATTATGGTACACCAAATCACAGCAAAGGCAACTGTATTTTGTAGATAGTTTGGGCATACTCAACGGAATGGCACACGTACCGCCAATGCTTTGGTTAGCGAGCAAAAGCAGTCTTACTTTATTTGCTTTGGCAAGCGACAGAAGACCGACAGAAAAAACGCCATTGCATTACGCACCTTTCTTCAATATCTACGAAAAGGGCAATGTATGTATGGGTACTGTTAGTATTGACATTAAAAATTCGGCTTCGGTTGAGGAATTTATGCAGGCGTGGGAACATTATTTTTTCAATTCCTATTTCAGCCATTCATTATGTGAAAACTTGACGAAAAAAAACATTGTAAACCTTTGGAAAGACCTTATAGGCACAGATAAACCCTTTCCGAAAGAAGCATTAAAAAAGAATAACAAAACCCTTAAAAATCTATTGTGATGAATACAGCAAAAACAGCAATCCATTTTACCGATAATTATCTGCTCAATCCGACCAATCCGATTTCGGTAAACCTTATCGGAGCAGGTGGCACAGGCTCAAAAGTATTGACCGCTTTAATGGAAATAAACGAGAGCTTGATAGCATTAGGACACGCAGGGTTGCAAGTCCGACTTTGGGACGATGATGTTATCACGAATGCCAATTTAGGCAGACAGCGATTTTTTGAATGTGAAACAGGATTGTACAAATCTGTTGCTTTGATAAACCGTATCAATCGTTGTATTGGTACAAATTGGAAAGCCGAAACGGTAAAATTTGAAAAGGACAAGTTTAGGAGAATGCCCGAAAAAGCAAGGGCAATCATTACCATTACTTGTGTGGACAATGTACAGGCGAGGTTTGGCGTTGCTGAAATTCTTAAAGAAATAAGCTACCGCAGACATTACCAAGATGAACCGAAATATTGGTTGGATTTTGGCAACAGCCAAGATACAGGACAAGTGCTACTATCGACTATCGGAGAGATAAAGCAACCCAATTCGGAGAAATACCAAACGGTGGCAAGCCTGCCATTTGTTACCGATGAATTTGGCGAATTGCTGAAACAATCCGAACAAGAAGACAACACGCCAAGTTGCTCACTTGCTGAAGCGTTAGAACACCAGGACTTGTTTATCAATTCCTCATTAACCCAAATGGGTTGCTCCCTATTGTGGAACTTGTTTCGCAGGGGAATGACCGAATACAAAGGATTTTTTCACAATCTGAAAGATTTTCGTACCCACCCGATAAAAGTTGCCTGACCCGAAAAGTCGGGCGGCAAAAAGACAGATCCTCCCGATGGTCGGGACAGTCTTTTTGCATTGAATAGGTGCAACCCCTTTGTTAAAATGCACCGCTCCGCACATTCCCTTTCCTTACATTTTACCAAACAGGTTGCGACATTATTTGTGGGATATTCAGTATCCCAAAGATTGGTTTTGGTAAAAATGACTTCTTTTCTTTTCACATAAGCGACCAAAGAAAAGAAGCAAAAGAACGTCGCTTTATTAGAACAGATATTTTTACGCTGTTAGGATTGGACGGTTACTTATTGCTGAAATATTCCTGTGCAATTTCCGCTACTCCTAAACTAAAATATCTTCCGCCATTGATAACAGTTTCAATAGCTTTTCTAAAATCGTCCGCATCGCTACCAATGAGCAGACAACCGTCAAAACTAATTTCCAAAAGAGGTTTTACGGCTTTTTCTGCATCAATATCACTGTGAGCAATCAATTTTATGGTTGGATATTGTGTTCTCAATTCTTGAAGCTGTGCCAGCACATTCTTGTCGTAAAAATCAAGGTCAATAATACAAACTTTGGGAAGTTCTTTTAATGCAGATAATTGAGATAGTCCGTCTTTAGTGTTTTCCGAACGAAATAATATATCAATTCCAAAATTAAGGAGGTCATTGCTAATTAAGTCAATTATCGGGCTTTTATCGTTGATAAATGCAATGTTGATTTCTTGAAGAGATTTTACAGTGTTCATAATACCAGTTTTAATAGTAGTGAAGCCCTGCACAAAAAAAAGACGCAGGCAACTACACTCATCGATACTACGGCACTGGTACGCCTAACCCCGAATAAGCGAGCGCCCACGCCATAACGTGAGCGTTCTTACTTATTGCCTCGGGGTTACAAAAATTACCAGTTTTTAGTACCAAGACCTAAAGCAAAAACACTTTAAGTATTTTCTATATTTTACATAGCAAATATACTAAACCCATTTCGATAGAACCATACTCACACAAAATTTATTACAGCCAATGTTTGTTATTGGATATATAATTCTGCTCCAGTATTGTCAGAATATCCGTTTCCTTGTAAATAATCTTACCTCCAATCTGTATATATGGTAGGATATTATCATCACGGTATTGCTGTAAAGTGCGTTTGCTGATATGTAACAGTTTGCACATATCCTCACCGGATAGGTATATTTCTCCGTTCATTACAGGACGGTAATTTTTCAATATACTTTCGATACGGCTTCTCAACTGCTTTATCATCTCCTGATGGGCGATGATTTCTTCGGCTTCATTCGTCAGTAAATCCATTGTCTTTGGTATTGTACGGCAGTCCGGCTTCGAGTAAAGCCTGTACGTCCGAGCGTTTGTAATAATTCTTACGGTTCAGTTTGGAATAAGGTAATAACCCTTTGTCCTTATACGTCTGCAAAGTCCGCTTGGTAATGTTCATCATCAAACAGACTTCCTGGTTATCGAGCCATTTTTCTTCTTTGAAAATCGGTGTATATCTCCGTATGGCATTTTCGGTCAGTTCCAAAAGTGCTTTCAGTTCATTTGTCATTCCGTCCAATGCGGATTTTTGTATTGCGATAACTTCCATTTTTTGCTCTATTTTTCTGTGGAAGTCGAAGATATTAAGGGTTGTTACGGGGGTGGGAAATGTTGTAGGGTTTGGCGTTGAAAGGCAGTGTTTGACGTTTGAATAATAATTCCGAAGTAATTTATTTTGTAAATTTGAAAAAATTAAATCCTCCTGATGGATATAAAATACTCATTGCTATACTTATAATTCGGTGGTCATTGTAGCGAACGACACCAAAGAAACCGATGAAATACAAAAAAATAAAGCCTTACAAAGAATTAGAACCCTTTATTCATTTCTATTGGGAACTGAAAGGAAACGAGCTTGAAAGACAACGGGAACGGGTTTTTCCAGATGGCTGTGCTGGGATAGTAATGAATTTGGGAAATGCTTGTTTGACAGACAACGGGGCGGTTTCTATGGAGTTTGGAAAAACCTATGTAGTTGGTGCAATGAATTCATTCAAAGACAGTTTTATTGACAACGATACACATTTGTTAGGTGTGTGCCTAAAACCTGCAACTTTTGCAAATTTCTATAGTTATGCTTCGCAAAATGAGCTTACCAACGACACCATTGAATTTGAAAAGTCCAATTCCTTTAATGTTGATAAAACATTAGTCAACCCGTTCAATTATTTTGACTGTTTCTTTTCAGAAAGAATAAAAAGCAAAAACAATCAGTTACAATCAGTTGTCAATGATATACATTCAACAAACGGACAAATTAGCATTTTTGAACTATCAAAAAGAAACTTCACCACTGTAAGACAACTGGAACGAAATTTTAAAAAGTACATTGGATTATCACCAAAAGAATATTCAAATATTATTCGCTTTCAGAATGCTTTGAGTATAATCAAAAATTCAAATCAAAACCGAAGTTTATTAGATATTGCATTTGAATGTGGCTATTATGACCACTCGCATCTTAGCAGTGAAATCAAGCGAAACACTGGACTTTCGCCTTCACTACTTTAATTTTGTCGCATTTTTACAAAGTGTAATGACTTGTCTAAAAGTAAATTTGTAGAACATTAAAAATTTAAAACAGATGCGAAAAATATCACTTTTCATTGCAATGAGTTTAGACGGGTACATTGCAAAACCAAATGATGACCTAAGTTTCTTGAAACTTGTAGAAAAAGCAGGAGAAGATTACGGCTATGCAGAATTTACCTCCAAAATTGACACCATAATTATTGGTAGAAAAACCTATGACTATGTACTTAATGAAATCGGTGCATCTCATTACGACAATGGGCAACGAGATATTTATGTCATAACAAGAACTGAAAGACCGCAAGTAGGCAGAACGACTTTCTATACAGGAAACATAACCGAATTAATCAAACAATTAAAGTCTGAAAACGGTAAGAATATCTATTGTGATGGTGGTGCTGAAGTAATAAATGAACTATTGAAGAATAACTTATTAGACGAGTTTATAATTTCGGTTATCCCGGTTTTTTTAGGTAACGGAACAAGGCTTTTTAAAGACGGAAGACCCGAGCAAATACTTGAATTTATAACAGTAAAAACATTTGAAACTGGACTGGCACAACTACATTACAAACGGAAATATTAAACAAACAAACCGCCAACAAGTGTTTGCATTAGCCGTATAAGAAAAAATCGGATAACCTTTTGGGCTATCCGATTTGCTTTTAAAATGTACGCTATAATAATTATCTGCGTTGGGCAGGTTGTTCAGTTGTTACTTCCGACTGCTGTTTTTCCTTTTTCTCACGAGAGTAAACCCAGAGCGATAATAGCCCGAATATAATCAGGGCGTAAGCTACCCATTTACCAACCTTTTCAATTAATTTAATGAAAACCGAGCTTTCATAAGATGAGAACCCCTCTGCTCCCATAGGGCTGCGCCTGTAAAACTTTCTCCGGTTAATCCAATAACGAAGTACCAAGCCTGCAACCAAAAATATTATCCCTATAACCAATGATGCAACCATAACAATAAGCTATTATATTCTACTCTTTGAATTTACGAAAAATATTTGTTCCTCTATTCAATTTCAAACTCTTTTGGGTACTGAACTATACCACTTATATTTTTTAAAGCATTTTCATTTAGCTCTATTGCCATACAGTTGGCATCAGGAACATCAAAAGGCAACTTAATTCCAAATTCTTTTGTCAGTTTATAACCGAATTTTGGGTAATAATTTTCGTGTCCTAATAATATCACAGAACCAAAGCCTAATTCTTTTGCTTTGGAGTGTGCAGCTTCAATCAGTTTTGCACCGATACCGTTGCCTTGAAATTCCGGTAACACAGCAACCGGAGCCATAGCAAGTGAGGTATTTATGTTCCTATCTGCATCTACGATATTTATTTTGGTAAGCAATATATAACCGACAATCTGATTGTTCACTTCTGCAATGAGTGACAATTCGGGAATAAAAGCATCGGAACTCCTTAACCGTTCAACTAAGTACTGCTCTTTATGGTCGCTGAATTGCTCGTTCTCAAAAGCATTCTTTATCAGTTCAAAAACTATTTTGAAATCTTCTTTTTCTTCTTTTCTTATCTTCGCTTTCATAATTGTAAAGTTATAAAAAAACCTGCCCGATTGGCAGGTTTTAACTCCTTAATCGCTACTGTTAAACTGAAAACTTATCTGCTTTTCGTTCCCGAAGCTGTCCGAAATCCAAACCTCAAAAGATTGTGATACGGCAGATGTTGAAGTGTAATACAATCTGAATTGTTCAGTTGGTAACGAATACAAATCGTTCGGCAGGTACGGTGGCTCATCATAGTATTGCAACGTTCCCTGTCCGTCAAACTGAAAGTAGCGGAGGAAATACTGCGTGTTGCTGTAATTCCCTTTACGCTGTATGGTTATGCGTATTTCTACTGTTTGCCCATTGGCAACATCTTTAGGCACTGGCATCACGTTTACCTCAAAGGGAAAATCGTTCTGTATTTCGAGTTCGTCGTCTTTGCTACAAGATACCAAAGAAACCGAAGCCGTGAGGATTGCCAGCATTACATATATAGGCAGTAATCCTATTCTGAATTTATTGAATATTGCTATCATCGTTTTTTACGTTTTAAAAGTTAAACCTTAATCCCACGCCTGCGGACGGTCGGAACTGTTGTAAATCTGTACCCCAAATCACTTTTGTACGTCCTTGCAGGACAAGTACAAAACGGTCGGACAGATACGTTTCAAAAGTGAGGCGACCGCCCGCTCCGTAGATAAAATTATCATCGCTCAAAATCTTTGCTCCGTCATACAACATCGTTTCGCCCCGGTTGATGCTTTCGTAACCGACTACGCCTGTTATTCCGAAGTTCACCGTAATGTTCTTACGGGCATCGCCCAGCAGGAAGAAGCTGTAACCGCCCTCGGCAGTATAAGTTTCCTGCGGTATGCGAAGGGCTTTATAATCGTGGTACTGATGTGTGTATTCCAACGCCCAAAGCTGGTAGTTGCCATTTTTGCCGTTTACGGTCATTGCGGCACTGATATAATAATCATTGCCAATCTTGTCATCGGATAATACACCTATACTTATTTCCAATCCTTTCTGTTTTGGAAGCATTCTTTGTGCCTGTGTAACCGTGATGGCCATCAAGATGAGCATCACGGTATAGATATACTTTTTCATATAATTACTTTAAAAGGGTTATTAAAATTTCAGGTGCATATCGTCAATCAAACGAGCCTTGATTAAGTCTAAATTTTCGATTTGCAGGGTTTGATGCCTGCCACCATTTTTCTCGAAAATCTCAATCAGCAGTATCTTATCATCGGCAATGGTAAACTGGTCTAACAGGAACACGTTTTGTTCGGTCGATTTACCGCCAATCTCGTCCAATGGCTTGTAAGTGCGTAATGGTATCATCGGGCGTTCCTGCACTACGGTACGTTTTGCCACCTTTTTATCTACCACCTTGAAATTGATAAAATCAATCTGAAAAGGTACATTGGTTTTATTTCTCAATTCTGTATGGAAATAGTATTTGCCGTTGTGTATATAAATTCCTTTCAGAATAAATTGTATTCCGAAACTCTTTGCCCCGATATGCTTTACAACACGCTTGTCTTTCTTGTAAATGGTTTCCAACAGCAAGCCTGCCAAAGACGGAGAATTGTTGCCCAATTCCTCGAAAAGCACATCGTTTCCGTTGGCTTTATCTACTGCCTTTTGCATCGTCAGCAGGTCATAGCTCAACGCATCGGGATACCCGCTGTAATACACGTTGAAGCTGTAAAAACGTCCGTCATTCGTAATGACTGAAAAATTGGTTTCAGGTTCAAAATCCCTTACTGTTGCTTTTACACGCAACACGTTTTCCGCATCTTCCGCTTTCCCTGCAATCAGGTATTCGCTTCCCAAATCCACGTAACGGATAGCGGTTGGAAAAATCAAATGTGAAGTCTTATCATAGGTGACTTCCATTTTATACGGTTCTATCTTGCCCAATGCAAGTGGTGTTTTGATACTGATGCTATCCTGTGCAAAAGAGGTTACGGCAAAGCCGAGTATCAGGGCAATTGCCCAAAAGGTTTTAAAATGATTTTTCATTGTTTTATTTATTTGAGTTCAACATTATTTTTTAGACACAAGAAAGACCTGATGTCCCGCTTTCAGCGTAACCTTTGGGGTTCTTACCTTTTTAGCGAAATAGCCCGAAATTCCCTGTACCACTCCTTTGCTTAAATCCGCGGCAACCTGTTGCCCGGCATTCTGTGTGAGCATTACGCTCGTTCCACCTGTCTGGCTCATATTGCCTGCCATTTCGGTAAGAGCATTCATTTCGGGAGAATACGGAACGTACAAGCCTTGCTGCCCGTCCAAATCGTAAATGGTAATATCTACCGGGATGATACTGCCCTCCAGTTCTATCGAGGTAATCTTTAATTGTAACCTGCCATTCTGAAATTTGGCATTAGCAGTTACAACCGTTCCTTTTGGAATGGTACGCTGTGGCGTTTGGGCAGGTTCTAACAATCGCAAACGCACACCCGTTTCGCCAATAACCGTTTGGGCATCGTGTACGCAGGCTTTAATACTGTTTTTAGGTTGTACCACCTGCTCCACAGAACCGGCAGTATAAAAGCCACGGTTCTTTGTTTCGCTCCAATCGGCTAAAAAAGCACTGTCCGTAGGCTCCCGATACAGGGCTGATACGGTGTTCTTTCTTGCAGGCGTAAACGATACAAAATGCTCCTTTTGATTAGCACCCGCTGCACCAACAGCACCCGGAACAGCACCATTAGCAGGGGCGGCAGTTCCGGTATTAGCATTCTGCGGAAGATACTTTGCCGCCATTTCGTAGGACTTCTCCATTAGTTTAAGTTGGTCATCTACGGTAGCAACAGGAGGCACATCTTTTTCAGCCAGCTTTTCTTTCATTTCGTCCAATTGCCTGCGGAGTTCCATTGTTTCCGAATTATTATCCTGATAGAATGAACCCAATGTGCTTTGCATATTTCGGTAGCTGTTCAACCCAGGATTGCCGTTTCTTCCCGAATTTCTGCCACCTCCGCCAAAGCCGTTGCTTTCCTCATCTTCAGGAAACTGCTCATCGGTTGGTTCTTCCTTATCTTCCGTATTCCAGTAGTCGGAAAGCGTTGCAAGCGCATTGCGTTTTTCCTGCTCTTTGCGTTCGAGCATTTCCTGCTCATACGCTTTGCCTTTGTCGGCAGGCATTCCCGCTCCGGTTGCCTGTGGAACGGCATCGTTTAGCCCCACATTTTCGATTGCCTTTTTATCTTCGGACGGTTTAAACATGAGGTACATACAACCCACGAAGACAATCGCCATTAAACCGAAGATTAAAGGCTTTTTGAGCTTTTCTTTATTATTCTGTGTACCGTCTTGCAGCACATCAGCGGTTTCTTTCGGGCTTCCCTCGGTTACCCGAACAACCGATTTTTTGTTCTCAATTTCTTTCATAAATCCTATTTTTTAAAATTGTTGATACTGTGTCCTGCAATCTTGCAGGACTTTCATTCTTTTTAAGAATAGGGTTCTCGATATGCCTGATGTTGATGGCATCATTGGGCTTACCCGTATCGTACATTACTTTGCCGATAACCCCTGCGGTCAGCAAGAGATAACCCACAAAAAAGTACAGGGTATATTGGTGCTGTTTGCGCACTGGCAATGCCTGCCAACGTTCGTCGAGCTTATCAAAATACCTATCCATATTTGCTCTTAATTTTTTCATAGCCTTAAATTTCTGTTTTTATAGCTTGAACCTCTTAGGATTTTGACCTGCCTTTAGCTTCTGTTCATCATTGACCAAAGCGACTGCATCCACCGCTTTGGGTGCGGATATTACAGACAGGTTTGCCAGTTCCGATTTTTTGAGCAATTGCCCAAATTGGTCTTTTCTTGCTACCTCCATTCTGTTGAGAGAAAATTTGCCGTTCAGGTGTTTTACCCACATACTGCATTGTACACGGGGCTTGTCATCACCCGACCATTGCAGGTAGCCTGTCAACAACAAGTCTTGTTTAGGCAAAGTATCTGCACCTTTTTGGCAGCTTTCGAGGTAATCGCTGATGCTGTCTTTCAACTTTCCGGCATACGCACCCTGCGTATGGAAATAACCATTATATCCTTTGTCTGTAAGGATTTTTGCGAACGTGTTTAAATCTGATAATGCTTCCATAAGATTGTTTATTAGCGTTCGATGACTTCTATATCCCTGTTTTCAACCACCGCAAATTTTTCAATGTTGAAGCCTTGCGGGTTATTGTCGGAACGAACGGAGTTTACGAGATAGCAGGAAGTAATCAGGTTACGTCTTGTTACATTGCTCGAACGGATGATGAATTGTTTGGCGTAGGTGCGCACTGCATACGGATAGGTATCGAAATTGCAGACGACACTATCAACTTCAATGCGTTGCTGTACGTTTCCTGATATGATACGACTGTAATAACCCTTTTCCGACAAGTCCTTGTAGTAGTCGAAAGCACTTTTGTCGGCAAGGTTGAACGCTCTGCTCATATTGCTTTCGATAGCATTTTTATCGGGAGCAAGCGTAAAGAAAAGCTCGTGAAAACGTCTGACGTGTTCCCTTGCTTCCACAGGTCGGTTGATACTTGCATCTTGCGATAAGGCGAGCATCAATGATTTGCCGTTATCCAATACATAGATTTTTTGGCGTTGTTCTTCTGCAAAGCGGTAGGACTGCCATACGGCATATCCTACCACGCCAATGCAGAGAACCGCAAACACAATGGCATATAATCTTATTTGCCTAAAGCTGTTTTCGATATTTCTTAGCGTTTTAAATTCCATTTTTTAGAATAATTAATTGTTTATTTATTCATCAGTTTACCACCGATGTTTCCAACTGTTGAACCTGCCCCGGCTCCGGCAATGTTTCCTGTTTTCATTGCAGCTTGGTTTACGTTTCGGGTAAAGTTTCCTGCGCCTCCGGCTTGAATTACCCAACCTGTTACAGTCGGTATTGTGAAGTACCCGATAATGCCGATAATCATAAAGATGATGTACACGGTATTACTCGTATCAGGTATATAGGTGGGGTCGGCAAGCATTGCTATATCCCTTTCCAAAATGAGGGATTGTATTCTTGCCAGCATCGAGCTGAACAAATCGGAAACAGGAAGCCACAGATATACGCTCACATACCTCGTGAGCCATTGCGTGAGCGTGGACTGAAAACCATCCCATACGGAAATAGCAAAGGCTATTGGTCCAAGTATGGAGAGGACTATCAGGAAAAACGTTCGTATGGTATCAATAACCAAAGCCGCCGCCTGAAAGAGTATTTCCAACAAGTTGCGAAACCAATCCTTTATGGCTTTCTCTATCTTGTAGGCTGTTCTGTCCATATACATTCCCGCCATTGTACCAACATCTGATGGCGACCATCCCAATTCGTCCAGCTTTTTATCAAACTCTTCGTCTGATACCATATAGGCAGTTTCGGGATTTCGTACCATTGCTTCATATTCCAACTGGTCTTTCTGCTGTTGCAGCTTGTTCAGGTCAAGCACCTGGTCTTCGAGTATTTGGTGGGTTCCTGTAACCACCGGACTTAGTACCGCATTGATGGTTCCCAACACGATGGTTGGGAAGAACATTATACAAAGCCCCAAAGCGAACGGACGCAACAACGGGAACACATCAATAGGTTCAGCACGGCTTAAAGCCTGCCAAACCTTTAATGCCACATAGAACAACGCTCCCAATCCCGCCAAACCCTTAGCTACTGCCGCCATATCGCCTGCAAGCGGCATCATATCGTCATAAAGCGAACGCAGGAGTTCGTGAAGATTATCCCATTCCATAGTTTACCAGTATTTTTGGTTAGCAGTTCCATAGAGTTCAAGCACTCTTTGGGCATCGTTTTTCTTTTTCGCTCTCAGGTAGCTTACAGAAATGTTCTTATTGGTGTAGTATCGCACAAGGCTGTGGTAATCTTTTACCTCTTTGTACACACGGTCGATGATGTCCATACGCTCTTTGTCGTTTAGCGAAAGGCTTGAAGAGGTTACAATCTGTTTCAGCTCTTTGAGCAGTTCGGTGCTTTCGTTGAGCAATGCCGAGTAACCATTGCCGATAGCAACCAATTCCTGTGGTGTGAAATTTGGGTCGTTCATCATCTTGCCAAAATTCTGCACGTATATTTCGGACACGTCGCCTACTAACAGCACGGTTTGTTGCACTTTTCGGGCATCTTTCACAAGGTTGTTGATGGCTTTCAGCTTGTCGTAATATTCCTTACCCTGGTCGTACACTTTCTTCACTTCGTTGAAGTTCTTAACCACATTACTCACGGTGGAAGAAGTCTGTATGATTTCGTTCGCACTGTTGATAATCCCTGAAGCCAGATTTGCAGGGTCAGTTACTACAAATTGGGCTTTCGCTGACGGTGCTACGGCGAGCATTAGTGCCGTACACACCAGATACAATACTTTTTTCATTGTTTCTGAATTTTAAAATGTTAATGACTATTGATTTACTTTGTCCCGCCTTTGCATTGCGATATGCTTAATGGCGAGTTCTACATTGCCGTCCAGTTCAGCAGCAAGCTGCATCACTTCCATTTTTTCGGTTTCTTCGGTCGTGTAAGCGAGGTATTCCTCCAAACTAACTTCGGTGGCATAGACTGCCGATTGCGTACCACCTAAGCCAATCCAAACCTCTTTGTAAAGTCGGCTTGCATCGTTGTTCATATTGATAGAAAGCACTTGTCCTTTCTCTTTATCCGTCAGTCCGAGCATCGCCTGTATATCATCGAATTTGTTCATATACTTGCGTTGGTCTAAGAGGATTTTACAGTCGGAATTGTTGATGATACTTTCTTTCACAATGGGCGACTGGATAATATCATCGACCTCTTGTGTTACGACAATTGCTTCTCCGAAGAATTTGCGGACGGTCTTAAGTAGGCTAAGCATCCAGCGCCTTGACGTATTACTACGTTAGGTTTCCAAACACTCGCCCCCGAACCGGACTTACACGTCTCCGCGTATCCGGCTCTCCACTAATCTTGTCAGTCTAATGTTCCGTTATGGATTTTCTGATGACAACTATGGCATACTGCTACGGTCTTCCTTCTTCTTGCAATCATGTGTCTTTCCCAACTCTTTTTACCTTCAAGGTTTTTGAGTTTTCGCACATGGTGCATCACAAGCCTTTCCGTTGCTCCACATATTTCGCACTTTTCAGCTTTGAGCCTGTCTACAAGGCTTGTCCTACCTGCATCAAAGATGGAATAGGGCATAATATCAAAGCCTGCGTCTGTCATCGGGTTCTTTCTTCTGAACCCCAAATCGTAGAAGTATCTTTCTTTTACTGCTCCAGATTTAATGGTATATCCTACTGTGAATTTTCCGTTCTTACGATACTTGGCATTTATCTTTCTCGTTGAACTTTTGTATTTCCCAGCAAAGGTTTTATACATACTGTATTCCATAATAAACCTGAAGTTGTGCAGTTCAGAACAGTTATTGGCAATAGAGTAGTAATTGTAAAATCCTCGTATTTCCCGATTGTATCGGTCAAGAATTTCAAGGTCGTCATTAAATATAAGTCCAGACCTGCATTTCGGCTTCCAAAATTCCTTTCCGTTTTCGTATCGAAATTCCAATACTCCATAATCAAGTAATTTGTTCCTGATGGCTTCTGTACTTACTTTGAGATAAACCCGTTTTCCATAGGTTCGTCTCAAACGACCTGCAACGTCCCATCTCTGTGCGTTGGATTTTCTAACAAAGATTTCATAGCCTAGAAAACGTGCTGAATCTTCCGTGTGGGTAATGAGTGTTTTCTCATCTGAGAGTTCAAGTTTTAGCTTTTGTTCAAGAAAGCTTTTTATATCTTCCTTAACTTCTTTTGCATCTTGCTTACTACCAATTATCCCAATTAGGAAATCATCTGCATATCTGACATATTTCAATCTTTTGTAATCTGTGTCCATTTCATCACAGCTTGGGAACATTTTACGTTCCTTATCTTGTGCCTTAATCCTTTGGATTAAAATTATTCTTTCACTTTCGTCTTCTACTGACTTTAGTTTTCTCACGGTTCTCTTTCTTGCATTTTCAAAGTCCATACGGACTCTACTTGGTCTGCGTTTTTCCCCTTTATCGAAATTTATGATGTACTCTTTCATGTATTTGTCTAATCTGTCGAGGTATATGTTTGCCAGTATAGGGCTGACAACACCTCCTTGCGGTGTTCCGCTGTACGTTTTATGAAATTTCCAATCTTCGATATAGCCTGCATTCAGAAATTTTCTGATAAGCCTTGTAAATCTATTGTCGGTGATACGTTCTTTAAGAATGTCTATTAATAAATCATGACTGATGTTATCAAAAAATCCTTTTATATCTCCTTCAATGAACCATTTTGCTCCATTAAATGATTTCTGAATCTGAGCCAGTGCAGTATGACAGCTACGATTTGGGCGGAAACCATGTGAGGTATATTCAAAGTGTCCCTCATAGATAGCTTCCAAAATCATCCTTGTTACTTCCTGCACTAACTTGTCATCAAAAGCAGGTATGCCAAGAGGTCTAGTTTTACCGTTTTTTTTCGGTATGTAAACTCTCCTAGATGGCTGGGGCTGATAGCTCTCATCTTTCAATGATGCTATCAGCTTCTCAATCCGAGACAGGCTCATATTGTCTATACTTTGACCGTCTGAACCCTCTGTCATATTGCCTTCTTTTGCATAAATGCGCTGATAAGCGACATAGAACATCTCTTCATTGAACAGAATTCTGTAAAGTCTTTCAAACTTGTAGCTTGAAATTTTACTGTGTTCCATTAGACTGTTTAATACTCTTTCTGGATTTCTCATAATGTCTCTCACATTTTCCGTTAGTTGTATTAATAAAAATTAGCTGCTTCCCTTCGCCATGTACAAGGCTTTCCCTTGCTCGGACTACTACGGAAACTCCGTTACCATGTCGGATATTCAAAGGGCTAGACCCTCATAGCCTTTCGGCATTCCGATTTAGGTAATCCCCGTTTACGGCTTAATAACTATTGGCACGATGGATTGTCGGATACGACTTCCGTCCTTTGTACGCTTACTGCGACTGCGCTGTAATAAGTTCCTGCTCCAACCATACCAATTCACTAGTGGAGTAATACAGTATGACGATTGATAGCTATCTTACGTCATAATTTCAAGTGGAATCGCTTGGACTATCGTTTAATCAATTCGGATTTTATCCTCATATCCATCTTTTCATCTTGCCATTCAGTAGCAGTCTGATAGCTGACTGACTTATGACTTTACCGACATGCTTCACTCCCTGTCCAGTTTCCCTTTCAGATAAGTCGATTGATGATAGGTTTTCAAAGAACACTAACCTAATCTCCTGCCAAAGAGACATTTATTAAGCCGCCTGTACGGGCGCACACAAATACTTGATGTATTCTGCCATTCCTTCTTTAGCAATCGCTTTCCACGCTTCTTCAATCAGGATGAGCTTGCGGATGCCTTTCAGCCTACGCATCTTGTTGATAAAGACCTCCATAATGATGATGGTAACTATGGGAAAGAGGATTTTGTGGTCTTTAATCGCATCAATTTCAAACACGATAAAGCGTTTGGAAAGCAGGTCTAACTGCTTATCGGAGTTCAGCAAATAATCATACTCGCCACCTTTGTAGTAAGGTTCGAGTACGTTGAGAAAATTGGCAATGTCAAAGTCCTTTTCCCTTACCTGCTTTTCCTCCAATACCTTACGGTAGTCGCCTTTTACATACTCATAGAAACCGTTGAAAGATGAGTAAACATCTTCCTGTTTGATGCGTTCGATATAACCGCTTACAGCATTGGAAAGGGCAACTTCTTCTGAACGGGTTGGCGGTTCATCGTCCCGTTTCCAAAGCGTAAGTATCAAAGTCTTGATACTTTCACGCTTTTCAATATCGAACACGCCATCATCGGTATAGAAAGGATTAAAAGCAATCGGGTTATCTTCGGTATAAGTGAAGTAAACACCGTCTTCGCCTTTGGTTTTCCCTTTAATGAGTTCGCATAAACCCTGATAGGAATTACCCGTATCTACGAGCAGGACGTGAGCACCCTGTTCGTAATACTGTCTTACCATATGGTTTGTAAAGAACGATTTACCCGAACCCGATGGACCAAGTATAAACTTGTTCCGGTTCGTGATAACCCCACGCTTCATCGGTAAATCCGATATATCCAAATGGATAGGTTTTCCGGTCAGGCGGTCAGCCATTTTGATACCAAACGGAGAGGGCGAATTGTGGTAGTTGGTTTCTTCTGTGAAGAAACACAACGCAGGCTCAATGAACGTATAAAAACTTTCCTCACTCGGAAAATCGCCTGCATTGCCCGGCATTCCTGCCCAATACAGAGTAGCCACGTCCGTAGTGTTGTGGCGAGGCTTACACTCCATTAGTGCCAACGCACTACCGCAATCGTTCTTTAGCTGTTTGAGTTCCGCAGGGTCTTCCGACCACGCCATAATGTTGAAGTGTGCCCTTACAGAAGAAAGACCGAACGAATGTGCTTCGTTCAGATACTTTTCTATCCACTCTTTGTTGATTTGGTTGGCACGGCTGTAACGAGCCAGTGAGTGCATATTCCTTGCGGATTTCTCAAACTTTTGCAGGTTGTCTTCGCTGTTATCCAAAAACAGATATTGATTGTAGATATGGTTACAGCTTAACAGCAAGCCCACAGGTGCAGCGAATGACAGACGGCAGTCGCTACGGTCGGTAGATAGCTTTTCAAAACGGGTATCTGCCGATACCGTTCCGGGTAGGTCGTCCGTGTCCGAAAGCGTGTGCAGGCTTAACCTTTTGTTCCCGATACGGACTTCTTCTGTTCCGAGTGCGATGTCCTGCATAGGTGTTCCAGCATCCCTCGATAGCGTAAGGTATTGTTCCAGTAATCCCTGCTTTTCGTCCGTTCCGATAATATCATCTTCGGTAAGGCGTTGCAGGGTTATAAAACCGCTATCGTTTACGATACGCTCAAACTGTGCCACCGCTTCCATAAAGCGGTGTATCGTTTCCTTGTTCCTTATTTCCTTTGGTATCAGCGAACCTTTGCAAAGCGATGAAAAATTACTTTGCATACGCATACGCTCTTTGGTTGTCTTGGTTAAAAAGAGGTAGCAGTAATGGTTTAGGAACGGTCGCTCATTAAAATGGCGTTGGTAGGATTTTGCCAAAAAACTTTGGTTGTCTTCTGCCAAATCGGGCGCATAGCTTTCTTTGATATACCAATCCTGTTTGTGAATGACCGTAAAGTCCGGCAAGGTCTTAATAGCCTTATGCCAGGCGGAGTGAATGGCTTCATATTCCGCAGAAGCTACGGTAAACAGTTCCGGCAAACGCACTTCAAAGCAGGCGGTAATGTCTGCATCTTTGGAAAGGATGCAGTTGTTTTCTACTGCCAACAACGGAAATTTGTTTTCCAGCGTTGTAGTTTTTGCAACGTTTCTCATAGGGCATTCGATTTAGGAGTGAATTTTAAATAGCGGTGTACAGGCTTGCGACAGATGATATGGCGGGGATGCCTTTTATTAGCCGCTATCTTCATTAATCCGTGTTCGCCGTACTTCCTGTTCAGCGAAAAGGTCTGCCACACAATCAGCGAAGCACAGCCTGCTCCGAGAAACAGGCAGATGTAAGAGTTTACGCCTGCCATATACAGTATCATCACGAAGATGAGCGTCCCGAGTAGTCCGCCAGCGAAGATGAAAAGGTATTGCGCTTTCAAACCTTTAAATTCCACCGTTCTTCCAATGCCTTTGTTTATGTTGTAATTGTTCATAAAGCAAAGGATTAAAGGAAGAATGAACGCAGGATGGTAGCTGCCACGATTAAGAAGATACACGCACCGAACCAGCTCGCCGCAGTTTTCGATGTATCGGGGTCGCCCGAACTGAATTTGTTGTACACCTTAACACCTCCGATTAGCCCGACCACCGCACCGATGGCGTAGATTAATTGGGTTGCGGGGTCGAAATAAGATGTTACCATTTGGGTAGCCTCGTTGATACCTGCCGAACCGTTTCCCTGTGCGAACGCACCAATTCCTGACAGCATAGCCACGGCTGCCAGCAAAACTTTTTTTCTCTGTTTTTTCATAATTGAAACACATTAATTTGTTACTGTTATCCCGCACCTTGCGGTCTTTCGGGACAAAGGTGTTTCAGAAATGAAGGCGTTATAACAAAGTGGCAGTCAGAGGAATGATTTGGCGGTGAGTGGCTTTATTGGTTTAATTCGAATTACTTCGTAATAAAGTTTTTCCACAATTTGGATTGCTATGAAATATTTGCATAAATTTGACACAATATGTCAACGGAAGTTATGTCAACAGAAACAATAGGAGAAAAATTAAGACACATCCGAGAGGAAAGGGAACTACCTCTGCGGAAAGTTGCAGCCTTACTGGATATTGATGTTGCTATTTTAAGTAAAATGGAACGAGGGGAACGGAAAATAACAAAGGAGATAATACTGAAACTTGCAGATATATATCACTGTAACTCAGATGAACTTATGGTTTCATTCCTAAGCGACAAAATTCTATATGAAATTCAAGATGAAGATTTGGGTATGAAAGCACTGAAAGTGGCAGAGGAAAGAGCAAAATATATAAAACAGAATAAGAAGAAATGACAATAAAGCAACTCATAGAAAAATATTCTGCTGACAGAAAATATTACTTAACAAACAAGTATAACGAAACACTGCTTCGTAGTGATTTCTTAGACCCATTTTTCGAGTTGTTGGGCTGGGATATTAAAAATAATGCAGGAAAATCAACCAACGAAAGAGAAGTAATTTTAGAAGAAGCATTAAAAGCAAATGCTTCCGAGCATTCAAAAAAACCAGATTATACTTTCCGCTTGTTTTCTGAAAGAAAATTCTTTTTGGAAGCAAAAAAACCTTGCGTAGCAATTGAAGCAAATAACGACACAGCTAAACAAGTAAGGCGGTACGGCTTTACAGCCAAATTGAAAATTTCCGTTCTTTCAAACTTTGAATACTTAATCATTTACGACACTTCGGTAAAAGTCGATGAAACCGACAATTACAATAAGGCATTAATCAAAAAATATCATTATACCGAATATGAAAGTAAGTTTGAAGAAATCAAAAAGCTATTGGGTAAGGACGCAGTGTATTCAGGTGCGTTCGATACCGAATGGCAAACTATTGAAAACAAACTAAATCAATATTCAATTGATACACTTTTTCTACAACAATTTAACGAATGGAGAAAGTTATTAGGAAGTGAGATATATAAACACGACCCTAAAATAAAAGAGCAGGAATTAAACGATATTGTTCAAAGCTATTTGAATAGGATTTTGTTCTTGCGTGTTTGTGAAGACAGAAATTTAGAAGATTATCAAACGCTTTTAGCCTTTGCCAACACAAGTGATTTTAAAGCATTAATCAAAAAATTTGAACAAGCTGACAAACGCTATAATTCAGGATTATTTGACCAGTTACTTAAAGATAAAATTGTAGAAAATATTAGCTCTGCATTTTGGACAATTATTAAGCAATTGTATTATCCAGAAAGCCCTTACTCATTTAGTGTATTTTCATCCGATATCTTAGGTAGCATTTATGAGATTTTCTTATCTGAAAAACTGACTGTACAAAACGGAATAGTTGAATTGGTAAAGAAGCCTGAAAATGTGGATAGAGATATTGTAACTACGCCAACATTTATCATCAATGATATTTTGCGGAATACGGTTTTACCAAAATGTAAGGACAAGACCGACAAAGAAATTCTGAAACTGAAATTTGCAGACATCGCTTGCGGTTCAGGTGCATTCTTATTGGAACTTTTTCAGTTGTTGAATGATATTTTAATTGACTACTATTTAAAAGCAGACAAAACAAAACTTATTCAAACCAATATCAACACTTACAAACTTCCTTTCAAAATAAAGAGAGAACTATTATTGAATTGTGTTTACGGAGTTGATAAGGATTACAATGCAGTAGAAGCTGCAAAATTTGGCTTATTACTCAAATTATTGGAAGATGAAAATACATCATCGACCAACACAAGCAAACCAGTTTTACCTGATTTATCAATTAATATTTTCTTCGGAAATAGTTTATTAAATCCAACACAAGTTGAAAAGAAAAACCAAACAATCATCAATCCGTTTGATTTTTCAAAACTTCGTTTTGATGTAATTATTGGTAATCCGCCTTATATGAAGTCGGAGGATATGAAAAATATTACACCGCTTGAATTACCGCTTTACAAAGCAAATTATACGTCTGCTTACAAGCAGTTTGACAAATACTTTTTGTTCCTTGAACAAGGTATAAACTTGTTAAATAATGATGGTGTTTTAGGTTATATTGTTCCAAGTAAGTTTACTAAAGTTGGTGCAGGTAAAAAATTGAGAGAAGAGCTTTCAACAAAAGGTTATTTGCATTCAATCGTTTCGTTTGGTGCTAATCAGGTTTTTGCAGACAAAACAACTTATACTTGTTTGCTGATTTTAAACAAAACATCGCAAAAAACTTTTCAATATGCAGAAGTAAAAAGCCTGAAAAGCTGGAAAGTTCGTGAACCAGAAGCTGTAAAATATGCTTCTAAGAAAACTGAAGAATTAGACAATGAAGTCTGGGTTTTAGTTCCACCCGAATTAACCAATGCTTACAACAACATCATTGCCCAAAGTTCCAAACTGATTGCTTTAGTTGGTAGCGAAAATATTTTTAATGGTATCCAAACAAGTGCTAATGACATTTACATCTTCATTCCAACGAAAGAAGATGCGAAGCATTATTATTTTTCCAAAAAGGGAGTTGATTACAAAATTGAAAAGGCGATTACCAAACCTTATTTTCAAACATCATCAGGAGAAGACAACCTATATACCTACAGAACTTTCAAGCCAAATGCGAGAGTTGTTTATCCTTACCAAAACACGAAAAAAGGTATTGATATAATTCCACTAACAGAAATTCAAATGAAATACCCGCTTGCTTTTGGCTATTTACAGAAACATAAAGCAAATCTGAACAATCCGAAAAGAGATATTAAACCAGAACCTGCAACAGCAAACGAATGGCACCGTTTCGGAAGACAACAAGGACTAAGCATTTCGGATAAAAAAGAAAAGATAATACTTGGTGTATTGTCGAGTGGCGACAAATATGCAATAGATAATTACGGAACGCTTTTTACATCGGGCGGAACAGCAGGCTACTGTGCAATTACAATGCCTGATAATTTCGATTATTCCACATATTACATTCAGGCAATACTAAACTCAAAATATGTTGAGTGGTTTGTAATCTTAACAGGCGAAGTATTTAGAGGAAGTTATTTTGCAAGAGGCACTAAAGTCCTCAACAATTTGCCTATTCGCACCATTGACTTTGCGAATGCGACAGAAAAAGCACTTCACGACAAAATTGTTGAAACACAAAAAGAAATTATCCGCATACAAGACCAAATAGACGTGAATGTAGGAAACAAAAGGACTTTGACACCACTACAGGGACAATTTACAAGAGAAAAAGCAAATTTAGAAAAGCTGTTAGCCAAATTATATGATTTAGGCGATGACGATTTATTAATCCCTTTAATCAAAGATTTGTATGAAACTAATTGAGAACGCAACAGCCGAAAAATTAAGGGGTGGATTTTATACACCTGAACCCATTGCGGAGTTTATTTTGCGTTGGGGTACTAATGGTAGTAACAATTTTGACATACTTGAACCGAGTTGTGGCGATGGTGTATTCTTGGAACAATTAAAGAATTTAAAATCAAAATACAATTCCATTACAGCCATTGAGTTTGACGAAGTAGAAGCAAAAAAAGCCGATAAAATTGAACTTAAAAACAAGCAGGTAATCAATGATGATTTTCATACCTACTGCAATAACACAGAAAAGCGTTTTGATTTAGTGGTGGGTAATCCACCTTATATCCGCTTTCAGTTTTTCGACAGAAATCAGCAAGCAGAAGCAGAAAATATTTTTGTTAGAGCAGAATTAAAATATTCCAAATTGACCAACGCTTGGGTTTCATTCGTGGTTGGTTCATCCCTTTTGTTGAAAGACAAAGGTGGAAAAATCGGCTTTGTTTTACCAGCAGAAATCTTACAGGTTTCCTTTGCTTTGCAATTGCGAAAATTCCTTGCTCATTTCTACAACAAAATCAATATCATTTCTTTTGAAAAATTAGTTTTCCCTGATATTCAGCAAGAAGTTGTTTTATTGCTTTGCGAAAAGAACGGAACACAGGAACACAACATTGAACACATCGAATTAAAAGATGCAAACGAATTAAAAACGCTTGACACAGCAAGATTAAAAAGTCCTCAAAAGAAAATTGATTTCAAATCCAACAAATGGACTTTCTATTTTTTAGAACAGGAAGAAATTGACTTTTTAGAAACCATTGCGAAGAAAAGAAACATTGCAACACTTGGAAAGTACGCAAACGTTGAAGTCGGTATTACTACAGGAGCAAACAATTATTTTACAGTTCCGCTTACTACCGTTGAAGAATATAATCTTTACGACTATGCCAAACCGATGGTGGGGAGAAGTGTGCAAGTAAATAGTGTTATTTTCACAAAAGAAGATTGGGAAAAGAATAAATTTTCCAAAGCCAAAGCACATTTGTTAGCGTTTCCTGACAGGCAAAACCTTGACCAAAACAACGGAGCAGTGAAATATATTGCTCACGGAGAAAGTTTGAATATCCATAAAGGTTATAAAACAGGGATTAGAAATAATTGGTTTGTAGTGCCGTCCTTAAAAATTTCCGATGCTTTGTTTATCAGGCGAAACAACCTTTATCCAAGGTTAATCATAAATGAAGCAGAAGCCTACACAACTGATACTATGCATCGTGTTTTTGTAAAGCCTGACACCGATATTAAGGCATTGACTGCAAGTTATTACAATTCGCTTTCATTAGCATTTACAGAAGTTTCAGGACGAAGCCACGGAGGAGGCGTATTAGAATTAATGCCCAATGAAGCAGAGAAAATATTACTTCCATATCATAAAGACAATGCAGAAATGTTGTCAAGAATTGATGAATTAATCCGAGACAAAACAGACATTGAAGAGGTATTAAAAATAACTAATGAAGTAATCTTAAAACAGCATTACGGCTTGACGCAAAAGGAAATTGATTTGGCTCATAGTATTTGGAAAAAATTGTCTAAACGTAGGTTAAATAGAGGAAAAAAAATATAATAAAGGGCAAGCATCAGAGTAAGGAGATGAGAATATAAACTAATCAAATACTATAACCACTATTATGAAGATAAAAAAAATAGAAGTTGAAAATTTTCGATTACTGAAGACTTTCTCAATGGATCTTGAAAATGAACTTTCTCTTGTTATCGGGAAAAACAATACAGGAAAGACTTCTATTCTGTCAGTTCTTGATAAATTTATAAATGAGAAAAGCAAATTTTCTTATGATGACTTTAATATTGATTTTAAAAACGAATTTGAAGATTTAATTAAGTCGGCTGATGTTCCCGACGAATTCCTACCCAAAGGCATTAAACTGAAAATTTATATTGAATATAACGATACAGATGACTTATCTAATGTTAGCAGAGTATTAATGGATTTAGACCCTGATAATAATAATATTGTTTTAGGTTTTGAGTACACTGTAATCTATGATGATTTTTTAAAAATTAAAGCTGACTATGCAGTCTTCGCAGCCAGTGAAAATGCCAAAAATGTTAAGAAGAAAGAATACAAGCCAAGGGAACTAAAAGATTTTTTAAAGCAAAACTTAGAAGCTTATTTTAAAATTCATAAATTCTCTTTCGAATATGATACAGCTACAAGCGACATTACCGAAACTAAACCTATTGACCTTATTAGTGAAAATATTAATTTAAAAGATATCATCAGCTTCAAGTACATAAGTGCAAGAAGGGATGTGACAAATAAGGAAAAGGAAAATACGCTCTCAAAACAAACTTCAAGCCTTTATAAAAAGAAAGAAGATAGTAGCGATAAGACCCAAGCTACAGAAGATTTTAAAGACCAGCTTTCAGAAACCGACAGTACATTAAGCGACATCTATAAAGACTTATTTAAAGATGTAATAAAAAAAGTACAGGATTTTGGTGGCGTTAAGCTGAATGACACTGATATAGCAATTATTTCAACACTGCAACACCGAGAATTGCTTGAAGGGAATACTACAGTGGTGTACACTCACGATGACCACAAGTTACCAGAGCATTATAACGGTTTGGGTTATATGAACCTAATAAGTATGATTTTTGAAATTGAAATTTTGGTACAGGATTTCAAAAAAGATAAAGATAAAAAGCCCGCAGATATTAATTTGCTTATTATAGAAGAACCGGAAGCTCATACCCATCCCCAAATGCAATATGTCTTTATAAAAAATATAAAGAAACTGCTTGGAGAAGGCATCAAAAGAGATGATGGTATAAACAGACCATTACAGTACATAATCACAACGCATTCATCACACATTGTCGCAGATAGCGATTTCGATGATATTAAATATTTGAAAGCAATAGCAAAGAATAACGTAACTGCGAAAAATCTGAAAGATTTAAGAACTCAATATGATGCTGACCCTAAACAGTATCAATTCTTAAAACAATATCTAACGATTAGCAGAGCTGAAATCTTTTTTGCTGATAAAGCAGTTCTTATTGAAGGAGATACAGAAAGAATTTTGATACCAACTTTTATGCGAAAAGTTGATTTGGAAGAGGCTTCACGTTTAGAAGCTGAAGGAAATGAAGATACCTTCTTACCGCTTCTATCACAAAATATATCAATTATCGAAGTTGGGGCATATTCTCAAATCTTTGAGAAATTTATTGACTTCTTGGGTATTAAATCAGTGATATTAACAGATATAGATGCTATAAAGGTAACAGGTCAAAATGCAAAAGGGCAAGACGAATGGGGAGCGTGTCCTGTAAATGAAGGCACTAAAACAAGTAACTCAGCAATTAATCATTTCTTGAATGCTGTAACTTGGGACGATTTAAAATCCTTACCTCTTGCTAATAGAACAATTATTGTCGGGAGTTCCACAGTTTGTATATGTTACCAACAGGAAGAAAGCACCTATCACGCAAGAAGTTTTGAAGATGCCTTTATACACCTAAATAGAGCATTCGTAAAAGAAAATAGAGATACTTTCCAAGGGATAAAAAATGCTACTGATTTTGATGATGATGCGAAAAGTCCTTACGTTTTAGCAGCGAATTGTGTTAAGAAGAAAACTCATTTTGCCTTGGATATCTTATACCACAGTAATGAAAAGTTTAGTAATTGGAATATTCCGGCTTACATTAAAAATGGTTTGTTATGGTTGAAGGAAGATTAAATTTAGAACCAGAAGTACGGGAAATTTTTCAATCTATTGATAATGGCAGAAACTTTTTATTAAGCGGGGGTGCAGGCAGTGGAAAGACTTACTCCTTGGTAAACGTAATTAGGCAGGCAATAGCTGAAAATCCAACGGCTAAGGTTGCTTGTATGACTTATACTAATGCAGCAGTAAAAGAAATTGAAGAAAGGGTAAACCATAAAAATCTTAATGTATCTACGATACACGATTTCTTATGGGATAGTATTAAACATTTTCAAAAAGAGCTTAAAGAAGCACTTATTGCCTTAGCAAACAATGAGGAGGTAACCAGAATTTCCATTGAAGAAGTCAATCCTGTACCGGAAAATTATTATGCTGTTTTACCTGATGGTGTACAGTACAAAGAGTTTGTTAGAATACGTGAAGGAATTATATCTCACGATGAATTACTCATAGTAGCCAACTATCTTTTTGAAAAATATCCCAAGCTTAGCAGCATCGTAAAAGATAAATATAAATTCATATTCATTGATGAATACCAGGATACAAGTAAAGCTGTTGTAGAAACATTTCTTACACATTTTAAGAAAAGTAAAAGAACGAATATCATAGGCTTTTTTGGAGATGCTATGCAATCAATTTATGAAGATGGCATTGGCAACTTAGACGATTATAAAGGAGATGATGCAGAAAAAGTAAACGAAATTCCAAAGAAACAAAATAGAAGAAATCCGCAACTTGTAATTGACTTGGCGAACAAACTTCGTACTGATGGCATAATTCAAGAGCCATCTGCCGACCCGAAAGCCCCTAATATGGTTGGTGGTGTAATAAAGCAAGGAACTGTTTTGTTTCTACATTCCACAGATGGATATATCAATAAGGTTGAGGCATTTTTAGAAGCTAATTATGCTTGGGATTTTAATAATTCAAAGGAAACTAAAGAACTTAATCTTACTCATAATTTAATAGCAGGTAAAGCGGGTTTTAGAAATTTGATGGATATTTATGATAAAGACCACATATTAAGTTTTAGAGATAGAATTAAGAAGTATATTAAAGATAACAATGTTGCTGCTGACTTTTCAGAAAATACATTTGGAGAAGTAATTGAAGCATTACAGCAAGGAAAAAGTGGTAGAGAGTTAAACGCAGTTCGTCCTACAAATACAATGCAGGTTTTTATTGATGGTAATGCTGAATTGTATAATTATGCGAAATCATTAAAATACTCTGAATTTTCCAAAATGTATGTTGACAAAGACCAATTACTTGATGATAAAAAGCAAGACAAAGATGATGAAAACAAGAAAGGTTCAAAAAGAGATAATCTTGTAAAACACTTATTTAAAATTCAGAATAATATTTCTCTGTATCAAAATAAAAAGTACAATGAGTTTTTAAGAGCCACAGATTATCATTTTAAAATAACAAGTATCGCAAGCAAAAAAGCCTTAAAAGAAAATATTGAAAGCCTTGTGAATGTTGGAGATAATACAATTGAACAAGTCATTAATGATGCTAACGAAAAGAGAATTTGTTTGATTGATGATAAGCTAATTGCCTTTAAAGAGAACAAAGAGTATTTGTATAATCGAGTGAAGGATGTTAAGTTTAGTGAATTTCAAAAACTATATGAATACCTTGAAGGACAAACACCATTTTCAACACAGCACAAAACCAAAGGAACAGAATTTGATAATGTTTTGGTTATACTTGATAATGGTGGTTGGAACAATTATAACTTTGGAAATCTATTCTTAGGTACAGGTTCTGCAAGTGTATTGGATAGAACTCAAAAAATATTTTACGTTTGTTGTACAAGGGCAAAAGAGAACTTAGCAGTTTTTTTTCACAATCCTGATGCAGACGTAATAGCGAAAGCCAAAGTATGGTTTGGAGAGGACAATGTAATTGATATTAGTTAACCTTATTCTTAAAAAAACAATAGGGAGTTTGCTCATACAAACTCCCCAATGTCAAAATCACTCAAATCATTTTTCCGCAAAGTGGAAGAACTGTCTTCCGTTTCAGATGAAAGGGTACTATCCAAAAGCTCGGCTATTCTTCGGGAAGCATCTTCCATAGAATTTTCCAATAGGCTGAATAATTCAGTTCCCTGTATTTTTTGAACTATAGCTATCGCTGTTTCCTTTTGGGCTGGTTCCAATTCTTCTTTTTGGAGCAACGCTCCTACGGAGCTTAGTTCGTCATAGGTAACCCCTTGGGCAAAACCTTTATCGTCACTGGATATTCCGTACCTGTTCCATTCTTCTTCCTCATCTTTCAGATCAGGCATATTTCTGAAAATTTCGTCCAGTTCTTCCTGCGGAATTTGGATACTGACGTTTTCGTTTTCGTCGTATTCTATGTCTAAATTATCAGGATTTATCTCCTGTTCCTCTATTTGGCGTTCATTGGCACTGTTTGGTTGGGAAAGGCTTCTTACAGGTTTGGGTTGCCCCATAATATCGGGCAGATTTGGATTGACTTTTTCCTGTTTCGGCTTTTGTTCCGACTTTTTTCTTATTACAATCTTGTCCTGCAAAAGCAGGACGATTACAATAAGCAGGCATATCACAATTACTGTTTCCATAACTATTATTAAATGGGTTTATACTTATCGTTATAACTTTTGGTAATCTGTTCGCTAAATTCCTGAAAATGGCAATCCAGCAAATTGTCTAAATAGGCGTAAATACTAATCTTATCTTCACCAATCACTTGTATAATACGTGTTAGCTTTTCGTGAAATTCCGGTCGGATGTAAACCGTTTTCCCATCACGGGCATTGGTTTCCGGTTTTTTGAAAAAGATACTTTCGTAATCGGCTTCGTTAGTCCTTTTAACCTTGCTCTTTTCTTTAACCGCAGGTTTCTCCTTTTGCAATTCATTAGATTTCACATCTTCCTTTTGCGGTTCTTCGATGGGTTCAGGCGGAAGCTGCAAGCCGTCCTTTTTAACGCCGTCCACCATCAGGTTCATCATCAGTTCCTCGTTAATATCGGGCGTAGCTTTTCTTTTATTATCTTTTTCCATAGGGCTATAATTGAATGATTTTTAAAAACTCGTCTATAAACAAGTCTAACTGACAGGCTTTCATCAGGCGTTCATCGGGAGGCATTACGGTAGAACGAAAGACGGTTTTGCTATCTACTTCGCTTTCTTTACGAAACCGTGTGCTGTTCTTGATTTGGCTCTGCATCAGGCTTAATCCTAATTGCCCGATAAGCTGGTTATACACTTCGTATAATGGTGTACTTTCCCTGCCATCAACCTGGTTCCAGAAAAGGTTAATGGTTTCTATGGACGTTTCGCCTTTTTTCATAATCACGTCCTGCAAAAGCTGTGTGAAGATGAGCGTACTTTCCATTACCACACGGTCTGCTGTAATGGGCGTAAAAATGTGGTGCATTCCTGCCAATGCTTTCAGGATGCCGGGCGTGTTCACGGTTCCGGGCAGGTCAAAGAATACCACATCAAGAGGTACTGAAGAAGTGCTTAAAAATTCCTGAGCCGCTTCCAATACGCTATCCGCTCTGTGCTGAATAATCGGATAGGCTTTTTTGTTGATGGTGGTAAATTGTTTGTACGCCAGCTTTTTCAAAACCTCATTTTCCATTACCATTGCCAAATCCCTTGTTTTCATTTTCATCAGGCTGTGCTGCGGAAAATCCGCATCAAATACTGCTACGTTGTAGCCCAACCGATAGTGCATCGTACTGGCAACGAGCGTTGTAAATGTACTTTTGCCGACACCGCCTTTTTGAGATGAAAAAGCGATAAATACTGTTTTGTGTTTTGCATTCATATTTCTACTGTTTTAAATTATTTATATATCCAATTACTTATGTTCGTATATCTGTAAATAGCTACTCAGTACTGCATCTATGTTCATAGGTCTATGCAGAAATAGTTAGGTACGCCAGTATGTAGCAAACTGTTTATATACCCGAATACACATTTATATCCGTATGCAGATAAGTAGGTTTTCACTAACACACCTGCTCGCTTATGTGCTTAAAATCCTATGTGCTCAACCACATAAACAGGTACTTCAATCTGTACCTTTTTACATCCGCAGAACCGTACTTTTCTATATGGGTGCTTGCGTATTTGCGTTGTTACCTGCATAGCTATCTATGCCCTTATATCGGTTCATAAGCACAAAGAAATGCACATATATAGGTGCTTTTATTATCGTGGCAGTGTTTGGCGTTCAGAGGCAGAGTTTGTCCGGGTATTGCATTGCAATACTCTTACAGGCAGGGCTTTACTTTGTAAAATGATTTTTATTAACGGACTTATGCAAAGCATCTTGACAAAATGGACACTAAGCAGAACGGCATCGAGCCGTTTTTCCCTGTTACATTTAATCCGTCCCGCAGGGCGGATTTTTGTGTTCATCGGAACACGGCAAGTTGTGTTTTGAGGCACTCGAAACCGAGTTAGTGCCTCAAAACAACTTGCCCTGCCGGGGGCTGAAAAACACCTTCCGAAGTCAGGGTTTTGTGTAAATTAAAAATGGATTAGTGATGAACGAGAACAGTAACAGAAAACAGAATAAGGGCGGACGGACACCAAAAACCGACCCGAGCATCCACCGCCACGTTTTCCGTCTTACGGACGAAGAAAACGCCAAACTTTTATCGCTTTTTGAAGCATCGGGAATGCCCAATAAAGCAAAGTTTATCATTTCCCTGTTGTTCAGTAAGGAAATGAAATCGGTTAAGATTGATAAAGGGACGGTTGATTTTTATATGCGATTGACTTCGTTTCACAGCCAGTTTCGTTCCGTAGGCGTGAATTATAATCAGATTGTAAAACTGTTGTACAAGCATTTTTCCGAGAAAAAAGCCGCAGCATTTCTCTACAAATTGGAAAAACAGACGGCTGAAATGGCGATGCTATGTCAAAAAATCATTCAGATAAGTGAGGAATTTGAAGCAAAACATCTGAAAAAACAGCGTTAGACCTGCATAAGCTATCCATCAAAAAATAAAAAAATAGCTTATGCACGCTTCATTACCATTAATGAAAATAAAAAAAACAATGAAAAATGATAGCAAAAATTGGCAGAAGCGGAAATTTATACGGTGCATTGGCGTACAATCAGCTCAAAGTAGAGAATGAAAACGGACAGATTTTGTTTGCTAATAAGATGATTGAAACTGTTAACGGTCATTATTCGGTTGCACAATTAGCCCAATCTTTTGCTCCTTACCTCATCGCCAACCGCAATACGGAAAAGCATACGTTGCATATTTCGCTCAATCCCGACCCAAATGACAAAGTAAGCGATGATAAATTCAGGGAAATGGCAGAGCAGTATATGCGTGAAATGGGCTATGGCGAACAGCCTTTTGTGGTCTTCAAACATACCGATATTGACCGCAGCCATATTCATATTGTTTCGGTTTGTGTGGACGAGCAGGGCAAAAAGATTTCAGACAAATTCGAGAAAATGCGGTCTATGAATATATGCCGTGAACTGGAAAAACAACACGGACTGATACCCGCAACAGATAAGGAGCATAAGCAGAACGATAAAATTTTCCGTCCGGTAGATTATCGGGCTGGCGATGTAAAAAGCCAAATCGCTTCGGTAGTCCGCCACCTGCCTAACTATTATCAATACCAAACTTTGGGAGAATACAATGCCTTGCTTTCCCTTTTCAATATTACCACCGAAAAAGTGGAGGGCGAATTGCAGGGAAAGATGCGGCAGGGTTTATTATACATTCCTTTAAATGAAAAGGGAGAAAGAGCCGGGCATCCGTTCAAGGCTTCTTTGTTTGGTAAAAACGCAGGGCTTCCGGCTTTGGAATTTCATTTTGCGAAAAGCAAAGAGGCTTTAAAAGACCACCCGACAAAACCAACCATTAAAGCTGCCGTTACCATTGCCCTGCAATCAACAAGTAATGAGCAGGCTTTTAAAAAACAGTTAGGCGAACAGGGTATTAACGTAGTGATGCGTAGAAATGATACAGGTCGTATTTACGGAATGACGTTTATAGACCACAATTCCAAAACGGTCTGGAACGGTTCACGATTAGCAAAAGAGCTTTCTGCCAATACCTTTAATGATTATTGGAACAATAACATCAAACCGGAGATTAAAGATACAGTTGTACAACAACCGAAAATATCCATATCAAATGATGCGGATCTTCCTGCGGAAGAACCACATCATTTGTTCGACTTCCTGAATACTTTTGAAAAACACGAAGACGGTTTGATTGAAGCATTAGGCGGTTTGCTTCCCGAAGCACAGGGCGAAGATTATGAGGAACAGGATTTTGCCAATAAAATGAAGAAGAAAAGAAAACGTCAAAGAGGTCAGAAATAGCAATCAGCCAAACACAGCCACGCACCGCCATTGACTGCCACATTAATATAGTCACTCCTTGTAGCCTTTAAATTCACGCCCGAACATTAATAATTAAAATAATGCAGGGAGAAGACGAGTTACGAGGGCTTGCCAAGATTATGGCTTTTATGCGGGCAGTAAGTATCCTTTTGGTACTGATGCACCTTTATTGGTTTTGCTACGGTTTCTTTATGGAACGTGGCTGGATATTAGAAATAATCAACAAAATTTTAGGGAACTTCAACCGAACGGCGGGTTTATTTGAACACAACTTATATACCAAAGTTTTTTCATTGGTATTGCTGGCTCTAAGCTGTTTGGGGACTAAGGGAGTTAAGGACGAAAAAATAACCTGGTCTAAAATATATGTGGCTTTGGGCATTGGCTTTATCCTGTTCTTTCTGAATGCCCCTTTATTAAAGCTGTCGTTAAACACCGCTACATTTCTTTATATCCTTACCACAGGTTTAGGCTATATCGCTCTGATGGTCGCTGGAGTTTGGATGAGCCGCCTGCTCCGTACCAATTTGATGGACGATGTTTTCAACAACGAAAACGAAAGTTTTATGCAGGAAACAAAGCTGATGGAAAACGAGTATTCTGTCAATCTTCCCACGAAGTTTTATTATAAGAACAAATGGAATGACGGTTGGATAAATATCGTCAATCCATTTCGGGCAACGATTGTGTTGGGTACTCCGGGTTCAGGAAAATCGTATGCCATCGTAAACAATTACATCAAGCAGCAGATTGAGAAAGGTTTCAGTATGTACATCTACGATTTCAAGTTTGACGACCTTTCTACCATTGCCTACAATCATTTGCTGAAGCATCAGGATAAGTATAAAGTACAGCCAAAATTCTATGTGATAAATTTCGACGACCCACGCAAGAGCCACCGTTGCAATCCGCTTAATCCCGTCTTTATGACGGACATTTCAGATGCTTACGAAGCTGCTTATACCATAATGCTGAACCTCAACCGTAGCTGGATACAGAAACAGGGCGATTTTTTCGTGGAAAGCCCAATTATTCTGTTGGCAGCCATAATCTGGTATCTGAAAATTTATGAAAACGGAAAGCATTGTACATTCCCACACGCTATCGAATTGCTGAATAAAAAGTATTCGGAGGTATTTACTATCCTTACTTCATATCCCGATTTGGAAAATTATTTATCGCCCTTTATGGATGCGTGGCAAGGCGGAGCACAAGACCAATTACAGGGACAGATTGCTTCGGCAAAAATTCCATTATCAAGAATGATTAGCCCACAGCTATATTGGGTTATGACAGGCGATGATTTTTCATTGGACATCAACAATCCTAAAGAGCCAAAGATATTATGTGTTGGTAATAATCCCGACCGTCAAAATATTTATTCGGCGGCGTTAGGCTTATACAATTCGAGAATTGTAAAGCTCATCAATAAAAAGGGGCAATTAAAGAGTTCGGTTATCATTGATGAGCTACCCACAATTTATTTTAGGGGACTGGATAATCTTATCGCAACTGCGAGAAGTAATAAGGTGGCAGTTTGCTTGGGCTTTCAGGATTTTTCGCAATTAATAAGAGATTACGGAGATAAGGAGGCAAAGGTTATCCAAAATACGGTAGGTAATATTTTCAGTGGTCAGGTTGTCGGCGAAACGGCAAAGAGCCTTTCGGAACGCTTTGGAAAAGTATTGCAGAAACGTCAAAGTATGACCATCAACCGCAACGATAAATCTACTTCCATATCCACACAGTTGGACAGCCTTATTCCGGCTTCCAAAATTTCAACTTTAACACAGGGTATGTTTGTCGGTTCTGTTTCTGACAATTTTGATGAACGTATCGAGCAAAAGATATTTCACGCTGAAATCGTGGTGGATAATGAAAAGGTTGCATCCGAAACGAAAGCCTATCAAAAGATACCGCAAATCCTTTCTTTTGTAGATGAACAGGGCGAGGATAAAATGAAACAGCAAGTTGAAAGCAATTACCGTCAGATAAAACAAGACATTGTACAAATTATCGAAAAAGAATTGGAGCGTATCAGTAATGATCCGAACTTACAACATTTGGTGCAATAGAGGAAGCAAGTTTTAATTACCTCCCTTTTTTTATTTATTATACTATAAAACTCCTCGTGGCAAATGAATACCCTTAGTCCGTACAATACTCTCCGAAATATTGGGAATTTCTTTCTGTTTTTCGACTTGTTCCGCAGGTTCTTCTTTTGCTTCCGGCATAATAGACAACTGTATTTTTCGCTCAACGGAAGCCAGTTCCGTTTTGAGTTCGCTCAATCGGTTTTCTTTAGACCACGCACCATTTATCACTTCCTGAAGAACAGGTAAATCTTTTTGAATTTGCGCAATTTTCTTTTGCTCCTGCTTGATATAGCCGGGCAATTTTTCCAATGCCCTCAAAAAATTCATTGATGCGGTTTCAGGTTCTTTCGCCATTATGCCATTGTTGTAGGTATATTTGATATTGCCCTCTCCCTGCACCAAAAAACGGTTTACCTTAATATCTACACCCTCTTTTTCGGACATTTCGGTTTTTACCAACAGCGTAAATCCGTACAACGTACCGATTTCTTCATACTGACCTCCGGTGCGGGCTTTGTCCGCAAGCTGGTTAACCTTTGCGCCAATTTGTTTTATATCAGCGTTGGGCGGTAAACCGTCCAACTGTACAGGATTTGCGATAGTGCCATCCGAACGCTTTTGTATGCGTTCTTGCAGGTTATTCCAATCAAGGCTCATTCTGTTTAAGCGTGATTGTGCACTGTCCAGCAGTTCCGTAAAGTCTTGCAGCTTGTATTTGGCACTGAATTTAGAACGGTTAAACGTCTGTTTTTCACTTTCCAATCCTGCAATCTGTTTTTCTAATTTAGCTTTATCCAACAGGTCGGTATTTCCCGACAGGATAGCTACATATTCCGAAAAGTTCATTCCCGATTTTTCGTCCATACTGCCCTCGTCAATGGTTCGTTTACCGAGATTGTTGGTTTTTAATTGGTCTATAAAAAGTTGTTTGTTGTACAATAGGTTGAACTTGTAGCTATCCAATGATTTTTCTACGGCATAAATAATCACATCTACTTTGTTATCGGCAAAGAACTTGGCAATCTCATTGCCTTTTCGGACAGCCCTACCGTCACGTTGGGCAAGGTCGCTTGGTCGCCACGGCGTATCCAGATGATGAACGGCAACAGCTCTTTTCTGTGCGTTTACGCCTGTTCCCAACATACTTGTAGAACCGAACAGCACACGGATTTTACCCTCGTTCATCCCGTTGATAAGCTCCTTGCGTTGCTTGTCATTTTTTGCTTCCTGTATAAAACGGACTTCGTTTGCAGGGATACCGTGGTCTTCCACGAGCTTGCGTTTAATTTCAGCGTACACATTCCATTCGCCCGGCTTGTAGGTTCCCAGATCGGAGAAAACAAACTGCGTTCCTTTCTGTGCATTGTATTGGTTATAATATTTGGCAATGTTTGCCGCACAATGCGAAGCCTTATTATCGGGATGGTCTTCGTACCTAGCGCTTACCATACGTATATCGAGCGACATCTTACGGGCATAATCCGTAGCGATGAGCATCTTTGCTTTTTCTTCACTTGGACTTAGTGGCGGTCTTCCGAGTAATTCGCCTCTGCCTGACTTTGCAAACTCCATCAGCTTTTGGATAAATTCAGCTTGGTCGGGAGTTGGCGGTATATTATACAATATCTCGTTCTTTTCAGGGCGGTCAATGCCTATATCTTTTGCCGTTCGGTAATCCGTGATTTCAGAATAGAATTGGGCAAGCTCCGGCACTTTGATGAAGTATCGGAAGCGTTCTTTTGCCACAATATTGTTAGCGACTGAAAACTCATAATCGGTCGTTTTCCTCGCATAGATGGCTGCCCACGCATCAAAAGAATGGATGCCTTGTTTTTCCATTGCTCTTGGTCGCAGGTATTTGAACAGCAGGTACAGTTCCGTTAATGAGTTGCTGATGGTCGTTCCCGAAAGAAAAGTTGCCCCCATATCCGCATTGGTACGTTCCTGAATGGTACGGATAGCAAAGAGTAGGTTCATCGCTTTTTGGCTTCCGTCCACATTGCCCAATCCGGCAACCCGTGTATGCCTTGTGTTGAACATCAGGTTTTTGAATTGGTGGCTTTCATCTACAAACAAATGGTCAATGCCCATCATCTTAAAATCCACCACATCATCTTTGCGGTTCTCAATATCGTGCCCGAGGGTTTTGAGCTTGACTTCGAGGTTTTCTTTACGCTTGATTACTCCGGCAAGCATCCCTCTGGTAACTTCCTTGCCTTGCGATTGCAGGGCATCGAGGTTACGCTCCACACTGTCCAATTCTGTTTCGAGTATTTTTTTTTGAATTTCGGGCGATTGCGGTATCATTCCGAATTGGTCGTGTGTCAGTATCACACAATCCCAATCGTTGTTTTTAATATCGCCGAAAATTCGCAGGCGTTTTTGGGGCGTAAAATCTTCTTTGCCAGGAAACAGGATTTTTGCGTGTGGATAGGCAGTGCGGTAGGCTTCGGCAATTTCGTGAACATTGCTTTTCAGCCCGATAACCATCGGTTTGTGTGCCAGTCCCAAACGCTTCATTTCCTGTGCTGCGGTACACATCACAAGGGTTTTTCCCGCACCTACTTCGTGGTCGCAGATAGCACCGTTGTTCAGCTTTATCATCCAAACGGTGTCCTTTTGGCTGGAATACAAATCTTCAATGCCCAATGCCTTACGGTCTAATCCCGGAAAGTCCTGATGCGTTCCTTCATAGTTCGGTCTAACGAAGCAGTTAAATGTATCGTTATATTGGTCGGTCAGCCTGTTTTTAAACTCATCGTTTTGGGCGTGAAGCCAATTGGTAAATTCGGTACGGATTTCGTCAATCTTGGTGTTCGCCATTTGTATGGCTTCCATATCCCGTACTTTGACCTCTTTATCATCAATAGTGATTTTCTTGGTAATATCAGGCGTGGTATTTACCAATGCGTGTTTGAGAAGAGCAATCCCGTCAAACGTCCGGCTTTCGGCTTTGACGGCATATTTTTCCCATATATGCAAATTCTTCTGTCCACAGCTTACGGAAAAATCATCCCCGCTTTCTGAATAATGGATGCGTACATCCGTATCGAACAAATGCGAGGCAAAGCGGGCATAAATGCCTGTGGGTATCCAGCGTTCGCCCAAATTAAAATCGAGTTCCTCAAACTCAATTCGTCTTGGTCGGGCTTCTTCTAATACGCTAAGACTTGCTTTGGCTTCCGCATCATCGGGATTGCTTTCGAGGTAGGTTTGTACCTCTTGGGCTTTTTCTACTACGTTCCCTGCAATCCAGCGTTCGGCTATTTCGTATTCCTTTTGCAAGGGATTGTAAAAAATACGACCGTGTAAGGCTTCTTTCAAAGCCTCGTCAGGCATATGGCTGATTTCGGACATATAGTCCAAATCCACGTTTCCGTATTTGTTCAGCGATGCCGCTAACGCTTCTTCGGGATTGTCCGTTGCTATGGTTACGGTGGAGAAACTTACAGGACGGCTGAATACATCCGCTTTGTGTATCACACCGCCAACAACACGCTCCAAATAAGGGATTTCCTTACCTGCACTATCTGTCTTAATCAGTTTGATATTATCGGCACTATTGAGATTACCGTACCTTTTGACAAAGGCATCGTATAAGCGGTTTAGATTTTCCCGTTCTTCTTTGTATTCGGTCTGAAACTTTGCCTCTTTATTGTAAAGCTCTTGGTAAACATCCCGTACAGCAATGTAGGCTTCGGCTCTTGCTTTCTGCAAGGATGGCAATTGCAATGGATGGAAAACTGCCGTACCGTCTGAAGTATCTACATCTTGCAGATGACCAACCCAATCGTTATCCACGACAAGGCAATCGTTGCGGTGGAACGATTGCAGTTCGCCACTATACGGAGCAGGTTCAGGAATGGTGTCGGGAACGGCTGGCTTATCCGCTTGGCCATTCCCGTTAATGCCCGAAAACAAGTCGCCGATAGCTTCCTGTTTTTTGCTATTGGATGATACATTTCCATTGACTGCCCTATTGGTAACAGGAGGCGTGTAGGGTTGCTGCATCGCACTACTGAACAGGTCTGTCTGGCGACCTATCGAACGGCTGCTTTTATTAGCGCCTTGTCTTTTCGATGTTGTAGCCCTTTTGGGAGGAGCAAGCACTGCTACGGGTTCGTCTGTATTTTCAAACAGGTCGAAGATGGTTAACTGTTTTAATTCCTGTGGGCTTTCCTGTCTTATAGCAGGTGTTGTAAAATGTTGTGTTTCGGGTTGAATAATTACAGGCTCAACAACCGGAGGCGTAACCGTTGATATTGTGGGAATTTGTACAATGGGTTCATCGTTCCGTTCGCCTCTGTATAAACCCAAATTCAAGTGCCTTCCAAAATCATCGGAAAGCATTTTTTTGAGGTCTTTGGCAATTCCGGCAACACCGTCTTTGTGTGTGTAAATTAAAGCAGGTTGTCCGTAAGGGTCGGTATCTAATTTGCTGTCGGTATGCACAATCCTTGTGCTGTCCTGAAAGAAAGCATTGCCTGGTGTATTGTATGCTGTTTGCCTGCTTTGGCAAAACAGATCTTCCGCTTCGCTCAGACCTTGTTTTGCCTTATTCTTTTGCAGGATAATCAAATCACTGCCAACTTCTGTTCCGGCATATTCCGTAAAAAGGTTATTTGGTAAGCGAATAGCTGATACCAAATTATTATCCTGCATCAACGCCCTGCGTATTGGTTCGTTCTTCGGACTGTTGAGGATACCTTGCGAAGTGATATAAACCAATACACCGCCCTCACGGAGCATATCAGTACCTTTCAGAAAGAAGTAATTATGTATGCTTCGGGCAGCCTGTACTTTTGCACTGTCCTTGCTTCGGGAATAGGAAAGGTCGAAAACGGAAGTATCGCCAAATGGAATATTACTGGCTATTACATCATAGCTGTTTTGTTCCTTTTCGGGTATTTCTTCAAAACCGCTTACACGGATATTGCTTTCGGGATAAAGTTGTTTTAAAATCTTGCCTGTCAGCAAATCCTTTTCGTAAGCGGTAACACTGGCTTTCTGATTTTCTGAAAAAGATTGTATGAATGAGCCGATACCTGCGGAGGGTTCGAGGAATTTATCAATGTTCAGACCGCTATCACGCAAGGCTGCGGAAACCGCATCTATTACCTGTGGCGGTGTATAAAAAGCCGTCAGTACGGAGCTTTTCATACTATCCACATACTTGCGGTATTGCTTATCGCCTTCGGAATTTTCTTTGAGTAGTTGGTGGAGTTCCCGCGTAATCGGGAAAAGGTCGTGTTCTGTTTTTCTCCAATGATTGATGTCTATATCGTTCGCTATGGGGTTCAGCACGAATTTAAGACCGCCAAATCCGCTGTATTGCATCATTAGCAGTCTTTCGCCTACGGTGGCTTGTCGTTTCTCCTTTTCCAGTTTAAAAGCAATTCGCAGACTATCAATGTTCTGTTGGAGATGTTGCTTTTTACTGAAGCCCATTTTCGGCTATCCATATTGCGATGGTTCCCGTTATTTCGGTATAGAGCAGGTCAAACTCATAACCGTATGCGAAATCATCGGTTAGTTCATAGCGGGAGAAAACAGGCTCACAAACAGGGGACATTTTCAGGGCGAACGGTCGCAATTCCTCGTCTGCCATTATGGTATCAAACTCATTGCATACGACTTGGAAAACCGTATCGAATTTGGAAAAATGCAAGTCCTCAAAAAGAATGTAATTGGCTATTTCGTTGCATTGCTCAACTGCATTTCCCGAACGAAAAGCACCCTCGTAGGCATTGGCAGCCCACGAAGAACGTTGCTCAATAAATTTTTGGTCGTTTGCCTTTTCGGGGAAGCTGGTGTTTAATAATTCTTGCAGTCGTAACCTGAAATACGACAGGTCTTTTTGTTGTGTATTCATACTATAATTTTGTTTAGAATTTTACTTGAACCCTAAAATTATGGCAGTAGAGAAGCCCCTTTGCTGAAGTGGCAGGGTTTGGCTTTAAGAGGCGGGATTTGGCGTATAGGTGTAGATTAAGGAGAAAGATTTTGTATTTTTGAATATTTATATGCAATTATAAATGGCTAACGAACTGGAGAAGGCAATCACAATAAAAGCTGCAATAGACAAAATAGATGCAGGTGATTTTTTATTACCGTCTATTCAACGACGATTTGTGTGGAATACAGAACAAATAGAATTATTATTTGACTCTATTATGCAAGACTATCCGATTAACACATTTATGTTTTGGAGAGTAAATAGCGCTGAAATTAAAAACCAGTTTCGTTTCTATGACTTTCTAAAGAAATATATTGGTTACAAAGGAGGTAATAATGAAGAGAGAAAAACGAAAGGTTATAAAGACTTTGACTCTGTAATTGACGGTCAGCAAAGGCTTAACAGTCTTTATATTGGTTTAAAAGGAAGTTACGCATACAAACAATATGTTTACAGGAAGAAAATATACTATAATGATGAAAGTAGTTACCCAACAAGAAAGCTCTACTTGGATTTATTAAGCCCAATTGAAACAGATGAACAAAAGAAAAAATACGATTTTCAATTTTTAATACACAATGAACATAAAAAAGAAAACGAACAAACATCAAAACAAGTAACTGATGAATTTGGAAACCAAGAGACTGTTGATTGTTATTGGTTTGAAATCGGAAAAATTTTAGAATTTAAAAATGAGCATAGTATTGTTTCATTCCTTACACAAGAGAAGTTAGACTTGTCAGGTTTTCCTGGGGAAACGTTATTAAGACTTTTTAAATTAGTAAACGAGAAAACTCTGATTAACTACTATTTAGAGCAAGAGCAAGATTTCGATAAAATCTTGTTTGAATTCATTAGAACAAATTCAGGTGGGACAAAACTCTCTTTTGCAGATTTATTGATGTCTATTATAACGGCTTCTTGGGAAATAGGACTATCAACTAAAGGAGCAAGAGAAGAATTAGATGATGTTATAAGGGAAGTCAGAGAATTTGGCTTTGAAATAGACCAAGACTTTATATTAAAAACTTGTCTTGTTTTGGTTTCACAAGATATTCGATTCGCTCTTAAAAATTTTGGAGCAGAAACGATAGTAAATATCAAAACGGATTGGAGTAAAATAACATTATCAATAAAAGCTACATTTGAATTAATTAAATCGTTCTCTTTTAATAACCATTCCTTACGAGCAAAAAACTCTGCGATACCAGTTATTTACTACCTATTTAAAACAAATCAATATACAGAGATAAACAAGGAGAATAGACATAAAGAAAATAGAGAACAAATAAAAACATTTCTTCACAGTTCGCTATTAAACAAATTATTTGGTGGTAGTTCAGACGGTTTCCAAATCAAACTTAGAAAAGTTATATCTGAAAACATCAATGGTAATTTCCCCCTATCAGAGATTAAAGATGCGTTTAAAGGAACAAATCGTAGTTTTAATATTGATGATGAAAAAATTAGCAGCATTCTAAGAACTTCTTACGACAGTTTAGATAGCTTTTATATTCTTTCATTGCTATTTCCAAAATTCAATTTTGAATTTAAAAACCCAAATATTGACCATCTTCATGCCAAAAGCCAATTTAGAGCTGAAAATTACGGTCATTTACTGAATCAAGGAGACATAGATTTTTACAACAACTACCATAACTCTGTTTTGAATTTAGCACTTCTCTCTGAAGAACAGAATAAATCAAAGACAAAAAGTGAGCTGAAAGCTTGGATCGAAAAAGAAGAAGAATTTAATAAAGACATTCGAAATACATTACTAATTCCTGAGAATACTGACATAGGATTTACAAATTTTATTGATTTTATAAACAAAAGAGAAATTTTATTAACCAGTTTATTAAAGGCAAAACTGAAATAAAAAAGTACCGAAATAATCACTATATGATAGACGGCGGCATAACAAACGAAGAAGATTTTGATGACTTGGAGGATATAAGTTTTTCAGAATTGAGCAAATTTGACTTAACGAAACTTGACGAAAATGTTTCTTATAATATATTTGAGGATAACTTTCCGCAATGCACAATAACACGCATTAATGATAAATTACTTATCAGAATCGAGGAGCATATTTATACAAAGTATTGGTTTCATAAATACCACGCATCTGTTTTTGCAACAGCAATGATGAAAGCTATAAAACGACTTCAACTTGAAGGTATTCCATTCTCTGACGAGGAACTTGATGATGAAGATGAAGTGCACATTTTTGTTAGGTGGACATTAACTGAACCTTCAAATATTGACAACAAAACCTTATCAGAAAACATAAATATAGCATTTGATAGCGTTTTTGAGCGTGCCAATTCAATGCTTGAAAATTCTGATAGTGTTTTAATACTTGGGAAAGATACTGGTGAAGGACTTGACTTATTGAAACGTATTCAAATTCATCTTGATAATCTGGGCTTCTATACCTATATAATTAAAGAGCAACCAGACATTATTGGAGAAAGTGTAATACAGAAAGTTTTGAGATTTGGACTATCATCAAGGTTCGTAATTATTGAAAATAGCGAACCCACGGGTCATTTATATGAATTTCCACACATCACGAAATTTGCAGAGTTAACATCCATTGTTTTGCAAAGACAAGGAGAAGGTTCAACTTGGATGTTTGAAGACCTTTACCACAGGCTACAAAACATTAAAAAATTTGAATACACGAATGAAACACTTGAAGACGAAATAAATCTTGGAATAGAGTGGGCGAACAGTTATTTGTCAACTTTTGGAAAGTTTCAAAAGGAGAAATTGCCGTGGTTTAAATAAAAAATCGAGTGGCGATACACCGTCTTTGACATTCCATAAATAAACCCTCTAAAATTTTCAGAGGGTTTATTGTTTATTCAAAATTAGTAACATCCTACCAACTTCAATATCCATTCGTGAAAAGGCAAACCATTTCTTGCCCAGGTCTTTGAGGGAAGCCCCGATATGGTAGAGTTCTGTATCGTCAATAATCAAAAAGCGGTCATGAGCATCAGAAAGAATCTCAATTTCTATGGGAGGATATTGGCTGTTGTACCGTTGTATATCCAGCCGTAACTGATTGCTGATATTTTTGGTATAGATAGTTGCAATTACATTAGCATTCCGTTTTCCCAATAAGATTAGCACCGTATCGTCCACATAATTATCAAGCAGGATAATGGAGCTTTCGGCACTTCGGATAATATCGGAAACAAAGGTATAGGCATCAAAAACCTGCCCATTGTAGAAGATACCTTTGTCGCTGTGGAGCTTGTCGCTTTCCAAAGCCTTGAAAATCTCTTCAAATTTTTGGTCTGCTTCTAATTGCTTTAGCTCAATTTTATCCAAACGATGGAACAAAGAAGCATTGCTGATAAGCATTCTACGCATCTCTACAAATGCTTCCATAATCTCAACACTGACCTTGACGGCAATTTCAGAGCGTAGTACAGCAGAAGCCATTGCCACCCCTTGTTCTGTAAAAACATAGGCTAAATAACGTCTTCCGCCGTAGCCCAAACTTGAGGTTCCAAATTGGAACCTCAAGTTTTCAACTTCCTCTTCGGTCAGTTGAAAACAAAAAGAAGCAGGAAACCTTTCTATATTTCTTTTTACTGCTTTGTTGAGGTTCTTTGTTTCCACCTGGTATAAGGAAGCGAGGTCGCTATCCAGCATCACTTGCTTGTCACGTATTGTATAAATCAGGTTTTTGATTTCTTCGGGAGAGATAAGAGGTTTATTTTCCATTACTTTTTGTAGCTTTTGTTTTTTTCAAATTCAAAAGAGGTTTTGTAATCTTCATTCAACACGATATAAGCATCGAATTTCTTTCCGGCTTTGCTTTTCATTCCTTTGATGAGTGAAGTTTTCCTTTTACTGACAAGGCTTTCAATATCGGCTATGCCGATTTGTACACCGCACACATTACGGAACTGTACCCAGCTACAAACTTCATCAGGACACTTGACAATCTTATCCCGAATAATGAGTTGATGGCTTTTGCATTTCGGACAAACCAATTTAGATAGGTTGTTATTGGCAATGGAAGCTTGCAACAATTCATTGGTAATAGATGAAGCATAATTTTCCATTTCCTTTTGAAATACCCCTGCATCAACTTCGTTGTTTTCGATTTTCTGCAAAGTGAGTTCCCATTCGGCAGTCATTGCCACATCTGCAATTTTCCGGTCTTTGACCAATTCATATACCTGCAATCCCTTTTCTGTTGGTATCAAAGATTTCTTTTCCCTTTGGATATAATTGCGGGTAAACAGTGTTTCGATTATTGCTGCCCTTGTAGCCGGAGTGCCGATACCGATATGTTGTAAAGCCTTGCGTTCGTCTTCATTTTCGATTTCCTTTCCGGCAGTTTCCATTGCGGACAATAGCCCTGCTTCGGTATAAAGTACAGGAGGTTTGGTTTTCTTATCTAAAACGGTAGCTTCCTTTATTTTGAGTTCATCGCCTTTTTTCAGTTCGGGTAAATCCTGTACAGGTTCGGCGTTATCATCGGAAAAATTGCCTTTTATGGAGCGCCATCCCACTTCAATAATCTTACAGCCTTTTACTGTAAAATCGTAATGCAACACCTGTAAACCGACATCGGTTATCTCTTTGATACAGGCCCCGGAAAGGGCTTCGAGCAATCGAAAGGCAATCATATCATAAACGGCATTTTCCTTTGCGTTCAGGGCTGACGGGATTTTATCCGTAATCAATAATCCATGATGGTCGGTAACACGCAAATCGTTCACTATACGTTTATTGAAACGCCCCCATTTCATTTTGGTTACGGCTTGTTTGCAGGTTTCCCTATCCTGCAAAGCCCTCACGAGGTTTGGAATTTCTGCCCACACATCTTCAGGAATATATTTGCTTCCTGTACGTGGGTAAGTGATAAACTTCTTTTCGTAAAGGCTTTGGGCAATATTGAGGGTTTCTTCGGCAGAAAGGTTGAGTTTTTTGTTCGCTTCTTTTTGCAATCCTGTAAGGTCGAACAATAAGGGCGGTTGCTCTGTAACGCTTTTGGTTTCAACCGATGTAACTGTTGCCGTATCGCTTCGCTGAATGGCTTTCAGCGTATCATCGGCAAGTTTTTGGTCTTCCCATTTGGTTTTGGAAATGCTTTTAAAATCTATCAACTCTTTGTTGTGCGATAACTGTATCTGCCAATATTGCTGCACCGAGAAATTCTTGTTTTCCAGATAACGCCTGCATATCAAAGCGAGTGTAGGTGTCTGCACCCTGCCGAGCGAATAGATGCCGTTGCCTGCGACAATGCTCAACGCCTGTGTAGCATTGATGCCCACGAGCCAATCGGCACGGCTTCTGCCTTGTGCCGCCCGATACAATCCGTCAAATGCTGCTCCGTCTTTAAGATTATCAAAGCCCTGTTTTATGGCTTTTTCGGTAAGCGAGCTTATCCATAATCTTTGGAAAGGTTTGTTGCATTTGAGGTATTCATAAATGTACCGAAAGATGAGTTCGCCCTCTCGACCTGCATCGGTAGCAACAATAATGCTATCACTACGGTTGAAAAGCTCTTCGATTACTTTCAGTTGCTTTAATGCTCCTGTATCGGTTGTATAACCTTTGTCTTTTTTTACTTTCCGGACGGTCAGCAAAAAAGGGTTGGGAAGTATCGGCAAAGCTGTTTTGTCAAATCCCGAAATCCCATAATCTTCGGGCATTCCCAATCCTATTAAATGACCGAATGCCCACGTAACAAAATAGCCGTTACCTGTCAGGTAGCCGTCCTTTTTATCGGATGCTCCCACAAGTCCGGCTATCTCTCTTGCTACGCTTGGTTTTTCTGCAATAATTGTTTTCATACTTTACTAAACTTTTCTGCCTTTGGATTTTGCAGGCGTTTGGGGCTTTTCTTGTTGCTCCTGCTGTTGTTTGTTTTTCGGTCTTTGTTGCCCCGACTTCAAAGGCTCGTTGATGTTTTTGGTCGCTTCGTTGGTTTTCCCTTCTGAATTGACCGCAGTTTGTGTTTTATGGGCTTCGGTAGGTTTTGCCTGGGCTTTGAGCTTGTCGGGATTTTGGAACGAGAAATCTGTTTTTCCCGTTTCTTTGTTGAGTGTGATATAGCCCTGATATTTTTGTCCTTTTTTATCCACCAAACCATCTACATAAACAGTTAGTCCGGCTTTGAACTTATTGTACTGCTCATCATCCAATTCTTTACCTCTAAAAATTCTTGGTGCTTCCTGCGACTGATTTTGCTGGCTTTTTTGTTGGTTGTTTTGCGACTGCTGATTGTTGCCCGTTCTGTCAAACAGGAACTCTACATAGCGTTTGTCTGCATTGAACTGTACCGTTGCCGAAAATTCTGTTCCTTTTTTAGAAATCATACCCTCTAATTGAAGCGGTTTACCCTCCATTAAAGTTTGCTTTTGTTCATCGTTCAATTTCACACCTTTTATTTCATCGGGAATTTTTATGAAATCCGTTCGCAGTGCAATAACATCGTTTGTTAACCTGTCTATACTGATAATGGACGGCATCAGTTCGCCCGTTTTGGTATTGGTCAAATCAACCACACGCCCCATATTACCCGTTTCGAGCAGGTTCTTTCTGTCGTCGTCCGTAAACTTGTGTCCGAAAAATTCAAAGTTGAGGTTAGGCTCTTTACGGATACCGTTCAATGCCGGAACTACTCTTCCGTCTTCGGTAGCCTGCAAAGACAAACGGACATCTGTACGAAGAATGGCTGTACCGAAATTAACGCTCACAGGTATAAGCTCATTGGTTTTGTAGCCTTTTAATAAGGGTTCAAGGAGGTTTCTTTTTTCAAGGTATTCCTTGCTTAATCCGAGATTGTTCATTGTGTCCCAATCAATCTGTTCCGGTTTGTAGCGGTATTGGCTTGTTTCCGGTGTTGTTTGTGCTGTTTCCATATTATTTTGATTTTCTTGTTTTTTATCCTGTTGAGGCTCGGTTTTCACCTCGTGTTCTTTCATCACTTTTTCGCCTTCGAGAGTTGGCTTATCTACCTGCTTCTGCATTTCCTGTGCTTTATCCACAGCGATAGGTGCATGCACTTTGAAGAATGAGAAATTGGTAGGGTTCTTTAGTTGGCTAAAAAAATTGGAGAAGAAGTTGGAAAAGAAATCGCCACTCTTGTCCACACGCATAAATTGGTTCTGGTTTTTCTTCGTGGGGTCAACGGTTTCCATTTTGCCGTTTTCATCAATGCTCTTTACGGCTTGGATTTTCATTTTTTCTTTATCCAGCACCAGCAGTATGTCCGATAACTGTTCGGGAGTTTCCTGTTTGTTTGTAGTTTCTTCGCTCATAATCTGAAAATTTTAAAGTTCAAATGCCGAAAATAGGAGAAGCGTGTACTGCATCGACCGAAGTGGCACTCAAAGGCGGTGTTTGTCACTTATTGGCGTTCATTTATTAAAACTTTCCCTTATAAACTGATGTACATCAGATAGCTTGTAATACAATTTACCGCTTATTGTATAATAGGGCAGTTTGCCGATGGAACGGTACCGTTGCAGGGAACGGTTACTGATTTTGAGCATTTGAAGCAAATCCTGATTATCGAGCAGTTCTTCGCCGTCTATGCTGTTACGTTTCTTTTGCAAATCATCTATGTTATCGCCCAGCATATCAAGGCGACCTATCAGGCGTTCCATCCACGCCAAAAATTCCATTCTGTCAATATTCATAGGAACATATTGTTAAGGGTTCGTACCTATTTTTTATCTGCATTTAATTTTCTGCCTTTTTCGATATAGCTTTTGCCTTTTGCCATAAGCTCCTGTACAAATTCATCACTGCTTTGCACCGCATTGGCATTGAGCATATCCTTAATTGCTCCAATGGTGTAGAAATACTGACCGTAGATTTTTGAATAAGCTATCTCGCCTTTGGTTCGCATACGCCACAGTGTTTTTTCACTGATGTGGAGATACTGGCAGACTTCGTGGTTGTTGAGCCACAAGCTATCGTAGCTTGTATCTTCCAGTTTGAGGATATATTCGCTAATGGCTTTCAACCTTTCATTGAGGTGCTTCCACACTTCTTCGTCAACTGTTATAATATTCATAGCACTGTTGTTTAATGTTCACAGGGCAAAATTCAGTAGTGTGGAAGTATTTGTCTGCCAATGCGTACCCATTGGTTTGGCACTTTTTTTGAAAATTTTTGCAATGAGAAAAACCCTTGATTGATAATGGTTTTAGCGTGCTTCGGGTATTTTATGAGAGCCTTATGCCCATATTTGCCAATTGGCAGATATGGGCAAAAAAAAAGCAGTACATTTTGGGTACTGCTTTTAATCATCTTTGCTGATATGGCTAAAGGTCTTTATCCATATATTCTTCGAGCGAAATTTTGAGTTGGTCTAAAAACGCAGTGCGTGAACCTGTTCTTGTTTTCATGCGATGGAATGCGTGATGCAGGTCGCCGAGTGGAATACGAAAAAGTATCTGGAACATTAGGCTAATTTTACGGATACCAATCTTACCGTGAGAAATCACGCCAGCGGCATGCAGCGCATATACCAATTCGATTAGTGCATTTTTACTATCTGTCCAAAATACATCTTTGGAGTTCTCCGGTTTTTGTAAAATTATGTCTGGGTTTTCATCAGGATTGATTTTTGTCAGAAGATATGAATAAAGCAATTCGTTCGCAATAATTCTGGCGATCTTATAGTCAAAGAAAGTCGAGAATGATGGATCAATTTCAAATACAATACTATTCAGGCCATCATGGTAGTTTATGTTGCCACGCCTGAAATAAGTTTCATCCCGATCCGTCCGTCCAGACCGATAATATCTGTAAAAATCAGAATTACATATATGCTCAATATACTCCCTTTTTAAACTTGCCAATTGGGCTGAAAAATAACCAAAATACAATTTACCATTGCTTACAGGGCATGTAGTTTCTATTCTGTAAACCTTATTATAATAAATAAGCTTTCCTAATATTTGAGGTTTAATAGTACGGAAGAAATGGATCTCTTCAGCATTGTTCTGAAATCCATCTTCGACGATGAATTTCTTAATAGAGAATAATAGATCCTGAAGATAAAGGGTCATTTCATATGCCTCGTCAATCGTTCGCTTGTTTTGTAATGCAATCTTATCTTCCTTATTATGTATTTCTAAAATAATGTTGTGTAGAGAGTATTTCATAGCAGATGTTTTAGTGAGATTAGGGATTTTTTTACATTTGCAAATGTTTTAAATGACAAACTTTCACATTAAATCTCATAATATTACCCAAGCACGAACCAACTTGGGCTATATTTTCCACCCATTACGCTTGAGTATATATTTACAGGAAGGGAAAAATTGGCAACACATCGGGAAGTTGAGACTAGTATTTAATCTCCTGACATGACTAAATTTGTACTATAAATATAGTACATGTCTTTGTGCTAGATATGTGTGTAAATCTGTCAAAAACAATTAAATTTAACATCCGGTTTTTGAGGGCAACTTTGAACAAGCAGGTAAAATTTAAATAAGAGATAAGTATATGAAAGTTTATGACGCACTCTATCTGGACATTTTAATAATTGGAAGGGCTAATGTAGAAACAGGTCTTTCCTACAAAATTCTTAGAAAGCAGTTAGAACTAAAGGGATATGATTTCGGTAATGAATACATTGAAACCGCCGTTAAGGTATGGTATTACGATAGTTTTCATCATGCTGAAGCTAGCCATGGAAATATAAAGTTTGAGGATTTAGATAATCACCTTGGATGTAACTTCGTAATGAAGGGCGACGCTTGTTTGAAACTGCTTTCTCATAAAAAATCAGAATTTAACAACAAGCTTACCTTATATTCTGTAGTACTGGCCGGCATCGCTTTAATAGCTTCAATTGTAGCAATAATTGTCGGTATTGTCTATTACTAGCTTTCGTGTACTTAGCGGTGAACACAGCTTCAAACATGCAGGGCTATGATTTAAACATGAAACGAGGTCAGGATGGTTAATTTTTAAAGTAGGCTTATGAATAAAATAGGTTTTGGCGGCGGTTGCCATTGGTGCACTGAGGCTATATTTCAATCTCTTCACGGGGTAGAGCAAGTCGAGCAAGGCTGGATAACTTCGACGCCCCCCTTTGATACATATTCAGAAGGCGTAATTGTCCATTATGGTAGTGATATTCCTCTTGATAGGCTAATAGAGGTACATCTACTTTCACACAGTAGTACTAGCCTTCATAGTATGCGTAAAAAATACAGATCTGCTGTATATTATTTTAATGTAGAAGACAAACGTGTCATTGAAGAGGCAATTCGACGAATAGAATTAGACAGTGAAACATGTTATATAACTCAAGCTCTGCCTTTTGTTACTTTCAAGGAGAATACGAAAAATTACCTAAATTACTACAAAAAAAACAAGCAGGCTCCATTCTGTCGAACCTATATAGATCCTAAGTTGAAAGTTTTAAGAGAAAAATTTGGGCGGCAGCTCAAAAATGATTTTTAAAAGGGAAAAATTGCCACAACAAAGGGTGAAACTGCTAAGTATGTGGAGGCAGTTGTCTTATAAATTTGTACTATAGAAAATGATAGCAACTTTAATTTTTTTGGCTACAAATTATATAGTTTTTGGCTTTGCTTAAACAGTCTATGCTATTCTGCTCGCCTGGAGCAGGACCAAAGTAGTTTTCATTTCAACGAAAGTAATAATTTAATGGATGATGATTCTTTTTTTTGGTAATCAAACAAATGAGGTTTTCGCGGTACAATCTCAAAATGAGGTGTCAACTGATGATGTTACAAAATTAAGCTGGCTTTTCGGCGGCGCTGATAAATTGGAAGAACATGCACTTAATGAGTGTTTTGTTGGACCACGCGTTAACATAGTTTCTCCATGGAGCACTAACGCCGTCGAAATTGCCCAAAATATGGGTGTCACTGGCATTGTCAGAATGGAAATGTTTTTTAAATCTGATAAAAACGACACTGATTTTGACGGTATGCTTTTTCAAAAGTATAACGGACTTGATCAAAGAATTTTTACTCTACACAGCGATCCAGAACTCATACTTGAAATTAGCGATATCGGTGCCTACAATAACCAAGAAGGCTTGGCTCTAAGCGACGAAGAAGTGGAGTACCTCAACAATCTTTCTTTAAGGATAAAAAGGAAACTAACTGACTCTGAAATATTTGGTTTTTCGCAAGTGAATTCTGAACATTGCCGCCATAAAATTTTTAATGGCACATTTGAAATAAATGGTGAAAAGAAGCCATCTTCTCTGTTCGGCTTGATCAGAAAGACATCAAAGGAAAGTCCTAACGGAATAATCTCTGCTTATGAAGATAATGTAGCATTTTTAAAAGGTCCAAGAATTCAGCAGTTTGCCCCTAAAACAGCAGATAAGCCAGATTTTTATCAGGTTTCGGAATTCGAATCAGTTATCTCCTTGAAGGCAGAAACACACAATTTCCCCACTACCGTAGAACCTTTTAATGGTGCTGGTACAGGATCTGGCGGTGAGATTCGCGACAGGCTTGCTGGTGGTCAGGGTTCGCTTCCCTTAGCTGGTACCGCCGTGTATATGACACCCTATTCAAGGCTTGAAGAAAACAGAGTATGGGAAACGGGTATGGTTGAAAGAAAATGGCTCTATCAAAGACCAATGGATATTTTAATAAAAGCTTCTAATGGTGCGGCCGACTTTAATAATAAATTTGGACAGCCGCTGATTACAGGGTCGGTACTCACTTTCGAACATGAAGAAGATGGGCGCAAACTTGGTTTTGACAAAGCGGTTATGCTTGCCGGCGGTATTGGATATGGTAAAAAAAGTCAGGCAAAGAAACTAAAACCCGAAGTCGGCGATCAAGTTGTTATTCTAGGTGGAGATAATTATCGCATAGGTATGGGTGGCGCTGCAGTTTCATCTGCCAATACGGGAGCAGTACGCTCGGCTATTGAACTCAATGCTATTCAACGTTCAAATCCCGAGATGCAAAAACGTGTTGCTAATGCTATTCGAGGACTTGTAGAAAGCGAAAGCAACCCTATTATATCTATTCATGATCATGGTGCGGGAGGACATATAAACTGTCTTTCCGAGCTTGTGGAAAGTTCGGGAGGTAATATTGACCTTGACAAATTACCTGTGGGTGATCCAACCCTTTCTGCCAAAGAAATAATAGGTAATGAATCACAGGAGCGGATGGGGATTGTGATTAGTAAAAACGGAATTGAAATACTCCAAAGAATTGCAGACCGTGAGCGCACACCAATGTATTGTGTGGGGGAAGTTACAGATGATCAAAGGTTTAAATTTGAATCGGGCATTACAGGTGCCAGACCAGTTGATTTTGCTCTTGAAGACTTATTTGGCTCTTCGCCTAGAACTATTATGGTAGACAAATCTATCGAGAGAAATTATTCAAATCTTGATTATAATCAGGACAAGGTATATGATTACCTCAATCAAGTACTTCAGTTAGAAGCGGTAGCATGTAAAGACTGGCTCACGAATAAAGTTGACCGCTGCGTAGGTGGGAAGGTTGCGAAGCAGCAAACTGCTGGGGAAATCCAGCTTCCGCTAAATAATGTAGGTGTCATTTCATTGGATTACACTGGTAAAGAAGGGGTGGCTACAGCTATAGGTCACTCGCCTATTGCTGCACTTATAGATCCTGCTGCAGGTAGTCGCACAGCAATTGCAGAGGCATTAAGTAATATCTTATGGGCTCCTCTCAGAGACGGACTTAAAAGTGTATCGCTTTCAGCTAATTGGATGTGGGCTTGCAAAAATGAGGGTGAAGACGCAAGGCTCTACCAGGCCGTTGAGGCTTGTTCTGATTTTGCTATTGAGTTAGGGATAAACATTCCCACAGGTAAGGACTCACTTGCAATGAAACAAAAATACCCGGATGGTGATGTAATCGCTCCAGGTACGGTAATCATATCGGCTGCTGGTCAATGTTCTGATATTTCTAAAATTATTGAGCCAGTAATTAAAAAGAATGGGGGCAACGTATACCATATCAACCTTTCAGGTGATACATACAAATTAGGCGGCTCTGCTTTTGCACAGATTTTAAATGCTGTGGGTAATGAAGCACCTAATATTACAGATGCCATTTCTTTCAAAAATACATTTAACGTTATTCAGAACCTCATTAAGGGCGGCAAAATTACTTCTGGGCACGACGTAGGCAGTGGGGGGTTAATTACCACACTTCTTGAAATGAGCTTCTCCAGCGTAAATCTTGGTGCTGAATATGATCTTACCAATTTAAAGGAGCTGGATAACATTAAAGTTTTATTTGCTGAGAACATCGCTATTGTGATCCAGGCTGATGCATCGGTTGAGGTCGAGCTTTCTCGGAATAATATTGCCTACACCCGAATAGGTAGACCGAAAGAAGGTAAGGTGGTAACCATTAAAAATGGGAATGCTAGCTTTAATTTTGACATACCTGAAATAAGGGATACGTGGTTCCGGACGTCATATCTTCTTGATCGAAAGCAATCAGGTAATCAAAAAGCAAAGGAACGTTTTGATAATTATAAAAATCAGCCTCTTAAGTTTACTTTCCCAGCTCATTTTAACGGTAAAAAAGTTCCAATTGACGAGTTGAAATTAAAACCAAAAGCCGCTATCATTCGTGAAAAGGGGTCAAACTCAGAACGTGAGATGGCCCATGCAATGTATCTTGCCGGCTTTGATGTGAAAGATGTTCATATGACCGACCTTATTTCAGGTCGTGAAACACTCGAAGACATACAATTCATTGGTGCTGTTGGAGGTTTTTCAAATTCTGACGTTCTTGGTTCGGCCAAAGGATGGGCTGGCGCTTTTCTTTACAACGAAAAGGCTAAAGCAGCACTAGAAAATTTTTTTAAACGTGAAGACACATTATCGGTAGGAATATGTAATGGGTGTCAGCTTTTTATTGAGCTCGGACTTATAAATCCTAACCACAATATAAAACCCAAAATGCTCCATAATGACAGTAAAAAACATGAATGTGGATTCACATCGGTAACTGTTCAAGAGAATAATTCGGTAATGCTATCGACATTAGCTGGTAGCACACTAGGAGTATGGATATCTCATGGAGAAGGTAAATTTAGTCTTCCCTATAATGAAGACCTTTACAATATTGTAGCCAAATACAGTTACAAGGATTACCCGGCAAATCCCAATGGTTCTAATTTCAATATTGCAATGATGGCAAGCGATAATGGCCGTCACCTAGCTGTGATGCCTCATATTGAGCGTTCAATTTTCCAATGGAACTGGCCTTACTATGTTGAAGGGAGAGTTGATGAGGTTTCGCCTTGGCATGAAGCGTTTGTTAATGCCCGCAAATGGATCGAAAATAATGTCTAATAAAACGCTAAAAGGGAAAACATCATTTGTCTTTTGAGAAATGGGATTAATAATTTAACACTGATCCATTTGTACGCTAGTTCTAAAATACAGGACTGGGAACGGGTAGTCATATATAGCCATTAAGGTAGAAATTCAAATGATTCGCTAAAAGGAAGAATTGCTACAACATCGGGCGAAAGCGATAAGAGAATGGATGTACTTGTGTATTAAATTTGTACTATATCAATAGCAGCAATTTTAAATATTGGAGCAATATCTAAACTTCAAAATCTTTAGCAATGTTAAACTGGAACGATATTATCAGATTGGTGAACCATGGCAACCCTGAACCACCTAAAAGAGTAGAAAAAACTGATGAGGAATGGAAAGCAATTTTAAATCCGGAATCCTATCTTATCACTAGAAAGAAAGGCACTGAGCGACCCCACAAATCTGAAATGTGCACGCTTTTTGAACCCGGGGAATATCAATGTATATGTTGTGAAACGCTGCTGTTTGATTCAGCAGAAAAATTCCATAGCAGTTCTGGCTGGCCATCTTTTACTCAACCCATTGCCACCGAAAATGTCGCTCACATCAAAGATAGTAGCCATGGTATGATAAGAGTGGAGGTCACATGCAATGTATGTGATGCTCACCTTGGACATGTATTTCCAGATGGTCCGGCTCCTAGTGGTTTACGGTATTGTATCAATGCTGCTTCACTGATAAAAACGGATATGTGAACAAGCAAAAAAAATCTATTTGTAAATAGAATCATCAATATAATTAACTTAAAACAAAGTATATGGAAAATTTAAAGAAAGCGTACGTAGCAGGCGGTTGTTTCTGGGGTATGGAAGATCTTTTTCGTGTTCGCCCTGGAGTAAAAAATACTGAGGTTGGCTATTTAGGCGGAATTAATGAAAATCCAACCTATCGCAACCATCCCAAGCATGCTGAAGGATTAGAAATTACCTATGACTCAAATGAAACATCTTACAAGGAATTATTGGATTATTTTTTCAGAATTCACGATCCAAGTACGGTAGACAGACAAGGTAACGACAGAGGTTCAAGTTATCGCTCGGCTTTATTCATTCAGGATGAACAAGAGGGAATTGAGGCTGAAGAAATTATTGGAATAGTGAATGAATCGGATCGATGGCCAGGAAAGGTAGTTACTACGCTAGAACCCTTCACTAAATTTTGGCCTGCCGAAGATTATCATCAAGACTATCTTGTAAAACATCCAAACGGATATACCTGCCATTTTGAAAGATTTGGCACTTTCTTGTAGAACCTTCTTATTGATAGATGGCATGCTCAAGTAGATATATTTGACATGCCATTTTTTTTGCAATAGTAAATAACGGCAACTCGTCTTATTCAGCATGTCATACTAGAGTACTGCATAGTTGCACATTCTTTAATTCTTTCAGTCAAAGCTTCACGATTAGCTAGCAATGGTATATGCAATAAAATATATTGTAAGGAATCAATGGCTCATCATACTAAAGTTAAAAAGAACTAGCCTACTCCAACTTAACAACAAAACGAAATGAATTATGGAAAATCTAGTAAAAGAAAATAAAGCATTTGATGCAGCAGAATTTTACGTAAAAGATTGGGTAGATGAAAATGGGAATACAACTAATCAAATAAAACTGTCTGATTTTAAAGGAAAGTTTAAAGTGGTTTATTGTTTTCAAAGCTGGTGCCCCGGATGCCACAGTATTGGCTTGCCCAATTTGAAAAAAATGATTCAAGCATTAAAGGGAAATGAGAACGTCGTGTTCATAGCAATCCAAACTGTATTCGAAGGTCATCATGAAAATACTTTTGATAAGATGCTTGAAACTCAAAAAAAATACGATTTAAAAATACCTTTTGGTCATGATGCCGGTGACGACGGTAAATCCCGTTCTAACTTTATGCAAAATTACCAAACTGGCGGGACGCCTTGGTTTGTCTTTATCGATCAAAATGATAGTGTGATTTTTGCAGATTTCCACCTGAATGTTGACGCTGCAATCACCTTTTTAAAAAGTATTGTGTAATAATTTCAGCTTAGGGTTACTATTCAATAATAAACAAATCGTGTTTGAAAGTCATATGATATGATCTTTCGTGTAATTAATTTATAAAGAAGCGGAATAATTATTAATAGAACATAATGGATACAAAAACGAATGTTAGAAACCAAAGTGTAGAATTAGGAAAAGTGACTTGGCTAAGAGATTACAACACGGCATTGAAGTTAAGTAAACTTCAAGAGAAACCTGTCTTACTTTTTTTTCAGGAAATCCCAGGTTGTAGTACTTGCCAGAATTTTGGAAGAGATGTTTTAAGTCACCCCCTTATGGTGGAATTTATTGAAAATGAATTCATTCCACTAGTAATCTACAACAATAAACCCGGGGCAGACCTAGACATACTAAACTTTTATAATGAGCCTTCTTGGAACAATCCAGTGGCACATTTTGTGAATGATAAAGGGCAGGATATCATTCCCAAGCTGACTAATAACTACCTTCCGTTAAGTATGTACAACAAATTGGTAGAAGTACTTGATAAATTGGAAAAGCCCATTCCTCAATATGCATTGCTTTTGGGCGACGACTTAAAAATGGAATATGGAAATTTTAAAACCACTTTTTATGAAACCCCCTGCTTTTGGTCTGGGGAGACTTTAATGGCTTTGCACTCAGCAGTTAAATATACCGAAGCCGGATGGATTGATAACGTGGAAGTAGTGAAGGTTTTTTTCGATGAATCTCAGGTTTCTTTAGTGGAATTGAATAACTATGCAAGTAAAGAAGGTTTTTTCGCACTTAACGTTTCTCAGGACTTTAAAACAGATGAAAGCCCACAGTACTATTTATCAAAATCCTCATTTAGATATTTGCCGTTGACCAAAGTTCAACGTTCACGAATTAATGTCGCCATTCTTTACAACAGCCAGCCAGAGAAGTATTTGAGCCCAAAACAAACAAGAATGTATGAAGATATTTTAAAAGGGATTAGCAACAATTTGAAAAGCAGCAATTACAAAGAAAATATATCAAATTCATGGAATTGGGCTTCGTGATAAAGTACTACCAGAGTATTGAAGCCGACAGTGGTTTAGGGTTTGTAAAGCTGATTGAATATAATGTCGTCGATGGATAATAGCCAAATAGCAATCATAAACAGTTTACCTGAAATTCTATTTAGTAATTTCTGCCATAGTTTCTTTGAAACGATAAGCTTTACCAAAATCGGATCAATTCAAATCATGGAGGATGGAATAATAACAGGTAGAGGATCCATTGAATTAGGAATCGTGATGTCATATCATTTTGTTTTCCTAGCTAAACAGCAGATGGGAATTGTGCCCGACACATTAATCCAAGATCTACTAAATAATATGGCTGATGAGACGCACAAAGGTATATTTGTGACAACCGGGCAATTTAGTAGAAAGACAAAAAAAGCATCAAAAACTAAAGGCTTGCCTCCAGTGGACCTAATAGACGGGAAGGGTCTAATCGAAAGATTGCGTGAGAATAATTTAGAGCTATCGATTGAGACTGGAAAGGTCTTTTTTAATGGTTAGAAAAAAGATGCCAACAGGAAATGTCTAACATACAAAGGATGATAAATGCGAAAGAGAAAATATGGATGAAGAAATATTTTGAAGGTAAATGGCTCTTCAAAAGAACTATTTACAATAATAATAAGGAGAGTACATATGGTATCGCAGATGGTGTGGCATATTTTACTTCAGCCGATAAAGAAAAACTAATTTACAATGAAGAAGGCAAACTATCACTAATATCAACGGGGCAACAATTCACCTTCTCTAGAAGCTTTATTTATGTTTTTGAGGGCGATCGAGTAGAAATTCTTTTTAATGACGGAGCCAATCTGGGTCAGCTGTATCAAAGTTATAAACTAGATGCAAATAGTAAGGTTCTGATCTCAAATGCTCAACACATATGCAAAGATGATGCTTACAATGGCATTTATTCTATGATTTCTTCAAATGAATATAAACTTGAGACATTTATAAAGGGGCTTAATAAAGAATTTAAAATAGAAACCTATGCTATGAGAGCCTAATGGTTTCGCGTTTATATGAAAGAATCATAACGGCACATGCTATGACTTACAAAGACAATAATTTAAAAATTTATAATTCTCTTTCCAATGAAAAAGAGACATTTACCCCTTTACAAGAGGGACACGTGGGCATGTACGTTTGCGGTCCTACTGTATATAGCAATGTACACTTAGGCAACGTTAGAACCTTTATATCTTTTGACATAATCTACCGTTATCTTTTACATTTAGGGTATAAGGTTCGGTATGTGAGAAATATAACCGATGTCGGTCATCTTGTTGATGATGTTGATGAAGGCGAAGATAAGATCGTCAAGAGGGCACGTTTAGAACAACTTGAACCAATGGAGATTGTTCAGCGCTACACTGTTAATTTTCACGATACACTTAAGCAATTTAATTTATTGTCTCCGAGTATAGAGCCAACGGCAACAGGGCATATTATCGAACAAATAAATGTTATTCAGAAGGCTATTGATAATGGCTATGCTTATGAATCTAATGGCTCGGTTTATTTTGATGTAGCCAAGTATAACCAAGATCATGAATATGGAGTACTCAGTAACCGAAAGCTTGAAGATATGGTTAGTAATTCTCGAAAGCTTGACGGACAGTCAGACAAACGAAATAACCAGGATTTTGCGATGTGGAAACGGGCTGAGCCTGAACATATAATGCGGTGGCCATCGCCCTGGAGTAATGGCTTTCCGGGTTGGCATACGGAATGTACTACAATGAGCACCAAATATCTAGGTGAGAAATTTGATATACATGGTGGAGGAATGGATCTTAAATTTCCACATCATGAATGTGAAATTGCCCAAGGAATAGCATGCACCGGACATGCGCCGGTGAATTACTGGATCCACGCCAATCTACTAACCTTAAACGGGAAGAAAATGGCGAAGTCAAGTGGCAACAACATCTTGCCAGATGAAATATTGAGTGGTGAGAATCCATTGCTTACTAAAGCTTATTCAGCCGAGGTCACAAGGTTTTTAATGTTGCAAACACATTATCGAAGCATTATGGATTTTTCAGACCAAGCGATTCTCGCGGCGGAGCAGGGCTATTACCGCCTAATAAAATCAATCGAAACTCTGCCTATGGTAGAAACAGGCAAAGAATCAACACTTGATATACTTGCCTGGAGAGATAAGTGTTACGAAGCTATGGACGATGATTTCAACACGCCCATTTTAATCTCACATCTCTTCGAGGGGGTTAATTTTATCAATAAGTTGAAGGAAAAATCTGAGACCCTCACAGAAACGGATTTAGACCTCTTCATTAAAGTTATGTCAGACTTTGTTTACGACGTCTTGGGTATAGTTGAAAAATCGGTGCCACATGGTTCACATGGGGACAAACTTGATGGCACAATTAAATTACTTATAGAGCTGCGTAATGCTGCAAGGTCCGACCGAAATTATCTGCTGTCGGATCAAATACGCGATAGATTGTTCTTGCTCAACATTCATTTAGAAGATGGCAAAAACGGAACTAACTTTAAATATTGATATAAAAATAGCGACTTCAGCTGTATCAAATCAAAGGCGTAATATTTAGTCTCAATGTCAATTCGTTTTCATTTTTTTTGTGTAAATTTAATGCCATATAAAATATGAAAAAAGTTTGCAAGGTTCTGAAGGGGCATCCGACTAAACCTTAAAGTAGGAAATAAAAATAACTATAGGAATGCAGTAACTCATTCTTTTAACAAGAGATGGCACTACTTTACCCAATTCATATTTTTTGATATAAAAACAATAAATATGGAATAATATGCCGACTAAAACACAAGCTCCAGAACCAGTAGATGTTGGGCCAAATTCATGGGTAGTAAACTATGCAGATTATCTCTATAGTTACGCTTGTACACGTATTGATGATAACGATATTGCAAGAGATTTGGTACAAGAAACTTTTTTAGCTGCATTAGAGGGCTGGGAAAAATTTGATAGGCGTAGTTCAGAAAAGACCTGGCTTACGGCCATATTAAAAAATAAGATATTCGATGTTTATCGTAAGAAGTCATCTAACTCAAATAGACAAACCATATCGATTAACGGCTCTGCCAGTGATGAGTTTTTTGAGGAAAGTGGGCACTGGAAAGAGGGACAGTATCCAGAAGCTTTTGGCATAGAAGAATCTACAGCGTTGGAAAATAAAGAATTTGACGGTGTATTAAAATCATGCATGAAAAAACTTCCCCCTTTATGGAAGTCTGTGTTTACCATGAAACATATTGATGAAGAATCAAGTGAAAATATTTGCGCTCAATTAGAACTAACTTCTTCCAATTTTTGGGTAATTAGTCATCGCGCAAAAGTAAGCTTGAGAGATTGTCTTCAGAGGAATTGGATTTAGGGAAATTATAAAACAAATGGTAATGAAAAAATTAAGTGATCAAGAGATGGCTGACATGCTTGACAATTGCAGGAAAGCCACTTTTTTGATTGAAAAGCAGCAAACGGACGGTATCACAGATAAAGAAGAAGCAGAATTGGAATATCACCTTAATATTTGTGAAATGTGCCGTGTTTTTGCAAAACAAAACGCCGTCATTAATCAGTTTGTGAAAAAACTGTTTGGTACTGAAAAATGCGAACTTAAACTGGATGACAGTTTTAAAGAAGAACTTCAAAGACGAATTAATAAAAAGCATGATGAATCTTCACATTAAGATTTAATTTCCAATTTCTTCAGTAACAAAATTCCCTATTCTTTTGCTAATTAACCACTTATTGTTCACCCTCACGTAATCATCAGAATAAATCGCTCTTATGGTGGTTGTGGTTTTATCATTGTCCGCAAGACGGATCATTGTAATTAAGCAATAACTGGTTCCAGTCGCCTTCGACCCATCAATATTAATGATGTGTTGACCGTTGAAGTGGAAAAGTGTGCTTACATTTTGAAGATAGCTATCAAAAGCAACCTCCATTTCTTTTCTTCCTTTAAGCTGTAGAATGACTACTTCATTTGCTATGGTTTCGCTTACAGCATCTTCGGTGAAAAGTTGTACCTGCGCTGCAAAATCTTTCTTATCTGCTAATGTTGAAACGCGGTCAACTAAATCTTTTAACGCTATTCTATCTTTTAATTCTTCGATATCCATGATTGAGTTGACTATGATTTCTTTTTGCTATGATTGACGCACACTGCTGTACGTATATTCATTCGTTTATTATTTCTTCAGAATACGGTATTCTTTGTCTATAGTCATACTGTGAGAACTATTTTGCCTTGGATATGTCCATGTGCTGCTCTTTCATGCGCTTTGCTGGCATCGGCGAGAGAAAAAGTACTGTCTATGACTGTACGTACTGTTCCTGTATTAAGCAAACTGGCTAATTCTTCTAGTTGCTTGCCACTTGATCGGACCTGAGTTGCGGACACAGTAACTCCTAATTTTTCCGACTCAGAATTATCTGAAAATCCCAATGGAAATATAGGAAATAAAGCGCCCCCTGATTTTAGTGTTTTCAAAAAACGCCCTGTAGTTGCGCCCCCGACAGCATCAATTACCAAATCAATATCTCTCAAAACATCTTCAGCAGAAATCTTTGTATAGTCGATAAAATCATCAGCGCCTAATTTCCGCAAAAGCTCTTCCTGCCTTCCTGATGCTACTGCAATCACTCGAGCGTTTTTCCATTTAGCTAATTGAATCGCAAAGTGGCCAACACCGCCACCCGCTCCGTTAATTAATACTGTTTTACCATCAAGTGGAACCGGCCTGTGTGGATTGGGCTGAAGTGGATTCTGTTCATTATGGCCTAATTCTATCATAAACTGCCATGCTGTGAGTAAAGACATCGGTGCTCCAGCCGCTTCAATGTGGCTGATTCCTTTTGGTTTATGGGCAATGTCTGAAACAGATACAGCGACATACTCGGCGTACGCTCGACTCTCTCCATAACTTGGGAAGCGGACCATCGAATATACTTCATCGCCTACATAAAAGTTAGTGACATCTTCTGCAACTGCTTCAATTACCCCTGAGATATCTGTTCCCAGAATTATAGGGAACGGAACCTGTGGCTGCCATTCGGGCGGCAACATTTTATATCCATCACGAAGATACCAATCTGGAGGATTAAGGCCAATAGCATGAACTTGAACAAGTACCTCTCCCAATTTGAGTTCAGGGATAGGAACACTTTCATATTTCAAAACATCCGGTCCACCAAATTGGTGTTGCACCACCGCTTTCATTATGGATTTGTGTTCAGATCTATTATCTATTTGCTTCATTTGAATAAGATTTAAGTTCTTGATATTTTTTAGTTTAACTGTTGTTGCTTCTTTTTACCAAAGAATTAGACCTGTCAATAGGGTTGCCATTTTAGATACAGACTGAACCGACATCTAAATTTTTATATGGAAGATTTCCCAATCCAACCAAGGTGAGTATTTTTAAAATTATCGGGATATTTCAAACCATAACCTAATAGACGATCCATTGCCGAGTGGCCAAATAAAATTAATCCAGCCAATTGAGTCGACGAATTATCCAAGCATAATCCTAAGGCTAAAACAGCTATTGCTAATAGCTTATGATGGAAGAAATTATAAATCCAAGCACCAACATTTGTGTTGGCCAGATATCCAATCATTGATAAATCGGGGAGTAAAATAAGAGCAGGAAAAATCCACCACTGATAATCTAATTGACAAAACAGAACAATCGATAATAAAAATTGGCCTAATTCTTCCAGTTTTATAAGCATGGTCATTTTCTTAGTCATCGCTACTGAATTTATTTTTTGTTACGGAACAAATTTCAAAAACTTATTTCCAATAGCGCTTGACAAATGTCAAGAACTTTCTGCCTGCCGCTTTCTTATTCTGCTAAATGTTTCGGCAGTCATGCCTAGAACAGAAGCAATATATTGTAATGGGACTTGATTAAACAGTTCCTTATGTTGCTCAAAATATAAATCATATCGCTCTTCGGCCGTCATTGACAAATGCGAAAACACTCTGTCTTCAGTCATAGCAAAACATTTAATAATGAATCTTTTTTCTATCTCGTTCCATTTTGGGAATTCGTCACAAAGTTTACGATAGTCGGATTTTTTAACTGTAAACAGCTCAACATCAGTGAGTGCCTGGACATTCCACCGATTTGGTTCGTCAAAAAAGAAGCCCATAACATCAGTAAATATGAAGTTTTCGGTACATAGCCAGTGTGTAATTTCCTTACCGTCCGATAGTGCAAAAACTCGCATAATACCAGATTTTACCAAACTTAGCTTATCACAAATCTTATCTGCTTTGGTAAAAAAGTCATTTTTTTTTAGTTTCTCACGCTTAAAATAGGAGCGCACAATTTCCAATTCGTCCTCCGAAAGTCGTCCAAAGTGCTGTTGTATTGATTGATTAAAATATTCCATTATCGTCTATGGGATCGTATAGAACAAATATATGGAATGATCCGTTGGATTTATAAATTCCCAAATCTACTGCTAATAACAGATTATTATAATTGATCTATTATATTTAACGACTAAATCAAACTGAGATGGATTGGAATAGCAATGTTATCAAAAGCCTTTGGCCTTCCACTATAAATAACCGCGAGAGCAAGGAACAGCTTGCCGCTGAAATTGCTGATAAAGTGAAAAACGGAGATATCATAGGTGTAGGATCTGGCTCGACGTCATATGTAGCATTATTAGCTATTGCTCAAAAGATCAAGAGTGATAATCTTATAATAAAGGCTATACCGACCTCTATTGAAATGGCTCTTACATGCAAATATTTAGATATTCCCATCACCACTCTAAATGAACACATCCCAAATTGGAGTTTTGATGGTGCTGATGAAGTTGACAAGAACAAGCATTTGATTAAAGGCCGGGGTGGTGCTATGTTCAAAGAGAAACTGATAATGAGCGTAAGCAAAAGCAATTACATTATTGTTGATAACAGTAAATTAGTGGAAAGACTCGGTCATAATTTCCCTGTGCCCGTGGAGGTTTACCCACCCGCATTGATGTGTGTAGAATCAAAACTAATAAAGCTTGGTGCAGCTGAAATCTCCCTTAGACCCGCCCAAGGTAAGGACGGGCCGGTAATATCAGAAAATGGCAATCTAATACTTGACGTAAGGTTTGAAAATATAGGCGAGAATATGGAAAAAGAAATCAAGTCTATAACTGGTGTCATAGAAAGCGGACTTTTTCAGAATCATGAGGCAGATATTATCGTCGCTAGATAATAAGCCGATTTAAAATCACAATCCTTACCAAGCACAGCCTAAACCTCTGGCCTGCACACTCCTTTTCATCAAGGAAGATTCTAAGCATTTTTCTTGTCCCAAGCAGTTTAACTTTCTCACCAAATTGGTCGAAGCCTTCGTACGGCTGGGTGGGAAATTTCTAGTTGATTTAATTTCGATATAAATTGTAAGGAATTTGTTCCTCGGTAGACTAAGCTCATAAAACTTAATAAAATATAATTATGAAAGACCTACTTAGTTTGAAAACCTCTATGAATGAGGAAATCGAAAATGCATTAAATCACCAAATAAAAACAGAAGCTCATGCTTCATCTACTTATTTATCAATGTCCACATGGTGCGGAGAGAATGGATACGATAATAGCGCAGGCTTCTTTGCTAACCAAGCTGAAGAAGAGCGGACACACATGCTGAAGTTATTCAAATATATAAATGATCGTGGCGGTAGCGCAGTATCTCCTGAGATTACGAATATCCCTGCCGAATTTTACTCATTTCGGGATTTGTTCGAACAAACACTTCGGATGGAGATGCACGTAACACAGCTGTTTAATGATATGGCAGAAAAGTGCATCAGGCAAAAAGACTTCGTCACCTTTCAATTCATACAATGGTTTTTAGAAGAACAGATTCAAGAGGAATATGTAGCGAGGCGTATTCTTGAGTTATTTGATATAATTGGTGAAGAAGGAATCGGCCGTTGGGAGATTGACAAACAGGTGCAAATGGTTAAATACGAAAGTTAGTCTCAAAAGTCAGGATTATGAAAACAGCAACAGCGATACTTTCTATTTTTACTTTGACTTCCGTTGTCAGATACGGGCTTGTTTTAATCTTAATCAGCATAGGGTTGCTGAAATTTACAAAGCATGAAGCAGACGCCATTAGGCCATTGGCAGAAAATAGTCCTTTTTTCTCGTGGACATTTACATTTTTAAGCACAAGGATGTTCTCAAATGCTACTGGGATAATAGAGATAACTTTGGGCACCTTAATCGCTTTACGTCCATTATCACCAAACTTATCTGCCTTGGGCAGCGTTGGTTCTGTTATTACTTTTCTAATAATCCTATCGTTTATAGTATCAAGTCCAATGCATACTGACAAAGGTCTATCAATACCGTTCATACCCTTTTCACTTGGGCATTTTTTTGTGCTACATTTTGCACTATTGGGGGCGTCTGTATGGACTGCATACGAGGCATTAACAGTTGCTACGAAATAGTCACCTACTGTAGTTAGATCCTATATAAACAAATATTAATACGGAGATTATGAAAGAAAATACAAAAATTAAAACAAAAAATAATTCCGAAAATCAATTGGTCATTACATTAATAGTAGCGGGTGCTCTTTTGATGTTTGCAACACCGTGGATTTTTTCTGTAATGAGTGTTAACGATTTTAAAAACGTAGGGCAAGTTGGTTCTGCCTTTTGGGATGTTGCAGCGCCCATTGCACAATTGGTAGGTATTATTTTACTTTATCTGGCTTTGCGTGAAAGAAGGACCGCAAATAATATTGTGCAGATGCAAGTGGATGCTAAGAGTCGAAGAGAAATCCAGGAGCGTAGCGTTAAGCACCTTCATGAATTATACACATTACTGGAAAATAATATTAGCAATTTCAGCTACGAAAGCAAGTTCGACACTGATAGTAAGATAAAAGTGTTACAGGGCAAAAGGGCTATTCGATGTTTTATTAATGATATTGAGGAGATGAATATTGATTTGCACGATAATGATTTGTTGTTGCAAAAAGATGGGGTACGAGAAATATTAAGTATATTAAGGATAGCCGAACATATATTTGAGAAGATTAAAGAAGCTGATATCGAAGAAGCTGATAAAAACTTTTATCTGAATATAATGAAACACGAGCTCACTTTCAGTATATTTCCGTATACGGATCTGGATGAATCTGCCAATTTAAAACTAGAGATTTGCGAAGAGTGTAATGAGCCACATGGCAATTATCCTCCCTTGATTTTTGATAAAATGCAACAGTTAAAAAGACATTTTCTTGCTGATTAATTAATGCCCGTCCCGCTTTGCTTTTCTGTAATGAAGCCAATACTATCTTCAAAAATACTTTATTGAATCTTTGGCTTTAAATTGTGAATAGTCATCTCCCTCAATATGATCCTATTCTACACATAATGTTTTTTAAGTGCTAGCCGCCCTTGGCATTCGCTAATGAATGCTAAGGGCGCTCATATTTAAGGATGTCACCCCTAAACATATACTACCAAAATATACAGTTGTGATTGCTTTGCGAAATTTGTGTAAGACCTATTTATCTCCAACAGCTAAGCCATTGAAATACACTCATTCACTAATTGATACTTGCTTGGGATTACGTAGAGGAATTAAACCTATTTAAATTGTAAGGAGTTTTAGACTTCGTCGACTAAAATTAATAAAGATGAACTTGATAACAAATTCATTTGTTATCAAGTTCATCATAACAGTCGTATAATTCAGCATCAAATAATTAGATAAAGATATGATCCGGACAGAAAAAACATTATCAGAGGTAATGGCATTGCTAAGCAGCCAAGGGTACACTGAGGACTATAATTTATTGCAATTAAGAGGCTCCAGAGATAATCAGAGCAACGAGATTGATTTTGCTAATCTCGTCATTGATAAGATCTATCGCTTTTCTGGTCAGAACGATGCGGCGGACGAAGCTATTCTTTATTCAATAAGTAATCTAAAAAACGGACTCAAGGGCCTTTTTGTTAACGGTTATGGAATCTACACAGATGAAGAAGCATCTACAATCATAGAAAAGATTTCATTAAATACTCTTGATTATGCGAATCACGAGTAGGCATTCAACAATATCGCGTTTAGCATTTTTTTGTGGGTTAAAATAATTTGTAAGGAAACCTATACTAACTATACTAAGCATATAGAAAGGGATTAAAGCTCTCTTTAACGAAATATTTCGATAACAATTTAAAACAATGTATTATGAAAACGATTAGCAACAACACAGAATTCGAACAAATTATCTCTGGTGACAAACCAGTAATCCTTGACTTTTATGCAGAATGGTGTGGACCATGCAGAGCATTATTACCTGTTTTGGAATCAGCTAGCAATGATTATGGTGAAGATATCGTAGTTGCAAAAATTAACGTTGATGAGAATCCGGAGCTGGCAACGAAGTTTAGCGTTAGAAGTATTCCAGCTGTATTCCTAATGAAAAATAACTCCGTGGTTGATAAATTTACTGGTGTTCAAAGTAGAACTGAAATTGATAAGAGGATCGATAATTTGATTGCCGCAAAGGCTGAAACACTTAACTAGTATCAAATTCAAAGCTACAGAGGAAAAGTCAGCATTAAATTGTCTTTCGTTTTAGTGCTGACTTAATTCTTCAACATTGAATTAATCTTACATTAAAACACTTAAGAATAGGTGGTAAAAATGGAAAAGAAAAATATAACATTAGGAGGAGGCTGTTTTTGGTGTACCGAAGCCATTTTCAGAGACACGAAAGGAGTATTGGAGGTGAAAAGTGGCTTTAGTGGTGGATTTATTAAAAATCCTGCATACAGGGAAGTACGTACTGGAAGGACTGGTCATGCAGAAGTAATTCAAGTTAGTTATGACACAGAGAAAATTAGTTTGCATGAACTTTTAATTATTCATATGATGACTCATGACCCTACAACTGTAGAGCAACAGGGCGCTGACAAGGGTAATCAATATCGCAGTATTATTTTTTATGGAAATGAAGAAGAAAAAGTAATAGCTGAAAAAGTGATCGAAAACATAAGGAGTTGTTATGCCAACCCTATTGTTACAGAATTGAAGCCATTTGAGGTGTTTTACGCGGCCGAAGAAGCTCACCAAAATTATTATGAAGAAAATCCAGAGGCAGCATACTGTCAAATGGTTATCACTCCTAAATTAGCTAAATATCGTCAGGGACGAACTAACTATCTGTCTAATCTTTAACACACTGTACTCGCCATTTCAATAGAACTGTTTCAATTTTCAGGCGTCAAAAAAAATTGTAAGGTTCATCAAATATCTTCGACTAAACTGTAAGTGATTGAGAAGAATAAAGGGAGCTAATAGTAAAGTATCATAAATCTTAAACGGAGTAAAATGGACAAGGTAACCGCAGAAGAATATCAACAAAACCCAGGACGATATGAACTCGTTTCTGGTCACGAAGAAGGAGCTCCTACATGCCCTTACGGAAATATTCAACAATGGGTGGGATATGATAAAAAAACGAAAAAATTTATCCGGTTTACTAAGTCCGTATTTAAGCAGCTTATTGCACAAAAAGAAAATGAAAAAAGATAAATATATGAACACGGTAAGAATCATATTAGTCACATTGCTTTGCCAAATTGTTTTAACGAGTTGTAGTAATAGTTCAGGTCGGCAAGCTTCAATAGAAAAAACCGCTACCATCGAAACTTCTGGTGTTAGCGATAGCTTAAGCGTCATTTATTTCGCAGGCGGTTGTTTTTGGGGAACTGAGCATTTCTTTAAACAGGTAACCGGGGTGACCGCGACCGAGGTCGGATTTGCCAATGGTCATACTGAAAATCCAACTTACAAGGAAGTTGTTAAAAAAAAGACTGGATTTTCGGAGACTGTAAAGGTCATTTATGATCCACAAAAGGTTGACCTGAAACTCCTGTTAGATCTGTATTTTTTAACAATTGATCCCACTAGCGTTAACAAGCAAGGAAACGATATTGGCGATCAGTATCGCACGGGCATCTACTACACGTCAGATAAACAATTACCTTTTATAAATGCTAGGTTAAAAACAGAGGCAAAGAAACATGTTCGGCCTGTTGTGGTAGAAGTTACTCCTCTGAAAAAATATTATAAGGCGGAAGATTATCATCAAGATTACCTTGAAAATAATCCCGGCGGATATTGCCATATTAATCCGGAGTTATTTAAGGTGGCGAAAAATGCTAATAAAAATAATGATCAATAAATTTTAACATAAAACATAAAGTTATGCTTAATTGGAATAATGTAATCGCATTTGCCACTAATGGCAATCCCGCACCCGACAGAAGGGTAGAAAAATCTGAAGAAGAATGGAAAGCGCAACTTACCGCTGAACAATTCTACGTAACACGTAAACACGGAACAGAGGCATCCTTCAGTCATGACCTTTGCAGAAGCTATGACCCAGGATTATATTCCTGTGTTTGTTGTAACACTTTGTTATTTGATTCTACTGAAAAATTTGACTCTGGAACAGGGTGGCCAAGTTTTACTCAGCCTGTCAAAGAAAATGGTGTGAAATATATTAAAGATGGCTCATTTGGTATGGTTAGAATCGAAGCTCAATGCAATGTTTGTGATGCACATTTAGGTCACGTTTTTCCAGATGGTCCAGCTCCAAGCGGTCTTCGCTACTGCATGAATGGTGAAGCATTGACAAAAGAACTAACCAAAGAAGGCAGCAATTAAACAGAATCTGTTTAGGTTTAAAGAAACTATCGGTTTAAATATTTGAGAAACTGGACGACTTGAAACTGGAGAAACCTTTTTTAAGATCGTTCAGTTTTTGTTGGTTTACATACAAACCTAATATTAAATTTGAAACAAATGAATAGTGTAAAATTTGAAAACATCCGTTTTAATCCTGACTCGACCCCATTCCATAAACTTGCAGAACAGATGGCTGACGCTTTTGGATACAAGGCAGTGTTGGTTACTGATAAAAAACTTGCTCAACTTATTCGTTTACGGATAGCGCAAAGAAATGAGTGTGCATATTGCATTATCTTACATGCCCAAGTTGCGCGAGATATTGGCATTCCATATCCTAAAATAGACAATATATCATCTTGGTGGAATAGCCAACTATTTACGGAAAAAGAGAAAGTTACATTAGCCTATAGTGATATACTGACCATTGGCACTCACAAAAGGTTTCAAAAATATCACGAAGCAATGTGTGAGTATTTCTCAGCAGAGGAAATAGCTGAAATAGCTGCTATCGTAATCAATATGAACGTTTGGACGCGTCTCAAACTAGCGCAGGGTCAATTACCTATCTACGATGAATAAAAAGATAGAAAATATAGGATTGGGAACGGCTGCCATAGGGAGGCCGCATTACATAAACCTCCGCCATGGAACGCCTATTGAAAATACATCACTGTCTGAGTTTAGAAGAGGTGGCATCAGCATTCTTGAGGATGCTTATCATAAAGGAGTCCGGTTTTTCGATGCTTCTCCTGGTTACGGTTTGATTGAATCACTCTTGATAGAGTGGCTGCAACAGAAGAGTGATCCGGATATTGCCATTGCAACGAAATGGGGACTTAGTTATTTGGCAAATTTTGATAAAAATGCGAAAGTGCATGAGTTAAAAGAGCATTCAATTAAAAAACTAAATTTCCAATGGGAATTTTCTAAAAAATTATTGCCTTATTTAAAGATTTATCAAATACATTCAGCAACATTGGAAACTGGCGTCCTAAATAACCAAGACATATTGCGGCGCTTACATGAGATTAAAAAAGAATACAATCTTGTCATCGGGCTAACGACCACCGGAGCAAACCAAGGTGAGGTGCTCGACAAGGCTTTAGAAATCGAGATAGAAAATGAACCCTTATTTAATTCTTTTCAGTGTACTTACAACATTATGGAACAGTCTATCATACCTTATAAGGCAATCTTCCAAGGTGGAAATAGACAGTTGATAATCAAAGAGTCTTTGGCAAATGGGCGTTTGATACCCAATCCTGCCTTTGTTAAACATAAATCCTTATATAGCCAAATAACTTCCCTTTCGGCTAAATATAATGTCACAGCAGATGCATTAGCTATGAGGTTTTGTTTAGATAGTTTTCCTGAATCCATTTGTTTGAGTGGTGCCAGCAGCACTGAACAGCTTCACTCTAACCTCACAGCAAAAACTTTTAAACTCCAACAAGATGACCTGCAATTATTAAGCAGTTATTATGTGGATTCTACCTACTATTGGGACGAAAGGAAGCAATTGCCTTGGCAATAGCAACAACTTTCTCGTCAAAAAAGTCAACGAAATAGCATCTCATGAATATAGTCCCAGCTATTTCTAAGATAAACTTATTCCCTACAATCATCATATTGTTGTCTTTGGTCTTTATTAGACCGATAATGTTCATTTAGGAACTAGTTTCATGGGGTTGTCCAACTAATATTGAAACATCACATATTTTGTAAGGGTCTTGAATATGTTCCGACTAAAGTGATAAAATGCATTCAATGGAAGTTAATCAATAATAATTCGCCTAATACTATTAGTTATGGAACATAAATATGAACAAGTAAAATGTATGATTATCGGATCGGGCCCGGCAGGATATACCGCAGCCATTTATGCTGCCAGAGCAGATCTTAAACCAGTACTTTACACAGGATTAACCACCGGAGGACAGCTTACCCAAACGACTGATGTAGAAAACTATCCTGGCTATCCAGATGGAATTATGGGTACCGATATGATGGAAAATTTCCGTAAACAGGCAGTACGTTTTGGTACAGATATTAGAAATGGTATCATCACAGAAATAGACTTTTCAACTATTCCCTACAAAGTAACTACCGAAGATAATGTAACTATTCTTTGCGATTCAGTAATAATATCAACTGGAGCAACAGCCAAGTGGTTGGGGTTAGAATCCGAAAAGAAATATAGTGGTGGTGGCGTCTCGGCTTGTGCTACATGTGACGGCTTCTTTTTCAAAGGTCAAGATGTTGCCATAGTTGGCGCAGGAGATACTGCGGCTGAAGAAGCAACACACCTTGCGAAGCTATGTAGGAAAGTTTATATGTTGGTGCGAAAAGGTGAACTTAAAGCGTCAAGAGCTATGGTTCATAAAATAAATGCCACACCTAATATAGAGATACTATATAATACTGAAACGAAAGAGATTTTAGGAAATGACTTAGTTGTTACTGGGGTCAGCTTATTTAACAACCTTACTAATACAACCAAAGTGTTGGATATTTCTGGTTTTTTTGTAGCAATTGGCCACCATCCAAACACGGAAGTATTTAAAAAGTGGATAAATATGGATCGCGAAGGCTATATCCAAACCGTTCCCGGATCTACCAGTACAAACATACCAGGAGTATTTTGCTGTGGTGATGCGCAAGATAGAATTTATAGGCAAGCTGTAACTGCCGCTGGTAGCGGATGTATGGCTGCCCTTGATTGTGAGAGATTTCTTCTTGGAATTGTTCAAGAAGAAAGTATTTAAGCATCACTTCTCGATGCACATGCTTAAAAGGTTATTTGTTAGCAGAAATCCAATCGGCCAGTATGTATAACTAATTTAAAAACCAATCAGAGAAATAATGGAAATGAGTAAAATATTTTTAAGCTACCTGTTAGCGATAATACCAATTGCAACATATGCCCAAAATTTGAAAACGAATAAGAGCCATGAGAACAATCCATATTATTCCACTACCGACACCAGAAAGTTAAATGTATCAAATGCTGAGTGGAAAAAAATTCTCACTCCGGATTTATATGCTGTAGCTAGAGAAAAAGATACCGAAAGACCTTTCACGGGAAAATATTGGAAGAGTAATACAAAAGGTAATTATTATTGTGCGGCCTGTGGTAACAAACTTTTCAGATCTGATGCGAAATTTGCAAGTAGCTGTGGCTGGCCAAGCTTTTATGAACCTCTTAGAAAAAATAGTGTGATATATAAAGAGGATCGTTCACACGGAATGACCCGTACCGAAGTGCTATGTGGACGCTGTGATGCACATTTAGGTCATATTTTTAATGATGGGCCTGCACCTACATATAAGCGATACTGCATGAACTCTATCAGTCTCGACTTTGAACCAGACAATTAGAAATCAAGATTGTTTAAAGGCATTTTATAGACGGCTACATAGAGACAATGGTTAATCAAGCACTTGGTATTTTGACCTTAAACTTTCCATTATGGAATTAAGAAAAACAAATAACTTTAGCGGCGACAATGTAATATACTTTGCCGGAGGCTGCGACTGGGGTCCAGAACGTTTTTTCAGGTTCATCAAAGGAGTAATTTCTACTGAATTAGGATATGCGAATTGCAAGGCCAAGCATCCTGATTGCAGCCGGGTTATTAGCGATGGAAGAAACTTTGTAGAAACTGTTAAAATAACATTTGATCCTTATAAAGTCAGTTTGAATAGTCTGCTCGATCTGTTTTTCAGGACTATTGATCCCCCGACTGAGAATTTGGATGGTCAGAGCTTGGACTTACATAATCATTCGGGAATATTTTATACAAACAAAGACCAACTGCATATAATCAATGCAATACTAGATGACGTGGCAAGACGTAATGAAGACTCATTGGCTATCGAGGCGGTTCCACTACAAATCTTTTATACTGTGGTTGATTATAATCAAAAGTATACAGGTAGAAAGTCACGCAGTTATTGCCAATCGCATTAAAAACGAAATAGAACACATTCCTATATAATATAGAAAATGTAATGATTTTTAAGAGCATAGTGTTTGTCATCGTTTAGGATCTACGAATATATTAAGCCATTAACCTGTTGATAAATGGTATTTTCATTTGTAAGGTATGAGAGACTTCCGCTACTAAGCTATAAAAAGCCTAGTAGTAACGATGAAAAAAGCAATTATACTGTCAATTCCCATTGGTACGTTTTCAAATGTTCTCGGCGTCATTGAAATTACGACGGGGCTTTTAATTTCTTTACTTCCGCTGTCACCGAAATTGTCAGCTACAGGCAGTTTTTCAGCAGTCTTAACATTTTTGATAACAGTGACGCTTATCGTATCTACTCCTGGAGTAATTCAGGAAGAACGGTCATTCCCATTTCTCTCTCGTTCGCTAAATGAATTTCTGATTAAAGACTTAGTTCGTTCAGGAGCATTACTGTGGACAGCAGGGGAAACGTTAGCTGCTACTCACAACCAAAGACCTGATAATTCACTAATAAAAGTTAACGTAGTAACAACTTACAATAAAAACTAAATACATATAATATTATGAAAAGAATCGCAATCAATGGATTTGGTCGAATAGGTCGATCAGCACTAAAAGTAATTTTTGACGGCAGTGATCTTGAGGTCGTTGGCGTAAACGATTTGATGGACATAGAAAACGCCGTATACCTTCTTAAATACGATAGTAACTATGGCAAGTATGAAAAGAGTATCAGATTTGACGGGGATACGATTTTCGTTGGTGAAAAAGCTATCAAGTATTCGAGTATTCGCGAAATTGAGGGTTTGCCCTGGAAGCAACTTGATGTTGATGTAGTTATTGAAAGCACTGGAATATTTACAAGTCAGACTGACGCTGAAAAACATATCGTAGCTGGTGCTAAATCAGTAGTAATTTCTGGCCCTACAAAAGATACCCCAACTGTAGTACATGGAGTAAACACCGAAAAGGGTAATGTTTCCGTCTTCTCATGCGCTAGTTGTACTACCAACAATATTAGCCCGATTATCGAAATTTTGGGAAGAAGGGTTGGGATAAAAAAGGCTATTCTCAATACTATTCACGGATACACAGCCTCGCAGGCTCTTGTAGATGCTCCCTCCAAAAGAGAGCCAAGAATGGGTAGAGCAGCTGGATTTAATTTAGCCCCCGCAGCAACGGGAGCCGCCATAGCTACGACTAAAGTATTGCCGGAATACGCTGGGAAATTCGATGGTATTGCAGTAAGAGTTCCAGTGCCCGTAGGTTCGATTTCGGACATTACATTTATTGCAAACAGACCCACAACCATAGATGAAATCAATCAAATTTTGACTGAAGAATCCTCAACAGACCGATACGAGAAAGTAATTGCCGTAACTGAGGAGCCCATCGTTTCAACAGACATAATTGGGAGTGCCTTCGCTGCAACAGTAGATTTAGAGATGACCAGAGTAGTTGATGGGGATTTGGTAAAAATAATGGCTTGGTATGATAATGAGTGGGGGTTTACCAATCAAATGATCAGACAAATACAGTCCTTATTTGCAAATAACTAACACAATTGGCCATTCAGTTCTACCATTTGCGCTATCCAGTGATAAATTGTAGTTGTACTCCTAATAAATCTTCTCACTAGTTATGGTGGGCAAAACTTGAAATGAATATGGAAATTTTAAATAAAAGAATCCCACCGTGGGACATAGAACGTTTGGGTAAAGATGAAGTCCCAGACTACGAAAAATTGAAAGGTAAACCGTTATTGATTTTATTTTTCTATTTAGGTTGTCCAGGCTGTACAGGAAGAGCTATACCTTTTGCGAATAAGATGGCATATGAATATACTGATAAGATTAATATTATTGGCATTCATAGTAATTTTGAGGGTCCTGAATATAATGATGATGATATAGTTGAGAAGCTAAAGTCATTATATGTTAGATTTCCTGTTTTTAAAGATTCAGGTCTAGCAAGTACTTTTTACAAATATCAGGCGGCTGGAACACCTCATTGGATATTGGTCAATAGAGAAGGCAACGTCATTCGCACCATATTTGGTTCTGATCCCAACCGTGCATTACTTCGGTTAGATTACGCGTTGACAGAAGAACTAAGCAGTTTCGATTAGCACAAATAGCTAGATGAACATAAGACTTTCAGTTAGGTTTGTTTTGGGCTTGGATATATACATATGATTTCAATTAGGACAGCCTAAAAAGTTGGGAAGAATTGATACAACATCGGGTAAAAGCGGTAAGAAAAGCTGAGGTCATCAAAACTAAATTTGCACTATAAATTATATCAATTAATACAAAAAAAATGATAACTATAAAAAGTATGCAAGAGTTTGACCAGTTAGTGGGCCAAGGAAATATTGTCGTTGCAGATTTTTATGCAGATTGGTGTGGACCGTGTCAGGCATTGATACCTACATTGAATGACGTTTCTGAAAAGTTTGAAGGACGGGTTGATATAGTTAAAGTGAATGTCGATGATCTCCATGAGCTTGCAACTCGATTTGGAATTCGAACCATACCAACAATAGTTTATTTCCATAACCAAAAAGTTGTAGATAAAACGGAAGGAGTTCAGACCAAAGCAGAGTTAGAGAGGAGAATAGTTGACATGGAAGGCAATAAAAAATAGCTGGCTACTTCGAGTTCAACAAAAGTTAGCATAGCACAATGAGTGATAAAAATCGTTTAACTAAATAGAATAATTATGGAAAATTTAAAAAAAGCATACGTAGCAGGTGGGTGTTTTTGGGGAATGGAAGATCTTTTTCGAGTACGACCTGGAGTAAAAGATACAGAAGTTGGCTATCTGGGAGGATTAAATGAAAATCCCACCTATCGAAACCATCCCAATCATGCTGAGGGACTTGAAATTACATATGATGCTAATGAAACATCGTACAAAGAGTTACTGGATTATTTCTTCAGAGTTCATGACCCAAGCACAAAAGATAGGCAAGGTAACGACAGAGGTTCGAGTTACCGCTCTGCATTGTTCATTCAAAATGAACAAGAAAGAATTGATGCGGAGGAAATCATCAGATTAGTTGATCAGTCAGGACGTTGGCCAGATAAAGTTGTTACTACGCTTGAACCTTTTACCAAGTTCTGGCCTGCTGAAGATTACCATCAAGATTATCTGGTAGCTAATCCGAATGGATACACTTGTCATTTTGAGAGGTTTGGGACTTTTCTATAATATTAAGACCCATCGCAAAAGGTAATCTCAAACTGCAATAGTCTTGCAAATATGTCACCCTAAGAAAGCAGCCAATGATTTATCAAGGAAAGCAAAATGAATATTTTGAAATACAAAGTGTAGATAATGATAACTACAGAAGCTTTAGGCCAATTGTCAGCGGAGCTTTACAGCTTCTGTGGTTTTTATCTGATGGTAATCAACTCATAATAGATGGGATATCCCATAGTTTTAATACCAATCAGATTATCAGCTTGTCACAACATCACCACGTGGAGTATGAAAACATCAACGCCATGAAGATGTTGCGCTTTAATTCAGAATTTTATTGCGTGCTCAATCATGATAGTGAAGTAGGATGCAAAGGAATATTATATTATACTCCTGCCAAAATTCCTGTGGTGCAGATTGACGGGCCTGAACTTATGGTTATGGCTGACGCTTGGGATGTTACTGATATGGAATTGGAAATGAGAGACAGCCTCCAGCTTGAAATGCTTCAAATGCAATTGAAGCGAATCTTAATCCTTTGCACACGAATGTATAAAAAGCAAGGTGATATGGCATGTATTGACGACAAACAGCATGACCTAGTAAGGGAGTTCAACTTTTTGGTGGAAAAAAACTTCAGAGAATTTCATAGTGTTTCGCACTATGCCGACTTATTATATAAATCACCGAAGACGATAACAAATACTTTTAAAAAGATAGGAGAAAAATCCCCTTTGCAAGCTATTCACGATCGTATTATGTTAGAGTCTAAAAGGCTGCTCCATTACACAAAAAAAGATGTTTCTGAAATTGCCTACGAACTTGGCTTTGAAAGTGTACAAGGGTTTAGTCGTTTTTTTAAGAAGCAAGCGGGAATCTCTCCATCGGATTTCAGACTTAGTTAACAGAAATCTGAGGCAGTCATTCCCAGAGTTGTCTGTTAAGGGGATTAAGCCCTTTGATATACGATACAAAAAAAGACAGTTGTTATTAAGATGACAAACGATGATAAAAGTTTTTGTTAAGGTATAAAATTAAACCACATAGATAGATTAGTCCAATTTTCGATATTGAAGAAAATCCAGACATATCCAGCTATTGGATGGTGTCTGGATTTTTTTTAACAAAGAGACTCAGATGTTAATTAGGCAACTTATGGATAATTATTATAAGGAGACAATTCAAATCTTGGAGGAAGAATTAAGCGCCTTAACACTAGAGGCTCAAGGTACGATGGTATTTTATGAACGATGCATCGAACTAGTTGTAAAAAAATTGAATAAGTTAAAAGAATTTGTTCATAAAAACGGCTTTAAAAATTCATCTCAGGAAATTCTGTTTTTTAAGGTTCAGAAACCAAGTATTGTATCTAAGCTCATCTATTATAATGCTATCTATAAAATTGAAGCAAAAATGCCGTATGGTGGGAAGCAGATTAAAGAGACTTACTATAATGAACAAATATCTGACCTTAAAAGATATTACGACAAAAATGTAGAGTTATATAAATATTATAGAACAAACAGTACACATCTTGACGATAAGTATTTTTTACGGGGTGAATATAATATCAAACTGAGTTTAGATACTTACTATTTTGAAACTGATCATAGTTTTGCAACATCACATGATTATAAGTTAGCTAAAATTATCGCAAATGATTTAATTCATATATATATAGAAAAACAACTTTACAATTTAGCGAGTGCAGGCGACTTCATCAATCAAGGTCAAAATATGATGTCTCTAAATTGGACAGCTAATAAAACTGACCTGATTGAGCTAATTTACGCACTACATACCCGACTAGCTATCAATAACGGCAATATCGAAATAAAAACTATTTCAACTTGTTTTGAACAATTCTTCAATATTGAGCTAGGAGAATTTTACCATACCTATTTAGAATTAAAAAATAGAAAAAAGAACCCAACCAAATTTCTTGATTCCTTGAAAGAAGGTTTAATTAACAAAATGGATGGAGAGGATTAGCATGTTGCTCAATTGGATGACAGAAAACAAGCACATATTTTAATAATTGTTTCGATTCAGAGTAACAAGATCTTCAGATACCAAAATCTTCAAATCGCCTAAAAAATGGTTCGAAAATTGTCCCGACAGGACGACAAAAGTCTTTTCATTTTTGAAAAGACTTTTTTTTGTTTTAAACTTAAACATAAAACTTTGCGTCTTCGCGACTTTGCGAGCTATTTCTCAAACAAAGTCAAAATGAAATAAATAGCCACGAATTCACGAATTTTCTTTTTAAATACTTTATCTAATAGTATTCGAATTAATTCGAAAAAACAATCACAAAGATTCGAAAAAATAATTCGTGAATTCGTGGCGAAAAAACTAATAATCCAACGGTCTAAACCATTGACTGCTTTCCAAACAAAGCAGAAACGAAACAAATAGTATTAGCCACTACCCGAGCGATAGCGAACTCGTGAAGCAATTCTCAATTTTTCTTTTAAATACTTCTACTAATATTATTCGACTTAATTCGAAAAAATAACAGCAAAGATTTAAAAAAAATAATTCGTGAATTCGTGGCAAAAAAAACAATCTTATTATTTCTCCATACTTATATAAGAAGGATACGATTCACGATTTGGCAAAGTAAATTCCTCATCAAAAGGCTGTGTTCCTTCTCCATTATTGTATAAAGCAACACGTTTTACACCAGTTGCTGTACTTCCACCAGTACTATTAATAACATTCAGAATATTTCCAGAACCCGCAAAACGAGTAATACACATCTTTTCCAATTTTACATCTGGACTATTTGGTATTTCAAAACCATTTTTCTTGTTCACATTTCCGTCCGTTCCTGTAAAAACCGCATACGATCCCATTCCTATTGTATGATGTTCTTTTACGGAATTGGCTACTTTAAATGCCGCATAACCATTCACTTTCCCTCCTTGACTACTCCATGCTGCTTGATTTGGAGCATCGTATGGAGGTTCGTTTTGAAAGAAAAACGCTCTGCCTCGTTCGCCTAACCATAAAACTTCATATTCTTGAAAGTGTTCTACAAACAAAGCATAAAGTGTAACATCTTTTCCTGTAACAATAAGTCCGTTTTTACATCTGTCTCTTACCCAGCGTAAATCGCCGCCTTTCTGCGAACCATGATCGGCACGCCACAACCAGAAGTGATCGCCTACAACATTATTACTATTTATCTGCATCGCTGTTTGTATCTGTATATTTTTCGACTGAACTCCACCTACTCGGCAAGTAATATCTGTAAGCAGAATAGGATCTGTAGAATGATCTTCATTTGCTCCTTCATTGCCAATTCTAACCTGATAGGTTGTACTGTTAAATGAATCCATTAAAAGTCCAGCGATAACAATTCCGTCTTTATCATCAGCATAAATACATCCCCAAGTATTTTTTTCAGTTGGTTCCAAAGTTACCGAAGCGATACCAGCTCCTAAAAGTATAGCATCTTTTCGGTTAACCTGAATAGGCGCATTCAATGCATAATGCCCCGGTGTAAAAAATATATTTTTACCCGCTTTAAGCGCCGCATTAATTTCAACATCAGTATCTCCTTCTTTAGTTACATACCATTGAGTAAGTAAATCCTGAACTTTTCCCTGCCCCATATCTTTTGATGTCCATGATGTCCCTACTCTATCTTTCTGCCAAGCCGGAACAAATACTTTATATTCTCCATCGCTGTCTATAAAAAGAAACGGTTTTTCTTTGATAATTGGAGTTGTCGCTACTGGCGAATTTACATCATCTGCCTGCGGAGGATTTACACAACCCTGCCAAACCATATTGTACGAACCTCCCATCGTTCCTGAACCTGAAGGAAAAACAGTATTTCTGGTATACCATTGCTGTTGTCCGCCCCAGTTTGGTCTCGTTGATGTATAATGAGTATCGGCAATAAAACCACCGCTTCCCCAAAAATTAGTACTCCCAATATCCGAAATATATTTTGAAGTCCCGTCAATTGATAATCTTCGTGCACTTGTTGACTGAGAAACTGTCCACGAAAAATCACGCATCACTTCTACATTTTCCACAGAACGCCAAAACGTACAAGTAGCATTTGCTCCCCCCGAAAGATGAGGTCTCGTGAATATCGCTCCCAGTTTAACATCTGAAGGCACTTTTCCCAGTCCTCCAATATGAGAATAAAACCCTAATTCAATTGAATTGGCTTCCGCCGATGACGCAGAACCTGAACCGCCAACATCATACGTTTGCCCGTTAACATTTGGTTTGAAATAATAAGCCTGACGTTTTGTAGTCCACTCGCCATTTGCCCCTCCTAAACCAATTGCTCCAAATTGGGAATTTATATCGTTTCTCGCCGTTTCTGCTTTTTCATGTTTTCTGTCATAGAAATACATATTATCGCCAAAAATCTGATTTTCTAGAGAAATTACAATCGTTATATTGTTACGAGTAACTTTATAATAGTTCTCGTATTTGTCTGTATTAGGTTTATTATCTGTAAAGCTTAGTTTAGAAGTAGAACCTACTGATACAAAATCGGTTGCCAAGCGGCTTCCACCTCTTGTAATTATATAATTTCCAGAAGTCCCGAAAGCCCCCCATGACAATATGATGGCATGTTTCTTTTTATTATAAACAATTTTGCGTTCTATTTTATTCCCTTCTATTTTTTCATTGGATGAAAAAGGCGAAACAAAACTGCATAAAATCAGCATAAACAAAAATGCTGTAAATACCGAAATCACTTTTTTACTCATAAGAATCTTGATTTTTTGGTTTGATAGTTTGTATTACTAGTAATTTTTTAGGAAGCCTAAAATAGCAATAAACTTTAACCTGCCTCTCGATTTCTATTTTCAATTTTCTTATCAAAAACTATACAAAGCCTCATGATTTTGGCTTTTTATAACACAAATAAACCGTTTTGAATACATTTATTTTTTTATGGTGTCTTTTTTTTGCGGATTAAAGAATTCAAATTATGAAAGAAATTGCACTATTCATCGCCGTATTATTTTCCACCGCCTGTTTTTCGCAAAAAAATGAAACCCCAGCAGACTCCTGCAGTTCAATTGTAAAAGTTATACCTTATAAGAAAGACGCCCACGCTTCGTATTACCATGATAAATTTAATGGAAGAAAAACAGCCAGCGGAAAAAGATTCAATAACAATGATTTGACCGCCGCTCACAAAAAATTTCCTTTCGGAACCAGATTAAAAGTAACCAACGAGATAAATAATAAATCTGTCATTGTTGAAATTACAGACAGAGGTCCTTTTGTAAAAGGAAGAGAAATTGATCTTAGCAAACGAGCTTTTATGGAAATTGCATCCAATAAAAAAAGTGGTTTAGTGTACGTAACCATCGAAATTTTAAAATAAAAAAAGAAAGCATATTTTCAAAAACAAAACGAGTTCTATTGCTTTTTTATGTAAAAACAGAAACTCGTTTCCTTAAATTTTGAAAGGTTATTCTATTTATTACTAAAATTAATTTCTGCGGAAGACCCATGAAACAACGATTAAGCGAAGTTTCATAAATGTTAACAAAATAGATTTTCAAAAACCATAAATAATTGTATTTTTACGGTTCAAAATTCAGAAAATAAATGGGCAAAATCATTGCTATTGCTAATCAAAAAGGAGGCGTTGGAAAGACTACTACATCAGTAAATCTTGCTGCCTCATTAGGTGTTTTAGAAAAAAAAGTATTGTTGATCGACGCTGATCCACAGGCCAATGCTACATCTGGTCTGGGCATTGACGTTGAAACAGTTGAAACAGGAACCTACCAAATTCTTGAGCATACTGTAACACCAAAAGAAGCCATTTTAAAATGCACATCGCCAAATGTTGACGTGATCCCTGCTCACATTGACCTTGTTGCGATCGAAATTGAGTTGGTTGACAAAGAAAACCGCGAGTACATGCTTAAAAAAGCATTAGAAGAAGCAAAACAAGAATATGATTATATCATTATTGACTGTGCGCCATCTCTTGGTTTGTTAACCCTGAATGCTTTAACAGCTGCAGATTCAGTAGTAATTCCTATTCAGTGTGAATACTTTGCACTTGAAGGATTAGGAAAATTATTGAACACTATAAAGAGTATTCAAAAAATACACAACCCAGATCTTGACATTGAAGGTTTATTATTAACAATGTACGATTCAAGATTACGTTTATCTAATCAGGTTGTCGAAGAGGTTCAAAAACACTTCAACGATATGGTTTTTGATACTGTAATTCAGCGAAATGTAAAATTAAGTGAAGCTCCAAGTTTTGGTGAAAGTATCATTAATTATGATGCTACAAGCAAAGGTGCCGTAAACTATATTAATCTAGCTCAGGAAATTATAAAGAAAAACAGTAAATAGTTTTTATGACAAAAGCAATTAAAAAACAAGCCTTAGGAAGAGGATTATCAGCATTATTAAAAGATCCAGAAAACGACATTAAATCGGTAGAAGACAAAAATGCCGATAAGGTTGTTGGAAATATTATTGAGCTTGAAATAAGTGCTATCGAAATAAATCCGTTTCAGCCTAGAAGCAATTTTAATGAAGAATCATTACGTGAGTTAGCCACTTCTATTAAAGAACTTGGCGTAATTCAACCTATTACTGTTCGAAAGTTAGACTTTAATAAATACCAGTTAATTTCTGGAGAGCGTCGTTTACGTGCTTCTACTTTAATTGGCTTAACTCATGTTCCGGCATACATTCGTATTGCTAATGACAATGAGTCATTGGTTATGGCATTGGTTGAAAACATCCAGCGTCATGATTTAGACCCAATCGAGATTGCTCTTTCTTACCAGCGTTTAATTGACGAAATCCAATTAACACAAGAACAGATGAGCGAGCGCGTTGGAAAAAAACGTTCAACAATTTCTAACTACTTACGTCTTTTAAAACTAGATCCGATTATCCAGACAGGTATTCGTGATGGCTTCATCAGTATGGGACATGGTCGTGCGATCATCAATATTGAAGATTTAGATGTTCAGACAGATATCTATCAAAAAATCGTAAGCCAGAATTTATCTGTTCGTGAAACCGAAGCTTTAGTTAAAAATTATCACGAAGGACAGCAGCCAAAAGCCGAGGGAAAACCCAAAGCAGATTCTGCATTTGTAGTGAGAGAAACTCAAAAAAATACTTTCAACGACTATTTTGGTTCGAAAGTTGATATTAAAGTCGCTGGTAACGGAAAAGGAAAAATTACTATTCCATTTAATTCTGAGGCCGACTTTAACCGAATTATAAAATTAATTAACGGATAGTGAATAAAATTGTCCCCATAAGTTTATTGTTCTTTCTCATAGGAACCGTATCTCTTTTTGCCCAGGTAAAAAAAGACACGGTTTTGGTCGTAAAAGACACTACTGCATTGCAGGAGATAGACCCGCTGACACCAGCAAAAGCAGCATTCTATTCTGCTATATTGCCTGGTTTAGGTCAGGCATACAATAAAAAATACTGGAAAATCCCGCTTGTGTATGGAGCAATTGGAACCAGTTTATATTTCTACATTGACAACAATAAAAAATACCATGATTATCGTGATGCCTACAAACGAAGATTAGAAGGCTACAACGACGATAATTATCAGTTTCTTGATGACAGCCGATTAATTGCTGGTCAAAAATTTTATCAGAGAAACAGGGATTTATCTGCCTTATTTGTTGTTGGTTTTTACGTTTTAAACATTATCGATGCCAATGTTGATGCGGCATTACTTCAATTTAATGTAAACGAAAGACTATCAATGCGTCCGGAAATTTATCCGGCAGATGTAACATTTAAACCAAACGTTGGACTAACTTTTAACTATCGTTTTTAAGCAGAGTTTTTCTGTTTAAAATTCACAAACAATAATACAAAATGAAAATTGCGCTTTTAGGATACGGAAAAATGGGTAAAGTAATCGAAAGAATTGCTCTGGAAAGAGGTCATGAAATTGTCCTAAAAAAGGATGAATTCAACACCTACGACGGACTTTCAACTGCCGATGTTGCCATCGATTTCAGCGTTCCTACCGCAGCAGTAAGCAATATTTCTGCTTGTTTCAATTCTAATGTTCCAGTAATTTCAGGAACAACTGGATGGTTAGAACATTATGACGAAATGATTGCTCTTTGCAACGAGAAAAAAGGAGGTTTTATCTCTAGCTCAAACTTCAGTTTAGGAGTAAATATTTTCTTTGGATTAAATGAATATTTAGCCAAAATCATGAGCCAATTTGATTCTTATAAAGTTTCAATGGAAGAAATTCACCACATTCATAAACTGGATGCTCCAAGCGGCACGGCTATATCTTTGGCACAAGGTGTAATCGAAAATAGCAATTATGCTGAATGGACTTTAGAAGAAGCCAAAAACAATCAAATTCATATTGAAGCAAAAAGAATTGGTGAAGTTCCAGGTACTCACACGGTAACTTACGATTCTCCTATTGACAGCATCGAAATCAAACATACCGCTCACAATCGTGAAGGATTTGCTCTTGGCGCTGTTATCGCTGCAGAATGGCTGGCAGGAAAACAAGGAATTTTCACTATGAAAGATGTTCTAAACTTACAATAAATCGACTAAAATTCCAGATTATTAAAATCTTGAATTTGAAACTTAAAATACAATATTATGACACTATATCTTTGGTTCGTATTTTTCCTAGCGGTACAAGTAATTCACTTTTTAGGAACTTGGAAACTATATCAGGCAGCAGGAAGAAAAAGCTGGGAAGCCGCAATTCCTGTTTACAATGCAATTGTTTTAATGAAAATCATCAGCCGTCCAACTTGGTGGACTTTGTTGCTTTTCATTCCAATTATTAACTTGATTATGTTTCCAGTTGTTTGGGTTGAAACACTTAGAACTTTTGGTAAAAAATCAACTTTAGATACTATTCTTGGAATTTTCACCCTTGGCTTTTATATCTATTACGTAAACTACACACAAAAATTAGAATACAATGCTAACCGAGAATTAAAACCTGAAAACAAAGCTGCCGACACAGTAAGTTCTTTACTTTTTGCTATTATCGTAGCTACTTTGGTACACACTTATGTTATTCAGCCTTACACCATTCCAACTTCTTCATTAGAAAAATCATTATTAATTGGAGATTTCTTATTTGTGAGTAAAGTTAATTACGGACCAAGAGTACCAATGACTACAGTGGCATTACCAATGGTTCATGATTCTATTCCGTTAACAAAAAGAAAATCATATTTAAGCTGGCCACAATTACCATATTTCAGACTTCCTGCGTTCGAACATATCAAACGAAATGACATTGTAGTGTTTAACTGGCCTGTTGACACGGTCCATTACTTTTTTGAACCAAAAGGAAGACCAGGAGTAATAAAACCTATCGACAAGAAATCAAACTATGTAAAAAGATGTGTGGGTATTCCTGGAGACAGCTTATCCATAAAAGATGGATTTGTTTTCATTAACGGTGCAAAGTTAATTTTACCAGAAAGAGCAAAACCACAGTATTCATACAAAATTGCATTTGACGGAAAAACACCAGTTGATTTACAGTCTCTAATTAAAGAATTAGACATTACAGATGGCGGTTATTTTTTAGACGATCAAAAAAGAGATACACTTGTACTAGGAGCTTTAACAGAAGCCAGCGCAGAACGTTTTAAAAACACTCCTGGCGTTAGTTCTGTTACAAGAATAATCGACAGAACGAACGACAATAGAATTTTCCCTCATATCAATAAATGGAATCAGGATAATTTTGGTCCGATTTATATTCCGCAGGAAGGAAAAACTGTTGCGTTAACCAACGAATCAATTCCTTTTTACAAAGAAATTATAACTAACTACGAAGGAAATACTTTAGAATTAAAAGGTTCTAAATTCTTAATCAACGGAAAAGAAACAAACACATACACCTTCAAACAGAACTATTACTGGATGATAGGAGACAACCGTCATAACTCAGAAGACAGCCGTTACTGGGGTTATGTTCCAGAAAATCATATTGTAGGAAAGCCCGTTTTCATTTGGATGAGCTGGGACACTAACGGAAAAGGCATTAATAAAATCCGCTGGAACAGAGTATTCACAACTGTTGATGGTGAAGGGCAGCCTCAGTCATATTTCAAATATTTCTTAATTGCTCTTGCTCTTTACTTTGTTGGAGAATTCTTCTGGAGAAAAAGAAAACAAAACAAAGCATAAATTAAAATAAGTTATTTTTATCTCAGGTTTCAAGTTTCAGGTTCACACAAACTTGAAACTTGAAACCTGAAACTTTTAAACATAAACACAAAATGAATTCCTTATTACTTCCTACTTATTTTCCATCAATTAGTCACTTTGCTGTAATGGCGCAGTCTGACACTATCACTTTTGAAATGGAAGATAATTTTCAGAAGCAGACTAACAGAAATCGCACCTATATCTATAGTCCGAATGGAATTCAACTTTTAAATATTCCTGTTAAACATTCAAAAGCAGCGCATCAAAAAACAAAAGACATTTTGATCGAAAATGAATTTGACTGGCAGAAACAGCATTTTAAATCATTGGAAGCCGCCTACAGAAGCTCTCCTTTCTTTGAATACTTTGAAGATGATATTGTTCCTATTTTCGAAAAGAAACATACCTTTTTAATGGATTTAAACATGGAAGTTTTAGACACAGTAACCAAATGTCTGCGCATGAAATTAGAATTCGGAAAAACCGAAGAATACTTTCATGAAGTAACCAACTTTTCAGATTTTAGATATTTGGCAAACGGAAAAAAAGACCAGAATTCATTCGAAAAATACACACAGGTTTTTGACGACAAACACGGATTCATCAATAATTTAAGTGTTTTAGATTTACTTTTTAACGAAGGAAAATTTGCGATGGATTATCTTAAATCACAAAAAGTAATCTAATATTATTGCTCCATTAACGAAAGACGGGTCATTATTGGGTAATGATCTGAGTTTTCGAAATCAGGAAAACTTTCAAACTGTTTTACTTTCATTCGAGTATCGGTAAAGATATAATCGATTCTTGCCGGATAGTATTTGAATTTATAAGTAGCACCAAAGCCTTCTCCTGCTTCTTCAAAAGCATCTTTCAATTTTCCTTTAATATTTCGGTATACATACGAAAATGGACTATTATTCATGTCTCCGCAGATAATAATCGGACTTTTACAGGTTTTTATATTTTCCTTAAACATTTCCGCCTGTTCTTGCTGTTGCCTGAATCCTTTACTGATTCGGGCGTAAATAAGCTGTGATTTCTTCTGATTTACATTGTCAATATCATCCGAAATCTCTGTTACATCAGGCGAAATTTTAATGGATTGTAAATGCATGTTATAAACACGGATAACGTCTTTTCCGCGCTTAATATCAGCATAAATCACATTATTATCCGATTTAGGAAAAACGATGTTTCCTTCGTTTATAATTGGGAATTTTGAAAAAATTGCTTGTCCCGTTTTTATTTGTTTTCCATCAATAAAAATATAACGATGCGGATACACTTTTAAATCCAGATGTGCCGAATTTGAATATTCCTGAATACATAAAATATCCGGATCTTTCTCGTCAATAAAGGCTTTTATATTTTCTGGTATATCATCACGATCCAGCCATTTGAAAACATTAAAAAGACGAACGTTGTAACTCATTACCGAGAAATCTTTTTCATCTTTGACATATTCTTTGGCAGAAAATTTATAGAACTTATTGATAAAGGTAATTCCCATCAATAAAACCAAACCAGACAAAATAAGGCGTTTTTTAAACTGAATTGCCCAATAAATAAAGAACAACCCATTCATTACAAAAAAAGCCGGCATAAACAGCGTAAGCACCGATAAAAGCGGAAAACTTTTAGGTGCTAAGAAAGGCAGAATATAGACTGTAAATGTAAACACCGTTAGAACTATATTCAGGAAGAACATTATTTTATTAAACCACGAAAGGTTTTTCATAATTTACTGCCTAAAGGATTATTTTCCAGCTTTAAACAAAAACTCTTTTTCTTCTTTGGTAAGACAATCATAACCAGACTGGCTAATTTTGTCTAAAATCTCATCTATCTGCTGCTGTGTTTTATCTTTGGTAACAATTCTTGAAGATGTTTTTTCTGCAGGTTTTTTATAATTCTTATGAACGGTTTTAAATGGTGTCGTTGGAGATTTTCTAAATAAATTAGCAAAAAAGTCTAATGTTTTGGAAATAACAATACTTAAATCCGTTCCGTTTTGAAGAAGTTTAATATACACAAATCCAAAGAAAGCCCCAGCCAAATGCGAAATGTGTCCGCCCATATTATCTAAGCGGAACTGCATTAAATCTAAAACCAAGATTACTGCCGTAATATGCCAGAGTTTTACATTGCCAAACAAAAACAAACGAACATTCATTAGAGGCTGATACGTTGTTGCCGCAACCAAAATTGCCATAATGGCTGCCGAAGCACCTACTATTGAAGCAGCAGTTCCTAAAACATAAAAGCTTAAAGCAAATACGATACCTGAAAAAATAGCTCCTAAAATATATAACCCTAAGTATTGTTTCTGAGTAAAAAAGGTCAGGAACAAATTACTGGCAAAGTTTAAAACCAGCATATTGAACAACAAATGCATGAATCCAAAATGGAAAAAAGCATAGGTTAAAAATGTCCATGGTTTAAATAAAAAAACCTGCGGATCTGACGATAGCGCCAACCAGTTTGGGAAAGAAAACAGACCGTTTGAAAACCCATAGAAAAAAATTAATGAAATAATAAAACAGGCAATATTCCAATAAATAACGCGCATTGCGATACCACCTAGTCTATACTGCATTTTTAAATCGTCAAGAATGTTCATAAAGTATTCGTTTGGTTCTTAAAATTAATATTAAAGTTAAAAATTAATTCCAACGATTGTTATTAAACTGATTTTTTTTCCAGTACCACATGATCATAAATCCGAAAAAAGCACCTCCAATGTGGGCATAATGCGCAATTCCAGATTCAATTCCCATTAATGAACTTCCGAAGATTCCAAAAAAACCATCAAATAAAAGCATATAAATCGGTACAAAATATTTTGCTTTTATTGGAATCGGTATAAACAAAATTCCGAGTTCAGCATTAGGAAACATAAATGTAAATGCCACAAGCAATCCATAAATAGCACCTGATGCACCTACAACAGTTCCTAAATAAGCATTCATAAAATGCTTAAATTCTGAAACGGTTAAGATTTCCTGCCATCTGGTATCGATCTTTCCATCATTAAGCAGACTAAGCACACTTGCTTTAGGAAATCCGTGTGCCTGTAAAATAGACAAACTGTCTTGATAGAAATAATAGTTTACAGCAAAATTCACCAAAGCAGCTCCCAATCCGCATGAAATGTAAAAGAAAAGAAATTTTCTGCCGCCCCAAAAATGTTCTAATGTCGATCCAAATGAATATAAAGCAAACATATTGAAAGCAATATGCGCAAATCCGCCATGCATAAACATATGAGTAAGAGGCTGCCAAACTTGAAACTCTGGATTTTCTGGAAAGAAAAGTGCTAGATATTCATACGAAACCGGCACCAGTTGAGCACCAATAAAAAAGATAATATTAATTATAAGCAGTTGTTTTACAACTGGAGTCATATTCATCATAAGGCAAACTTTTTATCTATATCTTCCACACGCATGGTAATGAAAGTAGGTTTTTGAAAAGGTGAAATATTTGGATCTTTACAAGCAAACAAACCGTTTACTAAATTATCCTGTTCTTTTTCGGTTAAATACGATCCGGTTTTAACCGCTAAACTTTTAGCCATTGATTTTGCAATAGTATCATTCTGACTATAACTGTTTGCTGGAATTCCATCCTGCAAATCGCTCAGCAATTGATCAATTACCATCGAAACTTCACTTTCGGTAATATTTACCGGAATTCCTGAAATTACAACGTGATCAGATTTTGTATTATCAAAAATAAATCCTGTTGTTTCAAGAGATGGTTTCAGTTCTTCGATAAGTTCCATTTCGGCAGCAGAATAAAACAAATCCAGCGGAAAAAGCAATTGCTGGCTTGCCGCTTGATTTACGGTCATATTCAGCAGAAACTGCTCGTATAAAATACGCTGATGCGCACGCTGCTGATCTACAATCACCATTCCTGATTTGATTGGAGATACAATATATTTTTTATGAATTTGATAGGTTTTCTGACTCGCTTGTTCCACTTCATTATCATTAAACAATGAAGAAGTTACTTCTTCATTTTCGAATGTAAAAGGAGAACTTTCAATCGTTTCTGGATTTTCGGTATCCAAACCTACATACAAACTTTCCCAGCTTGCTGTTGGCTCAACTCGTTTAGAATATCCCGAATAAGACGAACCGGAGTACGAAGATCCTGAAGATGAAGACGAGGAAGATGACGAAGACAATCCAGAACTATAACTGGAACCAGAATTAGCTTTGGTGTAATGCTGGTTAGTTTTATCATCTGTAAACGGATTAAAAGTGCCATCAACCTGAATTGTTGGAGTTTCAGCTTCTAAATCCTTATAATGATAGGGTGTGTCTAAATTGGAATCCCGATCAAAATCTAAAACCGGCGCTACATTAAACTGTCCTAAACTATGTTTTATAGACGCTCTTAAAATAGCATATAGCGCTTGTTCATCATCAAACTTGATTTCAGTTTTGGTGGGATGAATATTAATATCAATTGTATTGGGCGGCACTTGCAGATACAAGAAATAACTTGGCTGTAAACCATCTTTCAGCAAACCATCATAAGCCGCCATAACAGCGTGATGCAGATATCCGCTTTTGATAAAACGATCGTTTACAAAGAAAAACTGTTCGCCTCTGGTTTTTTTAGCAAACTCAGGTTTGCATACAAACCCCTGAATGCTGATAATTTCAGTCTCTTCATTAACCGGAACTAATTTTTCATTGGTTTTACCCGACATAATTCCCACAATTCGCTGACGATACCCGGCAGCTGGAAGATTATACAATTCGCTTCCGTTATGGTAAAAACTAAAATGAATGTTAGGATGCGCCATAGCCACTCTTTGAAATTCATCCATTACATGACGGAATTCAACTGTATCTGACTTTAAGAAATTACGACGAGCCGGAATATTGAAAAATAAATTTTTAACGGCAAACGAAGTTCCTTTGGGCAAAACAGCCACTTCCTGCGAAACAAATTTACTTCCTTCAATAACAATATGAGTTCCCAGTTCGTCTTGTTCTTGCTTCGTTTTCAATTCCATGTGTGCAATAGCAGCGATAGAAGCCAGCGCTTCTCCACGGAAACCTTTTGTTCCAAGCGAAAATAAATCTTCGGCCTGACGGATTTTTGAAGTTGCATGACGAGCGAAACACAAACGCGCATCGGTTACAGTCATCCCTAATCCATTATCAATAACTTGCACCAATGATTTGCCTGCATCTTTTATAATCAATTTAATATCAGTTGCTTTGGCATCAACAGCATTTTCTAACAATTCTTTTACAACTGAAGCGGGTCTTTGAACCACCTCTCCAGCAGCAATTTGGTTAGCAACGTGATCAGGAAGTAATTGAATAATACTCGACATTGAAAATTTTAGATTGTAGATTAACGATTTAAGATTTTTGATTTGAATCTAAACCAAAAACAACAAATTTAGTGAATTTCTCTTGGGTTTTTAAATATGGTGAATCATAAAAAAAACAAAAAACCTATACTATTATGACACAGTATAGGTTTTAATATTTTTAAAACAAATGTGTTTTTATTCTGTAATATAAAAGTGATTTCCAAGTATATCTTTTAATCCCACTAAAACCAGCCAGACAAAAGTTACAAAAAGCAATATCCCGTATCCTGGTTTTAAGCGCCCAAGTGTCATATAAACAAGAAAAAGAGCAAATATAAATGAACTTATGCCTACTATAAATAGAAAAAATCTGTTAGATTCTTCTTCTCTAAATTCATTAATCGCAACTATTGTTATACAAACTGGATAAATCCACATAAACATATTTATTGGAGAATCTGAAGAATCTGGATAACGTTCCAACGTATTAAAAGAACTCCAAAAAATAAAAATGCTTAATAGAATTCTGGAAATTGCCCAAAAAATCCTTGTTTTACAGAAAAACTCATCCATAAATTACCTTTATTCGTTCTCTATTTTAATTGGTGTTTCTTCGATTTGTAGTGCACCAGAAGATAATAATGGTTGATTAAAAGTGTGTGCAATTGAAGCCTGCTGGCGAATATAAGCCATTTTGATTGCAGCGATTGCAGCTTCTGTTCCTTTGTTTCCATGAACACCACCACTTCTATCAATTGACTGCTGGATATTATTATCTGTTAAAACACAAAAAATAACCGGAATATCCGTCTGAACATTCAAATCTTTAATTCCTTGTGTAACACCTTCGCATACGAAATCAAAATGTTTTGTCTGCCCTTGAATTACACATCCAATTACAATAACAGCATCTACATTTTGGGTTTGAAGCATTTTTTTTGCTCCGTAAATCAACTCAAAACTTCCTGGAACATTCCAGCGGATAATTTGTTGTGCAGGAACATCGCAGTCCGTCAAAGCTTCAAAAGCTCCATTGTAAAGTCCTTCAGTTATAGTGTCATTCCACTCAGAAACAACAATCCCAAATCGAAAGTCTTTCGCATTTGGGATTGTTGTTTTATCGTATTCTGATAAATTTTTATTTTCAGTAGCCATCTGTATACTTTAGATATTAGATTATAAATTTAAGATTGCTAAATTACGAATCTAAAATCTAAAATCTTAACTCTGCAATAATAATTATTGCGCTAATCCAATCAATACGTCGATAGAAGCTGCCTCTGGCGTTGCATCAAAGTTATCTTTAATATCGTTCAGATATTTTAAAGCATCTTCTTTCTGACCTAAAGCAAGAGCCGTTTTAGCTGCTTTTAATAAGAAACGAGGCGTTGTAAAATCGTTTTTGTTAGATTCAGCTGCTTTTACGTAGTAATTTAAAGCTTCTTTTGGATTATTCTTTTGAGAATAAGCATCTCCAATTGCTCCTTTTGCTAAAGCGCCTAAGATCATATCTTCAGATTTGAATTCGCTTAAATATTTAATAGCATCATCAAATTTACCTGTATTTAAATATGCTATACCAGCATAGTAGTTTGCTAAATTTCCAGCATCTGTTCCAGAATACTCATCAGCAATTTTCACAAATCCGAATTTACCTTCAGAACCATTTAATGCTAATTTGTATAATGAATCACTTGCTACACCGTCAACCGCTTTTTGAAAGTTTTGCTGAGCAACAAACATTTCGTTTGCAGCCTCATCTTGTTTAGGATTTTCGATGAATTTTTGGTAAGCTAAATATCCAATAGTAGCAACTGCAATACCAGCAACTAAACCAATAATGATTTTTTGATTTTTAGCAACCCAATCCTCAGTTCTTGAAGCAGTTTCGTCTAATTTAGAAAAAACACCAGCTGTTGTGCTGTCTTTTTCATCAATTACTACCTGTTGTTCTTCAGTTACCTCTTTAACTTCCTTCTCTTTTGGTGCTTTATATCCTCTTTTATTGTAAGTAGCCATTTAAAATTAATTTAGTGAACGGCAAAAATAAAATTTTTCTTGAAACTGAGGTAAAAAAAATCAAAATTATCACTATTTTAAAAAAAATATTTTCAGCATTCGTAACTGCTTTCGCATCAGCACTAAAATAAATCAACTTGAAACGCTTGAAAAGCCCTTTATATCGATAAAATTAGATAATTTTACATTCTCAAATTTTACTGTTCAAAGCAGTAAATTTCTTTTTAGAGTCTCTTAAAAAATGCATTTAAACAAAATCTCTTTATTTAATTATAAGAATTTCTCCGAAGCCAGCTTTGATTTTGACGTCAAGATCAACTGTTTTGTAGGTAAAAATGGTATTGGAAAAACCAATGTATTGGATGCCATTTATCATTTGGCATACGGAAAAAGCTATTTTAATCCGCTTGCTGTGCAAAACATCAAACACGGGGAAGAGTTTTTTGTAATTGATGCCGAACTGGACAAAAATGACAGAACAGAGCAGATTGTATGCAGTTTAAAAAAAGGACAGAAAAAGGTTTTAAAAAGAAACGGAAAAGCTTACGATAAATTCTCAGATCATATTGGTTTTATTCCGCTTGTGATTATTTCTCCTGCCGATCGTGATTTAATTGTGGAAGGAAGCGAAACACGCCGTAAGTTTATGGACAGCGTTATTTCGCAATTAGATCCTGTTTATCTGCATCAGCTTATTCAATATCAAAAAGTAATTGTACAGCGAAATGCTCTTTTAAAATATTTTGCACTCAATCATACTTTCGACAACGACACCTTATCTATATATAATGAGCAGCTGAATGAATACGGAAAATCGATTTTCGACAAACGAAAAGATTTTCTAGAGCAATTTATACCTATATTCAATACACATCATCAAGCCATAACCGGATCTGAAGAAAGTGTGCAATTGGTTTACGAAAGTCATTTATTTGAAAAAGATTTATTATCGCTTCTTCAAGAAAATATCAATAAAGACAGAGCGCTGCAATACACAAGTTCAGGCATTCATAAAGATGACTTGTCTTTTGAAATAGATTCGCATCCTATAAAGAAATTTGGTTCGCAGGGACAACAGAAATCTTTTTTAATTGCTTTGAAGCTGGCTCAATTTGAGTTTTTAAAAAAACAAAGCGGTGTAAAACCTATTCTGCTTTTTGATGATATTTTCGATAAACTCGACGAAACACGCGTGTCTAAAATTATCGAAATGGTGAATACCGAAACTTTTGGCCAGCTTTTTATATCCGACACTCATCCAGAACGCACTGAAGCGATTGTAAAATCAACCCATCAGAGTTATAAAATTTTTAATCTGTAGTTTTTGATGTTTTAAAATTTGATACAATTTGTATCAGTTTTCGTAAGCAATCCCAAAATAGAAATTCTTACATTAGCCTAAATAAACTTAAAAACAACTGCAATAAATATTTAAACGAATATGTTAGCGAAAGAATCATTGCAATTTTTAGACGATTTAAAGAAAAACAATAACCGTGAATGGTTTCAGGAAAATAAAAAACGATACGAGGTTTTCAAAAAAGATTATCATCAATTGGTAAGTGATTTTCTGGATGTAATGAAACCGCTGGATCCTTCACTAGATTTTTTAGAAGTTAAAAACTGTACTTTTAGAATCAATCGTGATATTCGATTTTCTAAAGACAAATCGCCTTATAAATCACATTTAGGCGTTTGGATGTCGGCAGGAGCAAAAGGTGCCAATCGTTCTGGATATTATGTTCACATTGAAAAAGGTGCGAGTTTTATTGCCGGCGGATTTTACTCGCCAGAAGCTGAAGACCTGAAAAAAGTCCGAAAAGAAATTGCGTTCTTTTATGATGATTTACAAGAAATTTTAAACGATAAAAACTTCAAAAAAGAGTTTGGAAGTTTAGATATAAACGAAAACAATTCATTAAAAAGCATGCCTCGCGGTTATGAAAAAGACCATCCAGCTATTGAATTTTTAAAGTTGAAAAGTTTCACTGCAACTCAAGTCTACGATATTTCTGAAGTCACTAAAAAAGATTTCGTAAAGAAAACAAGCGAGAAACTGATTGCGTTAAAACCTTTAAACGAATTCATCAACCGAGCTTTGGATACTGACGAATTTTAGAGATAAAAAATCGCCGCGAATTCACAAATTATTGAAAATTATTTCGTGAATTCGTGGCGAAAAAACTTTTATAATGAAAAGGAAAATACTTTTTCTTGGAGAATCGTACCGCGCCGATGCCATAACTTGGATGAAAGGCCTTAAAGAATTTGGTGATTTTGAAATCATCACTTGGGAACTTCAAACTTCTAACAAAACCAAATTCAGCAGATTCAAACGCATTTTAGAGTATTTCTTCTCTCCTATTTCCATCCGGAAAATAATTAAAAAAGAAAAACCAGACATGGTAATTGCCGAAAGAACCACAAGTTATGGTTTCCTAGCAGCTTTATCTGGATCAAAAACCATTGCCATCGCGCAACAAGGCCGAACGGATTTATGGCCAGAAGGTTCCGTTTTATATCCTTTTAAAAAAATCATTCAGAAATATGCCTTCAAAAAAGCGCATTTAATTCATGCTTGGGGACCTGTTATGATTATTTCAATGCGAGAAATCGGTGTTGATATGAATAAAGTTTTGGTTCTTCCTAAAGGAATTGATTTATCGCTTTTTACACCTTCAACCAATAATTCAAATAAAATTGAAGCGATTGTAACACGTTCCCTTCAGCCCGAATACAGACACGATTCTATTTTAAAAGCTTTCGGAATCTTGAATCAAAAAGGGATAGATTTTTCCCTGACGATTGTAGGCGATGGAACCAGGCTTCAATTTTTAAAAGATTTAGCTGCAGCACTTCAAATTGAAAATAAAGTCATTTTTACAGGAAGAATTCCAAATACAGAACTTCCAAAATTATTACAGCAGTCCAATATTTACATCAGCATGCCGATTACAGAAGGTGTTTCTGCTTCATTATTTGAAGCTATGGCTTCCAACTGTTATCCTATAGTTTCCGACATTCCCGGAAATCAAAGCTGGATTACCCATCGTGAAAACGGACAACTTATCGAAATCGACAATATCGAAATGCTGGCAGAAGAATTAATCTGGTCTTTTGAAAATTCGGAATTGCGAAATCAAGCTATTATCCGAAACAGAAAATTTGTGGAAGAAAATGCGAATTACAATATTAATATGAAGGTTATTTCAGAGAAGTATCATGAGTTGCTAAATTCTAGAATTATTTAACCGCAAAGTTCGCAAGGGTTTACGCTATGAAAGCATAGCTTTACAAACTTTGTTTTTTTGCCGTTAAACCAAAAGTTATAATTCATATTTTTGACACAGATTAAAAAGCCTTTTATTTATGGAAATCCAGTCCAATTTCTCTTTAAAAAAATACAATACTTTTGGCATTGAAGCCAGCGCTAAACAATTCGTTGCCGTTCATTCTATTGATGAATTGAAAACGGTTTTACAGGAAAGTAAAAACGAGAAAAAATTCATTTTAGGAGGCGGAAGTAATATGCTTTTAACGAAAGACATAGATGCTTTGGTTATTCATATTGATTTAAAAGGCAAAAAAATAAGTAAAGAAGACGATGATTTTGTCTGGGTTGAAAGTCAGGCCGGCGAAGTATGGCATGATTTTGTACTTTGGACAATCGACCATAATTTTGGAGGTTTAGAAAACATGTCTCTAATTCCTGGAAACGTCGGTACAACTCCTGTTCAGAATATTGGTGCTTACGGAGCCGAAATCAAAGATACTTGTGTTTCCTGCGAAGCCATAAACATTGCCACTCAGGAAATAAAAACGTTCACAAACAATGAGTGTAATTTTGGTTATCGCGAAAGTATTTTCAAAAACGAAGTGAAAGACCAATATATTATCACTTCGGTTATTTTTAAATTAACGAAACGCAATCATAAAATCAATACTTCATACGGGGACATTTTGGCCGAACTGGCAAAAAACAACATTACCGAACCAACCTTAAAAGATGTGAGTAATGCCGTAATCGCGATTAGACAAAGCAAACTGCCAGATCCGAAAGAATTAGGAAACAGCGGTAGTTTCTTCAAAAATCCAATTGTATTGAAATCTGATTTCGAAAAGATCCATCAGAAGTTTCCTGAAATGAAATATTATGAAGTTTCAGAAACTGAAGTAAAAGTCCCTGCAGGCTGGCTTATTGAACAAGCTGGTTTTAAAGGAAAACGTTTTGGCGATGCCGGAGTTCACAAAAATCAAGCTCTGGTTCTGGTAAATTATGGAAACGCAACAGGTCAGGAAATTTTAGCCGTTTCAAAAGAGGTTCAAAAAACAGTCTTTGAAACTTTTGGCATTCAAATTGAAGCTGAAGTGAATGTAATTTAAAGCACTGATTTTACTAGCTTATCAACCAAACCTTTAATGAAAGAATTAAATATCAAAGTTATATTGCTCCAAATACTTGGAATGATTTTCCTTATTAATGGTGTTTTGCAACTTAAATTTTATACGGTTTCTGAAAAAATTATCTGGGCGAAAACACATTCTCAATATAGAAATTCTGAATATTGGAACAAACTTCTGCCAACAAAAGAGGGTATTTTTAACTTTTGGCCGAATGTATATGTATGGATATTTTTAGGTTCCTTAATTGGTATTTGCATGCTGGCTTTTATAAATTGGAAGAGTAAATTATCATCTCTAAATACTATTATAGTTGCGATAGTATTATACGTTTTATTGAGACTTAAATTTTTCAGAAAAGAAGTTGTATCACATTTTTTTCGCCCAGTGAGAACGTTTTTATCCAATGATTTTGGAACACAATGTCTGATTGAAGGAATTATTTTTACTTTTATTGGCGTGACAATTATATACTTAAGTGTAATTCAGATTTATTTAAATTCAAAAAAGCTTCACTGAACTTTCATTACTAATTAACAACATCAAAGTCTCAAAAAGTTACAGAACGTATCTATAAGTTATTTCCCAAATCTTTATCTTCGTTTTAAAAAATTCCAATGAGAATTCTTCATTGGAAATAAAACAAAATAAAATGTATACACCTGACTTATACAAAAATGAAAATCAGGAAGAAATCAAAGCTTTTCTAAAACAAAACAGCTTTGGAATCCTGATTAACCAAACGAACGGAAAACTTTGTGCAACCCATATTCCAATAGAACTTGAAGTAAATGCCGACGAAAAAGAAATGCTACAGGGACACATTTCAAAACTAAATCCGCAAGCAGAAGGTTTCAAAGAAAACGATCAGGTTTTAGCTGTCTTTACTGGACCTCACAGTTATATTTCTTCATCATGGTACGATCACGAAAATGTACCGACTTGGAATTATATAGCCGTACATGTTTATGGCAGAATTAAAATTGTTGATTATGAGACTTCTGTAGAACAATTAAAAAAATTGGTTGACAAATACGAAGCCAATTCTTCGAATCCAGTAAGGGTCGAAGACTTATCTGCCAAAACCATGCGTGAAGCGAGAGGAATCTTTGGTTTTGAAATTGAAATCGAAGAAATTCAGGCTACCAAAAAGCTTTCTCAAAACCGTGACGATCATAATTATAAAAATATTATTTCGGAATTGGAAAAAACAGAAAACCCTCAGTCTATTGCTGTTGCGAAAGAAATGTCAAAATGCCGAAAGTAAATCGGATTTAAACATTGAAAATTAGTATTTCATAGTTACATTTGTTCTCGCAAAATTTAGAAATTAATAGTTAACTAAATCCAGATGCTTATATACATATTTTACTTTTTTATTGCTATTGTTTTCATACAGCTTTTTTATTACTTAGGGATTTTTGGAAAATTTGCTTTTGCTAAACCGCAGGAATCTTCTCCTAAAAACGTTCCAGTTTCAGTGATTGTCTGCGCAAAAAATGAAGAGGAAAATGTAAAGAAATTTGTGCCGCTTTTAGCAGAACAAAATTATCCTGATTTTGAAGTAGTTTTAATTGATGACGCATCAAGTGATGAAACTCTTGAAGTTTTTGAAGAATTTGAAAAACAGTATTCAAACATTCGTCTGGTTAAAGTGGAAAACAACGAAGCCTTTTGGGGAAATAAAAAATATGCTTTAACATTGGGAATTAAAGCCGCAAAAAAGGATTATTTGTTATTTACTGATGCTGATTGTTATCCAAAATCAAAAGATTGGATTACTTCTATGACTTCACAATTTACAAAAGAGAAAACAATTGTTCTGGGATATGGAGGTTACGAAAAGAAAGAACGTTCTTTTCTTAATAAATTAATTCGTTTTGAAACGGTGCTAACAGCAGTTCAATATTTTTCATGGGCAAAAGCCGGACTTCCGTATATGGGAGTTGGACGAAATTTAGCGTATAAAAAAGAAGAATTCTTTAATGTTAACGGTTTTATTGATCATATTCAGGTTCGTTCAGGAGATGATGATCTTTTCATCAATCAAGCGGCTAATAAATTGAACACAACAGTTTCTTATATTCCTGAAAGTTTTACTTATTCAAAACCAAAGGAATCTTTTAAAGATTGGTTTACCCAAAAAAGAAGGCATATTTCGACAGCAGAATACTATAAGTTTTTTGATAAATTTCAATTGGGACTTTTCTTCTTTTCACAATTATTTTTCTTTTTATCAGTTATACTTCTGCTGGCGTTTCAATTTCAATGGATTGCTGTAGTGGCTATTTTAGCAACACGCTATACAATTGTCTGGATAGTAATTGGATTTTCATCCGGAAAACTGAAAGAAAATGATATTAAAATTTGGTTTCCTGTACTTGAGATTGCACTTATATTAACTCAAATTAATATCTTTATAACTAATATCTTTTCAAAACCTGTATATTGGAAATAAATTCTAAAATAGAAAAAGCAAAAAAAGGCGATCAGATCGCCTTTACTTTTTTATTAGATTATTTCTGGAACGAAGTATACAGTTTTATGCTCAAACGCACCGAGAACGAAACCGTTGCTGAAGACATTACTATTGAAACTTTCTCAAAAGCTTTTGACAAAATAGGCTCTTACAATCCTGAATTTCAGTTCAACACCTGGCTTATTGCCATTGCCAAAAACGTACACATTGATTTATTACGTAAAAAGAGAACTAATCTTTTTATAGAAATCACCGATAATGAAGACCAACAGGCATACAATATAGCCGATCCTACTCCATCTGCAGAAGATGCATTAATTAAAGAACAGAACCTCTCTCGTCTCCTTCAATGCATCAAAGAATTAAAACCACACTATCAAGAAGTAATCCAGCTTCGTTATTTTCAAGAAATGTCTTATCAGGAGATTGCCAATAAGATAAACGAGCCTCTGAGCAGTGTAAAAGTAAAGTTACTACGCGCTAAAAAATTATTAGCCGAAATCATCGAACGCAATAGATAATTTACTATCTTTAGAAAAAGATTAAAATATAATCACATTTTATCTTAAAAAATTATCTATTAACATACTAAAACAACAACTTCTACGTTGTTTGCTAAAACACCAAACCCTATTCGCGTATGATTTAAAGTTACTTAACCTTAAAACCCAAAAATCATGTCTAAATCTAGCATCTATGAAAACAATTGGACCAACATTGTTTTCGAAAACAAAAACAAAGAGTACGGTGCGTATCAATTACGCCAAGAAAATTCAAAAACATCTGTTACTGCATTATTCACAGGATTACTGTTAATAGCCGGTATTGGAAGTGCTTCGATGCTAATTAGTAAGCTTAGAATTCAGGATCCACCATCTGAACCTGCAATCATTTCTTGTCCTATAACACCAGTAACGCTTCCAGATCTTGTAAAACCAAAACAAAAAGAACCAGAACCAATTATTCCAGCGCAACAAAGTGCTCCAGCAGCTGCATCTATTGCAACACAACTAACCAATCCAGTTGTTTCTCATGCTGATGAAGCAGTACCTGAAATTGCTACCAATACTAATAACGTTACTCCTTCCGACAATCCTGTTGGAAACGGATTAGTTGTAAATGCAATTCCAACAACTGGAGGAAGTGGAACTGAAGGACCAGAAACAGTTGTGGAGCCAAACAAGCCAATACCAACAGCAGCGCTAGACAAATTACCTGAGTTTCCAGGTGGTATGAAAAAGTTTTATACTTATGTAGGTAACAATTTTACAAAACCAGAATTGGATGCCGAAAGAACATTACGTGTATACGTTTCATTTGTAATCGAAAAAGACGGTACAATGACTGACATCGTAGTGAAAAATGATCCAGGTTATGGACTAGGAAAAGAAGCTATTAGAGTTTTAAAATCATTAAAAACAAAATGGGTGCCAGGCATATTAGACGGACAACCTGTTCGAACTGCCTATAACCTTCCAATAACGATACAAACAGAATAAAAATAAAAAAGCAGAATCTAGGTTCTGCTTTTTTTATGGATTTTAGTTATTTTTATCTTTAAACTAATTCTTTTTAATTGAACTAAAATCGATGCCATTTACTTTTTCTCATCCTGCTATCGTCTTGTCACTTAAATATCTGCCAAACAAATGGTTTTCTTTAACTGGGCTCGTCATAGGCAGTGTGACTCCAGATTTTGAGTATTTTATTAGAATGAGGGTGCAGAGTAATTACAGTCATACAATAGGAGGGATTTTCTGGTTTGATTTATCTCTTGGCCTATTACTTTGCTTTATATTTCACAACATTGTAAAAAATCCGTTATTTCAAAATCTGCCTAATTTTTTTCAAGCCAGAGTCTTAACCTTTACTCAATTCAACTGGAATCATTTCTTCAGAAGAAATTGGATTATAGTTTTGTTTTCAATTTTGATTGGGATTGGATCGCATCTTTTATGGGATAGTTTTACGCATGATCACGGATATTTTGTAAATCGAATTTCTTTTTTAAAAGAATCGATTTTACTTTTTAATCACAAAATTCTAGTACTAAAACTTGCACAGCATACAAGTACAATTCTAGGAGGAATTGTCATTTTACATTCATTCCTAAAACTGCCAGAAACAACTACAGATCTTTTTAAAATAAATAGAAATTATTGGATTACACTTGCATTAATTGCTTTTCTAATCCTTATTTTGAGATTTGCAGCAGGATTAGGATTTAAGGAATATGGACACATTATTGTTTCAATTATTTCTTCGATTTCATTTCATCAATCGTAACTCCTCTTCTATTAAATTTTAACAAAACTCAAAAAAGCTGAGAAAATCAATTACATTTACAAGGTATTAAAAATCAATCAAAACTTTAAAACATTACAAAATGGGAATATTTTCAGCTTTAATGGGCAACGCAGGTACCGTAAGCCAAGAAGATTTAGTTAATAAATACGGACAGCTTTTAACCGATAGCGAACAAATTGAAATGGGTTTTAAATTAATCCGCGACACCTTTATTTTTACCAACAAAAGATTAATTCTGGTTGACGTACAAGGCTTAACTGGAAGTAAAACAGAATATAAATCGATCGCTTACAAAAGCATTACTCGTTTCAGTGTAGAAACAGCAGGAACTTTTGATCTTGATGCTGAATTAAAAATCTGGGTTTCGAGCGAATTAAATCCAAGTATTGTTAAACAATTCAATAAATCTGTAAATGTTTATGATGTGCAGAAAGTTTTAGCTCATCATGTTTTAGGATAATAAATAAAAAACGGCAATCTTTTAGATTGCCGTTTTTTATTTATTTCGAATACGCTACTATTTCTTTTTAGTCGTCGTTTTCTTGGTAGTAGTTTTTTTCGTTGTTGTTTTTGCAGGAACCGTGTTCACGATTTTTTGCTGTACATATGGTTTATATAAACCATCTTTTTCTGCTCTAGCTTTGGCATCGTCGGCTCTCTTTTTAGAATCTGGGTGAGAACTCATCATTCTATCAATGAAAGAAGCTTCTGCACCTTCGCTCATTTTCGCTAAAATTCTAAAAGCAGATTCTTCAGCATTTACATTGTATCCGTTTTTCTTTAAGAAGTCGTATGAATACAAATCAGCTTCAGTTTCTTGTTTACGGCTGTGTTTACTGTCGATAAGTGCACTTCCAATTTTTCCTAATTGACTGTCTGTAACTGCAGATATTTTAGCAGACTGCGAAGAAACTCCATCTATTAAAGCTTCTTTTTGGTAAGCCGCGCGCATAGCATCTCTTGAATCATTGTTAGCAACGTGTCCAATTTCGTGACCAATTACTGCCAATAGTTCATTATCATCCATGATATCCATTAAACCAGAATACACACGAACACTACCATCTGCAGTTGCAAAAGCATTTACTTCTTTCAATTTATAAACTTTGTAATTCAGTGTAAATCCTTCTCCCGAAGTATGTTTCCCAAAAACACGGTTTAACCTCAAAGTGTAACCATCATTTGGTCCAGCAACTTGATTCGTCGAATCTAATTTACGCACTGCTTCTTTAGACAAAGTAGCCGCGTCAGTATTGCTTAGAGTAAAACTAGCAACACCTTTTTGCAATGCTCCAATTGCTTTATCTCCTAAATTAATCTGCGCATTCATTTTAGTAAAACTCAATGTTGCCAATAAGAGTCCTGCTATTATAATTTTCTTTTTCATATTTTTTATAATTACAATTTAACAACAAATGTAGCACAACAAAATGCTATTTGATTTCACACAAAGTTTGTTTTTTCAACAATTAAAGATATAAATTTTAAATAATTTACGGTAAGGCTTTTAACATATTCATTTAACGTCTTTAAACAAAAAAACCGGCAATTCTAAAGAATAATGCCGGTTCTACCTAATTATATAATGATTACTTCTTTTTTGCTTTTGTTTTTTTAGCAGTGGTTTTTGTTGTCGTTTTCGATGTTGCAGAAGCTGTGTTTACAATTTTCTGTTGTACATATTCTTTATACAAACCATCTTTTGTTGCTCTTTTCTTAGCATCATCAGCTCTTTTTCCAGAATCAGGATGCGAACTCATCATTTTAGTCATAAATGATGCCTCATCTCCTTGACTTAAATTTTGAAGAATTCTAAAAGCAGATTCTTCTGCGTTAACATCATAACCATATTTCTTCAAAAAATTATACGAATACAAATCGGCTTCTGATTCTTGTTTACGGCTGTGTTTACTATCAATCATGGCGCTTCCAATTTGTCCGAGCTGAGATTTTGTAAGTGTTTCCATTTTTCCTGATTGAGATGATGCCGCATCCAATAAAGCTTCTTTTTTATACGCTGCTTTAATAGCGTCTCTCGTATCGTGGTTGACAACGTGGCCAATTTCGTGCCCAATAACTGCAAGAAGCTGATTATCATCCATAATATCCATTAAACCTGCGAATACACGAACACTACCATCAGCACATGCAAAAGCATTAATATCTTTTACCAAATAAACTTTATAATTTAAGGTAACTCCTTCACTTGAAGTATGTTTTCCAAAAATACGATTCAACCTCAACGTATACCCATCATTTGGTCCTGCTACAGGATTATTTGCATCCATTTCAGCAATTGATTCTTTTGCCAAAGCTGCAGCATCTGCATCACTAAAAGTAAAACCTGATACGCCTTTACTTAAAGCTCCCATTGTTTTATCTGAAAGTATTTGCGCATTCATTTTAGTAAATCCAAAAGATGCCAATAAAATCCCTAATACAATAAATTTCTTTTTCATGTTCTTTAAACTAATTAAATTAACAACAAAATTATTACACACATAATTCTACACTGGCTCAATAGGTCAATTTTATAACAGATTAGGGTAAAATTGAGATTTAAAAAAGCACATCAAAAATTAAAAAAAGCAATCAAGAATTTATAAATAATCTTAAAATGCCTTTAAAAATGACATATTACGATTTTCACTTTATAATTGTTAAAGAATTGAAACATAGAAAAGCAAACGAAAAGCAAATTAACGTCTGCAAATAAACTACATTCCGTATCTTTGTAGTCTGATTTATGATATATGGAAACAGTCATTGAAAATATACCACCTGTAAAACCAAAATGGTTAAAAGTTAAACTTCCAATTGGACAAAAATATACTGAACTACGTGGTTTGGTAGACAAATATAGCTTAAACACGATCTGTACCTCTGGCAGCTGCCCGAATATGGGAGAATGCTGGGGAGAAGGAACAGCTACTTTTATGATTTTAGGAAACGTATGTACTCGTTCATGCGGTTTCTGCGGTGTTAAAACGGGCCGACCTGAAACAGTTGATTGGGACGAACCAGAAAAAGTGGCACGTTCTATTAAAATTATGAATATTAAACATGCCGTAATTACCAGTGTTGATAGAGACGATTTAAAAGATGGAGGTTCGATTATCTGGATGGAAACCGTAAGAGCAATCCGAAGAATGAATCCTAATACTACTCTTGAAACTTTAATTCCGGATTTTCAAGGAATTGAAAGAAACTTGGATAGAATTATTGAAGCAAATCCTGAAGTAGTTTCCCATAATATGGAAACAGTTCGCCGTTTAACCCGCGAAGTGCGTATTCAGGCAAAATACGATCGTAGTTTAGAAGTTTTACGTTATTTGAAAGAAAAAGGAATTAACAGAACCAAATCTGGTATTATGCTTGGTCTTGGAGAAACTGAAGAAGAAGTTTTCCAAACGATGAGAGATTTACGCGCTGCAAATGTTGATGTTGTTACTCTTGGACAATACCTTCAGCCTACAAAAAAACATTTGCCTGTAAAGGAATTCATTACTCCTGAACAATTTGCACGTTACGAACAATTCGGAATTGAATTAGGTTTCAGACATGTTGAAAGCGGACCACTGGTTCGTTCTTCGTACAAAGCACAAAAACATATTTTATAAAAGGGTTTAACTGTTTAATTGGTAATTGTTTAATCGTAAATGACTGAACGATTTACCAGTTAACAATTAAACAAATAAGCAAAAAATTGAAAACAAGAATTGCCATTAATGGTTTTGGAAGAATTGGAAGAAATTTATTCCGTCTTCTTTTAAACCATCCTGAAATTGAAGTCGTTGCAATTAATGATATTGCAGATAACAAAACCATGTCACATTTAATAAAATATGACAGTATTCACGGGGTTCTTCCTTTTGAAGTTGGTTTTGATGAAAACGGAATTATTGTTGACGGCCGACATTTTTATTTTTTTCATGAAAAAAGTATTTCAAATTTAGACTGGAAAAGTCATTCTATTGATTTTGTTATAGAATCAACAGGAAAATACAAAACACATGAAGAACTAAATGGACATATTGAAGCTGGAGCAAAAAAAGTAATTCTTTCAGCTCCATCAGAAGTAGATACTATTAAGACAGTCGTTCTTGGTGTTAACGAAAATATTTTAGACGGAACAGAAGATATTGTTTCAAATGCAAGCTGTACCACAAACAACGCCGCTCCTATGATTAAAATCATTGAAGAATTATGCGGGATTGAACAGGCTTACATTACAACAATACATTCTTTTACGACTGACCAAAGTCTTCACGACCAACCGCATAAGGACTTGCGCAGAGCCAGAGGAGCAAGTCAGTCAATAGTTCCAACAACAACAGGTGCAGCTAAGGCATTAACGAAAATTTTCCCTAAATTGCATCAAAAAATCGGGGGCTGCGGTATTCGTGTGCCCGTTCCTGATGGTTCATTGACAGACATCACGTTCAATGTTAAACGTGCTGTTAGTATTGAAGAAATTAACATAGCATTTCAAAAAGCCTCAAAGACAAATTTAAAAGGAATATTAGCTTATACAGAAGATCCAATCGTTTCTGTTGATATAATAGGTAATACGCATTCGTGTTTGTTTGATGCTCAGCTTACTTCTGTCATTGACAAAATGGTAAAAGTAGTTGGCTGGTATGACAACGAAATTGGCTATTCATCGCGATTAATCGATTTGATTTTACTGCTTAGAAAAAAATAAGATTCATTGTTAATGCTTTGTCATTCATGAAGTACTATCTTTTAGTTGTTAGTTGTTTTTTAAATTGTTTTTTGTATTCTCAGTACAAACAGAATACAGATAGCATTGCGTATTATAACAAACTAGCCAACAAAAAATTAAATAGTAAAGAATATAGCAAAGCTGTTTTTTACACTCAAAAGTCTATTGATTTTTGTGAAAACAACAATATTCCAGAAACTTTAGCCAATCAAACATTTAAGCTTGGAAAAATTTATTACAACCAGCAAAAATACGATGAAGCTTTAGAAAACTTTCATAAGAGCATTAACTCATTCAACAATGTAAAACCAACTTCTACCAAAGTTCTGGCTCTCAATTACATTGGCGCTGCATATACTGCAAAAGGTGATTATAAAACTGCAAACTTTTATTATGTAAAAGCACATAATTTATTAAAAGAATTAGGTGTTATAGACAGTTCTGAAATTTTAGAATATCAAAAAGCGGTTGCCTTTAAAAACAACAAAAACCTGCATCTGGCTGCTAAAACTTTTCACAACATAATCAACAAACCTGATAATCCTTCTCTTTATAAAACTAAAAGCGATTCCTACTATCAGCTTGGATTAATTGAATCAAAATTTCGACAAAATGATTCGGCTTTAGCTTATTTTAATAAAGCATTGAGTTATAATGAAAAGACTAACGATCTTCCGCAGAAATCAAAAATTACTTTAGCTATCAGCCGTTTTTATAAACAAAACAGGAATTTTGATTTGGCTTATTCATATTTAGATGAACATTATCAGCTGGAGAATTATATTTTAAAACTAAAAAATGCTAAAATTGATTTTAATGAATTCGAAAAATTCAAAAAAAATCAAAATTTAAATAATACAATTAAAAGAGAAAGTGAAGAAAAAATTCAGCTTAAAACCTATCGTTATTCTAAGTTGGTAAGCATTTTAGCAATTGCTTTAATTTCGATTTTATCACTTTTGAGTTTGGCCTTATATAAAAACAACATTATTAGAAATCAGAATAATATTCTTTTAAGAGAAAAAAACAAAGAATTGATGCTGGCCAAAAATAAAGCAGAAAAAGCATCAAAAGCCAGATCAGAATTCCTGTCAACCGTAAGCCACGAATTAAGAACTCCGCTAAACGCTATAAACGGAATTACGCATTTATTACTGGAAGACAAGCCTAAAAAAACACAATTAAAATATCTGGAATCCTTAAAGTTTTCAGGAAATTACCTCACAACTTTTATCAACGAAATTCTTGAAATCAACAAAATTGATTCTACTAAAGTTGAAATTGAACATATAAGTTTCAATTTAAAAGAACTTCTTTTCAATATTCAAAATTCTTTAAAAGAATTGGCAACTGGCAACAATAATCACTTTAATATAGAAATAGACGATTCGATTCCTGAAAATTTAATTGGCGACCCCACTAAACTCTCACAAATTGTACTGAACTTAATTAATAACGCTTTAAAATTTACACAAAACGGACAAGTAAATGTTATTGTAAAATTGTTTGAACAGGAAGATGAATATGTAACTATCTTTTTTGAAATTGTGGATACCGGAATTGGAATTCCCGAAGACAAACAGCAGACTGTTTTTGAAAGCTTTTCTCAAGGATCTATTGAAGTCAACAGAAAATATGGTGGAACAGGATTAGGACTTACTATTGTTAAAAAACTCACCGAACTTTTAGGTGGAGAAATCAAATTAAAAAGTGAAGTAGGAAAAGGTTCTACTTTTACTTTCAAACTAAATTTTAAAATTAATAACGAACCATTGGAATCAGCAGCCGAGGAAAAACCATACAGCGACAAACAATTGGAGCATAAATCTATATTATTGATTGAAGACAATAAAATCAATCAAATGATTACGCGAAAAATGCTTGAAAACAAATCGATAGTCTGCGAAATTATAGACAATGGTGAAGATGCTGTAGAACTTTTAAAAGTAAAACACTTTGATTTAATTTTAATGGATGTACATCTGCCAGGAATTAATGGAACTACTGCAACTCAGCAAATTCGTGATTTTGACAAAACAACACCTATTATTGCGCTAACTGCGATTTCTCTTGACGAAAACCGCGATATGTTATTGTCTTTTGGAATGAATGATGTAATTACTAAACCTTTTGTACCAGACGATTTCTACTCTACAATAGCCAAATTTTTCGATTGATTTATTCTAAACTATGATCTCAGATTATTTTTAATATAATCTAAAATCGAAGCATCGAAATTTTGCTGGTGATTTATAAAAGTACTTTTAATTGGAAGGTAATACAATTGCGAAACCAGCTTAGAATCTTTTAATCTCACATAATCTTTCTCGGTTGTAATGATTTTATTTCCATTTGCTTTTTTCTGAATTGATTCTAAATCGGCATCAGAAAAATGGTGATGATCAGGAAACGTTAAACACTCATCATTTTCTGTTTTTAAATATTCAAAAAATGGTTTTGGTTTTGCAATTCCAGCTAAAAGTAGCTTTGGCTCTGATTTAATTTCACTTACCGCGATTTTCACATCTTTATTATAAATTACAGTATCATAATCGATAAACGTAAAGAAGATCTGCTGCGAACATTTCAGTTTCAGTTTTAATCTAATTTCTGTCTGCTTTTCTTCAGATAAATTATTTGGACACTTGGTAACAATTACAATATTAGCTCTTTCTGCTCCGCTCCTGCTTTCCCTCAAATTTCCAGTTGGCAGCATATAATCATCTGCATACAAATCATCAAAAGCTGTTAGCAAAATATAAAATCCTGCTTTTACTTTGCGGTGCTGAAAAGCATCATCCAGCAGAATCACCTCTGGTTTATCAGGATGAGCAAGTAATTGCATGATTCCATTAGTACGATTAGCATCAACTGCTACTTTAACATTTGGGAATTTTTGATAAAACTGAAAAGGTTCATCGCCCAGAATTTCGGCATTCGAATTTTCACCAGCCAAAACAAATCCTTCAGACTTTCGTTTATAACCACGGCTTAATGTCGCTACTTTATATTTATCAGATAATAACCGAATTAAATATTCGATTTGAGGCGTTTTGCCGGTTCCTCCTACACTTAAATTTCCAACAGCGATTACTGGAACATCAAACGAAGTTGATTTAAGAATGCCTTTATCAAACAAAAAATTACGAATTGAAGTAATTAATCCGTATAAAACGGCAAAAGGGAAAAGTATTTTTCGAAGTAAGTTCATAGAATTATTTATCTGAATAATGACCAATTGCTGAAATCACAAATACAGTTACAACTTCATCATCTACACGATAAATTAATCTATCTTTTTGATTAATTCGTCTTGACCATAATCCTGAATATTCATATTTTAAAGGCTCTGGATGTCCAAAACCTTCATATGGGTTTTCTGTAAGATCAATTAAAATTTTAGCGATATTTTTAATAGAAATTTTATTTCCTGATTTTTTATGTTTTTCAATATCCTGATATGCCACTTTAGTTACTTCAACCCTAAACTTCCCCATACATCATCTGGATTTAGCGTTGTTGTTTCGCCTTTTTTAATATTCTCTTCTGCTTTTTTTACCTTATCAGCAAATTCAGAAGTATAAATACTTCGTTCTTCATTAACCTGTCCATAATTAGGCTCAACAATTTCTATACCTTCTACACCCTTAAAGAAAGCCTCGAACATAGCCATAAATGCTTTTCCTGTCTTTGTGTTTTCATTAATTTTTATTGTAGTCATGACTTTTTATTTAGAATTACAAAGATACAAAAATCAGTAATACCGTATTACCAGTATTACTCAGTAATACCATTACTCGACACAAACAATATCGCTTAAATATTTTTAAGTTGGTCTGTTTATTCGTTAATTTGTTTTTTAGGTTTTTAATTTCACCAAAAATCCAAAGAACCTAAAACATTAAACTTGAAACAAACCCAAAATGAAAATCAAAGATATCATATCCGTACTTGAAGAAATGGCTCCTTTGGCCTATGCAGAAGATTTTGACAATGTGGGACTTTTAGTCGGAGATCCGGAAACCGAAAGCACCGGAGTTTTAGTATGTCACGATGCACTGGAAAATGTGATTGAAGAAGCGAAAACTAAAAACTGCAATTTGATCGTATGTTTTCATCCGATTTTATTTTCTGGAATTAAAAAAATCACTGGTAAAAATTACGTTGAACGTGCTATTTTAAAAGCCATTAAAAACGATATTGCTATTTATGCTGTCCATACAGCTCTTGACAATCATTCGCAAGGCGTCAATAAAATTTTCAGTAACGCTCTTGGCTTAGTAAACACCAAAATCTTAGTTCCGAAACAACAGTTTCTTCAAAAATTAGTGACCTATACGATTCCTGACAATTCAGAAAAAGTACGAAATGCAATGTTCGAAGCGGGAGCGGGAACAATTGGAAATTATGACAACTGCAGTTTTAATTCTGAAGGCTTTTTCACTTTTAAAGGAAATGAAAAAAGCAATCCAGTTATTGGCGAAAAAGGAAAATTACACACGGGAACTGAAATAAAAATCGAAGTTATTTTTGAAAAACATTTGCAATCAAGAATTTTAAAAGCGCTTTTTGCCAATCACATTTACGAAGAAGTAGCATATGAAATATACGATCTTCAAAATCCTCATCAAAATATTGGTTTGGGAATGATTGGTGAGCTTGAAAATGAGATGGAAGAAAAGGAATTTCTCTTATATGTCAAAGATATTATGATTGCGCGAGGCATTCGTCATTCGGCCTTTACAGGAAAAAAAATAAAGAAAGTAGCTGTTTTGGGAGGCTCTGGAAGCTTTGCCATAAAAAATGCTATTCAGGCTGGAGCCGATGCTTATTTGACTGCTGATTTAAAGTATCACCAGTTTTATGAAGCAGAAAACAAGTTGCTTTTGGCGGATATTGGTCATTTTGAGAGTGAACGCTATACAAAAAACTATATTGTTGATTATCTTCGAAAAAAAATTCTTAATTTTGCGATCATTTTATCGGAAGAAAATACAAATCCAGTTAAGTACTTATAGAATATGACGAATACGAAAGAATTAAGTGTTGAGGACAAGTTAAGAGCAATATATGATTTACAGCTTATTGACTCTAGAATTGACGAAATCAGAAACGTTAGAGGAGAACTTCCTTTAGAAGTTGAAGATTTAGAAGATGAAGTTGCAGGTTTGAGCACTCGTTCAGAAAAACTGAAAGGTGAACTTGAAGTGATTGAGGAGCAAATCAAAGCAAAGAAAATTGCTATTGAGGAGCATAAAGAGGTTATCAAGAAATACACAAAACAACAAGAATCAGTTCGTAACAACAGAGAATTTAATTCTTTGACAAAAGAAGTTGAATTTCAAGAATTAGAAATTCAATTGGCTGAAAAGCAAATCAAAGAAATGAAAGCTTCTATCGAGCATAAAAAAGAAGTTATTTCTAATTTAAAAGAAAAACTTGATGCTAAAAGCTCTCATTTAAAACATAAAAAATCTGAATTAGATGCTATCATGGCTGAAACTCAGAAAGAAGAAGCTTTCCTAACAGAAAAATCTGCTGAATTCGCTTCTCAAATTGAAGATAGATTATTAGCTGCTTACAACAGAATCAGAAGCAGTGTTCGTAATGGTTTAGCGGTGGTTTCTATCGAAAGAGGAGCTTCTGCAGGATCATTCTTCACGATTCCGCCTCAAACTCAGGTTGAAATTGCTTCAAGAAAGAAAATCATCACTGATGAGCATTCTGGAAGAATCCTAGTTGATACGCAATTAGCAGATGAAGAAAAAGAAAAAATGGAACAATTGTTCTCAAAATTCTAAATATATCAAGTCCCGATTTAATCGGGACTTTTTTTTGTTCTTTTTTGTCACGGACTTGTACTAATTATTGTTTTGTCAATAATACATACAAATAAAAATTCACGCTAATTTCTGTAATTTGTGGCTGACCTTTTTTACCTTTAGAAAAAAATTAAGTTTTGGGAATTAAAAAAGGAATCCGTTTTATTACATTAAAATCAGTTGGATCTTATATTAACTTTTTGAGTTATGTGCGTCCGCAAAAAGCAGTCGAACTTTCTTATGCTCTTTTCAGCCAGCCCAGAATTGGCCGATTACAAAAAGAGAAACTTCCAAAAATCTTAAGAAATACCGAAACCGAAATATTTCATCATAACGAACATCATTTTCAAACCTACACATGGAAAGGAAATGAAACAAAAATTTTATTAGTTCACGGTTGGGAAAGCAATTCTTCTCGCTGGAAAAAAACGCTTCCTCATCTTCAAAAATCCGGAAGTACTATTATTGCACTTGATGCTCCTGCACACGGACAAAGCAGCGGAAAAGAATTTAATGTACCGCTTTATGCTGAATTTATCAATAAAGCAGTAGAAAAATATCAGCCGGAAATTATTATCGGACATTCGATTGGCGGTGCAGCTTGTGTTTATCATCAGTATTTATTTCCCAATACCAGCATTAATAAAATGGTAATTTTAGGAGCACCTTCAGATTTAAAAACGTTGATTGATAATTATGTGTCAATGCTGAGTTTGAACACAAAAATGTTTTCACTTTTAGAAAATAAATTCCTAAACCGATTCAATTTTAAATTGGAAGATTTTTCAGGACAGAAATTTGCTTCAGAATTTACTATTCCAGGATTTATTGCTCATGATACTTCTGATAAAATTGTGGCTTTTGCCGAAGGACAAAAAATAGCAAGCAATTGGAAAAACAGTCAGTTTATTGAAACTTCAGGTTTGGGCCACGGAATGCACGATGACGATTTATACAACAAAGTGATTGAATTTCTTTTTTCTTCTGAAGAGAAAAAGTAACAAAGGGACAAAGCTGCAAAGGTTCTCAAAACTGGAAACTTAAACTACTATTTTAAAAAATCTCAATAATTCTTTTTCGCCTTTTCCTGTAATCTGGACTGCTCTCGAATTTTTGGTTTTTCGTAACCAATCTTCGGCGATCATTTTATCCAATAAAGAAGAACCTATTGATCCTGCGATATGATTTTTTCTTTCGCTCCAATCTAAACAAGGTTTTAAAAAAATACGTCTTTGCTTTTTGAGGTCTTCGATATTGATTCCAAAATCAGAAAACCATTTTTCTCCTTTTGTACTTATTTTAAATTCGCTAGCTGTATTCAAAATAATTTCCTGTTCAAGCAGGCTTTCGGCTACAGCCACACCAATTTTTCCAGCTAAATGATCATAGCAAGTTCGGCAATGTTTTATGGGTGAACTATGATCTGTTTTGTTTATTTGAGGAATTGCAGGCGGAATCAAACTTGCCATGGCTTCAATTGCATAAGCCGTTTCTTTATTCGCAAATCTATAATATTTATGACGCCCTTGTTTTTCAACAAACAACAATCCTGCATCAAGAAGTTTTGCCAGATGCATACTCATATTTTGAGGCGAAGTATTTGCTGTTATTGCTAATTCTGTTGCGGTAAAAGCTTTTCCGTCGAGTAATGTCCACATTACAATCGCACGTGTTGGATCGCCAAGCAATGACGCTATTTTTACAAATTGATTTTCCATTTCAAAACAAACATAGTTAAGGACAAACTGAAGTATCAAAACTTAAAGGTAGATAACTTTGCTTAAAAATATACCGCATGTCAACTTTATTTTTACAATCCGAAATCAAAAATCCTTATTTATTCTATCAAAAAATGATGGAAGAAAATCCTCTTTATTGGGATGAATTGAATAAAATATGGGCTGTTTATTCTTATGAATATTGTACAGAAATATTAAATCATAAAAGCGTACATATTCCATCAGTTTCTGAAAACAATCTAAATGAATATGCTTTAAAAATCAGCAGAAATTTGGCTCGCCTTTCAAATGAAATTCATCACGTAATTGCCAAAGAAACCGCAACTGTTCTTTTTTCATACATGAAATCTGTTAGAATAAATTCAATTTTTTCCGAATTATTTCAAAACAACACTGCTACTAAAATAAATTGGGTCGAATCGATCTGCAAAAAACTTCCCGTTCTGATTGTTTTAAAAAGTTTTGATTTTAATGCCAATGAATCCCTTTTTATTTCAGAAAACATTTCTCATCTTATAAAAATAATGCAGCCCGTTAAAAAATCAGAAGATATCGAATTCATTAATATTGTTTCTAAAGAAGTTTATTTCATTGTCGAAAATCACATTCGTACATTTTTCTTTTATGAAAATTTAGTGAAATCTATTTCAACAAAATATAGCATTTCTAATGAAGAAATAAAATCAATATTAATCAGTAATTTAATTGGTCTTTTTATTCAAAGTTATGATGCCGGAAGAGGATTGTTAAGCAATACATTGCTACATTGTTTTTCTGAAAAAAAGAACCTTAACAAAGCCGACAAAATTCAGATTCAGAAACTTGTTGTAGAAACATTGCGATTTGATCCACCAATTCATAACACGCGACGAATTGCGGCAAACGACATTCTACTTAATGATATTATTATTAAAAAAGACGAAACTATCTTACTTGTTTTAGCTTCCGCAAATAGAGATTCCAAACAATTTGAAAAACCACGACTTTTTAATATTGAAAGAAAAAATAATCACGAACATTTGACTTTCGGAACTGGCGGACATATGTGCCTTGCGAAACATTTTTCAATCAATCTCGCAACAGAAGTCTTATATTACTTATTCCAAAATTTTGAAAATATAGCTATTTTGGACCAAGAAATAGAATATGAACCGCTTATTAATGCCAGATTGCCAAAAGCAATTTGGATTTCACTTTATAATTAAAAACACAGAAAATGATAGCCGTAATTTTTGAAGTCATTCCATACGAAGGAAAAAAAGAAGAATATTTAGATATTGCTGCCAATCTTAAACCTGAATTAAGCCATGTTGATGGATTTATTTCTATCGAAAGATTTCAGAGTTTAAGCAATTCTGGAAAAATTTTGTCTTTGTCTTTTTGGAGAGATGAAGCAAGCATTCAGCAATGGAGAAATCTTGAAATGCATCGTCATGCTCAGGAAAAAGGCAGAAACAGCATTTTTAAAGATTATCATTTACGAATTGCAACTGTAGTTCGTGATTATGGAATGTTTGAAAGAAATGAAACACCAGAAGACAGCAGGGAATTTCACAGCCAATAAAGTTACAAAGGGACAGAGGCTTTTTCTGAAATGAAATAATCTAAAATCTGAAATCTCAAGTCTAAAATTTAAATTTTCCCTATTTTTGCAGTATGGAAGAAAATTTAAAGCGTCTTAATAAATTTATTGGAGAAACAGGTTATTGTTCGCGTCGTGAGGCAGATAAACTAATTGACGAAAAACGTGTAACAGTAAATGGTGCTGTGGCTGAAATGGGAACTAAAGTTTCTCAGGATGATGAAGTGCGTATAGACGGAAAGTTAATCGTGGAGAAACACGAAAAAATGGTTTATCTAGCTTTTAATAAACCTGTAGGAATCGAATGCACTACGAATTTGGAAGTTAAAAATAATATTGTCGATTATATCAATTATCCTAAACGTATTTTCCCAATTGGGAGATTGGATAAAGCCAGTGAAGGATTAATTTTCATGACCAATGACGGTGACATTGTAAACAAGATTCTTCGCGCCCGAAACAATCACGAAAAAGAATATACTGTTACGGTAAACAAACCTATTACAGAACGTTTTATTCAGAGAATGGGAAATGGTATTCCAATTTTAGATACTGTTACCAAAAAATGTAAAGTAGAACAAATCAGTAAGTATACCTTCAAAATCATTTTAACGCAGGGATTAAACCGGCAGATTAGAAGAATGTCTGAATATTTGGGTTACGAAGTTACAGCACTTAAACGTATCCGAATTATTAATATTTCTTTGGATGTTCCAGTAGGTCGTTATCGTGATTTAACAGATGCTGAAATCAAAGAATTAAATACATTAATCGAACCTTCAAGTAAAACAGAAGAAGCGAGTTTACCTAAGATTGAAGCTCCAAACAAGAGTTCAAACAGAAGAACGTTTATTTCGAAAAATGATCCAAGATTTAAAAAAAGAGGAGGACAATAAGTCCTCCTCTTTTTTTAAAATCTTTTTTAATTCCCATTTTCTTTATCTGAATGAGATTCTTTATTTTCATCAACTGATGATTGCGGAAAATCGATACTATCTTTTAAGGGTGGCTTTTCATTAGAATATATTCCAAATTGATACATCTTACCCTTTTCTTCACTTTCTTTTATAAAGAGTTTTTCAATATTTTTTGGCTTCAATGCTTTTTTATAAATCCTAATTTCATCAAGAATTCCATTAAAATTTTCATGTGCACCTAAATAAAGATTCCCAATTGTAAGGTCTTTTCCTGTCCAAAAGAATTTAAGTTTAAGCTCTTTTTGTGTTACAATACGATTCTCATAATGAATAGTAAAATTTTCTGGTTTGCCGTTAACATACAATTGAAATGACTTTCTTTTACAGGTAAAAACAATATGTGTCCACTCATTTAGTGGAACCTTCGTTTCGGAATAAAAATGGATATAATCATTATTAAAAGTATGGAAATTAATGATTCCATCTTGAGTAATCTGTAGATTAAAATCTCTTCCCGGGTTTACTTTCGAAATGATATTATTCTGTTCTCCATAGTAGTTCAAATAGACCCAGCCACTTAATGTAAAAGAAGTTAAATTATTAAAATTATCTACATTTTCAATGCGTATGCATCCATTATTACCAAAGAAAAAAGCGCCGTTATCATTATTAAATCTATCTTGTGCGGGCTCTAATGAATAAGGTATACAATTATTATGCAGAAAACTTTCATCCTTTACACTTCCGTTTAAAGGTAAATATAAAATCAAATCTTTATCTGATTTATAACTTTGGTTATTTTGAGCTTGCAGTTTTAAAGCTGCTATTAAAAGTAAAACATAGTAAAGTGCACGGACCATAATTGTAATATTTATTTTATAAATTTATAAATATTTATGATCCGTGCAATCCATTTAATCATTTCTTTGAATCTAAGAATTCATAATACAATGCTTTAGATAAAAAACCAGCGTCTTGGTAATTTGAAATCATTTCTTCTCTTACCGTTTCTGAATATTTTCCATTTAAATTATTTTTTTGAAAATATTCTCTTCGTGTATCATCATTAAAGTTTAAACCACTTAAAAATACGGGCTCCACTCCTTTGTTTACCGAAATATTATAATTCGTAATCAGACCTCCCCAATTGATATAACTACATAAAAGAATGGTTCCGTAGAAATACCAAATCATTTGGTTAAATAAATAAGCATTTGTTTTCTGTTTCGCGATTTTTTGAAATGAAACCATTAATCCAATAATCGCCAGAATAAGAAAAGCATAAACTCCCAATCGTTTATACGTTAAGCCGTAAAAAGAAACATATTCCGAGTTTTTAATTATGGCGCTTATAATTAAAATAACATTTAGTACGAGCCATACTTTTGCGAGCTTTTTTAAAGTTGATGCTTTTTGATCAAAATTAAATCCTCCTTTAAAGTAGAACATAATTACTCCAACAGCCATCAAAATTGAGAAAATTACCGCATTTACACGTTCGTGTGTATCTGAACTCAAATTCGTTTTTTCTATCACTTCAAAAAACTGTTCGTAGTTATACGTTCCAATGAAAACTAGAAGCATAATATTTAATAACAATAAAGTAATTTCACCGCTTTTCCTTTCGAAATCCAAATCCAGAAATGAAAATGTATTCTCATTTTTAACTTCAGAAGGATTCGTAAAATCATTGTTTAATTTTGGATTGTATTGATAACATGCCTCTGGAACCCAATAATTCCAAAAACTGAAAGAAATATAAAATCCTAAAATACTGATTCCAATTAATTGCGGTAAATTAATATCCAATTCATAATCGGTAAACAATGACGAAAAGTGATCGCTTCCAAAAGAATATACAACAAAGAAAAGTCCCAAAAACACAAGTGGAATAATGACAAAAGCAACTAGTTTTTTAGCAAAATCATTGTGGATTTTTCGTTGTGGAAGCCATTGATCGAAAATAAATATTCGTCCTAAAGAAGTGATTCCGTTTAAAAATATAAGCGGAAAAATTTGAATTGTTTTGAGTTCGGGATCTTGAGTCTTAAATTGTAAAAACAAAATGGATAAGGCTAAAGCAAAAAATGAGGCCGCATCTCCATACCAAGCAAAAGCAAAACAAGATAAAATTGAGGTGATTACTAAAGTGAGATGAGATCGTTCTACAAACTTTTCTTGAAAGAAATAACTAATGAGAAGCGTTAGAAAGACGCCAAAAATAGAAATATTGATTCCAACTGATTCGTTGTAAAATAACAGTATAAAAACTGCTGTGCACGCTAAGATAATTTGATGTTTTTTCATGATTGACAATTTTAAAAGTACTTTGTAATTCAAAGTTTTTAGATAAAAAAATAGAGTTATTTAAGATTTCATTAATTTTTCAAGGTACGATAAATGTTCTTTAAAGGCTGCACGCCCTAAATCAGTTACTTGATAAGAGGTTTTGGGCTTTTTACCCACAAATTCTTTCTTCACTTCGATATAGCCAGTTTTTTCAAGCGCAGAGGAATGACTCGCTAAATTACCATCGGTGATATTCAAAAGCGTTTTCATCTCGGTAAAATCTACCCAGTCGTTAACCATCAGAACGGACATAATGCCCAGTCTGACACGGCTTTCAAAATCTTTATTTAGTTTATCAATAATTCCCATTGGGTTATTTGTATTTTTTGAACATCACTAATCCGTATGCGATATGTAGAATCCCGAATCCTAAAATCCAGAAAATTAAACCATATCCTATATTAAAAAGTGCAATACATCCTAAAATCAGTTCCGAAAAACCTAAATATTTTACATCAGAAAATGTATATTTTTCAGCGTTTATAACGGCAAGTCCGTAAAAAATTAATGTTGAAGGCGCTACTAAACCGAAGTATCCATGATACATTAAAGCCAAGCAAAATATTCCGCCAGTTACAAGTGGGACAGCCAGATTAAACAGCATTTTTTTTGTTGCCGAAGTCCAAATGGGCAAATTGTATTTTCGGCTTTTTCTAACGGTGAAAAAAGTTCCAAATGCTAATGCAAAAACCATAATTATAATCCCGATCCAGAATAATTCTGAAACCAAATTGGTAGAATACAATCTATGTTCATCATTTAAATAATCCATTCCGTTTGCTTTAAACAGCTGATAAACATAGATTCCGCCAATTAAAGCCGAAAGACCCGCGAAAACTCCTGAAAGTCCGCTTAATGATATAAATCTTGAAGAGCGCTCCATCATGGAACGAATGTGTGCTAAATCTTCTTGGTGCTTTTGATTCATAATTAAAGTACTTTGCAGCACAAAGTTATTATTTATTTTGAAACGACAATTAAAAATGGGCAATTTTTTCAGAAAAGTAATCGTGGAATTAAAAACTATCCTTTGTCGGTTTCAAAATTTTTAAATTTATACAATAAAGTAAACATTATATAACGCTTTAAAACATTGGTTTCTGAGTCAATAACAGCTGTTGAAGTAATCATTCTGGAAGCGCTCTGATTTTGATTCAATAAATCATAAACTTTTACTTTACATGTAAATTGTTTCGCAAGTTTATAGGATATACTAGTGTTCCATAAATAAAAATCTTTTTTATACGGTCCTGAAATATTCGAATTATAGTTATAGCCAAAGTCGTTTCCAAAAACCCAACTCTTAGGCCAGAAGCTTGTCATTTGAATATTAAAATTATGAGTTGTATTTGAAGTTGAACTTAAAGAAGTATTATTATATCGAATGTCATTGTATGTAAAATTATAATACGGCTGGATGTTTAATAATTCACCATATTCATACGTAAATCCAAAACCGGGATTCAGTCTGAATGCTTTTGCCTCATACAATTGGTTATTGGTAAAACCTTTATTTAAATTGTAATTGGCATACATAGAAAACCGCGGCGCAAAAGTATTTACATCTTTCTTTATGGTTTTGCTCCACTCTCCTGCTAACAACATATCGTAGGTGCCTTCTACATTATCAAAGCTTGAAATTTGTTTTCCTGAACTGTTATAGGCTGAGGATCCCACAATCTGACTATCAAAATATGTAGTACTAAAATGAATAAAGTAATTTGCACCTGATTGAAAATTATAACTTGAAAAACCTGTCTGCAAAAAATGAAAAGTAGAAGGTTTTAAATTAGGATTTCCTGTTACAACAACTAAAGGATTATCTAAATTAGCAACTGCCAAAACCTGATTGCCAGTTGGAACTGTAAATTTACGTTCATACATCATTAATAAACTCTGAGATTGTGAAATGCTGTAATTGGCACTAATTGTTCCGTTTGGAATAAAATAGTTTTTATTTAAATCTGTTGTTTCTTTTAAGTAAAATGCATGATTTTCATTCCTGATGACAGAAGTTCCTGTAGATGCCGATAAATCAAGTTTGTTTATACTCGTACTAAAGCCTATCTTCGGATTAACTTCAAAACTATTAAAAGAATTAAAATTACTAAGTAATTCATTAAAAACATCATATTCCATATCCTGATCATTGCGGTCGAATGTTTTTTTATCATCGCTTGTTTTTTCATAGTTTGTGATTACTGAAAAATTCAGTCTTGACAAATTAGTTACTGGCTCAAAATATTCAAGCCTTCCTGTATATTTATCTCTATTATTTTTCTGAGTAACATGTTGATTACGCAAATCGTCGGGACTTGTGCCCTGCTCAAAAATTGTCAATGAATTTACTCTTGAATCTAAATCGTTTCGCGAATTGTCGTTTTCAAAAGAGGCTGTAAAGTATCGTCCTTCTTTCTTAGCATTTAAAAAAAATCTAAGATTATTTCTAAAATCCGTATTAGTACTTTCACTTGTATTGAAAGAATTACTAGAATTGATTAACTGATTATTTTCATCCCAGGTTTTTCTGTCGAAAGTATTTGCAGATATTGCTTTTCTTGTTTCAATAGCTGGTCCAAAAAAAACTCTTATTGAAGGGGAAAGTTTGTACTCAAAATTTAAATTTACATTATGTCTATCAGAATCCTGATTGCTTTTTGAAGCAGATTTTGACAACAAAGTACCTGTTGGCAGTAAAGTAAGCTCTGATGTTCTATTGGTATTGTCTGTATTAGAATTCTTAAAATAATAATTCAAATCAGTACTTTCTTCTTTAAGCCATTCGTCAGAATAACTTAATCCAATCAAATTCGATTTTGTTATTCCGCCTCTCCCTCCAGAAGCAGCGCTCAAACCATCATTTCTTCCACCTCCCATACTATCAAAAACTTCGTTCATAGAAAAACCCGAAGCATTAATATTATTTGAAGAAGCCAAAAAACTGATACGTCTTTTATCTTTAAAATAACTGAGGAAAGCACTGCTTTCATATCTTTCGGAGCTTCCATAACCGCCTAATAGTTTACCAAAAAAGCCTTTATTTTTCTTTTTGTCTATTGTCAAATTGATCGAAACATTATTTGATGTCGAAGCCTGTTTAGTAAATTCCTGCTCCTTGGTTTTAGCGTCTGAAACCTGTACTTTTTTTATCAGCTCGGCAGGAAGGTTTTGAATTGCTATTTTTCCATCTGCATCAAAAAAAGGTTTTCCGTTAACTAATATTTGGCTCACCTTTTTTCCATTAACCGTTATTTTTTGGTCTGCATCAATAGTTACACCCGGTAATTCTTTTAACAAAGCTTCTACATTGGCATCTGGGCGCAATTTAAATGAGGAAGCATTAAATTCTATTGTATCTTTTTTTATTCGAATAGGAGCTTCATTTTTTATAATGACTTCATCCAATTCAACATCATATTTTGTAAGTCTAATAACTCCTAAATCTATATTATGAGTGAGTTTTTCTATTGTATCTGAAAACTCGAGATAGTCTTCTGCCGAAATTTTTAAAATGCCGTTTTGTAATCCTGATTTGGTTTCTAATTTAAAAAGACCATTTTTATCCGAAATCGTATAGACTTCTACGGAGGAATCTTTAGAATTCATCAAATAAATCGTTGCAACTTCGATAGGAGAATCTTTTTCGTTGACAATCTTACCGCTGATAACAGCATTTTTTTGTGCAGAAGAAGAAAAACAACACAAGAAAAACACCAAAAAAATCAGCGATTTTATTCGGCTTTGTTTTGAGGAAAAATTATTTGAAAGAATTAAATACTGAAAAAAAGATAGGCGGATTTGTGACATTTTAATCATGGGAGCTGGTATACTTGCTAAAGGCTTGAATTTGTTTTATTAGGGACAAACTTACATTATAAATTAGAACAAATAATAACTAATAGTTAAAAATCAAGAATTAAAATAAAATCCAATATGAATTGTTTTTCATTTATCGAAAGAGTATTTTTTTTATGAGTTAAATATAATTAGGAGGTTTTGAAGATTTATAGAAACAAAAAAGCCCATTCTTAACGAACAGGCTTTTGAGTATTAGGCTTTATTTTAGAACCATCTTCTGCGTTTGAATAAAAATACGCCGAAAGAGGAAAGTATTATAGAAATTAGAAGCAGAATCCAGATTCCGTATTTGCTTTCTTCTAGGCCGTTTGGCACGTTCATTCCGTACAAACTGGCAATTAATGTAGGGATCATTAAAATGATAGAAATCGAAGTCATCTGTTTCATAATATTGTTCATATTATTGGAAATTACAGAGGCGTAGGCGTCCATCATTCCCGTTAAGATGTTATTGTAAATATTGGCTGTATCTTGTGCCTGATTTAATTCGATTTCGACATCTTCCAATAATTCTGGATCGTAATTGGCTTTGTGTGCTTTTAGGTTTTTAATTCTTTGAAATAAAACGTCATTTGCTTTTAACGAAGTGATGAAGAATACAAAGCATTTTTCGATTTGAAGCAATGCCTGCAACTCTTCATTTTTGATCGATTTCTCTAAATTATCTTCTGCCAGTTTTATTTTCTGATTAATTTGTTTCAGATATTTTAAATACCAAACGCTTGATGATAAAAGCAATCGCAGCACTAGATTGAAATTATCTTCGATTTCGATGTTTTTGCGTTGTGAATACGATACAAAATCGGCAATGATTTCGGTTTCATAAAAACTAATAGTTACGCAGATATCATCTTTAAAAATAATTCCGAGAGGAACGGTGTGAAAAGGAATTTTGACATCGCCGCTTTTTATTGGAATGCGCATGATAATCAATGTCCAGCCATCTTCGATTTCGATACGGGGTCTTTCGTCGATATCCTCTATATCATTGTAGAATGCTTCGGGAATTTGAAGCTCTTCTAGTAAGTAATTCTTATCTGTTTCTGTTGGAGATTCGATGTGAATCCAGCAATTTGAAGTCCATTTTTGGATTTCTACCAATCCGTTGTTGTTTGTGTAAAAGGCTTTCATTTCAAAATACAGGGTTTTATCGCAGCATTTTGAAAGTCAAAAGCTGCTTTAATTAAATACTAACGAATAATAATAATCGTCCATTTGGAGAAGTGTGTTTTTTTTAAGTGGTGCAAAAGTATCCTTTATTTTTAGAAACAGAAACTTTAAACTATTAATTATATATTAAAATGGCACTTTGCATAGATTTTTAAACACATAGAAACATAGATTGTAGCTGTGTAAAGGCGTTTCCTTTTTTAAATAAACATAGTTAGAGTCTTATACAATGTGATAGAAATTTGCTTCTCTTTAGTATTCTTTTTTTACTTACATTCTATGGTTTAGAAATTTTTAAGTTAAATACAAAAAAAGCCTGCTCAAATCGAACAGGCTTTGTAAAGTATTTTGAAAAGAAATTATTGATTTCTTGCGCTTCTCATTTTTCTTGCTAAAAGTGTATTTTTAAGCAGCATTGCAATTGTCATTGGTCCTACTCCACCTGGAACTGGCGTAATGAAAGATGCTTTTTTACTTACTCCGTCAAAATCAACGTCACCTTTGATCACATATCCTTTTGCGTTTGAGGCATCATCTACACGTGTAATTCCAACATCAATAACGGTTACTCCATCTTTTACCATATCGGCTTTTAAGAATTCTGGAACTCCTAAAGCTGTAATAATGATATCCGCATTTTTAGTGAATTCTGCTAAATCTTTAGTTCGGCTGTGCGTTAATGTAACTGTTGAGTCTCCAGGATTTCCTTTACGGCTCATTAAGATACTCATTGGACGTCCTACTATGTGGCTTCTTCCAATAACTACGGTATGTTTTCCTGCAGTTTCTACTTTGTAACGTTCCAACAATTCCATAATTCCGAATGGCGTTGCTGGAATAAAGCTTTCCATTTCAAGAGCCATTCTTCCAAAGTTAGTTGGGTGGAATCCGTCTACATCTTTGTCAGGATCGATCGCTAATAAGATTTTTTGCTCATCGATGTGTTTTGGTAAAGGCAACTGAACGATGTATCCGTCAAGGTTATCATCTTCGTTCAATTCTTTGATTTTTGATAAAAGCTCGTCTTCTGTAATGGTTTCTGGTAAAGCAACTAAAGTGGAATCGAAACCAATCTCTTGGCATGATTTTACTTTACTTCCTACGTAAGTTAAACTTGCACCATTATTCCCTACCAAAACGGCGGCTAAATGAGGTACTTTTCCTCCCGCTGCTTTTATAGATTGAACTTCAAGAGCAATTTCGTTTTTAATGTCGTTAGATGTTTTTTTACCGTCTAGTAGCTGCATTGTTTTTTTAAAGTTAAATGTTATAAGTTAGAAGTGAGAAGTTATCTTCCCTTATACTAAAATTTAAGGTCTAAAATTCCAACTTGAAACGTGAAACTTTAAACCTTAAACTTTTATTTTTTATCTCGGCATTCCTCCTGGCATTCCCTTCATGCCTCCCATCATTTTCATCAGATTTTTTCCGCCTGGGCCTTGCATCATCTTCATCATTTTGCTCATTTGGTCAAACTGTTTCATCAGCTGATTTACTTGCTCGATTTTTGTTCCCGAACCTTTTGCGATTCTGGCTTTTCTTTTCACATCAATAATGGCTGGTTTACTTCTTTCACCCGGTGTCATCGAATAAATAATTGCTTCGATATGTTTGAAGGCGTCGTCTTCGATTTCAACATCTTTCATGGCTTTTGAAGCACCTGGTATCATTCCAACCAAGTCTTTCATATTACCCATTTTCTTTACTTGCTGAATCTGCGTTAAGAAATCATCAAAACCGAATTCGTTTTTAGCGATTTTCTTTTGAAGTTTTCTTGCTTCTTCTTCGTCAAATTGTTCTTGAGCTCTTTCCACAAGAGACACAACGTCTCCCATTCCTAAAATACGCTCAGCCATACGTTCTGGATAGAAAACATCAATTGCTTCCATTTTCTCTCCAGTACCCACAAATTTGATTGGTTTGTTTACAATCGATTTGATCGAAAGAGCCGCTCCACCACGAGTATCACCATCTAATTTTGTTAAAATAACTCCATCAAAGTTTAAGATATCGTTGAACGCTTTTGCTGTATTTACAGCATCTTGTCCTGTCATAGAGTCGACAACGAACAATGTTTCTTGTGGCTGGATTGCTTTGTGTACACGTGCAATTTCGTCCATCATTTCCTGATCTACTGCTAAACGTCCTGCTGTATCGACAATTACAACATTGAACCCGTTTGCTTTAGCATGTTTAATTGCGTTTTGAGCAATTTCTACAGGATTTTTATTTTCTGGCTCCGAGTAAACCTCAACACTTATTTGATCTCCCACAACATGTAGCTGGTTAATCGCCGCTGGACGGTAGATATCACACGCTACTAAAAGTGGTTTTTTGTTTTTCTTTGTTTTTAAGTAGTTCGCTAATTTTCCTGAGAAAGTAGTTTTACCAGAACCTTGAAGTCCTGACATTAAAATAACCGTTGGATTTCCAGAAAGGTTAACACCAGCAACGTCTCCACCCATTAATTCGGTAAGTTCGTCTTTTACTAATTTAACCAATAATTGTCCCGGCTGTAAAGTAGTTAATACATCCTGACCAATCGCTTTTTCTTTTACTTTGGTTGTAAAATCTTTGGCAATTTTAAAGTTAACATCGGCATCAAGTAAGGCACGACGAACTTCTTTTAAGGTATCGGCAACGTTTACTTCTGTAATTTTACCGTGTCCTTTTAATATATGGAACGCTTTATCTAACTTATCACTTAAATTATCAAACATATCTTTTTCTTTATTTGAAGTGCAAAGATAATCTAATTAGATATTTCAGGCAATTTTTATTTGAGTGCTTTTTTTGCCGTAAAGTCACTAAGACACAAAGTTTTTTGTCGCTAATTACCATAATTTCTCGAATTGCTTAAATGTGTGTTTTCTCGCAGATTACGCAGATTTCACAGATTTTTTTTTACTCACAAAGTCGCGAAGTTTATTTTTCACGCAGATTCTGCAGATTTTGGCAGATTAGAATTTTAAAATTTAAATAATAATCTGCGTGAATCTGCTTAAATCTGCAGAATCTGCATGAAACAAAATCATTTAACCCTTTTAATCTGTGGCTAAAAACAAAAAAGCGCAAAGAAAAAATCTTTGCGCCTTTGTAACTATGTTCCTTTGAACCTTTTTTAGAATTGAAAGTAAATAAACGGCTGTGAACCCGCAACTGCCGTTGCGTACACGATCCAGTATACAAATCCTAAGATTATGGCTTTTGTTAGTAAAGGTGTTTTGTCGAAAACAGATTTCATTCCGTTTGTGAACGATTCTGGCAAGAAATGCCAAACGTAACCGAATAACATTAATCCGAAAACATTTTTATAACCTAAAATAATTGTTTTCCAAAGTTCTGGTTCGAATGTTAACTGGCCAATCGTATTGATTACCTGCAATGCTGTTTCAAAGTCTCGTGCGCGGAAGAAAATCCAACAGAAAACTACAAAGTGGAATGTGATCACGATTGAGAAAAATCTCCACAAGAAATTTGGTTTTTTATCTTTTTTAGAAGGAAAAAATTCCATGAATATTTTGTGAACTGCCAATGCTAATCCGTGAAGTGCTCCCCAAATAATAAATTGCGCACCAGCTCCATGCCACAAACCTCCTAAAAGCATTGTGGTAAACAAGTTGAAATTGGTTACTAATGTTTGTTTTATTTTGCTTGAAAGCAAAAATGATAAAGCGAAAATCAAAATACTGATTCCTGCGATAACAAGCGGAATTACACTTTCATTATAACAAGACATTCCCCAAAGCAATAATCCGAAGAAGAATAAACTCGGGAATAAATATCCTGCGAAAGAACCTTCTCTGTTTCCTCCAATCGAAATGTATAAAAAGTCTTTTAACCAAGTCGAAAGCGAAATATGCCATCTTCTCCAGAAATCGGTAATTGAAGTCGATTTGTATGGAGTTCTAAAGTTAACTGGTAGTTTAAATCCTAACAATAATGCAATACCAATTGCCATATCTGAATATCCAGAAAAATCACAATAGATCTGAATAGCATATCCGTAAGAAGCCATTAAGTTTTCAAAGGAAGTATAACTCAAAGGCGTATCGAAAACACGGTCAACAAAGTTTACTGATATGTAATTTGAAATTACTGTCTTTTTGATCAAACCACCAATAATCAAAAACAAGGCATTGTTTACATCTTGTTTGGTCAGGTTTAATTTTTGATAAATCTGTGGTAAGAAATCTTTTGCTCGTACAATTGGCCCGGCCACTAATTGCGGGAAGAACGACACGAAAAATAAATACTCGATGTAGTTTTTTGTCGGCTTGATTTCTTCACGATAAATTTCGATAATATAACTCATCGACTGGAATGTATAAAATGAGATTCCAACCGGAAGAAAAATATCATGGAATTTTAAATTTCCATTGAACATATCATTATAAGTACCAATCATAAAATTCATGTACTTGAAATATCCAAGTAATCCTAAATTCAGAATGACACTTATCACCAAATATATTTTCTTGGTGCTGTCTTTTGATTCTTTGTAAATAATCTGGCTTAAGCCGTAATCTACAACGGAAGATAATAGTAAGAGTAAAAAGTAAATACCACTTGACTTATAATAAAAGAAAAGCGAGAAGAGAATAACATAGGTTAACCGTAGATAAAATGTGTTTTTTAAAAATCCGTAAATAAAATAAAAAACTAGGAACAATCCCAAAAACAAGCCTGTATTAAATAACAGCTTTTCATCGGGATTGTATATAAACCAATTTTTTACTTGTGTTATTGTTACTGCACCAAAATTTTGAATGAACCAATTATTAATGCTATCTATTGTTGTCAATTTACTTATTTGATTTAAAATTATCGTATGCTTTTAAAAATGCTTCTGTAAACAAGCTTCCTTGTTTTTCATATCCTTTTTTTGAATAATGAACCCAATCTTTTCCTATCAATCCCTGCGATTTTAATTGTCTTATTCCTTTCAATCCGCCAAATTCATCATATAAATCCCAAACAGCAAAACCATCTTTTTCGGCAATATCATTTATTCGCTGTGCATATTCGCCCACAAAATTATTTGGTTTTCCTCCTCTAAATAACGACGGCGGTGGTGTCATCACAATTATTGGGACATTTATATTTTGATCTTTAATATTTTTAATAAACTGACGTAATCTCTGAATATAATCTGAGGCTTCCAGCTTATCGAAACTTTCATTTGTTCCCAATGAAAAAATTAAAAGATCTGGATGCAATGCTTTAAGCTGTTCAAAAAATAACGGATATTTATTATAATCTGAATATTTGGCACCATTTACTCCTATTCCGCTGTAAATTAAACCGGGAGCGTCTTTTTCAAGAACCAATCCGTTTAATTCATAATCTTTAGCTTCTTTATGAGGAACTAAATAGATTTTATCGAGTGCTTTTTCTGATTTGTAAAAATGGCAAAATGCATCTGATTCAAGGTTTAAAGGAACAAATTCTGATGTTTTAATATTCTTAGGCTGCATTTCATTGGTTGGGATTCTTAAAATTCTTCCCGCACGAATGTTATTTGATTTCAGCTGATTGGCTTTTTTTATATCAGCAACCGAAACATTGTATTTATCTGCAATAATCGAAATGGCTTCTCCTTTCTTGATTTTGTGCGTGACGACCTTACGCTCTGTTGTCTCAATAAATTTGGTTTGAGATGACGAAGATAAATCAAACATACTTTCGTTTTTTGGAGTAATAATCTGAATCGTATTAAATTTATACGAGGGATCTTTTATACTCATTTCTACTACAAATCCTCCTGTATCTCTCCAAAGTCCAATACCACTTAATCCTACAGGATAATTTCTTACTGGATAAATATTTCGGTAACTGTCCCAGATTCTATTACAGCGAAAACGTTCATTGTACGAACCATTTGTTTTAGCAAGCTGATAGGGAAAAACAAATCCACGGCCGCCATTTCCAAATTGCTGCTGTAAAATCTTTCGGATTTTATTGGTCATTAAATCACCTTGAATATGCGAATCGCCAATATGTACGATATTTATTTTCTGATTCTTTTCGCTTTCATTCTGAATCAATTTTTTAAAAACACTTTCTAATACTTTTGAATTATAAATGTGATTTCCTGTATAGGTTTCACCCTCGGTTATATCAATTTTACTAATCATTTTTTTAGGTATTGAAAGTGATTCTGTTTTTTGCTGATTATCATTTGTTGAGAAAAAAAGACAACAAAAGAAAATAATTAGTTTATCCATTTACGCTGTCGTTTTTCACAGAAACGGAATCTGCTTTGGGTTTTCTAACTGTTTGCGGTTTTACACCTGTATCACGTTTTTCACGTAAAACTTTATATTGTTCGTATCCTTTATTTAATTGGCTGTATAATAAATTACCTATTGCTTTTGCTCCTCTCTGGTTAAAGTGTGTATAGTCTTTATTGGCTCTGGCCGGAGATTCGTCTACCCATTTTACCATCGAACCGTCACCACCCATAAGCGTATATAAATTCACAAATCCTGATTCAGTCTCTAATGCATAATGCTTTTGAGCTTTCATCAAAGGCACAACAGCTGAATCGGTTTTCATTTCTAAATCGTATTTAGTCGACTTGTCTGCCGTTGAAACGATTAGAATAGAAACTCCCGGAAATGATTCTTTTATTTTATTGACGGTTTTGGTCATTCCTTTTTCATACCATGAATAATTTTTGGTTCCGTAATTTAAAACATTTGTTCCATAATGCAGAATGATTAAATCATAATTTAGATGTGTATTAAAAGCCTGCATTACATTGGCATTAAACATAGAAATTGGCAGACCTGAATTTCCTCTTTGGGAAAAGTTATCTACATGAACACCGTTTCCATTATCAAAATTAAATCCGTAAATCGGAATAGAATCTGCGTGAACGAAATCAGCTTTAAATGCTTTTATACTTCCTGATGTTACTTTCAGGCTGTTTACCAAATTAGACGGATTTAAGCTTTTGCGAATCGTATCTTTTCCAATAATAAAATTCACGTTCCCTTTTTTAGAAGATCGTCCATAAAACAAAGTCGGATTATCTAAAGTAGTCGAGTTTTTATTAAGACCTGCTTCGTATTGAACCCAGGTTGGATTTACTTTATCATTGGCAAAAAACACATGCCCGTTTACTCCAAATGGACTTGCTGGTCTTTTTACATTTAAATACGATTGTGTTTTCCAATTTTTAGAATATACTGATTTCACAGAACCTCTTGATGCTGCAGATTCTGAAGTAATGGGTACAAAACCAACTCCGTGTCCTCCAAAACGTTCCTGATAATTAGCACGAACATCTTGAACGATCAAATCGCCATCGGTCATAGAATCTCCATAATATGCAATTCTAACTTTGTTCTGCGGATTCTTTTCTAACTGATATAGTTTTTCGTAAAATGAAATAAGGTATTGAAAACCTTTATAATCATCGAATGTTTCCGATGGAAATTCAATCCCTTCAGAAGCATCGTAAACGATTTTTTCTTTCCCCATTCTACGCTCAGCTTCTTCTATACTGTCACTATCTGAAGACAACGAATCTTTAGCAACCGATTCTAAAAGCAGACTGTCGATCAAAACATTTTTTGAATCGATTTTGCTATCTGAAAATATTTTATCAGGAAGGATTTGTTTGAATCCAATAAAAGCAACTAAAGCTAATGCGACTATGGCAAAAGACTGAAAAAAATATGATTTTGTATTCACTAATTAATTATAATTTTTAACGGATAGAGTAACAAAAATTAAACCATTTAAAATTCCTGTTAATTCTGTTTTTTAAAATGATGCGCAAAGATAAAATTAAATCGTTCATTTTTAATTCATTTTAACAATAAAGAAAAACAAAAAAAGAGGCTAGAAAAATCTAACCTCTAAATCAAAAAAAAAAAAATAAAAAAAACAAAGCTAATGATTAACTAATTTTTTGATGTTGTTTTTTAAAACAACTCTGAATAATACAAATTATCCAAAGTTGTCAAAATGTTATTTTAACAGGGCATATTCTAGACTAACATATCCTCTAACTCCTGCCTCATTGGACATTGCTAGGAATTTAACTTTATAATAGTTTCCAGCTACATCTTTAACAACATAAAAACGATCTGTTCTAATACTTGGTAATGTCGATGGTCCACCACCGCTTCTCCAGTTTGCACCAATGATTCTTTGATCAGTTGCAGAAGCCGTAAAGTTAGCCTCTACCACATTTGCTTTCGTAAACGCCGCGTAAGTAACATCTCCAGCTACTAAAACTTGATATGCTTTAGTACCACCTTTCATGTTTGTTACGATAAAATCTGAGTATCCGTAAGTTACCTCAGTACCCGCATTTAAGTAATTAGTAAAAACAGTGAAATTTAAATCCCATTTGTCTTTTAAAGGCTCAACAGAAACTGTATTTCCAGTTGTTAAGCTAAAGAATGTAAAGTTGTAAGCAGCATCTTTAGCAATTGTTTTCTCAGTAAAAGTTGCAGAAGCTAAATCAGCGTATTGAATTTTATATCCAGCACCGTTTCTTAAAATTCTAACTTTTTTCCATCCTCTTGGATCACCATCAACCGTTACAGAACCTACACTTGGCACTGCTGTTCCAACAGCATATCCTAAATTCACTAAGTAAACTTTGTTATCGGCATCATTTGCAGAAATTTCAGCAATTGCAGTTCCAATTCCTGCACCAGCGCCAGCTAAAACTCCTGTTGGATTGTCAACATAACCATTTGATGCAGCAGTTGTACCAGCTCCAACAGTGACATCTGTATTAATTGTCTGCGTTAACGTAATATCTGAAGTTTCTAATTTTTTTACGGCCATTTTTAAGGATCCGTTTATTACAACTCTAAAATCTGTACCACTTGAAAATCCAAAATCCCAAGCAGCTCTGTTAACTGATTTAGATTCTTCTGTGCTTAAATCAAGATATACCTGATTAGGCTCATTTGGTCCACCTACAGCTGGCTGTAAAATAGCTCCAACCGTAGGAACTTCAACTTCTGGCGTATCATCATCGCTTGAACAAGCTGTAAGAGATAATAATGCGAATGATAGTAATAATAATTTTTTCATTGTATTTTAGTTTTATATTAAAGATTAAGGTTATAAGCTAATTTTAGGAAATATGAACGTCCGTATGCGAGCATTAAATTTGATCCAGATGCATGCGCTCCTTCAGTTGTTCTCGTTTGGTTCACATTAGTTACATTAAGAATATTTCGTGCTCCAATCGTTGCTTCAAAATGATCTTTGAAGAAATTTTTTCTAATTGATGCATCAAGCCAGTTACTAGGATCAATTTCAGACAAAACATATTCAGAACCAGATTCAATAAATTGTCTGCTTTTCCCATTGTATTTGTAATACCCCGAAATAATGGTTTTCCATTTTGTAATATTATAGGAAAGACTTGCATTCAGATTAAATGAGTAAAGAAATTGATCGTTTGAAGTAAATTGATTATTATTGATCAACTGTGAAATTCCTATTAACGCTGCACCAAGATTAACAGTAAAATTATCTTTGACAATTTGGTTCATTGTAGAGAAATTCCACATTTGGTATTTACTAACATTAATATATTGATATTCTGGAGTTCCTGTATCTGGATTTTTACGTATAAATGCCATATCAATTCTATCATCCACATTTAAGAAACTTCCTGCCAGAGTGCCTGACCATTGCCAGCCTGAAGAAAATGTCGTGAATTTTTTAATGCTTGCTTCGTAAGAAGTACTGGTTTCAGGAATAAGATTTTCGTTTCCAGTAAAGAAATGTCCGTCAAAAATTTGTTTTGTATAAAGCTCATCAAAATTTGGAGTTCTAAAACCATTTCCATAAGAGCCACGAAGTTCCAGTCCCTTATCAAATAAATATCTTAAACCTATAGAAGAAGCATATTGGTTTTTAAATTTAGATTGTACTGAAAAACGTAATCCAGGTTTTATAGAAAATCGATCAGTTGCCATAATCTCTGAAGAGACGAAAAAATCATAATTTTCTAGTCTTTTGCGAATAGGTACAAATTTATTATTAGCTTCCTGAACAAGAGCAAAACCTTGATTGTTTACAAAATCATATCCAATTTGCAAATCAACTGTTTTATCAGAAAAAAAGTTATTTAAAGTTCCTGTTGAAGAAAGAACCTCCATTGACTGATCTTTTTCAGTACTATTTAGATCTTCATTTTTTGTAAATAAATAATATCTGAAATTTTCTATTTCGCGCTGCTGTTTCTGATGTGAGACAGAAACATTATAATTCAATTGTGAAAATAATCCACCGGTAACATTTAGATTATGAAAATATCTGTTGGTAAAATACCTCATATCATCACTATAACGATAAGTTCCCAATGTAGAATTAAAATTAGACTGAACTGTGCTGTTGTAATAATCAACATTTTCATCTAAAAACTCGAATTTGTAAAAAAAACGAAATCTATCTTTATGATAAGATATTAAAGCATTCCCGTTTAATTGTTCTTTCGGAAGCCAAGTGTAACCCCGCGTTTGATCATTCTCAGCATAACTTTTCCCATTTTTATTACCTAAATATCCTTGAAAATCATTTCGATTGATTCCACCACTTACAAACCAGTTTTTATTGAAGGTATGTGCTACTCTCAAAGATTGAATGTGGCGTCCTTTTTCAAACAAAGAATATTCATCACCTACAGTTTCTTCCTGAACAGATGCAGTAATATTCCACTTGTACTTTGAAGATTTTTTGGTGATAATGTTCAAAACTCCACTCACAGCATTCGCCCCATAGGCTACTCCCATAGAACCTTCAACGATCTCTATATGATCAACATCATTAAGGTTAATTTGAGATAAATCGGTATTATTTCCAACGCCTCCTTCATTAACTAAAGGAACATTGTCAACCAAAATTTTAAAATACTGTGCATCTAACCCAAATAAGGAAACTGTTGACCGACCGCTTGTACTACTGGGTCTAACTGTAATATTTAAATATTGATTCAAAACATCAGATAAATTATTCGCTGCTAAATTTTGTATATCCTTATTAGATATAACACGAACATTAAAAACAGATTTTTTTATAGATTGTGGCTCAAACTGTCCTGTAACCACGACTTCTGAGAGTTTTTCGTGTGATTTAATAGTATCTTTTTGCTGCGAAAAAGAAATCTGATAAAAAAGCACAACTGCAAAAAGAGTAATTTTAAATTTCATTATTTTTATTCAATCTTAATAACCTTTGCAAATATATAACTATTTTTAATTATTCTAAATAAATTTATATATTTGCCAAAATTTAAAAACAAAACAGTAAGTTATGATTTCAAAAAGCCTCTTTTTTTCAGCCGCTATGGCTTTTACTTGTAGTCTTGGATTCAGTCAGGACAAAAAACAACAAGACATAAAATCTATTAAATCAATGTGTGGTTGTTATGAAGTAAAGTTCAATTTCACAGAAACATTTTCATATCCTAAAGATTCTCTTACTTACAAACCATCCGAAACCAAACATGAATCTGCTTTGGAATGGGTTGAATTGTTAGAAGATACTCCAAATAAAATCGTTATGCAGCACTTATTAATTGTAAGCGATGATATGATTATCAAACACTGGAGACAAGACTGGTTATATGAAAACACAAACTTATATGCATTTGATAAAGGAAATTCTTGGAAATATAAAAAGTTAGATAAAAAAGCTGTTAAAGGTCAGTGGACTCAAAAGGTATATCAAGTTGATGATAGTCCAAGATATGAAGGTTCTTCTACTTGGGTTCATGTTGACGGGCAGGATTATTGGGCAAATGTTGCAGATGCGCCGCTTCCTAGAAGAGAGCAGACAAAACGTAACGATTATAATGTTTTAAAAAGAAGAAACATCCACGAAATTACTGCTACAGGATGGAATCATGAGCAAGATAATGACAAATTAGTTCGCGATGATGCTGGGAAAGATGTCCTTTTAGCGCAAGAAAAAGGTTTTGATGTTTATACTAAGGTGCCGGATATTAAATGTATCGCAGCTCAAAAATGGTGGAAAGAAAATAATGCGCTTTGGAAAAACGTTCGTGATAAATGGCAGACTCTTTTCGACAGACATAAAGATCTTAATTTAGAAGCTAAAGTTGACAGAAAAGCACTTTATTCTCTTTTGTTTGATTTAAAACCAACTGCTACAAAAGCTGAATCAGATGCTATTATTGACAAGTTTGTAAAATAACAAAATATTGTTTTAGTTGAAAAAGGCCGGTAATCTAAGATTAACGGCCTTTTGATTTAGAAAAAATGTCTAATTATTCTAAACTGATTTATTATTAATTAAAATTCATTTTGTTTAATTAAAGGATTGGCATTAATTTCATCTTTAGGAATTAGCCACTGCCATCTTTTATCTGTAGGGTCAACATTCAACACACCATTTACTATCCCTGAATCATGATTTGCACCAGTTCTATCTAATGGAGAATTTGTACGTTTCAAATCAAAAAATCTAAATCCTTCACCCCACAACTCTATTCTTCTCTGCATTAAAATTTCGTCAACTAAAGCTTGTCCAGTATTAGTAGACAAAGTATAAGACGGGTTTCTTGTTATCTCAAATTCATACAATACATTTGCGGCATCTGCACTTCCCATTCTGGCTTTTGCCTCAGCTTCTATAAGAAACATTTCAGCAGCACGCATATAAGGCACATCACATCTGCTATCTCCAGTACTTATTGATAAGAATTTTTGGCTGGTATAAGGAAATTTTGCAAAATTTGACGGAAGAGCAAGTGCTGTATGTTTTCCAGTCTTATCAAATATTGCAGATCTAATGTCAGTAGAAGGAATCATGTCATAGAGCTTACTATTAATAGCTTTTGGGCAAGAACGTATTACCGTTGAGCTGAAATTTCTAGACATATAAGCTCCAAAATTTCCAAAATATTGAGTTTGAACTTCATTAATGTGACTTCCCCACATCCACTCTTTGTTATTATAATCATTGAAACCAGTTACATATTCTGCAGTTGACATTAACGTCTTTCCACTTCGTGCTTTATTAGCGTATTCAGCTGCAACACTCCAATTACCTTGCGTCAGAGCAACTCTGGCCTTTAAGCCTTGTGCTACCTTTAAATCTAAATAAGAATTATTTGGTTTTAAATATCCTTGCAACAAAACATTCGCTTCATCCAAATCCTTATTAATTTGAGTATATACTTCTTCTACTGTTGATCTTGGAAAATTATCATTTCCGACAGTCAAAATTATCGGAACTCCTAATTGACTATTAGTTACTCCATTTACGTATCTTTTTCCAAATAGTTGTACTAATTGAAAATGACAAAATGCACGATACAATAATGCCTGACCTTTAACAATATTTTTATCTGAAGTTGATCCAATGGCAGCATCGGCAGCATTAATAATAGTGTTTGCATTTCTTATTATTCTATAATAAGTTCGATACGGAAAACGCAGGTCTACTGAATTTTCATTATTTACTGAACTCCAATTATACATTTGCAAAAACCATCCATTTGTAATTGGAAAAACAACATCATCACCAACAATATCTGTTTGCTGCATTAAGCCTCCTAATCCAGCCTGACTTTGATCTTCATAAGAAATATACAGTGATCTGTGAATTCCATTCAGCAACATCATTAAATTTTCAGTTGTTTTGGTAGCGCCTTCATTATCGACAAATTCTGTAGGCTTCTTGTCTAAAAAATCATCTGAACAAGAATTAAAAACAGTTACTGTCAGTATAAAAAATACTATTTTAATATAAGTTGATTTCATTTTTCTTAAAAGTTTAAATTAACTCCCAGCGTTATTACTCTTGATGGAATATATCTATTTTGAGTAGTTCCATTAAAAGTTTGTGTAGGATCCATTCCTTGACGTTTTGTAAATAATAGTAAGTTCTCACCATTTACATAAACTGATGCATTATCTATTTCCATTTTTGACAAGAATTCAGAAGGCATTTTATAAGATAAATTAATTTGTCTAAGAGATAAATAGTCTGAACCCGTTAACCATCTATCTGAAGCAGAAGATGCTTGAGTATTTCTATTAATGTCTAATCGTGGCACATCAGTAATATCTCCAGGTTTTTGCCATCTTCTAAAAATGTCTGTACTTAATGCCGATCCATAATTATTTCCTGTATGCATTAATGAAGCATAGTTCGTATCATACATTTGTCCACCAATTTGATAAGTACAAATAATATCTAATCGAAGTCCTTTATATTTAAATGTATTTCCAAAGCTTCCAAACAAATCAGGTATTGCTGATCCTGCATAATGGTACAAAGCTTTATTTTGATCGGTAGTTACATTAACGCCATTTACAACTCGTAAAGTAGTATCTCCTGTATTCACAAATTTCGGATCAGCTACATATAGAGCATATCCATCTGCAGGATCTACTCCATACCAATCTCTTAACCAATAATCATAAATAGAATGACCCACTGAAAGTTTTTTGGTTCCATTTATAATTTCGCCCTGTGGGAGTTTTGTAATTTTATTATTAATTGTAGAAGCATTGATATTTAGATTCCAAGAAAAATCTTTTGCTTTAAGAATTGTACCATCTAATGCAATTTCAATTCCTTTATTTACCATAGAACCAATATTCTCCATTCTATTATCTAAACCAGATGATAATGGGTTAGGGACTGAAAAAATTAAACCATCAGTATTTCTATTATAATACTCAACACTTCCTTTCAATCTATTCTTAAACAATCCAAATTCTAAAGCAATATCTTTCTGAGTATTAACTTCCCATTTCAAATTAGGAGCAGCAGCAGCATAAATTAAAATACCTCCTTCACTTCCGTTATCGTAACCTAAACTATAAGTTGGCTGACTAACATAATAATTCAACCCATTAATTTTCGAACCAGCATCATTTGTATCACTAATTATGTGTGAATCATTACCAACTTGTCCTATCGACGCTCTTAATTTTAGGTCGTCAATCCATGAAGTATTATGAAGAAACTTTTCTTTAGAAATTACCCAAGCTCCTCCTAAAGACCAGAAGTTACCCCATTTTTCTGCAAACTTTGAAGATCCATCTCTACGTAATGATGCTGAAAAAATATATTTTTCCATATAGTCATATCCTGCTCTTGAGAAATAGGATTCAGTGGCATAATTTCGTGTGAAAGAAGTTAATCCAGTAGTAGTCGCATAATTAACAAATTCAATTATACTAGGAGCAACCTGTCCAGTTTTACTGCTGCTTGTCCAATTTCTTTCGTAATCGAAGCTTTCATGTCCAAGTAATGCGTTAAATGAATGATTCCCAATTTTTTTTGAATAATTCAGTAACTGATTATATGTAACACCTGTTAGAATTTTATCTTCTTTTGCCATAAGACCTGTTGGTGCACCATCTCCAATTAATGTATTATACGAATATGTTCTATTAGAATATGTCTTATCAATAGAAGCATTTGTAGTAAACTTGAAATCTTTTAAAAAAGTAATTTCAAAAAACGCTCTTGCTGAAAGTGCTAGCCCTTTTACAACATCGGTATCATTTAAAGTTTCGTACACTACGTTTCTTCCGTTAGAAGCACCAGATCCGCGAATCGTCGAATATACTTTATTACCATTATCATCTAACACATAAGATCCATCATCATTATGATCAAAAACAGGATAAATTGGCCCCATTGTTCTAATCGTTCTAAATGGATTTTTAAACGAACTTGTATTTTCTACTCCATCTGTTCCTAGCTTTGAATTAGTTAAAGCTCCTGACATGTTTACACCAGTTCTAAACCAATCTTTTAAACTTGTATTTAAATTCAATCTACCTGTTGTTCTTTCAAAACCAGATTTTTGAATGTATCCTTCTTCATTTAAATAACCAAGAGAAGCAAAATAATTGGATTTATCTGATTTTCCCTGATATGAAAAATCTACATTTTTACGAACTCCGGCTCTTTCCAAATATTTAGCCCAATCAAGATCTTGTGGATATAATAATTTTGCATCTGGATTCAATTTTCCATCAGTCCCAACAATACTGTTGTTTGGCACATTAAATGGATTAGTAACCAAAACAACTGGTACTCTTGAAGATGCATATGCATTAGCTGCATCAACTTGTGCCTGTGTTCCCATTGGACGGCTATTTCTAATCGCTTCCCATTCTAAAGGGTAGTAGTCAAAAGCATTTACTCTCTTATAGTCTTTAATAGAACGTGAAGTCATACCAGTACTAACATTTAAAGAAAATTTATCTTTCGATGATTTTCCTGATTTTGTTGTAATAATAACTACTCCATTTGCCGCTTTTGATCCATATAAAGAAGTGGAAGATGCATCTTTTAAGACGGTCAAACTTTCAATATCGCTTGAATTTAAATTGCTGATGTCTCCTGCATATGGCACTCCATCTACAATGTACAAGGGTGTATTAGATCCATTGATTGAACTAAAACCTCGTATTCTAATTTCTGGAGCAGCTCCTGGCTGACCTGCTGAACTTTGAATCTGAACTCCTGATGTTGCCCCTTCTAAAGATGACAAAGCATTGGTTAAAGGTCTATTTTCTAATTGTTCAGATTTAACTTGAGATGCAGAACCAGTATATGAAGCTTTTTTTGCTGTTCCATAAGCTACAACCACAACTTCATCTAATTCCTTTCCATCTTCTTGCATTTTAACATTAAGTACAGAACCAGTTCCAACCGTTAAGTTAATATCTTTGAATCCCATGTAAGAAAAAATCAAAACATCCCCTGTTTTAGCATTTATTACATACTTTCCATCAAAATCTGATTGTACCCCAGTTTTCGTTCCTTTTACATTTACGTTTACTCCGGGAATTGGTCCATTAGCATCCGAAACCATTCCTGTAATTTTTTTCTCTTGAGCAATACTGGATTGCAAAACCAAGATAAAAAAGAGCATGATAAGTCCTTTTAATTTTTGTTTCATTATTTTGTTTTTTTAATTAGAGTGGGCGAACTTAAAAAATTAAAATAATTTTAACAAGAATATATTTATTTTTAACACTAATTATTGTAAATATGATACTACAAAAATAAAAAAGGTTAAAAATGAGAAGAAGAATAAAAAAGCCATCTATAAAGATGGCTTCTTATTGATAGTCATGATTACCATTAGCTTACTAATTCAAAATAGTTAAAAATGAACTACACAAGTATTGTATTTTAAACGAGACAGTGCCCTTTAAATTTCTCCTACAAAAATATTACACAACTCAATCACAAAACATCCCCAATAAGTCAAAAAAACAATAAAAAAAGCCAGTAATTATAAACTACTGGCTTTTAATTATAAATTTATTTAATTCTTACATTCTCTCTGGAACTTCAATTCCTAATAGACTGAAAGCTGACTTAATCACTTCGGCAACTTTTTGTGAAAGCTGTACTCTGAAAATCTTTTTTGTCAAATCGACTTCACCTAAAATATGAACCGATTGATAAAAAGAATTATATTCTTTTACTAAATCGTACGTATAATTAGCAATTAATGCTGGACTGTGATTTTGCGCTGCATTTTGAATTACTTCAGGGAAGAGTTCGATTTGTTTTACCAATTCTTTTTCCTTTTCATGAAGTTCTTCAATATTTGTTTTCGCTGAAAAATCAAAATCGGCTTTACGAATAATCGACTGAATTCTCGCATATGTATACTGAATAAATGGTCCTGTATTTCCAGCAAAATCAACAGATTCTTCTGGATTGAAAAGAATACGTTTTTTAGGATCTACTTTTAAAATGTAATACTTCAAAGCTCCAAGACCAATCGTTTTGTACAATTTTGCCTTTTCATCATCAGAATAACTGTCTAGTTTTCCTAAATCTTCTGAGATTTGTTTGGCTGTATCAGTCATGTCCTGCATCAAATCATCGGCATCGACAACTGTTCCTTCACGGCTTTTCATTTTACCCGAAGGTAAATCAACCATTCCGTATGATAAATGATATAGGCTTGAAGCCCAGTCAAAACCTAGTTTTTGCAAGATTAGGAATAATACTTTAAAGTGATAATCTTGTTCGTTACCTACTGTGTATACCATTCCTCCAACATCCGGCATATCTTTCACACGCTGAATTGCTGTTCCAATATCTTGTGTCATATAAACCGCTGTACCATCAGAACGAAGAACGATTTTACGATCAAGACCTTCATCGGTTAAATCAATCCAAACTGAACCGTCAGGATCTTTTTCGAAAACACCTTTATCCAGACCAACCTGAACAACATCTTTTCCTAATAAATAAGTATTACTTTCGTAGTAATATTTATCAAAATCAACTCCAAGGTTCGTGTAAGTTGTAGCAAAACCATCATACACCCATTGGTTCATTTTTTTCCAAAGTGCAATCACAGCTTCATCACCAGCTTCCCATTTTTTCAGCATTTCTTGTGCTTCAATAATAATGGGCGCTTGTTTTTTAGCTTCTTCTTCGGTTTTTCCCGTTTCAATTAATTGGTTTATTTCTGTTTTGTAAGCTTTATCAAACTCCACATAATATTTACCGACTAATTTATCTCCTTTTAAATTTGATGTCTGCGGCGTTTCACCATTTCCAAATTTTTCCCAAGCGAGCATTGACTTACAGATATGGATTCCGCGGTCGTTAATGATTTGAGTTTTGTATACTTTTTTACCAGAAGCTTTTAATATTTCCGCAACAGAATATCCTAACAAATTGTTACGAACATGTCCTAAGTGAAGCGGTTTATTTGTATTTGGCGATGAGTATTCTACCATAACAGCTTTATCGGCGGGATCTGGAGAAACATAACCAAATTTATGATTGTCTTTTATATCATTAAAAAAGTTCAGGTAATAACTATCAGAAATTACAATATTCAGGAAACCTGATACCACATTAAAGCGCGCAACGTCAGAAACATTTTCAACCAGATAGGTTCCTATTTTATTTCCTAATTCGGCAGGATTACTTTTAATTACTTTGAGTAAAGGGAAAATCACCATTGTAATATCGCCTTCAAACTCCTTTCTGGTAGTCTGAAACTCGATTTTATCTACTGAAACATCAAATAATGCCTGTATTGCTTTTTGTATAGAAGGTGTAAGAATTTGTGATAATGACATGTAAACTTATTTTAAAGTGAGCAAAGATACTGCTTATTCGTCAATTAGAGAAAATGAAAAACATATAAAATCACATAAAACGATTATAATTTCTTAAAAAAGGAACGGTTTCAATTGTTAAAATTATCAAAAAATCAAAATGATAATTCCTTATGAAACAAGGGATCACAAAAAAATAAAAAGTTTTTTCTCTTTTTCTTGTAACATAATTCTAACATAAGAGTCTTAATAGGGACTTCAGATTTTATTTGGGGCAGAAAAAACAAAATAGAAAAAAACAAAAAACAATCTCATCATCAATCAATCAAAAAGATCAAAAAACAAGCTATGAAATTAAAATTCTTCCTGTTTGCATTATTGGGGATAATGGCAACAGTCCAGGGTCAAAATTCAGGATCGGTCACTGGAAAAATCATTGAAAAATCTAACAGCATGCCTATTTCGTATGCTACAGTTTCACTTAAAGAAAATGGAAAAGTGGTAGCTGGAGTAAATACTGATGATAATGGTGATTTCTCATTTAAAAATATTGCTGTAAAAAGCTATACTATCGAGGTTCAATACATTGGATTTAGAAAATATATTGGTTCTGTACTTTTAAGCGAAAACAAAAAATCTGCAGTTGTCAATGTCTCTCTTGAAGAAGAAGCAACGCAATTAAAAGGCGTAAATGTAATTGCTGAACGTTCTACAATTGAGCAAAAAATTGATAGAAAAGTCGTTAATGTTGGAAAAGATTTAACTACTGCTGGAGCTTCGGCATCGGACATTATGAACAATATTCCTTCTGTAAACGTAGATCAGGATGGAAAACTTTCGCTTCGCGGAAATGACAATGTTCGTGTATTAATTGACGGACGTCCTTCTAATATTGATCCAGCGCAATTATTAAAACAAATTCCATCGACATCTATTAAGAAAATTGAGTTGATTACGAATCCAAGTGCAAAATACAATCCTGAAGGAATGTCAGGAATCATCAATATTATTTTACACAAAAATGCCAATACTGGTTTCAACGGAAGCTACAGCGGTGGAATTACTTTTGGCAAAACAGCAAAATACAATCAGTCTTTAGATTTAAACTACAAAACCGGAAAAGTTAACTTTTTTGGTAATGCTGGAAACAACTTTGGAACTTATTTTAATGATGGTCATATCCAAAGATTAGATCAGGATGTAGTTCAAAAATTAGATATCTCAAACGATAATGATAACTACTTATACAAAGTAGGTATGGATTACCTAATCAATGACCATAATACGTTATCTTTTTACACCAATCAGAATAAATCTTCTGGAACTGGAATTGTAAATACTGATATTGATTACAACAATGGCGATCCAAACATTAAAAATATGTACCAAAAATCAAGATACCAAGGACCGAATTTAACAGGGACTTACAACTTGGCGTACAAGCACATATTTAAAAAAGAAGGACATACTCTTGATTTCGAAGGAAATTATAGTGATACTAAAGAAACCCAAAATGCAGGTTTCGATACCAAAACAACAAGTCCTGCCAACACATCAAGCAGTGTAGTATACAACGATTATATTCGTGACAACAGAAAACTAGGAACTTTAAACGTAGATTATGTTAATCCATTAAACGACAAAACTACGCTTGAGGCTGGTGCTGAAGCAAGAATTACAAGAACAGATAATGATTATCATACAAGTAATCCTGCTGTTCCAGCTGCAGACCAGATTTCTAATTATAAATATGATACTGATATTTATTCTGCTTATGTAACTTTTGGTCAGAAATACAAAAAATTCAGCTACCAAATAGGGACTCGTTTTGAGAGTTACAAAGTAGCCGCTAATTTAAACAGCGGACAAACTAAATTTGATGACGATTATATTACTTTATATCCATCAGCTTATTTAACTTATAATTTAAATGAGAAAAATGTTTTACAATTAAGCTACAGCCGTCGTGTTGACCGTCCAAGTTTAGAACAGACAAAACCTATTCGCGAGTTTTCTACTCCATTGGTAACTTCATATGGAAATCCTGAATTGAGACCTCAGTTTACAAATTCTGTCGAAGTAAATTACACTAAAACTCTTGAAAAAGGAAGCATTACAGGGGGTGTATTTGTAAGAAGTATTAATGACCAGATAAGCAGAACTTTAAGTCCAGATCCTAACGACCCGTCAGGATATAAACAAATTTTAAGTTTTGCCAACTATGATCATAATAGTGCTTATGGTTTTGATCTTTCTCTTAACTATAAACTTACTAAATGGTGGGATATTCAGCCAGCTATTGACTTCTCCAGCATAAAACAAGAAGGTGTTGTTTTTCAGTTTGATCCAGCTACAAACACAAGTTCGCCTCTTCAACGCAGTGTAACAACATCTGCATTTAATGCTCGTATGAACTCAAACTTTAAACCCACAAAACGTTTAAGTTTCTTATTATTTGGTTTTTACAGAGGTCCTGTTGATGAAATTCAGCAAAAAAGAAATGAAATGTACAAAATAGACATTGGTTCACGCTACACTTTATTAGATAACAAAATGAATATCAGCGTGCGTTTTAATGATGTTTTCAATACCATGAAATTCTCATTTGACGGTATTTATCCTTACCCACAAACTGGACAGTTTACTTGGGAAAGCCAAACCGTTTATTTAGGTTTAACATACAACTTTGGAAGTGGTAAAATCAAAAACTTACAACGTAAACAAAGAGAAGACAACACTAATAAAGGCGGCGGCGGAATGTTCTAATCTCCGCTTTTATTAGAACTATTTTAATATTTTTGAATAAAGTTCTTGTAGAAAAAAGCCTGAAGTTTGCCAACTTCAGGCTTTTTACATTTTGTATGACTATAAAAAATTTAGGAGCTCTTTTATTTCTTCTGGATTTGCCGTTTCGGTATTATCTGTAATGGCCGAAGAATGGTAAAACGTATAATCGAGTTTTTCTTGAAGCAATTTTATATTCGAAGATCTCAAACCGCCGCCGGGCATAATTTCAATTCGATCTCCTGCTAATTCCTGAAGTCTTTCAAGCGCCCAGATTCCTTCGGTGACATTAATTCCCTGACCTGAAGTGAGAATGGTTTTAAAACCACATTCGATAATATCTTCGAGAGATTTCTCTGGATTTTTAACTACATCAAAAGCACGGTGAAACGTACAAGGAAGCGGATGCGCCAAATGCACCAATTCTTTATTTTGTTTTTTATTAACTTTCCCGTTATCTTTCAAAATTCCAAAAACAAAACCATCAACACCTAGTTTTTTGTACTGCTTGATATCTTGTTTCATTTCTATCAGTTCTTCATCTGAATACACAAAATCACCACCGCGTGGTCTAATAATGACATGCATTTTTATATGTAAGCTTTCGCGGACTTTTACTACCAAAATAGAATTAGGTGTAGTACCGCCCAGATTCATATTCTCGCACAGCTCGATTCTGTGAGCACCACTCTGTTGAGCGATTATAGCAGACTCATAATTAAAACAGGCTATTTCTAATTGATTTTTTTTCATTTTTTTTGATATAAAAAGATCTTTTTACTCAAGTGTCATCCTGAGCGAAGTCGAAGGCTAATTTACTACTAAACGTTCTTTTTATAAAAATTTTTATGACTTGTTTTATTTAAACATTCTGAAAATTCTTTAAGATCATCCCACTTATCACTTATTATTGCTTCTTTCTTTTTTCTACTCCAGCCTTTTACTTGCTTTTCAAATTTAATGGCCTGAATCACATCATTAAACTCTGTACAAAAAACCAATTCAAGAGGTCTTTTATTATAAGTATAGCTTTCTTTATTTAAACCATAATTATGTTCATTTAATCTTCTGTTTATATCATTTGTCATTCCTGTGTAATAACTTTCATCTGAACATTTTAAAATATATACATAATATCTCTTCATAATTTCAAAACTTTTTAATCCAAATTAAAAGTAAGAAAATTAATTCAAAAAAAAAAAGAGAGAACCGTAACAACTGAAGGGCTTCGACTTCGCTCAGCCTGACAAAAGGGGATATAAAAAAACCTGCTTCAAATGAAGCAGGTCAATATGTAATGTAAGATGAATTAATTTACCATTTGATGATTGCACTGGCCCATGTAAATCCACTTCCGAAAGCTGCCAGAACAACTGTATCTCCAGATTTGATTTTACCTTCTTCCCAAGCTTCAGTTAAAGCAATTGGAATAGAAGCGGCTGTTGTGTTTCCGTATTTTTGAATATTATTGTGAACTTGATCGTCTGTCAGTTTAAATTTATTCTGAATGAATTGAGAGATTCTCAAATTAGCCTGATGCGGAATCAGCATATCAATATCCGAAACCTGAAGTCCGTTTGCTTCCAAACCTTCATTGATAACTTCTGCAAAACGTACTACTGCATTTTTAAATACAAATTGTCCGTTCATGTAAGGATAGTAACTTTCGTCATTCGGATCATTATCTGCAATAATGTCTGTTACCCAGCGCGCTCCCATTCCCGGCGCCTGCAATGCTAATTCTTCTGCATGAAGTCCTTCAGAATGTAAGTGTGTAGACAAAATTCCTTTTGTTAAATCTTCTTCTCGGCTAAGAACTGCTGCTCCCGCCCCATCTCCGAAAATTACAGAAACGCCGCGTCCACGTGTTGTCATATCCAATCCAGTTGAATGAACTTCAGAACCAATAACCAAAATATTTTTATACATTCCGGTTTTAATATATTGATCGGCAACAGAAATGGCATACACAAACCCCGAACACTGGTTTCTTACGTCTAATGCACCTACTGTTTTTAATCCTAAATCACGCTGTACCAAAACTCCCGGTCCAGGAAAATAGTAATCTGGGCTTAATGTAGCAAAAACTACAAAATCAATATCTTCTTTGGCTACGCCAGAACGTTCGATTGCAATTTTAGCTGCTTTCACTCCCATTGAAGTAGTCGTATCTTCGCCTCGAATAATATGTCTTCTTTCTTGAATCCCTGTTCTTTCTTGGATCCATTCATCATTGGTATCCATAATCTTGGACAAATCATCGTTTGTCACAACATTTGAAGGAACATAATATCCTAAGCCTGCTATTTTTGAATGATACATAATGTACTTTTATTTATTAAAAATTTAGAATGCAAATTTAAGTATACTTTAAAATATTAGAGTACAAATTACTCTTTTTTTCGTAATTATCAATTTAATATACTTTAATTATAAGACTATTTAAAATCATTTGATTTTAGAAAAACCAGTTTTCAGCTTGATTTTCTGAAGAAACTTAAAAAACAAACCCGACAGATTCTAAAATTTGCCGGGTTTTATATGGATTGTCATTCTCTAATTTTATAAGTAATTAAGACCTAAAAATATTTCCTGTTCTAGAGGAAGGTCTATTTCACTTTCAAAAAAGATTAATTGTCTTTTGTATACGGTTTCTACTAAATAATGACTTCCTCTAAAATAAGTTCTTCTAATTTTTACCGGAAGATTAGATTCGGCAACCATTTTAAATTGATGCGGATACACCAATGTTTTATGGGTTTGATCTTCATAAGGAACTAACAAATGTGTAGGAACTTCGTTTATTTCACCAAATAAAGAAGCTACATATTTAATCTGAGGGTCTTCGTATATTTTGGTTGGATTATCTTTTACAATAATTTCTCCGTGTCGCATTACTATAGCTTCATCTGCAAATGACAAAGCGTCTGTACTATCATGCGTCGCAATGATACAGGTAATTCCTTTTTGTTTTAAATAACGGAATAGATTTCGGCGTAAAGCGTTTTTACGAAAAGCATCGATCTGGCTGAAAGGTTCATCAAGTAAAATTACTTCTGGTTCCAATGCCAAAACTCTTACCAAAGCTACTCTTTGCTGTTGTCCTCCACTCAAAAATTTAGCTTTTACATTTGAGAATTGCTCCATTTCAACCATCTCCAACAATTCCTGAACACGAAGTTTTTTCATGTTTGCAAAACCATTCGAAAGAAACTTACCTACATTTTCTGCCACTGTTTCATATGGAGACAAGTCAAAATCCTGTGCCAAGTATTTCATATACGGCATTCCGGGAATCAAATTAAATTTTGGTCCCAGTACAGGTTTATTGTCGTAAAAAATCTTTCCTTCGTCTAAATCAAACAAACCATAGATCAGTTTAAGCAGTGTACTTTTCCCGCATCCGCTTTCTCCAATAATGGCAATATTATTACCTTTATTAATGGTAAATGAAATGTTTTTTATAACAGGTGTATCTGTATATGAAAAAGATATATTTTGAATGTCAAGCATGAGTTGTATTTGAAATGTCAAATTTACAATGTTATTTCTAAAGTCAAAAAAAAGCTGCTTCATAATTGAAACAGCTTTTTTATTATTTTATTTTATTAGAAACCTATTTTCCAGCTTCTGCTTTAGCATCATTTACCATTTTGTCGTTTGCAGTAATTGCAAATTCAACACGACGGTTTTGAGCTCTTCCTTCTGGAGTATCGTTTGTAGCAATTGGATCAGCGATTCCTAAACCTGAAGTTTTGAAACGGCTAGATTTTAATCCTTTAGATACTAAATAAGCTTGCACAGATGCAGCTCTTTGTCCTGAAAGTGTTAAGTTGTACTCTGGTTTTCCTGTGTTATCAGTATAACCGAAAATTTCAATATTAGTTTCTCCATATTCGTTAAATACAGGAACTAATTTGTCTAAGTTTGCTTTTGCTTGAGGAGTAAGTGTTGATTTATTAGTATCAAAACGTACTGAATTTTCATTTAAAGTTAAGTGGATTCCTTCTCCAACTCTTTCTACAGAAGCACCTGGTAAAGCCTGATCGATTTCACGGGCTTGTTTATCCATTTTGTTTCCGATAAGGGCTCCGGTACCACCACCTACAGCAGCTCCAATTGCAGCTCCTAAGGCAGCGTTTCCGCCTTTTCCTAAGTTATTACCTAAAACAGCGCCAATAACACCACCTGCTACAGCACCAATTCCGGCTCCTTTTTGTGTATTGTTTGCATTTTTTACTGAATCACAGCTTGCAAATAAACTAACTAATACTAGTAAGCTGCTTAAACCTAAAACTGTTATCTTTTTCATCTTTATCATTTTTAAATATTAATTAGCTCTTTTTAATTAGCTCTTTGAAATTGGTAAGTAACATCTTTTACCTGTCCGCCTACATTGATATTATCAATTAACTGAAAAGAATTATCAGTTAAACCGGCAACTTTAAGAAGGTATCCTTCTCTTACTTTTTTAGCTTTTTCACCTGCATCAAGAATTTTAAGTACAAACAAACCTTGGTTGTTGATACTCCAAACAATTGGAGAAGAGAATGCTGTACAACTAGGAGCGTTTAAAGTCATAGATCCTTTATTATTATTTGAAATAAAATTCCATGAACTACCTATTAAACATTTAGAATCTGCAAGGTCAAATGAGTTTACTTTAATATAATCAGAACCTGCATAAGATACATTAGTTAGCACCCAATTCCCTTTAATCGCTACTTGCGTAGGTCTGTCAAGTTTTTTAGAAAGCGTTGGTTCTGTTGAAGCTGTCGACGAAGCTGATTTACACGCAAAAAACATAGCGGCAATCATGCATATAAAAATACTCTTCTTCATTTTGTACAATTTTTTTAGATTAATACTTGCCTTTTTAACAATTATTGTACCACAAATATACGATTCGTTCAGATATTTTTCGTTTTAGAATCTATTTATTTTCTTTCAAAATTAACATTTCCGACATTTTGTCACCCAAATTACAATTGGTATTTTATTTGAATAAATGAAAATCATCACATTAAATAAAAAATTAAAAAATATGGCAACAGGTAAAATTAATGTTTCAGTAGAAAACATTTTTCCTTTAATCAAAAAGTTCTTATACAGCGATCACGAAATTTTCTTGAGAGAGCTTGTTTCTAATGGAACCGATGCTACTTTAAAATTAAAACATCTTATTAGCATTGGCGAAGCTAAAGTAGAATACGGAAATCCAATTATTGAAGTTAAAGTGGACAAAGAAGGCAAAAAAATCCACATTATTGACCAAGGTATCGGTATGACTGCTGATGAAGTTGAAAAATACATCAATCAGGTTGCTTTTTCTGGAGCTGAAGAATTTTTAGATAAATACAAAGATTCTGCAAAAGATTCTGGAATTATCGGACATTTTGGTCTTGGTTTCTACTCCGCTTTTATGGTAGCTGAAAAAGTTGAAATCATTACCAAATCATATAAAGATGAACCGGCTGCGCATTGGACATGCGACGGAAGCCCTGAGTTCACTTTAGAGCCTGCTGACAAAACTTCACGTGGTACAGAAATCATCCTTCACATTGCCGAAGATTCTCTTGAATTTTTAGATGATTCTAAAATCAGTGGTTTATTGAATAAGTACAACAAGTTTATGCCTATTCCAATTAAATTTGGAACCAGAACTGAAACACTTCCAAAACCAGAAGATGCACCAGAAGATTACGTTAACGAAACTGTTGAAACTGACAACATCATTAACAACCCAAATCCTGCTTGGACTAAACAACCTTCTGAATTATCTGATGAAGATTATAAAAGCTTCTACAGAGAATTGTATCCAATGCAGTTCGAAGAGCCTTTATTCCACATTCACTTAAATGTTGATTATCCATTCAACTTAACTGGTATTTTGTACTTCCCTAAACTGGGTACAGATATGCAGATTCAGAAAGACAAAATTCAGTTGTACCAAAACCAAGTTTACGTTACAGATAACGTAGAAGGAATTGTACCTGAATTCTTGACGATGTTAAAAGGTGTTATTGATTCACCAGACATTCCGTTAAATGTTTCTCGTTCTGGTTTACAAGCGGATGGTGCTGTTAAGAAAATTTCAAACTACATTACTCGTAAAGTAGCTGATAAATTAAAAGCATTATTCAACGAGAACCGTGCTGATTTTGAAGCAAAATGGAACGACATTAAAATCGTTTTAGAGTATGGAATGCTTTCTGAAGAGAAATTCTACGAAAAAGCAGGTGCGTTTGTTTTATACCCAACGGTTGACGATACTTACTTTACTTTAGACGAATTAAAAGAAAAACTAAAAGAAAACCAAACAGATAAGGATGGCAAATTAGTAATTCTATATGCTGGAAATAAAGATGCACAGCACTCTTATATTCAGGCAGCAAAAGACAAAGGATATGAAGTATTGCTTTTAGATTCTCCGATTATTTCACACTTGATTCAGAAAATCGAAAACGATAACAGCGGATTAACTTTTGTTCGTGTCGATTCAGACCACATCGATAATTTGATTAAAAAAGAAGAAAATACAATTTCTAAATTATCTGATGACGAAAAAGCAGCTTTAAAAACTTCTTTAGAGGCTTATATTCCAAAAGCATACAGTGTTCAATTGGAAGCTATGGATTCGCAGGCAGCGCCATTCATTATTACGCAACCAGAATTTATGCGAAGAATGAAAGAAATGAGCCAGACTGGTGGAGGCGGAATGTTCGGAATGGGTAATATGCCAGAAATGTATAACCTGGTTGTAAATACAAATTCTGATTTGGCTTCAAGTATTTTAAATACAGAAGACAAAACTCATCAAGAGCATTTAGTAAAACAGGCTTTAGATTTAGCGAAGCTGTCACAAAACCTTTTAAAAGGTGAAGCCTTGACTGCATTTGTTAAAAGAAGTTTCGAAATGATAAAATAAGGTTTTTGATATATTCATCTTAAAAGCCCGCAGATATTAATCTGCGGGCTTTTTTTTGTATTCCATAACATCAATATTAATTTTAATTAGCCATAAAAAAAACGAGTATTTATACCTACTTTTTAATTGAAACTCTTCTATAATTTTAACATTATATTTTTTATAAAAAAGTAAATATCTTTATACAACCAATTCCCCAATCAAATCAAGAACATCATGAGAAAAATTTACCGCTACGAAAAACTGACTTACACTGGTCAATCAGACGAAGACATTGAGTTTGAAGTAAAATTTATTTCTGATGGCAACATCGGACACACTGTAATCAATGTACCCGGAGACAATGATCCGGAAATTGCAAATTCAGGCAAAGCTTCCTTAGGAAAAATACAATCTCTTATATCAGAAAAGACCTTTGTGGTTTCAGACATTGCCAATCCAATTCCGCAGGAAGATACTATTACTATTGAATATTATATCAATCAGAAACTTATCAAATCGCATTCGAATTTGAAAACCGAAACAGATCGTCCGTATGTTATTCTAACAATCAAATTTTCAGTAAAATGAAAAGGAATATCTTAATCATTACAACTCTTCTTTTTTTGGGTACGGTAACTGCTCAAAAAAAACTTGATGCACTAACTACACCTTCCTCTCCCGCTTCATCACTTTTAGGAATGCAGCCAAGTGCCATTATAAAACCAAAATCTTATCGTGCCTTAGAGGCGGCTCTTTTTACCAATTTTAGAGACGAAAACGGAAACAGCATTATTCCAAATGATTTTGGGCTTGAATTTACTCCTTATTGGGCAATCGATCATGGTATAACTATAGAAGAATATTTGTATCCAAAACTGAGTTTTGACCAGATTATCCGAAACTCATCTTTTTCAGTCGCCTCAACACAAAACTTCATGCTGCAAGACAGTACGAAAACCAAAAGTCTAGCTTTCGGATACCGTACATCGTTATTTTTTGGAAATGCCAAAGACAAAGAAATCATTACCAAACATATTAACGAATTAAGCATCAACCAGCGTGTGGGGTCAAAAATACTTTCTGAATTAATAGAAGCTCAAAATAAATTCAATTACAAGACAAAAGAAGAATATTTAAGTGTCGTTCACGATGCTTTGACCAAACGTATTTATGAAGTTTTAGGTAAAAAATCATTGAAAGATGCTGAAGAAATTACACAAAAAATATATGACAGTTCCGAAAATCTCGCTTTTGATGAAAATGATATTGACGCATTCTTTACCGCTTTTACAGAACTAATCGAATCTAAAATGGCGGGGAGTTATGCAGAATTCAAATCATACATTTTAGAGAGACAAGGTTTAAATATTGATTTTGCGTACGCACTTTCTTTAAATTTCCCTACAAATGATTTTGAATATTCAGAAGTACCACGTCAATCATTCTGGATCAATCCATCATATAAATTCTCAGACAAAATAAATTTTCTAAAAGCAATTGGCGTTTTACGATATGAATGGTATAACAAAAAATATTTCGAAAACTATTTCCCTGATGCAAAAGTGTATAAAAACAACTTTGATTATGGACTTGCGTTATCAGGAGAATTTAAAAAATTCACAATCGAATTTGAAGCAACCGGAAGACAAAGCAGTTCTCTTTCGGCAGCTGGAAAAGACAACGCAGGAAATACTTTGTATACAAAAGAAACTGCTTCGGATTTTCAATACATCGGAACATTCAGTTATCGTCTTACCGAACAAATCGCTTTATCGTATCAAATAGGAAGCGCTTTTAAACCCGTATTTGAAACCGGCGGAACATTAGTTTCATTACTTTCACTAAACTTCGGTTTTGGAGGACCTGACAAAACTGATGTCACTTCAAAATAACGTGATTTCATTATCTTTTAAAATAAATATTGTTAGAATAAACCAATTAATAAATTAAGTTGGAAGACATAAAAAAGCAAATAGTGCAAAAACAGTTAACCATTACCCGTTGATTACAAAATAGTTAATTTAAAAAATCCTGAAAAAACCATTTTCAGGATTTTTTTATGAATATTTTTTTTTATTACATTTGATTTGCCTTTTAATCTAATCTAAACACAAACCACTATGAAAAAAGCTATTATTTTCATCACAGCTATCTGTGCTTCAACATTAATGTATGTTTCCTGTTCAAACAGTGACGAAATTGTAAATCAAACGGACACTACTACAGTAGGCGCATCTGTATTAATAGATGCCGTAAACGAAATTGACATTAAAACAGGATTAACTGTTTCTAACACAAATCAAACTGCAAAACCATCTGAAGCAGGACCTGCCATCTGCGCGAATATTACCGTAAGCGGATCTACTTATCCAAAAGTTTTTACAGTTGATTATGGAACCGGATGTACTGTAGACCAAATCAAAAGAGCTGGAAAATTAAAAATCACACTTTCTGGACCTGTAATTACAACAGGAAGCAAAATGACGATTGAAAGAATCGATTATTCAATAAACGGACTTAAACTGGAGGGAACTATCGAATACACGAACACAACAACTACTCCAACAATTCCGCAATGGACTCGAAAAGTAACCAATGGCAAATTAACTGATTTACAAAACCGTGTTTATACAAATTCTGGCACACTTACCATCAAACAAACAGCAGGCGTTGACACCCCTTATGTTTTAGAAGATAATGTGTACGAAATGCCAGAAGGAACTCACACCGTAACCTCTGAAAAAGGGTCTCTAACTTTGACCATACAAGAAACTTTGGTAAAAAAATATTCATGCGAATACATTTCTAAAGGGAAATTAAAAATTCAAGGCGGATTTATAAATGGTGTTGTCGATTATGGAAATAATGACTGCGACACTAAATATATCTACACTCACGAAAGCGGCTTATCTTATAATTTATATATGTAATTCGTTTATTTTAAGAAAAATACAGCAATCCCAGTTTAGCAATAAACTGGGATTTTTATTTATTTACAAAAATTAAACAGTGCCTTATTTACATTCAAACTATTTTCTTTATTTTGCACCAAAATCTAATAAACTAATGAAAAAATCAATTATTGCTTTTGTTACTCTTGCGGTATTAGCATCTTGCAGCAAAAAAGAATCAGCTGCTGATAACTTACACATCACAGGAAACATTAAAGGTTTAAAAACCGGAACTTTATATATCCAAAGAATTGTTGACACTTCGCTTGTTGCTATTGACAGCATCAAAATCGACGGAAATCCAACTTTTGAAAGAGATATTAAATTAGAATCTCCTGAAATGCTTTACTTATTTCTAGATCGTGGTGTAACGAACTCTTTAGATAATAACATTTTATTTTTTGCTGAACCTGGCAATATCAATATCGATACTAACTTAGACAATTTCATTTCTAGTGCAAAAATTACAGGTTCAAAAAACCAAGAATTATACGAAGAATACAAAAAAGTAAACTCTCGTTTTATCGATGAAAACCTATCAATGGTTGAAGCGAGATTTAAAGCTATAAAAAGACAAGATCAAAAAGCAGTTGACAGCATTGACGCAAAACAACAGTCTAACATTAAAAGAAAATATTTATACGCTACCAACTTTGCTATAAACAATAAAGATCACGAAGTATCGCCTTATATTGCTTTGGCAGAGATTTACGATATCAACATCAAATTTCTGGATACTATTCAGAAATCAATGACTCCTAAAGTGGCAAAATCACTTTACGGAAAGAAATTGACAAAGTATGTTGCTGAAATCAAAAAAGAAGAACAAAAAGCTCCAGCAGCTGCAGAATAAATCATAAAAAAACGCCCTGAAAATTCAGGGCGTTTTTTTATGATTTTATTTTTTGAATAATCTTTTCAAGATATTCTACTTTCTCTTTTTCTGCCAAAACTAAACGTTCATACAATTCGACAACTTTATCAAGAGGATTAAAAGTGCAGTTGTATGCGTTGCCATTAATCATGCTGCCTTCACTCAATGTATTCCCAATAATATTTAAAACTGCTTCTTCGGAGAAATTTTTAATTCCTTCAGCAGAAACGCCTAAAACTTCAGCAATTGCTTTCAGTTTTTCTTCATCGACAGTCTCACTGTTTTCAATAATTGAAATAGATTGCTGGCTCATGCCTAAAGCATATGCCAAAGCTTCTTGTTTCATGTCACGAAGTTCACGAATACGGCTTATTTTTCGCCCTATATGATTTGGTTTGGTAAATGTGCTCATAATTCAAAGATAACAATTTGGTGTAAAAAATTTCAGTTGTAAAAAACAGATTTAAAATGTATGATACAATTATACTAATTCTGTTTTTAATTCCGCTGAAACGCTAGACAAAAATATAACTTTTCGGACAAGTAAAATCAAGAGCATCTATTGAAAAATCTTTACCATATTATCAAAGCTTTGGAATTTGGAATTTAAAACTTGGAGTTTTATTTTTTGGCCATAAAAAAACCATCACGTATTGTGATGGTTTTTTGTTGAGCCGATAGAGGGACTCGAACCCACGACCTGCTGATTACAAATCAGCTGCTCTAGCCAGCTGAGCTACATCGGCCTATTTTTCGAGTGTAAAGATAAAAATGTTTTTTATATTTCCAAAAAAATATTTTCACACTACTCTCTATAAAAACAAAAAAACCATTCGCCGGGTGAATGGTTTCCGTTTGAGCCGATAGAGGGACTCGAACCCACGACCTGCTGATTACAAATCAGCTGCTCTAGCCAGCTGAGCTACATCGGCCTCATTACGGGTGCAAATATAAAGCGGTTTTTCGTTTTCCCAAAATAAATTTGCACTTTTTTACACTTTTTTTTGCTTATAATGCGTTGATTTTTTCAACCAATTGATTAGCAGTTTGTTCTAATTCAAGATTGATTTGTTTGAAGTGTGCTTTTTTATTTTCAACGTTTTTAGCGTTCACTTTTGAAATTAAAGTATCAAATGCAGCAATAGCTTCATCGATTAAAGCATTCGTTTCTGGAGTAGGATTTCCTGTTGTAGACATCTCAAACAAGTAAACTGCCTCAATAATATCTCCTAATACGAAATTGATGTCTTTCTTTAAATTTTTAACGTTTGCCATTTTTATTATAATTTTAATTTGCGACGCAAAAGTACATATTATCTTTAGAATATGCGTTAAGAAATGTAAATTTCTAAAATTGAAGCCTTTCCGCTCAATACAAATGCATTTATCGCAGCAGGAACCAAAACGGTATCTCCTTTACGATATGTATTTTTAAAACCGTCATATTCGATTTCGAAACTTCCTTCAATACACATATAAACGGTAAATGTTTCTCCTGATTTCGAAACTTCAACTTTATCTTCTAACGGAATAAAATTAGTGGTAAAATAAGGACAATCAACTACAACATTTGAAGTATTGGCTTTTGAGTCGTATTTTTTCTGAGTATCTACTTTATTGTAGTTAATAGCATCAAGTGCTAAATCAACGTGCAATTCTCTCTTGTTTCCCTGAGCATCTACACGGTCAAAATCATATAAACGATACGTAATATCAGAGGTCTGCTGAATCTCGGCAACAACCAATCCTGCGCCAATTGCATGAACGGTTCCGGTTTCTAAAAAGAAAACATCTCCCGCTTTTGCTTTTACATCGTCAAGAATAGAAACCAAAGTATTATCGTTCAAATGCTTTACGTATTCGTCTTTGCTTGAATCTTCTTTAAAACCTACGATGATTCTTGAATCAGCATCGGCTTGCATTACATACCACATTTCGGTTTTACCAAAAGAATTATGACGTTCTTTTGCTAATTTATCGTTTGGATGAACTTGAATCGAAAGATCTTCACGTGCATCTAAATATTTAAAAAGTAATGGAAATTGTTTTCCAAAACGTTCGTAAACTCTTGTTCCCAGAATTTCATTTGGAGTTTCATTAATTAATTCCATTAATGACTTTCCTTTTAAATCTCCGTTGGCAACCACACTTACATCGCCTTCTACTGTAGACAATTCCCAGCTTTCACCAGTAATTTTAGAAGTAATGGGTTTGTTTAATACTGTTTTTAATTTCTCCCCACCCCAGATTCTTTCTTTAAGAATTGGTTCAAACTGAAGCGGATATAAGTTTTCTGGTTTCATAATTTTAAATTTCGGCTAATATCTATATTAATTAAACAATGATGTAATACTATTTTTAAAATCTACAATACTAATTCTTTTATTATCTCAAGAGATTTCTCAATATGTTTTGAGGCATTCATGCTGTCAAAAACATAAATAACAACTCCATTTCTGTCGACAATATACGTTACTCTTCCCGGCAGAAGCCCAAAGAGGTTATTACGAACACCAAAAAGATGTCTTAATCTCTTGTCTTCGTCAGAAAGTAAAATGAAAGGCAGTTTGTGTTTATTGGCAAATTTATGATGCGATTTAACGCTGTCTGCGCTAATACCAATAACTTCTGCCCCTAAATCTTTAAAATCTTTGTATTGATCTCTAAAACTGCAGGCTTCTGTAGTGCAGCCTGGTGTATTATCTTTTGGGTAAAAATAAATCACCAATGGTCTTATGCCCAAAAAATTTCGGCTTTCAAAAACCTCTCCGTGATTATCTTTTGCAGTAAAATTCGGAACTATGTCTCCTATTTTTAATGACATTTTTATTACTCTCCTTTATAAGTTACAAAATTGCGGTCTGTTTCATTCAGTACAACTTCAAGATCGAAATCGGGCTGAATTCTTCTTCTAATTTTATTCCATATCACTACAGCAATGTTTTCTGCTGTTGGATTCAAATCCTTAAATTCTGGGACATCCAGATTCAGGTTTTTGTGATCAAACGGGATTTCTACTTCTTGCAGTATAATATCCGCTAATACTTTCACATCTAAAACAAAACCAGTTTCCGGGTCAATTTGTCCTGTAACACTAACGGTTAAACCATAATTGTGACCATGAAAATTGGGATTGTTGCATTTTCCAAAAACAGCATTGTTTTTTTCAGATGTCCAATCCTTCCTGTATAATCGATGTGCAGCATTAAAATGTGCTTTTCTTGATATGGTTACTCTCATTTAGGTTTTGGTTCAATTTGGTTATAATTTGTGGTCTTCCAGATAATGATCAAATTCATCAAAAATTATCTTAAACCATACGGTATAAATTTCAGGCTGTTTTTTAATATCAGCTTTAACATCTTCAATACTCATCCATTTCCACGCTTCTACCTCATCTGGATTTATCGCCGGCTCATCATTATAATAGCCAATCATTACATGGTCAAGTTCATGCTCTGTTAAGCCATTATCGAAGGGAGCTTTATAAATAAAATGAAAAAGCTCTTTCAGTTCAGCTTTAAAACCCATTTCTTCAAACAATCTTCTGCTTCCTGCTTGGATATTGCTTTCGCCTTCACGCTGATGACTGCAGCATGTATTTGTCCAAAGCAAAGGTGAATGATATTTATGATGTGCACGCTGCTGCAGCATTATCTCATTTTTATTATTTAGAATAAAAACCGAAAAGGCACGATGCAGAAGTGCTTTTTCGTGTGCTTCTAATTTTGGCATTAAGCCAATCTGTTCGTCGTTTTCGTTAACTAATATTACGTTTTCTTCTGTCATAGGGCGTATTGAATTAACAAAAATACGAAAAAAGAAATGGCTATAAAATCCTTAAAAACATTGTGAAAAGTTTAACTAGTTTTCAATTTTGATAAAATTTTGATTTTCAACAAGCTGCACTTCTAAACAAAACAAAAATCCTTTAAAAATAAGATATAAAAACTACAAGTCTCTCTTTTGCGTAAATAATAAAAAGTTAAAACATACTTAAAAATATCTGAATTGTAATTTAGACGACATTTTGAGGCAAAATCTCACCGTATATTTGATAATTCAGAACAATGCACCAAAATTTATGAAAACAAAAAATCTATTTTTCAGCCTGTGTTTTTTAATACCGCTTTTCATGTTTCAAGCCTGCGGACAAAACACTAAAAAACAATCTTCTAAAACTACAACTGTTACAGAAAACAAAATAAGCAAACCCGGAAATCCTTATTACTCCAATACTGATACCACAAAATTAAACGTAAGCAATGCCGAATGGAAAAAAGTCCTGCCGGCAGATGTGTATGCCGTGATGCGTGAAGCCGATACCGAAAGACCTTTTACAGGAAAATATTGGAATTCTGATGAAAAAGGAACCTACTACTGTGCTTCATGCGGAAACAAACTTTTTAGATCAACCGCAAAATTTTCAAGCAGCTGCGGATGGCCGAGTTTCTTCGAACAGGACAATAAAAAAAGTATTGTTTTTAAACAAGATAATTCACTTGGAATGGAACGAATCGAAACTTTGTGCGGGCGCTGCGGCGGACATTTAGGCCATATTTTTGACGACGGCCCTGAACCAACTGGAAAACGTTACTGCATGAATTCGATTGCTCTTGATTTTATCCCTGACAATAAATAATCTATTATGAAAAATATACTTTTAATCTGTCTTTTTACTTTGTCTTTAAGCGGATTTTCGCAAAATAAAAAACCAAATCTCGAAACTATTACAGTTGGCGGAGGCTGCTATTGGTGCGTGGAAGCAGTTTATGAAAATCTGGACGGAGTAAAATCTGTTGTTTCAGGATTTTCGGGAGGAAAAACCGTAGACCCAAGTTATGAAGAAGTATGCACGGGAACAACTGGTCATGCCGAAGTGGTTCAAATTACGTATGATAAAAACGTAACCAATATCAACGAAATCTTCAAAGTCTTTTTTACCGTACACGATCCTACTACTTTAAACCGTCAAGGCGCCGATGTGGGAACTCAATACCGTTCTGTAATTTTCTATAAAAATGCTGAACAGAAAAAAGCAGCAGAAGATATCATTGCGGAATTAAACAAAGCAAAAGTGTACAACAATCCAATTGTGACTAAAGTTGAGCCTTTTAAAGTATTTTATAAAGCCGAAGATTACCATCAAAATTATTATGCTAACAACAAAAGCCAGCCGTATTGCAAAATGGTGATTCAGCCTAAATTAGAGAAATTTGAAAAAGTTTTTAAAGACAAACTGAAAAAGAAATAACAAAAAGAGGGAAATGATTCAAAACCATTTCCCTCTTTTTGTATTCGTTGAAACTAGAATTATTTAGCCACTTTCTTAAATCGCATCATTGCTACATCGCCTTCATTCAAAATCAGCTTTCCATCGTTATCAACAGAATAACTTGTAATTTTTTTCATCTGCTGTAAAAACTGCTGTTCTCCCCCACCTTCACAAAACATCATTGTGGTTGGTCCCGGCTCGCCAAAAGTCAGCGAATTACCGTTTAATGTATAAGGAGCGCTGTAACCATTACATCCATTATTACCAAAAACATTTTTCTGTTTTTCGTCAAAAGTAATCTGCGGTTTTTTATTTGGATATAATCCTTCAAAGGCAATTCTTGGCCCAGAAATATATTCCAGTTCCCAAGTTGTACCATAAATATTTGCAGTGCTTTTGTCTTTTGATGCCGAGCATGAAGTAATTAATAAAACTAAAGCTGAAAAAGCGGCAATGGTATATTTTTTCATAAATGTGGATTTTTAAAGATTAATAGTATTTGTTTTTAAAGATTATTCATTTGTATAATAAATTCCGTTCTCAATATTCGTGCCTTTTCGAAGAATTGATGGCATTTAAATTTTACAATTCACAACATCAATAGACACAATTACGCTATCTAAAATACAAAATTTAACAACAAAAAACTGTAATTCAATATTTTATATTATCATAAAATCACTACATATAAAATTAATACTGCAGTCTAATTAGATTTATATTTTTATTGAAATTATCCAAAACCATTATCAGATTTTTGGATTGTTATTTTTTGTACTTTGGCTCTAATCTAAAAAATGCCAATAATCATCAAATAAAAAAACAAAAATGAAACCATTCCTTTTGCTGTTTGCTTCTCTATTTCTTTCTTTCCAGATACATTCGCAGGAAAATCTTCCAACAGATTATCTTTCGAAAGAATTCCATAAAGGACGCCGTGAAGCTTTCAGAAATTTAATGCCTGCTAATTCTGTTGCAGTTGTATTTTCGTATCCAGAAAGAGTTTTCTCAAAAGATATCAATTACAATTACCACCAGAATCCAGATATGTATTATTTAACTGGATATAAAGAACCAGATGCCATTTTGCTGCTTTTTAAAGAGCCGCAAGGAACTGAAAAATATACCGAAGTACTTTTTGTTCGTGAAAGAAATGCTAATCGCGAAATGTGGACAGGAAGACGTTTAGGAATTGAAGGAGCAAAATCAAAATTAGGTTTTACAACCGTGTATAACGGGCAAGATTTTAACGCCTTTGCAATCGATTTTAAAAAATTCGACAAAGTCATTTATGATGAAATACCAACGAATGTTACAGCAAGCAATAATCCCGACAATTTATACGCCTTGCTAAAATCATTTAAATCCAAAGCAGAAATTACAACCGAAAAGGAAGAATCTGTAGAGTTATTTAGAAAAATCACGAATACACTTCGTGAAATTAAAACTCCCGAAGAATTAGTTTTAATGCGTAAAACGGTTAAACTTTCCTGTATTGCACACAATGAAGTAATGAAAGCTGTTGGTCCTGACATGAGCGAAAACGAAGCCGACGGGATTCATGCTTATGTACACAGACATTATGGTGCCGAAGGCGAAGGTTATCCGCCAATTGTTGGTGCGGGAGCAAATGGCTGTATTCTGCATTATGGAGACAACAATGCCACCAAAATCGACAATCAATTATTATTGATGGATGTGGGTTCTGAATACCACGGTTATTCTGCCGATGTTACTCGTACTATTCCGGCAAACGGAAAATTCACAGAAGAACAAAAAGCCATTTATCAAATCGTTTATGACGCTCAGGAAGAAGTATTTAAAATCTGCAAAGGAGGAACACCTATTCAGGATTTAAATGCAAAAGCAAAAGAAGTGATCGCAAAAGGATTAATAAAATTAGGTATTATTACGAATCCTGAAGATGCTAGAAAATATTACCCTCACGGTTGTTCTCATTTTCTTGGTCTAGACGTTCATGACAAGGGAAATTACATGGGCAGTTTAAAAGAAAACATGATTCTTACCGTTGAACCTGGAATCTACATTCCTGCGAACAGCAACTGTGATAAAAAATGGTGGAATATTGGAGTCCGTATCGAAGACGACATTTTAATGCTAAAAGATTCATACGAAAACCTTTCGGCAGAATCTCCAAGAAAATGGCAGGAAATCGAAGCTTTAGCGAAACAAAAAAGCACTTTTAATGAGATGAAATTTTCTAAAATATAGTTTCAAAAAATTACTTTAACATAGAAATGTAGATTTTCTTCTTTCTGTAAAAAGACAAGAAGAAGCTAGCTCCCACCAGCAATGTGAATTCATGCAAATGAAACACCTTTATTCACACATTTAATCTATATTTCTATGTGTTAAAACTATAAAGTTAGAACATTACAACTGCTATTTTTGCCGAACTTTACATGGTTAAATTACTTAAAAAATGAAAGCACTTACATTTTCTACATTTGGAAATTCAGATGTTTTAGAATATATAGAAATCCCTAATCCAGAATTAAAAAACGATGAAATTTTAATCGAGATGAAAGCCATCGGATTGAATTTTGCCGATGTTTACCGACGTAAAGGAAATTATCACTTAAAAGGAAATCCACCATTCATTGCCGGTTATGAAGGCGCTGGAATTGTGGTTGATGCCAACAATCATCCCGAATATAAAGTTGGAGATCGCGTGGCTTTCGCCGATGCACCTTTTGCAAATGCAGAATTAGTTGCAGTTAATGTAAATCATGTTATTCCGCTCTCTGAAAATATTTCTTTTGAGATTGCAGCTTCTGTTTTACTTCAAGGTTTAACTGCTCATTATCTTGCAACAGACAGTCATAAAACGATAAAAGGAGAAACTGTTTTGATACATGCAGTTGCAGGCGGTGTCGGACAAATATTAACTCAGATCAGCAAACTTTTAGGCGCAACTGTTATTGGTTTAACCTCATCTTCTGAAAAAGCACAAATTGGATTTGAACAAGGAGCAGATCACGTTTTTCTTTATAATGATGATTGGAAATCTCAGGTTTTTAATATCATTCCAAAAGGTGTTGATGTCGTTTATGATAGTATTGGAAGTACTTTACAAGAAAGCTTTGAAGTTACCAAAGAATGCGGACAAGTTGTTTTCTTCGGAATGGCGGGCGGCGATCCTGAACCTGTAGACCCAAGAATGCTTATGGACGGTTCTAAAACTTTAACCGGAGGTGATCTTTGGAGTTATTTAAATTCTAAAGAAGAAAGAATCAAAAGAGCAGCTCAATTATTCAATTGGATTATTGATGGAAAAATCAAACTTTCTGAACCTACTTCTTTTAAATTATCAGAAGGAAAATTGGCACATGATTTCTTAGAAAGCCGAAAAAGCACCGGAAAAATTATATTGATTCCGTAATTTTTTCGCCACAACTCGAGCGATAGCGAACAGGCGAAGCAATTCACGAATTTATTTAAAATCTACACGCAAAGTTTTTAAATAAATTCGTGAATTCGTGGCAAATATTACATCTTTTGGACTTCAATTTTTGTCAATTCAGACAATTCTAAAATCCTGCCCACATCTTTTTTATGGGCTAAGAAAAATAAATAATTATCTCCTTTTGTATCATAACTCATTAATTCTAGATTCAAATCTTGCAAAGCAGTTTGTATGTACGGAAACAAATCATGGCTGTAGGTTTCTTCAGGATAATCAAAACTCCAATCTGCTCCAATTAAGTTGGAAATAAAATATTCTGCATCTTCAGGATCGAATTTCCAGTCGCTGTTCCATGAATCAATTAGTTCAAAAAATTCGTAATGCGCTTCAATTACTTCATAATAATCTTCATCTGGTTTTTTGAAATTTTGGAACAGGTTTTCAGATTGTTCTTTGAGTTTATCTTCTTCAATGTTTCCTCTTGAAATTAGAGTTATCAATTCTTTAAAAGTCTCCTTTGTAACTTCTTCAATTTGGACTAAATTTTCAGACGATGGAAGTTCAACTGTTTCAGGAATTTCAATATTTAAATACTGGCAGATTCCCTGCAGTACAATTTTAAAATCTTTAACAGCTATTTCTTGAGTTTCATTTTTCGGATTATTAAAATCCAATAATTCTGTATCTAATATTCCTTTCGTATAATCTGTGAAATGCGCGCTTGAATACAATATTTTAAAATCGTTTATTTCGAGACTGTTAGAACAACAGAATAAAATCACGAAATTATTCATCGTACGTTTAAAGTATTGTTTTGCTTCTTTCGTTGGCTCTGAATAAAACTGTATATGAATGTAATCGTATTCTAAACCTTCCGCGATCAGCTCAGGAGTAAGAGTTGCTATATTAGCTTTTTTGTAAAGCTCGTTTAAAACTTCATAAGAATTAGAAAAACCAGCTTTTTTGATTTCTTGTTTTGCTTCATCATGATCGAATGAACCCGGAAAATAAAATAAATTAACCCAGACATGATCTTGAATTCCTTTTACTTTAAACTCAAGACTTCCCTGCTGATTATATAAATACGAATATATAGGATCGATAACATCAAAAGAAATTATCGATTTTGGGTCGTTGTTTCTGTTAAATAAATTTGAGAAGAAGTTTTTCATAAGGCATATAATTGATTAAATAAAGCAATAAATATATTACAAATATTCAATTCCTGAAAAACTCATTTTTATAAATTATTTCAAAGATTCCGCAATCATTAATGCGCATTTTTCTCCATCAATTGCTGCAGAAATGATTCCTCCGGCATAACCCGCACCTTCTCCGCAAGGATACAATCCTTTGATTTGTAAATGCTCTAAAGTCATTGGATCTCTTGGAATTCTAACAGGCGATGAAGTTCGGCTTTCTGGTGCGTGCAAAATGGCTTCATTGGTCAAATAACCGCGCATTGATTTTCCGAATTCCTGAAATCCCTGACGCATAATCTGTGTTAGAAATCCTGGAAAAACCTGTCCTAATTCTACTGAAGTTGTTCCCGGCACATATGATGTTTTTGGAATATCTGACGAAACCTTACTTTTGGTAAAATCGATCATTCTTTGAGCTGGAACTTTTTGAGTTTCACCAGCGAGATGCCAAGCTTTTTGTTCAATGCTTTTTTGAAATTCCATCCCTGCCAAAGCTCCGAATTTCGCAAAAGGTTTAAAATCTTCCAGTTTCAATTCGACCACAATTCCTGAATTTGCGGTTGACTGATCTCGTTTAGAAGGCGACCAGCCGTTTGTAACTACTTCTCCCGGACTTGTGGCACATGGTGCAATTACACCACCCGGACACATGCAGAACGAATACATTCCGCGGCCGTTTACTTGTTTTACAATTGAGTATGGCGCTGGCGGTAAATGTTCGCCACGAAAATCACAACTGTATTGAATGCTGTCTATTAATTCCTGAGAATGTTCTGCACGAACTCCCAGAGCAAAGGGTTTTGCTTCGATTAAAATTTTCTTTTTATCTAATAATTCAAAGATATCACGCGCCGAATGTCCTGTTGCCAAGATGAGTTTATTGGCATGAATTTTATCTCCGTTCTGCGTTACGATTCCTTCAACTTCATTATTCTTTACTAGAATATCGTCTACTCGAGTTTCGAATAAAACCTGACCGCCGAATTCTCTAATTTTATTTCGGATATCTTCAATGATCTTTGGCAGTTTATTCGTTCCAATGTGCGGATGCGCTTCCACCAAAATATCTTCTGAAGCTCCAAAAGCTACTAGAAGTTCTAAAATTCGGGTTACGTCTCCACGTTTTTTAGAACGTGTATATAATTTCCCATCAGAATAAGTCCCTGCTCCTCCTTCTCCAAAACAATAATTTGAATCTTCGTTTACAATATGTTCACGGTTAATGGCTTTAAGATCGCGTCGGCGTCCTCGAACATCTTTTCCGCGTTCAAGTACAATTGGTTTTAAACCCAATTCAATTAACTGCAAAGCAGCAAAAAGTCCAGCCGGACCTGCACCAACTACAATAACTTCTTGCGCATTGGAAACATCTTTATAATTAGGAAGTTCCAATTTGGTTTCCTGAAAAGGTTCGCCTTTCAAATAAATAACAACTTTCAAATTGATTTTAATCGCTTTCTGTCGCGCGTCAATTGATCGTTTTAAAATAGAAACATGCTGAATTTCGTTTGGAGAAACTTTTATTTGTTTCGACAAATAGTCTTTTAGCAACACATCGTTTGCTGCAATTTCTGGAGTTACCTGAAGTAAAAGTTCTCTTGGCATTGTATCGTATTTATTCTATATAGCTTTTCTTTCTATGAAAAGAAGTTGCAAAAGTACTATTTTGAAATGAGAATATACAACTACATTTTTTTGTCACATTGAGCGGAGTCGAAATGCAACAAAGGTTCTCGACTCCGCTCGAACTGACAATCGAACAAAGACAAAAATCCATTTTCAAAATATTAGACGCACTGCAGTGCGTCTCTACAGAAAAACTTAGAACCTTAGCATCTCAGAACCTTAGAGCCTTAAAAAAAGACTTTGTACCTTTGCATCCAAAAACCTTTGCACCTTATAAAATAATGTCTAGAAAAATAAAACTAATTTGGGATTTCCGCGGACCGGCTTCTGCAAAAACAGCCGAACATCACGAAATTCATTTAAAAGAATATATCGCAATCGAAAAAATGCCTTTAAACATTACTGGATTTAAAGTTGTAAACGATATGCACGCCACAGCTTTTATGGTCGTAACCGATGAAAATATGATTCAGGTAAGAGATGCTTTGAAACCGCATCGCGGGGAATTATATACTGAATAAAATTCCAATATTTTAAATTCCAAATTCCAACCTTTGGACAACTCAATAAAAAAATTCCAAATTCCAAATGATGAAGCAATTGGAATTTGGAATTTATATTTTAAACTTTTTTTTGATTTTGGGATTTAACTTTAATTAGCAACTTCGCTGATAAACTTAATACGCATTAAACGCAATTCGTCAATATCGTAATCGCCGTCGAATTCTTTTAAGGCATCTTCGATTTTATCTGATTCTGATTCCATGAAGTAATCGTGAATTTCTTCCTGCTGGTCATCATCTAAAATATCATCCAACCAATATTTGATATTCAACTTGGTTCCAGAATATACGATTTGTTCCATCTCCTTAATTAATGCATCCATTGTTAGTCCTTTTGCAGAAGCAATATCACTTAAAGGCAGCTTTCTATCAATGTTTTGAATGATATATAATTTATTGGCAGAATTTACTCCGGTAGATTTTACAACTAAATCGTCTGGACGAATAATATCGTTGTCTTCGACATAACGGCTAATTAAGGCAACAAATTCGCTTCCGTATTTTTTAGCTTTTCCTTCACCAACACCATGAATGTTGTATAATTCCTGTAAAGTAATAGGATATTTTAGCGCCATGTCTTCAAGAGAAGGATCTTGGAAAACTACAAACGGAGGTACTCCCAGCTTTTTGGCTACTTTTTTACGAAGTTCACGAAGCATTCCGGTTAAAACCTCATCTGAAGTTCCAGATGCTTTAGATCCAGTTACCACTGTTTCATCATCTGCTTCTGTGTATTCATGATCTTCCGACATCATAAACGAAACTGGACTTTTGATAAAATCCAATCCTTCTTGAGTGATTTTAATTACTCCGTAGGTTTCAATGTCTTTCGATAAATATCCAGTAACCAGAACTTGTCTAAGCAAAGCCATCCAGTATTTTTCATCATGGTCTGAACCTGACCCAAAATAAGGCTGAGTATCGGTTTTGTGTGCTTTAATTACTGCATTTATACGACCAATTAAAGTGAACACAATTTCTTTTGATTTGTAAATGTGTTTGGTATCGCGGACAATTTCAAGCAGTTTAACTACTTGATCTTTGGCTTCGATTTTATTTTTTGGATTGCGAACGTTGTCGTCCATATCGGCGCCTTCGCCGGTTTCGCTGTCAAATTCTTCTCCGAAATAGTGAAGAAGAAACTTTCTACGTGACATTGATGTTTCGGCGTAAGCCACTACTTCCTGTAAAAGGGCAAAACCAATTTCTTGTTCGGCAACTGGTTTTCCAGACATGAATTTCTCCAGCTTTTCTACATCTTTATAGGAGTAATAAGCTAAACAGTGTCCTTCTCCTCCATCACGTCCGGCACGACCCGTTTCCTGATAATAACTTTCAAGTGATTTTGGAATATCATGGTGAATTACAAAACGAACGTCTGGTTTATCAATTCCCATTCCGAATGCGATTGTAGCTACTACCACATCAACATCTTCCATCAAAAACATATCTTGATGTTTGGCACGGGTTTTAGCATCTAGACCTGCGTGATATGGAACAGCGCTGATTCCGTTTACCTGTAATACTTCGGCAATCGATTCTACTTTTTTACGGCTCAGGCAATAAATAATTCCTGATTTACCTTTATGTTGTTTGATAAACCGAATAATATCGGATTCGATACTTTTTGTTTTGGTACGTACTTCGTAATATAAATTAGGTCTGTTGAATGATGCTTTAAAAGTATTGGCATCAGACATATCCAGATTCTTCAAAATATCTTCCTGTACTTTTGGTGTTGCAGTTGCAGTAAGACCTATAATAGGCACTTTTCCTAACTGCTTAATAATACTTCTAAGATTCCTATATTCTGGTCTAAAATCATGTCCCCATTCTGAAATACAGTGTGCTTCATCAATTGCAACAAAAGAAATAGGCACACTTTGCAAAAATGCTACGTATTCTTCTTTTGTTAAAGATTCTGGAGCTACATATAAAAGCTTAGTTAAACCAGAACTAATGTCTTTTTTTACTTGTGCAATTTCTGTTTTGGTAAGAGAGGAGTTCAACACATGAGCAATTCCGTTTTCTGAAGAAAGGCTTCGAATTGCATCTACCTGATTTTTCATCAAAGCAATCAAAGGAGAAACAACTATTGCAGTTCCTTCTTGAATTAAAGCGGGTAATTGATAACAAAGAGACTTACCACCACCCGTAGGCATAATTACGAAAGTATTCTTTTTATCTAGAATACTCGTAATGACCTGCTCCTGCAAGCCTTTAAATTGGCTAAAGCCGAAATACTTCTTTAATTCTTTGTGTATTTCAATTTCGTTTGAATTCATTCTTTATATTAATGGTATTTTGTATAAATTTGCAACACATAAAGATACAACTTTCTTTTATACATACAAATTTTAAATATTCTGTTTTGATTACAAAAGAAAATATACTGGCAATCGCCAAAAAAACAATACTCTCTGAAAGTGAAGCAATTACAAAGTTAATTGATTTTCTGGACGAAAATTTCTTCGAAGCCGTACAGCGTATTTATGAAACCAAAGGTCGTTTAATCGTTACAGGAATAGGAAAAAGTGCCATCATTGCTCAAAAAATGGTTGCCACTTTTAATTCAACCGGAACTCCATCCATGTTTCTTCATGCTTCAGAAGCGATTCATGGTGACTTGGGAATGATTCAAAACGAAGACATCATCATCTGCATCTCAAAAAGCGGTAACAGTCCCGAAATTAAAGTTTTGGTTCCGTTATTAAAACGCTTTGGAAATACTTTAATTGGAATGACTGGAAACATTACTTCGTTTCTGGCAAAAGGTTCTGATTATGTTTTAAATACTACTGTCGATATGGAAGCCTGTCCCATTAATCTGGCACCAACGAACAGTACTACCGCTCAACTTGTTATGGGAGATGCACTTGCAGTCTGCCTAATGGAAATGCGTGATTTTAAACCCGAAGATTTTGCCGTTTATCATCCGGGAGGCGCTTTAGGAAAAAAACTATTGCTTCGTGTAAAAGACATGATTGAGCATTCATTAAAACCAATGGTAACACCTGAAACTTCTATCAAAAAAGCGATTTTTGAAATTTCAGAAAAACGATTAGGCGTTACTGCAGTAATTGAAGACAATAAAATCGTAGGCATTATTACTGATGGAGACATTAGAAGAATGCTGAACGATCGCGATACTATTGCTGATTTAACAGCAAAAGACATTATGAGCAAAAACCCAAAAGTGGTTTCATCTGAAACAATGGCGGTTGATGCTTTAAATATTTTAGAAGATTTCTCTATTACGCAACTTATTGTTGCTGACGAAGGAGAATATAAAGGAGTTTTACATTTACATGACATTTTAAAAGAAGGAATCGTATAATGGCAAAGAAAAACCTTGGCGAGATGTCATTTTTGGATCATCTTGAAGAATTAAGATGGTTATTGGTTAGAAGTACACTTGCAACATGCATCATGGCATTTGTTACGTATTTTATTAGTGATTATTTATTTGATCAAATTATTTTAGGTCCTATTCGACCAACATTCTTTACGTATGTTTGGTTTTGCGACTTATCACATCAGTTAGGATTTGCTGACAGCATTTGTATTACCGAATTGAATTTCATCATTCAGAATACTGAAATGGAAGGTCAGGTAAATATTTTCGTATGGATGTGTCTTTTGGCAGGTTTCATCTTGAGTTTCCCTTATATTTTATGGGAAATCTGGAAATTTATCAGTCCGGCACTTTATGAGAAAGAAAGAAAAAATGCTAAATTATTCATTTTCGTTTCTTCTTTGCTTTTCTTTTTAGGAGTAATTTTTGGGTATTTTGTAGTAATTCCGATGTCGGTAAACTTCGTTGCCACTTTCTCTGTGAGTGATGTCGTAAAAAACCAATTCACACTCGAATCCTATATGGGGATGGTAAAAACAAGTATTTTAGGGAGTGCTATCTTCTTTGAATTACCAATTGCCATTTATTTCTTAACCAAATTAGGATTAGTAACTCCTGAGTTTTTAAGAAAGTACTGGAAATATGCGGTTGTAATCATTTTAATCATTGCCGCAATTGTAACACCACCAGATGTTGTAAGCCAAACTATTGTAGCAATCCCAATGTTAATTATCTACGAAGTCAGTATTTTGATTTCGAAGATTGTTTATAAAAATAAATTAAAAGAAAATGTCTGATATAATTCAAGAATTTAACGACTATCGTTCTAAAATGAACGAAAAACTACTTGCTGACAATAACAAAATTGTAAAGCGAATTTTTAACCTTGACACTAATGCTTACGCAGAAGGCGCTCTTGACGTAAAAACAAAAGAACTTTTAGGTTTAGTTGCATCAACTGTTTTAAGATGTGACGACTGTGTAAAATATCATTTAGAAACAAGTTACAAAGAAGGCGTTTCTAAAGAAGAAATGATGGAAGCAATGGGAATCGCAACTCTGGTTGGAGGGACAATTGTAATTCCACATTTAAGAAGAGCTTATGAATTTTGGGAAGCTCTTGAAGAACAGGGAAAGTAATTATAAAATAATTAGTCAATTAGATAATTTCTTGACGATATGTTAAATCATTTATCTTGTTGACTTATTTTCACTTATTTTGCCCATACGAGATACAATTATCTCATTATCAAATTGACACATTATCTAATTTTAAGATATTATCTAATTGAACTAAATGAAGCTAAGAGCCGATAATTTAATCAAAACATATAAAGGACGCAGTGTTGTAAAGGGAATTTCCGTGGAAGTGAATCAAGGCGAAATTGTGGGACTTTTGGGTCCAAATGGTGCTGGAAAAACAACTTCTTTTTACATGATTGTGGGATTGGTAAAACCAAATCAGGGAAATATTTTTCTTGATGATTTGAATATAACTGATTATCCGATGTACAAACGTGCACAGCAAGGAATTGGCTATTTGGCACAAGAAGCTTCCGTTTTTAGAAAACTAAGTATTGAAGATAATATCCTAAGTGTTTTACAATTGACTAAACTTTCTAAAGAAGAGCAGATTGCAAAAATGGAAAGTTTAATTGAAGAATTCAGTTTAGAACACATTCGTACCAACCGAGGCGATTTACTTTCGGGAGGTGAACGTCGTCGTACTGAAATTGCACGTGCACTAGCAACCGATCCAAAATTCATTTTACTAGATGAGCCTTTTGCAGGAGTTGACCCTGTTGCGGTTGAGGATATCCAAAGAATTGTAGCACAATTAAAAAATAAAAATATCGGAATCTTAATTACAGATCACAACGTTCAGGAAACATTAGCGATTACCGATAAAACATACTTAATGTTCGAAGGCGGGATTCTTAAAGCAGGAGTTCCAGAAGAATTGGTTGAAGATGAAATGGTACGCCGTGTGTATCTTGGTCAAAACTTTGAGCTTCGTAAGAAGAAATTGGAATTTTAAAGTATTTCAGTCGCAGTTTTCAGTCTCAGTAGGCACTGAATACTGTCACTGAGACTGCGACTGAAAACTACTCTACAGTAATAAACTGCAGCTGTTCTATATCTCCATTATAAATATTCACATCTACACGATGTTTAATTCCCGGCAGAGATGCTTTTTCTGTAAACTGCCAAAAAAGCCAATCGTCTTCGATTTTTTCTCTGTAGAAGTTATAATTGGCAATCCAGAATAAATATTCCCCAAATTCTTCTTTTAAGAAATCTGAATAATATCTTTCTCCTGAATAAATAATCGGACGAACCTGGTAATGTTTTTCGACTTTAGTCAGCCAGCGTTTTAATCCTTTTTTCAAACTGTCTAAAGACTGATTTTTGGGTAATTTTTCAATATCTAAAACTGGCGGAAGATCTCCTTTTCTAAGTTTTACCGTTTTAATAAAAAGATCGGCTTGTTCTATTGAATTTTCGTTTGGACGGTAATAATGATAAGCACCGCGCATGATTTTATTTTCCTTCGCTCCTTCCCAATTACGTTTAAACTGTCGGTCGACACGATCATTTCCGGCAGTAGCACGAATGAAGACAAATTGAACTGGATATTTTTCGTCCAGAATTTCTACTTCATCCCAATCTACTTTTCCTTGAAATTCAGATACGTCGATTCCAACAACTTTTCCTTTATGATTTTCAAGTACGCGAATATTTCGAACATCCGAAAGATGTTTATCAACCTCATTTTCATCTAAAACTTTATTCGTTTTAAATCCGAGATAATAAGCCAGTCCGGCGCGATAATGATAAATCGTTCCAATGAAAGCCACTAATAATAATGAAAATACAATAAAGCGGATCACTTTACTGAAAAAAGATCTCGACTGTGGTTTTCGGGAATAAGAAGTTCGTCTTGTGGTTTTTCTTGCCATTGGATTAAAAAACTACTTTTTCAGAAACATATTGTTTATGATAGACAACAATACATAAAAGATAATTATTAGAGGAACGGCTCCAAAATGAAATAGTAAAAGCAAAACAAAAGAAATGGCTAAAAACACAATCTGAAGCACATTATCTTTCACATTGAACTTTTTAATTTTTAATGCAAAAAGTGGAATTTCGGCATTTAAAATAAAAGCACTGCATAATGTAATTACTAATAAAATCCATTGATTGGTTAAGATTTCCAGAAGCATTAACGAATCTGAAAACTTTAAAACCAAAGGAAGACTCAATATAAAGAGAGAATTAGCGGGTGTTGGCAACCCAATAAAAGAATCGGTCTGACGTGTATCTATATTAAAATTTGCCAGACGATAACAAGATCCCAATGTAACGATAAATCCTAAAAACGGAATAAAATCATTTGTTCCTAATTCGTGTGCACTGTTAGTAAACATGGTATACATTACATACCCAGGAGCAACACCACTTGTTACCATATCGGCCAAAGAATCTAACTGAAGACCAAGCGGACTGGAAACTTTAAATAATCGGGCGAAAAAACCATCAAAAAAATCAAAGAAAATCCCAAGACAAACCATATAAAAAGCCATTTCATAATCGGCTTTTGAAATAAAAACAATAGCTACACAGCCACAAAAAAGATTGATTAATGTAATTAGGTTTGGAATGTGTTTTTTGATATTCATGGTTTGATTTTGATAAATTATGAATGACAAATTTCGCATAAAATATGATGACATTTACACAAATCGTATAAATAGTTTGCACTAGCACATAAATTATTTACATCTGGATTATAAGTTACTGGTTAATTGATTTTAGTATTAAACTTTCGCAATATTTATTAAAAGGAAGAATTAGATGAGTAAAATATTATATTTTTGATGGAATTTTAAAAACAGACTTTAGTCTGCAAAAAACTAACTTTTGAAGAAACTTTTAGCGTTTTCGTTATTTTTGATTTTTACTGCACAGTACGCACAAACTGTTCGAAAATATTCGAATGAGTTTATGAATATTGGTGTCGATGCAGCTGCATTAGGAATGTCGAGCGCTGTTACTGCTTCTACAAACGATGTTAATTCTGTTTATTGGAATCCCGCTGGTCTGACCAATCTTGAAGATCATCAGCTTTCATTAATGCATGCCAGTTATTTTGCCAATATTGCTCAATATGATTTTATAGGTTACGCAAGTCCAATTGACGATCGAAGCGCTTGGGGAATTTCGATGATTCGTTTTGGTGTCGATGACATCATGGATACAACACAATTAATCGACAATCAAGGAAATATTGATTACACCCGAATCCGATTGTTTTCGACAGCTGATTACGGTTTTACTTTTTCATACGCCAGAAAACTGCCAATAGAAGGATTTCAATATGGAGTAAACGCAAAAATTATCCGCAGGGTCATTGGAAAATTTGCCAATTCATGGGGATTTGGTTTTGATGTTGGACTTCAATTCGATCACAATGACTGGAAATTCGGATTAATGCTTCGAGATATTACCACAACGTATAATGTTTGGAATATTGATGAGGAAGAATATGCAAAAATTGCCAATGCTATTCCGGGAGAAAACAACGAATTACCTGAAAGCACCGAAATTACATTGCCAAAAGCACAACTGGGAGTTTCTAGAAAATTTGAATTCCACAACGATTATAGTCTTTTAGCAGCGGCCAATTTAAATATGCGTTTTGAACAGACTAATGATATTATTTCGTCTAAAGTCGTAAGCATAGATCCTGCAATTGGTTTTGAATTTGGCTATACTGATCTGGTATTTTTAAGAGCAGGCGCCGGAAATTTTCAAAATGTAATGCAGCTCGACAATACCGAGAAATTGAGTTTTCAGCCTAATATTGGGTTAGGTTTTAAATACAAAGGCATTCAGGTTGATTATGCTTTAACAGATTTAGGAAACCAAAGTGCAGCTTTGTATTCGAACATTTTTTCGATAAAAGTCGATTTGGGTATTTTTAGATAATAATTACAGGAAGCGTTACACTTCAAAATTTCAAATTATGAAAAAAGTCATTTTACAAAAAACACTTTTTTGTTTACTATTACTAAGTTTTACGCTGGGTTTCAGTCAAAGTATTCCTTTATCAAAATATGCTAAAATCAGTGTAATAACCTGCGGATTAGGTAATGAAACGTATTCTTATTTTGGACACACTGCTATTCGCGTAGCTGATCCTATTAATAATCTTGACGTTGTTTATAATTATGGTGCATTTGATTTCAGCACACCAAATTTTGTTGCCAAATTTGCAAAAGGCGACTTACAATATTTTGTAGTTGTTCATTCTTTTGCCGATTTTATAAATGATTATACTTCTGAAAAAAGAAGTGTTTTTGAACAGGAATTGCTTCTTTCTCAAGATTTAAAACAGAAGCTTTTTGATAAATTAAATGCTGTTCTCTTATCTGAAGAACGTTATTACACTTATAAATTCATTGACAAAAATTGTACTTCAATGGTTGTTGATGTGATTAATTCGACTTTAAACGGAAATGTAATTGTAAAAACTGCCGATACTGATAAAACCTATCGCTCTATTTTGTTTCCGTATTTCAAAGGTCATTTTTACGATCAGTTAGGAACGAGTATTATTTTCGGAACTAAAGTTGACCAAATGGGAACTCGAATTTTTCTGCCTTTTGAATTGAAGAAAAGTTTAGAAGAAATCACTTTTCAAGGCCATCTTTTAGCAGGAGAAAGCAAAACATTATTAAGTTTTGAAAAAGAAACACCAACATCATTTTGGAATAATATTTATACGTATCTTTTTATCTTAGGATTTGTAGTTTTGGCACATAACAAAATCGTAGATAAAATCTATCTTTTGATTTTATCTTTAATGGGATTCTTTTTTGTGGGAGTTGGATTTTATTCTTTCCACCAAGAACTGGCGATGAATTACAACGTACTTTTATTTAGTCCACTATTGTTGATTTTGATTATTCTTTCTCTTATAAAGAATAAAAAATGGACTTACAGATTCGCCTTATTACACTTACTGTTCTTAATTGTGTACAGCTTGTTTATGATTAATAAAGCGCACTTTTTTATTGTGCTGCCAATGATTATTACAAGTGGTTTTGTTTTGGTGAGAGTTATCATTAGAAACAAAAAACCTATTCCAATAATTATATAATTTATTGTCCTCTGTAAAATAAAACGGTAGTAATCGTTTTAAAAGTAATGCTTAAGTCGAGAAAAACACTTCGGTGTTTGATGTAGTAAAGATCGTATTGGAGTTTTATCAAACTTTCTTCAATCGATTCTCCGTATGAATAATTAACTTGTGCCCAACCGGTAAGTCCTGGTTTTATTACATGACGCGTTTCATAAAAAGGCATTATTCTAGCGATTTCTTCCACAAAAAATGGTCTTTCGGGTCTTGGTCCAATTACGGCCATATCGCCTTTTAAAACATTAAAAAACTGAGGTAGTTCGTCTATTCTTGATTTACGCATAAATTTTCCAAATGGCGTAATGCGTCTGTCATCTGAAGTAGCGAAAACCGCTCCGTTTGTTTCCGAAGCTTTAATCATGGTTCTGAATTTATAAATCTTGAAAATTACACCATTCTGCCCAACACGATCCTGTGTATAAAACAAACTTCCTCTATTTCCTAAAAGATTTCCCAGAAAAATAAACGGAATAAACAAAATACAGATTAAAAGTCCCGTGAAAGAAAAAACCAATTCTATAAAACGTATTAAAAACAAATACAGTTTATTATTGTTGCTTCGGCTGAAGGGGAAAAAACGATAAAAATCTCTTGCGATATATTGAACTGGAATACGTTGTGTTTTGCTTTCGTACACCTGAGTATATTCACGAATTACATTTCCTGATTCTAAGAGATGTAATAATTGCTGATATAGATCGGCAGTAATACCGTCTGTTTTTTTGGAAGCAATTACAATTTCGGCAACATTATTCTCAAATACGTAATTCTCTAAATCTTCTTTTTTGATTTCTTTTACGTAATGAAAACCTGAATCTACTTCGGAACTTGAATCGGAATTAACAAAACCGATTATTTTATAATTGGGATCTACATTTTCAAGTCCAAGTACCAATTCTTCTACTTGATCTTTATCGCAGATTAAAATCACATTTTGAAAAAAACGATGCGAAGCCAGAAAGAAAGCATAAAAAAAACGCCATAATAATATTATTCCCGATATCGTCAGATAAAATATTAAAATGGTCAAACGCTGTTTAGGAAGTTCTGGTGATAAAACAGGCGTAAGAAGGTATATAAGTATCGTAGTTGAGACAGCAAGAATAACACTTTTAAGAATTTGCAGCTGATTACTAGCCACCTGTAAATTGTACATTTCGAAAATTGTAGCAAAAATGCAAAAATACCCCACAAATATAAAGGGCCTGTAAATTGTATCGTTGTTAAAGGCGAAATATTGATATTCGAAAAGTATATTCAAAAAATACAATGCCAACAGCACAAAGAAAACATCAAAAGCAACAAGCAATACTTTTCGTTCTGAGATTTCGAAATGCATTTTATTTTTTGAACGCATATATTTTTAGATTTAATGGGCTTAACTAGAAGCAAAAATATTATAAAAAACAGAAATTAATCTACTGGTTTGGCTCTTTTTCGGGATTTTTCATTTGAACAGACAGCAGACATAACGCATAAACAAAAGCCGGCGCAGCCGTTCGCATGGCGGCATGGTTTATCGTTAACAGCCAAAAAGCAAAACAAGACAAAAAATACAAATGCTGTCGGTTATTAATGTATAAAATTAAAGGAGTTATAAATAGTATAAGTAGACCAAAAAGACCAAAAATTCCATGTTCAGAAAGCATTCTGGTTATTTCATTGTGCGAAGCTACTTCTTCTCCTAAAAGTTTTATTCTTCGGTATTTGCTTAAACCAGCACCTACTCCCATAACAGGTTCTTCCAGAAATAGTTTTATTTCTGCATCCATAATTTCCTCCCTTCCTCCTAGTCGGTCTTTTTTATCTCTTCCCAATGCATCTTTATTTGCGTAACGTTTTTCGATAAGTCCGTTAGTCTGCATAGACGAATAAGTCCATATTCCGACAACCATCAAACCTGTTAAAATAAAAACATAACTAAATTTGACTTTCCCTTTAGTATTAGACAAGCGATACAATATAACCAGCAGGCAAAGAATCATAACAATAGCCGTTAAAACCCCGCCTCGCGAAAATGTTACAACACCTCTATAACTCATAAATACAAATAAACCGCCGTTTATCAGCATTTCAATTTTGTTTTTGGAAAACAAAATAAGCTGTGTAAAAAATATAAACATTCCTAATCCTAAAATGGTCGAAACCTGATTAGGTCCAAATCCTCCAGATGTTTCAAAATTAGATTGTGTTCCAGTAACTACATCTTTTACACTTGGCGTATATAAAAATAAATATACAGTAGTCGTAATAACAGGAAGTCCCATCGCTAAAAAGATATTCTGAAGCTGCGAAAATGAGATTCTCCGATTAAAAGTATAAATAGAACAAAAAGCAAGGCAGACGGGACCTGATAAATTAAACACTAATACTTTTTTTAAATCTATAACAAAATCTGCTTGGCCAATTGCCATTAAAACTCCCGGTATAAGTAAAATCAAAAAAACAATGTAAATGAAAATATTACTCGAAAAGTTGCTGTACACCATTCCGACAAGCATAAAAAAGATAGCCATAAACTTGACATATTCATTATTCAAATTTCCGCCTGTCATTCGAAGAAAAACCTCAACTCCCACTAAATAAGCTGCTACTATTAAAACTTCATTGTTTTTATTTCTGGTTTTGTAAACCACATAAAAACCCACCACAACAATTAACAGCGCATATAATTTAGATAGCAATGGCAGTACAAAAACTGCCAAGGCAATTAATGCATGAAAGATTATTAGAAAATTATACGAGATTTTGGTGTTCTTCATTTATGAGAATTATTGTCGGCAAAATTAGGCAAAGATTTTATCCATAAAACATATTCTTGTATAATAGATTGCTCGCTGTAATTTAATTCAACAAATTTATGGAGATTCACTCCTTTTGCCTGTCTTTCATCAACATGAGTAATTAATCTTTCAACAGCACTGCTGAATTCGGAAAGATTATCTGACTCTGTAATTATTCCGTGATGATGAGAAGTGATGACTTTCTTTATTTCGCCTACATTGGTTGCCACAACCGGAAGTTTATATAAACCATATTCTAAAACAGCTAAAGGAAGTCCTTCTGATAATGACGGAAGCACAGCAATATTGCATCGTTTTAAAACTTGTCCAACATTATTGATACTTCCATAAAAGAAAATAGAATCTTGAAGTTTAAGTTTTTCTATTTTTTGAAATAATTGTGCTGAATAAGAATCTTTAAAATCTTTTCCAAATAAATGAAAACTCCAATCGGGAAATTTATCTCTAATTATAGATGCTGTTTCAATCAGCAATTTGTGGTTTTTCTGCGGACGTAAATTGGCGACACACACAATTCTTTTTCCGTCAATGCCATTTAATTTTATTTTTTCTTCCGAATCATTAAAATCACTTATGAAATTGGGAAAGTAAACAACATTAGAACTCCACAAATAAGAAACTGCCCAGTTTTTTAATGCATCGTTTACAGATATTATACCGCTGAAAAACAAAGAACTGATTTTTAAACTTGTACTTTTTCTTTGTTTTAAATCTTGACTGATTCCGTAATGGTCATGCCAGATTATTTTAATTTTCAGCAGTGTCAGTTTTACTAAAACCGCTGTAAAAAAAGAAGAACTGTGGGCATGAATAACATTTACTTTATTCTCTTTTAAATATTTACGAAATCTAAAAACAGCCGAAAGATCTATTTTCCCTTTTTTATTTAAAAACAAATAGGAAACATTTTTATTGAGCTGAGATAAAAGAAGACCTTCTCTTCTTGTTGCTACAAGACCCGAAAACTCAATTGTATTAGCAAGTGCATTGGCGTAATTAACCGCCATTTTTTCGGCTCCGCCCGCTTCAAGTGAATCTATTATCTGAACTATTCTCATTTTGACAGCAAATTTTTTATTTCGGCTTCAAAAATATCTGTTGTGTATTTTTGCGACCAGTTTAGTGCTGCATTGCTTTTTGCAGAAAAATCTTCTTGATTTAACAACAAACCTTGTATGGTTTGAAAATCTTTTTCAAGATCCATTTCTAATAAAATTCCTCTTTTCCCATAATCAAGCATAAAAGGAACGCAGGATACTTTTGTGGCTAATGGGACAGATCCCCAAAACATACCTTCTGCTATTGCTTTTGGCCAGCCTTCGCTTTTAGATGGCAAAATTACAAACTGGCTTTTTTTATAGGCTTCTTTCAGGATTTCTTTATTGTTGTTTCCTTTTAAAACAATATGATTTTCAAGTTTATTAGTTTGAATGTAATTTTCAAGAGAATTTCTTTCAGACCCTTCTCCGTACAAATTCAAACTAACATTGTTTCCTTCTTCTAAAAGTTTTTGAATTAATTTTACGGCGTACATCGGGTTTTTACCTGAAACTAAACTTCCCACAAAAATAAATTTCACACCAGAGTCAAGAGAATCTTTTTGAATATTTTCTTTCTCTGAATCTGAATAAGTAGCGGTAAAAAAAGGTTTAATATTAGCTGAATTTCCATTCCATTCACCATATACTAAAACCTGCATATTTCTGGTCAAAAAAGTATTGTTCAAAATGTATTTCTGCAGTTTGTACGTCCAAGGTTGTGCGCTTTTTGGATCCCAATTGCCAGCATATTTTGCTGTTTTGGTTTTTCGGGGAAAGAAAATTTGAACAAAACACCCAATTAACCCCATATTTCCAGGACAACGCAAATGAATATGATCGGCATTTTGCATGGCACGAAATATTTTCCAGATGATCGACGGCAATTTAAAAACGGAACTCAGAATATTACCGAAAGTCGTCAGATTAAAATCGGGTACTTTTCTAAAATCAATTTTACTATGTTTATAGGGAAAGTCTATTCCGGTTAGTTCGCATTTTAATGGCGCCACAATAATTACCTCATCGACATATTTAAACCAAATATTCATTTCCTGAACATAAGGCGCATACGCTAAATATTCATTTTTATCATGAACATGAGCAACATGGGTTATTATGGTGAATTTGATCGATTTCAAGGCTAACTATTATTTTCAACAATAGATAAAATTCTTTTGAAATAATTTTTAGGGTGCAGATATTCTCCGCTCCAGATTAAATTATTTTCGCCCATTTCAAGGTATTTTTTATCTTCTAAAAGATAATCAATTTTTTCAGGCAATTCTAGATAAGCATTTCTACTGCTTAGTCTTTCGTAATGTATATGCTCTTTAAAATGATCTACAGCGATGTTAAGCGGAGTTGAGACTACTGCTTTTCCAAATAATAAATATTCCCCAATTTTCCAGCCTGGAGTATCTTTAAGTCCGTCATCGGCTATGCAGATATTATAATTACTCAGCATATTGAAGTAATTATTTTTATTAGAATGCTTTGAATCTAATATTAAATCTGGTGCCAATTCACCAGCTAGTTTATCCGCAAATAAACCTACAGAAGCATTTTTGTATGTTTTTTTTAAGATCCGGCAGGCATTAATTCTAAAATCATTTTGATTTCTTCTGCGTTCTTTTTCATCTGCATCATTATGATTATCAGGATTCCATAATCTGGTATGAAATATTATATTGCCACCAAAATCTTGTACTTTTTTAGGATATCGTTTTACATCTAAAACGGCATGCGAGGAGTTGGTAAATAAAGAAAGTCTGTCGAATGCTCTGATTACTTCGGTTCTGCTTTTTTTATGAAACAGAAGATCGGATTTTAAATTCAGTACTAACAAATGACTTTTATAAGCCATTGGAATATTAAAATTTAAAGGATGTATATTTTTTGTGTAGTCTTCTTCTCGAAGTGATCTTTTAAAATAATAATCATACAATTCAGCCGAATCTATAAATCCGGGATCATCAGAATAATCAAAAAAAGCCGTTTTGCCGTTTACACGTAAGATTACTCCATTATGCTGAACGGTTTCATTCTGAATTATTTTAACTTCTAATTTTTGTTCTTTACAAAAATAGAAATACGAATATATAAGCTGGGTTAAATGATGTGTCCAGGTTGATAATTCTAACGTCATAATTACTTTCTTAAATTTACTTTTAAATCGTTCCTAAACATTTGTCTTATCTGTAGATGATAAAACAGGTTTATTAAAGATCAAACTCCACCAGCCAACGGTTCTTCCTAACGCTTCTGTAAAGGCTGCTTTTTTATTACTTCCTTTTATGGCATTTGTAAAGCGGATAAAAGTCAGCAAAATAGTAATGCTGTTCCATTTTAGATGATCCTGAAAACTTGGTTTTGGTTTCTTCACTCTCCATACATACCAACCGTTTCTTACTACCATTTTTCCATATGAATATCGGTTTGGTCTTCCAGAAGGTGCATGAAAATGTGCCAGTCTTGCCGCTGTATTTACATATAGTTTTCCTTTTTTTGCTACTCTTAAAGTAAAATCTGCATCTTCATAGAGGCCGTAACCTTCAAAATAAGTTGAAAATGAAAGTGTGTCAAAAACAGATTTTTTAAAAGAAGAAACGCCTCCCATTAATTGTTCGACCTGATATGTTTTGTTACTTGGAGGTAAAAAGCCAATGCTTCTTCCGTGTGAAAAAGTAGGTGAAAATCCCGGCGGACAATTGCTGTCTAGATTTAGTTTTTTTCGTAATACGAATCGGCTTCCGTCAGTACGTTTCCAACCATCATAACAAAAATCTTTGTTTAACGGGATATAATTATTTTCGATTTTTTCCCATTTTACTTCGTTATTAATGTAGCCTCCTACTCCTAATGCTTCTGGAAAAACCTCATAAGTATGTAATAGATTTTTGAAATAATCGGGTTCTAGAACTACGTCATCATCTAAAAAACAAACAATATCTGATTGAGAGTTTACTTTGGAAATTCCAAAATTACGTTGTCTCGTTAATCCTCTGTCTTTGTCGTCTACACGAAAATAATGAAGGTTTTCAAAACTATTTTCTTGTAATACAAGTTCTGTATCGTTATTTGTAGAACCGTCGATAATTAAAATTTCGTGCGGATATAAAGTTTGGTCCTGAACTGATTTTAATAACTTCATCAAAGGCTCAGGACGCATATAAGTACAAATGATTAATGAAAAACGTAAAGTACTCATCGCATTATAATTTTAAAACAACTAAAATATTCCCAGCAGTTAATTCTTCATCTGAGTATTTGCTATAATCCTCATGCAATTTAACTTCTTTGAACATATCGTATTTTTTAGTTCCCGGCTGAAGGCTTTCGAAATCTAAATACAAAACTTCGTAATCGTATTTTTTAAAGATTTCTAAAAACTGCGGCAATCTCAAACGATTATGATAATCGTATTTGGTGTGGATTTTATTCCATTCTTCTTTACTGTACTGTAAAAAATCCTGAAGCGATAAATTACTGTCGCTATGTTGTCTGAGATCACTAGGAGAAATAAAGTGAATGATATGTGTTCCTTTTTTTAATTGAGATTTCATTCTTCTATGTAAATCGTCAACATCATTTTCATTCATGTGTGACAATACATAACGCGAAAAAACAAAATCAACGTCTGGAAAATCTTTTTCTACAACATTGTATTTTGGCAGATATTCAATTCCTTTAGGAAGGCTGTATTTATTTTGAGGATCAGAAACTATTTCAGAATGGTAGATTTTGGAAAAACAATCATTCAGCTCTAAAACGGTTTCTTTTTTAAAATGTTCATTTATGTCAATCGTAATTACTTTTCCTGCCTGTAATTTGTACTTAAAAAAATACGGCATTGCAGGAAACCATCCTGAACCAAGTTCAAAAATAGTTTTATTATTCAGGTCAATATGCAAATCCTGTAAAACCTTAGATAATCTAAAATAGGTTGATTCAACACTTTTTAATCGGTTTTCAAGAGTTGATTTATCGAAAAAGCTTTGAATTTTATGATAACAATAATCATCTATTTTATTAGGCAGTGAAGCTAATGTTTTGAATAATATTGTTTTTATTTTATGATTCATTTATTTTTAGGTTACCTGTCGCATTTTTAGGTTTGTATCTGTTTTTAAAAATAAATTCCCGTTTGATTGTATGTCTAACACTATTTTTTCAAAACCAGACCAATATTCAATCAGCTCACTAAGAGTTGGATTCCAGATTTCTTTGTTTTTAATTTTCGTTCCCAAATATCTAAAATTTTCCGATACTTTTTGATCAATTGTATCAGGAGTACTGAACAATTTACCTTTATGGTATTCCAAAGGAACTGAAAAATAAGTATGCGCAATAAAAACTCCTTTTTCATTTATCAAAGTATTGAGATTTTCTTTAGACAAAGATTTCTGGAAATCAAGCATTTCTAATGTTTGAAAAACATAAAATTCTTTTTCGGCGATTCTGTGTTTAAATAAAACAGGAGAATATTTGGCCAATTTATAAGGTTTATTTTTTGCTTTCTTCCAAAATAAAAATACGGATAGAATGGACAAACTGAGATGGAAAGAATTCTTAGTAAGCGGAATCAGTGATTTTATCTTCTTTTGGTAAACCAATTTTTTAAAATTTCCTGCCGTGTCTTTGTATTTTAAAATTAGGTTTTCATCATTGTAATAGTGGAAAATGATATTTTTTATCATTAACTGTAGTCTTTTTACAAATTTCAAATTCTTATTTCCTTTTAAGAAATTTGACAAAGTAAAATGACTACTATTAAATTGATTGATCACTCCTTGCGTTGAAGTTCCCGAATCGATGTAATTCCACAAAGTATTTATGTGTTTTTCTTTCAATATATTAGCGTAATCATCTTCGCTTAAAATGTTATTTTTTATAAGTGAAAAATTATACGGCTGAAATCCATGATCAATCCAAACTTTTATGTTTTCTAAAGGAGGCACAAAGTTTTTAAAATCTTCAAAGCTTTGCTGGTAATCTTTTATGGACTGCGAAAGCGAATGATAAAACAACTCATGTCCGTCATTATCCCATTTTAGTAATTCTTCTTTATCATTTTCAAATGAAGCGTTGTCATTTCTTTTAGAAAAATGATTCAGGAAAAAACCTTTTGTTGTTTTTACGTCATTTTCTTTAAAGAATTCTCTTTGCAGTATTAAATTTTCGAGTGTATCGAAATCACAATGATCTGTAAAACAAGCAACGGCTGTAAAAGGAATTTTAGATTTACTAAATTCAAATGCTTCGCTAGCTGGAAATAACAACGCAGGATTTTCAGGAAAAACAAATCTTTTTACGGCTTGCAAAATATGTTTTTCATTATTGTCTTCCAGATAAGTGGCAATAGGTTTTGAAAATTCGGGATTGAAACGCCACAATAAAACGTTTGTATTTTTTTTATTTACTTCCCAAATTCCCAGATTAATATTGGCTTGAACCAATTGTCCGTTTTGAAGTTTTATAATTTTAGGACAATATTCATTTGCGATTCTGTCTTCATTGCAATTGTTCCATGTATAATCGTGGTTACGAAACTGAGAAACAGGCGATGAGAATGTAATTTCAATGTCGAAAGCATTTAATTTCAGTAAATCGATAGTACTGAAATCTATATTTATTTTATATTTCTGATTCGGATCAAAAATACAGTTTTGTTTTCCTGAAGTGGTATTTACCGAAATAGACTTGATCAACTTGCATATATTTGAACTCTAATGTAAGAATTATTCCTTTAACTTTTGAGTCCAAAATATACTTGATTTCCACTGTTTACTAAAATTTAACAAATATTGAACTGGATTTCTTAAATGCTGCGCCTTATAGAACTTTATACAAAGAACTGTTTTGTAACCATTAAGCTGTTGAATGCTAAGATTATTAAGCTTTAAAAACATTATGGTTGGCGATGGTTTTGGCTGTATTTCTGCATTCTGCCAAATTAACACAGGCTTAGTACGAAAACCTCCCATTGGCGCTTTTAAGTGGTTAATAACCAAATTCGGGAAATAAATAATATCGAAACCAGCATTCCGCAACTGAAGTCCAAATTCTGTATCTTCTCCATAACCAAACTCCAGACTTTTATTGAAACTGACTTTTTCTAAAGCAGTCGATTTAATAAAGCTGTTTCCAGATCCAAATATCGCAGCTTGACAAATCTTCTTTTCTACTAATTTTTGTCCTGCGACAGGGTAAAATGTTAAAGCGGCCAGACATCCGAAAGATTCAATATTGGCGAATGTCTTTTCGATTAAATCAGATTCAAACCTGTTGTCATCATCATTTAAGAAAACCCACTCGCTTTCAACTTGCGCTAAGGCCAGATTTCTGGCATTGCACGCTCCAGCCTGATGTGTAAAAGTATGTTTGATTGTAAAAGGCCAGTTTTCAGTCTGCAGATAATCCAATTCTGAAGTACTGCCTGAAGCGGGATTTTGTTCAATAATAATAACGCTGACAGGAAGATGTGTTTGTTTTGACAAATCTTTTAATACATCATATAAACATTCTTTTCTGCCTATTGTTGGGATAATGACATCAATCGTTTTTTTATCGATAACTTTTTTAACGGAATGAATTTCAATCTTATCCAACAGGTTTTTTTCGAAAATTCTTCGTTTAAAAAACAGACTTGCCAGAAGCGGAAAAAGAGCAAACCTCCTTTCGTATAAAAGTAAATCAAGGAAAAGAAGAAAAATCCAGCGTGTTCTGTAATGTTGTTTTACAAAACGAAATACCAAAAAATTAGTTCTTTTTTGCTTTTGTATAATTTGGGAATGGTCTTTAATTAATGACGGCTCTGAATAACATAAAAGTCCGTTTGGCATTGCTCCTTTTGCTAATGAATGCAGGAAATAGTCAAAATCAGTATCTAAACTGACTTTATTTTTCAATGCATTTACAACTTTCGCATGCACTCCGCCAATATCTGCGCTCATTTGCCAAGTAGGATAGCTGACGTCTTTTTTTACATTTAAAAATGGGCTTTCGTCAACATAACCAATTGTTTTGGGCAAGAAATAATCTGCAGATACATTAAAGGAAGTCATTATTTTATCATGATGAAAAATATCTGGAAGTGCAGCATGATTCAGATTTAATTTTAAATCCAATTGGCACCACATGACTAATTGGTCAGGATATTTTTCGGCAGTATCGAATACATTTTCGGCAATATTTTTTTTAGAAAAAGGAATGCTTTCTCCGTTAAATGAAACCTCAACAACTTTATTATTATGATGATAGATTATAATCATTTGTTGCTTGAGTTTATGATTTTAGTATAAAAATCGATATTCTCTTTTACAAGTTTCTTGATATCAAATTTCTCTTCTATTCTTAATCGGGCTTTTTTTCCTATTTCTAAAGTAAGTTCTGAATTGTTGAATAACTGAATTATTCTTTCGGCATACAAATCATGATTCGCAGGATGCACCAAAAATCCGCTTTCTTTATTTATCATTAATTCTTGTGCCCAGCCAATATTGCTGTTTACAACAGCTTTCTGCATTGCCATCGATTCTATGGTTACCATTCCTAAGGTTTCTGCAAAGGTTGGAAACACGCATACATTTGCTTTTTGAATGTAATTTCTAACTTCTTCGTATGGGATTTTGCCTAAATATTGAACATTTTGAAGATCTTCATTTAAAAATCTTTCCTGTAACAACTGCCATGTTGATGAAGTTCCTGTTTTTACATCATTAGAATCTCCTCCTATCAAAATCAGTTTGGCTTGAGAAAACTGTTTGCGAACTTTAGCAAAAATTTCAGGCAGTTCCAAAACTCCTTTTTTTCTAATCAAAGTTCCAATGTACAAAATCAGGCCTTTTTCATAGATTTCGGGAGATGGATTGGTAAAGTTTTCCAGTTCTAATCCGTAGTGAATGGTTTTTATTTCTTTGTTTTCTATTTCAAAAAGTTCTTTGGAAACCTGACCTGCAAAGGTTGTGGGCGCAATAAATGCTTTTGCTCCATTTATGGCTTTCTTTTCGAACCAGAAATTTTTTTTCTTTTGTTTTCTGTTTTCTAAATGACAGAAATAAGTATCACTTCCATGAAATCGAATGACAAGCGGAATTCTGAATTTCATAAAAGCAGTAATTCCAGTCCAATCAGCAGCTTCTAAAAGTGCTATCTTTTCTTTTTGAATGATGGAATTGCAATATTTTTCAATATGTTTTCTATGAAAGAACCAACCCAGAAATTTGTATTTTTTTTCTTTTATAAGATGAATCGTAATACCATTTTCAACCATAACTTCTTGTGTTTTTTGACCGTATACAAAAACAGTAACCGTAATTCCTTCTTTGGCTAAAGCGATCGTAAGGTTTTTTACACTTGTACCAATTCCGGCTGCATACGCAACTTTGGCATGTGGAAATTCTGGTGTTAAAAAAGCTATATGCATTTTATTTATTAAAAAAATCTTTTAGAATTCTGGCTGTAAAAATTTTAGCTCCCGTATCATTCATGTGTCCGCAGGATGAAAAGTATTTATTCTCGACTACTACATTTTCGTAATTGTAAATTTCGGGATATTTTTTCTTTACTTTTTCAAAGTAATTCATTCCTTTCACATTTTCGCACATTGGCGTCATTACGGCTATGAAATTAATTTTATTGGCTTTACAAATAGCTTTAATTTCTTCGTAGTATTTGTTGTGTGGCAGCGGATTTAAATTGACAATATTATTTTTCATATTGCCATTTTTATGTTTGACTAACGGATAATATCCTTGATTATCGAGAGCATTTGTTTTTTCGTTCATCAGAATTTTACAAATTTCCCTGAAACCAATTTTACCGTCAAATTTTACATAGCGGTAAAAAGGAACATAATACAATTCGGTGAAATTTGCCTGTGGTTCAAAATGTTCTTTTATAACTTCTGAATTGTGAATATAGGGCAGAAATTTAGCCGAAATTCCATCCGCTTCTTTATCATTTGAAAGATTTAAATCTGCTTCTAAAATGACGTTTTTAATTTGGTATTTTCTTTCGATCATCAATTTCAACATCAGCGACGCTTCAAATAAATGTCCGCCGCTCATTCCGTAATTAAAGGTTTTTAGTCCTTTTTCTTCAAACATTTCAGAGACAAAATGATTATTTGCACGCGATGATCCTAAAATGACAACATCGTAATTTTGAGGTTTTGAGTTTACGACTGTTTCAATTTTTCCTCTATTTTGAGATTTAAAAAAAACAGCTGTATAAAGTCCGTCAAGCACCACGGCAATCAAAACCGTAATTACAAGGATTTTGAGTATATAAATTAAAAACCTTTTCATTAAAATTGAAAGTATATAAATTCTTTATAATCCGAAAAAGTTCCGAAAGCGATTATGGCGGCGATCGCCAATGCTATTTTCAACATGCTTTTTTTCCCTGATAAAGGTTCAACTTTAGCACGATTGTTCCATTCAACGACTGTGAATAAAAGGACTAGAAGAATAAGTTCGTAATTATATCTTTCGTTATCGAGATATTGAAAACTGAAATCTCGGTCTAAAACAATTCGTTTTAAATATAAAACAGCATCTGTTATTGTTTTTACTCTAAAAAATACCCAGGCAATACAGGTAATACTAAAAGTGGTAAGAATGCTGAAAATTACTTTTATTGAATCGAAATTCCATTTCAGCACAATTGTATCCATGTTATTTCTGTTTTTGTTGGATAAAAGCAGCGGAAGAAAATAAACGGCATTGATAAATCCCCATGCAATGTAAGTCCAATTCGCTCCGTGCCAAAAACCACTTACCACAAAAATGATAAAGGTGTTTCTGATTTTCATCCAAAGTCCGCCTTTGCTTCCTCCTAACGGAATGTACAAATAATCACGAAACCATGATGAAAGCGAAATATGCCAGCGACGCCAGAATTCTGCAATATCTCTTGAAAAATACGGATAGTTGAAGTTTCTCAACAAATCCAATCCGAATAATTTGGATGTTCCTAAAGCAATATCCGAATATCCTGAGAAGTCTCCATAAATTTGAAAAGCAAAATAAATGGCTCCTAATATAAGAGAAAAAGAATTCATTGACGGATAATGATCAAAAACAGCATTGGCGTACGCCGCACAGGTATCTGCAATAACCACTTTTTTTACTAATCCCCAAATGATCTGGCAGATTCCTTCTTTTGCTTTTTCAAAATCGAAGTCTCGTTTTACTTTAACTTGTGGCAGCAAATGTGTTGCTCTTTCTATTGGACCGGCAACCAATAACGGAAAATAACTCACAAACAAGGAATAATCAATAAAATTATATTCGGCTTTGATGCGTTTGTAATAGATGTCAATCACATACGACAATCCGTGAAACGTATAAAAGGAGATTCCAACTGGAAGAATAACATCTAATAAAATTGGACTTACTTTGAAACCTAATCCACTGAATAATTCTGCAAATGATGCCGCGAAGAAATTATAATATTTAAAAACGCCCAGAAATCCTAAATTGGCACCAATACTAAGCCAAAACCAAAATTTCTGACTTTTTTCGGATTTGCCTTTTTCGATTTGAATTCCGGTGTAATAATCTAGGAATGTAGAAAATACGAGCAAAAATAAAAACCTCCAGTCCCAGCAGGAATAAAAATAATAACTCGCAATTATTAATAATGCGTTTTGAGAGCTTTTGGTTTTATTGAAAACAAACCAATACAAGAAAAAAACGATTGGTAAAAAAATAGCAAATGCTATTGAATTAAAAAACATAGATTTTTATTGTTTTAAAATAGCTGTTATTCCTTCCCATATTTTTGCAGAGGCAAGCGTAGGATTAGGTCCAACGATAGTTTCAAACCATTTTTTACCTTCGGAAACATTCGATATTTTTCCGTCTATAATATCTTTTACGATCTGAGTTAAATCTGCTTTATTTCTAACCCATAATGCGGCTTCTTTAGACGGCATTGATCTAAAATGGATATAGTGATAATTCTGTCCAATGTCTCTGATTCCTTTTTTAAGCTGCGGTTGTTCATAATCAAAAAACAGACAAGATTTGTCATGAGCCACAAAATCAAAAACCATTGATGACGCAATGTTTCCAACAAATTCGGTGTGTTCGCAAATATTGGCTTGAAGTGCAAAATCTTCTTTGGTTGGCATTATTTCATTCCAGCTTTGTCCAACAGGACTCCAAAGCGGATCGATATTTACAATAACATCTTTGTATTTTTCAAGAACAGCGTCGTATCGTTCAGTGAAATCAACAGGACATTTTCTGTAAATTATTCCTAACGAATATCCTTGTTTGTTTAATTCTCGTACAGATACAGCAATATCTTCTAAATAATATTGATCTAATGGCGAAGTTACTATATCGTCTCCAGAATAACAGATGTATCGCACATTGCTATCCAGTTTGTGTTTTTTATAGAAATCTTCTTTACTTTCTAAAAGTGTAGTATCAAAGTGACTTTCGAATTGTGGAGTTCCTGTTACAAAAACTTGATTTTCATTTACGTATGGGCAGTACATCAGTACTTCTTTTTTCATGTGTTCGCTCCATACAAAGTAATAATCTGTTTCGACTAATGTGGTTGCTTTGGGCAGATTATCCCATGAAAAAATAAATGTTGCTGTTGGAATTCCTAAATCTTGAGCTGCTAAAATTGGAGCAATTGCTTGTGTAGGACGTTGATTGGTACAAAATACAAAATCGGGTCTGTGCAGTTCAAGTTGTTTTTTACAATCTAGATATTTTGTGGTTGAACGTTCTCCTTTTTTGATTTTTTCACGAACGAATTTTATTCCTTTTTCGTTAGATCCAAAAGCAGTAAGCGTATCAACCATTATACTTTTAAAGGCATTTTTTAATCCCTTATACGAATGTGGAAAATTATAGGTATTGTAAACCGTTTCATTGAACTTTTTATCGAAAAAATTCAATTCCATGCGTTTACGTGCTCGTGTATAAACTGTCGTTAAAGGATGCAAAGATGTATTTTGGATTTTAACTTCTTTAAATCCAATTTTTTCTGTTATCGAAAAAGGAGTATTATTCCAATAAGTAATATCAAATCCTGCGCTTTCTCCAATGTTTTTGAATTCTGTTAAAGCAAAATTTCGAAGCCCGACACCATCTGGCAGGAAAATAAATATATTTTTTTTCATCTTTTAATTACAAACAATGTTATGCATTACCGCAGCAACAGTACTTTGAGGTTTTATACTTTTTTATTTTTTAATTTATCTCTTTGTATTTGTTCGATTGGCAGGATTTCAGAAGCTTTAAATGTCAATGCCTGATATACTGCATTAAGGTCACGAGTTAGCTTTCGCAATCCCATTGGCTCAAGCGAAGCTGCATGGTCTGTTCCTTTCCAGGTTCTGTCTAGAGTATAATGTCTTTCGATAATATGTGCTCCAAGTGTATAAGCTGCAATGTCTACAGCAATTCCTAAATGATGCCCAGAAAAACCAATATGTTTTACTTTATCTTGGTATTTCTGTTTTAACAGATTAATATCTAAAAGACAAACATCTTCAAAAGGAACTGGATATCCAGATGTACAGTTGTACAATACTAGATCTTTATTTCTTCCTTTTTCTGTAAAATAGTTTACTAAAATATCGGTTTCATCTTTGGTTGTCATTCCTGTTGAAATATGAATTTCTCCAGAATAATTTTCACAAAGCCATCCTAACATATCAAAATTGTTATTGCAAGCCGAAGGAATTTTTATGAATTCAGGATTTAAGGAAGCAATTTCTTTTGCTGATGTTGTATCCCAAACTGACGTTGAATATACAATTCCGATTTCTTCGCAATATTCTTTTAACTCTTTGTGCTGATCAACATTGAATTCTAAAAATTCTCTGTGCTCACCATACGTGTCTCCATAAGAATTTGCCGAATTTGGATGCGGAGCATGGTATTGTTCTTCGGTAAGAAGTTCTTTATTGTTACGTTTTTGAAATTTGACTGCATCAGCATTTCCAAAGATCTTTGCAATTTTAATCAATTCTTTGGCTATTGTCATTTCGCCTTTATGATTACATCCAATTTCTGCAATCACATAAGGTTTATTATAATCTTTCATAACGTTTATTATACTTTAATAAAATTTCACAAGTTTCTCTAATTGCTCCTTCTCCAGAAGCATTGGTTAAGATATAATCTGCATTTGCTTTTACGGCTTCTACAGCATCTGAAGGTGTAAATGACCATCCTACACTGCAAATATTTGCCAAATCATTTACATCGTCACCTACGTACGCAACGGCGCCAAAACTACTATTTCTATCTAAAAGAAATTGCGTTAAAAATGAAAACTTATCTTTTACGCCTAAAAAAGTGTGTTTTATCTGCAATTTCTTCATTCGCTGGGCGACTAATTCAGAATTTTCTGAGGTCAATACAATAACCTCAACTTTATTTTGTCTTAGAATTTCCAGTCCCATTCCGTCTCGCATATTAAACTTTTTAGCCATCTCGCCTTCTGCATTGTAATACACACAACCGTCTGTAAAAACACCATCGACGTCTAAAACTAAATAATCAATTCGCTGGTGTTGTTTTGTTTTTTTCTGGCGTTCAGCAAGCAGGTTTTCTACAATTTCCCAATCGGTTAAACTATCGATTTCTACAAGCGATTCTTCTGGCATTTTTACCAAACCTATCGAACCGCTAACTCTATTGTGTGATGTTTTAAATGCTTCTTTGGTTGTGACATAAACAGCTCCGTTTTCGATTAACAGACCTTCAAAATCTTGTCTGCGCGGACGTTTAAAAACATCATAATTTTGTGGAGTTCCATCGGCATTCCAAGTAAAACGATGTGTATTGACTACTGTTAAGGCAGAAGTTTTTTGATTTTTGAGAACTTCATCTAAAGTGGCATTAATATCCTGAGAAGTTGTTAGAGGGGAAGTTGCTTGTAATAAACACAGAATATCAAAATTACCTATACTTTCTGCAAATTCTATCATAGCACTTTCGGTTGACGCTGTATCAGAAGCATTGTGATCGTTTCGTAATAATACTTTCACTTTTGGCGTCCAATGATATTCCCGATTAACAAAATCAATTATTTCCTGATCATCAGTAAATATGTAAACCTCATCCAATTCCGAAAAAACAGCCGCTGTCAGCACCCACGAAAAAAGCGGACGACCCAGCATTTTCTTTTTGTTTTTCCCCGGAATTCCTTTAGAGTTTTTTCGTAACGGAATTATAGCTGTTTTTTTCATTGTAACCTGCTTAACTTGTTTGGAATTAATTATTTGTTCAAATTTATAAATTTGCTCAATTCTGCTGTAAATATCTTTGCGCCTTTTACGTTTAAATGGGACTGATCATAGAAATAAGAATTGTTTTTGTATCTCGTGTCTGTTGTATCGTAAACGAAAAATGCGTTATCAGAATGAGTCATAGATTTGATTCTATTTTCTAAAGCAGGATCATAAGTCCTGAAATTTGGCGCAAAACAATAAATAATCTTAATTTTACTTTGCTTGCAAATATCCTGAAATTCGAGAAATTCTTTTCTTTTACTTTCTAATTCTTTTTCTATTAGATATGGTTCTTTTTCGGCATTAAAAATTAAATCTCTTTTAGATAATTCTTCTTTTAACGGCATTGAACCACATGGCAGTAATGTATTTTCTTTTGCTAGTTTCTTTTTTGTAAAAGTTAAATAGCTTTTATTTATTCTTGCCAAACAGAAGAACCATGATAATCGACTTCTGTCATTTTGACTAATAAGTTCTTGATTAATATAGTTGTATTTTACCAAAGGATGAAGTCGGTCTACTCTAAAGGTAAATGTTTTTTCGTCTATAAATTCATAGGGATTATCTACTGACAATATTATGATTTCAGGCTTCTTATTATATTTTAATAATGTTTTGAGTAAAAACACATGAAACTGAATATTCGATCCGATATAAGAAATGTTATAAGCGCTTTTACCCGTTTCTTTTTCAATTTGACCAGCTATAATATTATCAGCTCCTCGTGAGGATCCCATTACAATTATTTCTTTATTGGTCTTTCCTTGTATAAGCTGTTCTAACCTTTTGTCTGTTTCCAGCTCTGGAGCTGTTGCCAAAAAGACATAAAATAATTTATCTACGGTAAAGAAGATTACACCAAATATTAGAATTCTAATTAAAAACTTTTTCATACTAAAATTGGAAATAAATAAATTCTTGTTCCTGAGTTCCGAAAAGAAAAATGACAATTAAAAGTACAATATAAAGCGTCCATCTAAAAATACGGTGATATTGAAACCCCATTTTTTCTAATGCATATTTGTTTCTTCGGCCAAGCCATTCCATAATCATGAATATGATTATTAATGAAATAACATCTCGTGGTCTTAAATCAGGAATTGAGAACAAGGATTTAGAAAAGATTCCAGATATATATTGAAATGCATGATGAATGTTATTGGCTCTAAAAAAAATCCATGCAAATACAGTTAACGGAAAAGTACACAGAACTAGAAAAATTTCTTTGAATGATGGCCAATTCGATTTGTAAGCAATTATTTCGAGATGATCTCTGTTTTTATTAAAGATGAGTAACGGTAAAAAATATATCGCATTGACTAATCCCCAAATTATAAACGTCCAATTTGCTCCATGCCAAAAACCACTGACAAGAAAAACGATAAAAGTATTTCTAATTTGAATCCATTTTCCTCCACGGCTTCCTCCAAGCGGAATGTATAAATAATCCTTGAACCATGTGGTTAAGGAGATGTGCCATCGTCTCCAAAATTCTGCTATATCTCTTGAGAAATATGGAAATGAGAAATTCTGCAGCAATTCAATTCCAAATAATCGGGATGTACCTAATGCAATATCTGAATATCCAGAAAAATCTCCATAAATCTGAAAAGCAAAAAACACAGCTCCCATGACTAAAGTACTTCCTGAATAATGGGCTGAGTCGTTAAAAATCATATTGGCATAAACGGCACAATTATCTGCGATTACAATTTTCTTAAATAATCCCCAAAGAATTTGTCTTAATCCATCTGCTGCTTGATCATAGTTAAAAATTCTTTTCTTTTTTATTTGAGGCAGAAGATGTGTTGCACGTTCTATAGGTCCGGCTACTAACAAAGGGAAATAAGAAACAAAAACCGCATAATCGATAAAATTTTTCTTGGCATCGATTCTTTTTTTATAGATATCAATTACATATGATAAACCGTGAAAAGTATAAAAAGAAATACCGATAGGCAAAATCACTTTTAATGACCACATATTGACTTGAAACCCAAAAACAGATATTAAGTCTTTTAGTGAGTCAGCAAAAAAATTGAAATATTTAAAAACTCCTAAAAATCCGAGATTGATTGTAATACTGAGCCAAAACCAAAATTTTCTTTCATTGTGATTATTGCTTTTCTCAATTTGTATTCCAGAAAAATAATCTAATAAAGTGGAAAAAATAAGGAGAAACACAAAACGCCAATCCCAGCAAGAATAAAAGAAATAACTTGAAATGAGTAAGAGAGCATTTTGAATTTTTAAATTTTTATTGGTTACAAACCAGTACAATATAAAAACGACAGGTAGAAATAAAGCAAAATTAAAGGAATTAAATAGCATTCTTGTTTCCTGTTTGGGTTAGTATTTAATACTGTTTAATGATTTGATTTTTAATATGGTCTCACGAGAAACCGGTTTTCTGAATTTTAAAATTTTTGGCAGGTTTACAAAAACAGTAAAATTAGATTTTAAGAACAGAACAAAGCATTTTTTGTCTGTAAGTGCGTATTTTTTGAAATTATGAAACATTAGTTTCGCAATCTTCAAAAATGGATTAGGATAATAAACCAGATAATAGTAAGCGGCATTTTTGAGTTGCTTTTCAAATCTAAAATAATTTCGTCCCAGTGCAAGTCTTTGTTTTCTGTCGACTCTGTGGTTTACTATTATTTCGTTATTGTATACAATATCATATCCTAAATCGATGACTTCAATGGTAAGACAAGATTCTTCTCCGTAAATATCAATCCAGACTGGAAATCCTCGGGTTTCTTTATACACTTTATTTTTAATAGCAAAACCACAACCAATAAAATCGTTGGTTATATATTTTTTATTTTCTGGTTCTCTAGCCTGCAAAGCTTCTCTATCATTTAGGAATATGCCTTTTATTTCCTGAAATGCAATTATTCCTGCTTTTGGATTTTCTAAAAAAGTATTTTCTATTTTAAGAATAAAATCAGTATTTAAAAGATGTGCATCGTCATCCAATCCAATTAAAATTTCTCCTTTTGCTTTTGGGTACAATGCATTTCGTGCTGGAGAAGCTCCAATGCTTTTTTCTGTAAATGACCATTGAACCTGATCATATTTAGAAATTAATTCTTGCGTTTGAGGGCATCCATCTATAAAAACCAATATTTCATGCTGAGTCAAATCTAGTACATTTAGTAACTTATTTAGGGTTATTTCTAATTCTTTGGCTCTATTTTTTGTTACGATTACTATCGATAGTTTCATTATTTGGTATTGTTTTTAGATGAAAGTACATCTGTATATAATTGAAGTATTTCTTCTTTCAACTTTTTTCTATTGTATTTATCGGCAATGAATTTTGTATTGTACTCTTGCGCTGTTTTTCTTAATTCTGTATTACTAACTGCGCTTTCAATCAGTTTCGCAATTGCAGTCGTATCCAAAGGATCGTTTATTAAATAACCGTTAATACCATTTTCCAAAACTTCTTCGGCAACTTTTCCAGGATTTGATTGTATAGGAAATGCTCCCATTCCCATGGCTTCTAATAAAACATTAGGCATACCATCAGAAATACTATTTGCTATGTGAATAATACTGTTTCCCATTAATTTTAGAAGTTCTGCATTTGAAATAAAACCATGACGATCAATGATTTTTATTTCAAAAGAGTTGAGATGTTCCGATTCTTCAATTCGTTTTTTTACAACTGCGTCTGTGCTGTACATTATTATTTTAAACTTTTTAATTAAGTCTACAGGAACTAGTTCTAAAGCCTCAATAATTTTCATTGCTTTTCCTATTCCGTCATCGTAGCCCTTAATTAAAATAGTCTCTCTCTCATTTACATTTTTGATGAATTCTTTTTCGAGAGTAATTCCTCCGTTTCCCGGAAAAACTCCTAAAAAAGTATTTTTAAAATCGTTTTGCAAGGCGATTTCATAATCTCTTCGGCAATCTGTAATTAAATAATCCGTTCGTGTTAAAAATTGCTGCACTTCCTCTTTTGTCAATCCAAGCTGATTGTAAAAATATAAGTCGCTCCCCCAAGATGAATACATCAGTTTTATATTTGGATATTGCTCAATAATAGGCAATATAGGCAAACCGGCTAATTTCATTTCAAAGCAATGTACAATATCGGGCTGAAATTCATTTAAGATTTTTCGAAAAACTTCCTGAACATTTCGTTCATTATATTTTTGGATAAAGCGATATAGACTTGGAAATTTATTTTTAATCGTATGTCGAAAAGGATAATCAAAACGGAGTTTCCAGCCTTTTATCTGATTAACCCATTTTATTCTCTCTACTTTTGGGCCTCCATCTGTTATATCAAACCAGCATACTTCATGACCAGAATTTTCCAATTGGTTTACCCATTGAAAAAAATGATGATTTGGTATTGCTGTCATTAGGATTCTCATTTTACGACAACAAGATTTTTTGATAGGATGTATTAAATTTTTCTATTCCGAAATGTTTTTGTGCATATTCAAAACATTGTTTTGACAGCAAATTCCGTTCTTCAGAATTGCCAATAAGCTTTTCAATTGATTCGCAAAAAGCAATAGCCATTTTGTTTTCATCAGTTTCATGAATCAAAACACCATTAAAACCAGAAGTGATATGCTCTCTAATTCCTTCTAAATTAGTTGAAACTGGAATAACTCCATGCGACATGCCTTCCATAATAACCATAGGAAATCCTTCGTAAACAGATGGTGTGATTATAAAATTAAGAGAAGCATACAATTCATCTAACTGTTCTTTATTTGTGATTTCGCCTAAAAATTCTACTCCTGCATTTGTAATTAAACCCAGATTGCTTTTCATTCCAGTTCCAGCCATTACAAATGATACAAAAGAATATTTTGACTGGATTTGTCTGGCTATTTCTAAGAAAATCTCAGGTCTTTTTTCAGCAGACCATCTGCCGATAAATCCAATGCGAATGTTAGGATTGTCTTTTGTTTTAAATTCAGAATTTGGCAATTCAATTCCGTTATGAATCACTTTTATCTTATCAGCATAAATAGCATCAATTTTATTTTTGATATAAAAATTGATGATATCATTTTTAGCGGCATCATTGATCACAATTCGATTATCGATGTATTTCGCTGAATGTATTAAATCTGTTTCGCGTTCGTCATTTTCGGAGAAACTATGAAATAAATCGCTTCTTGAAATTTTCTCACTTATTTGCGATATTATTTTGTAGAAGTATATCGAATTGCATCCAAAAACGGTTTTACAATTAGCAGATTGATTAATGTTTTTGTAAATACTTTTCATTAGCCATTTGTTGACCAAATCGTTTTTTTTATTTAGAATAGGATTTATTTCTATGCATTCGGCATTTTCTGTAAACTCTTTATAAAAATTAGTGGTTGCTGAATGCACTGTAAAAATAACACAGACGTTTTTGGAACTAATGGCTTTTACTATGTTTAAATGTACTTTTTCTGCACCACCTGTTTTATAAAATGGGAAAAAGCATACTACTTCTGCGTTTTTTATCTTTTTTAAATCAAAGATTAAAAATTTCAAAAGATTCCAAACGGCAAGCAGGGAATAAACTATTTTTTTTACAGCTTTCTTCATTTTATGCTGTTTTGATTCTTATAAAGTATTTTTTTAAAGAAAAGAATCAATATTTTTTAGGTTTGTTCGTTATAAATCTGATTAAATAAAAAAAGCGACGTATTATGTAATAAAAATCTATGAAGCTATTTTTCAGCAAATTATACATTCCTACCAATAGTCCTTTTATGACATTAGCCAATGTAATATCTTGATGCCATAATTGATAATTACCTACTACATCATTTTTAAATCGAAAAAACAATTGCTTTTTTGTTCTTTTAATATCATAACAAAATATAGAGGGAACAAAATCTATTTCGTAACCTTCTTTAATAACTCTGGTTGTCCATTCTTTATCTTCAAAGGTAGCAACATCTTCTTTAAAAGGAAATTTTTCCCAAACGGAACGACTAAATGCTGAGCCAGAAAATATCAATCCCGATTTATTAGGATCTGTTAGAACTGATACTTGATTTATGTAATTTTTATAATCGCTCGCATTATGCAGACAACGCAAACCTGCCAAATTAGGATTTTGATTGAATTTCTGCTGAATTAATTCAAAAAAATCATGACTTACAGGATATGAATGCGCACTAAAAATAACCACAATTGGATATTTTGCTTCTTGGGCGCATAAATTTGCACTGCCCCCAAAACTGAAATTTTTAATGGTGACAAAACGGGCATTGTACTTTTCAGCGATTTCTTTACTGTTATCTGTAGATTCATTATCGACTACTATGATTTCAGAAATACTTTTTAGATATCTTTCGGTTAGATTTTTCAACGCAAAATTAAGTGCGTCGGCCTGGTTTTTTGTTCTAATAACAACTGATATCATGTTACTTATTTTTTGCGCCACATTTTCTTAAGCATTCTGTAAGGCTTACAAATTGCTTTAGCTATTTTGTATTCAATAGATTTCTTAATTTTTATTTCTGTATTTCTGTGTAAATTGATTAGAAAAAAAAGATATTCTAGAGTATTATCGTAATGCTTTACATAAATTTCTTTATGCTTTTCAAAAACATATTGCATCACGTCTATTCTATGATTTTTAAGCGTATCGATTAACATTGAGTTTTTAGATTTGCGATAATAAAACAAGTATTCCTGTACAAATTTAAACTTACGCCCGTTTTTAGTAATAGAAAGCCAAAAATCCCAGTCTTCAAAACCTTTTTTCATGTTTTCATCATATCCTCCAACTTCATTCCAATATTTTTTTCTGTACATTGATGATGGCATCAATATATTTTCGAACATAAAATCCCTATAATTTGTTCCCTTTGCTTTTTCTTTAAAGAAAACATTCTCTTTATTTTCTCTAAAAAATTCTCTATAAGAAGAAACTATTGCTAAGGAAGGATCGTTTTCAAGTTCTGGAACTAACTTTATCAAATAATCTTTATGTAAAATATCATCTGCATCCAAAGCTACAATATATTCACCTTTGGATTGTTTTATCCCAAAATTACGTGCACTACTTAATCCTCCATTTTCTTTTTCCACATATAAAATTCGAGAATCTCGAGTTGTCCACTGTTTTGCAATTGCAGCTGTATTATCCGGACTTCCATCATTAACAATAATACACTCCCAATACGAATAACTCTGATCTAAAACTGATTGTAAAGAGTCTTTTAGGAAATGAGCTTGTTTATAACAAGGAACAATTATAGAGACCTTCGTATTCATTTACCATTGATTTTAAAAAGTTTAATAAAACCTAAAATGCGATTACCTATTTTATATTCAATTGAATTATTTGCATTTTTTATACTTTTCATGATGGAATTTTGTCTTAACAGTTCTGTCGCATAAAACTCAAAATGTTCTTTATAAACCTCAATATGTTTAAAAAAGATGTACTTTCTTAAATCGTAATCGAAGTTTTCTTTTGCATTCTTATCTCTTGAATATAATTTCATTCTATAAGTATAAAGTGGCTCCTGAATAATATGCATTTTCCAATTATGTTTTAAAATGGCAATCCAAAATTCCCAATCTTCATAACCGTTTTTCATATTTTCATCGTAACCCGAAACCTGTTCCCAGCATTGTTTTCTAAATAATGAACTGGCAATACCATTATTTTTTACAATAAAATCTTTCACGACTCCTCCTAAAGGTTTTTTTATTTCCGTATCGATTCGATTATTGGTTAGCGTTTTTACCAAACAGCCTACTACCGCAATTTCTTGATTATGGTTTAAGATATCTATTGCTTTTTCTATAAAAGTCGGTTCGAAATAATCATCGGCATCAAGATTAAGAATATAATCTGTTTTGGCCAATTGAATGGCATTATTTCTTGCTTTACAGACTCCTTGATTTTCTTGGTAAATAATAGTTACTTCATCATTATCAATTTTTTCCAGAACTTTTTTAGTTTCCTGATTTGATCCATCATCAACAATAATAATTTTATCTGCTTTTACTGTTTGTTTCAAAACTGAATTGAGTGCCTGCATGATATACAAACCGTCATTATAACACGGAATTATTACAGTTACATTACTTTTTGCGCTCATTTGTTTATAGAGTAAATTTAATTTTGATAAAGAAATGGAAAAAGTTCTTTTCTTTTTCGAACTATCGGAAAATATTTAATTGTTAAGATCGAAAAAAGAAACTTTGGGTTTGGAAAAGTCAGCTTTGCCCAATACCCAATATACTGAAGCAATGTTTTATTTTGCTTGAATTTTATAAGCCAGATCCATTTAAATAAATCATCAATAATGTAGAAATCGACATTATTATGACTGCACCAAATGGCTAGTTTTTCAAACATTTTAATTGTGTATTCTTTATATATATCCGATTGATCGAATACATTACTGTCATGAACACCTCTAATTGCCAAAGGTTTATCTATTATACCGGTTTCTAAACGAGATTTTATAGCCATTTTCCAGAAAATATCTGTGTCTTCGGCCACAACTAATTCTTTGTTGAACAAACCTGTTAGATCAAAAACTGATTTTTTAACTGTTAATCCATCAATATGGAAATGTCCGCATTTACCATATAATAATGACTTAAAAAGTTCTTCCGGTTCAACTTTTCTTGTAACAGTATATAATTGATGTCTTTGAAGTTCTTCTTCGGTTGCTTCTCGATAAAAATGAAATCCTACAGCATTGTAAACGCCATCGCAATTACCATCAGCTTCAAACATTTTTTTATCGTTTACAAAACGATCAACCAAATAAAAATCATCTGCATCTAAAAAAGCTATGTAATTACCTTCAGCTTTTTGTATTCCTAAATTTCTACTTGCTGAACGTCCTTGATTGGATCGATTGGGATGATGGTATATTTTTACAATAGGATATTTTTTTTGCAGTTCTTCCAAGATATTTTGTGAACTATCTGTACTTCCATCGTTTACAATCACTACTTCAGTAACTTCAGGTTGTTGTACAGCAGAAAGCACTGCCTTTTCAATAAAACGCTCACAGTTGTAAACCGGAATAATTACAGATAAAAGAAAACTCATGTTTAGGTATTAAATTTTGCCCGATATACTCTTCTTATAAATTTTGCAAAAGAATAAAATAAACCGTTTTTTAACAAGCCTAAAGCAATTAAAAAACAAGTGTCAAAATCAAGTTGGTTGGTTTGTTTCGCTGCAATGCCTAATTCTAGAAGAAATATTTTTTTTTGTTCTAAAGTACATTTTGAAAGATGATTTTTGATGAGCTTTTTATAAAACAAAAATTCTGACTTTTCTTTTTCTTCTAAATTATCTTCTCTTCCTGAAATATTATTGGCAGACAATCTAAAAAATACAACTGCATCGTTTATCGTATAAATGGGTTTCTTATCTGAAAATTCGAGCCATGCCATGTCATCAGAATACCAAGCGAGCGGAAAGTCATTAAACCCAAATTTATTATAAACTTCTCTTGTAAAGATATACTCTGACAAGGAACTCCGGCTAAGCCATTGGTATTTTCTGTAATAAGAATCTGTTGGTTTTTCCCAAACCGGATGAGTATATATTTCTGATAGTGAATTTAATTCTTGTTTGATAATTTTTGAAGCATATCGAATTACATTCGACTTTTGATTAAAAGCTTCAAAATGTATATAAAATGATTCTACAACATTATCACTCAATACATCGTCGTCACCTAGAATCATTAGATATTTTTCATCATTAATCAATTCAATACATCTTTGCCATTGTTTTACTAATGAATTACCTCCAAAATTGGCTTCAAACCGATGATAAATAAAATCGAATTTTTGCTTGTATTTTTCTAATAAATACTTTGGATCTTCAGGGCTTGCATCGTCACCAATATAAACTCTAAAACGCTGATCTGTTTGAGAAGCCAGAGATTCTAAAGTTTCTTCAAAAAAAATAAGTTTGTAAAAAGGAATTATTATCGCAAGCATTATTTAAAAAACTGGTTTAAAAATTTAAAATGAAACTTGCTTTTCGGCTTTAGCCAAATTAGTTGAAACCAAAGCGATAATGCTTCTTTTTTCATTTTGTGATTCAACAAATCAAGAATGAATTTACTTCCATTTTTAAATTCAATTTTTTTCATATCGGTATTTGAAAAATTGAGCGGAAGTATTTCTTTGTATAATTTATGCAGACGAATAGTCGAACTATACCAATCTTTATTTAAGGTTCCTAATGAATAATGCTCTAACAGGATTTCTTTTGTGGTAACAACTTTATATCCTTTTTTATGGTATTCAAATGAAAAGTTCAAATCGTAATTATGAAAGCCTTTTAATTCTGTACTGAAAGTTATTTCAGCATCTTTTCTTGCAGCCATAAATACACCGTCTATTGCAGCTACACTAGTTGTATTATTTTCGGTTAGTCCTTTCTGCCAATGTTCTTCTATTTTATCTGAAAAATGTTGAATGATATTTATTTGAAGATTTTCGTCATTACAATCCCACCAGGCCGAAGGCATTTTGGTTTTTATTTTTGCTCCCGCAACACCAACAAGTCCAATTTTTGAATCGGATTCGAAAATATTTTCAATTACATTTCCCCAATTTTGCGTATGAAAAAAAATATCGTCGTGAATAAAGCATAAATAATTTCCATTGCTTTGAGAGATGCCATAATTATAGGCTTCAAAAATTGAATAGCTATTGAGAGAATTGTCAACAATAATTAATTCATATTCTGTACCGATAGTTTTATCTATATTTTCGGCCAGCTCATGTTTTATTTTTTTTTCTCTACTGCAAATAATTATGGAAAGCATAAAAATATTTTTTTTAATTTTAAGAGAAGTTTTTTTTCCAGTTTATATTTTTTTCTAAAAAAATTAAAAATAGTGATTAAAAGCAATATACCTTTTATTTTCTGCTTGTTTTGAATATACAAGAATGCTTTTTCATACTTTTCTTCATTTAATATTTTTTTATTATTTTCTATTATTGAAGAATAATTTCCTGTCTTATTTTTTTTGAGAAAATCCATCATCATTTTTCTCATTTTAATATCTACATCTATAATAGATATCTTTTTTTCATTTTTCACTGCAGTACTAATAACGCTTTCTGAATGATATCTAAAATTATTTAATGAGTCTGGTAAAAAAGACACTTTATGATTCAATAAAATTTTAAAATATAATAACCAGTCTCCACAATATTTTAGTTTTTTTTCTACAACTAAATCCCCTAAAGACAACAAAATATTTTTTCTTATTAAAACAGCGCTTGCATTTGGAATAACATTATTAAATATTAGGAATTTTTCAATAAAAGTATTTCCATTCAAAATAAAATCATTCTCAAAAGGATTTGAATCTAAATTTTCAGTCTGAGAAGACCAGCTCCCAGTAATTTCACCTTGGCTGTTCACTCGATTAGACTGACAGTAAGACAAAACAATTTCATTATCTTTAAGCAGTGGCTGACTTACTTTGGATAAAAATTCTAAACTAGAAAAATCATCTGATTCAGCTATCCAGATAAAATCTCCTTTTGCTAATTCAATTCCTTTTTTCCATTGTATAAAAGTATTCCCTGAGTTTGAGTCATTAAATACACAATTACTTACCTTAGGATTTTTAGCATATTTTTCTAAAATCTGCCTACTATTATCTGTACTGCAGTCGTCTAATAGTATTACTTCGAAGTTTTGATACGTTTGATTAAAAATACAATCTAAACGTTGTTTCAGATATTTTTCATGATTATAATTAGGGACAATTACAGATATTAAAGGAGAGGAATTCATTCTTTATCTGTTTTGATCTAGTGATTTTTTAAATATTGTAAATCCGAAAAACGTATTACAAAACAAATCTATAACATACTTTCTACTTTTAAATCTTGCTAGTGTTTCCTGAATTTTACTCTCTCCCAAAGAGAACATTTTTGAATATTCATCGTGAAATAATTTACTATGTTTTTTCACAATATAATCCTGATTTAAGAATACCATATCCTTATTAAAAGAATGAATCATTGATTTACTTGAAACATAATATCTGAAAGTAAGCGTATGCAAGTTGTAGAAAACAGCACCAATACTAGCCAAAGCTATCCAAAATTCCCAATCTTCATGACCTTGATAAGGCATTTTTTCATCGTAACCGCCAACTTTTTCCCATAGTTCCTTTTTATAAACTGCACATGCATCGATATAATTATGAACTAACATTTTTTGTATATCAAAATCGTCTATTTTCCACAATCCTTTTCTTTCTCCAAAATATTCTGCATAACCATACACTACGCTTATCTCAGGTTTCTTTTCGAATATAGTTATTGCCTTATTTACAAAATCTTTAAAAATATGATTATCTGAATCTAATGGAAGAATTAACTTTCCATTGGCATTAGATATTCCGTAATTTCTAGCTTTACCTAATCCTTCATTCTTTTTAGAAAAATATTTAAATCTGCTATCTCTATTAACCCATTTTAATGCAATCTCTTCTGTTGAATCAGTTGATCCATCATTAACAATTATAGTTTCCCAATCTTGAAAATCTTGATTTAAAACAGATTCCAAAGTCGCTTCTAGGGTCGCCGCAGAATTGTAACAAGGAGTAATTATGGATAGTATTGGAGTCATAAATTATTTTTTTCTTGCGACAATAACATAATTTATCGTATTGATTGTATTATAATCTTTACGATCTAAATAACTAAAGAGTCTATTTATTAATATGTGCATTTTTAGTTTTCGAAATAATTTCTTTAAAGCCCTAACAATTTTACTTGCATTTGGGTTTGAAAAGGTAAAAGTGTGGTTAATCATCAATCCTAATGTTGCCCATGCACCTCCATTTGGAGATGTTTCTATTATTTCAAAACCAGCTTTTTCTAAAATATATCTGAAACCGTGTTTTGTAAATCTAAAAAAATCATAAGGCTCTTCATGTAAATGCCAATAGAAAGGTCCTGATAATATGAAATAACCATCGTTTTTCAATAATCTAAAAGCTTCATTTACCATTGATTGATGATCTTCTATATGTTCTATAGCTTGTGTTGAAAAAACAGTATCAAAAGTATTATTATCTAAAGGGATTTTTGTGGCTTCGCACAAAATATCTACTTTATTTGAACTTGACTGAACAACATCACAACCAACATAACTTGATAGTATATCTTTAAACCAAATCTCATAAGGTTTATTTCCGCATCCTATATCTATTAAATTTCCTTTAGCATATTTTTGAACCGCATACTTTAGCTCTCTATGAAAAGATAAATAAACCAAATAGTCTTTATTTGAAATATCATTTTCTTTAAAATTCTCTAATCGAGCGAGATTCTCTTCTCTTTTCATTTGAACTAGATGTTATCTTGATTTAATTTTTTTCAAATAATATTTTATTAATCGAAAAGGATTGTTTAGAATTTTTTCAAAGTTTTCGGCTTTTCGACTTTTATAAGCAAACAATTCCGGATGTATATAAGTATTGCGGAATTCACCTTTTTGTGTGGTTATTGATTCATAAACAGGATTATGAATCTCAGATTTTTTTATAAAAATTAAAATATTTTGTCTATACCACCAGCTTATCTTATTATTATTCCAGATTTCATGTCTCAAAAAGTCGATACATTCAAAATTATTTTCTGAAAAAAGCTTTACCCAGTAATCATTAAGTTGTTCATTATAATGTAAAGTTCCTTCTTGTCCTGGAATAGCAGCCGAAAACAATATAATATCACCATGATGGCAAAGAGAATCAATAAATATTTTGGCATTTACAGCTAAAATATGCTCTGCTACTTCCAGTGATGTAACTAAATCGAATTTTTTCTGTAAATCAAATCTCAAATTTAAATCACAATCTTTAAATTCATCTTGATCAATTATCAAATCTTTTTTTTGAACATAGTCTCCATCAATACCAAAAATATCGCAATTATTTTCTTTAAAAACACTCAACCAGGTTCCAAGTCCGCAACCAACATCCAGAACACTTTGAGGTTTAAAATAAGATAGAAATAATGGCACAATTTCTTTAGCAGAATTTAAAGAGTCCCGAAAATGAATTTTGTGAAAATTATCGTTATAATCAATTGGTGTCATATTCTTTTTAGAGTTTTCTTCCTTCTTTAGTATTTATTATGTAACAAACTCCGTTTTTGCTTTGAGAAATTCTTAAAGGCAGGTTATTTTTTGACAGATAATCATGTAATGCTCTTGAACATCCATCCCAAGCATAATAATCATCTATTATAATTAAACCATTTTCAGCTACTAATGGGTAAAGATTTTCTAAACAAGTCATAGTAGAATCATACCAATCACCGTCTAATCGTAAAACAGCAATTGGTTCATCAATTTTTGTATCAGGAAGAGTTTTATCAAACCATCCTTGTATAATATTATGATTTTTTGATTGTGCCAGTTCCATAGCTTTTTGTGCAAAAATCATTTCTGCTTTACAATTATCCAAACCTACACCATCATTAGTTTGCTGCCATATTTTTGCTGCTTTACCATCATTTTCTTTTACTGCTGGAAGTCCTTCAAAACTATCAAACAAGAAACAAGTTCTTTTTTTTGATATATAATCATAAATCCCAGCAATCATTCCTCCTCTCCATACCCCACATTCTACTATGCAACCTTCAATATCGTTGATACTATCACACAATACCAGATTATCTGTATATACATCCAAAGGAATCATACTGAATTCTTTATACTTCTCATAAATATATTCAGATTTACTTTTTTGGGGCTTTCTATTTCGGATTTTAGCTTTTACCCTTTTTAAAAATAATTTTATCACACTTAAAATTTTAAATTATCATTCAGAAACATTCCATACACCTTCTTCAATATATTGGCAAACATTATTCTGCCATCCCCATTCTGGTTCTTTTTGATTTATCATTTCAACCTCAAAATTGCAACAATCAAATTCCTGAAATTTTTCTCTTGTTTTCGAGTTAGCCAAATGAACTCGTATAAAGTAATTTCCTTTATATAATCTCAATTTATTGAATTCATAACTAAGTTTATTAATCATTTTTTTTCTACAAATTGGAGTTTGATTATCAAAAATATAGGCGAACAAAATTGCATTATTTAAATTATTCATAATTTGAATTGAAAATGCCAAGTTTTCATAGTCGTCTATTGGCATATTAATTTCAAAGTTAATTTTTAATGATTTACCATTTGCATGTAGTGTGCCTCCTTCAGAAGTTACAATTTCTACTTTAGTAACAGAAGGTTTGTCAATTAATGGCTGTTGAATATAAATCTTATCACTGTCTTCAATAGAAGAATAGATTGCAATAGCTTTGTTTGTTTCTTCAATTGCTAATATCTTTCCATTTGACAAAACAATTGTCCTTGATGCTAAAGTACTTATTGCACTTAGATCATGGCTGACAAATAAAACAGTTCTTCCATGTGAAAGAGAAATATCTTTCATTTTCCCGATTGCTTTCTTTTGGAATTCGGCATCTCCCACAGCCAATACCTCATCTACAACTAATATTTCAGGTTCCAAAAAGGCTGCAACAGCAAAAGCCAAACGTACAGTCATTCCTGAACTATATCTTTTCACAGGTGTATCAATATAACGCTCACAACCAGAAAATTCGATAATTTCATTTAGCTTTGAGGTGATTTCTTTTTTAGTCATTCCTAAAATAGCCCCATTAAGATAAATATTTTCTCGACCTGTCATTTCTCCGTTAAATCCTGTGCCAACTTCTAAAAGAGAAGCGATGCGTCCTCGTGATTTTATACTTCCTGTAGTAGGCGTTGTTACTTTAGAAAGAATTTTTAAAAGTGTAGATTTTCCTGCTCCGTTTTTACCAATTATACCTAAAACTTCGCCACGTTCTACTTCAAAATTAATATCCTCTAAAGCCCAAACATAATCAGATATACCTTTAACCGATCGATCATTAGTATCTCCGATTTTTAAATAAGGATCTTCTTTTCCTCTTATTTTATGCCATAATCTGTTTAAATCATGACTTAAAGTACCGGTTCCTACTTCTCCCAAACGGTATTGTTTAGAAATATTTTCAGCCTTTAAAATTATGTCTTTCAATTTAGAATTATTTATAAGTAGTGATTTGAGATTTTAAATCTTTAAAGAATAAGTCTTGATTAAACTGTATCAATAAATGTTTTTTCGGTTTTATTAAAAATTAATATGCCTCCAAAAAACACTCCAGCTGTTACAATGAATGTATAGATTAATCCTAAAGGTGAAATTTGTCCTATGCCAAGCAGCATATAGCGTGTTGTTTCAATTATATATGCCAGTGGGTTATATTCTACAATCCAGCCGTATTTAGGCAGTTTTGTTTTAATTAATTCCATAGGATACATTACAGCAGATAAATACATTAACAACTGAATTCCAAAACCAACTAAATAAACAAGATCTCTATATTTTGTTACTGTAGAAGAAATTAACATCCCTAATCCCAAACCTAGAACTCCCATTACTATAATTAAAAAGGGAAAAAATAGAAGAGTAATATTTAAACTTAAATCTGCACCTTGAGCATAGTAATAAATATAAAATACAATAAAAATGAAAAATTGGATTCCAAACTTAATAAGATTAGAAATTACAACTGAAATAGGTGTAATCAATCTTGGAAAATATACTTTTCCAAATATTCCTGCATTAGCTTTAAACGTATCTGAAGTACCATTTAAACAAGAGGTAAAATAATTCCAAACTGTAATTCCTGCCAAATTGAATAAAAAAGGTGGAACAGACCCTGTATTAATACCCGCAACATTATTAAAAATGATTGTAAATGTTATTGAAGTAAATAAAGGTTGGATTAGATACCAAAGGGGTCCTAAAACGGTTTGTTTATAAACTGTAATAACATCACGTTTTACGAATAGGAACAATAAATCTCTGTATTGCCAAACCTCTTTAAGATTCAGGTAGAAAAATTTATTTTTGGGTGTTATTTCAAACAGCCAGTCATTTGACGAATTTGTATTGTTCATTCTAATTAAATTATGTTTGAATTTAAAATCCAAAACCTTATCCTTCTAAATTAACAGGATTTTTACTCTTTCAAATACTTCTTAAAATGCAAAAAAGGCGTTTTGAAAAAACACCTTTTTTATTATTCATTTATAATTTTAAATCATTTATCTCTAGAAGATTATTTATCCAAAACTTCAAAAGCAGAATTCATACTTTTAAATTCAGGGACAATTTTTTTCATCTTTGCCACAATATCTTCATTATCATAAAAATCAGCTATACCAATCAGTTCGTCAATATCGGTATGCAGATCTTCATATCCATCTTGTATTTCCTGAGCAATCATAATTTTATTGTGATAAGTTGGCAACGTTTTAGAAGTATCATTTAACAATTCTTCATAAAGTTTTTCACCAGGTCTGAGTCCAACAATTTTAATTTTGATTTCCTTATCAGGAATAAAACCAGCCAGTTTAATCATTTTCTTGGCAAGATCAATAATCTTAACTGGTTTACCCATATCAAATATGTAAATCTCTCCACCGTTACCCATTGCACCTGCTTCTAAAACCAGTTGACAAGCTTCTGGAATCGTCATAAAATAACGAATAATATCTTGATGTGTTATGGTTACAGGTCCTCCTTCAGCTATTTGTTTAGTAAATAAAGGAACAACAGATCCATTTGAACCTAGTACATTTCCAAAACGCGTTGTAATGAACTTTGTTACGCCAGGTATATTTTCTTTTTGATTTTTTAAGAATAAAGACTGTACATACTTTTCAGCTATACGCTTGCTTGCTCCCATCACGTTACTAGGATTCACAGCTTTATCTGTTGAAACCATTACGAATTTCTTAACATGGTACTTGCAGGCTAAATCTGCTAAATTTTTTGTCCCCTTTATATTGGTTAAAATAGCTTGTGATGGATTTTCTTCCATTAAAGGAACATGCTTATAAGCGGCAGCATGAAAAACTACATGGGGATTGTAGTTTTTAAATACTTTTTCTAATGCTTTTTTGCTTTTTATATCAGTTATTACAGCCACAATTTTAGCTGTTGAGTTCATACTCAAAGTTTCTAGACAAAGATTATGCAAAGGAGTTTCTGCATGATCTAAAATGATAACGGTTTTTGGATTAAAGCCAAGTACCTGTCTTACGATTTCACTTCCTATAGAACCTGCTGCGCCTGTAATAAGAATGGTTTTATCTTTTAATTGTTTCGAAATTGACTTGCTATCTAATACAATTGGTTTTCTTTCTAGTAAATCTTCAATTTGAATATTTTTTACTTTTTGAGAAATCTCTTTTTGATTTTCCCAGTCAGAAATCAAAGGAACCGTGTAAACCCTGTAATTAAATTCAAGACATTGATCAACTATAATTAATTGCTCGTCCTTTGTTAAACTTTTATCGGCTATGATTACTCCTTCTGCAGCTACAGAACGCATTAGAGCTGGTAGTTTTTTTCGTAATATCAAAATAGGCAAATCCAGCATTCGCTTAGAGGCATTTTGATTGTTCTTATCTACGAAACCAACAATTTTAAATCGTGACGGTGTTTCAAATTTTAATGCATTAGCTACAGAAATGGCATTGGCGTCAGTTCCGTAAATAACTGTCCTAATAAGTTTTGAATTCGTTTTTTCAGAAAAGTATAATTCGAAAGTTTGTTTTACAATTACACGATACAGAAACAATCCGCAGAAAGAAAGCACTAAATTGATAAAAAGTGCCGTATTAAGAAATGCTTTGTGTCCAGAATATAACTCAAAAACTAAATTGAAAAATAAAAAAAACACTAAAACTGACATTTGAGAAAACAACAGTTTTATGGCATCTATATATGAGGAGTGCCTGATAATTCCAGAGTAAGTCCTAAAAAGCCAAAAGAAAAATACATTGACAATTATTAAACTCGCAACAAAATAAAAGTCATGAGAAATAATAATATAACCCAATGCTGTTCCTTCAAACAACATATATGTAAAGGTAAAGGAAAAAATAAGCACCATTATATCAATACCAACAATTATCCATCTAGGTAGATAACTTAGGTTATTAATATTAGCCCTTAAATTCCTTGGCGAAAAGGAATTGTACAACAAAGATGCTAATTTGGTTGATTTATCTGTATCCAATTTGGTTTAGTGTTAGTTTTAAAAACTTGTATAATAAACAAAAATACGAATTAAAGAATTCAAAAAAATATTTTAGTTTAAAATTAAACTCCTATATTATTTTTCTTTTGTTTTAAAAATTCGATTAAGTATGATCCATATCCAGATTTTACTAATGGTAATGCTAAATCTTCCAGTTGTTTATCATTTATAAAACCTTGTCTCCAAGCGATTTCTTCAATACATCCAACTTTTAATCCTTGCCTTTCTTCAAGAACCTGAACAAATTGTCCAGCCTGCATCAAACTATTAAAAGTTCCTGTATCAAGCCATGCAGTTCCTCGGCTTAATATTCCAACTTTTAATTTTTTGCTTTCTAAATATACTTTATTTACATCCGTTATTTCATATTCACCGCGAGCACTTGGCTTAATATTTTTTGCAATTTCAACTACAGAATTATCGTAAAAATACAAACCCGGTACAGCAAAATGAGATTTAGGATTTTCTGGCTTTTCTTCTATAGAAATCGCATTTAAATTTTCGTCAAATTCAACTACACCATAACGTTCTGGATCTGAAACGTGATATGCAAAAACTACTCCTCCTTGAGGTTTGGTGTTAGATTTCAATAATTCCTGCATATTAGATCCGAAGAATATATTATCTCCAAGAATTAATGCAACATCGTCGTCACCAATAAAGTCTTCTCCAATTACAAAGGCTTGTGCCAAACCATTAGGAACAGCTTGCTCTGCATAACTAAATTTGCATCCTAGACTAGAACCGTCACCTAATAATTTTTTAAAATTTGGTAAATCATGCGGAGTTGAAATGATTAATATTTCATTGATTCCAGACATCATCAAAGTTGACAATGGATAATAAATCATAGGTTTATCATATACTGGCATCATTTGTTTACTCATAGCTAATGTCAAAGGATGTAAACGTGTACCAGAACCTCCCGCTAAAATTATTCCTTTCATAATATTTTTTAAATTTTTAAAGATTATGCAAAATCAGTTTATACAAACATTTTTTTCAAACTCTCCTTATAATAAGGAACATCCAAATTATAAATTAATTTTATTTTTTCTTTGTTTAATAATGAGAACTTAGGGCGTTTTGCTGGTGTAGGATATTCTGAAGTTGGTATTCCTCCAATATTACATTTGTATCCACCAATTTCTTTTATTGCCAAGGCAAATTCATACCAACTTATTTCTCCTTCATTTGAAAAGTTATATATTCCTGGAATCCATTCAGCCGACTCAATTATAGTTACCATTGCCTGTGCTAAATCAGCGGCATAAGTAGGTGATCCAATCTGATCATTTACTACATTAAGTCCATCTCTTTGGTCCATTAATCTTTGCATGGTTTTAACAAAATTGTTTCCATATTTACTGTACACCCATGAGGTTCTTATAATAATTGAATCTGGATTTTGCTGCATACATGCAATTTCACCAGCCAATTTGCTTTCGCCATAAACATTAATGGGATTTGTTTCAGCTTTTTCATCTAAAGCAGTTGAAGATGAACCATCAAAAACATAATCTGTTGAGACATGTATTAATTTTACATTATTTTCTGCTGCATAGCGTGCTATTACTTCAACAGCAAGATGATTAATTTTAAAAGCCAATTCTTTTTCTGTTTCTGCTTTATCAACTGCTGTATAAGCTCCTCCATTTAAGATAATGTCAGGTTGAATTTCATTCAATTGATTATTCAGAAGTTTTAAATCATCTAAAGTGATTTTATTTCTATCTGCAAATATCCATTGATATTTTGGGTATTTTGCGAATAATTCAGCTAATTCAGAACCTAATTGTCCTGTTGATCCCGTTACAAGAATTTTTTTCATTAAAAGAGACTATTACAGTTTTCTATAAAAGGAAGAATTTGGTCTTTTTCAGAAACTATAGCATCTTTCAAATCCATTCCCCAATCAATATTTAAGGAAGGATCATCATACTTAATTCCACCTTCTGAAGCTTTGTTATAAAATTGATCGCATTTATACATAACAGATGCAGTCTCACTTATTACTGAAAATCCATGAGCAAATCCTTGTGGAACTAATAATTGCTTTTTGTTTTCTGATGAAAGTAAAATACTAAAAGATTTTCCGTAAGTAGGTGAATCTTTTCTTAAATCTACAGCAACATCAATAATTTCACCCTCTAAAACACGAACCAATTTCGTTTGTGCAAACGGAGGATTTTGATAATGCAGACCACGTAGTGTACCTTTTTTAGAGAATGACTGATTATCTTGAACAAAATTAATATCGATTCCTAGATCTTCAAATTTTGTTTTACTATAAGATTCAAAAAAATATCCTCTTTCATCTCCAAAAACGGTAGGTTCAATAATTACTAAATCTTTTATAAATGTTTCTTCAATTTTCATACTAAATATACTCTACTTTTTTTGTTTATTTATTAAAAAAGGTTTTAACCACATTTCCAATTCTATCTTTATCTTCATCTGTGAGATTGGATCCTGAAGGAAGGCAAAGACCACATTCAAACAATTTTTCAGATACTTTATTACCATAATAGGGATATTTCTCAAAAACAGGTTGTAAATGCATGGGTTTCCAAATTGGTCTTGTTTCTATATCTTTTTCTTCAAAAGCTTTCATAAGAGTATAATTACTGTATTTAGCTTGATCAGAATTTACCAAAATTGTAGTTAACCAATAATTAGAAAAGTAATCTTCATTTTTAGTTTCAAAGAGTTCAACTGCTTGAATGGATTTAAACAGATTTTTATAAAAAGAATGATTATTTCTTCTTGCTGTTATATTTCCTTCGAGTGTTTTTATTTGTCCTAGTCCAATACCTGCACAAATATTACTCATTCTGTAATTATAACCTATTTCGCTATGTTGATAATGAATCGCATTATCTTTTGATTGTGTGGCATAAAAAATAGCTTTTTGTTTTAATTCATTAGAATTAGACACTAGAGCCCCACCGCTTGATGTTGTTATTATTTTATTACCATTAAATGAAAATATTCCAAAATGACCAAATGTTCCGCATTTTTTTCCTTTGTACCTACTCCCCAATGCCTCTGCACTATCTTCTATAACAGGAATTTCATAACGATCTGCGATAGCATGAATTTCATCTATCTTATAAGGCATGCCATATAAATGAACTGCTATTATTGCTTTGGGCTTTCTTCCTTTTTTTAATCTGTCTTTTATTGCAATTTCAAGATTATCTGGACAAATATTCCAAGTTTCATTTTCACTATCAACGAAAATTGGTGTAGCTCCCTGATACAAAATAGGATTTGCACAAGCAGAAAATGTTAAACTTTGACAAATCACTTCATCTCCAGCTTTTACTCCTAACAATATTAATGCTAAATGAATAGCAGATGTTCCAGAATTTAATGCGGTAACCAGTGAATCTTTTCCGAAATAGTTCTGAAGTTCGACTTCAAAATCATTTACATTAGGCCCTCCGGAAGTAATCCAACTAGACCTCAGTGCTTTTTCAACATATTCCATTTCAAAACCACTTTGCTTTGATAATGATAAATATATTCTACTCATTTAAATTCCAATAATCAGATGGATATCGAGCATCATCCTCTTTTACATTAGCTAATGGTAAAGTAGAAAACGATATTAATTTTGAGTTTTTTTCTAATGATTCAATGGCATTAGCATAGCCCGCAGGAACATGAACGATTTTACTATCAAATTCAGATACAACTACCGTTTCAATGGTCAAATCTTTTGATGGCTTTTCCCAATTATCAATTTTCACAAAATGAATTTTAAAAGAACCACTTACGCAATAAAAGTTTTTTGAATCTAACTTATGCCCTTGCCAGGCACGTATTGGGTTTTCATCAGAATTACTAATTATATAAAATCTCTCAATATCTTTAAAATTAAAATCATTTACATAAGAAATAGTTCCTCTATGATCAGAAAAATTTCCTCCTTCTATTACTTTCGGATTCATACTGTTACTCTTAAATTATTTTTATTGATTAAATAAAATTTTATTGAGTATACCAAAAGTAGTGGAATAATGACAATAGGAAACAGTATAAAATCATTTACTTTCTGATACAGAAATATCACTAAAATTGACACTCCAATTTGCACCACTGCATAATAAAGCGAAACTAATCTATGCTGTATTTTATATTCATTACTCAGAATTTGGTATAAATGCAGACGATGTGCTTCAAAAATATTTTGTTTCAAATACAAACGATGTAAGATTGTACAAACAGCATCAACTCCATAAACGGCTAAAAATAAAAGCCAAATTAGAGAACTTGTTGATAGAATAAGCTTTAAAATCAAATAAATAATCCAAAATGCAATTGCAATACTTCCTACATCTCCTGCAAAACATTTAGCCTTTTTTCTATAATTAAAAAATAGGAAAACTAAGCTAGCAATCATTCCATATTTTATAAAAGAACCATCAATAAACAATTGAACTTTTGTATTTACATAGAGTAATGCCGCAAGAACAGTTAAAGTATAAAGTCCTGTAATTCCATTTATTCCATCCATGAAATTATAAGCATTGATAAGTCCAATAGCCAAAATGTAAGCAATACCTATTCCCCATATTTCTACAGAAAGAAATAACCCCAAATCATAAAAAATTAAAGTTATAGCAAGGAAATGTATAGAGATACGAATTTTATTAGATAAACTCTGAATGTCATCCCAGAAGCTTACTAAACTCACTAGTGTTATTCCTGTAAAAAAGAAATAATTGTTTTCAATATGCTGCACAAAATATAGTAAAGAAGAAAACCAGAAAATAATTCCTCCTCCTCTTAAAGTTATTTCCGTGTGTGAACTTCTTTGATTGGGTTTATCAATGATATTAAACCGATCTGCCACTTTGAAATAAAGAAGCATTAAGATCATTAATACTATTCCAAGAATTGTATATACCATTATTTAATAAAACTTTTAATTGTTTTTTCAAGTCCCTCTCTAGTTGAATTAGGAAGTTTTTCAATTCCTATAACTGATTTAATTTTTTCATTTGAGACTTTATAATTTTCGGTTAACTTTTGAATAGTTTCGGAATTAAGAGGAAACTTAATCAAATCACCAACTTTTGCAATTCCATTTATAATAAATTTTGGAATAGCTAGAGACAAATTTTTCTTATTAGAAACCGAGGAAATGATTTTAACCAATTCTTTCGTAGATAAAAACTCATCATCAGCAAAATTATAAACCCCTGATTCTATATTTTTATTTTGAAGAATTTCTTTAATCATAAAATTAAGATTATCAATTCCTAAAAATGATCTTTCGTTTTCAAACGCAGCCAAAGGATAAGGAATTCTTTTTTGCACAACATTGTATAGAAGATTTAAATTTCCTTTATTTCCAGGACCATGAATCATACAAGGTCTTATTATAAAAACTCTTTTCCCTTCTGGAATTTCCTTTGATAATATATACTCTTCTGCTTTTAATTTTGATTGCCCATATGGGGTTTTAGGTTTAGGTTTAACATCCTCGAACAATATGTTAGAGACTTCATCAGCAGCGGCCTTTACACTACTGAAATAAATAAAATCTTTAATATCACTTTCCAAAAATGCATTAAACAATTCTTCTGTTAAATCTGTATTTACTTTAAAATACTCTAAAGTATCACTAGTCCCTTTTGTGTCATGTGCTTTACCTGCTAGATGAATAATTGTATCAGCCGTAAAATCATTTTTCCAATTTAAATTTCGCAAAGAAATTTTATCAACTAAAAAAGAATAATTAGTCAAATAATCACAAAGATTTTTACCAACAAAACCTGATGAACCTGTAATCTTTATTTTCATTTATTTAAATTGTTCTAACGCTTTTTTATTTATTTTCTTTCTTTCTGAATCAAAAAACCATCCCCATTTATTAAAATAAGTAATTGCTGAATTCACAAAAATTTTAAACAATTTACTGCTTTTATTTGCTCCTGATTCATATCCGTGGTAAACAGAAACTACTGGAAAATATATTGTCTTGTAATATTGATGGACTCTTCGTGACAAATCCCAATCTTCAAAGTACATAAAAAATTTATCATCATAATAACCAACTTTTTTTATTGCTTCCAAATTTAATAATGTAAAACATCCAGATAATACTGGTGCATTATAAATCATCTCTTTCGGAACTTTCCTTAATTCATATTGATTAATAAACTTTTCATATGCCTTAGCTGGTTTTTTTATTTTTCTCCATAATATACTGAATGGGCTTGGCAACAATTTTGGCAAATTTTGAACAGTGCTATCCAAATTAAGAATTTGTGGCATTAGCATCCCAACATCACAATTATCATTCATATATTCATACATTGGAGTAATTATGTCTCCTTTAAAATAAATATCTGGATTCACAATAAAGTGATATTTTGAGTTTAACATAATTGCCTTTTGAATCGCAATATTATGAGCGGCTCCAAAACCTGGGTTAGAAGGATTGTGTAGATATTCAATTTTAGAATCCTTTGCAAGTATACCTAATTCGTTGGTAGGAGAGTTATCAATTAAATATATTTTTGAATCACAATTAATTTTCAAAAAAGCTTCTATAATATTGTTTAACACCTCAATATCATTTTTGTACAAAACAATAGATGATGTAATTTTTATATCTTTCAATTTACTGATTGTTTATGGTTGCTATTAAAATAACATTATTAAACTTAAACACTTTTTATAATAATTATACTTTAATCACTAATTATTCAACATAACACTTAATTGTACTTAATGCCATTTTGTTCCACGTAAATTTTTTCGCTTGCAGTAAAGACTTATCTCTCATAGATTTACACAATGATGTGTCTTGAACTAGAAGATTTATTGCTTTACTTATTTCTTCCACGCTATGTGGGTTTATCAAAATTGCGGCATCCCCAGCTACCTCAGGCATTGAAGAAATATTACTTGTAATGGTTGGAATACCAAAAGACATGGCTTCTAATACAGGAATACCAAATCCTTCATAAAAGGAAGGATATAAAAAGAGATAACAATTGCTTAGCAATACATTTTTTTCATTTTCAGTTACAAAATCAGTAAAAATGATTTTATTACCTAGTTGTAAATCTTCAAGAGTCTTATAAACTTCATCGTAATGCCATCCTTTTTTTCCGACTATAACCAGCGAATAATCTGAGTTTACATTTGGAAGTTTTGAGTATGCTAAAAGAATTGATTTAATATTTTTTCTTGGCTCAATTGTTCCAATGAATAACAAAAATTTATTTGCAACCAAATTATGTTTATTCAGGATATTAAAACTTTCTTTATCATACTGGATTGGCATCCGAAAATCTGTGCCTAAAGGCGCAACAACAAATTTATCAGTATATTTTTTCTTTACGTCTAATATTTTGAAAACATCTGCTTTTGTAGCTTCCGAAACGCAAATAATTTTTTCACAGTGACGTATTGATCTTTTTATCATTTTTGTGAAAAACCATAGATTTAATTTTTTATGAAATTCAGGATAAAGAAAAAAAGTCATATCATGTAATGTTACTACCTTTTTAGCTTTCATTGGTAATATCGGAAAACTATAATGTAGAGAATGAATTACATCAATCCTGTTTTTAAATACTAATAATGGCAAAAATATTTGTTCAAAAGTAAATCTAAAAATAAGCCTTCTAAAAATTTTGTTTAAATATATTATTTTAAAAAATTTACTTTCCTCTAATAATTCTATCACTTCAAGATCATCATTTAAAACAACAACATAATATTCCTGACTTGGTCTTATCTTATTTATCTCTCTCAACAGAGACATAGCGTACACTCCAACTCCAACTTTTTTTAGGGGTATTTGTGTAAAATCAATTAATATTTTCATTTTTTGTGAATTAAAACTATATAATTGTTTTTAAAATACTTCTACAATTACTTTAGTACTTAAATTTGAATTTCGTTGGTGAGTATTTTAATTACTTACTCCTTTTACTACCTGCCTCCTGTTATTAAATTAAAAAAGGAGGGAACTGTTTTCTTTAAAAACTCTCCAGTCAAAATGCATAATGCTATCACAAATAATGGCGCTACAATATATATAGACAACATCGTCATCTCTCCATTTCCTAAAATTTTATAAAAAATGATTTTTAGAATTTCTAACAAAGGTTCATGTAAAGTATATATAAAGAATGACAAATGTAAAAATGGCATACTTTTAAAATAAAATCTCTTTTGTGAAGCAAAATCATACAAAAACCATACTGAAATAATCCCAATTAAAATACCTGATTTATGAAGAAAATTTAATACATATGAATTGCTAAAAGATTTAAATACGAGTAAAGTCTCAAATAGAACAATTAAAAACCATAAAATAAGTAAAGAACACGCAACTTTTTGATTTATATCAATTCTTAAATCTGATTTATTGATTCCTAAAAAAGATCCAATATTAAAAAATAATAATGCTTCACTAGAAAAAATAATTAAATCAAATCCAAACCACCAACTTATCAAAAATAGCAACAGTACTAATCCTTTAGATAGCCTTAATGCCCAATAGAGTAATGGATACATTATTATAAGTACAATCAAATCTCGAATAAACCATAATTGAAATGGAATAGGATTAATAAAAACTACTGAAAGTGTCTCTTTGACAGAATAATCTGCGATATGTTTTTGCTTAAATAAATTAGCAATCCCAGGTAACTTTTGTAGTAGTAAAAAAAACACAAAGAAAGAAAAAGACCAAATTAAATATGGAATAGCTAAAGAAATCATTTTCTTTTTTAATATTGGCAGATAATCCTTAAATATAATTGCGTTATTTAGACGTATAAATAATAAGTAACCTGAAATTGTGAAGAAGATCGGCACTGCAATTCTAGTGATACCTTGGCTTATAAAAAACTGAATAAAAAAATTATATCCTTTTTTAATATTAGGATTATCTATTATTTCTGTTCCTAAATTATACGAATGTAGAAATACTACCATTAACATTGAAACAAAAGAAATCAATTTGAGTTTATCACTTAAATATTTATCTATAATCATTTAATTTACATTACGGAGATAACTCTCTATTTATTAGTTTATGATGTAATTTATTGATAAGGGATTCCCATTGAAGTAAAATTTTTTCTTCTGAAAATTTATTCGCATTGTTTTTACCATTCTTACCCATATCCTGGCGTAACTCTTTATTTTCAATCAGCATTAAAACTTTTTCACTAAAATCATTAGAATTTCCATTGTCAATTAAAAAACCATTAATATTACTATCAACTATTTGAGCTGGTCCTTCAGGGCAATTGTAAGAAATTATTGGAAGACCAAAACTTTGCGCCTCCAAAAGAACCATTGGAAATGCTTCAAAATGGGATGTCATAATATAGATCGAACTACTTAAATAATAACTTTGCACATCTTTTACAGCTCCTTTAAGAAAAATGAAATCATTTAAATCTGCTCTTTTTATTTGTTCTTCAAGAGAATGTCTTTCGGGACCATCACCTAATATAATTATCTTCCAATCTGAGAATTTTTCCTTAATAATGGAAGCAATAGGTATTAGTCGTTCTATTCCTTTTTCTGGACTTAGTCTACCAACCATTAAAATTTGTTTTTCAATTAGTGGTGATTTTTGTACTGCTTTAAAAGGAATGGCATTTGGAATTACAACAACTTTAGAATATTTATTGAAACTTTTGGCAGCGATATCTGATAAAACTACAATTTGATCTAAAAACGGATAAGTTAGTCTCATAAAGAGTCGTGATAATCTAGGAATGCTAGAATAGACAATATGCTCACATGCTATTTTTTTTACATACTTACCACCATTTATAAAGTACAATAACCAATTATAATTATGACCAGTTGAAATTATCAAATCCGTTTTATTTTTTTTGAAATACTTGTTTAATAGAGAAACAGTATTGATTGACCATTTTATTTTATGAGAAACTTTAGATTGTAATGGTTCATTATCTAAAAAAAAGACCGAAACCCTTTCGTCTATTTGATAATAAGCACATTTCACTTCCGTTTTTGTCATACTTAAAATATGTACTTCAGAATATTTCTTACACAACATATTGGCTAAAGTTACAACAGCCCTCTCTGTACCTCCCGCTCTAGTTATGTCAGGTATTATAATTGAAACTGTCATCTGTTATGCTGTTTTGTTCTGAATCTTACTATTATTATATACATGGATGCAGAAAAAAAAGAAAATCCCCCATAATAAATCTCTACCTGCAAAAAAGAATTCTGACCGTACTATATAAACCGAATAGGATAACATAACAGAATAAGCTATAAGGGCATAAATATTATTCTTTGCCATAAATAAAAATTTTGCAATGTATCTGCCTAAAAAAAACATTAAAACAATCACACCTATCATTCCAAAAGACATGTAAAGATCGGCTATAATATTAGTTCCGAGCCCTAATTCACTTTCTCCGCCAAGAGATAATTTTGTAATTAATGCAGATGAAGAAGCGTCCCACACATCTATATTAAAAATAGAGAATATAATTTTTTGCATAAATGGAAATGGAGCTAGGATAACCGAAAACATTGTTTTACCATACGTTACACCATTCACGTCCACATAATCAACTGCCATATATGTATTTCTGTTATTAATAATAAGATCCATCACAACATCTGCCAGTTCTGATATTTCTCCTCCTCCACGAACAACATTAATTGCAAACATGCCTAAAATACCAATAATCATCAAAGGAATAAACTGCATGAAACTAATATTTTTATAATATGCAGTATATAATCCTCCACAAATCAATATAACTTGAAGTATATTTGCCCGGCTTCCTGTCATTACCATTAAAATTGAAAAAAAAATAGTATATACTATTAAAATATTTTTCAATCCTTTTATTTCAAATTTATCTTTGTTTCGTTTATATAAATAATCAAACTGTAATGCCAGTGCACAATATAAAAATGGTGTCGTAAATGCTCTAAAATAAGATCCTAAACCAGAAGATTGGACTTCTTCTCCTGAATAAGCACCTTTCAAACTAGCATAACCTCCTGAGACAATAAAAAGAAAAAAAGAAGTAGCAGATATTAAAGTTAAACTCGTTATATAATTATAAGGTTTAGTTCTTCGCTCACTAATTTTCTTCTCCCGAAATGAAATACTTCCTAAAAAATAAGACTGTATTCCAAGTAAAGATAATGCCGTTGATCTAGAAATTACATCTTCATTAAATTCGTATTGAAAGGCAAAATATTTTAAAGGATCACTTTGAAACATAAAGACTGGATAGAAAAACATTACAAAGAAAAATGAAAACATAAAAATTACATCAAAATCAAAATAATTCTGTTTTTTCTTAAATTTTAAAAACAAGAAACAACTTAAAATATATTGACACATACAAAACAAATTAAAACCATAATGGTAATACCTAGGTGCCAATAGAAATAATAAAATCGATTCTATTAAAAGAAAAATGAAAAGCAACGTATGTCTTGTGAATTTAATATCAAGCATTTATTGTTTCTATAAAATTTATGTTAAATACTTTAAAATTAAAAAACAAATTAACTTAACAAAGCCATTAATTTTTGATGAAGATGAAGGAATGTCTACAACTTTAAACATTTTTATATTTGAGGTTATAAGTTTATTGTTCATCAATTTCCAAAAGTCTAAAAATTTACCTTTCGGTGATTTATTGTAAACTAAAGCATTTAAAGAAAAAACAAAAGTCATCTCAAACAAACTTTTTTTTAGTCTAAATCTCTGTTCATCTTTTAAAAAATCCTTTTTTGATAAAACTTCTTTGATCATTTTATCCATTTGCAAATATCTTTCAACTAGATTTTCTTTATAAGAAGTCATCGTACTTCCATATCTGATCATATAGTGATAGAATGCTTTCGGTTCAAAATAGAAAGATGGATTTGAGGATAAAAACATTAAATTAAAAAGTTTGTCTTCATACAGAAATTTTCTCTCGCTTTCAAACCTAAGATTAAGTTTGTCAATTGTTTTTTTTCTATAAATTTTATCGCAAGGAGAATTTGGAGAGAAAAATTCTATAGATGGCGATAATGCTTCATTTATAAGTAATTCTTTTGTGATTAAATCTCTGGCGGGCATTTGCGGTATTCCGCTAAAACCATTAGGAAAATTGCTAACCAAATTACAACAAATTAAATCAAAATTTCCAATTTCATTCTTTGAATAAAGAATCTCATACATCTCAGGCTCTATCCAGTCATCACAATCAACAAAAGCAACAAACTCACCTTGCGCCAAATCCAATCCTCGATTTCTAGTTAATCCTTGACCAATATTTTTTTCATTTTTAAAACATTCTATTCTACTGTCTTTAACAGCATAGTTTTTTAAAATTTCAAAAGAATTATCAGAAGAACAATCGTCAATGCAAATTACTTGGATTTCCTTAAGGGTTTGCTTTAAAACACTATCTAAACATCTTTCTAAATAATCTTGAGCATTAAAAACTGGAATAATAACTGAAACTTTCATTACTCTTTAATTTCTTCCTTAACAATTTGTCTTTTCAGTGCTTCAAGATATTTTTTACCCCATTTTAAATCTGGTTCCATGTAATTTCCTTCGGCCCATTCGTTCCACGATTTAATAAAAATAATTTTATTTTCAGGATTTTTTTCGTCAACTAAATCTACAGTCTTCTTTACATGCAGTTCAAATAAGTCTGGTGTTGAGTCTGTCATTACTAAACCTTCACGACCACTTCTTGGAGTGTGATCCCACCCTGGAATTATGCTAGGAAATACATTTGGTAATTTATCTTCTTCAGGAACCAAAAAATATTGAGACATCAATTTATATGGAATTGCATACGCAGCAGCAGTTCCCCATACAAAATTTTTTATTCTACTAGAAATTTTTTGGTAAATAGATCTATGATTAATTATATAATTATTTAGACGAGTTGTGTTTACAGCATCCACACCAGTTTCTGCTATTTCGTTTAAGTTATTTCTTAAATCATTGTGATGACCAACAAAATATATTCCACTTAATCCATTTTCTTTCGCTAATTTTTTCCATACCTCCATAAAGACTTTAATTTCTTGAGAAGCTAAAGGTTTATAGATCATAAATAAAGGCTTTCCATCAACTGTAATATATCTTTTATCTTTAAATGCAGGCAATACCTCATAAAAATGCGCTTTGTAATCTTCAACTCCCAGGTATAATTGTTCAATAAGTATATTTCTATTTTTTAGTCCGTGATCAAAACCTTTCCATGTTTCATTCGCCCAAGCAAGACAAAAAGGAAAATCAGGATCTCCAGAAGAAAGCACTTCATTAAATGGTCTCTCAATTAATCTTTTTCCATTACCAAACCAGTAATGCCAGTAACAGAATCCTTCAATTCCATATTCTTTCGCCATCTCAGCTTGAGCTTTACGAGTTTCAGAAACTCGAAGATCATAATATCCCAAATCCGCTGGTACACGAGGTTGGTAATGCCCTTTAAATAAAGACTTTGCTTTACCAACATTTGTCCATTCTGTAAAACCTTTCCCCCACCATTTATCATTTTCTGGTATTGGATGATACTGCGGCAAATACAAAGCGATCACTCTTGCTTTTAATTTTGTGTCCATTTTTTTATTTAAAAAACTATTTTATTTTATTATAGGCATTAACAACATCTTTTCTAAATGCCTCATACGAAGATCTTTCTAAAGATTGATTTCTACAGATCTCAGCTATTTTCTCTAACTCAAATTCTGATTTTGTAATTAATTTAATTATCCCATTACAAAAGTCTGTACTATCACGATATTTCGCTAAATACCCAGTATCTTCATTAATTATATCGCAAGCAGTTCCTATATTAAATGCTACTGCTGGTGTACCACACATTAATGATTGATTTAGCATCATCGGACCTGCATCTTGTATAGTTGGACTCAAAAAAACATCTGCCAATGCATAATGTTCTGCCAATTCGTTAAATGATAAATATCCTGTATATCTAATTTCGTAATTATCGAATGTTACTAAACTATCTCCCTTTCCTGCTACCATCAAAACGATTTTCTTTCTTAAATCTGGCCTGTTAATTGCTAATAATTTTAAAGCTTCTTGAAGATATTCAAATCCCTTTCGAGGATCCTGAAGCCCAACTGATCCAAAAAATAAAACTACCTTATTAGATAAATTGAATTTTTCTTTTAATGCTATTTTATCTCCTCTTTTAAATACATTCTCATCTACAATTGGATAGATTTTATCATAATGTTTAAATAATCCAGATTTCCTTGCATGGTTAATTTGCCATGTATTACCTAAAAAAATACAATTAATACTTTCAAGCATTTTTTTCTTAAATAAAAAATTTTCTCTAGTAGAGTCATTTTCAGTAATTGAAGAAATTCCTGGACAATAACCACAAGACTGTACTAAACGATTACAGTCCCAAAAATAGCTACATCCTCCTGTCATTGGAAACATATCTGCCGCAACTAATAATAACGGCTTTTCAATTTTAGAATAGATATCTTTCAAAGTTTTAGATGTAAACAAATCTTGCCAAAAAAAAACAAATATAAAATCATATTCTTTTCGAATTTTTTTTAAAATCCGATTTGAATTTACAGGTGGTTTCTTTTCATCTAATCCGAAAAAATAATATTGTACAGAAATATTGCTTGATCTACTTTTTATAACTTTTTGAGAAATTTGTAAAATTTTATTTTTTAGATAACCATAATACTTATGTATGAATTCCTCATATTTATTGTAAGCTGTGTAAACTGAAATTCCCTCAATTTCTTGAGGATATTTTGTTAACAAATCAACATTATAATCATTTTGCAATGATTTTACAATATCCTTCACCATTTGTGAAGATCCATCCTTTGATAAAAAGTTTGTTAAAATAAGAGCATTAGGCTTTTTACTTATTCCAGAGTCCATTAGCTTTTTTATTAAATAATACATTCAATTGCACAGGACCAATCCAAGAAATCAGAGCTGCTAATATGATTTGGGAAACTACAACTCCTACAACTCCCCATTTTTGGCAAAAAAGAATCGTTAAAGGTATATTTAATATGCCAATAGAAACAGATGCTATTATCTGCAGTTTAATTTTTCCAAAACCATATATTAATGTTGAATGTAAAGAATTCCACATATTAAATATTTGCCAGATCCCCATACAAATAGTAAGACGAATAGATATTGTAACTGCTTTCCCAAACCATATATTATATAAAAAGGGAGAGCATATAATTAAAACCATTGTTACAAGTAAAAAAACAAAAAACACTTTATACAATTTTTTGGTTTCTAACCTCATCCAAGCTACATCATTTAGAACTCTTGCTTCAATAAATGCACTCCAAAATGGGGACAAGATTATACTGAAGAGCATTCCTACAATCGAAATATATTTGAATGCCAAATTATATACAGTAACATCTAAAGGACCTAATATTTTAGTGATAATTATATTGTTTGTTTCGTAATATACGATTGCGATAACCTGTAGAATAAAAAAGTTTAATCCTAAACTCAACAGGCCTTTTGCATATTTAAAATTTACGTATTTAATTTGAGGATAGTACTTACTTAAAGATGCATTATATAAGTAAATTGAAAAAAAAAGCAAAACTGAAGTATTAACAAATCCTATTAAAAGACTAAGATTTATTATGGATCCACTTGTTGTTAATGTTAGAATGTAAATTCCAACTAATATAAATAATTGGCTCAATACATTAATTAAAGATGTGATAACTGGCTTTTGAATTGCTGACAAAATGGTGTTGAGTAATCCCAATATAAATTGAAACGCGAAAGTTGATAAAACAATCAGTAGAATATAAAAAAACTCTTGATTATCAATCCCTTTTACGTTTAAAAATTTTGGCCAATTTATAAATCGTGATATTATTACTGAAATTGACCAAACACCAAAAATAATCAAAGACAAAATAGCATATGTTGTACTTACATATATCTTTGCTAATTTAACTTTACCATTGGTAATAGCCTCAACAAATTTATTTTTCAAGCCATTTCCAAAACCTATGTCAAAAAAGCTTAGCCATCCAATGATTGACGATAATGTTATCCAAATGCCATAGTCGTAGGGTGAAATATAGTCAATTGTTAAAGGAACAATTAATAAACTAAGAAGTATACTAATTCCCTTTAAAAAAATTGAGCCTATTACATTCGCTTTAATATTTTTTGAACGATCAGTATTCTGGAAATAATTTACAAATGCCTTATAATTAATGCTCACTTTACTCAAAATTATTCTTAATACATTGGATTATATTATCCAGTTCACCTTCATTTAATTCATAAAAAAGTGGCAACCTAACTAAACATTCTGTAAAATTATCTGAATTTAGAAGTTCTCTTTTATCATGTTTCTCTTTATAGAAATCACTTGAGTGTAATGACAAATAGTGGAAAACAGCATGGAATCCATTTTCCTTTAACTTAAGAATTAATTTTTCACGCGTTGCTCCATCTTTACATGTTATATAAAACATATGTCCGTTATTTGTCGCATATTCAGGAATTTTTGGCAATCTTAAAAAGTCCAAATTAAGATTTTTAATCCCTACATAATATCTTTCCCAGAGTTTAATTCTCTTTTCCTGTATATCTTTTAAATTCTCAATTTGCGCCCAAAGGAAAGCAGCAATAATTTCAGATGGTAAAAATGAAGAACCGGTATCAACCCATCCATATTTATTCACTTCCCCTCTAAAAAATTCGGCTCTATTTGTCCCCTTTTCCCAAATTATTTCTGCTCTATTAACAAATCTCTCATCATTAATAGCTAACATCCCTCCTTCACCAGATATAATGTTTTTAGTTTCATGAAAAGAAAAAGCAGCTAAGTGCCCGATAGATCCAAGGGCTTTTTTCACACCATTTTTACCAATATAATAACTATCAATGGCTTGTGCTGCGTCTTCGATAACTAGCAAATTATATTTAGATGCAAGTTCCATTATTTTATCCATATCGCATGCAACACCAGCATAATGAACAGGAACAATCGCTTTCGTTTTATTTGTGATTAAAGTCTCTATTTTATCTGCATCAATATTTGGATTGTCTGAACATGAATCTGCAAATACAATATTTGCACCTTGTCTTATAAAAGCAATAGCTGTCGAAACAAAAGTAAAACTAGGAACAATAACCTCGTCACCTTCTTTTATATTCGCTAAAATAGCAGCCATCTCTAATGCGTCTGTACAAGAAGTTGTTAGCAAACATTTTTTAAAACCATAAGTAGTTTCAAAAAAACTTTGCGCTTTTTGTGTGTATTTTCCATTACCGGATATTTTCCCAGAATTAACTGCATCATAGATATAATGCGTTTCTTTTCCAGTTAAATAAGGCTTATTAAAAGGTATCATAATGATTTGTATTTAGTATCTTTTATATTAATAAATATGGATTCAAAGTATTTGTATGAAAAATAACTCAACAAAATAGTTAATGCAAAAACAGAAACATATACAAATAAGTTGTAAAATAACATTCCTCCTTTATAAGACAAATAGGTATTCGCTAAAGGAAAAACTAAAAACAATATAAAGGGATGGTACATATATACGCCGTAAGAAATCTTTCCTATATGTGACATGTATTTATTTCTAAAAGCATATTTATTGTCGTCATTTATTGTTGTTAATATTAAGCCTAAAAAAAGAAAACTTAACAATATGCTTTGCACATAAAAACTAGCAATAGGAAGAAACATAAGTCCAAATATTGCAATTACTAACAAAATATAAATGAACTTAAATTTTGTAAAAATGACGATTTGATCTTTGTGATAGCAATACAAGTATCCCCCAATTGCTCCAATTGCCATAAACTCAAAAGGAAATATTTTCAAAATTCTAAAAATGGGAAAAGGCTCGAGAAATACATGAAAAAAAATCAACGTCAGTAGTAAGACTGAAAAGACATAAATTATTTTTTTTCTTGCAAAAATAAATACTAATAGTGGCCATATTATATAGAATTGTTCTTCTACCCCAACTGACCAAGCTTGTGAACAACCAGCAACACGAATATTAAAATAATCTAATGCCAAATTAGGTAAGAAAAAGAGATATAATAAGATCGCTTTCAATGAATAATTTTCAGAATTTGAAACTAACTCAAAATAATACGGTGTATTTTTAAAAATATCAAATCTACTAGCTAAGTAAGGAATCAAGATAAATCCTACTACAACAATTAAATAGTATAATGGCCAAATTCTGAAAACCCTTCTTAAAAAAAATTTCCTGAATAAAATAGTATTCCGTTTTTCTTTTTCCTTCAGTAAAAGAAAAGTAATTAAAAAACCGCTTAAAACAAAAAACAGATATACTCCGTTCTTACCAACTGAACTTATGAAATAAGTAAAATATCTTAACTCAATCAAATTACCAACCTGGTCTCTATTTTTAAATAACTCAATATGATGAAGAATTACAAAAAGAGCTGCAAAAGCTCTCAATTCATTTAATCCATTAAAAAAAAACTTCTTTTCTTCCATAATTATCTAATAAACCTTTGCGGATTTCCGACATACAGCCCTTGTTTATCAATATTATTAATAATAACTGATCCTCCTCCAATTTGTGTTTTAGATACTATGGTAACATTATCTATAATAGTAGCATTAATTCCTATTATGCACATTTCTTGAATTTTTACAAACCCAGCAATAGCAACTCTTGGAGATAAAAAACAATGTTTACCAATTACTGTATCATGTGCAATAACACTGCCTATATTAAGGATTGTATCATTTTCAATTACAACGTTAGCATCAATGCTACATCTTGGATAAATTACACATCCTTTTCCAATACTTGAACTTTTATCTAGCCATGATGATGAATGCACAATTTTACCAAATGGAATTTTTTTCTCAAAACGGTCGAAAATTAATTTTCTAGTTTTCAAATGTTTGTATCCAATACCAATTATTAATTCATCAAAAGAATATTTGATGAATTCTTTTTCTATATCGTCGGTTTTTCCTAAGATAGGAAATCCGTTAATATTAGCATTATTGGTAAAATCGTCAAAAAAAACTACTTTTTCATAGTGTCCATCAGAAATCGCATAATGTGCAATTTGCTGCCCTAAATCACCTGATCCTATTATAGCAAGAGTTTTCTTCATTACAAATGTTTCGAAATTTCGTTTAAATTGTTTATTTTATAAGTTGATTGCTGATAAAAATTACCTCTATCGATCAATAAGCTTTTAATTCCTAATTTCGAAGCTGGTTCTATATCCAATTTTATTGAATCTCCAATATATAAAACTTCACTCGCATTATACCCTATACAATCTAATGCTTTCTGATAAAACTCTACTTTGGGCTTTGCAATGCCCAATTCTTCTGAAACCAAAATATCAGTAAAAATAGGTCCAAAAAACTGAAGCAGTTTATCTTTTAATGTAGTATTGAAATTTGAAATTATTCCGAAAGGAATGTCTATTTTATTTAAAAAATCAACATCATCAAATTTTTCCCAAGGAAGGTACGTGCAATTTTTAAATATAGCTTCTAATAATTTTTCATTAGGAACGATACCTAATAAGCGAAGAAGTTCTCCATTAAAATGGTTGTAAAAAACTGAATCAGTCCTATCTGGAAAATGTATTACCTCTGATAATAATTTATGCTTATATATTAATTCTTCCAAAGAAACCAAATATCCATAGTCGCTTAAAGTATCTTTTATTTTATTAAATAAACTTGGCTTCCCTAAAATTGTACCTGAAACGTCAAAAAAAATATACTTAGTCATAACTTAATATAAAATATGATGTGACGACAGATTATTTAACTCATTCTCATTAGATGCTTCTGGATAAATAACATCTAATAGAATTCTTGTAGCAATTCCTTTAATTGGGTTTGATTTATCTGGTCTTTCATCAAAAAGATATTCTTGAAGAACATATTTGACATCTTGAAATCCTAAATTATGGCGAATTGAGTTTGTTCCTGAAATCCTACAATTAACTTCAAACGGTATAATTTCTCCAGTCTCTGTAACAATTGACTGCAAATTAAAACTTCCTATTAACCCTCCTAAATCAATCATTCTTTGAATTATGTCTTTCAATAAATCATCATAATCAAATATCACTTTAGATCTAGAAGTTGTACCGTTTGTTAATTCTCTTTCCATAGTAAAAATAGAGTGGAGAATATTTTCCTTTGTAACATAAACGGCTGTAGTAATTTCCTTTCCTTTCAACAATGGCTGAATCATATATCCATTAGGCAAATCCTTGGGATTTGAGGGATTAATCAAAATTCCTCTTGAGCCACGCCCTTCTCTAGGTTTTGCTATTATCTCTTCTTCAGAGAAATCATAATCTTCAGGCAACCAAGATTGGGCAAATGGAATATTATTTTCTTTGTGATATAAAAAAGTTTTATATTTATCCAAATATAACTTAGCTGTCTTAAAGTCACTTGCAACTACAACTGCGTTTATATTTTCCTTATTTAACGCTAAATAATAGACCTCATAATCTGTGGATGGAATAATAAGATCAATATTTTCCTTATTAACTATTTCATTAATTACGTCTATGTAATTGTCTTCATAAGAATAAGGCACTTGGTATGTTACATCACATAAATAATTCCCTGAAGTAAAAAAAGCTATATCTACTCCTATAATAATTACTTTTGGAAAAGAGTTTCGTATATTTCGCAATATTCCCTGTCCAACATTACCCCCTATTCCCGTAACTAGTACTTTTTTTGCTTCCATTCAATATATTTTTGTAATCGTTTTTCAATATTCTTTTTTGGTTTCCAACCTAATAAGATAGTACTAAACTCATTATTATATTTTAGCGAATGTGAATTATCATCATTCACAAATTTGATTTTCGCCTTCGTTAAATTTGAGATGATTTGTGCTATCTCAAGATTTGAATATTCTTTTGGACAAACACCTAAAATGATATGCCCTGACACTCTTTCTCTAGCTTCAATCATTAATATAATATAGTTTATAACATCTTCAACATGTATATAATTTTGAAGTCTTGCACCGTTGCCCCATACAAGAATTTCTTTATTATTTAATGCCTGATTTACATAATTCGGAATCAATGTATTTTCTTTCATTTTTATTCCAAACATTGAAGAAATTCTAAGAATAGCAGCATTTTTATGCAACAATACTATCCTCTCGGCCCATAACTTTGACAATGCATAATTAGATTGCGGGTAGATATCCGACTGCTCATTAATAAGAAAAGGATTTATCTTATATATAGAAGCTGTAGATACATATATTATAAATGCATCAGGAAATTTAGAAACAATTTTTTCAGTTAAACTAACATTAACTTCATATAGGCTTTCATTTGGCAATATCGTATTACCAGAAGCAACAGCCGCATGACACATAATAATAATGTCAATATCATTATCTAACTTTTCTAATTCAGAAGAATTGAACACATGGATGCCTTCGAAAAACTCTTCTTTTTTACCCAACCCAAAAATCTCACAATTTTGTAAACTCTGAGCCAAATCACTTCCTAGAAAGCCCTTAATTCCAGTAATTAGTATTTTCTTCAAACTAATTGACATTAAAGTTCTTCAATCTCTTTAATATGATTAATGAACTTTCCATTTTTCCATTCAATATATCCTCCATCAATCCATGGCTTACCAATTTGAGTAGAAAGAAAGTCTTTCTTCCATTCCCAATTCTTCAGAGAATCAATTTTTTTAACCTTAATTAAAAATTTTGCATATGTACAATTAATAGGTAAATCATTCTTAACTGACCAAAAAGCTGTAAAATCTCGTACACCATTATTCATATCAACCATGTTAATATTTCCATTGTTAGTACTAAATGACATCTTACGCCAATTTGTTCCATAATTGTAATAAGAAGGCTGCCCATTTTTATCAATTAAAGGCAACCAGACTTCATTTCTACTTTTATCTAAATACACAATTGCAACTATATGATTATAGCCATTATAATGAGCATCTAGAAAAACAGAATGAGATGTTGAACCGAATAACACTTTTGTCACTTTATTAATTTTTAAAGCCACTCCAGAAATTACATAATCTAGCTTAGTATCTTTAAAATGAATCAATTCTCTTCCCTTGTCAATTAAAGGGCTATTATATATAATGATTAATTGTATTATAAAGAAAAATATAATTATAAATTTAAAACCCAAAAATTTTAAATCAGACAATGTTAAATTAGTCAAAATTTTGATCTTATCATCTTCGATTATATTTGGAGGGTTATAACCGCAATTTTCTTCGGTACATCTAACAGTTGTTCTATTAGTTGCTATATAAGAATAAATTTTTTTCCCGATGTAATAAATTCCTGGTAATCTTAAAAACAAAGAAATTGGATATAAATAAAATATACGTTTCATTACTTGTATATAGGTATCTATACCTGAATATACTCTACCATCTAAATCTACACTATAAATATTATCTAGCAATAAATCCGTTTCAATATGATTTATATAAGTATTTTCCTGAGAATCAAATTGAACTGTCTTGAAACTAACTTTGTTAAACCAATCTAAGTGTGAAATAGTAATTTTAGTTCGAATACATAAAGGACATTCTGCATCATAATAAAATGAAAGTGTAGATGCATCTTTTCTTACTGTAAATAATCTTTCCCACCAAGAAACAGGAATTAGAAGTAAATAAATTGAAATTACAGTTAACGCGAACCAAGGTATTGGAAAAAGAACTAAAATCCCGAGATGAAAGCCAACCCCAATAATAAAAGCGATAATACGCCACTTCTTTCTAAAAAATATAAATAAAAATATTGCTTCAAAAACTAAAGTCAGGTAGCCTAAGAAAATCATCACATATTGCAAATTTAACAAAAATGATAAATTAGTATGAACCATCATTGGCATTGAAGCTGGTAACCACATTCCTAAACCATTCATCCATGCATGTGAACATATTTTAAGGAAGACGGAATCAAAATATACAATCGCAATTCCAAGAAATACTGGAAGAAAGTAATATAACTGACTAACTTTTTTTGAGGGATTGTACTGAAATGTAGTATTGGAGTATTTTAATTTCAAGAATAATCTATCTAAGGAAAAACATTTGCTTACAGGAATAAAAATCAGCAAAAAATTAATTGCCATATACGCATAAAAAACATGATATTCATAAGATTGAATGCTGCCAATTAATATCAATCCCATTAAATAATTTATAATAGCAAAAAATCTTGTGAAGGCTCCAAAAAGCAAAAATAAAACTGAAAAAAACCAAATGGAAATTGGAATTGCAAAATCAATTTCTGCTGGCTCTATATATGGTATTTTATCAAAAATTAATGCTCTAAAATACATCAGTTGACTAATCTCACATAATAGCACCAAACAGTATGCAATTCTAAAGACCGCTAACCCAGTTCCATAAATTTTTTTTTCAAAAGATTTTCTAATTAATTGATTTATTTTATTCATATTTTTAATTTATGCCTTAAAGCAAAGCTTTGTTTACAGGGTTAAAATTTAAAGTTCTTTCAAAATTTTTTGAGCTATCAAAAATAATATTGCGAAAAAACCTGCGAGAAAACCTCCCAGGACCAGTCCTTTTAGTTTTCCAAAACGTTCTTTAGCCAGTGGCAAAATAGGTCGATCAATTACCTGAATTAGTGGCGTATCCTTACGCAAACTTACTTTTGCCAGTTCCAATTGTCTAACTAACTCTGCCAAAATAGCAGAATTAGCCTGTACATCTACTTGTCTTCTAGATGATGGAGCTCGACGAACATTTAAAGCAGGATTTAAGTTAAAGGTATTATCATTTGCTATCGCAACACCCGTTATAGCTCCATTAAGTTCATTCCTAATAGAATCAACTTGGCGTTCTAAAATAATCATATTTGTTCTCGCCTTCTTGCTTTTTGTTTCTACATAAAATTCTCCCACCTTTCTGGCCAAACTCTCACAAAGAAATTTTGCAAACAATTCATCATTTGCAGAAACATTAATACTTAAAATAGCAGTCTTTTTGTCCTTTTGACCTACATTTAAATTTGAAGATATTATATTCTTGAACATTATACCTAAGATACTGTCCTGAACTCTTGTAAATTTCATACGATCAGCGTCAGGTAAAAATTGAATACTATTCAATTTTGGATCTTTCTTCCAATTCTTTCGCCAATTGTTATTCTCAATATACATCTCCGCCAAAGAAATTTTCTTTCCATTAACAAAAACAGGAGAAAGAAGCGTTTTTTCGACCATTGATCTTGATTTAAATAATTCCGTCAAATTTGATCCTGTAAAAATACTTCCTGCACTTCCTCCAAAATCTAATCCCATTGAACTGGCTAATCCAAGAGCGCTACTTAATCCTCCTCCTGAAGATTTTTCATCTTCTAAAGCAAAAGATAAAGTTGCAGTATAAACTGGCTTTTTTATTATCGAATATGCTATTCCAAATCCAGAACCAAGAATTGCAACTAGGACAATTATTTTCCATTTTGAAAGAAAATAAAGGTACCATTCTTGAAACAGTTTAATTATTTCTTTTAATGAAAGTCCATCATTTTCATTTACTGTATTCTTCATTGATATTATTTAAAAGCAGTTACAATTAATAAAGCTAAACTTGTAATGACACTTCCAATGCTAACCCATTCCCCAGTAGTAATTTTTTTAGTTTCCGGCTTTTCAGGAACAACTATTTGTGAATCCGGCTCCACAGTAGGATATGATCTAAAAAACAAAAAGGATTTTGTCACATCTGCTTTACCATTAGGATATATAATATATGCTTTTTTCTTCCAACCTTTACTATCAACTCCTCCTACAGAATTTATATAATATTTAAAATTTTTTCCTTTACGATAAGGAATTTCAGAAGTCAATAAAACATTTCCAGTAACCTTTACTCCTTCGTTATAAGTTGCTATAATAATCTCGTCGCCAGGAAATAAAGTAACATTAGAGTAGTGGTTTTTATTTTTCACTATCTTTTCCCAGTTAACAGGTATTATTGCAAATTTCAAATTATTTTCTAGTTTTTTAACAAGCTTATCATTCAAAGTATCTGTTTTTGAAAGATTTAAATCTATACTTTTAATATTTTCTATCTGGTCTTGTTTAATTGGTCTTTGGATTTTCATCCCCTCTATGTTTGCAACAGATGTGATTCCGCCTGCTCTCATAACAACATTATACACCGTCTCTCTTTTATTCTCCAGAACATATTTTCCTGGATATACTACTGCTCCACTTACAGTGACCATTTCGGGCTTTTCATAAACTGCGATTCTTCGAATATTAATTACGTCAAAAGGGTTTAACACAAAGTTTTTGGCTTGTTCATTATTATCTGATGAAATTTCAAATTGAACTAATTCGATACGTTTTGGATTGGAATCATTAATTACATCTGATTTTACCATTCTTGCAATTTCTACACGTTTTGATGCAGATCCAGTAAGTCCACCAGCTTGAATAATCAAATCATTTAAAGTTAAATTTTCAAAGTAATCAAACACTCCTGGGTTTTTAATTTCTCCATCAATAGTAATTTTATAGTCTTCTCTGAAATCCAAAATAGAATATACTGTTAAAATATCTTCTCTTTTTAACTCTAAATCAGCGTTTAAATCACCTGATAAGGCTGCGTTTAAATCTACATTTACAATTTCAGTAGTTAAATCAGTTTTTAAGCGAATAATTCTAGCTCTTTTACTATAAGCATCTTCTTTTAGACCTTCTGCTCTTGTAATAAGGTCAGAAACTCGCATTCCATCATTAAAGGAATAATAATCTGGTCTAAAAACAGCACCTTCTATTTTGATACGATTTTGAAAGCGATTTAATATCTTAGTAATTCTAAAGACATCACCTGATTGAGGTTGGTAAGAATTATACTCTTCTTCCTTTATATCGTGAACCTTAAACTCTTTACCTGTTTTCTGTACGACATTAACTGAAGCAGTATACGCAAATTCATTAAAGCCAGAAGCAAAATTTAATAAATCTGAAAAATTCTCTCCTTTTTTCATTTCAAAAATTCCTGGACGTTTTACTTCGCCTTCTACAGTAACTCTATTAGTATACGAAGGAATTCTTATTACATCGTTTTCTTTTAAACTAACATTATCTGATTGATCTCCTTTTACTAAAAATCTATAAATGTCAATATTTCTGAAAACTTTATTATTTCGTATTAATTCAATATTTCTATAACTGCCATTTTTACCTGGACCACCTGCTAAATGAAGTGCGTTATAAACACTTGCTAATGAGGATATTGAATAGTTTCCTGGTTGTTTACCTCCAACAATAGTTACTTTAATTGTTCGTATTTGACTTAAACTAACACTTACTTGTGATTGACCTGAACGAACAGTACTGTAAACTTTTGCAATTGCTGCCTTAATTTTTTGTGTTGCTGCCTCAATCGGCATTCCAGCCACCGCAATCTGTCCTACGTACTGAATACTAATTTTTCCTTCTGTACTGACGGACATACTTGCATTATATTCTTGGATGCCATATATACTAATTTGAAGTTCATCACCTGGTCCCAAAATATAATTAACAGGTGTTGCCAATTTTAAATCTGGTTCAAAATTTAAATTAGGATTATCGAAAAGCTCGGAACCAAAAACAAATGAATTTTCTGAATCTTTAGTTTTTTCATTTTTTACCTCTTCTTGTTTCCTTCCAGAATCAATGTTACTTTCTTGAATTTTAGGTTTATCTTGTACAATATTTGATTTTTGCAAATATTGATTTATTCTCATTTTAAGTTTATCAAATTCTACCTGACTCATTCCTTTTGAAAGCACCATTGGTTCCACTTGTTCGATAGTAGTATTATTACTTTTAAGCTGTGCATTAATTTTAGCCAAATCATCATCAGAAAGATAATCCACTTGTATAGAACTCAAATCTTTAGTCTTAAGTATGTCTTGTGCCTTTATTGAATGTGAAAATAAAAAAGCGAGAATTAGGATAAGAACGTGTGTTATTTTTTTCATAACGATTTAAATTTAATCTCGAAAAATTGTTTTTTTATGAATATTGTTTTTTATAGTAATCTTTATACGAACCAGAGGTCACATTTTGCAACCATTCTTCATTATTCAAATACCAATTAATAGTCTTATCTAAACCTTCTTCAAAAGTAACAGAAGGCTTCCATCCTAATTCTTTATTAATTTTAGATGCATCAATTGCATAACGCAAATCATGTCCAGGTCTATCTTTTACATATGCAATCAATTGTTCTGAAGTCCCTTCATCTCTTCCTAATTTTTGATCCATAATTCGACAAAGTAATTTAACCAAATCAATATTCTTCCATTCATTAAAACCTCCAATATTATACGTTTCATGATTTTTACCTTCATGAAAAACAAGGTCAATTGCAGCAGCGTGATCTTCAACAAATAACCAATCACGTGTATAGTTACCGTCTCCATATACTGGAAGCGGTTTATTATTTATAATATTATTTATAAACAAAGGAATTAATTTCTCTGGAAAATGGTAAGACCCATAATTGTTAGAACAATTTGTCAAAACATATGGCAGTCCATAAGTTTCTCCATAGGCTCTCACAAAATGATCTGAACTTGCTTTTGAAGCCGAATATGGAGAATTTGGATCATATGGAGTTGTTTCTGTAAAAAGTCCATCAATTCCAAGTGATCCATATACTTCATCAGTACTTATATGATAAAATCTTTTACCTTCAAAGTTAGCCTTCCATTGATTTTTTGCAGCATTCAATAAATTCATTGTACCAATTACATTGGTCTTAACAAAAGCCAAAGGATCTTCAATAGATCGATCAACATGAGATTCAGCTGCTAAATGCAAAATCCCATCAAAATTATGTATCTTAAAAAGCTCATTAATAAAACTTTCATCTACTATATCTCCTTTTACAAAAGTATAATTTGAGTTATTCTCAATATCTTTAATATTTTCCAAATTGCCCGCATATGTCAGAGCATCCAAATTAAAAATTTGATAATTAGGATATTTATTAACAAAACGTCTTACTACATGCGAACCAATAAATCCAGCACCACCAGTTATAAGTATTTTTTTCATTTAAATTTAAAAATTAATTTAATAGATCTGAATTTTGTTTTTCTAATTCATTATAAATGTCTTTTACATCTTGTGAATTTTCTTTTTGCAAAATTAAGTTTGCTGAATCTGTATGCACAAATATTGTGTTTTTTAATCCTAAAAATGTCGTGTGACTATCACATCCAATAACCATATTACCATTTGCATCAACTGGATGGCCCTTTGTAGTTAAGTATTCATAGACAGATTCAAATGAACCTAAGTCTGACCATGCAAAAGATGCTGGAACGACTTTAATCTTTTTACTTCTTTCCATTACAGCATAATCAATACTTATTGATGGAATTTGTAAAGATAATTCTAAATCCAGAAATCCATTTTTATGAGCTTCCCAGACAGTCTTAGAGGCTTCATACACATCTGGCTGAAATTGTTTCAATTCATCAAGTAAAACTCCAGCTTTAAAGCAGAACATTCCACTATTCCATAGAAAATTGCCTTTTGCTATAAATTCTTTAGCAGTAGTTTCATTAGGCTTTTCTCTAAAAGATAATACCCTATCCCCTTTAGATTCAATATAACCATATCCTGTTTCAGGCTTTGTGGGAATGATTCCGAAAGTAACAATAAATCCTTCTTTAGCCTTTAAAATAGCTTCTTGTATTGCATTATTATAATCAGACATTTTGTCAATGATATGGTCTGAAGGTGTTACAATTAAAATATCTTCCGGTTGAGAAGCAAAAGCTGCAAAAGCTATAGCTGCTGCAGTATTTCGAGGTGTTGCTTCAACAATATTAAGATAAGATGTATTAGTCTTATCCATTACTTTACCACTTAAATGGTGGTTATCTACATTTCCAACAACCATTACTTTATCCGCTAGATGACTATTACGCTCTACAGTCATTTCAAATAATGATTTGTTTTCAAAAATTTCTAAATATTGCTTTGGTTGGCTTTTGCGAGAAAGTGGCCATAACCTACTTCCAACACCACCCGTTAAAATTACATGTATAATTGAATTGTTATTTTCCATTTTCTTTTAATTAAAAAAGGGTTTTAAATACTAAAGCCTATTATCGGCTAAAGTGCCTAAAACTCCTTTTACATCGTATAAAAGACTATTTTCTTTTTGCAATTCAGAAAAATTTAATTTCAAAAATTCATTGTGTGCTACTCCTAAAACTATAGCATCAAATTTTTCTGTTGGCAGCAAATTTATAGTCTCAAGTTTGTACTCTTTTTTAACCTCTTCTACATTTGCAAGAGGATCATAAATTGTAACTACTATTCCGTATTCTTTCAATGCTTTTATAACATCTACTATCTTTGTGTTTCTAACATCTGGGCAGTTTTCTTTAAATGTGATTCCAAGCATTAAAAGATTAGCTCCATTTACTGAAACACCTTTTTTTATCATTAGTTTCACGATTTGTGAAGCTACATATTCTCCCATGCTGTCATTTAAACGTCTTCCAGCTAAAATTATTTCAGGATGATATCCAAATTCCTGCGCTCTTTGTGCTAAATAATAAGGGTCTACTCCTATACAGTGTCCTCCAACAAGTCCTGGTTTAAAGGGCAAGAAATTCCATTTTGTAGCTGCTGCTGTTAATACCTCCTGAGTATCGATATTCATTAAATTGAAAATTTTAGCAAGTTCATTAACAAAAGCTATATTAATATCTCTTTGTGAGTTCTCAATTACTTTTGCCGCTTCTGCTACTTTTATTGACGGTGCAAGATGTGTTCCAGCAACTATCACTGATTTATATAAATTATCAACTTTTTGACCTATTTCGGGTGTTGAACCAGAGGTTACTTTTAAAATCTTTTCAACCGTATGTTCCTTATCTCCTGGGTTAATTCTTTCTGGCGAATAACCAGCAAAAAAGTCTTCATTAAATTTTAGTCCAGAAACTTTTTCTAAAACAGGTACACATTGCTCTTCTGTCACTCCAGGATAAACTGTCGATTCGTAAACCACAATATCGCCTTTTTTTAGAACTTTTCCAACAGATTCGCTAGATTTATATAATGGAGTAAGATCCGGACGATTATTTTTATCTACTGGAGTAGGAACTGTTACAATAAAATAATTACAATCAGCAATGTCTTCGAGCTGGTTTGTACAATATAATCCGGTTTTGTTATTTGGATTATCAATAAGTACTTTTTTTAGAATTTCGGAATCAACTTCTAAGGTACTATCAATACCAGTATTTAAACTTGCAACTCTTGCTTCATTAATATCAAAACCGACAACAGAATATTTTGTAGCAAAAAGTCTGGCTAATGGCAAGCCAACATAGCCTAAACCAATAACTGCTATTTTTATATTTTCTTCCAATTTCATCTTTTATATTAATTTCAGTCACTAAAGCTCACGGCTTCGCCCTTCTGAATCCCATTATTTTTAGGTCAGACACACGTAAGCAATTTCGGCAAATATAACACATTAAGTCAATTTATTCAATACAGTTCTCAATAATACAAACAAAAACAATTATTCATTAAAGGTATTAATTCACAATATATTACTAATCAATAATTAAGGAATTTATTTATTAAAAAAAAACAGAGAATAAATTTCAATAAACTGAAATTATATTCTCTGTTTTTAACTTAGATTACTCTATTTTATTTTACAATAACCTATTTATATTTTATTTTTAGTACACAACCCAAAGATTCAAGCACTAATACATAATAATTTTTAGAAACTTCTTTAACAATTGCACTTTGATTACTAAAAGCTCCAGATTCCAATTTAATCTTGTCTCCCACTTGTATTGAAGTAACCGAAATATCTGCTATATTATCGGATTGAAGACTAGTTTTTATTATATTTATTTCTTCATCACGAACTATTGCTGGTTTACCCAGCCAAAACAAATATCTTACAACCCCGGCAATTTGAAAAACAGAATTTCTATCTGAATCTGCCATTTGAACAAAAACATAGGAATTAAAAAGCGGAACTTCCACTTTCTTTTTTCTATCTGACCATTGTTTTACCTGAGATATTAATGGACAGTAACAAACGATTCCTATTTGAGTTAATTTTTCAGCAACTTTTTTTTCCCACTTAGGTTTCGTATATAAAACATACCAATTCATAACTGCAATTTATATTGAAATAAAACTTCTATATCAACCATACACTTATCATATTAAGTTCATCTCAACATAGCTTCATTAAGAACCTATCCCATTATATATAAATCCAATTGATTCTAGTTCTTTAGCATTTAAAATATTTCGCCCATCAAAAATAAAAGCAGGTTTATGCATCGAATCATATATTTTCTGCCAGTTATAAGTAGTAAACTCATCCCATTCTGTAAGAACAGCAATAGCATGAGCATTCTTACAAGCGTCATAAGCATCCTCAAAAACATTCAATGAATTAAGATTTTCCTGAGGTGATCTTGTATCTAAATAATCTAGATCACTAAGCATTTTACTCTTAGAAACTTTTGGATCATAAACTGATATTTTAGCCTGCTCATTGATTAAATCATCTGCAACGTATATTGCTGCCGATTCTCTAGTATCATTAGTATCTTTTTTAAATGCCCATCCTAAAAATGCAATTTTCTTATCAGCTACTGTATTGTATAAAGTTTGAACAATTTTACTTGAAAATCTTCTTTTTTGATGATCATTCATTATAATAACTTGTTCCCAATAATCTGCAACCTCATTTAAGCCGTAAGATTTTGCAATGTAAACCAAGTTTAAAATATCTTTTTGAAAACAAGAACCTCCAAAACCTACTGATGCTTTTAAAAATTTTGGACCAATTCTGCTATCCATTCCAATAGCTTTTGCAACTTCATTTACATCTGCACCAGTCTTCTCACACAACTCAGACATTGCGTTTATAGAAGAAATACGCTGGGCTAAAAATGCATTTGCGGTTAATTTAGATAATTCAGATGACCATACATTCGTTGTTAAAATTCTATCTTTACTAACCCAATTTGCATAAACATCTACCAATGCGTTAATTGCAATTTCTCCTTCTGGAGAAGTATCACCTCCAATTAAAATTCGATCTGGATTCAATAAATCACTAACCGCAGTTCCTTCTGCTAAAAATTCTGGATTTGAAAGGATTTGAAACTGCACACCGTTTCCTGTATTGTCTAATATACTTTTAATTGCTTCTGCAGTTCGAACTGGTAAAGTAGATTTTTCTACCACAATTTTATTTTCTTTGGCAACTTTTGCAATTTGTCTGGCACATAGTTCAATATATTTTAAATCAGCGGCCATACCTTTACCTTTTCCATAGGTTTTTGTTGGAGTATTAACTGAAATAAATATTATTTGTGCTTCATCAATTGCTTTTTCTACATCGGTCGAAAAGAATAAATTTCTTCCTCTGGCTTCAGATACAATATCCGAAAGTCCTGGTTCATAAATAGGAATATTATCAGTATTAGGATCGTTCCAGTCTTTAATTCGCTGTTCATTCAAATCAACAACAGTAACTTGAATATCTGGGCATTTTTGAGCAATTACCGCCATTGTCGGTCCTCCAACATAACCAGCGCCTATGCAGCAAATTTTTGTAATTTTCATTTATATAATATTATCTTGATTCTTAATTTATTTTAAATTATTCCAATACCAGCTTACAGCTTCTTTTAATCCTTGCTGTAATGAAAATTGAGGATTATAACCTAATAGTTTTTTTGCTTTTTCGATACTTGCTAATGAATGAGGAATATCTCCCGCTCGGTTTTCTCCATAAACAATTTCAACATCGGCAATTTTTGGATTAAATTCAGACAGATACTCCTTCAAATATCTTACTAAATCATTCAAGGTATTTCGATCGCCAAAAGCTGTGTTATAAACTGTATTTACAGCTTCGTGATTTTTTGTTATCATTGCTAATTCATTCATTTGAATTACATTATCTATATATGTAAAATCTCTTGAATAGTTTCCATCTCCATTAATTACAGGACTTTCCAATTTCATTAATTGTTTAACAAATTTTGGAATTACTGCTGCATATGCTCCGTCAGGATCTTGCTTTCTTCCAAAAACATTAAAATAACGAAGACCTACCGTCTCTAAACCATACGTTCGACTGAAAATTTCGGCATACAATTCATTTACATATTTAGTAATCGCATAAGGAGACAAAGGTTTTCCGATTACTTCTTCAACTTTAGGCAGCCCTTGTGAATCGCCGTAGGTCGAGGAGCTTGCTGCATAAATAAACCTTTTCACTTTTGCATCACGAGATGCGACTAACATATTTAAAAAACCTGATACATTTACATCGTTGCTTGTTATGGGATCATTAATTGATCTTGGAACAGATCCTAAAGCAGCCTGATGTAAAACATAATCGACATTTTTAACCGCGAGTTTACAATCTTCGATATTCCTAATATCTCCTTCAATCAAATCAAAGTTTGGATTTTCTAAAAAACTTTTCAGATTATGTCTGTGTCCAGTAGAAAAATTATCCAAACAAACCACTTTATGTCCTGACTTCAAAAAATATTCAGACAAATTGGAACCGATAAAACCGGCACCTCCTGTAATTAAAATTGTATTTTGAACTGAAGTCTCCATTAGATTAAATTATTTTCTTCTAAACTTGTTTACAATTACTTTCCAAAAATTAGTTTTCTCTTCCTCTTCATGATATCCGTTTGAATATGCTCCGTATCCATAGCCATATCCATATACAGCACCATATTTTGCTTTATTTTCAAAGCCATTAAATACAATACTAGCATTGCTTAATTCGCCTCTTTTAATTCTATTGTTAAGCAACGTAATCATATCTTTTTTAGTATAATTTTGCCTTACAATATACAATACAACATCGGCAAACTGAACTAATTCTAACGCATCCGAAACTAATCCGACAGGCGGTGTATCCAGAATAATATAATCATATTTTTTCTTTAATTCGTCTATTAATTCTCCCATCGCATCACTTAAAATTAATTCTGATGGATTTGGAGGAATAGGTCCTGAAAGTATTACATCAAGATTGGCAATTTGAGTAGGGTTTGTAATTTCTTCAAGAGTATTTTGTCTGATTAAATAATTTACAACTCCTAGCTGGTGATTGGTCAAACAAAATTCATCTGCTAGTCTCGGTTTTCTTAAGTCCAAACCAACAATAACTGTTTTCTTTTCGCTTAAAGCAAAAACTGTAGCAATATTTATAGAACAAAATGTTTTTCCTTCCCCACTTATTGATGAAGTAATCATCAATGTTTTTGAGCCATTGAGTTGTTGTTTTTTATATAAAAACTGAAGTGAAGAACGAATTCCTCTAAAAGCTTCGGATAATGCTGATTTTGGCTTATCAAATACCGCCAAACTTACCGCTTCTTTATTATAACCTACTACACCTATAATTGGTATATCGGTCAATTTTGTAATATCGTCGGCAGTTTGAATTGAATTATTTATAAAGAAGATTATAAATACAAATATTAAAGGAATTAGTACCCCTAGGAATAATGCTAAGATATAATTTACAGAAGTTTTAGGTCCTATTAATCCACCACCTATATCTTTTGCTGGATCAATAAAATGAATATCCGATAAGTTAGATGCTTTTACAATTTCAGCCTCATTTCTTTTTTGAAGAAATTCAGTATAAATATTGTCATTTAAATCATATTTCCTTTTAATTTTTAACAGCTCTTGCTGTTCTTCCGGAAGTCTTTTAACTGTACTTTCGGCCTGCCCAATTTTTGCATTCACCATTGAAAGATCATACAATAAGGAAGATTTAGCAGATGAAATATTTTCAAGCAATACGTTTTTTACAGCCTGCATTTGATTATCAAAATCCTTAAAAATCTTATCGCTTTTGACAGCATAAGCCATTTCTGATCTTTGTGTAGAAAGCGAAATAAGTTTTGAAACATTTGCAACCACATTTGGATCTTCTATACCTGCAACTGACGGAGCAGGAAGTCTTGAATAATCAACGCTATTATTAAGGTAAGCTTTTAAGGAATTATAATAGGCTATTTTTCTGGTTATATGATCTTTCTCGACATCAAAGTCCATTATTTTGTCAGAGAATTTAGCTCCGCCCCCTTCAATTTCAAATATATTTTTGTTTTTACTAAAAGATTTTAGTTCACTCCCTGTTTGCTTTAGTTGTGCTTCCATTGCAACAAGCGTACTATCAATAAATCGAATGGTATTAGTTGCAAATTGATTTTTACTATCAAGTTGGATTTTGATCAGCATTCGAACAGTTGCATTTAAGTATTCAACCATTCTTGCTTTGTTAGTTCCCTGAAGCCCTAAAGTTAAAATAGAACCGCCCGCTTTATCACTTTCAACACTAATTCCTCTATAACGAGCAACCGTTCCATTAAAATCATTAAATCTTACAAAATATTCTTTCCCTTTATAAAAACCTGGATTATCAGTGATTTGTAATTTCCAATTTAAAAAAGGCAGAGAGACTTGTTCTCCAACTTTATATTTTTTTACAAATAAAGCAGGCTGAACAGAAGTACTACTGTATGTATTATCAGAATATGTAATTAATCCAACCGAATTACTCTCAAATGGAATTTGAATTTGATATTCGTTCTCACTTAGGAATTTTACAGCAATTAAAGTATTTGCCAGCTGTCCTTTTGTTTTATCAATATCAACATAAAATGGGACAGCTCCATAAGAATCAATTAGATTATATTTCCCTTGCTCTAAATAATCGATATAAAATTGCAGCTTATCAACCACTTGCTCATTATGAGATCTTGATTGAAATATCGTAGAAATTCCATTGACTTTATCTGAAACTCCTCCCCAATTAAAAACTAGACTAGTATTTGATGTAAAAAAGGGATTACTTTCTTCTTTGATAGCAATCATGGTTTGCATTCCGTAAATTTTCTCTTTTCGAATATTTACCTGATATGCTATTGTTAAAGCAATTACTAAACTAAGCAGAAACCATTTCCAATAGCTGGCGATTTTCAACAAAAATCCTTTAAAATCAAAGCTTGATTGATTTTCAAAAATGGAAAAATCTTTTATATCTAACATTTGTTGAATTAAATTTTAATTTTTGATAATCAAATAAACTGTTGTTGCTAATGAAAGTAATGTAATGATTGAACCAATAGATTGTATACCAGTTTGTCCTGTACCCCAAGTTTTTTGCCTTAACGGTTTTATATAAATATAATCGTTAGGCTGTAAATAGTAATAAGGTGATTTAATAACATTTATATCTGTTAAATCTATATTATTCATTTGAACGCCAGTTGGCGTCTGACGAATTATGGTAACAGCTCTTCTATCTCCAACAGTTGTAATATCTCCTGCATTTGCGATAGCTTCCATTATATTAACGCGTTCTTGAAATAAGGTTTTTGTTCCAGTGCTTCCAATTTCTCCATTTATTGTATATCTGAAACCTGCTAATTTAACAGTGACGAAAATATTCGCTTCACTTTTAAAGTATTCTTCTAAAAGCTTTTTTTCAATCATTAATCTAACTTCTTCTAATGTATAACCAATAACATTAATTTCTCCCAAAATAGGCATTCTAATATTTCCATGATCATCAACCGTAAAACCATCAAAATACAAAGAGGCTTCGGATTTTCCAGAATTTGCACCATCCTCGGTTGGAGCAAATATAGAAACCAATTTCGGATCGATTGCTTTTATATTCACACTTAAAACATCATTTACCTGAAGTCTATAGGGTTTAGATTCTACAGCTGCGATATTGCTTTGCTCTCCCGAACTATTTTTATCCTGCAGATAAACAAGATCTTTAACAGGAATACAAGATGTAAATAATGTACTTATTAAGAATAGTATATAAAAACTGTTTTTTGTCATTAGTTTAATTTTACCGCAAATATAGCTTTTCCTTTAATTTTCAGGAAATCTATACGTTATTTACTCTCGCTTAATTATTTTTGAATGTTTTTTCGAAAGGAACACGATGCAGAATACTTCTTCCAAGGGTCACTTCATCCGCATATTCCAATTCATCTCCAACTGCTATTCCTCTTGCAATTGTAGAAATTATAATTTCAGATTCTGCAATTTGTTTATAAATATAAAAGTTTGTTGTATCTCCTTCCATAGTAGAACTGAGTGCAAAAATAATTTCAGTTACTTTTCCTGATTTTACTTTTTCAACTAAACTAAAAATATTCAACTGGCTTGGGCCAACCCCTTCAATAGGTGAAATTTTACCGCCAAGCACATGATATATTCCTTTATACTGCCCAGTATTTTCGATAGCCATAACATCACGGATATCTTCCACTACACATATAACTTGATGGTTTCTTGAAGTATTAGCACAAATTTCACAGATTTGAGTATCTGAAATGTTATGGCAATTTTCACAAAATTTAATATCCTCACGCATATTCAATAATGCCTGCGAAAGAAATCCAGTTTGCTCTTTTGGCTGTTTAAGAAGATGCAGTACTAAACGCAATGCTGTACGCTTACCAATTCCTGGCAATTGTGACATTTCGTTAACTGCTTTCTCTATTAATTTTGATGAAAATTCCATAATGACAAAAGTAATCTTTTTAATGGTATCAGAAGCTTAGACCAATTAAAAACAATATGGAATGAGATTATAAATATTTTTTTAGGATTATTTTGAATCTCAAAAATTCTTAGAAAAAATTAATATTGATTCGTTGCCAATAAAACTAACGTACATGCAACTTCAACTTCAATATTATTTAATTCTAACAATTGATACAATTCAGGATTTTCTGTTCCGGGATTAAAAATTACTCTCTTAGGCTGAGATTCAACGATATAATTATAATAATCACGCTGGCGTACAGGATTTAAATATAAAGTTACCGTATCAATATTTTTTACAGGAATGGCTTTTGTATGTATCGTTACTCCTGCAACTTCTCCGGGAGTGATTCCAATTGCAACAACGGTATGTCCTTTTTGCGTTAATGCATTAATAGCTCTAAAAGCATATCGATCAGTTTTTGTCGTTGCACCAAGCAACAAAGTTTTTTTATTTTTCATCATCATAGAATATTGTACAAAAGTAATTAAAAGTAAAAGCTTAATTTGCCTTATTAATTGAGAATATTGACTGTAAAAAATAATATCACGTTATTAATTTCAATGCAGAAATTAAAATTTGACTATTTTTACTTCATTAACCAATCACTTTTATGGATTTATTCATTTACTTATTTGCTGCGCTCTTCTCGGTTTTAAACCCAATTGGCACTGTTCCAATTTTTGTTGGATTAACACAACATGACTCGCAAAAAGAACGTTCGAGAATTTCTCTTTGGACTGCAATTAACGTTTTTATTATTTTACTAGTTTCTTATTTTATCGGTCAGTATGTTTTAACTTTTTTCGGAATCAGTATCGATGCGCTTAGAATTGCCGGTGGAATTGTAATCGTAAATTCAGGATTCTCACTTCTTTCGGGAAAATTTAATAAAAAGCGAGGAATCAATAAAAAAATTGAGAATGAAGCTCAACAGAGAAATGATATTGCATTAACACCGCTCGCAATTCCTATGCTAGCCGGACCAGGTTCTATTTCTTTATTAATTGCATTTTATCAGGAACATCACGAGATAGACGAAATCATTATTTCATCTCTTGCTATTCTAGCTATCGGGATTGCAATTTTCGTAATTTTAAAAAGTGCTCATTATCTCGCAAGGATATTAGGAGCTTCTGGGATTGTAGCAATTTCTCGAATTGTTGGTTTTATTGTAATTTCTATCGGAATTCAATATATCGTGAGTTCGATTATAAATATCATTAAAGGAAATCTAATGTAGTTTTCAAGTTTTAAAGTAATAAAAAACGGGATAGTTAAATGGCTATCCCGTTTTTTATTTTTATATCGAATGAATTTTTAATTTCTTGGTAAAAAAACTTCGGCCATCATGCATCTGGCACTTCCACCTCCGCAAGCCTCAATTGTATCTAAACTAGAACTTAAAATTTCAGCATGTTTTTCTAATTGTTCAATTTGTTTAGGAGTCAAACTTTGATGTGCAGACGCACTCATAACAATATATCGTTTGTCATTTGTTCCTCGCACTTCAAGCATATTACCCGCAAAATTATTCACTTGATCTTCTGTAATTAAAATGATTTCTTTTTTATCATCTTTTAAATTATCAAGAACCATTTTGCGTTCTTTTTTATCATCAATACAATCTGCACAAATAACAGCAAAAGTTTCACCTAAACACATCATCACATTGGTATGATAAATTAGTTTACGTTCTCCATCAACGGTTTGAAATGCTTCAAAAATGACTGGAGCGTAATCAAAATCTTCGCAGAATTCAATAAACAACTCTTCGTCTGCTCTTGGAGACAATGCACAATACGCTTTTCCGTTTGCTCTGTCTAACAATAAACTTCCTGTTCCTTCTAAGAAAATCCCATCTTCTTCTGCAGACGTATAATCCATAATATTAGAAATCTCGAAACCTTTTTCTTCAAGTGTATCTAAGATATCTTCACGACGCTCCTGACGACGATTTTCTGCAAACATCGGATAAAGAGCTACATCTCCATTTTCATGAAATGAAACCCAGTTGTTAGGAAAAATACTATCGGGAGTATCTGTTTCTAAAGTATCTTCTATTACTGTAACATCAACTCCAACAGCTCTAAGCTTTTCAACAAAAGTATCAAACTCTTGCTGCGCTTTTGCATTTACTGTACTTGGCAATAATCCATCTAATACTTTTTGGTAATAATTATTTACTGCAGTCTGTTCGTTCATTCTAAAAGCAACAGGCCGAATCATAACGATTGCATTTGTTGTCTGTTTCATATGTATATTTTTTAATATAGAAGATGCACTGCAGTGCGCCTCTACTGATTTTTTTAGTCTCTAATTAATGGTAAAGTGGAACATCTCAACAACCCTTCTTGCTTTGCAATTTCGGCATACGGAATTTCTTCGACTGTAAAACCATTTGCACGCAGCCAGTTATTTAATCGGGTAAAGTTTTTCTCAGAAACCACAACATTTTTATCGATTGAAAAAACATTCGAAAACATGTGATACATTTCTTCTCTTTCAATATGAAATAAGTTTTCTTTTCCGAAAAGATTTACCAAATACAAATAGTCAGCTTCTTCTCGGAAACCTCTTTTATAAATGATTCCTTTATTTTCTCCAACTGGCTGAAAACAGCAATCTAGATGAAGAGCATTATCTCTTGCTTCTAATTTGGATTTAACTAAATCGAACTCCTTTACAATTTTATTTGGAAACAATTCTTTAATGAAATTAACGCCATGCATATTTGTTCTTGCCGTAATATAATCTTTGTAGTCACTTCCTTTATAAGTTCCTATAAAAATGTGATCATTCCAAAGCATAACATCACCACCTTCAATATGTACTTCTTCAGGAGGACGAACTACTTTTTGAGGATCCATTTGATCAATTACGTATTGAATTGCGTCTAATTCGCGCTCACGATCAGGAAGAATATTGGATTTTACAAAAACATCATCAATTACAAATCCAATATCTCGGGCGAAAATCTGATTGTAATTCTCAATCATTTCAGGTCGATATACTTTAACATCATATTTCTGAAAAACGAAATTAAAAGCATCCATTTCAGCAACCATGTCTTTTTCGATTGGATATGTTCCTGCTTTAATATGTTCCAATGATTTAGGATCATAGGCTTCTTCTAAACTAGGAGTTGGCCCATTATGAACGGCTGAACCCAAGACAACTGCGCGCAATCTTGACGTTTCGTTCTTTACATTTAATTGCAACATAATTTTATTATATTTTGGACAAAGATAAAAAAAGCTTCACAGTAAGTGAAGCTTTCTATTTTTATTTATTTACGTTTAAACTCACGTAAAGGATGTCCTGTATAAATTTGTCTTGGTCTTCCAATTGGTTCTTTATTTTCACGCATTTCTTTCCATTGCGCAATCCAACCTGGTAATCTACCAATTGCAAACATTACTGTAAACATATCTGTTGGGATTCCTAATGCTCTGTAAATAATTCCAGAGTAGAAATCAACATTTGGATATAAGTTTCTTGATTTGAAGTATTCGTCTTCAAGGGCAGCTGTTTCTAATTTTCTTGCTATATCTAAAATTGGATCTTCAACTCCTAAAGTTTCTAAAACTTCCTGAGCCGCTTTTTTAATAATTTTTGCTCTTGGATCGAAATTTTTATAAACTCTGTGTCCAAAGCCCATTAAACGGAAAGGATCATTTTTGTCTTTTGCTTTCGCCAAAAATTTATCTGTATCGCCACCATCTTTGTTGATCTCTTCAAGCATCTCAAGTACCGCTTGGTTAGCACCTCCGTGAAGAGGTCCCCAAAGAGCAGAAACACCTGCAGAAACCGAAGCAAATAAACCAGCATGAGATGAACCAACCATTCTAACAGTTGAAGTAGAACAGTTTTGCTCATGATCTGCATGAAGAATAAATAATTTATCTAAAGCATTTACAATTACTGGATTTGCAGAGTAAGGACCTGTAGGCAACTGGAACATCAATTGCATAAAGCTTTCTACGTAACCTTTTGTATTGTCATAATAATTCAAAGGATAGCCCATTGATTTTCTGTATGTCCATGTAGCAATTACAAGGAATTTTGCCATTGTTTTGCAAATAGCCTCATACATTTCTTTTTCGTTATCAACATTTACTGCTTTAGGATTAAATGCTGTTAAAGCACTTGTTAAAGCAGATAATACTCCCATTGGGTGAGCTGTTTTTGGAAAACCGTCAATGATATTTTTCATTTCCTCGTTTACCAAAGAATGTTTTCTAATACCATTTTCGAACTGCTCTAATTCTTCTGCAGTTGGTAATTCTCCGAAAATCAAAAGATAAGACACTTCTAAGAAACTAGCTTTTTCTGCTAAATCTTCGATTGAATATCCTCTGTAACGTAAAATTCCTAATTCTCCGTCAAGGAAAGTGATTTCACTTTTACAAGATCCTGAATTTTTATATCCCGGGTCAATTGTAATAATACCAGTTAAATCACGTAATTTGTTAATATCGATAGCTGATTCATTTTCACTTCCTGTAATTACTGGAAGTTCAATTTTCTTACCATCTACTTCTAATGTAGCTATTTTTGACATAATATATCGGAAATAAATCTTATAAAATAATAATTTCTCAAATCTAAGGAATTTAAGACTAATTTAAAAAAGAATACTGCTATGAATTTGTTAAAAGTCCAAAAAAAAACCATTCGTTAAAAAACGAATGGTTAATCTTAATATATAACTCTAAAAATTATTTAATCTTGAAAGCTTTTAAGCCTGGGAAATAAGCTGTACTTCCTAATTCTTCTTCAATTCTTAATAATTGGTTGTATTTTGCCATACGATCAGAACGAGAAGCAGAACCAGTTTTAATTTGTCCACAGTTTAAAGCAACTGCTAAGTCAGCAATTGTATTATCTTCTGTTTCTCCAGAACGGTGAGACATTACTGAAGTATATCCAGCGTTTTTAGCCATATTTACAGCAGCAATAGTTTCAGTTAAAGTACCAATTTGGTTTACTTTTACTAAGATTGAATTTGCAATACCTTTCTCAATACCAGTTGATAAACGAGCAACGTTAGTAACAAATAAATCATCACCTACTAATTGAACTTTATCTCCAATTTTCTCAGTTAAAGCTTTCCATCCATCCCAGTCATCTTCGTACATACCATCTTCAATAGAGATAATTGGATATTTAGCAGCAAGTTCAGCTAAGTATTGAGCTTGTTCTTCAGAAGTTCTGATTTTTCCTGTTTCACCTTCAAATTTAGTGTAATCGTATTTTCCGTTTACATAAAACTCAGAAGCAGCACAGTCAAGAGCAATCATAATTTCGTCACCAAAAGTATATCCTGCTTTCTCAACAGCTAATTTAATAGTATCCAAAGCATCTTCAGTTCCACCAGCTAAGTTTGGAGCGAAACCACCTTCATCACCAACAGCAGTACTTAAACCTCTGTCGTGTAAAACTTTTTTCAAGCTATGGAAAATTTCAGTTCCCATTTGCATAGCATGTGTAAAAGAAGTTGCTTTTACTGGGAAAATCATAAACTCTTGAAATGCAATAGGTGCATCAGAGTGAGAACCTCCATTAATAATATTCATCATTGGTACTGGAAGCGTGTTTGCAGAAACACCACCTACGTATCTGTATAATGGCAATCCTAATTCATTTGCAGCAGCTTTTGCAGCAGCTAATGAAACACCTAAAATTGCGTTAGCTCCTAATTTAGATTTGTTTGGAGTTCCATCTAAATCAATCATTAATTGATCGATAGTGTTTTGCTCAAATACAGAAGTACCAACTAATTCTTCAGCAATAACAGTATTTACATTGTTCACTGCGTTTAAAACTCCTTTTCCTAAGTAGGCTTTACCTCCATCACGTAATTCAACAGCTTCGTGCTCTCCAGTTGAAGCTCCAGATGGAACAGCAGCTCTACCTAAAACTCCATTTTCAGTTACTACATCAACTTCGATAGTAGGATTTCCTCTGGAATCCAAAATTTGTCTTGCGTGAACTTTAATTATAATACTCATTATTTTTGTTTTTTATTAATAGATTATAGATTTTTTTTCGAAATTATAAAAATATTTAATATTAAAAACGGATTTTCTCTACTAAACACCTTTATTTATTAACTACATCGTTTTAGACACAGCTAGTTTTATATTCTCAACAAATTGATCAAATAAATATGACGAATCATGCGGTCCAGGACTTGCCTCTGGGTGATATTGTACTGAAAAACAATTTTTATTCTTCATTCTCATTCCAGCTACTGTATCATCATTTAAATGAATATGTGTAAGCTCTAATTCTGGATGTCCTTCTAAAGCTTCTCTTTTTACAGCAAATCCATGATTTTGAGAAGTAATTTCACCTTTACCTGTTAAAAGATTTTTTACCGGATGATTAATTCCTCTATGTCCACCAAACATTTTATAAGTTTGGACTCCATTAGCCAAAGCAATAATCTGGTGGCCTAAACAAATTCCGAATAATGGTCTGTCATCAGCAATAATTTTTTTAGCTACTTCAATAACTCCGTGTAGCGGATCTGGATCTCCAGGTCCGTTCGACAAGAAAAACCCATCTGGATTAAAAGAATTTAATTCCTCGTATGAGGCATCATAAGGAAAGACTTTAATGTAGCAATCTCTTTTTGCAAAGTTTCTTAAAATATTTTTCTTAATTCCAAGATCAAGTGCCGAAATTTTGTACGTTGCATTTTCATCACCAACAAAATAAGGTTCTTTAGTTGAAACTTTCGAAGCTAATTCCAGACCTTCCATATTTGGAACATTTGCTAATTCTTTTTTCAAATCTTCAATCGAAGTTCCATCTGTACAGATCACGGCATTCATTGCACCATTATCACGAATATAACTAACCAGAGCTCTTGTATCAACATCCGAAATACAAATTAAGTTTTGTTTTGCGAAATAATCCTCTAAGCTTCCAGAAGCACCTACTCTTGAATAATTAAAACTAAAGTTTTTACAAACTAAACCAGCAATTTTTACATCTTCAGATTCTACCTCCTGATCATTTACACCGTAATTACCAATATGTGGATTAGTAGTTACCATGATTTGTCCAAAATAAGAAGGATCTGTAAAAATCTCCTGATATCCCGTCATTCCAGTGTTAAAACAAACTTCACCAAAAGTTTTACCGCTAATCCCGATAGATTTACCATGAAAAATAGTTCCATCACTTAGTAATAAAATGGCGCTTTGTCGTGTTGTGTATTTCATTCTTTAATTGTATTGTTTTTAATCGTCTTATGAAACTTTACAGTTTCACTGTAATTAGATATTTTGCAAATTTACTTCTTTAAAAGAGCGCTTCCAAGATTTTTTAAAACTTTCATTCGTAAAAATAAAACCGATCATTTTAAATAAGTTAGATTTTTTTATGTTTCAAAAAAATCAAAAAAAAAGGATAAACTAAAAATTAGTTTATCCTTGATTTTTATAGAATCATTACTTTCATAATTATTCAGAAGCTTCTGTAGTCGTTTCTGATTCAGCAGCTGGAGCTTCAGGAGCAGTACCTTCAGCTTTTTTAGCTTTACCACCACGACGGCTTTTAGCTTTTTTAACTTCTTTTTTACCTCCGTTGTAAAGTTCGTTGAAATCTACAAGTTCGATCATAGCCATATCAGCATTATCTCCCAAACGATTTCCAACTTTAATGATACGAGTGTATCCTCCTGGACGGTCACCTACTTTAGCAGCAACATCTCTGAACAAATCAGTTACAGCATATTTGTTACGTAAGTATGCAAAAACAACACGACGGTTATGAGTCGTATCTTCTTTTGATTTTGTGATTAAAGGCTCAACAAATTGTTTAAGCGCTTTAGCTTTAGCAACAGTTGTGTTAATACGTTTGTGCTCAATAAGAGAACAAGCCATATTAGCTAACATAGCTTTTCTATGTCCAGTCTGTCTGCTTAAGTGGTTGATTTTTTTTCCGTGTCTCATGACGTGTTTTTTTTATCTTCATCTTGCTACAATCCAGTATGGAGAGCAAAATATGAAGTAAATTATTCTTTATCTAATTTGTATTTAGCTAAATCCATTCCGAAAGTTAAATTTTTAACTGCTACAAGCTCATCAAGCTCAGTTAAAGATTTTTTACCGAAGTTACGGAACTTCATTAGGTCATTTTTATTGAAAGATACTAAATCACCAAGTGTATCAACTTCAGCCGCTTTCAAGCAATTTAATGCTCTCACAGATAAATCCATATCAACAAGCTTAGTTTTAAGCAATTGTCTCATATGCAATGACTCTTCATCATACGATTCTGTTTGCGCAATTTCGTCAGCCTCAAGTGTAATTCTTTCATCAGAAAACAACATGAAATGGTGAATTAAAACTTTAGCAGCTTCAGTAAGAGCATCTTTAGGATTAATAGATCCATCAGTTTTGATTTCAAAAACTAATTTCTCGTAATCTGTTTTTTGCTCAACACGGAAATTTTCGATTGCATATTTTACATTTTTTACCGGAGTAAAAATAGAATCTGTAAAAATTGTTCCAATTGCAGCATTCTGTTTTTTGTTCTCTTCAGCAGGAACGTATCCTCTACCTTTTTCGATAGTTAAATCGAAATTTAGTTTGATTTTAGAATCTAAATTACAGATTACAAGGTCTGGATTCAACACTTGAAAACCTGAGATAAATTTTTGAAAATCACCAGCTGTCAATTGATCTTTACCAGAAACAGAAATAGTAACTGATTCATTATCGATATCTTCGATCTGACGTTTGAAACGTACTTGTTTTAGATTAAGGATAATTTCGGTAACATCTTCAACAACACCTGAAATAGTAGAAAACTCATGATCTACACCTTCGATACGAACAGATGTAATTGCATAACCTTCTAATGCTGAAAGCAAAACTCTTCTAAGTGCATTACCAACTGTCAATCCGTAACCAGGTTCTAAAGGTCTAAATTCAAATTTACCTTCAAAATCGGTTGAATCGATCATGATAACTTTATCGGGCTTTTGAAAATTAAATATTGCCATAAATTTCGACTAAGTCAATTATTATTTGTTGTACAACTCTACGATTAATTGCTCTTTAATGTTTTCTGGAATTTGTAATCTTGCAGGTACAGAAACAAAAGTTCCTTCTTTAAGATCATTGTTCCAAGTAATCCATTCATAAACATGACTTGAATTTGATAAAGAACGCTCGATAGCTTCTAAAGATTTAGATTTTTCACGAACTGCAACTTTATCACCAGGCTTAAGGTGGTAAGAAGGAATATTAACAACTTCTCCATTTACAGTAATGTGTCTGTGAGAAACGATTTGACGCGCACCTCTTCTAGATGGAGCAATTCCCATTCTAAAAACAACATTATCTAATCTTGCTTCGCATAATTGTAATAAAACTTCACCAGTAACTCCTTTTGTAGCTGATGCTTTTTCGAATAAATTTCTGAATTGTTTTTCTAAAATTCCATAAGAATATTTAGCTTTTTGCTTTTCCATTAACTGAACAGCGTACTCAGATTTTTTTCCTCTTTTTTTAGCCATCCCGTGTTGTCCAGGTGGGTAATTTCTTTTTTCGAAAGATCTGTCATCTCCGAAGATTGCTTCGCCGAATTTACGAGCGATTTTGGTTTTAGGACCAGTATATCTTGCCATTTTAAAAAAATTTTAAGGTAGAGATTATGAATTCAGGTCTAATCCTCCGATAATCTATGTTCTACCTTGTTTATACTATAAAAATAAAAAATTAAACTCTACGTCTTTTTGGAGGACGACATCCGTTGTGTGGCATTGGAGTAACATCAATAATTTCAGTAACTTCAATTCCACCGTTATGAATAGAACGGATAGCAGACTCACGTCCGTTACCTGGTCCTTTTACATAAACTTTTACTTTTTTAAGTCCTGCCTCAAGAGCTACTTTACTACAATCTTCTGCTGCCATTTGAGCTGCGTACGGAGTATTCTTTTTAGAACCTCTGAAACCCATTTTACCAGCTGAAGACCAAGCAATAACTTCACCTTTCTTATTTGTCAAAGAAATGATAATATTGTTGAAAGTCGAAGAAATATGCGCTTCACCCGTTGATTCAACGATAACTTTACGTTTTTTTGCAGTTGCTTTAGCCATATTACTTATTATTTAGTTGCTTTTTTCTTGTTAGCAACAGTTTTTCTTTTTCCTTTTCTTGTTCTAGAGTTGTTTTTAGTTCTTTGTCCTCTTAATGGAAGACCAGATCTATGACGAATTCCTCTATAACAACCAATATCCATTAAACGTTTGATGTTCAAAGAAATTTCAGAACGTAATTCTCCTTCAATTTTGTAAAATGAAACGGCATCACGAATTGCTCCGATCTCGTCATCATTCCAATCTTGAACTTTTTTATCTTGGCTAACTTGAGCTTTCTCTAAAATCTCAATAGCTCTACTTTTCCCTAATCCGAAGATGTAGGTAAGTGCAATAACACCTCTTTTGTTTTTTGGGATATCTACCCCTGCTATTCTTGCCATAATTATCCTTGTCTTTGTTTAAATCTAGGATTCTTTTTGTTTATCACGTACAATCTTCCTTTTCTACGCACGATAATGCACTCGGCACTTCTCTTTTTTACTGATGCTCTAACTTTCATATTGAATATCCTTTAATATCGATAAGTAATTCTTGCTTTTGACAAATCGTAAGGACTCATTTCTAGTTTCACTTTATCACCAGGTAATAATTTGATGTAATGCATTCGCATTTTTCCAGAAATATGAGCAATTACAATATGTCCATTTTCTAACTCCACACGGAACATCGCATTTGACAATGCTTCAATGATTGATCCGTCTTGTTCTATTGCTGATTGTTTTGCCATAAATAATATTAAGCTACTGCTTTTCTATTTTTACCAGTCTTCATTAAACCATCATAATGTTTGTTTAACAAGTATGAATTGATTTGTTGAATAGTATCTATTGCAACTCCAACCATAATTATTAATGAGGTACCTCCAAAAAACATTGCCCAAGATTGTTGTACATCCATAATACTTACAACAATAGCTGGGAACACAGCAATCAAAGCAAGGAATAAAGATCCTGGGAAAGTTATTAAAGACATCACTTTATCAAGAAAATCCGAAGTTTCAGCTCCAGGACGTACTCCAGGAATAAAACCACCACTTCTTTTTAAATCATCAGCCATTTTATTAGTAGGCACAGTGATCGCAGTGTAAAAGAATGTAAATACAATAATTAAAGTTGCAAAAACAAAATTATACCAGAAACCAAAGATATTACTAAATGCACCAACAATTGATTGTGATGTATCTGATTTAGACAATCCAGCTACAGCAGCCGGAATAAACATAATTGCCTGAGCAAAAATGATTGGCATAACTCCAGAAGCATTAAGCTTTAGAGGAATCCATTGTCTATTACCACCTGCCAAATCTTGTTCGTAATCGCCAGTTGTTGTACGACGAGCGTATTGAACTGGAATTCTACGTACTGCCATAGTAAGCAATACACAAGAAATGATAACTAATAACCACACAATAATTTCAATAACTAACAACATTGGACCTCCATTATTATTGGTAACTCTCGTAGTAAACTCTTGAATAAAAGCTTGTGGTAAACGAGCTAGGATACCAACCATAATTAATAATGAAATTCCATTTCCAATACCTTTATCTGTAATTTTCTCACCAAGCCACATAGCAAAAATTGTACCTGTAACTAAGATGATAACTGAAGAGAACAAAAATTCAGGAGAATTAAAGCCCAGTAGAAATGCACTACTAGGCAATGTTCTATACAAATTATAGATATAAGTTGGACCTTGAACCAGTGTAATAGCTATAGTCAACCAACGAGTGATTTGATTAATCTTTTTTCTACCACTTTCTCCATCGTTTTGAAGTTTTTGTAAATAAGGAATAGCAATTCCCATTAGTTGAACTACAATAGATGCAGAAATATAAGGCATAATACCTAAAGCAAAAACTGAAGCTTTAGAGAAAGCACCCCCAGTAAACATGTCTAGGATAGACCCTAAACCATTTTTAGTTTGTCCCGCTAAACCTGTCAATTGAGTTGCGTCAATTCCAGGAAGCGTAACATGTGCACCAAAACGATATACTAAAAGCAATCCTAATGTAATTAAGATTCTGTTTTTCAGTTCTTCGATTTTCCAAACATTACTTAGTGATTCAATAAATTTCTTCATCTTAATAGATAAGTTATATAGTTACAGCTTCACCACCAGCAGCTTCAATAGCCGCTTTTGCAGTAGCAGTAAATTTGTGGGCAGTTACTTTTAATTTTGCTTTCAATTCTCCTCTTCCTAAAATCTTAACGATTTCATTTTTAGAAGCTAGACGATTAGCTACGAAATCTGTCATAGAAACAGAATCAGTAATTACACCATTGTCTACTAATAATTGAAGCGTATCTAAATTAACACCTTCGTATTCTTTACGATTGATGTTTTTGAAACCAAACTTAGGAACACGTCTTTGAAGTGGCATTTGTCCACCCTCAAAACCAATCTTTTTAGAATAACCAGAACGAGATTTTGCTCCTTTGTGTCCTCTTGCAGCGGTACCACCTTTTCCAGAACCTTCTCCTCTACCTACTCTTTTATTTTGATTGTGCGTTGATCCTTCAGCAGGCTGTAAGTTACTTAAATTCATAACAGTATTTGTTATTTAGTTTCTTCTACAGAAACTAAGTGTTTAACTTTGTTTATCATCCCAAGGATAGCAGGATTTGACTCATGCTCCACAACTTGTCCTAATTTACGTAGACCTAAAGCTTCTAAACCTCTCTTTTGAGAAAGAGGACAGTTTATCTTGCTTCTTACTTGTTTTACTAATAATTTAGCCATAATTTCCTTGATTAACCTTTAAAAACTTTTTCTAAAGAAACACCTCTTTGTTTTGCAACAGTGTGAGCGCTTCTCATTTGTAATAAAGCATCAAAAGTTGCTTTAACTACGTTATGAGGATTTGATGATCCTTGAGATTTAGATAATACGTCGTGAATACCTACTGACTCAAGAACTGAACGAACAGCTCCACCAGCAATAACTCCTGTACCATGAGAAGCAGGAATTAAGAATACACGTGCACCACCAAATTTTCCTTTTTGTTCGTGAGGAACAGATTGACCATTTAAAGGAATTCTTACTAAGTTTTTCTTAGCATCTTCTACTGCTTTCGCAATTGCTTCAGAAACGTCTTTAGATTTTCCTAATCCGTGACCAACTACTCCATTTTCATCACCTACAACTACAATAGCAGAAAAACCGAAAGCTCTACCTCCTTTTGTAACTTTAGTAACACGATTTACACTTACCAGACGATCTTTAAGTTCAAGACCACTAGGTTTTACCAATTCTACATTTTTGTATTTAGACATAATATATTAGAATTTAAGTCCAGCGGCTCTTGCGCCTTCTGCTAATGATTTAATACGACCGTGATATAAATAACCACCTCTATCAAAAGTGATTGTATCAATCCCAGCTTTTAACGCTTTCTCTGCAACTAATTTTCCAACAGCAGCAGCTACTTCAACGTTAGTACCTTTTCCTATTTCTTTTTCTCTTGAAGATGCAGCTAATATAGTAACTCCATTTACATCATCAATAATTTGAGCGTAAATTTCTTTATTACTTCTAAAAACAGAAAGTCTAGGTCTTGCAGCAGAACCACTAACCGATTTTCTAATTCTGAATTTAATTCTCTGTCTTCTTTCAGATTTTGTTAATGACATAATCTTATATTTTAAGCTGATTTACCTGCTTTTCTTCTTAATACTTCACCCACAAACTTAACACCTTTTCCTTTGTATGGCTCTGGCTTACGGAAACCTCTAATTTTCGCAGCAACTTGTCCTAAAAGTTGTTTATCAAATGATGTTAATTTTACGATTGGGTTCTTACCTTTTTCAGATATTGTTTCTAAACTTACTTCAGGAGCAATTTCTAAAACAATATTGTGAGAATATCCAAGAGCTAAATCTAATTTTTGACCTTGGTTTGAAGCTCTATAACCAACTCCAACTAATTCTAGTTCTTTTGTGAAACCTTCAGAAACACCAACAACCATATTACTGATCAAAGATCTAAATAATCCGTGTTTTGCTCTATGGTCTTTATGATCAGACGATCTTTCAACTAAAACTTGATCGCCTTCAACAGTTACATTTACGTCCGAAAACTCCTGAACTAGTTGACCTTTTTTTCCTTTTACTGTAATAATACCGTCTTTAACTTCAACAGTTACACCAGCAGGGATTACAATTGGGCTTTTACCTATTCTTGACATCTTATCTAGTGTTTAAAATTAGTATACGTAACAAATTACTTCACCACCTACATTTAACTGCTTAGCTTGTTTTCCTGTCATCAAACCTTTTGATGTAGAAACAATAGCAATTCCTAATCCGTTAAGGATTCTTGGTAATTTGGCAGCACCTGCGTACTTACGTAAACCAGGTTTACTAATTCTTTGGATATCTTTGATTACAGGCTCTTTAGTATCTTTATCATACTTCAAAGCAATTTTGATAGAACCTTGAACTGTGTTCTGCTCAAATTTGTAACTTAAGATGTAACCTTGATCAAATAAGATCTTAGTTATCTCTTTTTTAAGATTAGATGCTGGAATTTCAACAACTTTGTGGTTTGCAGCCACAGCGTTACGAACTCTAGTCAAATAATCTGCAATAGGATCTGTATACATATGTATTTGATTGCGATTATGGTTTTCGGGAGATACTCATCTCCCGAACCTTTAATCAATTAAAAATTATTTTTTGGATTGCAAAAGTAATAACTTATTGCCAGATTACCAAGATGCTTTTTTAACACCAGGAATTAATCCATTGTTAGCCATTTCACGGAAAGTTACACGTGAAATACCGAATTGACGGATGTAACCTCTAGGTCTACCTGTTAATTTACAACGGTTGTGTAAACGAACTGGTGAAGCATTTTTAGGCAATCTTTGTAAGCCTTCGTAGTCACCAGCTTCTAATAAAGCTTTTCTCTTCTCAGCATACTTAGCTACCGTTTTCTCTCTTTTCACCTCGCGGGCTTTCATTGATTCTTTAGCCATGTCTTAATTCTTTTTAAAAGGTAATCCTAATTCAGCCAATAATGACTTTGCTTCCTTGTCTGTTTTTGCAGTGGTAACAAAAGTAATATCCATTCCTGAAATTTTGTTTACTTTGTCAATATCAATTTCTGGGAAAATGATTTGCTCTAAAACTCCAAGATTGTAGTTACCTCTTCCGTCGAAACCAGTAGCTTTAATACCACTAAAATCTCTAACTCGTGGTAAAGATGAAGTAATAAGTCTATCTAAAAACTCATACATTCTTTCTCCACGTAAAGTAACTTTTGCTCCAATAGGCATTCCTTTTCTTAATTTAAAAGACGCAACGTCTTTCTTAGAAATTGTAGCTACTGCTTTTTGTCCAGTGATCTTTGTTAACTCATCAACTGCGTAGTCAATAAGTTTTTTATCAGATACAGCTGCACCAACTCCACGGCTCAAAACGATTTTTTCAAGTTTAGGAACTTGCATTACGTTTTTATATCCGAACTCTTCTGTAAGAGCAGAGATTACTCTACTCTTATATTCTTCTTTTAGTCTAGGTGTATATGCCATTACTATAGTACTTGATTAGATTTTTTTGAAAATCTTACTTTCTTATCTCCTTCTACTCTAATACCTACTCTAGTTGTTTCCTTACTTTTAGGATCAATTAGAGCAATGTTAGAAATTTGAATAGAAGCCTCTTTCTTAACGATACCACCTTGAGGGTTTTTAGCACTTGGTTTAGTATGTTTTGAAACCAGGTTTACACCTTCAACGATCGCTTTGTTTTTTTCACGGTAAACACGTAAAACTTTACCTTCAGCACCTTTATGGTCTCCAGCAATAACTCTTACGATATCTCCTGATTTTATTTTTAGCTTTATCATCTTAAAACGAATTAAAGCACTTCTGGTGCTAATGATACAATTTTCATGAATTGTTTTTCACGAAGTTCTCTTGCTACCGGACCAAAAACACGAGTTCCTCTCATTTCCCCTGCAGCATTCAAAAGAACACATGCATTGTCATCGAAACGGATATAAGAACCATCAGCTCTTCTCACTTCTTTTTTAGTACGTACAACAACTGCAGTTGAAACAGCTCCTTTTTTTACGTTTCCGTTTGGAGTTGCATCTTTGATAGAAACTACAATTTTGTCACCAACAGAGGCATATCTTCTTTTAGTACCTCCTAAAACACGAATAGTTAAAACTTCTTTAGCTCCCGTGTTATCTGCTACTTTTAGTCTTGATTCTTGTTGTACCATAATTATTTAGCTCTTTCTAAGATTTCAACTAATCTCCAACATTTTGTTTTACTTAAAGGACGCGTTTCGCTAATTCTTACAGTATCTCCAATGTTACAGTCGTTTTTTTCGTCGTGTGCAACATATTTCTTAGTTTTCAACACGAACTTACCGTATAATGGGTGTTTTACTTTTCTTACTTCCGAAATAACGATAGATTTATCCATCTTATTTGAAGTAACAACACCTATTCTTTCTTTTCTTAAATTTCTTTTTTCTTCCATCTTTCAGCAGAATACAATTATTGTAACTCTCTTTTAGTTAACTCTGTAGCTAGTCTTGCAACTGTTCTTCTAACACTTCTAATTTGAAGTGGGTTAGCAATTGGAGAAATAGCATGAGCCATTTTTAGGTCAGCATATAGTTTCTTAGTTTGACTAAGCTTTTCTTGCAACTCCGCTGCAGAAAGATCTTTTATTTCTGATTGTTTCATAATAAATATAAATTATGCTTCGAAATCTCTAGCAACGACGAACTTAGTTTTTACTGGAAGTTTTTGAGCTGCAAGACGTAAAGCCTCTTTTGCAACTGACAATGGAACCCCTCCAACTTCAAACATAATTCTTCCTGGTTTAACAACAGCAGCCCAATATTCAACTGCTCCTTTACCTTTACCCATACGTACTTCAAGAGGCTTCTTAGTGATAGGTTTGTCTGGGAAAATTTTAATCCACAATTGTCCTTCTCTCTTCATGTAACGAGTTGCGGCAATACGCGCAGCTTCGATTTGACGTGAAGTTAAGAACATTCCATCTTCATGCACAGATTTAATACCAAACATTCCATTTGAAAGTTCATGCCCTCTTTGAGAGTTACCCTTCATTCTACCTTTTTGTACCTTACGGTATTTTGTTCTTTTAGGCTGTAACATTTTTCTTTAGTTTAAAAATTTACTTTCTTTTACGAGCGTCTGGTTTTCCACCTTTATTAAAGTTAGATTTACCTCTAGGGGCATCTCCACCTTTACCACTGCCAGTACCAGATTGTTTTTTATCCATTCCAGCTAGCGGAGAAAGATCTCTCTTTCCATAAACTTCACCTTTCATGATCCATACTTTGATACCCATTCTACCGTAAGTAGTGTGAGCTTCAGCCAAAGCATAATCAATATCAGCTCTGAAAGTTGATAGAGGAATCCTACCTTCTTTGAAACCTTCAGAACGTGCCATCTCAGCACCATTCAAACGGCCAGAAATCAAAACTTTGATACCTTCAGCGTTCATACGCATTGAAGCAGCAATAGCCATTTTGATTGCACGTCTGTAAGAAATACGGCTTTCGATTTGACGAGCGATGCTTGTCGCCACAAGATAAGCATCTAACTCAGGTCTTTTAATTTCAAAGATGTTAATTTGAACCTCTTTATCAGTAACTTTCTTAAGTTCCTCTTTTAACTTGTCTACCTCTTGCCCACCTTTTCCGATAATAATACCAGGTCTAGCAGTAGTGATAGTAACGGTTACAAGCTTTAAAGTTCTCTCGATGATTACTTTAGATACACTAGCTTTTGATAAACGAGCGTGGATATACTTTCTGATTTTGTGATCTTCAGCTAATTTATCGCCATAATCATTTCCACCATACCAGTTTGAGTCCCATCCTCTGATGATACCAAGTCTATTTCCAATTGGATTTGTCTTTTGTCCCATGCTGCTTAAGAATTGCTTTGTGTGTTATTGATAGCTCCAAGCACGATTGTTACGTGATTAGAACGTTTTCTTATTCTGTGTGCACGACCTTGTGGAGCTGGACGAAGTCTTTTTAACATCATTCCACCATCTACTCTGATCTCTTTAACAAATAATCCAGCTTCTTCTAAATTACCTTCACTATTTTTTTGCTCCCAGTTGTTGATTGCAGATAATAATAGTTTTTCTAATTTTCTTGAAGCTTCTTTAGAACTGAATCTTAAAATGTTAAGTGCTCTTTCTACCTTCTGACCTCTTACCAAGTCCGCTACTAAGCGCATTTTTCTAGGTGAAGTAGGGCAGTTATTCAATTTTGCGAAAGCGATAGACTTATTAGCCTCTTTTCTCGCATCTGCTGTTTCTCTTTTACGAACTCCCATTGCTTCTTTTATTTTTTACCTTTATTTTTTGCTCCAGCATGACCTCTAAAAGATCTAGTTGGTGAAAACTCTCCTAATTTGTGACCTACCATGTTTTCTGTTACGTAAACTGGTACAAATTGACGACCGTTATGAACTGCGATAGTTTGTCCAACGAAATCTGGAGTAATCATTGAAGCTCTAGACCAAGTCTTTACAACTGCATTTTTACCACTTTCTACGTTTTCTTGAACTTTTTTATCTAATTTATAATGAACAAAAGGTCCTTTTTTTAATGAACGTGCCATATCTTATTATTTCTTTCTACGTTCTACGATATACTTGTTACTCGGGTTTTTCTTAGAACGAGTTCTGTAACCTTTAGCTGGCAATCCTTTTCTTGAACGTGGATGCCCTCCAGAAGAACGTCCTTCACCACCTCCCATAGGGTGATCAACTGGGTTCATCGCTACTGGTCTAGTTCTAGGTCTTCTTCCTAACCATCTTGTTCTACCTGCTTTTCCAGATACAACTAATTGGTGGTCAGAATTAGAAACAGCTCCAATTGTAGCCGAACAAGTTAACAAGATTAATCTTGTCTCCCCAGATGGCATTTTAATTGTTGCATATTTCCCGTCTCTTGCCATTAACTGAGCAAAAGCTCCAGCTGAACGAGCGATTACAGCTCCTTGTCCTGGACGTAACTCAATACAAGATATAACAGTTCCAAGAGGAATTCTGCTTAAAGGTAAAGTATTACCAATCTCTGGTTGAGATTCTGGTCCAGAAACTAATTTCTGACCAACTTTCAATCCGTTTTGAGCGATAATATAAGTTTTCTCTCCATCAGCATAAGCTAATAAAGCGATAAATGCAGTACGATTTGGATCGTATTCGATTGATTTCACTGTAGCTGGAATTCCATCTTTAGTTCTTTTAAAATCAATAATACGATATCTCTGCTTGTGACCACCACCCGTATAACGCATGGTCATCTTTCCTTGACTATTTCTACCTCCTGAGTTTTTTATCGGCGCTATCAAAGAGCGTTCCGGCTTATCAGTTGTAATAGCGTCATAACCATTCACAACTCTAAATCGCTGACCCGGGGTAATAGGTTTTAATTTTCTTACTGACATTTTTCTATCTTAGATATTGTTGTAAAAATCAATTGTTTCTCCTTCTTGTACTTGAACAATTGCTTTTTTAATTGCATTTGTCTTTCCACTGATTAAACCACTTTTAGTGTATTTAGTAGATCTATCCGGTCTAACATTCATTGTATTAACAGAAACGATAGTTACTCCATAAGCAGCTTCAATAGCTTTCTTAATTTCAACTTTGTTTGCTTTTTTGTCAACAACGAATCCAAAGCGGTTTAAAACTTCACTTTCTTTGGTTACTTTTTCAGTTACTATAGGTCTAATTATGATACTCATACTCCTATTATTTGCTTAAATTTTCTTCAATTAACTCTAAAGAACCCTCCAAAAGCACTAAATTATTAGTGTTTAATATTGCGTAAGTGCTTAATTCTGAGCTAGTTACGACATTAGAAGCCTTTAAATTGCGTGACGACAAATATACATTTTTATTTGACTCACCCAATACAAATAGAGATTTTTTATTTTCTAACCCTAAAGCTTTCAAAACGTTAATGAAATTTTTAGTGTTTGGCACATCAAAATTAAAGTCTTCAAGAACGATAATATTTGACTCTTTTGCTTTGATTGAGAAAGCTGATTTTCTAGCCAATCTTTTTAAACCTTTATTCAATTTGAATGAATAACTTCTTGGTCTTGGCCCGAAAACTGTTCCTCCACCTTTAAACAAAGGATTCTTAACACTTCCAGCACGAGCTGTACCCGTACCTTTTTGCTTTTTAATCTTACGAGTACTTCCAGTTACTTCAGCTCTTTCTTTAGCTTTGTGAGTACCTTGTCTTTGATTAGCAAGATATTGCTTAACATCAAGATATACTGCGTGATTGTTTGGTTCAATTGCGAATACTGAATCAGAAAGTTGAACTTTTCTACCAGTATCTTTTCCGTTGAAATCTAATACTTTTACTTCCATTACTTCTGAATGATTACGTAAGAGTTTTTGTGACCAGGAATACATCCTTTAACAACAAGTAAGTTCTTTTCAGCAACTACTTTTAAAACTCTAAGGTTTTGAACTTTTACATTATCTCCTCCCATTCTTCCAGCCATACGCATTCCTTTGAATACTCTAGATGGATAAGAAGAAGCTCCTACAGAACCTGGCGCTCTTAAACGGTTGTGCTGACCATGAGTAGCTTGTCCAACCCCACCAAAACCGTGACGCTTAACAACACCTTGGAAACCTTTACCTTTAGATACACCTTGTACATCTACAAATTCTCCTTCTTCAAAAATAGAAACATCGATAAGATCTCCTAATTTTTGTTCAGTTGCAAATTCTTTGAATTCAACGACTTTTTTCTTAGCAACAGTTCCAGCTTTTTTAAAGTGACCTAAAGCCGCTTTAGTAGAATGTTTCTCGTTTTTGTCATCGAAACCAAGTTGCAACGCTTCATACCCGTCAACCTCGTTGGTTCTGACTTGGGTAACAACACACGGCCCAGCTTCGATTACTGTACAAGGAATGTTTTTCCCGTTTTCATCGAAAATACTAGTCATGCCGATTTTTTTACCAATTAACCCAGACATAAATATTAATTATTAATTACTAAAATTCCCTTCAATTTGAAAATAACAGAAATTTTCAAACAGGGAGTGCAAAAGTAGTTATTAAAAATGAATATACCAAACAGTTACAAAAATTAAATCGCTCATTATCAAAATCCAAGCTTCAAATCAACCATCAAAGCACTTTCATGTACTAAAAATTTATCTCTTTATTTTCAACTCTAAAAAATCTATTTGCTTAATGATTAATTAATCAAAATAAAACAAAAACGTTCGCACAGCCTTAAAACAAAGGGATTCAAAAACCATCCCCACTAATACAAACTTAAAATCAATTGCAAAAACTAAATACATAATAATATTCCACAACAAAAAAAAGCGAGACATTTCTGACTCGCTTTTTGTATGTAAAATTTAATAAAAAATTATACTTTAATCTCTACTTCAACCCCACTTGGCAATTCAAGTTTCATTAAAGCATCAATAGTTTTAGATGAAGATGAATAAATATCAATCAATCTCTTGTATGACATTACTTCAAATTGCTCTCTCGCTTTTTTGTTAACGTGCGGAGAACGCAATACAGTGAAAAGTTTTTTGTGAGTTGGCAACGGAATAGGACCTGTTACAACCGCTCCAGTAGTTTTTACTGTTTTTACGATCTTTTCAGCAGATTTATCTACCAACATGTGATCGTAAGATTTTAGTTTTATTCTGATTTTTTGACTCATTTTCTTAAAATTAAGCGTTACCTTTTGCTTTTTTGATTACCTCTTCTGAAATGTTAGAAGGTGTTTCTGCATAATGAGAAAACTCCATTGTAGATGTTGCTCTACCAGATGATAATGTTCTTAATGTAGTAACATAACCAAACATCTCAGCCAATGGCACATCTGCCTTAATAGTTTTCGCTCCGTTTCTATCACCCATATCATTTACCTGACCTCTACGACGGTTCAAGTCACCTACAATATCACCCATGTTTTCTTCTGGAGTAATAACTTCGATTTTCATGATTGGCTCTAAGATAACAGCTCCAGCAGCTTTACCAGATTCCTTATAACCCATTCTTGCAGCTAATTCAAAAGAAAGAGCATCAGAATCCACAGGGTGGAAAGATCCATCTAATAAAGTAACTTTCAAACTATCCACAGCATACCCAGCTAAAGGTCCAGTTTTCATAGCTTCACGGAAACCTTTTTCAACTGCAGGAATATACTCCTTAGGAACGTTACCTCCTTTTACTTCATTCACAAACTGTAATCCAACAGGAACTTTTCCATCAACTTCATCAGCAGGCTCGATTCTAAATACGATATCACCGAATTTACCACGACCCCCAGATTGTTTTTTGTAAGTCTCTCTATGTTGAGCAGATCTTGTAAACGCTTCTTTATATTCAACTTGAGGTTCACCTTGATTTACCTCTACTTTAAACTCACGTTTCATACGATCAACTAAGATATCTAAGTGAAGCTCACCCATACCAGAGATAATCGTTTGACCTGAAGCTTCGTCAGTTCTAACTGTAAATGTCGGATCTTCTTCAGCCAATTTAGCCAAAGCCATACCCATTTTATCTACGTCAGCTTTAGTTTTAGGCTCAATAGCGATACCAATTACTGGATCTGGGAATTTCATAGATTCCAAAATAATTGGATTCTTTTCATCAGAAAGTGTATCCCCAGTTTTAATATCTTTAAATCCTACAGCAGCTCCAATATCTCCAGCCTCAATAAATTCGATTGGATTTTGCTTGTTAGCATGCATTTGGTAGATACGAGAGATTCTCTCTTTGTTACCAGAACGAGTATTTAAAACATAAGAACCAGCATCTAAACGTCCAGAGTAAGCACGGAAGAAAGCTAAACGTCCAACGAATGGATCAGTAGCAATTTTAAATGCTAAAGCAGCGAAAGGCTCTTTTACATCTGGTCTACGTAAAATTTTCTTTTGATCTTCTTCTAATAAATCAGCATCATCAGGGTGAATTCCTTCAATACCTTCTTTATCTAATGGAGATGGTAAATACTTACAAACAGCATCTAACATAAATTGAACTCCTTTATTTTTAAAAGAAGAACCTGCAAGCATTGGAATGATTGCCATATCAATAGTAGCAGCTCTTAAAGCATTATTGATTTCTTCTTCTGTAATAGAGTTCTCATCCTCCATGTATTTATCCAAAAGATTTTCATCATAAGTTGCAATCTCTTCGATAAGAATAGAACGATAGTGTTTTACATCATCAACCATATCTGCAGGGATATCAACGATATCAAAAGTAGCTCCTTGTGTTTCATCATGCCATACAATAGCTTGATTTTTCACTAAGTCAACAATACCTTTAAAATCTGCCTCATCACCGATAGGTAAAGTAATTGCAACCGCATTCGATTTCAACATATCTTTAACCTGTCCGCATACAGCCAAAAAGTTAGCACCTTGACGGTCCATTTTGTTTACGAATCCCATACGAGGAACTCTATATTGATCTGCAAGTCTCCAGTTAGTTTCTGATTGTGGCTCAACACCATCAACAGCACTAAATAAGAAAACTAAACCATCAAGTACACGTAAAGAACGGTTTACCTCTACAGTAAAATCAACGTGTCCAGGAGTATCAATAATATTAAAGTGGTAAGGCAATGATTCTGGAAGAACTTTACCTTGCTCTGTTGGGAAGTTCCAAGTACAAGTTGTAGCAGCAGAAGTAATTGTAATACCTCTTTCTTGCTCTTGCGCCATCCAGTCCATTGTTGCAGCACCATCGTGCACCTCACCAATCTTGTGTGACTTTCCAGTATAAAAAAGAATACGCTCAGTAGTTGTTGTTTTACCAGCATCAATGTGAGCAGCGATCCCGATATTTCTTGTATATTTTAAATCTCTAGCCATTTCTTTACGAATTAAAATCTAAAGTGAGAGAATGCTTTGTTAGCTTCTGCCATTTTGTGAGTATCCATTCTTTTCTTAACCGCAGCACCTTCTTCTTTAGCAGCAGCTAAACATTCTGACGCTAAACGTTGTGCCATAGATTTTTCGTTTCTTCTTCTAGCATAAAGTATTAACCACTTCATAGCCATAGAAATTTTTCTGTCTGGACGAATCTGCATTGGGATTTGGAATGTAGCTCCACCAACTCTACGGCTACGTACTTCTACGTGAGGCATAACGTTTGTTAAAGCATCTTTCCAAATTTCTAATGAAGTTTTTTCATCATTTTGCTTTTTAGTTTCGATGATATCAATAGCATCATAAAATACTTTAAAAGCTGTAGATTTCTTACCATCCCACATTAAGTTATTCACAAAACGTGTTACTAATTGGTCGTTAAACCTAGGATCCGGTAAAAGTGGTCTTTTCTTTGCCGCTCTTTTTCTCATGTCTTTTTCTTAAAAGTTTTTAAATTACTTTTTTGCTTCTTTTGGGCGTTTAGCACCGTACTTAGATCTTCTTTGCGTTCTTCCTGCAACACCTGACGTGTCAAGCGCTCCACGAACGATATGATATCTAACACCTGGTAAATCTTTTACCCTTCCACCTCTAACTAATACTATCGAGTGCTCTTGTAAATTGTGTCCTTCTCCAGGGATGTAAGCATTCACCTCATTACCATTTGTCAAACGTACACGCGCAACTTTACGCATTGCAGAGTTTGGTTTTTTTGGTGTAGTAGTGTAAACACGCGTACAAACCCCTCTTCTTTGAGGACAAGAATCTAAAGCAACCGATTTACTCTTCTTAGTTATCTGAGTTCTTCCTGTTCTTACTAATTGTTGAATTGTTGGCATAATTAATACTAAAAATTAATATGATATTAAATTCCCGCTTTTTACGGGGTTGCAAATGTATAAAATAAATTTCACTATACAAACGTTAATCTATTAATTTTCAATAACATTATTTCTCTTCTATGTTTTTACAAACAAACAATAGATATTTGCAATTCATATAATTACAAAAACCAAACGCTTGAAACTTTTTTTTCAGACATTCTTTTTTATAATGATAAGCTTATCAGCTTATACCCAAAACTTGTATCTTAAAATAAACGGAACAAATAATATCGAAAACCAAATTATTGATTCTATTAATTACACTACTAATCATCCAAATTTAAAATCACTATTTAACGAAATAGAAAAAACCTCTAAAACCCTGTCAAAAAAAGGCTTTATAAACAACAAAACACTAAGCACCAATAAGATAAATGACACCACATACAACTCTATCATCAACCTAAAAGAAAGAATAAAAACTATACATATATATATAGGTATAAATAATTTATTTTTCAGCTCAAACAAAAAACAAAAAGACACTATAATACTACCCTACGATCAAGTCGAAAACTACTTAAACAACAAAATTATTGAAGCAGAAAAAAATGGCTACTCCTTAAATAAAATAAAACTGAAAAATATTAGAAAAGAGAAATCGATAATTTATGCTGATCTAAATTTTAAATCCGAAAAAAAACGCAGTTTAAATTCCATTATTCTAAATTACAAAAACAAGGATTCAAAAGATTTTTTCCCGAAAGGATATTTAAAACAACTCAATAAAAAATATCTCAACAAAACATTCAATCAGGAAATCACCAAAGAGCTTTATAACGAAATTAACAGTTACGAATTTTTAAGCCAGACAAAATATCCTGAAATTTTATTCACCAACGACTCCACAAAAGTTTTTGCATATATCGAAAAAAGAAAAGCAAATACATTTGACGGCTACATTGGATTTTCAAATGATGAAAATAAAAAAGCTATCCTAAATGGATATTTAGATATTTCGTTATTAAACACTCTTCATGCAGGAGAAAAATTTTCTTTATATTGGAAAAGCGACGGCAATCAACAAAAAACATTTAATACAAAACTAGAATTACCATATATATTCAAATCGCCATTTGGAATAAAAGCCCAATTAAACATTTTCAAGCAAGACAGCACTTTTCAAAACACAAAAACAGCTATTGATCTTGGATATTACATTAATTACAATTCAAAATTATACTTAGGATATCAATCAACAGAATCTAGTGATATTCAAAATATAAATAATTCTACAATAAGCGACTTCGATAATTCATATATCACATCCACATATGAATACAAAAGAATTGATCCGAACAATAATCTGTTACCTCAAAAAGCATTTTTAAATTCAATTATTGGATTTGGAAAACGAGAAACAAATAACGACACAGAAACAGCTCAACCAAGCAAACAATTTTACATAAATTTAAATGCAGCTTATAATTTTGAGCTTAATACTAAAAATTTTATTAACATAAATTCTCAAAATTTCTATTTAGACAGTAAAAATTACATTTCGAACGAATTATTTAGATTTGGCGGAATGAATTCAATTAGGGGATTTTCAGAAAATAGTCTTCAAGCAAATTTCTATTCAGCAATTCTTACAGAATATAGATATATGTTTTCAAAAAACACTTATATTCATTCTGTTACGGATTACGCTATATATCAAGACTTAACGAATATTTCAAATCCTAAAAAAATTAAGAAATTAATAGGAATTGGAATTGGTGCAGGAATACAAACAAAAAGCGGAATTTTACGAATAATTCTCACGAATGGTCACGAAAATCAACAGGAAATACAATTATATAACACTATCGTAAACATATGTTATAATGTTAAATTTTAAAGTTTACCAAAAAAAGATTTTTATTTATTAGGAAAGTTAACAAATTATTAAGAGTTTTGCGATACTAATTCAAAATATTTAAAAATGAAACTAAAGTTCAATGGATTCTTAGTGCTTTTATTAGTACTAGTTGCGCAACTTTCTTTTGCGCAAGAAAGAGCTGTTTCGGGAACAGTTTCTGATAATGCAGGAATGCCTCTACCGGGTGTTAGTGTATTAGTTAAAGGAAGCAAAACTGGAACGCAAACCGATTTTGATGGTAAATATACTATCAAAGCATCATCAAGCCAAATATTGGTATTCAGCTACATTGGGATGAAATCTCAAGAGATAGCTGCAACTTCATCAACAGTTAACGTAAAATTAGCTGGAGATGCACAAGAACTTGAAAGCGTTGTAGTAACTACAGCTTTAGGTATTAAAAGAGAGAAAAAATCTCTTGGTTATGCTACACAAGAGGTAAAAGCTGCTGACTTAACATCTGGAGCTGCCAGTGGAAACTTCATTAATGAGTTATCTGGTCAAGCTGCCGGTGTACAGGTTAAAAGAAACAACAACTTTGGTGGTTCAACAAGTATTGTATCTAGAGGTATTAAAAACTTAACAGGAAGTAACCAAATGCTTATTGTTATTGATGGAGTACCTATGAATAACAACACTACAAACTCAAATACTGGTTCTCAATCAACTGGTAGAGGTACAACTTATGATTATGGTAACTCTGCAATGGATATCAATCCTGATGACATTGACAACGTTAACATTTTGAAAGGTGCAGCTGCATCAGCTTTATATGGTTACCAAGCTGGTAATGGTGTTGTAATGATTACAACTAAAAAAGGAAAAGCTAAGAAAGGAATGGGAATCACAATCTCAAGTGAATTCGTAACAGGAGGAATTGACAAATCTACATTCCCAAAATATCAGAAAAAATATGGAGCAGGTTACGGTCCGGGATATGAGGATCCATCAGGATATTTCTTATACAGAGATATCGATGGAGACGGTGTTCAAGATTTAGTAGTACCAACTTCAGAAGACGCTTCTTGGGGAGCTGCTTTCGATCCAAACAAAATGGTTTACAACTGGAATGCTTTTACTCCATATTCTGATAATTATGGTAAAGCTACACCATGGGTTGCTGCGAAAAATGGTCCAGAAACATTCTTTCAAACTCCAACTACAATGAGCAATTCAATCTCATTTGAAGATGGTAACGAAAACACAAACGTTGTTGTAAACTTCAACAATTTCCAACAAAATGGTATTATGCCAAATAGTACCTTAAAGAAAAATGCATTAAGTGTAAGATTAAACCACAAATTCAGTGAAAAATTAACATTAAGCACTTACGCAAACTACATTGCTAATACAACTGTAGGTAGAAACTCATCTGGATATAGCGATAACATTTTATCAAGTTTCCGTCAATGGGGGCAATCTAACGTTGACTTTAAAGAATTAAAACAAGTTTTTGAAAGATCAGGCGGACAAAACGTAACTTGGAACTGGGCTGATCCAACAGATTTAAAACCAATCTACTGGGATAATCCATATTTTACAAGATACAAAAACTACCAAAATGACGAAAGAAACCGTTTCAATGGTTACGCAAAAGTTGATTATGTATTTACAGATTGGCTTACAGCAACTGGTAGAATTTCAACAGATACATATGCAGAGGTAAGAGAAGAAAGAAGAGCTGAAGGATCTGTAGCATCAGAATTCGGTATCAACAGAAACGAAGTTTCTTCAGGATACCAAAGATATAACAGAAACTATTCTGAGCAAAACTACGATTTCTACTTAACATTCAAGAAAAACATTTCTGAAGACTTTACATTCAACGGTATTGCTGGAGGAACTGTTAACAGAATTAGATCAACATCAATCTTAGCTTCTACTGAAGGTGGATTAATCATTCCTGGAATTTACAGTTTATCAAACTCTAGAGTAGCTGTTCCTTTCCCAGTAGAAACAGAAATCAACACTGGGGTAAATAGTTATTATGCTTCTGCTTCTTTTGGATTTAAAGATTTCATTTTCTTAGATGGGACATACAGAAGAGATGCTTTCTCAGTATTACCAGCTGATGATAATGCTTTAGGAACAAAATCTGTTTCTGCGAGTTATGTTTTCTCTAAAAACATTAATGCTTCGTGGTTAACTTTTGGTAAATTAAGAGGTAGTTATGCAGAAAGCCCACTTGGTTCTCCAAGCCAGGCATTAGTTGATACTTATGCTAAAAACGACCCATTTGATGGTAATCAAATGTATTCTGTATCAAGTACAAAAAATAACCCACATTTACAACCTGTATATTCTAAAACACAAGAGTTAGGTTTAGAGATGCAATTCTTAAACAGAAGAGTTGGATTTGATGTTGCTGTATATAAAACAGTAAGTGACGGACAAATTTTCCCAGTAGCTTATTCTCCATCTACAGGATATTCTTCTAAATACGTAAACGCAGGAGTACTTGAAAACAAAGGTATTGAGGTTCAATTAAACCTTACTCCTATTAAAACAAATGACTTTAGCTGGGATATTAATGTAAACTGGTCTAAAAATGACAACCAAATCACTAGTCTATACGAAGATCTTCCATTATTACAATTAGCATCTTATCAAGGTGGTGTTACTGTAAATGGTGTTGTAGGACAACCTTATGGTGTTATTATGGGATCTGACTATACTTACTTAAACGGTAAAAGAGTGGTTAATACTTCTGGTCGTTATGTAATGAACACAAGTACTAATAATGTTATTGGTAACATCACTCCTGACTGGGTTGGTGGTATTAGAAACAAATTCAACTACAAAAACTTTTCTGCAGGTTTCTTAATCGATATGCAAAAAGGTGGAGATATCTTCTCTCTTGATCAATACTACGGACAAGCAACTGGTCTTTACGAAGCTTCAGCTGGTCTAAACGATTTAGGAAACCCAGTAAGAAACAGCATCGCTAACGGTGGTGGTGTAATCTTAGATGGTGTTCAAGCAGATGGAACTCCTAACACAATTAGAACTGCAAACCCACCAGCTTTTGGTAGTATTGGTGGATACTCAAGAAATCCTGCAAAGGCTTTTGTTTACGATGCTTCTTTCATCAAATTAAGAGAGGTTAACATTACTTATAAATTACCAACTGACTTAGTATCTAAAATGAGATTAACTGGTATGACTATCAGCCTTGTTGGATCTAACCTTTGGATAATTCATAAAAACCTTCCTGATGCTGACCCAGAAAGTGGATTAAGTGCAGGTAACTTAGCAAATGGTTACTCAGTAGGATCATTACCAACTACAAGAAACATTGGTTGTAACCTAACCTTTAAATTTTAAATTATGAAAAAGATAGCGATATTATTATCCTTTATTGCCGTGTCAGTATCGTCTTGTACAGATGATATTACAGGACTTAATCAGGATACCAAAAACCCTGTTACCACCAAATCTGAATTCCTTTTTACAAATGCTCAAAAAGCATTATCAGATCAAATGGTAAACACATCTGTAAACTTAAATGTTTACAGATTATTTACACAACAATGGACTGAGACAACTTACTTAGATGAGAGTCAGTACAATATAACAACAAGAACTATTCCTGATAATCATTTTAGAACATTGTACAGAGATGTTTTAAGAGATTTATTAGAAGCAAAAACTTTATTAGATCAAGAAGCACCTGCTACACCAGAAGCAACTGCTATCTTGAACAATAAAAAAGCAATAGTAGATATTTTAATGGTTTATTCATACCATGTATTAGTTGATACTTTTGGTAATGTCCCTTATACTGAAGCGTTAAGTATTGAAGAACATACAACTCCAAAATATGATGACGCACAAACTATTTACAAAGATCTTATTGCAAGATTAACTGCTGATGTTGCTAAATTAAATAGTGGTGAAGATAGTTTTGACACTGCTGATTTATACTATTCAGGAGATGCTTCAAAATGGATAAAATTTGCAAACTCTTTAAAATTAAAATTAGCTGTTAATATGGATGATGTAGATCATGCATATGCAACAACTCAAATTACTGCTGCTGTTGCTGGTGGTGTTATCACAACTAATGCTGACAATGCAATTATTCATTATTCAGCTTCTGAAGCTAGTAACTACAACCCAATCTACAATGATTTAGTTGCAAGTAATAGAAACGACTTTGTTCCTGGTAAAACTATTGTTGATGCTATGAATGCTTTAAACGATCCTAGAAGAGCTCAGTATTTCACATACAAACCAGGTACTACAACTTATGTTGGTGGTCTTATTGGAGAAACAAATAGCTACCAAAGTTATTCTCACATAGCTGATCCAATTAAAGAAAAAGATTTCGTAGGAACAATCTTTAGTGCTTCAGAAGTAGAATTCTTACTAGCTGAAGCTGCTGCTAGAGGAATTGCTGTCGGAGGAACTGCTCAATCACATTATGACGCTGCAATCACTGCTTCATTTAGCGAGTGGGGAGCTACTGGAGCTGCTGCTTATATAGCACAACCAAATGTTGCTTTCAATAGTGCTAACTGGAAAAAAAGCATTGGTGAGCAAGCATGGATTGCTCTTTACAACAGAGGATTTGAAGCTTGGACTTCTTACAGAAGACTTGATTTCCCTGTTCTTTCTGCACCACCTTTGACTTACAATGACGTAAAAGAAGTACCAAAAAGATATACTTATCCAGCATTTGAAGAAACTTTAAATGGTGCTAACGTACAAGCTGCTAGTACAGCAATTGGAGGAAACACTTTGATAACTAAGTTATTCTGGGATAAACACTAAAAAAAATAAAAATGAAAAGATATATTAAACAATTTTTCTTAGTAGCTGCTCTAGTAGTTGGTTTCGCTTCTTGTGATTCAGATGACGATTCTGGAGTAGATACATTATCTGTAGGAGGAAATGTTGTATTAACTACAACATCAATTAACAGAGTTGACACAAACGTAGATATAAAATTAAAAATTATTACTAAATCAGGAGTTACTGCAAGTAAAATTGAAATTTATAATAACGTTGCTATTACAACTGCAAGTGCTGCAATACCAACTGCACCTGTAAAACTTGGTACAAAATTCACTGATGCAACAATTGTTGATGCTACAAGTGCTAAATTCAGTTCTTCAGTTTTAACTACTGGAGGTGTATTTAACTTCCCATCGCTTTCAACAGGGGTTACTCCAATCCAATTAGCGATTGTTACAACTTATTCAGATGGTTCTACAACAAACAATCCATATGTTTTAAGTGTAAAAGCACCAGTAACAAAATAAAGCTTAATTTAAAAAATTAAGCTTTTTAAACCACTCCGTTCATTCGGGGTGGTTTTTTTTTATATAAACATTATACCTATATTTGTTCCATGGAAAAAGAACATCAAATATTTGGCATTAGAGCCATTATAGAAGCAATACAAGCTGGTCAGGAAGTTGATAAAGTATTCATTCAGAAAGAGATTTCAGGAGACTTAATGAAAGACCTAATGAAAGTGATGAAACGAGCTAACATCAATTTTTCATATGTACCAGTTGAAAAACTAAACCGATTAACTCCAAATAACCATCAAGGTGCTGTTGCTACAATTTCGCCAATTGGTTTTATTGATATTGAACATTTAGTAGAATCAACTATTGCTTCGGGTTCGAAACCTCTTTTTTTAATATTAGATCAGATTTCTGATGCACGAAACTTTGGCGCTATCATTAGAACTGCAGAATGCACCGGAGTGAATGGTATTATCATTCAAAAAGCAGGATCGGCACCAGTAAACGGTGACACGGTTAAAACTTCTGCAGGAGCTGTATTTAATGTGCCAATATGCAAAGTTGAACATATTAAAGATGCTATTTTTTATCTTCAGGGATCAGGTATAAAAACTGTTGCCGCTACCGAAAAAACAGATCACAATATTTACGACATATCCCTAAATGAGCCTTTGGCAATTATTATGGGGTCTGAAGACAGAGGAATCAACCCTTCAGTTCTTAAAATTGTCGATGAAAAAGCCAAATTACCAATGTTTGGATCAATAGGATCTTTAAATGTTTCTGTTGCCTGCGGAGCATTTTTATACGAAGCTGTACGCCAGAGAAAATAAAATACTGTTTTTGAGAATTTGAATTCGAATAAGTAATTAAAATACTTAATAATGCTTTCAAAATCTATTCTAAAATCGTCAGTTAATTTATTCTGCTGCTTGTTTGTATTGTTATCAATTACAAAAAGCAACGGACAAAATACTACTTACAATCAGTTTTGGAGTGAAATTCAATTCAATCAAACTATAAGCAAAAAATGGTCTACTGAAATAGATTTCGGAGCAGCTTATTCAAGTACCGAATCATCTTCGAATTTATTTGAAAATACTATTCAGAGATCCGTAAGAGGATGGGGACATTATTATTTTTCTCCAAGATGGAAATTTTCCACTTTTCTAGCGTATTATAACAATAAAGATGTTCCCGAAATCGGCCAATTTGAATCTCCAGAATGGCGTTTTGCATTACAGGGAATTTATTATTTTCACAAAACAGGTTATACATTGAGTACTCGCGCGCGTACTGAATTTCGTTACATGAAAAATCAGGATGATGATTATGAAAATGTCATTCGTTACCGCCAGCAGATAAAATATCTTCAACCCTTAAACAGTAAAGCTCTAAGAGAAGGTGTTGTTTATGCTGTGGCATCTGATGAAATTTATCTAAAATCAGGAACTAAAGTTACAGGAGAGAGTTTTTTCGACAGGAATCGATTTAATATAGGAGCCGGATATTTATTTACAGATAATATTCAAATCGAATTGACTTATGCAAATGAATATTTACCAAGAAACAGTGGAAACCAATTTACAAATGCGCTTTCTGTTAATTTGAGTTTCAATAATCTTATGCGAAATATCAAAAAAAGAATTCTAGAGAATATTCATAAGGACAGTGATGATGAATAAGTTATTCTTCTTTTCGAATACATTTAATCTGTTCCATTATGGCAGTTTTATGGAGTTTAAAATTATAATCTCGAATGAATTCTGTGCCTTTCATATTAATTTTTGCCGTTACTGCCTCGTAGTTCGAAAATGCTTCTAAATCTTTTTGATCCAATAAATACAAAACCTCCATTATTGAATCATTATTTCTATATTGAGTATCAAAATGTGACAATGTATAGGTATTATGATCTGCCAGAATAATTGTTAAATCATCTTTGATTTTCTTCCCTTCTTTCCTATCAGGAAAAGGTGTAGGTTGCAGAGCAATGAAATAATGTTCTTTGTCAGTAAGAATATTAATTTTCAAAGATTTAGATTTAGTCGAATAGAAAACAGCTGGATCAAAAAAATATACCATCGTTCCATCAGGCTGGATTTTATTTTTGATTTCACATTGCCCGACAGCCTGAAAACTTGAAAAATAAAAACAAAGCAAAATTAAATAACTTATTTTTTTCATAATCTAAATTATTCAATTGGTTAGTAATCACAAATTTAGTCTTTTAATCTCATATGACTACTCCATATTTTCTTTATCTTCTGATTCTGTTTTAGTTATAACATAATTTACTGGATAACTAGAAATAAAATATCCATCTTCAGGTATAAGTTCTTCTTCATGAACAGTATTAACAAAATTTCCGTTTTCATCAAAGTGCTTCATAAAAGGGTCATTTTGAGGATCAAAATCAGGCTTCTGCCAATCGTAAACAATCGGTTTAGAATATTCGGGAGTTTTGTAGTAAAGTGTCAATAGAAATCCACCAATTAAACCTCCTAGATGACCTTCCCATGAAATCGACTGATCGACATCTGGAAAAACATACCAAATCATACCGCCGTAAACCAAAATTACAGTTAGTGATAAAGCAACCAATCGATAGTATTTAGTTTGAATTCCTTTAAAAAATATAAAACTGACCAAAACGTAAATCAAGCCACTAGCACCAATATGGAAATTGTTACGACCAATTAACCATGTAATGAATCCTGACAACAAAATTCCATAAACAATAACTCCAAAAGTTTGTTTAGGATAAAAGAAAGGCATCGCCGCTAAAAGGATTAAAAGCGGAATTGAATTATTATAAAGGTGATCTAAGTTTTCGTGTATAAACGGACTAAAAATCACGCCTTGCAATCCTGAAAAATCACGTGGATAAATTCCGTTTTTGTAAAAATCAAAGTCAAAACGAATCTGAATCCAATAGACTATCCAAAGCAATAAAACAAAGAGAACTGGTAATCCAACAACGGAAGTAGAAAACTTAAATTGGTTGTCATTCATTTTTTTCGGTTTTGATTTATAATACGATATCAAAAAACTTTCCAATTGCATATTACTGATATTTTGTCAGCTGCAAAAATTCAATAATTGGTTTTATAAAGTTAAAAGATTCAAAACCTCTAAAAATAAATTCTGAAAATAGTAAATTTACAAAATGGAAGCACCTTTAGCAGAACGAATTCGCCCGCAAAAATTAGAAGATTATGTTAGTCAGCATCATTTGGTTGGACCAAACGGATCGTTGACACAGCAAATTGCAAAAGGAATAATCCCTTCTTTAATTTTTTGGGGACCTCCGGGAACTGGAAAAACAACTTTGGCACAAATTATTGCTCAGGAATCAAAACGTCCTTTTTATGTTTTGAGTGCGATTAATTCTGGTGTTAAAGACATTCGTGATGTTATTGACAAAGCCAAACAAAGCGGAGGACTTTTTACTGCCAAAAATCCAATTTTATTTATTGATGAGATTCACCGTTTCAGCAAATCACAACAGGATTCTCTTTTAGCTGCTGTAGAAAAAGGCTGGATTACACTTATTGGTGCCACGACCGAAAACCCAAGTTTTGAGGTTATTCCCGCTTTATTATCGCGTTGTCAGGTATATGTTTTAAATGCTTTCACAAAAGATGATCTAGAAGCGCTATTACATCGTGCCATGAAAGTAGATACCTATATGGCTTCCAAAAACATTAATTTAAAAGAAACCGAAGCTTTATTAAGACTTTCCGGCGGAGATGGCAGAAAACTGCTCAATATATTTGAACTTGTCGTTAATGCATCAGCTGGAGATGAAGTAACGATTACAAATGATCGTGTTCTAGAACTGGTACAGCAAAATACCGTTTTATACGATAAAACAGGCGAACAGCATTATGACATTGTTTCGGCATTTATAAAATCGATGCGAGGAAGCGATCCTAATGGAGCAGTATATTGGTTAGCCCGCATGATTGAAGGTGGTGAAGATGTAAAATTTATTGCCCGAAGAATGTTGATTCTGGCAAGCGAAGACATTGGAAATGCAAATCCAACGGCACTTATAATGGCCAATAATACTTTTCAGGCGGTTACTACAATTGGATATCCTGAAAGTCGTATTATCTTAAGCCAATGCGCAATTTATTTAGCGACTTCTCCAAAAAGCAACGCTTCGTATATGGCAATTGGAAATGCACAGCAATTAGTAAAACAAACTGGTGATCTCCCCGTTCCTATTCATTTAAGAAATGCTCCTACCAAACTTATGAAAGAACTTGGTTATGGAGAAGATTATAAATATTCACACGATTATGCTAATAATTTTGCTGAACAGGAATTCTTGCCAGATGCTATAAAAGAAACGGTTCTTTACAATCCTGGAAACAATTCTAGAGAGAACAGTACCCGTGAATTCTTAAAGAACCGTTGGAAAGATAAATATGGTTATTAGTTTTTGTCTTTACAAAAAGAAACCTAAGTGTTGAATTCTAAAATTTAAAACTTAACAGAAACTTTTTCAGAAACTAATTTGTCATTTTGATAGTACTCGAAATACCACTGATTGTCTTTAGCATTTAAAGAACCTTGAATTCCATCTTTAACAGCAATAAATGAATCTGCGCGAGAAGTTTTGAAAAGCTTCATAACAACCTTTGGTGTTTTATCAATTAACTGATATCCATTTTCCGTTGGTTGAGCATAAAGCAAATTCGGATCTGAAACATTAACTGCAGGTGTTGAAACTACTGCAGTTTGTACGGGTGCTGTAGTATTTATTGCTGGAAGTGTTTCTGCTGTAACGGCTCTCGAAGGTGCAACTGGAGATTTACCACTGTATTTATAATGAAGATTGGCAATCGAAACAAAAGCATTGTCTAAACTTTCTCTGTAAGCTACTTCATATTCTTTTTCCCTGCTTTTTCCTGTTTCAGAAGTGTAGATTACTTTTCCATAACAATCTTTAAATTCAACAAAAAGTTTAGTTACCAAAAAAGCATTATCCTTTTTCACATCAATATACAAAAGATCACAACGATCTGCATAACCTGCAGCAAGTTCTTCATTTGTATAATATGCCGTAAAACCAGCTTTTAACAAATTAGATTTCGTTAAAGTCGCCAGACGGTATTGATTTTCTGTTTTTATAAAATCATACTTTAAAGGTATAATCACCGCTTTATAATCATTTACAGACTGTGCAAAACCAACAGCTGAACAAATTAATGCAGTTAATAAAAATTTTATCTTCATCATTATAAATAATTTTTTAGTTCTAATAAATGGTTTATTTGTTTGAAATTCTGAGTTATTTCGATTTTTTTATCATTAAAAAAGATAGCATCTAAACCGGCATTCAAAGCTCCATTGACATCTGCATCAAGATCGTCTCCAATCATAATGCTGTTTTCTTTGGAAGTATTGGCTAGTTTAAGAGCATAATCAAAGATAATACTATTTGGTTTTTTAACACCTGCTAATTCAGAATTTGTAATAGTTGTGAAATAACCGCCTAAAGCAGCGTTTCTAATTTTCTTTTCCTGAACGTTTGCAAAACCATTAGTGATGATATGCAATTTGTATTTTGGTTTTAAATATTCCAATACTTCAATTGCACCATCAAAAAGATAATTATTGTCAGTTAAAAACTCAATATAATCATTTGCGATCTCTAGAATATTTTCATCAGAAATCACATAATTTAAAGCATTAAAAGAAAACTTTAATCGGTTATAACGAAGTTCTTCGTGTGTTATGAGATCGTTTTGGTACAATCTCCAACATTCCTGATTAATGGGTACGTATTCTTTAATAAAATCCTGTGTTTGTATTTCGGCATATTTACTTTTAAAGATCCGTTCAAATGCCATTTCTGAATTTTTGTCGAAATCCCAAAGCGTATGGTCTAAGTCAAAAAAGATATCTGTGATTTTGGTATTCATAAATTAAAAAATTCCTTCATCTACAAAACTATAATATTTTGCTCCAGATATAATCAAATGATCCAAAACTTTAACATCTAAACTCTCCCCCGCTACTTTTAATTTCTTTGTAACTTGCTTATCAGCATCACTTGGTATTAGACTTCCAGAAGGATGATTGTGGCACAAAATCACGCCTGTAGCGAAATATTCTAAGGCAAGTTTAAAAACTAATCGCGCGTCTACAACAGTTCCAGCAATTCCTCCTTTACTTAATTGCGCTTTAGAAATTACATTATTAGAATTATTAAGAAAAAGCACCCAAAATTCTTCATGAGAAAGTTCCCCAATAATAGGCTGCATAATTTCAAAAACCATTTTACTAGAAGTAATTTTCTCTGTTTCAACTGCTTTCTCAGATCGTAAACGCCTGCTTAATTCGAGAGCAGCCATAATTGATATTGCTTTTGCCTCACCTATCCCTTTAAAATTCATTAATTGGGAAATAGATAATTTTGTAAGAGAATTTAAGTTACCTGCACTTGCTAAAATTCGTTTACTTAATCCAACAGCTGTTTCATTTCGGCTTCCGGAACCAATTAAAATAGCAAGTAATTCGGCGTTGCTTAATGCTTCTTTCCCTTTCAACATTAATTTTTCACGCGGTTTGTCATCTTCTGACCAATTTTTAATAGGGAAATAAGATTCTTCCATAAATACATTTCAAAAAACGAAGATATAAAAAAGAAGAAAAATCTTTCAATTTATTTTGTCTATTTTAAAATTCGCTAACTTTAGAAACTAAATAATCAAAATGAAAAGATTTTGTTTCCTTTTATTCTTTCAAATTCTCATTTCTTGCCATCAAAGTAATAAAGATGTTGCAGTAAGTAACGATAATTTTATACCAAAAAAATTCTCTGAAAAATTATCTCGGGCTGCAATTTCAATCATTGATCCTTCAATTCATTATGATCCTTCTTATTTCAAAATTGAATATCCGAATGGTGATGTCCCAAAAAACAAAGGAGTTTGTACCGATGTTATCATTCGTTCATATCGAAAATTAGGTGTCGATTTACAAAAAGAAGTACATAAAGATTTGCTTCAAAATTTTACAGCGTATCCAAATCTTAAAAAATGGGGAATGACTAAAACCGATACTAATATTGATCATCGCAGAGTTCCAAACTTGGAAATATTTTTTGAACGAAAAGGCATTAAACTTCCAGTCACAAAAAATCCAAATGATTATAAAACTGGTGAAATTGTAACCTGGATGATTAACGATAAACTTCCGCACATCGGAATCGTAACTCATAAAAAATCACACGATGGAAAACGAAATCTTATTGTTCACAACGTTGGAAACGGTCAGGTTTTAGAAGACTGTTTATTTGCGTATAAAATTGTAGGTCATTTTAAATATGAAGGAATTTCAAATTAGAAAATGTGGCAATGTGAGAATGTGTCAATTAGATAATTAAAAAAAATGTGCCAACTGCATAGCAATTGACACATTATCTAATTTTCTAATTGGCTAATTAATTACTCAATCAAACCTTTTACTTCATCAAAATTCAAACCACCATAATTACCTGAACTCATTAATAAAAGAGCAGAATTATCAAGGTTCAAATTGAATAAATATTCTTTGAATTCAGCCGGATTGGTATAAATCACTAAATCTTCACGGTTAAAAGCTTTTGCTATTTGTTCGTAAGTTACTTCTTCAAGCTGTTTAATTTTTACGGCATCTGGCGAATAAAACACAACTGCAACATCTGCATATTCTAAAGCACCTTCATATTCTTTTAAAAATGCAGCATTTAAACTGCTGTATGTATGCAACTCTAAACAAGCCACTAATGTTCTATCAGGATATTGTTCTTTTACTGCTTTTGTTGTTGCTGCTACTTTACTTGGCGAATGTGCAAAATCTTTGTAAGCTACTTTTCCTTTACCTTCTGCAATTTTTTCCAAACGTTTAGAAGCTCCTTTAAAACTTGCGATCGCTTCGTAGAAATCGGCTTCGTCTACACCCATATTTTGACAGATCCATTTCGCTCCGGCAAGATTGTTTAAATTATGAGCTCCAAAAACTTCAATCGGCATATCGCCTTCTGGAGTTTTTAATAAAGTAACACCATTATTTACGGTATATTCCGGTGTATGATACGGAAGTTTACGAATTGGATTTGTTGCAGCTTCAGAAACACGTTTTACTTCAGGATCATTTTCGTTGTATACCAAAATGCCTCCGTTTGTAATCTTTTCTATAAAAATTTCAAACTGTTCTACATAATTCTCATACGTTGGAAAAACATTAATATGATCCCAAGCAATTCCAGAAATCAAAGCAATGTTTGGCTGATATAAATGAAACTTAGGGCGACGGTCAATTGGTGATGATAAATACTCATCGCCTTCCAAAACTATAAAATCATTTTCTTCTGTAAGATGCACCATCGTATCAAAACCTTCCAACTGTGCTCCTACCATGTAGTCAACCGCAATATTATGATAGTTCACTACATGCAGAATCATAGACGTAATGGTTGTTTTACCATGCGAACCACCAATTACTACACGAGTTTTATTTTTAGACTGTTCATATAAAAATTCAGGATATGAATAAATCTTCAATCCCAATTCCTGCGCTTTTAATAATTCAGGATTATCTGCTTTTGCATGCATTCCTAAAATAACTGCATCGATATCGGCAGTTATTTTTTCTGGAAACCAACCCATTTCTGCTGGAAGAATTCCTTTTTTCTCCAATCTTGATTTTGACGGCTCAAAAATAGCATCGTCACTTCCTGTAACCAGATATCCTTTATTATGTAATGCCAATGCTAAATTGTGCATTGCGCTTCCGCCAATAGCGATGAAATGTGTTTTCATTTAAATTCTAATTTTTAAATTCCAAATTCCAATTTCTTCGAATTTGCCTTTGAGATTGTATTTTATTCTTCGAATTTTTCTTTTAAATCTTTAGCCTTTTTAGGGTCTTTTAATTTATTCAAATATAGATTATATAATTTTTGAAATGTCACTTTTGAATTGCCAATTTCATGTGCTTTCTTATAATTTTTCTCAGCCAGATTGTATCTCTTAAAATAATCTTCAATTCTTCCTCTTGACAAATATCCATCGACAGGAGAAAACTGTGCCAGTTCATTAGAATAAGCAATTGCTTTCGATTCGCTTCCCCCTAAAATCCCCGGTAATTGTAGATAAATTTCAATTAACGCCCATCTTGCCTGCACATGTTTTGGATTTAATTCGATGGCTTTTTCAAAAGCTTCTTTCATATCTCCCACCATTGTAAACGCTTTTATTCTGTTTATTTCTGTCGCCTGCATGGCCAGACATCCGCCATATTTAAAAAAATAATCTGCATTATTGGGTCTAAGTTCTTTTAGTTTTTTAAAATATGCAGCTCCTTTTACCCATGATTTTTGATGTCCCGCTATTTCACCCAAATACTCTAATGTTTTTACATCGGAAGGATTGCTTTTTAAAATCCCTTCAAAAATTGGCTGTGCTTCACTATACTTTTTAGAATGAAATAATTTCTCTGCCCTCTCAAAATTAGATTGCGTCCATCCAAAAACCGGCAAAATAAAAAGAAACAGTACAAGATTTTTCATGTCTCAAAAATAACGAAATATAGAATAAAAAACCCGACAAGCTTTAGAAACCGTCGGGTTGTATTTTAAAATGAAGATCGGATTACCTTACAATCGTCAATTCATCGATAATGTTTTTAGCACCGGCGTATTTGTCGATAATCCAAAGCACATAACGAATATCTACATTGATCGTTCTTTGTAAATTTGAATCAAAGATAACGTCACCTGCCATTGCTTCGATATTTCCATCAAAAGCGATTCCGATTAATTCTCCTTTTCCGTTAAGAACTGGTGAACCAGAATTTCCTCCTGTAATATCATTATCTGTTAAAAAGTTTACCGGCATGTAACCAGCTTTGTCAGCATATTGTCCGAAATCTTTTTTCTTGTTCAACTCTAATAAACGAACTGGTAAGTCAAATTCCTGATCTCCTGCTTTGTATTTTTTAACCATACTTTCCATTGTAGTATAGTTGTTGATTTTAGCATCATTACGAGGATCTGCAGGTAAAGCACGAACTTTTCCGTATGTTAATCTCAATGTAGAGTTAGCATCTGGATATTTAATGGCGTTTAATTTTGATTCTCTTAAACCTTCCACTAATTCGCGGTAAGCCGTTGCAAATCCATCATCTGCTTTAGCTTGATCATCTGTTTTTGAACGATATTTGGTTAAAAGATCATTAGAAATGATATACAACGGATCATGTGCAATTGCCAATGGTTTTGGATCAGCCATAAATGCCTTTATTTTCTCTTTTGAAGTAAAATAACTTTGTTGTGTCGCTGTATTCACATCAGCAGTAAAATCACCATTGTTTGTTGTTTTCATTTTGGCGATTTGCGGAGCTAAACCATATTCTGCCGCTTTTGCTGCATATAAATTTAGCTGGGCGATTAACACCTCTTTTTCTAACGGCTCGTAGAAATCTCCGTAGATGTTATCAATCATAGTATTGATTTTCGGAAGCATTTCTGCTCTCTTAGCTTCGTTTTCGTTAAAGTAAGCGATTAATGCATTTCCTAAATTCGCAGGACCTGTTGCATAACTTGAAGTACGTAAAACCTGCATTAAATAATTATCGTGACGCGCTTTTAGATTCGTCTCTCTGTAATAATCATTAATCGTTGGAATTACATTTTCGTATTTTTCTTTATTTGCAGGTTTAGTTGCCCACTCATAGAATTTATCTTCTTGTTCCGTTTTTGTGTCTACCGTTCCTGCTTTTGTTAAAGCATCGATCATACCTTGACGATTTTTCCAGTAGTTTGCTGTTGAAGCATATTTAGAAGCATACTGTAAACGAACAGTTGCATCTTTGTCCATATACTTTTTCATGACATCCATTGAAGTTTTTGCACCTTCAACCCACGCAGGATAAGCATATTTAATGTTTTGCTCAATTCCTCCAGCAGGCATCCAACGATTTGTTCTTCCCGGATATCCTAAGATCATAGCAAAATCATTTTCTTTTACCCCTTTTAAACTTACTGGTAAATAATGTTTTGGTTGTAATGGCACATTGTCTTTAGAATATGCAGCAGGATTTCCATCTTTATCTGCATATACTCTAAACATAGAGAAATCTCCTGTTTGGCGAGGCCATTCCCAGTTGTCTGTATCTCCACCAAATTTACCAACACTTTCCGGCGGAGTTCCCACTAAACGAACGTCTGTATAATCTTGGTAAACGAAATAGTAATATTCATTTCCTTGAAAGAAAGGACGAACAGAAACAGTATATTTTCCGTTTTCGCTGTTTTCTTTTTCAATTAAAGCAATTTCCTGCTGAATGATTTTGTTTCTTTCGGTTTCTGTCATAGTATCATTTACTTTAGACAAGATTCTTTTAGAAACATCATCCATACGTACAAAGAAACGAACGTATAATGATTTTGGCTTCAGTTCTTCCGAACGATTTTTTGCCCAAAAACCATTTTTCAAATGATTTTGTTCTGCAGTTGAAAGTTCTGCAATCGCGCTGTAACCACAATGGTGATTCGTAAGAACCAAACCACTATTTGAAACGATTTCTGCTGTACAACCTCCGTTAAACTGTACAATCGCATCTTTTAAACTGTGGTGGTTAATACTGTAGATTTCTTCGGCTGTTAATTGCAAGCCCATTTTTTCCATATCTCTATGGTTCAGTCTTTCGATAAACATCAAAAACCACATTCCTTCATCAGCTCTTACAGGAAAAGCCATAAGGCACATGGTAAAGAATAAAAATATTTTTTTCATGTTATTTTGTTTAAGTAATGCGAATATAATTCATTTTCATAATTATCTAATCCAAAACAATTCTAAAATTGCTTATCACAATAAATTTTTAGCCTTTTATTACGAATTTAACATTTCTAAAAACAAAAAAGGTGCTCAATTTTATGAACACCTTTTTTACTGTATTATCTTTAACTGAATATTATCCTTATTCATTAAGCATTTTCCAAAGCCTGTCTTTTAAATCGGTTAAACCTTGCTGGGCAACAGAAGAAATAAACATATAAGGAACATCTTTAAAAGAAACATCTAATTCTGCTTTTAACTCCGCTTTCAATTCGTCATCAAGCATATCACATTTTGAAATCACAACAAGACGTTCTTTGTCTAGCATTTCTGGATTGTATTTGGTCAATTCGTTTACCAAAATATCATATTCTGCTTTAATATCTGCTGTATCAACAGGAATTAAAAACAATAAAGTAGAATTACGTTCGATATGACGCAAGAAATAATGACCAAGACCTTTTCCTTCTGCAGCACCTTCAATAATTCCCGGAATATCGGCAATGACAAAAGATTGAAAATCTCTATAGGCTACAATTCCTAAATTGGGTTTTAAAGTGGTAAATGGATAATCTGCAATTTTTGGTTTTGCCGAAGTTAATACCGACAATAAAGTAGATTTCCCTGCATTAGGAAAACCAACCAATCCAACATCAGCCAGAACTTTAAGTTCCAGAATAACATCCATTTCAACTCCTGGCAGACCTGGCTGTGCATAACGAGGTGTTTGATTAGTTGAACTTCTAAAATGCCAGTTTCCTAATCCTCCCTTTCCTCCTTTGGCTAGAATCTTTTTCTCGCCATGTTCTGTAACTTCAAAAAGTGTTTCTCCAGTTTCTTTGTCTTTTACAACAGTTCCCAGCGGCACTTCAATAAATTTATCTTCTCCATCAGCTCCGGTACTTCTGTCAGAACCTCCATCACCTCCATATCCTGCTTTAATGTGGCGTGCAAATTTTAAATGAAATAATGTCCAAAGCCCTTTATTCCCCACTAAATACACATGTCCACCGCGACCACCATCACCTCCGTCAGGGCCACCTTTTTCAATAAATTTCTCTCTATGTAAATGCGTAGATCCTTTTCCTCCTTTTCCGGAAGAAACATATATCTTAACGTAATCTACAAAATTTCCTTCTGTCATTTTTCTAAATTTCAGACTTTAGACTTTAGATTTTAGATTTCTCTATCTTCTATTTCTAAATTCTATTTTTATTTATTTTTCAGTCACAGTCGCAGTTTTCAGTATCAAATGTGACTGAAAACCGTACTGAAAACTTCACTTTACTCTTTAAGGGCTTTCACTAATACTTTATCAATTTTAACTCCATCCATATCGACTACTTCCAGAACGAATTTCTGCCAAACTAATTTTTCACCTTCTTTTGGAATATGCGAAAGCTCAGTCATAATCATACCGCTTACCGTGTTTACTTCGTAATCGTTTGTTAGCTCGTCCAGTTCAAAATAGGTTAAGAAATCGTGCAATGAATAATGCCCGTCGACCAACCATGAACCGTCTTCTCTTTCAACAAGTTGAAATTCATCTTTATAAAACTCAGAAGCATCACCTACCAAAGCTTCCAAAATATCATTCAAAGTAATCATTCCTTGAAAAACACCATATTCATCAGAAACTAACGCATAGTGAACGCCTGTTTTTTTGAAATTTTCCAACGCTTTATAAGCTGTTGTCTGCTCCATTAAATAAGGTGCATCTGAAACTATAGCCGACAAATCAAATTGTTCGTTTTCTATGTTGGCAAAGATATTTTTAAGAGTTACAACCCCCACAATATCATCGTAATTTTCATTATAAACCGGATAAACGGCGTGCAGATCCTGAACAACTAATTCTTTGATTTTTGCTTTATCTTCTTTTAACGGAAGCATGTCAACCGATTTACGGTGTGTCATTAACGAACTTACTTTTCTATCTCCAATATGAAAAACACGCTCTACAATATCTTGTTCAATTTCCTGTACCTCTCCTACTTCAGTTCCTTCCTTAATAATCGCTTTAATTTCTTCCTCAGTAACCTTCCCGTCAGCGGTTGGTTTTATCTGCAGAATATTCAGTAAAAATTCTGTTGAAGAAGTTAACAACCAAATAAATGGTGCTGTAATAATCGAAATTATTCTCATTGGCATTGCCACCATTTTGGCAATCGATTCAGGATAATTTAATCCGATACGTTTTGGAAGTAATTCTCCTAAAACCAAAGAGAAAAAAGTAAGAACCACAACCACTATTCCAACTGCTATGGAGTGTGCATAAGGTTTTAAAGCAGCAAAACCTGCCACAAAAAGTTCTACATCGGCTGTAATTTTATCACCAGAATAAATACCCGTTAAAATTCCAATTAAGGTAATTCCAATTTGTACAGTCGATAAAAATTTATTTGGCGAGTTTGCCAGATCAAGTGCTGTTTTGGCACTTTTATTTCCTTTTTTAGCGGCAGTTTCCAGTCTATTTTTCCTGGCCGAAATAAGGGCAATTTCGGACATAGAGAAAACTCCATTTAATAGTATTAGAAAAAATATTATTAGTATTTCCAATGTTTAGTAGATTCGTTATTAGTTTGGTTCTTTTTTAGTATGGTATTCTTCTTTTTTGCATCATTCTCACCATGGTCAGGAGAGCGAAAAAGCCCGGAGCTAAAAAACTATTTTTTTATTCCAAAAATTCAGAATAGAAAAATAGACTTTAGCATTCCAGACTTTAAAAACGTCAGCTGTCCCGAAAATCTCGGAAAGCTTCTACAAATTATCTATAACTGACGTTAATCGTTTTGTAATTTCTTCGATAGTTCCAATACCGTTTACAGCGTGAAACTTACCTTGTTCTTTATAATATCCAATTAATGGGGCTGTTTTTTCGTTGTATTCCTGATATCTCACACGAATTTTTTCTTCATCCTGATCATCAGCTCTTCCGCTTGTTTTTCCTCTTTCCAGCAAACGCGCTACCAAAATCTCGTCATCAGCTTCTAAAGCGATTGTAGCAGTTACGCTAGAGCCAATTGTTGGTAAAAATTTATCTAAAGCCTCTGCTTGATTAATTGTTCTTGGGTAACCGTCAAACAAGAATCCTGCTGTATCTGGGTGTTTTTTAACTTCGTCAATTAACATTGCAGTTGTAACTTCGCAAGGAACCAATTCTCCATTGTCCATATAAACTCTTGCTTGTTTTCCTAGTTCAGTATCATTTTTTAAATTGAAACGAAAAATATCTCCAGTAGAAAGGTGTGTTAAATTGTATTTTTCTTTTAAAAATTCTGCCTGAGTTCCTTTTCCTGCACCAGGCTTTCCAAATAAAACGATATTAATCATAATGAATTTGAGTGTTGTTACTTCTTATTTTTCAAGAAGTTTTAAATGAATATATAGTTGTGTTTTGTTTTTACTTATTCTGCTAATTTGTAAACTTCTGTTAAGTTTCGTCCTAAACCATCATAGTCAAGCCCGTAACCCACAATAAATTTATTTGGAATTCTAATTCCAACATAATCAATCTTCATATCTTTTTTATATGCTTCTGGTTTAAAGAACAATGTTGCCACTTTAAAATGTTTTACATTTTGCGCTTTAAACAAATGCTTCAATTCTTCGATGGTATTTCCAGTATCGACGATGTCTTCAATGATAACAACGCTTCTTCCTGACAAATCCTGATTGATTCCAATTAATTCTTTAACCGAATTGGTACTTTCAGTTCCTTCGTAAGAAGCCATTTTTATGAATGAAACCTCGCAAGGTTTTTTATACTTTTTTAAAAAATCCGAAACTACCATAAAAGCTCCGTTCAAAACCCCAATAAAAATTGGCGTATCATCTCCAAAATCATCTTCTACCTGTGCCACTAATTTGGTTAAAGCAAAATCAATTTCTTTAGCCGAAATAAACGGAACAAATTGTTTATCGTGAAGTTGTATCATTATTTTTAATTTTAAAATAATGGACAAAGATACAGAATTAGAACTTAACAGTTTATATCAAAATAGACTGTCCTAACATATTTTTTACGAATGTTAAATATCAGTTAATATTTACAAAACAATTCTGGACACTATTTTAAAATTCAGTAAATTGTTGTGATATAAATATTTAACTCCAAGACACTGATGAGAAAATCCTTAACCTTATTTTCAATACCACTATTAGCCCTGATGACTGCCTGTAATGGACAGGTAAAAAAAGAAGAAAAAGAAGCGCTTGCCAAACAACCTGGCAATGTTGTAAAAACTGCTATTGGAGATATTACACTCCCTCCTCCATACGCTACAGAATCTAAAACAAACAACAGCAAAGTTATTGGCTGGCCAAAGGGCAAAACGCCTATAGCACCACAAGGTTTTACAGTTACAAAATTTGCCGATGGTTTCGAAAATCCGCGTTGGACTTATATTGCGCCTAATCAAGATATTTTTGTAGTAGAAAGCGGTACGCGTGCCAGCAAAAATCAAATTACCGTTTTACGTGATAAAGACAAAGACGGAAAATTTGAAACGCGCGAAGTTTTTATTAAAGACCTCAACAAGCCTTTTGGCATGCTGGTTTTAAAAGACTTTTTCTATATCGCCAATACAGATGGATTATATCGTTATCCTTATAAAAACAATCCGCTGAAATTAGAAACAAAAGGCGAAAAAATATTGGAACTTCCTGCCGGAGGTTACAATAACCACTGGACACGAAATTTATTAGCAAGTCCTGACGGAAGCAAAATCTATGTTTCTGTAGGTTCTGGAAGTAATAATGCCGAACATGGAATTGACAAAGAAGTGCGCCGCGCGGCCATTCTTGAAATTAATCCTGACGGAACTGGAGAAAAAACCTATGCTTCAGGACTTAGAAATCCTGTTGGGATGGATTGGAATCCTGTAAATAAAGAATTGTGGACTGCCGTAAATGAACGCGATGAATTAGGCGACGATCTAGTTCCCGACTATATTACAAGTGTAAAAAGAGAAGGGTTCTATGGATGGCCGTATGCTTATTTTGGAAATATTCCTGATCCAAGAATGAAAGGCGAAAGAAAAGATTTAGTTGAAAAAACAATTGTTCCAGATGTGCCTGTAGGTTCTCACACCGCTTCTTTAGGATTGGCTTTTTATACTAAAGATGCTTTTCCTGCCAAATATAAAAACGGTGTTTTTGTAGGACAACATGGTTCTTGGAATCGTTCTAAAATTTCGGGTTATAAAGTATTATTCGTTCCTTTTAAAGATGGCAAACCTTCAGGAAAACCAGAAGACTTTTTAACTGGTTTTATCTCTGATGAAAATAAAGCTGAAGTTTACGGACGTCCGGTTGCCGTAACCGTTATGAATGACGGATCGCTTTTAGTAAACGATGACAGCGGAAATACCATTTGGAAAGTTTCGGCTAAATAAAAATTTCCATTTATAAAAACTCAAATTCCAATCTAAATGCTGATTGGAATGAACTAAAAAGAAAATTTTAAACACATAGAGACATAGATTTTTGCTTAAAAAGAAGTTGTTACATAAACTGTTTTTACACATAATCAATATGTGAATTTAAATAAGTCAAACGCCTTTTTTGCCTCAATCAAAACTATGTTACTATGTGTTAAAATTATAAGCCTTTAATCTCATTTTATGCTTTTAAAAAAATATTGTTTTTTTCTTTCTGCACTATTGATTCTGCAAAATATTTCGGCACAAAAGAAACAAAACAAAACTACTGATTCCACAAAAACTGAAAAACTGAAAGAAGTTGTTATAAGTCCGCTTCATATTGATACCAATTTGTTAAATACACCTGCTGCAATTGGTATTCTTTCCAAAAAAGATTTACTTCAAAATAATACCACAGATATTACAACAGTTATCAATACGATTCCGGGTGTATTCATGCAGTCTTCGAATTTTACCACAAGCCGAATTTCGATTCGCGGTATTGGCGCAAGAACGACTTATGGAACCAATAAAATCAGAGCTTTTTACGGCAGTATACCGCTGACTTCTGGAAACAGCGAAACTGTAATTGATGATATTGACCTTGAAAACCTCAACCAAATCGAAATCATTAAAGGTCCGCTTTCGAGCGTTTACGGCGCTGGATTGGGCGGCGCAATTTTAATTTCACCTCAGCTTTCTAAAAACAACGGACAGTCTGCCGGCATAAGCACCGTTTTTGGTTCTTACGGATTATTGAAGAACAGTTTGAATTATAGTATAGATGAAAAATCCGGAAGTTTAAACATTAGTTATCATAACTTAAAAACCGACGGCTGGCGGGAAAACAGCGCTTACAATCGCGAAGGTGTTACACTTGCCGGAGAATTATTTAGAAAAGAAAACAGTAAACTTACCTACTTTTCTAACTATACCTATTTGAAAGCCTATATTCCGAGTTCAATTAGTAAAGAAGTTTTTAATACAAATCCAAAAGCTGGAGCACCAACTTGGGTGGCTTCAAAAGGATATAAAGAATACAAATCAGTTTTAGGCGGATTGGCTTATGATTTTAAAATTAATGATAACTTGAACAATTCGACTTCAGTTTTCATTAATTATAAAGACAGCAACGAACCTCGTCCGTTTGATATTCTCCGTCAATATACATTTGCAACAGGTGCCAGAACTCAGTTTTCGGCGGATTTTAAAATCGGAAAAATTAAAAATCAATTTATTGCTGGTGTAGAATATTTCACAGATACCTATAATGGAAATACGTTCCAGAATCTGTATCAGCAAAATAATGGTTTAGGAAGTCTGCAGGGAAATCAACTTACAGAAACCGATCAAAAAAGACATTTTTACAATATATTTTCTCAATTAAGAACTTTACTGTCGGAACAATTTGAGATTCAAGCCGGCTTAAATTATAACAAAACCAGATTTGATCTTACTAATTATACTCAAAACATCAATCAGGAATATAGTTATGATGGCATTTTCTCGCCTCAAGTTTCATTTCTTTACAAACCCAATTCTTTACAAACACTTTATTTCTCTGTGAGCCGAGGATTTTCACTTCCAGCAACAGAAGAAACTCTAACAAGCGAAGGCACAATTAATCCGGACATAAAACCCGAAAACGGTTATAATTTTGAAGTTGGTGGAAAATTCTACTTTCTTAATAAAAAGCTTTACACCGAAATTTCTTTGTACCGAATGGAAATTAAAGATTTACTCGTTGCCAAAAGAGTCGGCGATGATCAATATGTGGGAACAAACGCAGGAAAAACATCTCACGAAGGAATCGAAATTACTTTAAATCACAATTGGCCCATTAATCATTTTTTAACATTGAACTCTTATTTAGCAGGATCTATAGGAAATTACAAATTCAAAGAATTTATCGATAACGGCAATAATTTTTCTGGAAACAAACTCACAGGTGTTGCACCACAAAAAATTAATGCCGGCATAATAGTAAACACTAATTTTGGCATTTACTTAAGTGCCGATTATCAATTTGTAGGCGAAATTCAATTGAATGATGCCAATACCGCTTATTCAGATTCATACGATATTCTAAATTTAAAAACAGGTTATCGATTCGAGATTTTACGAGGATTAACAAGTCATATCGCCGCTGGTATAAACAATGTAACGAATGAAAAATATGCTTCATTAATTCTGCCAAATGCGGTGCCAACAGGAAACTCCTCTCCAAGGTATTATTATCCCGGACTTCCTGTAAATTATTATGGAAATGTATCTTTAAATTATTTATTTTAGATGCTTGAAACCAAATTAAATTCAATGACCGTACTTTCTGAATTACAGGAAAAACTGGATTATGTAAGCGCCTACCGGGAAAACCGTTTAAAGTGCGCGCAGGTTATTCTCGAAAATCCATATTTGTTTACTGAATTAATTTCCATTTGTTTTTCGCCCGAAGACAAGAACAATCACAAAGCCTGCTGGATTTTAGAATTTGTATCGTATGAAGAATTGCTTTGGCTCCAGCCGCATCTGGATTTTTTCTGTTCTAATTTGAAAATTCTAAAAGATGAAAGTTCCATTCGTCCCATTGCAAAAGTGATGCAGCTTTTAGTCAAATCTCATTATAAAAAAGATGAAAACAGTATTCATTTATCAGAAGAAAACCTTCAGGAATGTATAGAAGCAAGTTTTGACTGGTTGATTAATGATGTGAAAGTGGCTACAAAAGCTTATTCGATAAGAACATTATACATTTTAGGAAATCATTACGATTGGATTCATCCAGAACTAAAAATGATTATTGACAAAGATTTCGGAGATCACTCTGCGGCATACAAAGCCGTCGCAAAGGAAGTTTTGAAGAAAATAAAATAGGTTATTGACAGCCACGAATTCACGATTTTTTTTTACACAAAGCAAAAAAGAAAATTCGTGAATTCGTGGCGGGAAAAACTAAATTTTGGCTGAAAAAAGATTAAAAAGTATCTTTGCAAAAACACAACTCAAAATGAATTATTTTTCTTCTGATTTTAAATTAGGAATATTAGGCGGCGGACAATTAGGTAAAATGCTTCTGTTCGACACCAGAAAATTTGACATACAAACTTACGTTCTCGACCCAAGCGACGAAGCGCCCAGCAAAATTGCCTGCAATAAATTCTTTCAAGGCGATTTAATGGACTACGATACGGTTTACAACTTTGGTAAACAAGTCGATGTTTTGACTTTCGAAATCGAATTGGTAAACCTTGAAGCTTTAACACAATTAGAAAACGAAGGCTTAAAAGTATATCCATCTCCAAAAACCTTAAAAGGAATTCAGAATAAAGGAACTCAAAAAGACTTTTATACAGCAAGTAATATCCCTACGGCTTCGTATTTACGATTTGAAAACCCTGAACATTTACAAAAGTCAGTTGGAAATAATGAAATCACAATTCCATTTGTATGGAAATGCACTGAATTTGGTTACGATGGAAATGGCGTAAAAGTAATTCGTCAGATTTCTGACATGGATGATTTACCAAATGTAGAATGTATTGCTGAAACTATGGTTCCGTTCAAAAACGAACTCGCAGTAATTGTGGTAAGAAATCCATCAGGAGAAATAAAAACCTATCCAGTTGTCGAAATGGAATTTCATCCAGAGGCTAACCAAGTGGAATACGTAATCTGCCCGGCAAGAATCGACGAAAAAGTCGCGGAAAAAGCAAGAGCAATTGCATTGAATGTTTCTGAAAAATTCAACCATGTTGGACTTTTAGCAGTTGAAATGTTCCAGACTCAGGACGACGAAATTTTGGTAAACGAAGTAGCGCCGCGTCCGCACAATTCTGGTCATTATTCTATCGAGGCAAGTTATACCTCGCAATTCGAAAATCATTTACGCGCTATTTTAGATCTTCCGTTAGGAAACACAGACAGCAAAGTTGCCGGAATTATGGTAAATTTAGTAGGTGCCGAAGGTTATTCTGGAAATGTCGTATATGAAAACATCGAAACCATTTTAGGATGGAACGGCGTTACGCCACATATTTACGGTAAAAAACAAACACGTCCTTTTAGAAAGATGGGTCACGTAACTATCGTAAATGAAGATATGCAGGAAGCGAGAAGAATTGCACAAGAAGTTAAGAATACTATTAGAGTTATTAGTGCTTAGTAATCAGCTGGCAAATGAACACAATTTATTTAAAAGAATTCATAAAGACAGGGCAATTCGGGACAATATAAATTGGTTCAACAAAATCTGAACTAGTTAACACACTTGGAGAGGAATTTGAATTTGCCGATTGTGGTGAGACACAAATAATAAAGTATGGCTGGTATGAGTTCTTTTACTGGAAAGAAACCGAATTAATTTTTGGCATTCAAAACGATCATTTGCAAGCAGATTGTACTAACCATAAAGAAATGATAGACTATAAAAACAAACTGTGGACTATCGACAAATGGTTTTTGCAAATCAATAAAAATATAACTTTTGGGCAGATTGAGGAATTATTAACCCAAGAAGATATTTCCTTTAACATAATATCTTCAGGTAAAAGTTCTAAAGAAAATATAATTAAATGCTTAATGAGTAATGTAACGTTTGATTTTGTTAATGTGTACACACTTGTAGAATACGATAAAAAAGGGAAATTTAAAAACTGGAAAGAATATACTGAAAGTGATCAATCAAATTTTGTGTTAAATGGAATTAGACTATTCGACTATTAAAACAATATGAGTTTACAAAAAACTTGAAACTTTAAACCTGAAACCAACACAACAAAAATAAAAACATGAGCAAAGTAGCTATTATAATGGGAAGCATCTCAGACATGCCAGTTATGCAGGATGCAATCGACATATTAAAACAATTCAATGTTGAAGTTGAAGTAGATATTGTTTCGGCACATAGAACGCCGGAGAAATTATTCGATTTTAGCAAAAATGCACACAATCGCGGGATTTCGGTAATTATTGCCGGTGCGGGCGGTGCAGCGCATTTGCCTGGAATGGTAGCTTCAATGTCTCCGCTTCCTGTAATTGGAGTTCCAGTAAAATCGAGCAACTCTATTGATGGCTGGGATTCTGTTTTATCTATTTTACAAATGCCAGGTGGCGTTCCTGTTGCAACAGTAGCTTTAAACGGAGCAAAAAATGCCGGAATTTTAGCAGCTCAAATCATCGGAAGCCATGACAAAAAAGTTTTGGACACGATTATTGCTTATAAAGAAGAATTGAAAGCGGCGGTTAATAAAGCGGCTGAAGGATTGAAAAAATAATTCTCCTATAAATTCCTGCAAGGTTTTCAAAACCTTGTAGGTTTGATTATTGCAATCAAAAATTAGAATACTTCAAAAATACCTACAAGGTTTTGAAAACCTCGCAGGACAAAAATCTACAACATGAGCGTATTAACACAATATTTCAATACCAAACATAACACCGCGCCTTTTTCGCAGATTAAAATCGAAGATTACGTTCCTGCTTTTCAGGAAGGGATTGCTTTGGCAAAAGCCGAAATTGATGCGATTGTAAATAATCCAGACGCGCCAACTTTTGAAAACACAATTGTCGCAATGGATTATTCGGGCGACATTTTAGATCGTCTTTCTAGTATTTTCTTCAATTTAAATTCGGCTGAAACGAATGACGAAATGCAGAAAATTGCGCAGGAAGTTTCGCCTTGGCTTTCTGAATTTGGAAATGACATTCGCTTAAATGCGGAATTGTTTGCACGCGTAAAAGCAGTTTACGATCAAAAAGAAAGTTTGAACCTCAACCCGGAACAAACGACTTTATTAGATAAAAAATACAAAAGTTTTTCTAGAAACGGAGCGAATTTGCCAGAAGAAAAGAAAAATCAGTTAAGAGAAATTGACAAAGAATTATCGAAATTGAGTTTACAGTTTGGCGAAAATGTTTTGGCAGAAACCAACAATTTCGAATTGCATTTAACAGATGAAAAAGATCTTTCAGGTTTGCCAGAAGGCACAATCGAAGCGGCTAGATTATTAGCCAAAAACCAAGAAAAAGAAGGTTGGATTTTTACTTTAGATCATCCAAGCTACGTTCCGTTTTTAACTTATGCTGATAATCGCGAACTGCGTAAAAAAATGGCCATTGCTTTTGGCGCAAAAGGTTTTCAGAAAAATGAATTCAATAACGAGGAAAATGTTTTAAAGATTGCGAAATTGCGTCATGAAAGAGCCAATTTACTGGGTTATAAAACGCACGCTCATTTTGTTTTGGAAGAAAGAATGGCCGAAAGTCCAGAAAAAGTATTTTCTTTCTTGAATGATTTACTGGCAAAAGCAAAACCTGCCGCTCAAAAAGAATTCGCAGAATTATCCGCTTTCGCAAAAGAGTTGCACGGAATTGAGCAATTAGAGAAATGGGACGGCGCTTATTATTCTGAAAAATTAAAACAACAGCTTTTTAATTTAGATGATGAAAAACTAAAACCTTATTTCCAATTAGAAAAAGTTTTAGAAGGTGCTTTTACAGTGGCTAAAAAATTGTACGGTTTGACTTTTACAGAAGTTTTTGATATCGATAAATACCACAAAGAAGTTACAACTTACGAAGTAAGAGATGCTGACAACAATTTAGTTTCGATTTTCTATGCTGATTTTTTCCCTAGAAAAGGAAAAAGAAACGGCGCTTGGATGACTTCATTCAAATCGCAATATGTAAAAGATGGTGTAAACGAAAGACCGCACATTTCGAACGTTTGCAACTTTACAAAACCAACCGAAACAAAACCTTCCTTACTGACTTTTAACGAGGTAACGACTTTATTCCACGAATTTGGTCACGGATTACACGGAATGTTGGCAGATACGGTTTATCCAAGTTTATCTGGAACTTCTGTTTATTGGGATTTCGTAGAATTACCAAGCCAGATTATGGAGAATTGGTGTTACGAACCAGAAGCTTTGGCGTTGTTTGCAAACCATTACGAAACGGGAGAAATTATTCCGATTGAGTATGTTCAGAAAATTAAGGAAAGTGCAAGTTTCCAAGAAGGATTAGCAACTTTACGTCAGTTAAGTTTCGGATTGTTAGATATGGCTTGGCACGGACAAGACCCAACCAATATTACAGATTTGAAAACTTTCGAAACCGAACAATTTGCCAACACGCAATTGTATCCAGATGTGAAAGAAAACGCAATGAGTACTGCTTTTTCACATATTTTCCAAGGTGGATACTCTTCTGGATATTACAGCTACAAATGGGCGGAAGTTCTAGATGCAGATGCTTTTGAATATTTCCATGAAAATGGAATTTTCAATGAAGAAATCGCTAAAAAATTCAAAGACAATGTCCTTTCAAAAGGAGGAACAGAACATCCTATGACTTTATACAAACGTTTCAGAGGCCAAGAACCAAAACCTGAAGCTTTGTTGAAGAGAGCGGGACTTTTATAATTTTAGATTTCTGAATTTAGATTAAGATTCTTTACCCAATAAATTTAGATTAAACCGAAGCTTTTTGCTTCGGTTTTTTTATTTGATTTTGTCTAACTATATTAGTATTTTTAAATCTTAATCTTACAAAATACATTTTGAAAAAATATTTTAAAATAGCACTTTATCTTGTCATTATCGGATTGGTTACGATTGTTTCTGTAAATTATTATGTGGTTTCTTCAACTAAAACCAAGATTTATTATTCCGCTAAAAAGTTTCCAAAGAATGATGTCGGAATTATTTTTGGCGCTGGAATTAACGGAAATCAGCCAAGCAAATATTTAAAAGACCGACTTGATGCCGGAATCCTGCTTTGGAAAACAAAACGCATCAATAAAATTCTGCTTTCTGGAGATAATGGTCGTGAAGAATATGATGAATTGACTGTAATGAAGAATTATTGTTACTCGCACGGAGTTGACACTACAAAAATTTTTATTGATTATGCTGGTTTCGATACCTATTCGACAATGTATCGGGCAAAACATATTTTTAAAATCAAAAGAGCTACTTTGATTTCTCAGAAATACCATTTAAACCGCGCGATTTACATAGGAAATAAATTGGGAATAAAATCAGCTGGATATTCTGCAAATAAAGGAGAATATTTAGGTTATAATTATGTCCAGTTTAGAGAATGCCTTTCAAGATGTAAATCCTTTTTTGATGTTTTAAGAAATCGCGAGCCGAAGTTTTTAGGCAGAGAAATTAATATTAATGGAGAATCGAATTATTCGAAAGATGATAAGAGATAAAAAACAAAACCCTGCAAAAGAACTTGCAGGGTTTTCATTTTAATATCTAAAGACAAAGGATAGAAATCTTTCTTCTTTCTTCTTTACCCTTTTCTCTTTTCTCTTTTCTCTATTTTCTTTAATCTATATTCTTTTACTCTTTCTCCAAAACTCTTTTCGCCAACTTTCCAACTGTCAATCCTTGAACTACAATTGAGAATAAAACAACAATATATGTCACCTCTAAAAGTAAGTTTTTATATTCTCCTTCCGGCATAGAAAGCACTAACGCAATAGAAACTCCACCACGGATTCCTCCCCAAACTAAAACCATCAAAGAACCTTTGTTGTAAGCCGATTTAATTCCGAAGAACTTAAAGATATCGAAGAATTTCCATGGTAAAACTATTGAAGTTAATCTTGAAAACAATACAATAAAAATTGCTACAAAACCTGTTAGCAATTGCTTGTTCAAATCTGGAAGCAATAACAATTCAAATCCAATAAAAAGAAATAAAACAGCATTTAAGATCTCATCAATCAGTTCCCAAAACTTTCCTAAGTAATCTTTAGTCACTTCGCTCATCGCAACTTTTTTACCGTAATTTCCAATAATCAATCCAGCAACAACCATTGCTAGCGGACTAGAAACATGTAATGCTTGTGCAACTAAAAAACCTCCTGTTACGATAGAAAGCGTGATTAAAACAGAAACTTTATAATCATCAACTTTCTTCATGACCCTTGAAGCTGTAAATCCAAAAACGGCTCCTAATAAAAGTCCGCCGATTCCTTCTTTGGCGAAAAGCCAGGCAATAGATCCAAAACTAACATCAAATGTGTGATCGGTGGCCATTTTTAAAACTACCGCAAACATTACTACTGCTACTCCATCATTAAACAAGGATTCCCCAACAATTTTGGTTTCGATTCTTTTCGGAACTTTTGCTTCTTTTAAAACTCCCAAAACCACGATTGGATCGGTTGGAGAAATTAAGGTTCCAAAAACCAAACAGAATACATAAGGGATTTTTATTCCTAAAAGCGGTGCTATATAATAAAGCAGTAAAGAAATAATTATAGCTGATAACACTACACTAACGGTAGAGTAAATCATAATGGGCACTTTTTGTTCTTTAAGATCAGATATATTTACGTGAAGCGCTCCCGCAAACAAAAGAAAGTTCAGCATGGCTCCCATTAAAATTTCATTGAAATCAAATTGTTTGATTAAATCAAAAAAATGTTTGGTGGTTGCTGGAAAATAAGAATCTCCCAACAGACGAATTCCAACAGAAACCAGCATGGCAATAATCATAATTCCGATTGTTCCTGGAAGTTTTAAAAATCTTAAATTTAAATAGGCGAAGAAAGAAGCTAGTACGATTAGTACCGAAAATGTGTAGTATAATTCCATAAAATGTGATTTTTACAAAAATATCCTTCTCATTACTTAATGTAAAATTCAGGCTCTCAATTAACATAACTTTATAATTAGTTTAATCGTTAAGGGCTTTACATAATTGAAAAGCCGAAGCAGATGCTTCGGCCTTTCTGTGATAAACTTTTTATAATTAACAATTTATTTATTATCACGAACAAACTCTTTAAATTGTTTAAGCTTAAGTGTTTTTGTTTCCTTAATACGATCCGTTTTGGTATTAGCATTTTTAGCTGTTGTTTTAGGTTTCGTAGTGTATAAATAAGATTCAAAAACATGACTTAAATATAGAGGCGATTTTCCGATACCTCGGGATTTATCAAAGTTTTGAGATTGATGACAGGTAAAGCAATTTACTAAATTTCCAGCATTAATATCATGTACATCGCTCTTAAAGGTTTGAGTATAAGTTTCCATCGTAATATTAGCCAAATTAGAAGAACCTCTTGCTAATGAGTCAGGAAGCACACTCGAAATTTTGCTTTTTACAATCATTTTAGCCTGCTGTTCTGCAGACATTCCATCTGTATCTAGCCAAATAGATCCATTGTAGAAATAATTTTTAAAAACGTCTTTTAATTTAGACTGCACGCATTTATTGATCGTTTCAATATTATCAATATTTACAGGTTCAGACTGACTAGTTTTCATAAAATCATTAGATCCTAAAACTTTCGGCACACCATATTCATATAAAACAAACGCTTTGGCCGGTGTTAATGGTTGTTGAATACTGTCGTTATAAGTGATTCCTTTTAATCCTGAAGTTGTTCCTTTTTCATAAAATAAAGTCTCGTCAACAGAAGTCACAGAATTATTTTTCCAATCGTAAACTGGTGCCATTCCTTTATGTTCAAAAGTTGCCCAGATAAACTCAGGATGATTTTTGACCACACCAACAACGTGCATTCCAAGTAATGCCATCGATTTTGCAACATATTGGCCTTTGCCGTTTTTAACAGCTGCTTTTGTTACAAAATAATCTGCAATTTTACTTTTAGGAATTGCATCGGTACTGATCCATGAAACTTTTAATTCAAGTGAACCAACTGGAAATGTTTCTAAATTAGAATAAGGAGTTTTTCCACTGTTAATGTCAGACGCTGCATGTACTGCTTTATCAAACAATATTTTATTCATATGAATAGAATAATAAACGGTATCTCCTGCTTTTTTGCCAGGAACAAATTTAGGATTAGACACTAAAATTCCTTCCGGTCCAGCCTGATTAATTGAACTTAAAACTAATTTCAAACCTAATTGAGGGGCAACTAGTGCCATTTCTGGACTTACAACATCAAGTGAATCTAAAAATAAAGGCTGTCCGTTTACAGGTTTTGTCAACCATAAAAATTTCTGCCATGACCACTGATGGAAAATACAATTGGTTGTACTTGGAACATCAAACGGACTTCCGTCACCTTCTTTCGGTGCAGGAGTTTGTTCATGAGGAAACCAGCTTTCTTCGCATTCGCAGGGTGCAGATGGTGCTGCCGAAGCATATCCAGAAGAAGTTCCAAATTTGTTTATTATCTTTTCTTTATTCAGAAAAAATATAACTGCAGCAGTTATTAGAAAAAGAACTAATAAACTGATGATAATGGGTTTTCTTTTCATTTGTTTTTGATTGTTTTTAGGAGAAACAAAACAGAGAGAATGTTATAGTAAAAAAGGCCGTCGAAAAAGACGGCCCTTTAAATCAAAACTGTAACCAAATCAGGAAACCTTAATAAATCCTAACTGTTTCGATTTTGGAGTTGTTTAATTTGGGGGCTTTTTATTATACCAACTCTGCTTGTAAATTTGCTGCAGCTTTTACCGGTACATTTTCGATATCGTGCTGGTAGTATGAAAAACCACCTGTACCATTCCATGAACCGTCGATAGCTAGATGAGCATCAAAATTTGCTAAGAAAGCACCAATTGCTGGTGGAGGAAAAGTGTGAACATATTGTCCTTGTAAACTTACCACTTGAGTAAATTGTCCAAATCCTGTTGCATATATTTTTCCAGTTACTGGAACCACAATATGACCATCAGGACCACTTATAGCCTGAGTAATTACTACTGTACCAGAAACAGAATTTTGTGATGGTACAACAACTAAACTAAATGATGCGATTGGAGCACCTGGTGTTCCAACATTTCCAATTGTGCCTTTTGCTAAATAAGCACCTGCTAATAGATCTGACATAACTTTTTGTTTTTGGGTTTCCTACTCATAAGGCTTTTCGGGTCCGCCTCGTTTTTTCTTGTGGGTTCTGCTCCACTTATTTGATTTGTTCTCCTATTTAAATACTTGAGGGAATATTTAAAAAGAGTTTCTGGGTTTATTTATACTTCAAAACTATATCTTACAGATAGACTTTAGTAAAAAAATGTTATGAAGTAGAAATTCTTTGACATGAAAAAGGAGAAGAATGACATTAGAAATTTTGGCAGGTAAAAACACTTATTTCTCTACGAAAAACAAGTTTACTCTATTGAGAAATTCAGACGAAGTTCAAAAAATCCCTGAGGAGTAAAATCATAATTGAAAACACCAAAATGAATGCCGTATTCGCTTTCACCAGTATTTAAAATTTTATTTCTGTGAATTGAAAAAGTTCGTTTTTCTTTGGTCGTTTCAAGCGGATCAAAATGTGTTGGAATAATAGTCTCAACAGATTCATGTGAAATTTGAATTTGCTCGAGAATGCTGCTATTTCCATATTCTTTTAAATCATATACCAATATATTATTATCAAAATTGGCACTCTCAGAAACCAAATGAAAATTGATCTCATCTACAGCTTCTTTTTTGAATTTTACCACATTCTTTTTCAGTTCCTCTATTCTATCTGAATATCCTGCTTTAACTATACAGACATATTCTTCAGAAATTAAAGTAGGTTCATTCTTCTCAAGACTGGGAGTGGAATATTCCCTCAATAAAAGAGAAGTTTCTATGATAATATAAATTTGCATATTGAAAGTTGTTTATATTCTGTTGATTCAATCTTAAAATGCAACAACAACAGGTTTCCAACCAAAGAAGCCAAAAAGTTTTAGATCGGAATCGTACAAAGCAAATCGTAAACCATAATCTTGCTTTCCTTTTTTTTGAACTGTATTTTGGGCAAACCAAAAATTCTGTGTTGATGATTCAACTTCCAAAGGATTAAATTCATCAGGAACAACGACATCAGCATCGGGGAAATTCTCAAGAGTAAAATCGGGGTTTTTAAAAATACGATCTTTACCAAAATTGTCTAATTCATATAAAACCACTGGATTATCAAAATTGTTATATTCAGAAGTCGCATAAAAACGAACCACATCTCCCTGTTTCGCACCAATATTTAGATTTCCAGTTCCTTGTCCGTTCAAACCAGCATGACCAGAAGCTACCATAAACTGATAATTACTCCCAATAAGAGTGGGATTTTCCTGATCTGTGCTTGGATCTCCGTAATCACTCATTATACGACTGGTATCAATAATGATGTTAACGTTTATAATTTTATTTTTAGACATAATTCTATTTCGTTTTAAGATTAAAAAGGTTCTGCCGTATGACAGAACCTTTTTTTAAAATTAATTACTGAGCCGTAATGGCTGGATCCCAGCTAAAATAGCCGTACAGATTTAAATCTGAATCGTACAATGCAAACTGCAATCCGTAATTTTCAGTACCTTTTGCATTTACAGTATTCTGAGCAAACCAGAAATTTTGAGTAGATTGTGCTGTTACAAGTGGATTAAAACTAGTTGGAACTACAATATCTACACCTGGAAAATTTTGAAGTTCAAAGTTTGGATTTTGAAATACATTGTCTCCGCCAAACTTGAAAAGCTTGTATAAAATCACCGGATTATCATAGTTATTGTATTCAGAAGTTGCATAAAAACGAACAACATCTCCTTGATTAGCAAGGATACTTAAATCGCCTGTTCCTTGTCCGCTAATATTTGCTGTATCAGAAACTACCATAAATTGATAATTATGTCCAATCCCTGTTGGGTTGTTCTGATCTTTACTTGGCGATGGAAAATCATTTATTAAACGACTAGAGTCGATAATGATATTCACGTTTATAATCTTATTTCTAGACATGATAATTTTGTTTTTGGCTCTTACTCATAAGGCTTTTCAGATTCCGCCTCGTTTTTTAAAGTGGGTTCTGCTCCACATAAGTTAAGTTGAAAATAGATTTGGACCGGTTTATTATATTTTCTATTTCAAAATTATATTACAATTCCTACATGAATAAAAAAATTGTCATGAAGCATAAAATATTATGAATGAAACTCTTAAAATACATACATAAAACTATTCTTACAATGAATTGATTTCAAAAACAGTATCCGCAATAAAACTTTCAATTATTTTTGAAAGTTTAAAAACTTTTATTATATTTGAACTATGGATTACAAAGAAGCAAAAAATAAATTCGTTCAAACTTGGGGAGCATTGGGTTCTCAATGGGGTATTAATAAAACGATGGCACAGATCCACGCTTTATTAATGGTATCCAACGAAGCTGTTTCGATGGAAGACATTATGGAAGAATTGCAAATTTCCCGTGGTAACGCCAGCATGAACTTAAGAGCTTTAATGGATTGGGGAATTGTATATAAAGAATTTAAAGTAGGCGAAAGAAAAGAATTCTTTACTGCCGAAAAAGATTTAGATGAATTGGCCGTAAAAATTTCGAGAGAAAGAAGTAAAAGAGAAATCAAACCGACTCTTAAAATTTTAAAAGAAGTTTCGACTATAGAAGTAAAAGATTCAGCAGAAGAAAAACACTTCGTAGATCAAACCGAAAAATTGTATGATTTTGTTTTAAAAGTAGACAACATGCTGGACAAAATAACAGAAATGAACGAGAACTGGCTGGGCCGTATGGTCATAAAATTACTTAAATAAAAAAAATTTAACCCAAACTTTCATTTTTTTCTGAAAGTTTAAAAATATAAAAACAATAAATATCATGAATTTCTTAAAAGCAGAATGGAAAAACTTAGCCTTGTTCAATTATGAAGTTGATAGTAAGGTTTTACAGAAATATGTTCCCGCTGGAACTGAGATCGATATTTGGAACAACAAATGTTACATCAGTTTAGTTGGTTTTATGTTTAAAAACACAAAAGTTTTAGGACTGAAAGTTCCTTTTCATATCAATTTTGAAGAAGTAAATTTGAGATTTTATGTAAAACGTTTTGAAAACGGAGAATGGAAACGCGGTGTTGTTTTTATTAAAGAAATTGTTCCCAAAAAAGCGATCACCTTTATCGCAAATTCTTGGTATCAGGAACATTATGAAACTCAAAAAATGAAACATGAAATTGTAGAAAATGAAGATACAAACACATTCATCTATAAATGGAAAAATGATAAAAAATGGAATACAATTGAAATTGAAGCCAAAAAAGATTTAAGCGAAATCAAAATCGATTCTGAAGCTGAATTCATTACCGAACACTATTTTGGATATACAAAAATCAGCGAAGAAACGACTTTTGAATATGAAGTTACACATCCGAGATGGGAACAACTCAAAGTTTTAAATTATCGAATTGACATTGATTTCGGGAAAATCTATGGAGACGATTTTGAATTTCTTCAAAACCGAAAACCAACTTCTGTATTCTTAGCAAAAGGATCTCAAATTACGGTTAAGAATAAAAGAAAACTTCAGCAAATTCCTGTTGAAGAAGAATTTATGCTTAACTCATCGGAAGAATAAAGAAACATAACACATAGAAGCAGATTTTTAAAAGCAATGTGGCGAAAAAAATTACACAAATGAAAAAACTCATTATAGCAGCAGGAACTGGATTTCTCGGACAGGTTTTAGTAAATCATTTCAAAAATAAATTTGATGAAATTGTAATTTTCACCCGAGAGAAATCAAAAACAGAAAACGGAATTAAATATGTAAACTGGAATGCCAAAACATTTTCTGGCTGGGAAAAGGAATTAGAAAACGCAACGGTTTTAATTAATCTTGCCGGAAAATCTGTTGATTGCCGTTACACCAAAGAAAACAAAAAAGAAATTTTATGGTCCAGAATTGACAGCACCAAAGTTCTGAACAAAGCGGTTTTAAATTGCCAGAATCCGCCGAAACATTGGCTGAATTCATCAACAGCAACTATTTATCGTTTTTCATTAGACAAACAAATGGATGAAGTTGACGGAGAAATTGGAAATGATTTTTCTATAAATGTGGCCTTGTCTTGGGAAAAAGCTTTCTTTAAAACTGAAACTCCGAGAACATTGAAAACGGCTTTACGAACTTCTATTGTTTTAGGAAAAAACGGCGGCGCTTTGGTTCCGTTAAAGACTTTAGCCAAAATTGGTTTTGGAGGAAAGCAGGGAAATGGAAACCAGTTTGTGAGTTGGATTCATGAAGAAGATTTTGCCAATGCAGTTGATTTTAGTATTGAAAAAGAAATGACGGGCGTTATCAATGTCGTTTCTCCTGAACCAATTCGAAACAAAGATTTTATGCAGAAACTAAGAGAGGCAGTTGGTTTTCCATTCGGAATTCCGTTGAATAAATTCTTGCTGGAAATGGGATCATTTTTTATTAGAACCGAAACCGAATTGGTTTTGAAAAGCAGGAATGTGATTCCGAAACGACTTTTAGAAAATGGGTTTCAGTTTAAGTTTGGGAATATTGATGAGGCTTTTGAAGATTTACTTCATTAAAAAAACTTTTGGAAAATTAGAAAGCTTTTTTTGTACTCCAGAGGAGCGAAATGTTTTTTTTTAAATTAGATATATCACCCCGCTGGGGGCTCTAACTACGCATAATTCTATTGCTATAAATATGTCGTCCCTCTGGGACTTAAATAATCTAAAATCGTGACCTCAATAAATCTGACCACAAAAATAAACGCAACAAAACAAACCGTTTTCGATGCCTCAAGAAACATAGACATTCATCAAAAATCTGCAAGTCCTTCAAAAGAAAAAGCAATTGCGGGAATAACTTCTGGTTTAATCAATTTAAACGACACTGTGACTTGGCGTGGTAAACATTTTGGATTTTATCTTACGCATAAAAGTAGAATTACTGCCATTAATCTTTACGATTATTTTGTGGATGAAATGGAAGAAGGCAAATTCGAATCTTTCAAACACGAACATTTTTTTGAAGAAGAAAATGGAATCACAATCATGAAAGATAAATTACAATATGAAACTCCGTTTGGAATCTTTGGAAAATTATTTGATGTTTTGTTTTTGAAAAGACATTTGACAAGTTTTCTTTTGGAAAGAAATAAAGTTTTAAAAGAGGTTTCTGAAATGCAATATTGATTTTTGAATTGCCTCCAGCTTTAGCTGGAGGTTAAAGATCCTTCCAATCTGGCTTTAGCCAAAACTCAAGTTTGGCTAAAGCCCAAAACATCGATTAAATTTCTCCTCCAGCTAAAGCAGGAGGCAATTCAAAAAAATCAAATAAAAATTCAATTTTTCAAACAATCTATTTCAAAAATAGCCCAAGGTTTTCACCTTGGGAAACCTTATCAAAATTCTTGTGAAATACAAAACAAAAACGTCCCAAAGGTTGAAACGATTGGATATGTTTCTTCAAATATTCTGTTTAATTTCTTGAAAATGATACTTTCTCACTTTCCGACTTGCGTGAGGGATTGAGGTGGTATCCTTTTATGAAGCGGAGCGGAGTAAAAGATATAGCCGAAAGCCCGACAGCATTTAAGAAAGACCTAATGCGCGCAAAGATTGTTAAGGCCTTTTTTAAATGGTGGCACGCCCAAAATAGTTTTATCTCAAAAAAGCAATCATCAGCCACCAAAAAATCGGTACGCTTTCTACCCAAAAAGAAGTATAATATTTGGAACGATTGGGATTAGCGAAAGCAATAAACAACATCAGCATAGTTACCATAATTAAATTGATAATGGCATCATGAATGTTGAATGTTGAAATAAAAACTTCCAGAAACCAAAAAGGAATCAATAATAGAAATCCTAAAAGTTTGGTTTTCTTAACTCCTATGGTCTGGGGAACAGTCTGCAAATGCGGATCGTCATTGGCTAAATCTATAATTTCAAAAACTAAAATCAGTACAAAAACCAAAACAAATCGTTGAATACATTTGATAAAAAAATCTATCGCAAAAGGAACTTCGGCATTTATTAACGGAAGAACCAAAGTAGCGCCAACCCAGCAAAGTGCTACAATGTAAATTTTTACGCCTGCCCAGTTTCTGGCATTTCTTCGATTTGGAAAAAAAGGCAATGTATAAAGTGCGGTTATGGCAAAAATTACAACCGAAACTATTTGCGTAATTCTTTTAAGATGGAAAAAATAATAACCGACTAAAACAACAGAAATAAAACTCAAAACAGCAATAATTTTCAATTGAGTTCCAATTGTTTTTTTCTTCACTCGAACTAGTGCATCATATTTTACGAAATTATATCCTACAATTGTTCCAAAAAAAACAAACAAAGCCATCGACTCATCATACTGAACATGAAACACATGAAACGTAATTTGCACCAAAGCATAACACGAAAAAGCCACGTGAATACTGCTGTTTAAATAAAAATCAAATATTTGTTTTAGAAGTTTCATAGCTCAAATCTAATCAATTAGTAACAAATCAACTCTTTAGTTAGAAATTTGATAAAAATTGAAGTTAAAAATACCTATTAAATTATTAATAATACTTAATTTTGCGCCACAAAAACAACACATTTACTTTTAAATGTGATTCGTATGATACGAGATTGTACAATCACATCAATTTAAACATTAAATAGCTACATGAAAACAGATGCTTTTGCTTTAAGACACATTGGTCCAAGAGAAACTGATCTTCAGCACATGCTGAAAACTATTGGAGTTGACTCAATTGAACAACTTGTTTACGAAACCCTTCCGGACGATATTCGTTTAAAAGCACCTTTGAATTTAGATCCTGCGATGACTGAGTATGAATTCGCAAATCACATTCAGGAATTAGGAAAGAAAAATAAAGTATTCAAGTCTTATATTGGTTTGGGTTATCATCCAACTATCGTTCCGGCTCCAATTCAAAGAAATATCTTCGAAAACCCGGGATGGTACACCGCTTACACACCTTACCAAGCAGAAATCGCTCAAGGTCGTTTAGAAGCTATTTTGAATTTTCAAACTACAGTTATTGAGTTAACCGGAATGGAAATTGCCAATGCGTCATTATTAGATGAAGGAACTGCAGCTGCTGAAGCTATGGCTTTATTATTTGACGTTCGTACTCGCGATCAAAAGAAAAACAATACACATAAATTCTTCGTTTCTGAAGAAATTCTACCACAAACTTTATCTGTTCTTCAAACACGTTCAACTCCAATCGGAATTGAATTAGTGGTTGGAAACCACCAAACATTTGATTTTTCAAATGAATTCTTCGGAGCTATTTTACAATACCCAGGAAAATATGGGCAGGTAAACGACTACAGCGATTTTGTTGCTAAAGCAAAAGAAAATGAAATTAAAGTGGCGTTTGCTGCTGATATTTTATCACTAGCAACTTTAACTTCTCCGGGAGAAATGGGAGCTGCGGTTGTAGTTGGAACTACACAACGTTTTGGTGTACCAATGGGTTACGGTGGTCCTCACGCTGCTTACTTTGCAACTAAAGATGAGTACAAAAGATCTATGCCAGGCCGTATCATTGGAGTTTCTGTTGATGCAAACGGAAACCGTGCTTTGCGTATGGCATTAGGAACTCGTGAACAACACATTAAACGTGAAAAAGCAACTTCAAACATTTGTACTGCCCAAGTTTTATTGGCAGTTATGGCTGGAATGTATGCTGTTTACCACGGTCCAAAAGGATTAAAATACATTGCAAACAAAGTGCACGCATCAGCGGTTACTACTGCTGAAGCTTTAAATAAAATTGGAGTTTACCAAACTAACACCGCTTACTTTGATACTATTTTAGTAAAAGCAGATGCTCAAAAAGTAAAAGCTGTTGCTGAGAAAAACGAAGTAAACTTCTTCTATGTTGATGTTGATACAATTTCTATTTCGTTTAACGAAACAACTTCTGTTGCAGACATCAACCAAATTATTGCCATTTTTGCTGAAGCTTTAGGAAAAGAAACGGTTTCTGTTTCTGAATTAACTGAAACTAGTCAATTACCAGCTTCTTTAGAAAGAACGTCTTCTTTCTTAACGCATGATGTTTTCAACAATCATCATTCAGAAAGTCAGTTGATGCGTTATATCAAAAAATTAGAACGCAAAGATTTATCATTAAATCACTCAATGATTTCATTAGGTTCTTGTACAATGAAATTGAATGCTGCTTCTGAAATGCTGCCTTTATCAATGCCAAACTGGAACAGCATTCACCCTTTTGCACCGGTTGAGCAAGCTGAAGGTTATATTACAATGCTTAAAAAATTAGAGCAGCAATTAAATGTAATTACTGGATTTGCCGGAACAACTTTACAGCCTAACTCTGGAGCGCAAGGAGAATATGCTGGTTTAATGGCAATTCGTGCTTACCACATGTCAAGAAACGAAGGTCACCGTAATGTATGTTTGATCCCTTCATCGGCTCACGGAACAAACCCTGCTTCTGCAGCGATGGCTGGAATGAAAATTATTGTTACGAAAACGACTCCAGAAGGAAATATTGACGTAGAGGATTTAAGAGAGAAAGCAATTGAACATAAAGATGATTTATCTTGTTTAATGGTAACGTATCCTTCTACTCACGGAGTTTTCGAATCTTCAATTATCGAAATCACAAAATTAATTCACGAAAATGGCGGATTAGTATATATGGACGGTGCCAACATGAACGCACAGGTTGGATTAACAAATCCTGCTACAATTGGTGCTGACGTTTGTCACTTAAACTTACACAAAACTTTCGCTATTCCTCACGGCGGCGGCGGACCTGGTGTTGGACCAATTTGTGTAAACGAAAAACTAGTTCCGTTTTTACCAACAAACCCAATCTTAAAAGTTGGTGGTGAGCAAGCAATTACTGCTATTTCATCTGCACCTTACGGATCTGCTTTAGTTTGTTTAATTTCTTACGGTTACATCACCATGATGGGAGCTGAAGGATTAAAAAGCGCTACAGAACACGCAATATTAAATGCTAATTACATGAAAGCCCGTTTCGAAGGTCACTACCCAATTCTTTACACTGGAGAATGCGGAAGAGCTGCTCACGAAATGATTTTAGATTGCCGTGCATTCAAAGAAAACGGAATCGAAGTTGGTGATATTGCGAAACGTTTAATGGATTATGGTTTCCACGCTCCAACGGTTTCTTTCCCAGTTGCAGGAACGTTAATGATCGAGCCTACAGAATCTGAAGATTTAGCAGAATTAGATCGTTTTTGCGATGCTCTTATTTCAATCAGAAAAGAAATTGAAACAGCTACAGCTGACGATAAAAACAATGTATTGAAAAATGCACCTCATACATTAGCAATGCTAACGAATGATGCTTGGGATTTCCCTTATTCAAGAGAAAAAGCAGCTTACCCATTAGACTACATCGCTGACAATAAATTCTGGCCATCTGTTCGTCGTGTAGATGATGCTTACGGTGATAGAAATTTAGTTTGCAGCTGTGCTCCTATCGAAGCGTACATGGAAAACTAAAATTAGTTTTCTAATTCATATCAATTCAAACCCGACACGTTTTAAAAACGTGTCGGGTTTATTTTTGTTTCAAGTTTCAGGTTTCAAATTACTCGCTTAACTTGAAACCCAAAACTTGAAACTTTTTAAAACTTCTATTGAGTCTTCACACCATCAAAACAATAAAGAAGAAATTAAACATAAAAAATAACTATCTATTGGACTTTTGTGAAATTAATCTCGACAAACAAAAAATATTTCCAAAAAATCTTGTTCATAAAAGTCGCTTCAATCGTTTGAAATCTCGGAAATATTAAAAAATCATTAAAAATTACACAATATATCAATTCAAAAATCGTTATTCCATAATTATATGCATGCATACTATTTTTTATGACAGTTATCATAATATTATTTATACTTTAGCAATATATTTATCGGATAATTAACGGGCAAAATGAAAATAAAAATTATTGGTATTGGGAGTTATATTCCTAATTTAGAAGTAAAAAACACAGATTTTGATAAACATGTTTTTTTAAATGAGGATGGAACTCCTTTTGGTTATCCTAATGAAGTTGTAATTAAAAAATTTAAAGGCATTACCGGAATTCAAAATCGTCGCTATGCCGAACCTCAATACACCGCATCTGATTTAGCTTTTTTTGCCGCTCAAAAAGCAATTGAAAACGCAGCAATAGATGCCGAAACTTTAGACTACATTATTTTCGCCCATAACTTCGGTGATGTAAAAACGGGAACACATCAAACTGATATTTTACCAAGTTTAGCAACCCGCGTTAAAAACAAATTAGGAATCAGAAATCCTAAATGTGTGGCTTACGATATTCTTTTTGGTTGTCCAGGCTGGATTGAAGGCGTTTTACAAGCCAATGCTTTCATTAAATCTGGAATGGCAAAAAGGGTAATGGTAATTGGTGCCGAAACTTTATCAAGGGTTGTAGACGATCACGATCGTGATTCAATGATTTATTCTGATGGAGCAGGAGTTTCAATCTTAGAAGCATCAACTGACGAAGCAGGATTATTGTCTTACGAAAGTGCCACTTTTGCTAACGACGAAGCAAATTATCTTTTCTTCGGAAAATCATACAATCCAGATTTAGATCCAGACATTAAATACATCAAAATGTACGGACGTAAAATTTACGAATTTGCTTTAAGCAATGTTCCTTGCGCGATGAAAAACTGTTTGGATAAAAGCGGAATTGCAATTGATGAAGTGAAAAAAATCCTGATTCACCAGGCAAACGAAAAAATGGACGAAGCCATTATCGAACGTTTCTACAAACTTTACGATAAAACTCCTCCAAAAGATATTATGCCAATGAGTATTCATGATTTAGGAAATAGCAGCGTTGCAACCGTTCCTACTCTATTCGATTTGATTTTACAAGGAAAAATCGAAAATCAGGAAATCAATAAAGGCGATGTAATAATTTTTGCTTCAGTGGGAGCGGGAATGAACATTAATGCTTTTGTTTACCGATATTAGTCGCAGTATACAGTCACAGTTTACACTGGCAGTATTCAGCTTTTAGGACTGAAAACTGAGACCGAAAACTGATAACTAAAAAAAGTCCGTACCAAAAGGTGCGGACTTTTTTAGTATATTTGCGACCTAATTAAAATCAAGAACGAGAGATTGTTCGTTCGCAATAACTATGTACGAAAAAACGTTTCCGAATAAAAGATTCAAACTTACCTTAGAGTTTTTACAAAAGCACGTTAGCACATCAGAAACCATTTTTGATTTTGGAGTTCCAAATCCGTTTTCTAAAATAATGGAAGAAAATGGTTATACTGTAAAAAATACTAAAGGAGAAGATTTAGACAACGATCATACTGCTTTGCAAACGGAAGAATATACTGTTTTTACGGCTTTTGAAATTTTCGAACATTTATTAAACCCATACACCATTCTGCAAAATGTAAAATGTGACAAATTGTTAATTTCAATTCCGTTACGTTTATGGTTTTCACCAGCATATCGTTCTAAAACGGATATGTGGGACAGGCATTATCATGAATTTGAAGATTGGCAATTAGACTGGCTTCTAGAAAAAACAGGCTGGAAAATCACCGACCGTTTACAGTTTACACATCCTGTAAAAAAGTTTGGATTGAGACCTTTACTAAGATATTTCACTCCGAGATATTATATTGTTGTAGCAGAAAGAGCCTAAAGGCAAATTCCAAGAATAAAATTCCAATTCCAACTTTGGAAAGCTCAAAAAATAAAATTCCAAATTCCAATTGAACCCAGTTTGATTGGAATTTGGATTTTAAAAATTGGAATTTAAATTGAAGATTTATGAAGTACTATATTGTTATACCCGCACACAACGAGCAAGATCTTATTGGTCTTACTTTGCAATCATTGGTAACTCAAACTGTTTTACCAACAAAAGTGGTGGTTGTAAATGATAATTCAACCGATAAAACAGAAGAAGTTGTCTTAAGCTTCGCAAAAGAGAATCCATATATTTCTGTTGTTAATAAAAACTCAGATGCGATTCATATGCCGGGAAGTAAAGTAATTCAGGCTTTTCAAAAAGGCTATGAAACTTTAGATTCTAATTACGATATCATTGTAAAAATAGATGGTGATTTAATTTTTCCTCCAAACTATTTCGAAACCATAATTAAACATTTCGAGTCAGATCCAAGAATTGGAATGGCAGGAGGATTTTGTTATATTGATAAAAATGGCGAATGGGTTTTAGAAAATCTTACCGATAAAGATCATATCCGCGGCGCCTTAAAAGCATATCGAAAAGAAACTTACCAACAAATTGGAGGTTTACGTCCTGCAATGGGCTGGGATACGGTTGACGAATTACTTTGTAAATATTACGATTGGAAAATCGTTACCGACGAATCTCTACACGTAAAACACCTAAAACCAACTGGAGCAAATTACAACAAAACAGCTCGTTACAAACAAGGTGAAGCTTTTTATACTTTAGGATATGGTTTCTGGATCACAGCAATTGCTTCGGCAAAATTGGCTATGATGAAGAAAAAGCCATTTCTTTTTTTAGACTATATTAGAGGTTTTTGGAAAGCTAAAAAAGCCAAAACCCCTTTATTGGTTACCCCCGAACAAGCTAAATTTATTAGAAATTATCGTTTGAAAAAAATGAAAGAAAAGTTAATTTGATTGGTAAAACACTCGAAAAACTAGAACTCATAACCCAAAACTCATAACTTCTTTTTAACTTAGCCAATATTTAAAAATTATGATGCTAATCCGTTATTTATCCCAAATCGGGAAATATTTTTTAATGCTGAAAGAAATTTTCAATAAACAGACCAAATGGCCTGTTATGAAAAATCTAATTCTAAAAGAAATTGACGACCTTATTATAGACTCTCTTGGAATTGTTTGTTTCATCTCTTTTTTCATTGGAGGAGTTGTTGCTATTCAAACAGCATTGAACCTGACCAATCCGTTAATCCCAAAATATTTAATTGGTTTTGCTACACGTCAATCTGTAATTTTGGAGTTTGCTCCTACTTTCATTTCGGTAATTATGGCCGGAAAAATGGGATCATACATTACTTCAAGTATCGGAACCATGCGTGTAACCGAGCAAATTGATGCCTTAGAAGTTATGGGTGTAAATTCATTAAACTATCTTATTTTTCCAAAAATAATAGCCTTATTGATGTATCCTTTTGTAATCTGCATTAGTATGTTCTTAGGTATTTTTGGAGGATGGCTTGCTTCTGCTTACGGCGGATTTTCAACCAGCCAGGATTTCATTGCAGGAGCTCAAATGGAATTTATTCCTTTTCACATTACATATGCTTTTATTAAAACTTTGATTTTTGCAATGTTATTAGCCACAATTCCATCTTTTCATGGGTATTACATGAAAGGTGGTGCATTAGAAGTTGGTAAAGCAAGTACGGTTTCATTTGTATGGACATCGGTTTGTATCATTCTTCTAAATTATATATTAACCCAATTATTGCTAGGATAATGATCGAAGTAAAAAACATAGAAAAATCATTTGGTGACAGCAAAGTCTTAAAAGGCGTTTCGACGGTTTTTGAAACTGGAAAAACCAACTTAATTATTGGGCAGAGTGGATCTGGAAAAACCGTTTTATTAAAAACACTTTTAGGAATTCACACACCCGATTCTGGAACAATTGAATTTGACGGAAGAGTTTATTCTGATTTAGATAAAGATGAAAAACGTGAATTGAGAACCGAAATTGGAATGGTATTTCAAGGTAGTGCGTTATTTGACTCGATGACTGTTGAAGAAAATGTAGCTTTCCCGCTAAAAATGTTTACCAATAATAATAAAGCACAAATTAAAGAACGCGTAGATTTTGTTTTAGAAAGAGTAAACTTAGTTGAAGCACATAAAAAACTGCCGTCTGAAATTTCTGGAGGTATGCAGAAACGTGTGGCAATTGCACGTGCGATTGTAAATAATCCGAAGTATTTATTTTGTGATGAACCAAACTCAGGACTTGATCCCAATACTTCTACTTTAATTGATAATTTGATTCAGGAAATTACAAGAGAATATAATATCACAACCGTAATTAATACGCACGATATGAACTCGGTAATGGAGATTGGAGAAAATATCGTTTTCTTAAAAAAAGGATTAAAAGCTTGGCAGGGAAATAAAGAAGAGATTTTTAGAACTGACAACAAAGACATTGTGAAGTTTGTTTATTCTTCTAACTTATTCAAGAAAGTAAGAGAAGCATATTTGAAAGGCTAGTCTTTTTAAATTCCAAATATCAAAAATTCCAAATTCCAATTGTCGTAACCTTTGGAATTTGGATTTTTTATTGAAAATTTGGGGAATAAATTTCGTACTTTAATTTACCCGATTCCTCTAAAAATATTTTTAATTTATCTGAATGTTTTTCTGAATTCAACCTAATTATTGATTCCTTTTCTAAATGGTTTTGACTTAACAAAACAAAATCCTGAATAGCAAAGTTATAACTCACATCTGCTCCTCCAGCACTTAAGTAGTCATTTCGCTGAAATGCTTTTTTATATAAAATAGAGAAGATTTTGCTGTCTTTTGGATTTATCTTTGTGGAATAAAAATTGAAATCTAAAAAAGATAATATCTTATAAAGATCATTATCTAGAACTTTAAATCCAACTTTAGAAAATGTCAAAGCCAATAAAGAAATTCCAATAATTGAAAAAATAAACAACATAATAAAGAAGGTAATATTTAGCTCTTCTATTTTGTGATTTAAAAATGTCTGTAAACCCACAGACGAAAAGTATAAGAAAAAAAATGTTGGTACTAGAAGTATTGCTTTTTGCTTAAATTCGAAATTGTCTTTCAGTATTATTTTATTCATTATTTAATTTTTTATTGAACATTTATCAGTTCCACTTCTGCATTTGGATTAAAAAGATATGTTTTTCCGGAACTGATTTCGATGCATTCAAAACGTTTCGTTCTTACAGCTAATTTTTTAAAAATCTTTCCATTCGAAATACGGAAAACACTTCCATACGGAATTTCAAAAATGTAATTTTTATCGTTGTCCTTATCATATTGTTTTAAAGCCAAAGATAATGTAGTATCTGTATCGCTACTTGCAGAAGGATTCTTAAAATGTCTTGCCAAAAGAGGCAGAATATGACTTGGAAATATTTCTGGTCTTATAAACGGAACCATTAAACGCTGAAAAGAATATTTCCATTCGTTACCGTGCGGTTTTATATTTCGCCCAAATTTCTCAAAAGCAACCAAATGTGCAATTTCATGAATAAGCGTAATCAAAAACCGATACTTATTTAAACTCGCATTAACTGTAATTTCATGTTTCCCACTTGGTCCGCGTCTGTAATCACCATGACGTGTCTGACGCTCGTTTACAATTTTCAAGTGAACCTGATTGGCCACAATCAAATCGAAAACAGGTTTCACCGCGTGCTCGGGAATGTATTTAGCTAAAGTGTCGCTCAATTTAAGTTAAATGTTATTTGTTATAAGTTAAAAGTAACCACCGGTTTGAAATTTGGAATTTGGAATTTGACATTTAAATTAATTATGGATTAGTAGAAGAAACTTCTAAAACCTTTCCGTTAAAATATTTATTTCCGTTTAATGTAAAATCATAAATATAAGTTGCCATTCCTTCGGCAGAAATTGGCGCTTGATATCCTGGAAAAGCTTCATTCAGCATTTCAGTTTGAACAGAACCTAAAGCCAAAACGTTAAACGAAATGCCTTTTTCTTTATATTCTTCAGCCAATAATTCGGTTAAAGTAATTACAGCACCTTTACTGGAACTATAAGCCGCTAATCCCGCGAATTTTAAACTTCCGCGTACACCACCTATTGAACTGATAGTTACGACATGACTTCCTTTTTCTAAATACGGAATACAAATACGAGTTAAATTCGCAACCGCAAAAACATTCACTTTATAAATGCTTTCAAAATCTGCCTGAGTAGTTTCTGTAAAAGGCTTTAAAAGTAAAGCACCAGCATTATGAACCACTGCATCTACTTTTTTCCAAGTTGAAGAAAGAAAACTTTCAACCTGACTCAAAGCAGTTTCATCTGCCAAATCAACAGATAGACAAGTTACATTTTGATGTTCTAAAAGCGCTTGCGGTATTTTTCTGGAAATGGCCAAAACCTGATGACCAGCCTCAGCAAATTTCAAAGCTAATTCATAGCCAATCCCTCTGCTTGTTCCTGTAACAATAATATTTTTCATGTCACAAAAATAATCAAATGCTGTAAAACAGCCTCTTATTTATTCATTGTAATTTCCTGTGTTGGCGATTCGCTGATACGAGTCACAGCTGGAAGCAATTCCTGTACAAAAGCTGTAATATGAGGAATATCCATTACTTTAAATTCATCTGAAACGTGGTGGTAAAAATCAAAATTTTCAAAATCAAAAGTACTTAAAGATTGGCACGGTTTTCCAAAAGCTTCAAAAAATGAATAATTATCTGAGCGGTAGAACAATTTATACTCTGCTTCTTTTGGCAGAAATCCAATTGTTTTTTTACCAGTATATTCATTTATTTTTTCGGCCATATTCGATTTATCAAAACCGGTGATGTAAGCCAAATAATCTCGTTTCATAGGAACGCCGATCATTTCGATATTTAGCTGGGTGTATAAATTGAAGTTTTTCGCTTTCAGTTTCGGAGCCATACTTTTTGATCCTAAAAGCCCTTTTTCTTCTCCTGCAAAAAACACAAAAAGAATACTTCGTTTATTCGATTTTGTTTTACTGAAATATTTTGCGATTTGTGCAACAGCAGTAACTCCAGAAGCATCATCATTTGCTCCGTTATAAATTTGATCTGGTTGTTGTTTCTTTTCAACTCCAATGTGGTCGTAATGCGCACTTAAAACAACATATTCATTTTTAAGAACTGGATCAGTTCCTTCCAAAACACCAACAATGTTATAAGCAGGTGATTTAAAATTAGTCAGCGTATCTCTGTAAGTTTTGAAATACGGTTTTATATGATTTTTTTTAAAGAAGTCTTCTAAAAAAACAGCTGCTTTTTCAATTCCTTTTGTTCCTGTCTCACGGCCTTCTAATTCATCCGAAGACAAATATTTTAAGAAATCCGAAACTTCAGATTCTTCGACTTTATAATTAACTACAACTGGTTTTGAATCTGAATGAGATGACTTTTCACTTACGGTTGAAGTATTCGATTTGCAAGCTAAAAATAGAAACGGAAGAAGAAAATAAAGTTTTTTCATATTATAAATATTTGATTCAAAAAGAATAAAGTTTTGCGAAAAGTAACAAAAAAATATCAAAAAACCCTTTCAAAACTAAAAAAGCTGAAAGGGTTCCTATTTTATATTCTATAAAGAAAATTATCCTGCAATAACAGATCTTGAAATTACAATTTTCTGAATTTCTGAAGTTCCTTCGTAAATCTGGGTAATTTTTGCATCACGCATTAATCGTTCAACATGATACTCTTTTACATAACCATTTCCTCCATGAATCTGAACGGCTTCAACTGTTGTATCCATAGCCACTTGCGAAGCAAAAAGTTTCGCCATCGCGCCACTTACATCATAACTTTTATGCTGATCTTTATCCCACGCTGCTTTCATGCATAAATGACGAGCGGCTTCGATATTTACAGCCATATCGGCCAATTTGAAAGCAATTGCCTGATGATTGCAGATTTCTGTTCCAAAAGCTTTACGCTCTTTAGAATATTTTAAAGCCAGTTCGTAAGCTCCAGAAGCAATACCTAATGCTTGAGAAGCAATACCGATGCGGCCTCCGGCTAAAGTTTTCATGGCAAATTTAAATCCGAAACCATCTTCTCCAATTCTGTTTTCTTTTGGAACTTTTACATCAGAAAACATTAAAGAATGCGTATCAGAACCACGGATTCCCATTTTTTGCTCTTTTGGTCCAATAGAAAATCCCGGCATATCTTTGGTCATAATCAAAGCATTGATACCTTTATGCTTTAATTCTGGATGCGTCTGCGCAATTACCAAATAAACCGAAGCTGTGTTTCCGTTTGTAATCCAGTTTTTAGTCCCGTTTACTAAGTAGTGATCTCCCATATCAACCGCAGTTGTTTTTTGAGAAGTAGCATCACTTCCTGCTTCTGGCTCGCTCAAACAAAAAGCACCGTGAATTTGACCTGATGCCAATCCCGGAAGGTATTTTTGTTTTTGTTCTTCGGTACCAAATTCCTGAAGTCCCCAGCAAACCAAAGAATTATTTACCGACATTACTACAGAAGCAGAAGCATCGATTTTCGAAATTTCTTCCATTGCAATTACGTATGAAATGGCATCAAGACCACTTCCTCCATATTTTGGATCAACCATCATTCCCATGAATCCTAGTTCACCCATTTTTTTTACTTGTTCCGCTGGAAAAATTTGTTTTTCATCGCGCTCAATAACTCCCGGTAATAATTCATTTTGAGCAAAATCTCTTGCTGCCTGCTGAATCATTAAATGTTCTTCGGTAAGATTAAAATCCATAGTTTTTTTATTTTATTGTTTTTTCTAAACAGAATTAAATACTGTTTATGCGGTTTTTTTATTTTATTTTTTGAAAAACCAATCTATAAGGAAAGGCTTTCAAAGATAATTTTTAAATACCTAATTTACAATGCATGCATATAAATTTAATAGATCAGCAACAATAACGATAACGTTTTCGTTAATATTTAGATTTTTGCTTCTACCACTTATAATCATGCAGCAATTTTTCAAAAAGTTCCAAATATCGAAAACCTGCAAAACACCCTTTTAAAGTAATTTTTGTGATTATTTTTTCATGCAAAAGATTAAACAAAACCTAAAATAGGCAAATCCACGTAAAACAACTCTTACTAATTTGATTATTAAAGTAATAGCTAAAAAATAAAGTATTTTATTTAGAAAAAAACTTTGCAGCAGAATCAAAAATATTGAGAAATTAACATTATTTTTGCCCAAAAAATAAATAATTGATAGAACATGAGAAAGATTTTACTACTACTTATTTTGCTTCTAAGTCTACCTGTTTCTAGCATTTTTGCTCAAACTCATTTAGAAGTTAATGGAGTGACTGTGCCTAGAAAAATAGACTTTCAAAATAAAGCTTTACAGCTTAACGGAGCAGGCGGAAGATCAAAAATGTGGTTAGAAGTTTATGTACAGGCTTTATATTTATCACAACTAAGCCAAGATCCGCAATTTATTATTGACAGCGACACAGAAATGGCGATCAGAATTGAAATCACATCATCTATGGTTTCTTCCAATAAGTTAACTAAAGCCATGAATGCTGGTTTCGAAAAATCTGCTGGAAGCAATCTTGAGCAATTACGTCCGCGTATCGAACAGTTAAAAAGCTATTTAAGTGATGCCATTACAGAAAAAGATGTTTTCGTTCTGGCGTACAATCCGCTGGATCAAAGCGTGTATGTTTCTAAAAATGAAGTTTTGAAAGGAAAAATTCAGGGATTTGATTTCAAAAAAGCATTATTCGGAATCTGGCTTTCAGACAAACCAGTTGACGAAACTTTAAAAAAGCATTTATTAGGAATATAATCTTCCCGATTTCAAATATCAAAAGCCGAAAACCCACAAGTTTTCGGCTTTTATTTTATCTTTCTTAAAATTTGATTCGAAATACATTATTCGCATTATTCTATTTTATACATTTACGCAAAATAAACATATCACAACAAAATGAAAGATTTATTACAACAATTTGAAAATAAAGAACCTGAAATTGTTTTCAACTGGAAAGACTCTGAAACTGAGGCAGAGGGATGGACAGTCATTAATTCGCTGCGCGGAGGAGCTGCGGGCGGAGGAACAAGAATGAGAAAAGGTTTAGATATGAACGAAGTTCTGTCTTTGGCCAAAACGATGGAGGTTAAATTTTCAGTTTCCGGACCAGCAATTGGCGGAGCTAAATCTGGAATAAATTTTGACCCAAACGACCCGCGTAAAAAAGGAGTTTTACAGCGCTGGTACAAAGCCGTTTCGCCACTATTAAAAAGTTACTACGGAACTGGTGGAGATTTAAATGTTGATGAAATTCATGAAGTAATCCCAATGACGGAGGAATGTGGTGTTTGGCATCCGCAGGAAGGTGTTTTTAACGGACACTTTAAACCAACTGAAGCGGATAAAATTAATCGAATTGGACAATTGCGTCAGGGTGTAATTAAGGTAATTGAAAATCCTAAATTCTCACCAGATGTAACCAGAAAATATACAGTTGCCGATATGATTACTGGTTTTGGCGTTGCCGAAGCCGTTCGTCATTTTTATGCCACTTATGGTGGAGACATTCAAGGCAAAAAGGCAATCGTGCAAGGATTTGGAAATGTGGGATCTGCTGCTGCTTTTTATTTAGCCGAAATGGGTGCGAAAGTAATTGGAATTATCGATCGTGATGGTGGATTAATTAAAGAAGAAGGTTTTTCTTTTGAAGAAATCAAAACGTTGTTTTTAAATAAAGACGGGAACAAATTAGTTGCCGATAATATGATTCCGTTTGAAGAAATCAATTCTAAAATATGGACAATTGGTGCTGAAATTTTTACACCTTGTGCCGCTTCAAGATTGGTAACTCAAGCTCAAATAGACAATTTAATTGCAAACGGATTGGAAGTAATTTCATGTGGTGCAAATGTTCCTTTTGCCGACAAAGAAATTTTCTTCGGTTCTATCATGGAACAAGTAGACCAAAAAGTGAGTTTAATTCCAGATTTTATTTCAAACTGTGGAATGGCAAGGGTTTTTGCTTATTTCATGGAGAAAAAAGTTCAAATGACCGACGAAGCTATTTTTAACGACACATCAGAAACAATTAAAAATGCAATCGTAAAAGCTCATGCTTTAAGCGCTTCAAAAACAAACATAAGCGCAACTGCTTTTGAAATTGCTTTGAAACAGTTGGTGTAATTTTTTATACTTTATTTCTAAAACGGGCTAATTATTTAGCTCGTTTTTTTTAAACCGCAAGGAACGCAAAGATTTACGCAAAAAACGCTGGTTTATTTCTCGCAAAGTCGCGAAGTCGCAAAGTTTTTCTTTTTTAAGTTTCTCTGCGACTTCGCGACTTTGCGAGATTTAAAAACAAATCGCTTTGCGAACCTTGCGTAAACCTTTGCGAACTTAGCAGTTAAATTCTCTCTTTCATTCTAAACAATTTTTACTACTTTTAAACGTTTTTAAAATAATACATTTCAAAATTCGCAATTCGATGAGTTCCTCAATTTCTTCAGATAAAAAGAAATCATTATTATTTACTACTGCAATATATGTGGTAATTATTGCATTGCTGTTTTTTATACGTTTTTGGCCTCCATACAATCCTGAAAATAATGTGGCACTTGCTGAAGGCGGTGGTGGCGGTGGAGGCGTAACGATTAACTTTGGAGACAGCGATTTAGGTTCTGGAGCTAATTATAAAAGTGAAGTTCTGGATGTAAAAAACAATGTAAAACAAACACCTTCAAAATCGACTCCTGAAGAAGAATCGATCATCACTCAAGAAAATACAACTACAGATAATGATGTGGTTATACCAACAAAAGAAAAGCCTAAAAAACCCGTTCCCGTTGAGAAACCAATACAAAAACCTGTGCCTGAAAAACCAAAAGTTTCAAACTCAACTAACGATGCTTTATCGAGTATTTTAAAAGGTTCAAACAAAGGTGGTGATGGAGATGATAAAGTTTCTGGAAATAAAGGAAAATCGAACGGAAGCTTAAATTCTAACGGTTACTACGGAAGCGGTGGTTCTGGCGGAGGAACTGGAGGCGGTAACGGAACCGGAAATGGTATTGGTACCGGAAGCGGTTACGGAGCTGGAAGCGGCGGCGGTTCTGGCGGTGGATCAGGATATTCTTTAAACGGAAGAAAAGCGTTATCTAAACCTGCGCCAAAATATACTTGTAATGAAGAAGGAACCGTTGTTGTGGAAGTTACAGTAGATCAAAATGGAAAAACAATAAGTGCAACAGCTGGAATAAAAGGAACCACAAACAAGGCAAGTTGTTTGTTAGAACAAGCCAAAATTGCTGCTTTAAACACCAAATGGTCCGCTGATCAAAATGCAACACCAAAACAAGTTGGAAAAATTATTTATAATTTCAATTTGAATTAAAACACGAATTTCACAGATTTACACAAATCTATTCTCATACAAAAAGGCTTTCAGAAATCTGAAAGCCTTTTTTTGTCTCTAATCTTTTCCGCCGATTGTCAACATAGCCCAAGGTTTCAACCTTGGGAAACGTTTTGCAAAACCGTAACGTTAATTTCATTGCGTACCCAAGGTTGAAACCTTGGGCTATGTTGAAATATTGAAAATTATAATTTATCAAATCCGTGTGTGATTTGCTTCTCCTATTCGCTATTGCTCGGGTATTCCTTAGGTCGAAACGACAAAACGATGTGTTCTTTTGATTTTCTTTGCGTGAGGGATAGGAGTTGGCTACCGAAGTAGCACGGATAGCACGACCGCAACAAAAAAATGGGCGCATCAACGTTTTGCTGATTAGCCCATTTTTTTATTGTGGTCACGCCCTAATAATAATTTACTTCGGACTGGTTGCAATTACGAACTTCAAATTGTTCTTCACTCCTATTTGTAAAACATCGACTAAGTCTTGAACTTGCAGATTAAACGGAATTCGAACGACAACAGTTTGTTCTTTATCTGTTCCTATTTTTGACATTAAACTTGTTTCTAGATTTTCAAAATCAACTTGTTCTTTGTCAATGTAGAACTTTTTATCTTCTGTAACCGATAAACTAATTAGTTGTTTATTGGTTTTTTCATTCGCTTTAGCTTTTGGCAAAGTCATTTTGATAACATTCGGATTTGCCAGTGTTGAGATAATTAAGAAAAACAACAGTAGGAAAAACATAATGTCACTCAAAGATGAAGTCGCAACTTCGGCGTGAAATCTTCTTTTTCTTTTAATAGACATGGCTTATGCTCTTTGAATTATATTGACAAATTCTAAAATCTGTTTTTGGATTTTCAAAGCAAAATTATCAATCTTTGCATTCAATAAGTGGTAAGCACTATAGGCAATAATACCCACAATTAATCCAGAACCTGAACTAATCATTTTTTCGTACAAACCTCCAGAAATATTTCCGATGCTAATATTTTCGGTAACCGAAATGCTATAGAAAATTTTAATAACTCCAGAAATTGTTCCAATGAAACCTAACGTTGGCGCAATACCAGCAATAAGTCCAAGATGACCTAAATGCTTTTCCATTTCTCCAATTTCGATATCGGCAGCACGATCCATGTTTGATTCAATTTCAGCAATTGGCCTTCCAATTACGAGAACTCCTTCTTTTAAAATATTGGCAGCAGCTGTATCGTTTCTTTCTACAATTGTTCTAGCTAATTCAATATTCCCAGAGTGTAATTTTTCACTAACATCCTGCATTAATCTGCTGTCAATTTTTGAGGCGCGGTTAATGTACATATAACGTTCAAAAATCACATAAATAGTATAAAACAATAAAATCGCGATTGGAATTAAGAAAACTCCCCCTTTCATAATAAACCCAAACATCGAAATCTCTGTTTCTGGTGCAATCTTCTCGACTACGGCATTTGAAGCATTTGCGATTGTATCTGTTTGTAACTGAATAAAACTAAACATATATTAATTCTGGTTTTTAATAATTAATTCTAAAAAATATTTGAAATTTGCAATAAAGATAATTTTCGCTGTAATATTAAACTACAAAAATCGAAATTTATTTCAATCAGCAACCATTTTATCCAAAATAAATGAACTATCAAGAGACTACCAATTGGATGTTTAATCAGCTCCCAATGTACCAGTTGCAGGGTGCTTCTGCCTATAAAGAAGATTTAACCAATATCAGAATATTGGCGGATCATCTTAACAATCCGCAAAATGAACTCAAATGCATTCACGTTGCCGGAACAAACGGAAAAGGATCTACTTCGCATATGTTGTCTTCGGTTCTTCAGGAAGCGGGTTATAAAGTGGGATTGTACACTTCTCCGCATTTAAAAGATTTTAGAGAAAGAATTAAAATCAACGAAAAAGAAATCTCGGAAGAGTTTGTAATTGAATTCATTGCGAAACACAAATCGTTTTTCGAATCGAATGATATGAGTTTCTTCGAAATGTCGGTTGGATTGGCATTTGATTATTTTGCTGCCGAAAAAGTAGATATTGCGATTATTGAAGTTGGTCTTGGCGGAAGATTAGACGCAACTAATATTATAACACCTTTGGTTTCGGTAATTACGAATATTGGTTTAGATCATACTCAGTTTTTAGGAAATACTCTGGAAGCAATTGCAGGTGAAAAAGCAGGAATCATCAAACCAAATGTTCCTGTTGTTATTGGCGAATATACTGACGAAACAAAACCTGTGTTTTTGGCTAAAGCCGAAGAAAACAATGCTCCTATTTCTTTTGCATCGGACTTAATTGATCAAATTTATTTATCGGACTTAATTGGAGACTATCAGTTTCACAATAAAAAAACGGTGCAGCAGACGATTTCAATTCTGAATAATCAAACCAATTTTAAAGTTTCGGTCGAACAATTAAAAGAAGGTTTATTGAATGTTGTAAAAAATACTGGTTTGCAAGGCAGATGGCAGCAATTGGGAGAAAACCCAAAAATTATTTGCGACACGGCTCACAATAAACATGGATTAACAGTCGTGATGAATCAGTTGAAGAATGAAAATTTTGAAAAACTTCATATTGTCTTAGGCGTTGTGAATGATAAAGATTTAGATTCTATCCTGCCTTTATTCCCAAAAGAAGCGCAATATTATTTCTGCAGTCCGAATTCTTCGAGAGGTTTACCTGCCGAAACTTTAAAAAACGCAGCTGAAAAATTCAACTTATTAGGCGAAAAATACGATTCGGTTGAAAGCGCTTTCGCGGAAGCGAAAAAAAATTCATCAGAAAATGATTTTATTTATGTTGGCGGAAGCACTTTTGTGGTTGCCGAACTACCTTTGGATTAATTAAAAGTCTGCATGAAGAAAAAAAATCAAAAAACTGATTTAATAACAAATTCATAAACAAATAGATAAAAGTTATTTTAAAAAAAGTTTTACCTTTTCTTAATTTTTCTTTGCAGAACTCAAAAACTAGCGTATATTTGCACTCGCAATCACAAACGATAGCAGCCTAGTAAAATAGGGCGATTAGCTCAGCTGGTTCAGAGCACCTCGTTTACACCGAGGGGGTCGGGGGTTCGAACCCCTCATCGCCCACAAAAAACTCCTTAAGAAATTAAGGAGTTTTCTTTTAAATAAGAGGACTAAAAAGAATATTAAAAACTCACAAAAGTTTAAATTTCTTTGCAAAACTCGAAAACAAACGTATATTTGCACACGCTATCACAAACGATAGCAGCCTAATAAAATAGGGCGATTAGCTCAGCTGGTTCAGAGCACCTCGTTTACACCGAGGGGGTCGGGGGTTCGAACCCCTCATCGCCCACGAAATTTCAAAAACTCCAAATTCTTAAGATTTTGGAGTTTTTTTTATGCCATTTTTTTTCTCAAAGCTCTTGCAAAAGTATCCGAATAAGTTTAAATGCTGATTTTTAGACATAATTTTCAAAACCATTAATTTTCTTTCGTCAATCGATCCAATTCTTTCAGTAAAGTTGGCATTCGAAATTCTCCGTGCATGCTTTAAATATTTTTAAAAGCTTCTTCTAAATCAATTCCTATAGAAGTTATGTATAACGGTTTTATGCTATCTCCTCTATATAAAGCTTTTTTATCTTTTTCGATACTTGCAAAATTGGTTTTGGCAACTCCAATAATTGGAATTTGTCTGTTTAATTTTTCATATAAATGTCCGCCCAAACCATATTTTTTGTCATCATCTAAATACACAAATCCGTCTACAATTATAACTTCTATATTCTGGAGATTTATTTGATTTAGCACACTCATAATACATGGCAGTTCTCTTTTGTAAAATTCTCCTGGAATATATTCTTCTACATTTTCGATTATTTCGGTATGAACCTTAAAATTTTCTTTTTGATTGTATTCAGAAAATTCAAGGCAGACTGTTTTTGCTTTGTTATCAAAATAATAGGTATCGAAAGCTAATATCATATATTTTTCTAATAAATTAAATCCTCACTGAGCCACGAAAACCTCTCGCCGCATAATACGATTCTGCACCATTGTGATAAATAAAAATCGTATCGTAACGGAAATCTGCAAAAATAGCACCTCCCAGTTTTCGAATAGTATCGGGTGTCGCTATCCAACTTGACGTTTTTGTATCGAATTTGCCAAGTTTTTGCAATTCTCGATATTCTTCCTCATTTAAGATTTTCAACCCCATTTCTGAGGCTAAATTTAAGGCGCTATCTTTTGGTTTGTTTTCTTTGCGTTTTTCCAATGCTTCGTGATCATAACAAAGACTTCTTCTTCCTTTCGGACTTTCTGCAGAACAGTCGAAAAAAATATATTCATTTGTTTTTTCATCATACGCTACAACATCAGGCTCTCCTTCTGTGCGCTCCATTTCATCAAGAGTCCAAAGTTTTTTAGGATTATTTTTAAGCTTAGACAACACTTGATCCCATTTGATATTTTTATGACGATTCATATTATTTTCGAAACGTTTCTCCAAAACACTCAGCAATGATTCTTGTTGATCTGGTGATAGCTTTTTATTTTGAACACTCATAATCGGATGTCTTTATTTTGAAATTAATTCTGATAAATATTTTTCGAGCTTTTCTAAATTCTCTTTCTGTCCTTGATCAGCTTTGTGAGCTTTGACCACAATATCAAACATTTCTTCGGTATCAAATAAAAGTGACCAGTCTAATACAGTTTCCGAATTTTGAGATTGAAATAAAACAGTAGTAATAAAATGTGGATTGAAATGCTCAAACACAATTTTTTCAAACGGAATAATTTCTTTAAAAATACTTTTATTAGGATAGTTTTTTCCATCAGGTCCGTGCATGGTTAAATTCCACTCACCATCTTCTAAAAAATCCATTTTATGAATGGTATTAGTAAAACCATTTGGCCCCCACCAATTTGCAATATGCTCTGGATTTGTCCAAACTTCCCAAACCAAATCAATAGGAAACTTTAGCAAAGTTGTATTTTGTAATTTTCTATTATCTTCATTCATAACTATTCTATTAATCGTTCAAACCTTTTCCTTTTAAAATATTTGGAATATTCTTTTCAACTCTACTCTCTCTAGTTTTGGATTGTTTAGGTTGAGAGAAATGCAGAAGATAAGCTCTCTGCCGACCAGGAGTTAGTCCATCAAATGCTTTTTTGAGATCTGGCATTTCATTTAGTTTATTTTGAAATTCTTCTGAAACCGCAAATTCAGTAGTCTTTTTTAATTCAACTTTCAAACCAGCTTTCTCGACTTCTATAGCTTGATAAATATAAGTTTTCAAAATCGTTTTTAAATCAACGATTTCTTCTAAACTAGTAAATCGTATCTGCCGTGCAGCTTGAACATTTTCCGATTGCTGAATTAAGATTCCATCTGTATCTTTCAACAAAGCGCCTTTAAAAAATAAAAAAGCGCAATATTCTTTAAAAACATGTATTAAAAGAATATTACGATCACCTAAAGTATAACAAGGAGTTCCCCATTTTAATTCTTCTGTAAGCTGACACTCTAAAGCAATTGATCTTAATTGTTCTAATTCTTTTTGCCATTTTTCAGCTTTATCAAAATAAAAATCAACTTTTGGATTTTGTGTACTCTCACTCATAATCTATGCTGTTTTATGAATTACAAAATAATTTTTTTTTGAATGCTGGCTAAGTTAAAAAAATACAAGATGAATTTTCTTAAAAATTTATTTTATTTCAAATGAAACCATTTAGACTATTTAATGCGATTTTAATCTCTAATTCTTAACGATTTCACGTTTTGATATTTTATTATTATAAAATAAGGCTTTCTAAAGACTTATTTTTGTAAGGGAAATAAGCAGACATGTAATTATTCTAAAAATGTGTATTTGGAAACTATTACACAATCAAGCAGCATAATTATTGAAGAAGTAATACAGATACAATATATTACAATTATAAGTGGCAAGATTGGGAATTTATTCTAGAATTGTATCAAACTGGGATTCTCAGGATTTAAAATACCAAATAAATATATTTTACTGTAGATAGATTATAAAGATAATCTGTAAAATATTATTTTTTTTAATAAGCTCCAAAAAAAAACTTCAATTAGCTTTAGCCAATTGAAGTTTTAGTACTCAGAGCGGGACTTGAACCCGCACGAACATTGCTGTTCACTGGATTTTAAGTCCAGCGTGTCTACCAATTTCACCATCCGAGCATTAAGTGGTACCTCCAGGGATCGAACCAGGGACACATGGATTTTCAGTCCATTGCTCTACCATCTGAGCTAAGGTACCTTATGCCTATATAAGCAAAAAAGAATAAAAAACCCCGTTTTACAAAAACAGGGTTTTAAAAAGAAAGGCGGCGACATACTCTCCCACAATATGCAGTACCATCTGCGCAGGCGGGCTTAACTTCTCTGTTCGGGATGGGAAGAGGTGAGCCCCGCCGCAATAACCACCTTAAGG